>Ga0102832_1000021_pt1 | contig 520750 bp, 506 predicted proteins | sample EBPBio282013_DNA_FD_88942 | JGI IMG/M metagenome (GOLD analysis project Ga0102832, IMG submission 88942) | Wastewater treatment Type I Accumulibacter community from EBPR Bioreactor in Madison, WI, USA - Reactor 2_5/28/2013_ DNA (Illumina Assembly) | ecosystem: Engineered > Bioreactor > EBPR >...
GACGATCTGACGGGTCTCCCCGCAGCATGGCCGACGGCACTGCGCTCCGGATGCCCGCAATCAGGTGATCGCGCAGCTGCGTGAGGCGGGCCGCGTGGCCCGCCAGGTCACCGCTGGCACGCGCGGTGGCGACCCCGAACGCGTGCGCGCCAGCCGCGTCCTGCGTTCCGGAGCGGAAGCGCTGCTGTGCGCCCCCGTGCAGCAGGGGTTCGACGACCGTGGCCCGCGCAGTGACCAGCGCCCCGGTACCCACCGGACCACCGATCTTGTGGGCGGAGATGCTGAGTGCGGCGAGACCCGACGCGGCGAAATCGATCGGCAGCTGGCCGAGGGCGGAGACGGCATCCGCGTGCACGGGCACACCGTGGACGGCGGCGAGCGCGACGATCTCTTTGACCGGCTGCACGGTGCCCACCTCGTTGTTGGCCCACAGCGTGGTGACGAGCGCGACATCCGACCCGAGCGCGGCGGCCAGCGCGTCGAGATCGATGCGACCGAGGGAGTCGACCGGGATCCACTCGATCACCGCGCCCTCGTGGCGTTCGAGCCACTCGAGGGCGTCGATGGTGGCGTGGTGCTCGGCGCGGGTGGAGAGGATGCGTGTGCCAGTGCGCGCCCACCACAGCCCCTTCAGGGCGAGGTTGATCGCCTCGGTTCCGCCCGACGTGAACGTCACCTCGATCGGCTCGGCACCGACGGCAGCCGCGACGGCCTCGCGGGCTTCCTCGAGCATCCGCTTCGCCGTCTGGCCCTGGGTGTGGATCGAGGAGGGGTTGCCCACCACGGCGAGCGCGGCCATGTAGGCCTCGATGACCTCTGCGGGCATCGGTGAGGTCGCCGCGTGGTCGAGATAGACGTTCACGCGCGTGCCTCCCCGTGGTCATCGGGCTCTCCGAGCCTTCATTACTCTAGAACGCATGCCCGATTCCCTTGCCGACCTCGGTGTGCGCCTCACACCCGACGGCGGCGTGCTGCGCGTCTGGTCGGCCAGCGCGACGGCGATGGAATTGTGCATCTTCGACGACAAGGATGCGAGCTGGGTCGCCAGCACCCTGCCTCTGGCCAAGACCGACGGTGACGTGTGGACCGTGACCTCGAAGCTGCTCGCCCCCGGCACGCGGTACTCGATCCGGGCCAACGGTCCGTCGACCGCTGGGCACGCATTCGACCCGAGCCTGCACCTGCTCGACCCCTACGCGCGAGGACTGGCCCGCACGTCGAGCGGTGAGTGGCGCAGCTACGTGCAGGAGCCCGACACCTTCGACTGGGGCACATCGAAGAAGCCGCGCATCGGCATGGACCACGCCGTGATCTACGAGGCTCACGCGAAGGGCATCTCCAAGCTCAACCCCGACCTGCCCGACGAGTTGCGCGGCACCTATGCGGGCCTCGCCCACGAGTCGACGATCGGCTACCTCAAAGATCTCGGCGTCACCACGGTGCAGCTTCTGCCGATCCACCAGTTCGTCAGCGAGCAGCGCCTCATCAAGCAGGGGCTCACCAATTACTGGGGCTACAACACCCTCAACTTCTTCACCCCGCACGCCGCCTACGCCACCCGCGAGGCCCAGTTCGGCGGCACCGGTGCCGTGCTGCGCGAGTTCAAGGGCATGGTCAAACTCCTTCACGAGGCCGGTCTCGAGGTCATCCTCGATGTGGTCTACAACCACACGGCGGAGGAGGGCCTCGGCGGACCGACCACGAGCCTGCGCGGCATCGACAACAAGAACTACTACCGCCAGACCCCCGACGGTGCCTACGTCGATGTGACCGGATGCGGCAACTCGGTCAACACCGCGACACCCGCCGCCCAGCGGCTCATCCTCGACTCGCTCAGGTACTGGGCGAACGACCTGCAGGTGGACGGCTTCCGCTTCGACCTGGCGGCCACGCTGGGTCGGGATGCCGCGAACGAGTTCCAGCCCGAGCATCCGCTCCTGCTGGCGATCCTCGACGACCCGCAGCTCGAGTCAGTCACGATGATCGCCGAGCCGTGGGACGTCGGCATGGGCGGCTGGCAGGTCGGCAACTTCCCCGACGGCTGGAGCGAATGGAACGACGGCTTCCGCGACCGCATGCGCGACTTCTGGCTCACCGACATCGGTGCGGCCCGCGCGAACGGCTCGGCGCCCAACGGCATCGGCTCGCTCGCGCGACGACTGGCCGGTTCGGCCCACGTGTTCTCGCAGGAGCGCGGCCCCATGGCGAGCCTCAACTTCGTGACCGCGCACGACGGTTTCACCATGGCCGACCTCACCGCGTACAACTCGAAGCACAACCTCGGCAACGGCGAGAACAACCGAGACGGCACCGACAACAACCACTCCTTCAATCACGGTGTCGAGGGTCCGACCACCAAGCAGGACGTCGTCGACTCCCGGCGCAAGGCCATGCGCAACCTGCTCGGCACGCTGTTGCTGTCGGCGGGCATCCCGATGCTGACGGCGGGCGACGAATTCGGGCGCACCCAGCGCGGAAACAACAACGCCTACTGCCACGACTCTGAACTCACCTGGCTGCCGTGGCAGCACGAGGAGTGGCAGGATGACCTGCTTGCCGTCACCCGCATGCTCATCCAGTTCCGCCGCGAGAACCCCGCGCTGCGCCCGGTGCGCTACGGCAAGTGGGGCGAGACGGTTCCGAGCGCCACACAGATGGACTGGTACAACAAGCAGGGCGAGTCGATGAGCGAGGAGGACTGGGACTCCCCCGCGGAGCGCACCCTGCAGTACCTCGCGGCCTCGACGCCCGAGTTCGAGGACTTCAACCGCATCCTGCTGATCGTGCACGGCCTCGAGGATGACGTGACCGTCACCCTGCCCGCCCACGAGGGCGTCGCGGGCTACTCGCTGCTCTGGGACTCGGCCCAGGAGGAGCACGTCGACCCGCTCGTCGACTACCTGCCCGGGTCGGAGCTGACGGTGTCGGGCGCGTCGATGCAGCTGTTCGTCGCTCACTGACCCGCTGACTGAGCATGTCGAGATCCCACCGCCCCGATGCCCCCGGCACACCCGCCACCGTGGCGTTGGCCGCGGCGGGCATCCGGTTCACGGCGCACAGCTACGAGCACGACCCGGCCACCACCAACTTCGGGCTCGAGGCCGCGAGCGCGCTCGAGCTCGACCCGGAGCAGGTGTTCAAGACCCTGCTCGCGGACGTCGATGGCGCGCTCGTCGTCGGCATCGTGCCGGTCACCGGCAAGCTCGACCTCAAAGCGCTCGCTTCAGCGGTCGGCGGCAAGAAGGCGGAGATGGCCGACCCCAAGCTTGCCGAGCGACGCACCGGCTACGTGGTGGGCGGCATCAGTCCGATCGGACAGAAGAACGCGCATCCGACCGTGCTCGACGAGACCGCCGAGCTGTACGACACGATCTTCGTGAGCGGCGGTCGGCGCGGACTCGACATCGAGATCGCCCCCGCCGACCTGGTGCGCGCGACTGGCGCCGTGATCGCCGCGATCGGTCGCTGAGGCACGGCAGCCCATGCCGCCATCTTCGCGGATCAGGATGGCGCCGCGACACGCGCGAGTCGCCGCTGGTATCCCGGCGTGTCGCGTGGGCGTCCTGATCCGCGAACCCTCGAACGCGGGATCACACTGGCCGGCGACCCGCGGGCGCACCCTGAGACCGAACGGTGACGATTGTGGAGTAGACGAAGTCCCAATCGCCCATCACCTGTCGGTAGGAGAAGTGCAGCGTGCGGTACGCCCACGTTGCGAGCACAGCATCCCGTGCACGATCGGCTTCGAACTCGGCTGGGCCCGAGTGAAGTCGGCTGCCGTCGAGCTCAATCACGAGCCACCCGTCGATCAGCAAGTCGACACGGATGCCCGGGGCCACCACCACTTGCAGGTGCGCCTGGATGCCCGTCCGCCGCAGGCGCACCCGTGCAATCGACTCGATGCCGCTCTCAGCACGGCCATCAACGAGCCCGAGAACGCCGCGACCACGGGCAGAGGAGGACAGCAACTCGCGCAGACCAGCAGCCGTGATGGCCGCCTGATTCAGCGCCGAGTCGACAACCGCGACCGCCAGCTCGATCGGCTGGCAGTTTACGACCTCTGCGAGGCACTCCCGCAGAGAGCTGACCGCTTCGCATCGCGTGCCTGGGGTGGAAAGCTAATGGAGATCGACCCCCGCACTGGCTGCACTCTGTGACAGCGGCAGGGGATCGGCAGCCGGTGATCGAAACCTGGATGCGTTGCGCGCCACGGCCACGTGCAACGTGCCTCCCTCCGGCACCCACAAGCCCAGATGACCTGCAGCGGACACGCAGGCCAAGCGGCCGCCCACACGCACCGCCTGGCGCACCATCGGGTCAGCACCTCGCGGAACGTACCAGCCGATGCGCACGCGCTCGATCTCACCCGTTCGCACCATCGAGGAGATCGCGTGCGGTGTGAACCCGGCCTCCACCAGTTCGGCGCGACGCGCACATCCCCGACCGTCGAGAAATACTGCGGCGAGACCGGGCATCGGCACAGCATGGCTGCGCGCACGGGCTGGTCGGCGCGAGGCATCCCGTTTCAGAGGTCTGGGGCATCCCGAGGACCCTGTTAGGGATCAGTCGTTGACTCGCGGATCAGGAGATCTTCGCGACGCGCCGCAACTCACCACCCCCACGCGGCGGGTCGCCGAGAACTCCTGATCGGCGAACGGGAAGCGCGACGCTGCGCCTTACTCCGCGACCGCGATCAGGCCCATCTCCGCTGGGCCCGCGAGCAGCGGATGCGACGGCACAACCCGCACGTTGTAGCCGAAGCTCCCGGCTCGCGCCAACGGAACCGTGCCCGCGAACACCACCGGACGCTCCTCCCCGCTGGCCAGCTCGAGACCCTGATGCACTACGTCATCGATGCGGTCGCTGTCGCGGGCGCGTCCGTACACGACCTCAGCGGCGACGTCGGTGGGGGCGAGCCCGTCGATGTCGACTGTCGCGCGCAGCCGCAGGTCGTCGCCGACCTGGGGCACGGCATCCACTCCCCCGGACTCGACGTGCGACACGTGCACCTTCGGCCAGGCCGCGGTCACGCGCGCCTTCCAGTCGGCCAGCTCCCGGGCCGGGCGGAACCCGTCGGCGCTCACGACCTTCTCGGCCGCGGCCGCCGGCACGTACAACCGCTCGACGTACTCCTTGACCATGCGGTCGGCGGAGAGCGCCGGCGACAGGGTCGCCAGCGTGTGCCGGATCGACTCCACCCAGCGGGTGGGCACGCCGTTCCTTCCTCGGTCGTAGAAGCGCGGTGCGATCTGGTGCTCGATGAGGTCGTACATGCTGTCGGCCTCGAGCTTGTCTCGCTCGGCGCCGTCACCAGCCGAGTCGGCCGACGGGATCGCCCAGCCGTTCTCCTCGTCGTAGAACTCCGCCCACCAACCGTCGAGGATCGACAGGTTCAGCGAGCCGTTGAGCGCGGCCTTCATGCCCGAGGTTCCGCAGGCTTCGAGCGGACGCAGCGGATTGTTCAGCCAGACGTCGGTGCCCGGGTAGAGCAGCTTGGCCATGCCGATGTCGTAGTTGGGCAGGAAGACGATGCGCTTGCGCACCTCCGGCTCGCTGGCGAACTCGACGAGCCGCTGAATGAGTCGCTTGCCCTCGTCATCGGCCGGATGCGACTTGCCCGCGATCACGATCTGGATCGGCCGCTCGGGGTGCAGCAGCAGCGACCGCAGCCGCGCCTCGTCGTGGAGCATGAGGGTGAGCCGCTTGTAGGTGGGAACGCGTCGGGCGAAGCCGATCGTCAGCACCGCCGGGTCCAGCAGCTCCGAGTACCAGGCGGGGGCGCCGACGCCGGGGTTCTGCTCCTGCCAGGCCGCGCTGACTCTGCGGCGGGCATCCGTCACCAATTGCTCGCGCATGCGCCCGCGCACCGCCCACAGGTCGGCGTCGGTCACGGACTTCGAGTTCCAGTCGCAGCCGGTGGTGTCGCCGGTGCCGAGCTTGTCGGCGGCGAGCGCGGCGAGCATCGGGTCGGTCCAGGTCGGTGCGTGCACCCCGTTGGTCACCGACGTGATCGGCACGTCCTCGGGCTCGAATCCGGGCCAGAGCGCACCGAACATCTCACGCGACACCTCGCCGTGCAGCTTCGAGACACCGTTGGCGCGCTGCGCGAGGCGCAAGCCCATGACGGCCATGTTGAACTTGGTCGCGTCGCCGCCCGTGTAGTTCTCCTCGCCGAGCGCTATGACATCGGATGCCGCAACCCCCGGCAGCAGGTCGGTGGAGAAGTACTTCGTGATCATCTCGACCTCGAACCGGTCGATTCCGGCCGGCACTGGCGTGTGCGTGGTGAAGACGGTACCGGCGCGCACGACCTGGAGCGCGGTCTGGAACGACAGCCCCGCGCCGATGAGGTCGCTGATGCGCTCCAGCCCGAGGAAGCCCGCGTGACCCTCGTTGGTGTGGAACACCTCCGGGAAGGGGGTGTTCGTGAGCTCGGTGTATGCCTTGATCGCCCGAACGCCGCCGATGCCGAGCAGCAGTTCCTGCAGCAGCCGGTGCTCGCCGCCGCCACCGTAGAGGCGGTCGGTCACGCTGCGCAGCTCGTCAGCGTTCTCCGGGATGTCGGTGTCCAGAAGCAGCAGCCGGATGCGACCCACAGCCACCTGCCACACTCGCGCGTAGAGTGCGCGGCCGTCGGGCAGCGCGAGGGCGACCTGCGCCGCGGTGCCGTCGGGGTGACGCAGAACGGTGAGCGGAAGCCCGTCGGGGTCGAGCACCGGGTAGCTCTCCAGCTGCCAGCCCTCGCGCGAGATCGCCTGGCGGAAGTAGCCGGCCCGGTAGAAGAGGCCGACGCCGATGATGGGAACGCCGAGGTCGCTCGCGCTCTTGAGGTGGTCGCCCGCGAGGATCCCCAGGCCGCCGGAGTACTGCGGCAGAGCGGCGGCGATACCGAACTCGGGCGAGAAGTAGCCGATGGAGGCCGGCGCATCCGTCAAGGTCTGGTACCAGCGCGGCTCGGTCAGGTAGGCGTGGAGGTCGTCGACGAGCTGCTTCGCGGTGGCCACGAACGAGGCATCCGCCGCAAGCTCACTCAGGCGCGCCGGCTCGACGGCACCGAGTAGCGCGATCGGGTCGTGCGTGTTCTCCCAGCCCGCGGGGTCGATCTCGCGGAACAGCTGCCGGGTGGGTTCGTGCCACGACCAGCGGAGGTTGGTCGAGAGCTCGTCCAGGGGGGCGAGCGCCTCGGGGAGCACGGTGCGAACGGTAAATCGACGGATGGCCTTCACGACTGAGAGCCTACGGGCGAAAGGTTGCAGGAATGTAAAGCGCTTGCATCCCGCACAAAAGGGGTACGGTCGAACCGTGGTAGTCGAGTACGAGGCCGTCCGAGACCAGGGCGTTGACCCTGCCAGTTACGAGCCGAGACTCGGCCGCATTCCCATCCGCGATCTGATGCCCCAACAACCGGGCGCCCTGTGGCCGGCGAAGGCCTACCGCGGCGAAGTGGTTCCCTTCCAGGCAACGGTCTTCCGGGAGGGCCACGACCAGCTCGGTGTGCAACTCGTGCTCACCGATCCGAACGGCGAGTCACGAACTCACTGGATGCGCCCGATCGCCCCCGGCACGGATCGCTGGCAGGCCGACGCCGTCGTCAGCGTCGAGGGCACCTGGACCTGGCACGTGCGCGCGTTCTGCGACGACTGGGCCACCTGGCTGCACAACGCCGAGATCAAGATTCCGGCGCGCGCCGACGTCGACCTCATGGTCACGATGGGTCGCCTTCTGCTGGAGCGCGCCGGCGGCCGCAAGATCATCAAGGATGCCGCGGCCGCCTTCGCAGACCCCGCCCTGTCTGCGACGCAGAAGCTCGCGATCGCGCTCGACCCGCTGGTGACCCAGGCGATCCGGGCGAGCCCTCTCGCGAGCCTCACCACGACGAGTGACGTGATCGAACTGCGCGTGGAACGCGAGCGCGCGGGAGTGGGCAGCTGGTACGAGTTCTTCCCGCGCAGCGAGGGTGCCAAGCGCGCCAAGGACGGCACGTGGACCTCCGGAACCTTCCGCACTGCCGCCAAGCGCCTGCAGGCCGTCGCCGACATGGGTTTCGATGTGCTGTACCTGCCGCCCATCCACCCGATCGGGCACGCGTTCCGCAAGGGGCCCAACAACACGCTGGTGACGGTGCCCGGGGACCCGGGGTCGCCGTGGGCGATCGGTTCGGCCGACGGCGGACATGATGCCGTGCATCCCGATCTCGGCACCATCAAGGACTTCAGCTTCTTCGTCGCTCAGGCCACCAAGCTGGGCATCGAGGTCGCCCTCGACTTCGCCCTGCAGTGCTCGCCCGACCACCCGTGGGTGACGGAGCATCCCGAGTGGTTCACGACGCTTCCCGACGGTTCGATCGCCTATGCCGAGAACCCTCCGAAGAAGTACCAGGACATCTACCCCATCAACTTCGACAACGACCCCCTCGGTATCCGCGCCGAGGTGCTGCGTCTGCTGCGCTTCTGGATCGGGCTCGGCGTGAAGATCTTCCGCGTCGACAACCCCCACACCAAGCCGCTGCAGTTCTGGGAGATCGTGCTGCACGAAATCAACACCGAGTTTCCCGAGGTGGTCTTCCTCGCGGAGGCCTTCACCCGCCCCGCGATGCTGCGCTCGCTCGCGCAGGTCGGCTACCAGCAGTCGTACAGCTATTTCACCTGGCGCAACACCAAGGATGAGTTGGCCGAGTTCTTCGAGTCCATCTCGCACGAGACGGCTGCGTACCTGCGTCCCAACCTGTTCGTGAACACGCCCGACATCCTCACCGAGTTCCTGCAGTTCGGCGGTCGCCCGGCCTACAAGATCCGCGCCGCCCTCGCGGCAACGGCGGGGTCGAGCTGGGGTGTGTACGCGGGCTTCGAACTGTTCGAGCACATCGCCCGTCCCGGTTCCGAGGAGAACATCGACAACGAGAAGTACGAGTACAAGCAGCGCGACTGGGCCGGCGCGGAGAAGGCGGGCAATTCGCTCGCCCCGTACCTGACGCGACTTAACCTGATCAGGGCCGCCCACCCGGCGCTTCGTCAGTTGCGCAACCTCGACGTGCACTGGAGCGACGACGAGTCGATGCTCGTCTACACGAAGTACCTCGCCGCCGAGCACAATCCCGATGGCACCGACGACGCCCTCATCATGGTCGTCAACGTCGACCCGCACTCCGTTCGGGAGACCACGGTGCACCTCGATCTCACGCGCATCGGCCTCGAGCCGGACGCGACCTTCACCGTGCGCGACCTGATCACCGGTGGCGAGTTCGAGTGGGGTCGCGACAACTACGTGCGCCTCGACGCCTTCGGCGAGCCCGCCCACATCCTGCACGTGCAGACACCAGCAGCACCGACGAAGGGGCGCTGACGCCGATGGTCGCCAAGAAGAAGCCGGTCGCGGATGCCACGGCACCGCCCGCACGGCCCGACCTGACCCCGCTGCCCGACCTGCACCCCGACCACATCGCCGCCCTCGTCGGCGGTTCGCACCCGCAGCCGCACGCGACCCTCGGCCAGCATCGCGTGGACGGCGGATGGGTCATCCGGGTCGTGCGTCCCCTGGCGTTGGCGGTCACCGCCATCCGAGCCGACCGATCTCGGGTGCCTCTCGCACACGTCGCTCAGGGACTGTGGCAGGGCTTCGCGCCCGACCCCGGTCAGGCGTACGTGATCGAGACCGAGTACGACAACGCCCCCAGCTGGACGTCGGATGACCCGTACCGCTTCGTGCCGTCCGTGGGCGAGGTCGACCTCTACCTGTGGGGCGAGGGCCGTCACGAGCAGATCTGGCAGGTGCTCGGATCGCACTTCCGCCCGCACGAGGATGTAGCGGGCACGAGTTTCTCGGTGTGGGCCCCACACGCCCGCGCGGTGCGGGTCGTCGGCGACTTCAACGGCTGGAACGGGGTCGGCCACGCGATGCGCCGCCTCGACGACAACGGGGTCTGGGAGATCTTCCTGCCCGCGCTCGAGCCCGGCAGCGCCTACAAGTTCGAACTGCTGACCCAGGCCGGCGAGTGGGTCACCCGGGCCGACCCGATGGCGCGCTACACCGAGGTGCCTCCGGCGACGGCATCCAAGGTGGGGCAGTCCCTGTTCGCCTGGAGCGACGGCGACTGGATGACGCGGCGCGCCAACACCGACCCGCACAACTCGCCCATGAGCGTCTACGAGCTGCACGTGGGCTCGTGGCGTCCCGGCCTCGACTACCGGTCTCTCGCCGACGAGCTCATCGACTACGTGCGTCAGCTGGGATTCACGCACGTCGAGTTCATGCCGCTCGCCGAGCATCCGTACGGTCCGTCGTGGGGCTACCAGGTCACCGGTTATTACGCGCCGACCAGCCGGTTCGGCCACGGCGACGACCTCAAGTACCTCATCGACCGGCTGCACGGCGCCGGTATCGGCGTGATCATGGACTGGGTGCCGGGGCACTTCCCCAAAGACGAGTGGGCGCTCGGCAAGTTCGACGGTCAGGCGCTCTACGAGCACAGCGACCCGCGCCGTGGCGAGCAGATGGACTGGGGCACGCTCATCTTCGACTTCGGCCAGTCGCAGGTGCGCAACTTCCTGGTCGCCAACGCGCTGTACTGGCTCGAGGAGTTCCACATCGACGGTCTGCGGGTCGACGCCGTGGCGAGCATGCTTTACCTCGACTACTCGCGCAAAGACGGCGAGTGGCTGCCCAATGTCAACGGCGGCCGCGAGAACCTCGAGGCGATCAGCTTCCTGCAGGAGGTCAACGCGACCGCGTACAAGCGCAATCCCGGCATCGTGATGATCGCCGAGGAGTCGACGAGCTGGCCGGGCGTGACCAAGCCGACCGCGTCATCCGGTCTCGGTTTCGGTCTGAAATGGAACATGGGGTGGATGCACGACTCCCTGCAGTACATGCAGGAGGACCCGATGTACCGCTCGTATCACCACAACGACATCACGTTCTCGTTCTTCTACGCGTTCAGCGAGAACTTCCTGCTGCCGATCAGCCACGACGAGGTCGTGCACGGCAAGGGGTCGCTGCTGCACAAGATGCCGGGCGACCAGTGGCAGAAGCTCGCCAACGTGCGCGCCTACCTCTCGTTCATGTGGGCACACCCCGGCAAGCAGCTGCTCTTCATGGGAAGCGAGTTCGGCCAGCCGAGCGAGTGGAGCGAGGAGCGCGGTCTCGACTGGTGGATTCTCGACCAGCCGCTGCATCTCGGACTGCAGAAACTGGTCAGCGAGCTGAACCGCGTCTACTCGGGCACCGCAGCCCTCTGGGAGCAGGACAACTCCCCCGCCGGGTTCGAGTGGATCGACGGCGGGAACTCGGCGCAGAACGTGGTCGCCTTCGTACGCTGGTCGACGTCGGGTGCGCCGCTGGTGGGCGTGTTCAACTTCTCGGGTAACCCTGTCGGGCCCTACCGACTCGGGATGCCCTTCGGCGGCGTCTGGAACGAGATCATCAACACCGACGCCGTCGAGTTCGGCGGGTCGGGTGTCGGCAACTTCGGTGCGGTGACGGCACTGGATGAGCCGTGGGGCGGGCGACCCGCATCGGTCGAGTTGACGCTTCCCCCGTTGGCCGGGCTGTGGCTGGCGCCGCAGGGCTAGCGCTCCTTCTCGTCTTCCTCGAGCCGCTTGGCGAGCAGGGTGCCCGGCTTGACCGTGAGCATGGAACGGAACAGCGAGCGACGAATCGTTCCCGTGGGCCGCACGTCGCTGGCGCGCAGCACCTCAAGCGTGCGCGGGTCGCGCAGCTCGTAGCCCGCGAAATCGAACATCGTCGAGTAGCCCGACGCCTTCTCCAGCTTCGCGACGCCGACCGCCCGGAAGCCGATCACCGTCGACACGATAGCGGGACCGACCACGAGGATCCCAAGGATGATCGCCGAGGCCGGACCCGCCAGCCCGAAGGCCACGGGCGGCACCAGTCCGATGATGAGGCCGATCACGATGCCGAGGCCCGCCACCCGGCTCCAGACGTCGAGCTGTCCGGCGGTCGGGCGGTGCAACTGCTGTTCGGTCATCGTTGACTCCTCGTGGTCGCTGCGATCAGTACAGCAGGCCGGTGAGGCGACGGCGCGCCACAATGACCCGAGGATCGTCGGCACCGGCGATCTCGAAGAACTCGAGCAGACGGGTGCGCACGGCATTCTTGCCCGCCGCGTCCAGTATGGGGAACAGGTCGAGCAGGCGCGCGAAGGCGTCGTCGAGGTGTCCGCCGCTGACGTCGAGGTCGGCCACGGCGAGTTGAGCGTCGACATCGGTGGGATTCGCCGCTGCGGCTGAGCGCACGGCATCCGCAGTCACCGGCTCGAGGCGCGCCAGCAGGGAGACCTGCGCAAGCCCCGCGACGGCGAGCTGGTCACGGGGGTTCTGCGCGATCGCCGTCTCGTAGGCCTTGATCGCTGCCGCGAAGTCGCCCGACGTGATGGCGTCGTACGCCTCCTGGTGCAGGGGCGGCAACGGCTCCTCCACCGGTTCGGCGGGGTCGGCCTCGACGTCGCCGTCAGTCGGGATGGTGCCCGTGACGCCGTTCTGCGCGGCAAGCGCGAGCACCTGGTCGAGCACAGTGCGCAACTCCGCCTCGGGCATCATGCCGCTGAACAACTGCAGCGGACGACCCCCGATGACAGCGGCAACGGTCGGCACCTCCTGCACCTGGAACGCCTGCACCAACTGGGGGTTGCTCGTGCCATCGACTGTCGCGAGTGCGAGCCGACCGCCGTACTGGCGAACCACGGGACCGAGAGTGGGTTGGATGCCCGCCCCGAAGAACTCCACGATGACGGGCACCGACGCCGACAGGTCGAGAACTGCTGTGAACGTCGCATCCGTGACCTGCTGAACAACTCCGCCAGCTGACGTCGGCGCTCCCCCTGCCGGCGGTGCCGGCGGTCGTACGAGCGAACTGAGGTCGACAGCACCACGAAGGTTCGCACCATTCAGGGGTGCGTTGCTCATTAAATCTCCCCGGCCTTGACGAGCCCGACGCTGTAGCCGAGCAGAACAATCTTGGCATCGCTTCCGGCCGCGGGCACGTAGAACAGCAGCTGATCGCCGTAGGTCGCCCGGATGCCCTTCGTGCTGATCGCGAGACCGGAGAGCGCCTTCACTTGACCCGTCGGATTGACCGCGGCACCGGCCTCGACCGGCTGCACTGTCGTGATCTCGTTGAGGTTGACCGCAACGATCGCTCCCGCGTCATTGGTTGCCAGCGCGATCGGATCTGCTGCCCCCAGCTCGTGCGAGAACGCGACGCTGGCGGTCGCCGGCAGCGACGAGCGAATCTGCTGCTTGGCCGCGAGACCGACGGCGGCGCGCAGGCTGTCGCCCTCGGTATCGAAGTCGAGGTAGGCGTCGCTGTCGACGTCCTTCTCCAGGATGTCGGCATAGGCCTCGGCCGTGTCATCCGGGGTGGACTTCAACAGACCGCTGTCTGGCGCCAGGCGAGCAGCCCCGACGCTTGCGGGCGCAACCTCTGGCAGCACGGCTGACGGCTCCAGGGTGATGGCGTAGCTGACCTTGTAGTCTGAGCGTGGGTCCTGCTGAACGAGGAACAGGGCGACCGGCGGAATCGTGTCGTCCTTGTCGTCCTGGATGACAGCGAATACCGTTCGCGGCCAGGTGTCGGTCTGCTGCGGCAGGGTGAGCTTCACCGGCCCCTCGGGGATGGCGGGCAACGCGCCGATCGACGGGTCGGCACCACGAATCGTGTAGTTGGCGAGGCGAAGCTCGAGAGCCGCGCCATCGAAGCGGGTGGCGAGCAACTCGCCGTTGCGGTCAGCATCGGCCTTCTTGGCGACGGAACTGATGCGCGCGACGATCTTCTCGATCTGGCGCACGGTGGCTGCCGGCGGGCTGAGCTGGGAGTCCACGGGGGCCTCCGACGCCGACGCCGAGGGTGCAGTCGCCTTCTGGTCACTCGGCCAGAACTCGGGCGAGCATCCGCTCAGAGCCAGGGCACCGACGAGAACGATGGGCACGGCGATCATGCCCCGGCGACGCCCGCTCGCGGGTTTGTCGACTGCCGCCTTCTTCGTGGGCTTGTAGATCGGCTGGCGGGGCACCTTGGGCATCTTGCGACGCGGCCCGCGCGACGAGCGCATGTGATTGATCGCCCAGAGCAGGAAGCCGAGCCCGAGAAGCAGCACGATCGCGCCGCCGACGATCAGCGGTCCCGCCCACGGCGTCGAGTTGTCGAGCGGCCACGAGAGGGCGATGTCCACCGGAGCGGGCTCGGTGCCGTCGGAGGCGATGATGATCGACACGTTAGACGGAACCTTGACCGTCATGGAGAGGTCGTTGTCCTTCACGAAGTCGTCGAGCCACAGGTCGGAGCCATTCGGGTTCGGCACCTCGGTCTCGGTTCCTCGGGTCAGCGTGGACGTCAGTTCACCGGTCTCCTTGTCGAGGCTGACGGTGGTGTAGCTGGCGTCACCTATCCACGCGAGCACATCGGTGGTGCGACCGTAGGCGGCGAACACCGTACCGGGCCCCTGCACCGAGAGCGTCTGGCTGCCCTCGAACGCGTTGAGGGTGTCACCGTCGATGACTGTCACCGGAGACTCGGTCGTGACGACAGTGCTGAGGGCGACCTTGTCGGGCTCGGCGAAGATCGTGCGCTGGGCGATGCCGGCGACGATCATGACCGCGGCCACGACAAAACTGACTATTGCGAGAACAAACCGCACGAACTACTCCTTTCGTGCTGCCCGGCCGGCTCGTTACGAGCTGGCACCCTCCGCCGCTGGGTAGTCGGTCGCTCGCACTAGGGACGAGAGGAGGGGATCCCCTTCACTAGCGGGGAATGGCAACAACAAAGACGTTCAAGAATAGCCGACGGGCCTGCGTCGGGCCTAACCACGGCACTGGGAATGCACTGGGAATGACCACGCTAAACTTCTGACAGTCCCCCACCGCGCAAGGAGAAATCATGGCTGCCGACGACACCGATTTCGGGACCGAGATGCGCGGGTACAAGAAGGACGAGGTCGACCGCGCCATCCAGCAACTACGTGGCGAGCTCATCAAGGCCAACACCGATCGCGCCGAGTCGGCCAAGGAAGTCAAGCGCCTGCTGGCCGTCAACGAAGACCTGCAGGCCGAGCTCGACGAGACCGGCAGCCCCACCTACGCCGGACTCGGAACCAAGCTCGAGAACATGCTCCGCGTGGCCGAAGAGCAGTCCACTCGCCTCATCGCGCAGGCCGACATCGACGCGGAGAAGCTGCGCGCGAGCGCGCTGGCCGAGACCCAGGAGTTGCGATCCGAGGCCGCCAGCGCCGCCCAGAAGCTGACGGATGACGCGAACTCCCGCGCGGCGAAGCTCGTCGCGGATGCCACGCAGGAGGCCAACGAGCTGCTCACCCGCGCCCGCGCTGACGCGCAGCTCACCCTGCAGGACGCCCAGCGTGAGGCTGCCGCGCTCCGCGCTGCCGTGGCCACCGAGGCCGCCGAGGCCCGCTCCACTGCCGCCCGCGAGGCGGCGGCACTGCGCGCGGCGGCCGAGCACGAGGCAGCCGAGCTGAAGGTCACCGCCACCCGCGAGGCCGCTGAGGCGAGCGAGGCTGCGGCGCAGCTGGCCCGGGACTCCGAGCTGGGTCGGGCCAACTACGAGAACGAGAACGCGCGACTGCGCGCCGAACTCGCCCGTGACATCGAGCAGGGCAGAACCGACCTGGAGCGCGAGCTCGAAACCGGTCGCGCCCAGCTGGAAGCCGAGATCACCGCCGCCCGCGAGACCCTCGCCAACGAGACCGCAGCCGCGCAGGAGAAGCTCGCCAACGACACTGCAGCCGCGCAGGAGAAGCTCGCCAACGACACCGAGGCATCCCGCGCAAAGCTTCAGGCCGACACCGCCGCGGCCTGGGGCGCACTCAACGCCGAGACGGCATCGACCCGGGCCGCCCTCGAGGCCGAGACTGCGGCCGCCCGCGCCGAGCTGGAGGCTGAGACGACCGCCGCTCGCAACGACCTGGCCGCGCAGACCGCCGCCGCACAGGCGGCGCTCAACGCCGACATCGCGGACAAGCGCGCAGCACTCAACGCGGAGATCGCTGAGAAGCGCGCGGCCCTCGAGAACGAGGTGACCACCACCCGCGCCGAGCTGGCCCACGACGTCGAGAAGCAGCGTAGCGACCTCGCTCGGGACATCGCCCGGCAGCGCGCGCAGCTGGCCAGCGAGACCGAGACGACACGGGCATCCCTCGCTCACCAGGCCGACGAGACGCGCACGACTCTCGAGCGCGAGGCCGAGGAGGCCCGCAACGCGCTCGAACTGGAGTTGAAGGCGCGCAGGGATCAGGCAGAGAAGGAGTTCCTGGCCCGCCACCAGGAGGCGACGGCGCAGACCCAGCAGTACCTCGACGAGGCCCAGGCCCAGCTCGCGGAGGCCGTGCGGCTTGCCGCCGAGAAGCGCGCCGAGGCCGACACGCTCGACACTGCGTCGAAGACCCAGGCACGCACGCTACGGGAGTCGGCCGAGTCGCACTCGCGCCAGCTGCTCGAGAACGCGGAGTCCCGGTCGAAGGCGATCATCGCCGATGCCGAGAAGCGCAGCGCACAACTCGTGCAGGATGCCGAGGAGCGCCTCACCAAGATCAAGCAGGAGCGCGACACGGTCGCGGGGTACTTCGAGAACCTTCGCGGGGTGCTGCAGCAGGCTGAAGAGGCGGTCTCCGAATGAAGATCCAGAATTCCTTCCGCGTCGGCCTCCTGGGCGGCCTCGGTGTCATCGTCGCGATCGCGATCGGTGCCACGATCGGCTCGCTCGCGACGATCATCACCTACGTCGGCGCCGCGCTGTTCCTCGCGCTCGGACTCGACCCGCTGGTCAGCTGGTTGGAGAAGCACAAGTTCCCCCGACCCCTCGCCATCGTGACGGTGCTGGTCGCCGTGCTGGGTATCTTCGCGGGGCTCATCTTCGCGATCATCCCCGTGATCAGCGAGCAGGTGCAGAACGCGATCAAGACTATTCCCGGGCTGATCAGCGGATTCAATGACGGAAGCATCTTCACCAACATCCAGGATGCCCTTCCCTGGGTAAACGTGCAGCAGGTCGTTGACGGCCTTCAGGCGTGGGTGAAGACGCTCGACTTCGCCCAGCTCGGCGGCGGCGTGCTCACCGTGGGGCTCGGGATCGCCAGTGGCATCACCGGTGCCGTGGTCGTGATCATCCTCATGATCTACTTCGTGTCGTCGCTCACGAGCCTCAAGCGCGGGCTGTACCGGCTGGTCCCTGCCTCACGGCGTCCGAAGTTCATCGACCTCGCGGAGCAGATCAGCACTGCCGTCGGTCGCTACGTGATCGGACAGGTCTCGCTGGCCCTCGTCAACGGAATCCTGTCGTTCATCGTGCTGACGCTTGTGCTGCCGCTGTTCGGGCTGAACATCAAGTACTCCGCGCTGCTCGCCTTCATCGCCTTCCTCGGCTCGCTGATCCCGCTCGTGGGAACCGTCTCCGGTGCCGCGGTCATCACGCTGCTCGTGGCGTTGTTCAACGGCTTCCCCGCGGTGCTCGTGGTGGCGATCTACTACATCGTCTACATGCAGGTCGAGGCGTACGTACTGAACCCGCGCATCATGGCGACGGCGGTGAAGGTGCCGGGGGCGATCGTCGTGATCGCGGCTCTCGCTGGAGGAACTCTGCTGGGTATCCTCGGCGCATTGATCGCGATCCCGGTCGCAGCAGCAATCCTGCTCGTGGTCAACCAGGTGTTCGTGCCTCGGCAGGAAGAGCTCTAGACCCGATCACCGCAGCTCGATCACCGCAGTTCGATCACCGCGGTCTCGATCAGCGCAAGCTCGATCAGCCTTCCCAGGTGCGCGGTAGTGGCAGCACACCGGGGTTCAGTCGCGCCACGATCTCGGTGAGCACGCGGTAGGTCTGCTCCTCGCCGACCCAGAGGTGCTTGCCGCCTTCAACGGCGACGAACTCGGTCTCGGGCACAGCGGCGAACCGCTCGGCGGCCTGGGCGGGGCGCAGGTAGTCGTCAAGCTCGGGAATCACAGCCACGAGTCGCTTGCCGCTACCCGCCCATGCGGCGAGTTCTGCCGGTGTCGTGCGGTGCAGCGGGGGCGACAGCAGGATGGCACCCTCGATCGGATGCTCGAGCCCCCACTTCAGCGCGACCTCGGTGCCGAACGACCACCCCACGATCCACGGGTGCGGAAGGCCACGAGACTGCACGAGGTCCATCGCTGCGGCCAGGTCGTGTTGCTCGTCGAGCCCGTGACCGAACTCGCCCCCTGATGTTCCCCGCGGCGACGTGACCCCGCGGAAGTTGAACCTCAGCACGGCGATGTCGGCGAGTGCGGGCAGTCGGGCCGCGGCCTTGCGGATGATGTGCGAATCCATGAATCCGCCCGCGGTGGGCAGCGGATGCAGCGCCACCAACGTTGCGACCGGCGGTGCGAGCTCGGGCAGGCTCAACTCCCCCACCAGTGTCAGCCCGTCGCTGGTCTCCAGCTCGACATTCTCCCGCCGGGCGGGCAACTCGATGCCGCCGCGGATCTCCACCGCCGTCACGGGCGGATCTTCCAGCAGTGCGTGTGCCAGTGCCGGCGAGCCGCGAGGTCGTCTGCTTCGCCCATGAGCCCGTCTGCTCGCCACGCCACGATGTGGGCCGTTCCCGGGGCGATCTCAAGGCTGCACCCGGGGCAGGTGTAGACCTTCGCCGAACTGGATGCCGCGAGCGGCTGAACATTCCATAGACCGTCGCGACGCGGCTCAGTGTGCATCCGGCCCAGCAACGCTCGGCTGAGATCGACCTCGGCGACTGCCTCGGCGTCCGGGCGGCGACCGCGGGGACGATTCGAACGGGGCATGAGACCAGTCTACGAGCGCGCGAAGATGCGACAGCGTCAGGAGCCGCCGGGGTTGTCGATCTGCTCGAGTCTGGTCTCCTCGAGGTCGAGCATCGCCTGCGCGCGAATGAGGATCCGGGAGGGGTATCGGCCGGCCGACCTGGCCTCCAGCAGCGCCTCTCGCTCAGCACGGAGCACCTCCCGGCGCAGAGCGCGATACTGGCGCTGGGGAGACACGGGACTCGTGGGGGTGCGTTCCACCCGCTCCCACGCCGACTGGGCACGCAGGAGGGTATCGCTGCGCACCCGCTCCAACACGTGCTCGTCGATCATCTGGCCCTCCGGCAGCTCGAGACTGGGGCTCTCAATCGCGGCCAGTCCGGACTCCGCGAGTTCGTCGAGCAGTCCGGCGAGCTCACGACTGTCGGCGACCGCATCCGCCCCACGGATGCCCGTCAGCCTGATCAGCCACGGCAGGGTACCGCCCTGCAGCAGTAGCGTCACGACCGCAACCGTGAACGCGATGAGCACCAGCTGGGGTCGGTAGGGTGTCGTGTCCGGCAGGGACTGGGCGGCCGCGAGCGTGACGACCCCGCGCATCCCGGACCACCCGAGAATCACACCGCCCCGCCAGCCCAGGCCCTCCGCCTGCAGCTGGGCAAGATCCTGCCCTCGACGCTCGTGGATGGCCTCCGCTCGTTGTTGCCGCCTGACTCCTCGGGCGCTCACATCGCTCCTGCGCCGGAACTGATCGAGGAACTCGCCGAAGCGGGTCTGGGCCCGCTCGGCCCGGCGCAGCTCGGCTCGGAGCAGCAGGAGCACGGGGCCGACGAAGAGGAAGCGGATCACGATGACGACCGCGGTCATCAACACCCCGAGCACGACGGCGAGCCCCGCACTCAGATCGTCCTGGATGACGCTGGAGATGAGCCCCGAGATCTGCACCCCCATGAGCAGGAAGACGCCGTTCTCGAGCACGAACTGCAGCGTGCGCCAGTTGAGCCGCTCGGCGACGCGCGCCTGCGCCGAGAACCGGCGTGCCCCGTGATGACCCGAGTAGAGGCCCGCGACGACGACGGCGAGCACCCCGGATGCCCCGACGAACTGAGTGGGAATGAACGCGATGAACGGCACAGCGAACGAGATGGCGGTGTCCAGAAGCGGATCGGTGATCTTCGAGCGCACCCAGACCGTGACGAATCCGACGGCGAGCCCGATCGCCGCGGCCACGGCGACAGCGAAGAGGAAGTCACCAGCGACATCCCAGAACGAGACGGCGGATGCCGTGGCGGCGATCGCCGACCGCAGCAGAACCAGCGCGGTCGCATCGTTGACCAGACTCTCGCCCTCCATGATCGTCACGAGTCGCGGCGGAAGTCCGAACTTCTTGCCCAGCGCCGTTGCCGCGACCGCGTCGGTGGGGCTGATGACCGCGCCGATCGCGATGGCCGCCGCCAGTGACAGCTGCGGGAAGATCAGGTAGAGCAGGTAGCCCGTCACTGCGGTGGTCACGATGACGAGCCCCACGCTGAGTGCGGAGATGGTGCTGAAGTTGCGACGGAAGTCGACGACGGGGACCGTGATGGATGCCGCGTACAGAATCGGTGGCAGCAGCCCGAGCAGGATCAGCTCATGTGGCACCGACGTGGGTGCGCCCGGGATGTAGCTGAATCCGACGCCGACGACAATGAGTACGAGAGGGGCTGCAATGCCCAATCGAGCACTGAACGCACCGGCGGCAACGATCGTGACCAGCCCGATGACCCCGTACACACCGAGCTGCAGCAACTCCATCCGGCCAGCGTAGTGGCCGTCGATGCCACGCTCAGACCCGGCTGGCTAGTACCAGCCCTTCTCCTCCGAGTGGCCCCACGCACCGCAGGGGGTGCCGTAGCGGTCGGTGATGTAGCCGAGACCCCAGGTGATCTGGGTGGCCGGGTTGGTGGCCCAGTCATCGCCGGCCGACGCCATCTTCTCGCCAGGCAGGGCCTGCGGGATGCCGTAGGCACCGCTCGACGAGTTGTGCGAGTAGGCGTTCCAGTTCGACTCACGGGTCCACAGTGCGACGAGGCAGCTGAACTCGGTCATGTCCCAGCCGCGGGCGAGCACCATCTCCAGGGCAATGGCCTGCGCCGACCCCGCATCGGGAATGCCCACCGCTGGCGCGGTTGGCGCGACCCGTATCTCGCTCACACTGAACGCATCCCGCTCGGCCGACAGGGAGTAGTCACCAGCGACGTCGACCGACTGGGTCTCCCCGCTAAGGTGCGGGCCCGTGGCGGCGTAGGTCGAGCCGGTGGGGGGCGGGGCGAGGGTCACGGCGAGGAAGGCGAATGTGACGAAGGTGGCGAAGGCAGGAAGGGACCACGGGGCGCGCCGATGGCGCCCAGAAACGTCTCCGCCCTCGCTCTTGAGCTGGGCACGGAGTTCGATCGCCCGCGTGCTTATCCCCACAGTTGCATGATTTTAGCCCATGGGCCTGTCAGAGCCCCGGGAGGCCGTTCGGTCGGGTCAGCGCACCGCGAGCATGACGTCGATGACCGCGTCGAGCAGGAGGTCCACCTGCTGCTCGTTGTAGCCGCGCTTCTTCGATCCGAAGACGACCGTGCGAACGTGGTCGACGCTCATGGGCTTGCCAGCCTGGAAGTAGCCAACGAGACGGTTGGTGAACGCATCCACGTCCTTGGGGCTGTACCCCGTCGTGAACGGGCCGACCCGGTTAAACCGCTGCCCCTCGGGGCGGGCAAGCCGATCGATGATCTCCTGTGCCGAGCTGCGCGCCTGCGCGTACCACGCGGCATCCCCGGTCGTCGCGAATGCGCGCTCGCGCTCGCGGGCCGCGAAGGCGTCCTCGAGACGCTCGAGGGCGGCATCCACATGACTGGTCGAATAGCCGCCCTTCTGCAGGGCGAAGGCGGTCCGACGGATGCTCGCGGCGGTCACAACACCGAGATCGCCCCGGTCGGCCGTGTAGGCGCGACGGGCCTCCTCGAGGAAGTCCTCGACCTGGTCGACGTTGTAGCCGGGTTTCGACTTGCGGGCGCGCGGGAAAGTTGTGCTCACCCGACTATCTTGCCCTACGTTGCCTGAGGGCCGTGTCAGCGTGAGCGCGGGCTCACGCGAAGATCAGGAACAGCGCGTAGGCGGCAGCGGCCGACAGCAGCGCCGAGTCGACACGGTCGAGGAAACCGCCGTGGCCGGGAAGCCAGGTCGAGATGTCCTTGATGCCCAGGTCGCGCTTGATGAGCGATTCGGCGAGATCGCCCGAGGTCGCGGTCGCAACGATGGTGACCGCGAGGATCACGCCCACCCACCACGGCTGGTGAAGCATGAAGATCGACAGCAGCACGCCGGCGATCACGGCAGCCGCGACCGATCCTGCGAACCCCTCCCAGGTCTTCTTGGGGCTGATCGTCGGTGCCATCGGGTGCTTGCCGAAAGCGACACCCGTCGCGTACGCACCGGTGTCGACGGCGACCACCACGATCAGGAAGGCCAGGGTCCACCACTGGCCACCGTCCTGCGCCGTGAGAAGCACGGTGAAAGCGCCCATGAACGCGACGTAGGCCATGATGAAGGCGCCCGCCGCCAGGTCCTTGAGAAGCTCGATCGGCGCGACCCGGTGGCTCGGGCGAGCCAGCTCCACGATGCGCCAGATCGACAGAAACGCAATGCCCGCGAGGGTCACGTACCAGTGGCCGGCGTCCAGCCAGTAGAACGAGGCCGGCACGAGCGCGACCGCGACAATGACCGTGGGAAGGCGGGGCACATCCCGGCCGGCGAAGCGCAGCGCACTGGCCAATTCGTAGCTGGTGAACCCGATGAGGGCCGCCGCGAAGACCATGTAGAGCTCTTTGACGAGCACGAGGCTGACCAGCAGGGCTCCGCCGAGGATGAGCCCGACGGCGATGGCGCGAATGAGGGGGCGGCCGGTGCGCGCGTTGATCTTGTCGTTCGTCGCGCGAACCTGGGCCTCGAAGTCGGACGCCATCAGACCTCGAGCAACTCGGCTTCCTTGCGCTTGACAGCGTCGTCGATCGCATCGACGTGCTGCTTGGTGGTGGCGTCGAGTTCCTTCTCCGCGCGGGAGATTTCGTCCTCGCCGACCTCCTTGAGGGAGTCGAGGTCGTCCTTCGCCTTGCGACGGATGTTGCGGATCGCCACGCGCGCCTGCTCCGCCTTGTCGCGCACCAGCTTCACGAACTCCTTGCGGCGCTCCTCGTTGAGCTCGGGCAGCGTCGCGCGGATGACGGCGCCGTCGTTGCCGACGCTCGCACCGAGGTGCGACGCACCCGCGATGGCCTTCTCGATGTCCTTGAGGGCCGACTTGTCGAACGGGGTGATGAGCAGTGTGCGGGCCTCCTGATTGACCATGGAGGCGAGCTGCGCAAGCGGGGTCGGCGTGCCGTAGTAGTCGACGAGCACCTTCTGGAACAGGGCCGGGTTCGCTCGTCCGGTGCGCACCGTCGCGAAATCGTCCTTAGCGGCCTCGACGGCCTTGCCCATCTTGTCCTTGGCTTCGGCCAATACGTCGCTGATCACGGCAACTCCCTTGTGTCGAACCCAAGTTTAGAGGTCTAGTTGGAAACGAGAGTGCCGATCCGGTCGCCGCGAATCGCCTTGGTGACATTGCCCGCCGGCTCCATTCCGAAGACCACCATGGGCATCGAGTTGTCCATGCACAGGCTGAAGGCGGTCGAGTCCACGACCTTGAGTCCCTGAACCAGCGCCTCCTGGTAGGTGACGTGCTCGAGCTTGGCTGCGTCGGAGTTCTTGCGCGGATCTGCGTCGTACACACCGTCGACACCGTTCTTGGCGACGAGCACGACATCAGCGTCGATCTCCAGGGCGCGTTGGGCGGCGACGGTGTCGGTGGAGAAGTAGGGCAGACCGGCACCGGCTCCGAAGATCACGACGCGCCCCTTCTCAAGGTGGCGCTCCGCACGACGGGGGATGTACGGCTCGGCGACCTGGGTCATCGCGATGGCCGACTGCACTCGTGTGGCGGCCCCCGCCTGCTCGAGGAAGTCCTGGAGTGCGAGCGCGTTCATCACGGTGCCGAGCATGCCCATGTAGTCGGCGCGGCCGCGGTCCATGCCGCGCTGGCTGAGCTCGGCGCCTCGGAAGAAGTTGCCGCCGCCGACGACGATCGCGACTTCGACCCCCTCAGCGGATGCCGCGGCGATCTCCTTCGCGAGCGAGGAGACCACATCGGGGTTGACCCCCAACGAGCCGCCGCCGAATGCCTCACCGGAGAGCTTCAGGAGCACCCTTCTCTTCTTGTCCTCGGACATGCGCTCCCTCTCTCGTGCGGCCCCTCCAGCGTATTCGGTGCGCGCGGTTTGCGACGCCGCGATTCATCAACAATGGTTGACACCGCGCGAGCCGTCAACCATTGTTGATGCATGTCCGAGATTGAGAACATTCCGACGCCCGACGATCCGGATGACGGCTTCGCCGCTGTCGTGTCATTGCGCCGACTCGCTGCGACTATCGAGCGCGCTAGCGTCGATCGGGCACTCGAGGCTGGCTGGACGTGGGCCGACATCGGCCAAGCGCTCGGCATTTCAGCCCAGGCCGCCCATAAGCGGCTATCGCCCGGGCGCCGCACCCCCTCCTGAAACCCGACACTCCCGAAAGGAACCCATGCCCCTCCGCACCGCCCTCCAGGACACCCGACTGATCGCCGCCCTCCTCACCACCGCCGAGCAGGAAGCGCGCGCCCTCGGCGACGCCGAGCCCGGCGCCGAGCACCTGCTTCTCGCCGCGCTGCTCGTGAACGACCCGTCGGCGCGCGAAGCGCTCGCCACTCTCGCGCCGGTGGACGCCGCGGCCGTGCGCTCTGCTATCGTCGCCGTGCATTCGGCCTCCCTTGCCGATCTCGGCGTCGCCGCCCCCCAGCTCGACCCCGGCCTGCCGCCCGCCTCCGGCGCCTACCGGAGCGAGGTCTCGGCGCAGGAGGTGTTCCAGCGCGCTCGGATCCTCTCGCGCCGCTCGCGCAGCGGCCTGCGCAGCGCCCACGTGCTGCGGGCCGCCGCCGAGCGCGAACGCGGAACCGTTGCCCGGCTTCTGGCGTCCCTCGCCTTGGAGCGGGACGCCGTGCTGGCCGCCGCAGCCGCGGCGGTGCCCGACTGAGGGCCGCGATCCTCGGCACGGCGACGGCCGCCGTGATGATGCTGCTCAGCGGGTCACGCCGGACCGCTGGACGGCGATTGTCATCACCTGAAATTCCACGGAATCCGCGGTGCGGCCGATCGGCAAGGGATTGATCGACGCCTGGGGCCGGGGCCTTGCGCATTTCATCTGTCCACAGATAGTCTGTGCGTAGATTATTTACCGAGAGGAACCCCCATGTGGACCACCGCCGTCACCGCCGACACCGACCTACCCCGGGCAGCCGTCTGGGCCGCCCTGGAGGCACTCCATCGCGGAGAGCTGAGCTATCCGGGTGCCGACGTGTTCGAACTGCACGGACCGTTCGCCGTGGGCACCGAGCTCGACGTGACGCCCGAGGGCCAGGACACCTTCCGCTCGGTCATCGTCGAGCTCGTACCGGGCGAACGGTACGCCGACCGTACCGAGTATGAGGGGCTCAGCCTCCTCTTCCGTCACACGCTCGTTGACGCCCCCACGGGCACCCGTGTCACCCACGAACTCGAGATCGACGGGGCGGGAGCCGACGAGGTCGGTCCCGAACTCGGCCCGCAGATCAGCGGCGACTTCGGCGCGGCGCTCGAGGCGCTGTTCCGCGAGGCGGCGAGAATGACCGCGTGACACGCTTCGAGAACGGCCCCGGCGAGAGCCCCGGCTTCCTGCTGTGGCACACGACCATGCGCTGGCAGCGGTCCATGGCGGCAGCGCTGCACCCGCTCGGGCTCACCCATGTGCAGTTCGTGCTGCTCGCGAGCGCCTGGTGGATGTCCGCCGGGGCTCCCCCGAACCAGGTGCGGCTGGCGGCCCAGGCGGGCACCGACATCAAGATGACGTCCGAGGTGATCGCCCGGCTGGAGGCGAAGGGGCTCGTCACCCGTGAACCCGATCCGGCGGATGCGCGCGCCAAGATCGTCACCGTCACCGATGCCGGGGCAGAACTCGCGCAGCGCGCGATCGCCGTCGTCGAACACGCCGACGCCGAGTTCTTCGGCCGGGCGGACACCGCAGCGGTGGTCACGGTGCTGCGAACGCTCGGCGATGCCGAGCAGATGCCCGCGCCCGGACCGCGCGGCAGTTGACTCGCGCAACCTGAGCCGCGGCATCCCGAACGCGACAACGCCCCGCCGGTCTCGCGACCTGCGGGGCGTTGCTGGTGAAGCTGGGAGCCTAGGCGCCGACCTTGAAGCGGGCGAAGCCCGTGACCTTCAGTCCGGCATCCGACAGGACCTTGCCCACGGAGACCTTGTTGTCCTTGGCGTAGTCCTGGTCGAGCAGGGCGACCTGCTTGAAGAACGCGGCCACGCGACCCTCGACGATCTTCGGGAGGGCGGCCTCGGGCTTGCCCTCGCCACGGCTGATCTCCTCGACGATGCGACGCTCGTTCTCGACCGTCTCGGCAGGAACCTCGTCGCGCGTCAGGTACTGCGGGTCGGCGAACGAGATGTGCTGAGCAACCGAGCGGATGGTCTCGGCGTCGTCACCCTCGAACGCAACCACGACACCGACCTGCGGAGGCAGGTCCTTGCTGGTGCGGTGCAGGTAGACGGCGAACTTGTTGCCGGGGATGCGCGCGAGGCGACGCAGTTCGATCTTCTCGCCGAGGATCGCGGCCTCGTCGGAGATGAGCGACTCGACCGTGCCGTTGCCGGCCTTGGCGGCGAGCGCGGCATCCACAGTCTCGGCGCCCGAGTCGGCGAGAGCCTGGAGCACGGCGTTGCCGAGCGCGATGAACTTGTCGCTCTTGGCCACGAAGTCGGTCTCGCAGGCGAGCTCGATCAGCGTGGTCGCGGTCGCGGACTCGACAGCGGCGACAAGGCCCTCACTGGTCGAGCGGTCGCTGCGCTTGGCGTTGGACTTGGCACCCTTGAGACGCAGGATCTCGGTGGCCTTCTCGAGGTCACCACCCGCCTCAACGAGGGCGTTCTTGCTGTCGACCATGCCGGTGCCGAGGCGCTCGCGCAGGGTCTTGAGGTCTTCGAGGCTGAAATCTGCCACGGTGTGGGTCCTAACTGGGTTGGAGTGAACTACTTGGCAGCGGGCTTCTTGGCCGCGGGCTTCTTCTCGTCGGCAGTGGCCTCGGCCTCGATCTTGGCCTCGGTCGCCTCGTCAGACTCGACGTGGTGCTCGGGAACGACGGTCGCGTCGGCGGCGGCCTCGTGCTCGGCGACGAGCGCGTCGGCGTCGTTCTCCTCGACGGGAACCTCGGCGGCGATGACCTCGGCGACAGCCGCGGCATCCGGCGTACCGGAGATCTCACCGTCGACGGCCTCGATCTTCTCGGCCTCCGAGACGGGGGTCTCCGACGCCTGGAGAAGCTCGGCTTCCCACGCGGCCAGGGGCTCGACCTCGGCGCCCTCCTCGGGCTTCTGGTGACGCTGGATCAGACCCTCGGCGGCGGCGTCGGCGATGATGCGGGTGAGCAGGCCCACCGAGCGGATCGCGTCGTCGTTTCCCGGAATCGGGTACTGAACCTCATCGGGGTCGCAGTTGGAGTCCAGGATCGCGATGACCGGGATGCCCAGCTTGTGCGCCTCGTCGATGGCGAGGTGCTCCTTCTTGGTGTCGACAACCCAGATGGCGCTCGGGGTCTTCGTGAGGTTGCGGATACCACCGAGCGACTTGTGCAGCTTGTCGAGCTCGCGCTTCTTGATGAGCAGTTCCTTCTTGGTGAAGCCGCTCTTGGCGCTGTCCTCGAAGTCGAGCTCCTCGAGCTCCTTCATGCGCGCGAGGCGCTTGGACACGGTGGTGAAGTTGGTGAGCAGTCCACCGAGCCAGCGCTGGTTGACGTAGGGCTGGCCGACGCGGGTCGCCTGCTCGGAGATGGTGTTCTGGGCCTGCTTCTTGGTGCCCACGAAGAGGATGGTGCCGCCGTGTGCGACGGTCTCCTTGACGTAGTCGTAGGTCTTGTCGATGTAGGCCAGCGACTGCTGCAGGTCGATGATGTGGCTGCCCGAGCGCTCGGTCAGAATGAAGCGCTTCATCTTCGGGTTCCAGCGACGGGTCTGGTGTCCGAAGTGGACGCCGCTGTCGAGCAGCTGGCGGATTGTTACTACGGCCATGGCCGTGCTCCTTCTCGGCACACGCGTGTTTTCACAGCGGCGCGCCTGTTCTCAGTTGTTCTCCGCGACCGGTCGGCCGCGAACCTGGTGTCCGCGCACACGTCCACCCCGGTTTCCCGGGGACTGATGGGGTGTGGGCCACGCTCTGCTGAGCGGCGCTCCCAAAAGGAGCTGTAGACACGCGTAGTCACCCCGGTTGCCCGGAGTGCTTCGAAAATAGTACCACCGCTCCCCCTCGGGCGGCACTCACGGCCGGTTCTCCCCCGATGCCGCGCGCTAGCAGGTCGCGGCAGCGCCCGCACCGATGATCGGTGGATGCTCCGCGCCCTCGTCCTGGCCACCGTGCTGCTCCTGGCGCCGCCGTCCCTCCACGGTCTGTCCGCCGCGGCCGAGGCCGGCTCATGGCGCTGGCCCGTCGACCCACCTCGTTCGATCGCCCGGGTATATCTCGCCCCCGCCACCCCGTACTCGACGGGACACCGGGGAGTCGACATCCGGGCGCCCGAGGGCACCCTCTACGCCCCGGCCGACGGGGTCGTGCACTTCGCGGGAACCGTGGTCGACCGTCCGGTGCTCTCGATACGTCACGGCGAGGGTGTCATCTCGAGTTACGAGCCGGTGGCCGCCACCGTCGCCCAGGGTGACCCGGTCGTGCGCGGGCAGGTGATCGGGCGCATCCTGCCGGGACACTGCGCCGAGACATGCGTGCACGTGGGCGTGCGGGTCAACGGCGACTACGTGTCACCGTTGGCGTGGTTCGGAGGCATCCCCGCGTCGGTGTTGCTGCCGACCCGGGTAAGCGCCGGTGCCGCTGCGCGCGGGAGGTCGGAGCTGCCGCAGACCCCGCGCCGGTCAGCTGCCGGAGCCGGTGGTGCGCACCTCCGCGGCAACGGTCATCGGGCGACCCGGCCACCAGAACTTCTCGCCGGTGATGAACGCGAGCGACGGCACGATCACCGTGCGCACCAGGAGGGTGTCGAGCAGCACACCGATGCAGACAATGATTCCGATCTGTGTGAGCGTGATCAGCGGCAGCACTCCGAGCACGGCGAACACCGCGGCGAGCAGGATGCCCGCGCTCGTGATCACGCCACCGGTCGACGACAGGGCGCGAATCATGCCGGTACGGGTGCCGAACTCACGCGTCTCCTCCCGGGCGCGCGTGACGAGGAAGATGTTGTAGTCCACGCCGAGCGCCACGAGGAAGAGGAAGCTGAACAGCACCACGTTGGTGTCGATCGCGGGGAAGCCGAAGACCGACTGGAACAGCAGCCAGCTGGCGCCGAGGCTCGCAAAGAACGAGGCCACGACTGTCGCGAGCAGCAGCACGGGAGCCACGAGCGCCCGCAGGAGCAGCACGAGAACCAGGAACACGAGCGCGAGAATCAGCGGGATGACCAGATCCTGGTCGGCGGTCTGGGCGCGCGTCACGTCAAGACTCTGGGCGTCGAGTCCGCCGACGATGGCGTCGGCACCGTCGATGTCGTGCATGGCGGTGCGGAGGGCCTCGATGGCGGCGAAGGACTCGGGGGTCTCGGCCGCGGCATCCAGAACCACATTGACCTGGGTGATCGTGCCGTTCGTCTCGCCGACGGTGGCGGAGTCGACGCCGTCGACAGTCTCGGCGACCGAGGCGACCTTGTCGGCGTAGTCCGCGTTCGTGATGACCGCGGCGGGCGAGCCACTGCCTGCTGAGAACGCGTCGGCGATGATGTTCTGGCCGACGACTGCCTCGGGCACCGAGGTGAAGCGCTCGGTCTGCGAGAGACCGACCTTGATCTGCGTGGTGCCGAGGGCGAGCGAGCCGAGGATGACGGCACCGACGATCGCGACGACCACGGGCTTCTTCGACACGAGCACACCCAGGCGGTGCCACACGCCGCGGTCCATGCTGCCCTCGCTGCCGAAGCGCGGAACATAGGGCCAGAACAGTCCGCGTCCGAACAGCACGAGCGCGGCCGGCAGCACGAAGAGGGCGAAGAGCATCGCGATCACGACGCCGGTCGCACAGGCGATGCCGAGGGCACGGTTGCCCTCCAGCTGGGCGAAGACGAGGGTGAGCAGGGCGAGCGTGACGGTGCTGCCGCTCGCGATGATCGCGGGGCCGGCCCCGCGCAGGGCGCGGGCCATCGCGTCGCGACGATCCTCGTGCAGGCGCAACTCGTCCCGATAGCGGGCGATCAGCAACAGGGCATAGTTGGTGCCGGCGCCGAAGACGAGCACCGACAGGATGCCCGTTACCGAGGCATCCAGGGTGATGCCAGCGAGCGCGGCGACCCGGGTCGCGGCGATGCTCGCGAGGCCGTCGGCGGTTCCCACGACGACCAGCGGCACCAGCCAGAGCCACGGGCTGCGGTAGGTGATGAGCAGCAGAACCGCAACGACGATCACTGTCGTCAGCAACAGCGTGAAATCAGCACCCTTGAAGACGGCGGCAACGTCGACGGCGAAGCCCTCGGCACCAGTGAGCAGAGCGGTCAGCCCGCTCGGAAGGTCTGCGTTGGCGGTGGTGCGAAGCTCCTCGGCGCGGTCGGCTTGCGCCGCAACATCCTCGATGATCTCCAGCGGCACGACGACCAGGGCTGCAGTGCCGTCGTCGGAGACCGTGGGCGGCGGCACGAAGTCGTCCTTCGAGAGCCCCGCCAGGTCGGATGCCGCTGCGGTGACCGCCTCGATGTCGGCATCGGTCAGCTTCGCGCCGTCGCGACTGAAGACGAGAAGGGCGCTGGTCGAATCCGCGCTCGGCAGGTCTTCCTGGGCCGCGGCGACTCGTGCCGACTCGGCGGACGCTGGCAGACCGATGCCCGGTGACGTGTCGCTTGTCGCACCCGAGCCGACGGCGAAGACAGCCCCGGCAGCGAGGAGGAATGTCACGAGCACGATCCATGACGTGCGACGACCGGTGATGAAGGAGGTGAGGCGGTGCATGACTCTCTAACTTCTCTAGTAGCTAACTAATCTAGGAACATAGCGGTAAAGTGGCAGTCATGACAACCGAGCGGCCCGGACAGCGGATGACGGCCCGCGCGCCGACAGCGCTGCTGCGGGACATCCTCGACGTCACGGGCGAATTCGAGGCGCACGTCGGGCGCGAACTCGACGTCAACCCCACGGACCTGCAGGCCATGGAGCACCTGATCTCCAGCGGTCCGCTCTCGCCCACGGAGCTCGCGCGGCGCCTCGGAATCAGCACCGCGGCGGTGACGGCAGTGGTCGATCGCCTGGTCGCTGTCGACCATGTGAGCCGGGCGAAGCATCCCACCGATCGTCGCGGTGTGCTCGTCGTGCCGGCCCCCAATTCGGTCGCGAAAGCAATGAGCACCCTTATGCCGATGATCATGGGCATCGACCAGGTGCTCGATGACTTCAGTGCGGCCGAGCAGGCGACCATCGCCGCGTACCTCGAGCGTGTTCTCGAGGTCTACCGCGCTCAGCTGCCGTCCGACTGACGCAGCGGCCGCGGCCCGACTCAGGCGCGCGGATGCGCCGTGCGGTAGCTCTCGCGCAGTCGCTCCGTCGAGACATGGGTGTAGAGCTGGGTGGTCGCGAGGCTCGCATGGCCGAGCATCTCCTGCACTCCGCGCAGGTCGGCGCCCCCGTCGAGCAGGTGGGTCGCCGCGGTGTGCCGCAGCGTATGCGGACCCGACGGACCCGAGCCCGGCACCGTGTCGAGCAGTTTCGACACCAGTTCGTACACGGTGCGGCTCGTCAGGCGCTGCCCCTTCGCGCCCGCGAAGAAGGCGGTCGGATGCTCGGCAAGAGCATCGCGCACCCGCAACCACTCCCCCAAAGCGTGCTTCGCCGGCACCCCGAATGGCACAACCCGTTCCTTCGAGCCCTTGCCCAGCACGCGGACCGTCAGGCGTCCCAGATCCACGTCGCCGAGGCTCAGCCCCGTCAGTTCGCTGACGCGCAGGGCCGAGGCGTAGAGCAACTCGATGATCGCGCGATCCCGGATCGCGACGGGATCACCGGTGTCGGCGCGTTCGGCGACCCGGTCGAGGATGCCGCCGATCTGCTCGCGCGTGAGCACCCGCGGCAGGTGGTGGTCGCTCTTGGGCGCCCTCAGGCGGGTGGCGGCATCCGTTGGGGATGCCTTCGTGCGAACGAGCCAGGCGGTGAAGCTGCGGGCGGCTGCGGCGCGGCGCGCCAGACTCGACTTGGCGAGACCCGCTTGCGACGAGCGCCACAGCCAGTCCCGCAGCAGTTCGAGGTCGAGATCCTGCGACTCGGCGGCCCCGCGCTCGGCAGCGAAGTCGACCAGCTGTGACAGGTCGCTGCGGTAGGAGCGCACCGTGTGCGGGCTGAATCCGCGGTCGGCCGCGAGGTAGCTCGCGAAGTCGTCGGCGGCGCGGGTGAGGTCCACGTGACCATGGTGCCCCGTGGGGGCGGCGCTGGATGCTACGGCGACGCGTGTCTCGCGATCCGCCGGGTCATCCCCGCCTCATCTCCGGCATCACCACCCGCCGGATCGGCGCCACCATCCCCTGCCCTATCGGCCCCGCTAACCGTTGCTCGACACCTCGGCCGAGTTGAACGTCGACGACTTCTTGGAGAACGTCTCGATGCGCTCCTCGGGGGTCATCGCCTCGATCTGCGCCCAGGCTCCCGCCGGGAATCCAGACACTTCGGTCGTCGCGCCGATGGGCACGATCGAGTGCACGAGCTGCTTCTCGTAGACGTGCACGATGTTCACCGACTGACCGAAGTCGACGCCCGACAGCAGCCGGTCCTCCGCGCTCAGATCCAGCGTGTAGCAGGTGGCCGACGCCACCGACACCGGGATGCCCGCGAAGGTCGAGTGCGTCGAGTAGTGCAGGTGCCCCGCCAGTATGCCGCGCACGTCGGACCCCTCGAGTACCGCCGCCAGCTTGTGCTGGTCGAACAGCTCGAGCATGCCCATCGCCTCGAGCAGCGGCGTGGGGATCGGCGGGTGGTGCACCGCGAGCAGGGTGCCGTGCGGGGCCGGGCTGGAGAGCACGTCGGCGAGCCAGTCGAGCTGATCGTCGGTGACCTCGCCGTGGTGATAGCCGGGCACGGTCGTGTCGAAGGAGATGATGCGCAGTCCGTTGATGTCGTAGACGCGGTCCTGCGGCGCGTCCGATTCCTGATCGAACAGCAGTCGGGAGTAGTCACCACGTTCGTCGTGATTGCCCATCACCCAGATCACCTGGGCGTTCATGCGGGCGGCGGCGGGTTCGACGAGTTCGCGCAGGCGCAGGTAGGCGTCCGGCTCACCGAGGTCGGCCAGGTCACCGGTGAAGACGATCGCCTCCGGCTTGGCGATGGATCGCTCCAGCTGGGCGAGCGCCTGGGCCAAGTGGTCGATCGTGTTCACTTTGCCGTACAGCGGGCGACCGCCGGCCAGCAGGTGGGTGTCGCTGAAGTGAGCGATTGTGTGGGACGGGGCTGGGTACTGGCCGAGTTGGATCACTCGGCCAGCCTACGGCCGACCGTGGTCGCGGGCTAGGACTCCGAGCGGGTGCGGCGGCGGGACACCGCGAACAACATCGCGCCGAGACCCGCAAGCACTGCACCGACGCCCAGCGGGGCGATGGCGTTGGCGCCCGTCGCGGCGAGCGCGGCGACCGTGTAGCGAAGGACAACCCGGCCACTGCCGCCCACACCATTGAAATCAGGGATGCTACTCGGGGCACCCGCGACGTAGAACACGCTCGCACCCTGACCGGTTCCCGTGAGGTCCACGTCGGGAGTGAGCGAAGCGGGTGCCCGGAGCACACGCCCGCCCGCGCCGAGGGGAGCGTCCAACGACGCGAAGATCGCCGGGACAGGGTCGCCGTTGGTGTCTACGTCGCCATTGAGGGGGTTGACCGCCGGAATGAAGTCGACCTCACAATCGGCGAAGACGTTGACGATGCCACCAGCACCGCTGCCGTTGCCCACGTAGACGCTGAAGTCGCTGTTGATGACGCAGTAGTCGCCGACGAAGCCGCCGGCGAAGCCACCCGGTGCGGTGGTGGTAGACCCGGCGGTCACCGAACTGTCCTCCCCGTCGGTGGGCTCATCACCCGAGACCCCGCCATCGCCCACGACTATGGTCGTCATGGATCCGGCTGCGGCGGAGGTCAGGTCGGCGTAGATCACGTCGCCGCCGCTGCCCGAGTACCCGGCCGAGCTCCCGTCGGCGTACGCGCCGCCACCGCCACCAGCGATCACCGCATACAGGCTGGTCAGCCCCGCGGGAACGGTCCAGTTGGAGGTGCCGACCGGGAAGTCGAGCTGGCAGACGCCATCGGTCTTGGTGAGCGTCGCACCCGCGGGAGCGTCGCCGCAACCCTCGACCGGGGGAAGCGCGCTGGCCGGAGAGACCACTCCCATGGCGGCCAGTCCCAGTGCGCCGACGCCGGCGAATCCCCACACACGAGCAGTCATTGCTTGTCCCCATTAATCAGTTCGGCGAGCGACGTTCGCACCACCTTACCAAGGTGATTGCGCGGGATACCATCGACCCTCAGGAGCGCCCTGATCTCGAGATTGGGCAGGAGCCCGCGCACCCGTTCGAGCACGATGGCGGGGTCGACGGGGTGGCGGGACTGGAAGGCGATTCCGATCGAGGTTGCGCCAGCGGCATCCCGGAACTGGAAGCTCGCACAGTCGGTGAACAGGTCGAGCTCGCGCATCCAGAGGTCGAGTTCGGCCAGGTTGAACTTGGCGCCGCCGGCGTTTACGAGGTCGTCGGCGCGCCCGGAGATGAGGAGGCGACCGTCAGCGTCGAGCACCCCGAGATCGCCCGGGTAGAACCAGCCATCGCGGAACGAGTTGTTGGCGTCGGGACCGGCCCGCCAGTAGCGGTCGGGCGTGAAGGCCGCCCGGTAGCGGATCGCCCCGAGGTCACCTGCCGGGGCTGGCTGCCCGACCTCGTCGACGACCTGCACCTCGGAGCCGTCGACGACCGTACCCACGGCGTTCGGGGCCGACGGGTCGAAGATGCCCCGGGTGACGGTGCCGACCTCCGTCGACCCGTAGAGGTAGAGGGGCGTGCAGCCGAGCGCGCTCTCGCATCGGCGGGCCACGCTGGGCGTGAGCAGGCTGCCCGCGACCTCCACGACCTCGACGGCGAGGTCGCCCAGCCCGACGCTGACCGCCTCCGCGGCATCGACCAGGTTCTCGAGCCGCGCGGGCGAGGTCTTGATCGAGCGGATGCCGTGCTCGCGCAGCAGGGCAAGGTTGGCCGGACCATCTCCGGGCACGAAGTACGGGCGACCGTTCATCACGGTCCACGCGAAGGTCTGGAACCCTGACACCGTGTCGAGGCCGAGCAGGCACATGAACGGATCACGCGGCATCCAGTTGGTGCGGGCGGATGCTGTGCGCGCCAGCAGGGAGGCGACCGTGAACTCGACCCCCTTCGGCGAGCCGGTGGTGCCGCTGGAGAAGACGATGCGGCAGGGGTCGGAGTCCCCGAGTTCGGCAGCCTCGACGCGCGCGTTGACCGAGCCGAGCGAGACCATGAATTCGGCGCCCACGTCGATGGTCCGGGCCGCGACCCGGATCGAGCGAGGACGATCGCCCAGCAGGAAGTCGATCTCGTCGGCGTAGGCCCGCATCACGGCTTCGCTGCCGTGCAGCGAGACCGCACCTTCGTGAAGCAGCGCGAGCAGCAGGAGCGCCTCGAGCTCCGGGCGGGCGCGGATCGCCACGACGCTGCCGGAGCGGATGCCGTCTTTGCGCAGTCGGGCGGCTATCCGTCGCACCGAGTCCGCGAGCTCGGCGTAGGTCATCGTGAGCTCGGTCGACACAATGGCCGGGGCATCCGGGGTCACGTCGGCCCAGTGGAGCACGAGCTGGGCGGGGTTGGTCATGCCTGCCGCCCGACGCTCGCCTGTCGCCGAGGCCGTTCGTGCAGCCAGAGCCCGAGCACGACAACGAGCGGCCAGATGCTCTCGACGTTCGCGGCCACGCGCTCGATCACGCCGATGTAGCCGAGGGCGGGGCTCGCCCACACTGCAAGGAACCAGAAGCAGAACACCGCCATGAGCCCCGTGCCGAGGATCGCGCCGACCGGCCGGATGATCCACGGGTAGCGCTCGGGCACCCCGGTGCTGCGGCGCATGCCGAGCACAGGCCAGATGGCCAGCAGGATGAAGCCCGCGATCGCACTCCAGCGGTGCTCGACGCTCGTGCCCGCCACCGTCGGCAGTGGGAACAGCGCGACCGCGAACGTGGCGACGGATGCGGCCATGAGCGCGACGCGGCCCGGCCAGCCGACCCCGGTCGCGAAGATGCCCGTCACGCCGTGACTGACGGCGGTGAGCATGAAGGCGACGGTCATGAACACGCGGGTGGGGGCATCCCCCGCGGCGAGCTCACTGATGGTCTGGGTGACCGGGTTGTACTCGGGCCACAGGGCGCCGGCGACGATGGTGCCCCCGATGAAGAACACTGGCGCGAGGGCCGCCGAGATCAGCGCCGGACGGCGGACGAGTGCACCCATGCGGCAAGGCTAGCGCGACGGATGCCACGCGCCGCTCACTCGGCTTTGCGCTCGACTTTGAGCCACCCCCGTTCCCGCTCCCCCACCGCGCCGGTCAATTCCAGCTGACCCAGGAGCGCCTGCACCTCGGCGATGGACAGGCCCGCCCGGGCCGCGATGTCGGATGCGACCCTGGGTGCGCGCGTGCTCATCGCGTCGAGCAGTCGGGTGCCTTCGGCGAAGCCGCCGACGCGAGAGTCCGCCGCCACTAGGGCCTCCAAGGGCGCCAGCTCGGCCATCTCGTCAGCCGTTGTGACGCAGATCGCCGCGCCCTCCCGCATCAGGCGGTGGCATCCGGATGAAGCCGAACTCGTCACGGGCCCGGGCACTGCACCCACGGGTCGGCCGAGGGAACCCGCGTGGTGCGCGGTGTTGAGCGAACCCGAGCGCCAGCCCGCCTCCACCACCACCGTCGCGAGACTTGCTGCGGCTATGAGTCGATTGCGTTGGAGGAAGCGCCACTTGGTGGGCGGAGAACCCGGCGGAAGCTCCGAAACCACGGCACCCGACTCAACGATGCGCGTGAGCAGAGCATCGTGGCCGGAGGGATAGAAACGATCGACCCCACCCGCCAGAAAGGCGACGGTGTGGCCCTTGCTGGCGAGCGCGGCCCGGTGGGCCATCCCGTCTATGCCGTAGGCGGCGCCAGAGACGATTGCATACCCCCGGTCGACGAGACCGGCGGAACTCTCCATTGTCACGTGCTCCCCGTAGCCGGTCGCGGCCCGAGCTCCGACGAGGGCGATCGACCTCGTGAGGGCACGAAGCGCCGTCGTGGTACCGCGCGTCCAGAGGGCGAGCGGCGCGTGGATCTGCAAGTCATCGAGGCCCGCGGGCCAGAGTTCGTCCGCGGGGATGCGCAATGCAGCTCCCACCCGCGACGCCTGCCGCAGTGCGATGAGGGCGGCGCCGGAGTTGAGCCGCGGCATCCAGCGGTCGAGCGCCTGCTGCAGGTCGTCCTCGGTCGCGGCCCCGTTGGCTCCCAACTCGGCGAGCAGTCTCTCAGCCGACCACCGCTCGACGACGGCGGCGAGCGCTCGTGGCGCGCCGATGGCATCGATCACCAGCCCTGCAACCCCGTCGCCGGGCTCAGCGATACCTGACCAGGTGGCGCGGGCGAATCGCTCCTCGATGGCGTCCCGGTGCAGGTCGCGACCCGCGACCGCGCGGACCAGCTCGGCGACCTCGGCCTCTTTCAATCCGAACATGCTCAATTCGACATCGCCCTCCTCAGGTACAGCGCCTGCCCGAGTTGGGCGGCGTTCGGGCTGGTGTCGCCCGCGAGATCCGCGATCGTCCAGGCCAGCCGCAGCACGCGGTCGTAGCCGCGCATGGTGATCCCGCCCCGCTCGAGGGCACGATCGATGGATGCCGTCACCGCGGGCGCCAGTCGCACCCCCGGCCCGCGCAACCACGCACCCGGCACCTGTGAATTCAGTTGCCAGGGTGTGTTCACCAATCGCTCGGCAGCGGCCGCCCGCGCGACCGAGACCCTCGCTCGCGCGGCCGCCGACGACACCCCTCGAGCCTCGTGGGCGAGGCGCAGTTGCGCCGCCGTGATGCGCTGCACCCGCAGCTGGATGTCGATGCGATCCAGCAACGGACCCGACAGTCGCCCGACGTACCGTCGGCGCGCGGCGGGTGGGCACGTGCATTCGGAGTCCCGTGCGCCGTACTGCCCGCACGGGCACGGGTTCGCTGCCATGACCAGCTGGAATCGCCCGGGAAAGGTGGCCACCGCGTTCGCACGATGGATCGTGATGAGCCCAGACTCCAGCGGCTGGCGCAACGCGTCGAGTACCGACGGGCTGAACTCGGGCGCCTCATCGAGGAAGAGCACACCGTCGGATGCCCGCGCCGCCGCACCGGGGCGGATCTGCCCGCTGCCCCCGCCGACCAGCGCGGCGGCGCTGGCTGTGTGGTGGGGCGCCTCGAACGGTGGGCGACGAACGAGCGATCGCCCCACCGACATCCCCGCGAGGGATCGGATCGAACTGACCTCCAGGGCGGCGCGGGCGCTCAGGTCGGGCAGGAGCCCCGGCAGGCGGGCCGCGAGCATCGTCTTACCTGCGCCGGGCGGACCCAGCAGGAAGACGTGGTGCCCGCCGGCCGCCGCGACAATCATCGCCTCGACGGCGTCGGGGTTGCCGATCACGTCACCGAGGTCACCCTCGTCGTCATCGGGGTCGCCCGCCGAAGCGCGGAGAATCGGCTCGACGATCTCGGGCTCGAACTCTCCGCCGTGCCAGATCGCTGCTTCGCGCAGTGATGCGACCGGGATGACGCGCACACCGGGCACGAGCGCCGCTTCATCCGCATTGCCGGTCGGAACCATCACGCTCTCGAAGCCCGCCCTCGACGCCGCGAGCACCGCGGGAAGCACGCCGTTGATCGGTCGGAGCCGCCCGTCGAGACCGAGCTCTCCCAGATGCAGAACTCCCCCGATCGACTCGGAGCTCACGGTGCCCGCCGCCGCGAGCGCCGCGAGCGCGATCGCCAGGTCGAATCCCGAGCCGTGCTTGGGCAGCGCGGCGGGCGACAGGTTCACAGTGATCTTGCGATTGGGCAGCCCGCAGCCGGAGTTGATCGCGGCGGCACGCACGCGGTCTTTGGCCTCGCCCAGAGCCGCATCCGGAAGACCGATGAGCACGAACGCCGGAAGGTTGCTTGAGAGGTCGGCTTCGATCTCCACGATCTCGCCGGTGAGCCCCAGAAGGGAGACGGCGTAGGTGCGCCCCAGCATCAGAAGACCCGCTCGAGGTGCTCGACCTCGACGTCGCCGACGCGCGGCGCGATCACGGCGATCGCGTCGATGCGGATCGTGTCGTGCCCGCCCGGATGCGCATCGCACCACGCCGCGGCGAGCCGCCGCAGTCGGGCGAGCTTGACCGGCGTGATCGATTCGAGTGGATGCCCGAACGCCACGCTCGACCGCGTCTTGACCTCCACGAACACGAGCTCACCCCCATCGCGGGCGATGACGTCGATCTCCCCCTGCGGGCACCGCCAGTTGCGCTCGACGATCGCCAACCCACGCGAGGCGAGATAGCGCGCCGCGATCTCCTCACCCCGTCGCCCGAGCGCGTCTTTCGCTGCCATGGGTCAAGCGTCGTGGGCGGGGCATCCGGTCCACCGTGCCCGGCGGCGATCTGTCGACCCGTGCCATTGCTCAGCGTTGTGGAGGATCAGGACGACGCGACCCGGCGGCCCGCACTGCGCGGAGCCGCGGCATCCGTGACGTAGCTCATCAACTCGCGCTCGCTCGAGAAGTAGCGCTCATCGCGCACACCGTAGCGGTCGATCATGCGCGTGCGCCACAGGGTGTCGGTCAGTCGTTCGATGCTGAGTTCGGTGGTGATGTCCACGGATGCTCCTCCCGGCCACCGCGCAGCCGTCACCGAGAAGACCCGCGGATGCCGCGATCCTTATGAACCTCACTCGTACGAGCGCAGCAGCTCCCAGTCATCGCCGCGCCGACGGATATCGAACATGCGGGACACCTCGTTGTCGTCGGTGCCCTGGAAGCGCCATCCGACGATGTCGAGCGGGTGGGTGAGCACCGTCATCTCGTCTTCAAGGCGGGTGGGGGTGTCGGTCACGCGGTAGTGGACGCCCGCGCAGACGAGCCCGTAGGGCACGCCGCCCTCGAACCAGACGGTGACGCGGGTGCCGTGCAGAACCGTCATGGTGTGCTCCGATCAATCGAACTGATGTTCGAATGTAACGCCGCTACCCGCGACACGCCAAACGAATTCCAGAAGGTCGCTATTCAGTGTTGCTATCTACCGGTACTTGGTCTTACTATCTACTGGTAGTCAGCAACACTGATTAGCGGCATCATCCGGAAGCGACGAAAGGCACACATGAGTAAGCAGATGACCGAGATGCTCAAGGGCATCCTCGAGGGCATCGTCCTCGCCGTGCTCGCCACCCGCCCCGCGTACGGCTACGACGTCACCGCGCGGCTGCGCGAACAAGGCTTCACCGACCTTGTCGAGGGAACCGTCTATGCGCTGCTCATCCGCATCGAGCAGCGGGGGTTCGTCGACGTCGAGAAGGTGCCATCGGAGAAGGGCCCGCCGCGCAAGGTGTACACGCTCAACGCCCTCGGGCGCGAACAGCTCGACGAATTCTGGAGGACCTGGAGCTTCCTCTCGGAACACATTGGCCAGCTCCGCACCGAATTGACAGAAGGAGACAACTGACATGGTTGCCAAGTGGATCGAGGCCATCACCGGGCCTCTCGAACAGAAGAAGCAGTACAAGCGCGACAAGGCGCGCATCGATGGGCTTCCTGAGCCCTATGCGACGGCCGCTAAGGCGATGCATCGGTACTTCATGTACTACGGCGGCATCACCGACGGCGACACCCTCATCACGATGGTCGGCGACCTCGCCGACCTCTGGGAGCGCGCCGCAACCGACGGCACCCCCGTGCGCGAGATCGTCGGCGACGACCCGGTCGAGTTCGCCGAGACCTTCGCGCAGGCGTACTCGGGCACCCACTGGATCGACAAGGAGCGCGCCCGTCTGACCGCCGCGATCGAGGATGCGGAGAGGGCGGAGAACAAGTGACGACCGCCACGGCCCCGGCCATCCACATCACCGGGCTCGAGAAGTCGTACAAGAAGCTGCATGTGCTGCGCGGCGTCGACCTCGACGTTGAGCGCGGCACCATCGTCGCCCTTCTCGGCTCCAACGGCGCGGGCAAGACGACGATCATCAAGGCGCTGTCGACCCTGCTCACGACCGATGCCGGTTCCGCGAGCGTCAACGGCTTCGACGTTAAAGCGGATGCCGCGGACGTGCGCGAGTCGATCAGCCTCACCGGCCAGTTCGCTGCGGTCGACGAGATCCTGACCGGTCGCGAGAACCTCGTGCTGATCGCACGGCTGCGCCACCAGGCGGACCCAGGCACGATCGCCGACGACCTGCTCGAGCGCTTCTCGCTGACCGACGCCGGCAAGCGCCGGGTCGCGACCTACTCCGGTGGGATGCGGCGGCGGCTCGATATCGCGATGAGTCTGATCGGGCATCCGTCGGTCATCTTCCTCGATGAACCCACGACCGGCCTCGACCCCGAGGCGCGCATCGAAGTCTGGAATTCAGTCAAGGAGCTCGCGGCAGGCGGAACCACCGTGCTGCTCACCACCCAGTACCTCGAAGAGGCGGAGCATCTCGCGGATCGCATCGCGATCCTTCACGAGGGGCGGATCATCGTGAACGGCACACTTGCCGAGCTCAAGGAGTTGCTGCCGCCCGCGAAGGTCGAATACATCGAGAAGCAGCCGACACTCGAGGACGTGTTCTTCGCGCTCGTCGGAAGAAAGGAAGCGAAATGACCACGCACTTCGTCGGCGACACCGCCGTACTGACGGGTCGCTCGCTGCGGCACATCCTGCGCAGCCCCGACACCATCATCACCACCGCGGTCATGCCGATCGCATTCCTACTGCTGTTCGTCTTCGTGTTCGGCGGGGCGATCGACACGGGCGACGTGCCCTATGTGAACTACCTCCTGCCGGGCATCCTGCTGATCACCATCGCTTCGGGCATCGCGTACACGTCGTACCGGCTGTTCCTCGACCTGCAGACCGGCATCTTCGAGCGCTTCCAGTCGATGCCGATCGCCAGATCGTCTGTGCTCTGGGCGCACGTACTGACCTCACTCGTGGCCAACTTCATCTCCCTCGCGGTGGTGATGGTTGTGGCGCTGGTGATCGGCTTCCGGTCAGGGGCTGGGGTGCTGGCGTGGCTCGCGGTGGTCGCGATTCTGGCCCTCTTCACCCTCGCCCTGACGTGGCTCGCGGTGATCGCCGGGCTCTCCGCCAAGTCGGTGGATGGCGCCAGCGCGTTCTCCTACCCGCTGATCTTCCTGCCCTTCATCAGCTCGGCATTCGTGCCCACGGACAGCATGCCGGGGCCGGTGCGGTGGTTCGCCGAGAACCAGCCGGTGACGTCCATCGTCAACTCGATCAGGCACCTGCTCATGGAGCAGTCGGTGGGCATCGACCTGTGGATCGCGCTGGCCTGGTGCGGCGGAATCCTGGTGGTCGCGTTCATCCTCGCGATGGTCGTCTACCGCCGACGGATCAGCTGACCGTCTGACGACCTACTCGGTGAACAGCCCCACGACGAGGCTTATCGCGATGGCGAACATCACCATCGCGATAAGCGCATCGAGCACGCGCCAGGCGATCGGCTTGGCGAACAGCGGGCGCAGTGCCCGGCTGCCGAAGCCCAACGCCGAGAACCACACGATGCTGCCGATCGTCGCGCCGAGGGCGAACCACCAGCGGGCGTCGCCGTAGGTTCCGCCGATCGATCCCAGGAGCACGACGGTGTCGAGGTACACGTGCGGGTTGAGCCAGGTGAGCGCGAGCACCGTCGAGATGGCGGCGGCTCGCGTCATCCGGTCGCCGCCCTCTTCGGCTTCGAGCACTTTGGGCTTGATCGCCTGGCGGGCGGCGCCGATGCCATACCAGGTGAGAAACGCGGCGCCCGCGATGCGCACGACCACAAGGATCCAGCCGGCCTGCTGGATGAGCACGCCCAGGCCCGCGACCCCCGCCGCGATGAGGATCGCATCGGATGCCGCGCACACGACCACGACGATGAGCACGTGCTCGCGGCGCAACCCCTGCCGCAGCACGAACGCGTTCTGCGCGCCGATCGCGACGATGAGTGAGAGGCCGAGTCCAAGCCCGGCGAGGGCGGCGGCGAGAGCGTGGGGCACCCGTTCACGCTAGGGCACACGGTCCATCAGTGCAGCGAATGATTCTTAAGGAACATTAGAATCGCTGTTGTGTCCCTCGATCTCGCCCAGCTTCAGGCACTGGCCGCTGCCGTCGACACGGGAACCTTCGACGCAGCCGCCGGACGACTCCACGTCACCCCGTCGGCGATCAGCCAGCGCATCCGCGCTCTCGAGAACACGGTCGGCAGCATCCTGCTGACCCGGTCGAAGCCCGTGCGGGTCACCGAGGTCGGCGCGACCTATCTCGCTCTCGCCCGCAAGATCGACGCGCTCACTCTCGACACCCTGGCGGGCCCGGGATCGGACCAGCCGCTGTCACTGCCGATCGCCGTCAACGGCGACTCGCTGGCCACCTGGGTGCTGCCCGCTCTCGCGCCGCTCGCCGGCGACATCCGGTTCACCTTCCACCGCGAGGACCAGGACCACTCGACCGCCCTGCTGCGCGACGGCACGGTGATGGCGGCGATCACGACCGAGGCCACGCCGGTGCAGGGCTGCACGGCACGCCCGCTCGGCACCATGCGCTACCGGATGCTGGCGTCGCCCGACTTCGCCGCGCGCTGGTTCGCAAGCGGGGCGGATGCCGCCACCATCGCCCGTGCGCCGGTGGTGGTCTTCGACGCCAAAGACGACCTCCAGCACCGCTATGTGCGCGACCGGTGGGACACGACGATCGACCAGCATCCCCACTACGTGCCCAGCTCGAACGACTTCGTTGCGGCCGTGGAGCAGGGATTCGGCTGGGCCACACTGCCCGACCTCCAGTCGGCCCCACTGCTAGCTCGCGGGACGCTCGTCGAACTCGACCCCGGACACCACCTCGACGTCGCACTGCACTGGCAGCAGTGGGCACTCAGCACGACGGCGCTCGAGCGCACGGCAGCGGCGATCTCGGATGCCGCGGGCCGCGCCCTGACCTAGCTACTCGTCGAGCGCGAGTTCCTTGGGAAGCTCGAGCTCCTTGGAGGAGAGCTCCTCCACGTTGACGTCCTTGAACGTCAGCACCCGCACGCTCTTCACGAACCGGTCGGAACGGTAGACGTCCCACACCCAGACATCGTTCATGGTGAGCTCGAAGTAGAAGTCGTGCTCGGTGTCCTGGCGCACGAGTTCGACCTCGTTGGCCAGATAGAAGCGGCGCTCGGTCTCCACGACGAAGCGGAACTGGCCCACCACATCGCGGTACTCCTTGTACAGCGCCAGCTCGACCTCGCGGTCGTAGTCTTCGAACTCGTCCTCATCCATGCTGGTTCCATTCTAAGTCCGACGAAGCACAGCTTCGTCGGCGCTGGCGTCGCGGGATTGCGATGCAATCCCCATAGCTCCAGCGCGCTCAACCGGCCTTCGGATGCAGCCAGGTGCGCCGATGCACGTCCGACGGGCCCAGGGCGTCGATCGCGGCGAAGTGCTCCGTCGAGCCGTAGCCCTTGTTGCCCGCCCAGCCGTAGCCGGGGAACACGGCATCCAACTCACGCATGATGCGGTCGCGGTGCACCTTGGCGATCACGGATGCCGCAGCCACCGAAGCGCAATCCCGGTCGGCCTTCACCTGGGTCTGCACCCTCGGGGGCTTGGACAGCGCGGGCGTCAGCCAATCGTGTGCTCCGTCAAGCAGCACCACACTCTCGTGGATCCGGGCGCCCTGCTCGTGCAACTGGGTCAGCGCGCGCAGACCGGCCAGGCCCAACGCGGCCATGATGCCGACCGTGTCGACCTCCTCGGCTGTGGCGAGACCCACGGCTGAGTGCAGCGACCAGTCCGCCGCCAGCGGGGAGAGCTCTTCGCGGCGCTTCTCGCTGAGCAGCTTCGAGTCCCGCAGCCCCGCGGGGTGCTCGCCGACTCCGGCGGCCACGAGCGACAGCCCCACCGCGACCGGGCCGGCGATCGCTCCGCGGCCGACCTCGTCGCATCCGATCACAAAACGGGCGCCATCACGATGCAGGGCACGCTCGACGGCGAGGGTGGGGTCGGCAACAGCCACGAACTAGCCGTCCACGCCCGCGAAGGTGACGGGGTAGTTGTCGAGCCAGGTCCAGCGACTGACCGGCCAGCTGATCAGAAGCGCACGACCGACGACGTTCTCGATCGGCACGAAACCGCCGGTCGGGTCGTTGCGGTGGAATGCGGAGTCGGCGGAGTTGTAGCGATTGTCGCCCATCACCCAGAGCGAACCCTCGGGCACTGTGACATCGAAGTCGTCGCGCGTCGCCTTGGTGACGCCGTCGGGCAGGGTCGTGTACGGCTCATCGAGCGGCACGCCGTTGACGGTGAGCTGCCCGAAGTCGTTGCAGCAGATGACCTCGTCGCCGGGCATCCCGATGACACGCTTGATGAGGTGGTCGTTGCTGTCGGGAGCGCTCAGGCCCACGAAGGCGAGCACGGCGTCCACTGCCCCGACAAACCAGTTGACCTGGGGGTCGGGCTGAGGCGTCAGCCATCCGCCCGGGTCTTTGAACACCACGACATCGCCGTGTTCGAGCGGCATCAGATTGGGTGTGAGCTGATTCACGATGATGCGGTCGTCGATGTGCAGGGTCTGCTCCATCGACGACGAGGGGATGTAGAACGAGCGGATCAGGAACGTCTTGATGAGGAACGAGATCAGCAGCGCCGCGACGAAAATGATCAGGATGTCGCGCACGAAGATCTTCCAGCCACGTCCCTTGCGGACGGGCTTGGATGTGTCGCTGGCTGGCACTGTGCCTGAATCCGTAGTCATTAAACCCCTGAGCTCCCAGCAAGCATATGCGTCTGGGAGCTCAGGATTGAATGAAACGCGCTGGGCGAAACCTCGTTACGAGAAGTCGCGCTTCTCCTTGATCTTCGCCTTCTTGCCGCGCAGACCGCGCAGGTAGTAGAGCTTGGCGCGACGAACGTCACCGCGGGTGACGATCTCGATGTGATCGATGATCGGGGAGTGCACCGGGAACGTGCGCTCGACGCCGACCTGGAAGCTCACCTTGCGAACGGTGAACGTCTCGCGCACGCCCTCACCCGAACGGCCGATGACGACACCCTGGAAGACCTGGATACGCGAGCGCGTGCCTTCGATGATGTTCACGTGCACCTTGACGTTGTCGCCGGCGCGGAAGTCGGGGATGTTGTCCTTGAGGGATGCTGCGTCGACGCTGTCGAGGATATGCATGGTGATTCGCTCTCTGCGCCCGCTCACAGGTCGAACGCGCTGTTGATGTACTTCAGGAAGAATGGATGCGCGCCGTAAGTCAGAACCCCGGAACCCCTGTGGCAGATCCGGTGACTGGCACGAAGGGCAATTCTCGCATATAACCGGCTCGCCGTGCCACTCAGCTTACTGAGAGGCGCTCGGGGTATCGTCGAAGACAGACATTCCCAACGAGGAGCTTTCACCACAATGAACACCAAGGCGGACTTTCCTGTCCCCACTCTCGCCGTAAGAACCGAGCCCGTGCAGCAGCGCAGCACCGAGCGCATCACCAGCCTGCTGGATGCCGCGGCTCACCTGATCGACCAGAACGGCATCGACGGCCTCACCACCAGCGACGTCGCGACCCGCTCCGGATCGTCTGTCGGCGTCGTCTACCGCTACTTCCCGAACATCCAGTCGTTGCTGCGCGCCCTTGCGATGCGCAACCTGGAGCGCTTCATCGACCGCATCAAGGATGTCGGCGAGGGTGCCGAGTGGCCCATCGCCGCCGACGCCATCATCGACGGCTACATCGACCTGGCCCGCACCGAACCCGGCTTCCGTGCGGTGCGCTTCGGCGAAGTCATCGACGAGCGCTTCATCCACCAGCCGCAGGAGGGCACGACCACGTCGATCGCCCACATGGTCGACAACCTCCTGGTATCCCGCTACGGCTTCGCGGCATCCGACGGCCTGTCCTTCGACGTGGAGGTGCTGGTCGAGCTGGGTGACGCGCTGCTTCACCGGGCGTTCCTGTACGAGGCATCCGGCGATGACCGTTTCATCGCCAAGCTGCGCTCGCTGGTGCGCGACTACCTCACGCCCTACGAGGTCTCCGCCCGGTGATCGAGCTGCGGACACCCGCGGAGATCGAGCGACTGCGCATCGCCGGCGAATTCGTCGGCAGCGTGCTCACGGCAACCGCCGCGGCGTCCGCAGTGGGCGTCAACCTCCTGGAGCTCGACGCTCTCGCCCACGACATGATTCGAGCTCGCGGTGCCGAGAGCTGCTACATCGACTACCACCCCTCGTTCGGCGGCTCGCCGTTCGGCAAGGTGATCTGCACCTCCGTCAACGACGCGGCCCTGCACGGCCTGCCGCATGACTACCGTCTGCGGGACGGCGACGTGCTGTCGCTCGACTTCGCGGCATCCGTCGACGGGTGGGTGAGCGACTCGGCGGTGACGATCATCGTGGGCACACCGCGGCCCGAGGACCAGCGGCTCATCGAGGTGACCTCGCGCGCGCTCGACGCCGGCATCGCCGCAGCGACGGTGGGAAACCGGATCGGCGACATCTCGGCCGCCATCGGTGATGTCGCGCACGCGGCCGGCCTGAAGGTGAACCTCGACTTCGGCGGGCACGGCGTGGGCACCATCATGCACGGGGACCCGCACATCGCCAACGACGGACGGGCGGGCCGTGGGCTGCCCCTGCGCGCCGGACTCGTCTTCGCCATCGAGCCGTGGTTCATGCTCGGCACGAAGAAGCTGTACACCGATGAGGACGGCTGGACTCTGCGCAGCTCTGACGGCTCACGGGCAGCACACTTCGAGCACACCGTCGCCGTCACCGACGACGGCCCGGTGGTGCTCTCCGCTCGCTAGGCCTTGTCGCCCAGCAGGTCGTCGAGATCTGCGGGCGTCGACGGCGGTTCGGGCGGGGCCGGTGGCTTCGCCAGACGTGCCGTCGTGACAACGACGGTGATCGTGATCACCACGGCGAGCACGATCACCAGAGGCCAGAGCACCAAGCCGACTGTCAGCGAGTCTGGCTCGAACGACGTCGCGATGAGCACGACGATCAGCAGGCACTCGAACCCCAACAGGATGCGCTCCGGCAGAGTCACCGATCGCGGTCGCCGGCGAGACAGCAGCACCTGAGTCAGGCCGAGCGAGATGAGCAGGCCCGGGAAGATGAAGGCGCCGTTCACGGCGAACTGGATCGAGAACAGTCCAGACGCGTCGAAGGCAAAGAAGCTCACCAGCGTGTAGATGGTGAAGGCGAGCAGTACCACCGCGACGGCGGGCTGCGACCAGTACCAGTACCTCACGAGGTTACCTCCGCGTCGGGGAGCAGATCGGGACGCACCCGCGCGGTGCGCTCGAGCTGCTGCTCGTGCCGCCAGATCGCGATCGCTCCGTGGTTGCCGCTCGTGAGAATCGGAGGCACTGCGAGACCGCGCCACTCGGCGGGCTTGGTGTAGCTCGGATGCTCCAGCAGACCCCCCTCGTGGCTCTCCTCGTCGAGGCTCTCGGGGTTGCCGATCACCCCCGGCACGAGGCGCCCCACGGCCTCGATCATCGCCATCGCGGCGACCTCACCGCCGTTGAGCACGTAGTCGCCCAGGCTGATCTCACGCACCGTTGCCCGGGATGCCGCGTACTCGACCACCCGCTGGTCGATGCCCTCGTACCGCCCGCACGCGAACACGAGGTGCGACTCGAGACTCAGCTCGCGCGCGGTCGTCTGGGTGAAGCGCTCCCCCGCCGGCGACGGGAAGATCACCGTGGTGGTGTCCACCAGGATCGCGTCGAGGGCTTCGCCCCACGGCTCGGGCCGCATGACCATGCCGGCGCCGCCGCCGTAGGGCGTGTCATCCACGGTTCGGTGCTTGTCGTGGGTGAAGTCGCGCAGATCGTGCACTCCCACCTCGATCAGGCCGCGCTCGCGCGCCTTGCCGAGCAGGGACACGTCGAGCACCCCGAAGAACTCGGGGAAGATCGTGACGATGTCGATGCGCACGAGTCGACCCTACCGGGATGGCACGCAGGAGGTCGCGGCCGCACCATGGCTCGGCATCCTCTCCGTCGTCCCGCCAGAACTCAGGCGGTGAGCACGGGCCATCCCTTGACGGAGCTCGGTAGGACGGATCGGCCTGAGTTCTTGTCCTGCGCAACCCCCCGAGCGCGGCTGAACCCCCGGCCCTCGCGAAACGGCCGGACCGCGGCGACCCATCGAGCAAGCCTTCTGGGATGAAACTGGGCACCCTGGGAATCGTCCAACTCGCCGAGCTCGAAGCGAGCGGAATCGGCCGACGCGAGCGCGATGCCGCGATCCGTAGCGGCGCTCTGGAGCGGGTGCGCAACGGCTGGTTTGCGCTTCCCGGGGCTGACCCGGATGCGTTGCGATCGGTCCGCCTCGGTGGCCGGTTGACCTGCGGTAAGGCCCTGCGCATCCATGGACTCTGGGTCGTGGATGACGCGGCCCTTCACGTCGCGGTGAACGGCAACGCGGCACGACTCCGTGATCCGGACCAGTCACGCCGTCACTGGGACCGAACGCGCCGAGTGGATGTCAGGTTGCACTGGCGATCGACGGCAATACGACCTGCAGCCATCGACGACGTGACGGCGGCGTTGGAACAATACGCGCGGTGCGCACCATTCGAACACGTCGTCGCGACGCTCGACTCGGCCCTAAACAGGCAGGTCACATCGCTCTCGACCGTGGAGTCGCTGCTTCGGCCGACTCACGATTCGGAGCGAATACTCCGCGCGCTGGATGGAGGGGCACAGTCGGGCACCGAGTCTCTCGCCCGGGTGAGGTTGCGCAGTCTGGGGCTGACCGTGCGAACTCAGGTACCAATCACGGGAGTAGGTCGGGTCGACCTTCTGATCGGTGAGCGCCTGGTCGTGGAGATTGACAGCGTTAGCCACCACCTTGGCACGCAGTACGAGCGCGACCGGCTACGCGATCTCGAGCTCGTGCGGCAGGGGTTCATCGTCATTCGTGCGTCGTACCGCACCGTGATGTACGACTGGAACGCACTCGAAAGCGCGATCCGGCAGATCGTGAGTCGCGGTGACCACCACCGGCGTTCCCTCCATCGCCGTCAGGGGCTCGCGATCCCACTGCCATGACTGGCCTTGCCGCACCGCGCAGAAACTCAGGCTGTCGACACTCGCCGAGCGCGGGTAGCAGTCAGCGCGGACCCAGAGCCTGAGTTTGCGCCATTTGAGGCGGGTTGAGTCCGGGGCGCAACGCGCGTGCAGCAGCGGGCCGGGTGCGAGCTACTCGGCCAGGGTGGGGGCGGCAGGGGCGGGCTCGACCGCCTCCGACTCGTCTGTCGCCTCTTCGTCGGCGAGGTCCTCGAAGAGGCCGAGCGGCGGGTTCACCGTCATCGTGCCCGCCTCGATGTCGACGGATGTCACGATCGCCTTCACGAACGGAACCAGCACGTCACCGGCGCTCGTGGCGATCGTCAGCAGGTCCTGGGCAGGCAGGTGGTCGATCTGCTTGACGGTGCCCACCTGGACTCCGTCACGCAGTACGGCAAGACCCACGAGCTGGTGGTCGAACCAGGCATCCTCCTCGTCGGAGGGCTCATCGAGATCCTGATCGATCCAGAGAATCGCCTTGATCAGCGATTCGGCTGCGCTGCGATCCGAAACGTTCTTGAAGAATGCGACCGGATGGCTGTTGTACCACTTGAGCTCGGACAGCTCGATGGTCTTGCCGTGCCACTCGGACTCCACCGGCACCTGAAGCGCGAACACGGCCCCCGGAACGAAACGTCGCTCCGGGGCATCCGTGTACAGCTCGACCTTGATGGCGCCCTTCAGCCCGTGTGCCTTGGTGAGCCTGCCGACCCGCAACTGCGTGTTGGCCGGCTGGGGGGCTTTCTGGGCGGACACAGCCTAGAAGTCGGTGTCGACGACGTCGACACGCACGCGGCGACCGTCAGCGAGAGCCGTGATCAGCGTGCGAAGTGCCTTCGCCGTGCGACCGGCGCGACCGATGACGCGACCGAGGTCCTCGGGGTGCACGCGCACCTCGAGGACCTCGCCGCGCTGGGAATTCTTCGCCACGACCTGAACCTGGTCAGGGTGATCGACGATCCCCTTGACCAGGTGTTCGAGAGCAGGAGCGAGCAAGACCTAGGCCTCGTCCGCGGGAGCCTCGGCGGCCTCGTCGGCGGGCGTCTCGACGACGTCACCGGCGGCGGGAGCCTCGTCGGCAGCCTCGGGCGCGGGAGCCTCTTCGACGGCGCCGTCGCTCACGGCGGTCTCCTCGACCTCGGCGGCGGGCTCGGCGGCTGCCTCCTCGACCGGGGCGGCAACGGGCTTCTCGCTCTTGGGCTTGAGCACGGGCTTCTTCTTCTCGTCAGCCTGGAACTCGACCTTGGCTTCCTTGAACTTGACGGTGCTCTTGGCACCCTTCTCGCCCTTGAAGATGCCCCAGTCGCCCGTGAGCTTGAGCAGCGCCTCGACCTGCGGGGAAGGCTGTGCGCCCACGCCGAGCCAGTACTGCGCGCGCTCCGAGTTGATCTCGATGACCGAGGGCTCCTCGGTCGGGTGGTACTTGCCGATCTCCTCGATCGAGCGACCATCGCGCTTGCTGCGCGAGTCGGCGACGACGATGCGGTAGTAGGGCGCACGGATCTTGCCGAGACGCTTCAAACGAATCTTTACAGCCACAATTCTCCTGAGTACATGTGTTGGTGGCGAACCGCAAGCCGTGGGCGTGGGGGCACACTCGGCACGAAAGCTCTGATGGATTCCACTCGCGTCTGATTAGAGGGTCGGACGGGAAGGACTCGACTGGCTATTCTGCCATGGTTTCGGCGCTGACGGGAATCCGCGCTCTGCGGCGGGACAGCGCGACGCCGACGAGACACACGACACCGCCGGCAATCGCCAGCACGGCGGGCACCTCGCCGAAGATGAGGAAGCCGAAGATGATGACGAGCGGGGGCACGACGTAGGTGGTGACGCCGAGCTGGCCGGCGGGCATCCGGGACAGGGCGTAGGCCCACGTGCTGAACGCCAAGGCGGTGGGCACGGCGCCCAGATAGACAACGCCGAGGATCGCGGGCAGCGGGGCCTCCGCGAGCCCGGTGATGAGTTCACCGGCGAACGGCAGGCAGGCGACCATGCCGATCGTCGCACCCAGCCAGGTGACCTGAGCGTTGGGCAGGCGCTTGATGGCGGGCTTCTGGGCGAGAACGCCGATCGCGTAGGTCACCGCCGAGACGATCGCCCAGAACACCCCCACTCCGTCGCCGAATGCCGCGCCGGTTCCCACGCCGATGAGCACAACCCCCACGAACGCCACCGCTGCGCCGATGGCCAGCCACTTCGGGATGCCCTCCCCGAGGAACAGTCCTGCACCGAGCGCGATCAGAATGGGCCCAACCCCGACGATCATGGCCGTGGTGCCGGCGTCGAGGGTGTGCTCCGCGATGTTGAGGGCCACGTTGTAGGCGCCGAACCACGCCACGCCGTAGATGACGATGAGCAGCCACTCGCGCGCGGTCGGGCGCACCCAGCGGCGCCCGGCCAGCACGACGATCCCCAGCAGAACCGCACCCACTGCCAGGCGGCCGAGGGCCAACGCGCCGCCCGTGAAGTGCGGCCCCGTGCCCCGGATGACGATGAACGCACTCGCCCACGCGAGGATCGTGACGATGATCGCCGTCAGAACAAGCGGATGCAGACGTGCGGGGGCGGTGCTCATGGGTTCACGCTACTGCGAGCCACCGCCATCCCGACCGGTCGCACGACGCGATGACCGAAACCCGCCGAACTATGGCAGACGGGCGACCTCGACGGTGCGCGGCCAGGGGCGCACGCGTTCGATCTGAGCGGCCAGCCCGAGGATCGCCGCCTCGCCGGCTCCATCCGCCCGGGGTGCGACCACGATCTGCACCGCGAGGGGTACCTGCGCGGTCGAGTGCCATCCCGCGGGGATGCTCGCGGCCGGCCAGCCGAGGAGATTGAACAGCGACGGGTACGGCGCGTACCGGATGTTGGCCATGAGGTTCTGGTACCACCCGCGCTGACCCCACGCCACGGCCTCGAGCCCGGGCTGGGCCAGCGTCGGCGTGAGCAGCACGTCATAGTCGTCGAAGAAGGCGGTGACCTGGGCGCGGATGCGGTCCACCGGTTTCGGGTTGAGCCAGCCGAGCCTGCGCGCGAGTCGCCCGAGCCGGGCGTGCGTGCGGATGCGCGGCTCGAGTTTGCGCTGGTCGAGCAGTGCGGCATCCGTCTCGGTGCCCGCGAACCACCGGGCGAGCAGCGGCAGCGGGTTAGCCGGGTAGGGGAAGGACACCTCGGTGACCGTGTGCCCCAGCGCCCGCAGAGCGTCGGCGGTCTCGGTGACGCCGCGCCGGAACTCCGGGTCGGTGCGCACGAGCGCGGACGGTTCGTTGGTCGCTACCGCGATCCGCAGCGGCGTTGCGGGCTCGGTGACCGTGGCGAGGCCGGGGCGCGCGGCCAGCACCGAGAGCATGAGCGCCGCATCCGCCACAGTCGTCGCGAGCGGGCCGTTCTCGCTCATGCCGAGCCAGGCATCCACCCCGATCTCCTGCGGCACGAGGCCGGCGCCGGGCTTGAGCCCGAAGAGGCCGCAGTTGGCGGCCGGAATACGGATCGAGCCCATGCCGTCGTTGCCGTGCGCGATCGTGACGAACCCGGATGCCACGGCTGCGGCACTTCCCCCCGACGAGCCGCCCGGGGTGCGGCTGCGGTTCCACGGGTTGTGGCTGATTCCGTACACCGAATCGGTGGCACCGAATACGCAGAGCTCGGGTACCCGGGTGAGCCCGACGACCACGGCTCCCGCGTCGCGGAGGCGCGCGACCACGGGGTGGTCCGCCGCCGATGGTGCGTCGGATGTCGCAGCGGAGCCGTCGCGCAGCGGTTCGCCCGCGACCGGGATGTTGTCCTTGATCGCCACCGGCACGCCGGCCAGCGGCAGGCTGGAGCGATCGGCACGGGCATCCACCGCGGCGGCCTCCGCGAGTGCACGCTCAGCGCGCACCAATTGGAACGCCCCGACGTCGTCGGACTCGATGCGAACCAGGGCGGCACGGGTCGCGTCTACGGCAGTGGTGCTGCCGGCGCGCACGGAAGCAGCGAGCGCGGCGGCGGTGGCGGGTTCATGGGCAGACGACGGTGTCATGGCCTCATCGTAGGCCGCCGCCGAGCCCCGCGTCAGAGCCCCGCGTCAGGCGTTCTGCTGGTCGCGCCAGACGAGCCACTCGCGCACGATATCGAGCGGGTAGTCGGGCCCGGAGATGCCGATCGTGAACAGCGTGACGCCCAACTCGCGCAGTTCGTCTGCGGTGGACAGATCCTTCACCCGCTGCTCGCTAGAGAACTCGATCTCGCTGATGTCGCGACCGACCGTGTCGCAGTGCTCCTGCAGAATGCCGATCTTGCGCGGCAGGTCGGCAGGCGGCACGAAGCTGTGCCAGATGTCGGCGTGCTTGGCGACGAGCTTGAGCGTCTTCTGCTCGCCGCTGCCGCCGATGAGGATCGGGATGTCCCGCAGGGGTGCGGGGTTCAACTTCTGCCAGCGAGACTCGATGCGGGGCAGGGCTTCGGCCAGCGCATCCAGTCGACTGCCAGCGGTGCCGAACTCGTAGCCGTACTCGTCGTAGTCACGCTCGAACCACCCCGATCCGGTGCCGAAGATGAACCGGCCGCCCGAGATGTGGTCGAGGGTGCGTGCCATGTCGGCCTGGAGGTCGGGGTTGCGGTAGCTGTTGCAGTTGACGAGGGTGCCGAACTCGACGTTGGTCGTGAGTTCGGCCCACGAGCCGAGCTCGGTCCACGCCTCGAAGTGCAGCCCGTCTTTGTCTCCGGAGAGCGGGAAGAAGTGGTCCCAGTTGAAGAGGATGTCGACGCCCATGTCGTCGAGCGCGCGAACTGTGTCGCGAACCTTGGGGTAGAGGGCGTGCTGAGGCTGCACCTGGATACCCAGGCGGACGGGACGTGAGGTCATGCTTCCACGCTACCCGCGTTCGGAAGCGCCTCGGCGCGGTCGGCTAGCGCTTCGGGACCGGCCCGGTTGAGTCGCGCACCAGAAGGGTCGTGTGCAGCCGCTGCTGGTGCACCCGGGAGCTGTCGGACGCCGAGATCGACTCGACGAGAAACTCGGCGGCCAGACGTCCCTTGCTCTCGATGGGCTGACGCACCGTCGTCAGGCTCGGCATCGACCAGCTCGCCTCGGCGAGGTCATCGAAACCGCTGACCGACACCTCGCCGGGCACCGACACACCGGCGTCCCGTGCCGCGTCGAGCACACCGAGCGCGATGATGTCGCTGAACGCCACGATGGCCGTCGGTCGATCGGGCTCGCCCCAGATCTCCTGGAACGCCCGCATCCCACCGAGGCGCGTGCAGGGCACCTCACGGATGCTGATACCGGGACTCTCCGGAGTGAGATCGTGGTCGGCGAGCGCGGCGAGCGCGCCCTGCATCCGGCGCAGCATCGGTCCGCGCCACTTCGTGTACCCTCCCTCGATGCCGGTCTCGATGGCGAGGATCGCAATCGAGCGGTGACCGAGATCCAGCAGGTGGCGCACGAGCTGCTCGATGCCCTCGCTGTCATCGATCTCCACCGACGACACCCCCTCGTGCAGCTCGCTGTCGACGAGGACGAACGGGATGTCGCGCTGTCGCAGCGCGCTCACCTCACCGCGGTCGTACTCGAGCCCGCTCACGATGAACCCGTCCACCGCCGCGTAGGGAATGGTTTTGAGCATGGATCCGCGCAGCGGCGGGGCCAGCAGCAGCGTGAACCCCTCCCTCTGGCAGGTCTGGCCGATGCCCTGCAGGAATTGCGAGTAGTACGGGTTCTCCAGCACCTTGTCGAGCTGCTGCGGCAGCAGAAGGCCGAGGCTGTTCGTGCGCCGGGTGCGCAGCATTCGGGCGGCGGGGTCCTGCGCGTACCCGAGATCCGCGGCGACGGCGAGGATGTGCTTGAGCGTGGCTTCGGAGAGCCGGGAATTGTCGTTGAAGGCCAGCGACACGGCCGTCTTGGAGACGTTGGCGCGCTCGGCCACGTCCTGCATCGTCACTCGACGGGTCTTCACGACTCTCCACCTCCTCCCGTAAGTATGACGATAGCTCGCGGCGCCACCTCATCCCGATGACCCCAGATGGCCTCACCTTTGAGCGAACCCAGCGGAAAGGGCTCGTCGCCCCGGTTGACCACGAGTGTGACGGTCTCGCCGGTCGCGGCCGTGCGAACGAGTGAGACGACATCAGGCGTGATTGCCACCACGCGCTGCGAGCCGCGGCGCAGGGCGGGGTGCTCCGCCCGCACCGCCAAGAGGTCGGTCAGATAGTTGAGCAGATCGTGATTCCACAGTGTGCGGTCCCAGGGCATCGTGCCGCGGCATTCGGGATCGTTGTCTCCCCGCAGGCCCACCTCGTCGCCGTAGTAGATCATCGGGGCACCCTCAGCCATGGCGAGGAGGGCGTATGACAGCTTGGTCGCCGCGATGTCGTCTCCGTGCCGGGTGACGAGTCGCTCGGTGTCGTGGCTTCCGAGAAGGTTGAGCATCGCGGGACGAGCCGCCTCGGGAACTCGCGCCGTGAGGTCATTCATTCCCCGCGCGAACTGCTCGGCGTCGATCGTACGATCCGCGATGAATCCGAGTACGAGGTCGCGGAGGGTGTAGTTCATGGTGCCGTCGGCGAGATCTCCCTGCAGCCACTGCTCCGGCTCGCGCCACTCCTCGGCGACGATGTACAGGTTCTCGTCCGCACCCTTGACGACGTCGCGGAAGCCGCGCCAGAAGTTGTCGTTGATGAAGTACGGAACGTCGAGCCGCCAGCCGTCGATGCCCTGATCGATCCAGTACTTCGCGACCCGGTAGTGGTGATCCCGAACCTCGGGGTTGTAGGCGTTCCACTTAGGCAGGTAGTAGCACCCGGAGCAGGTGCGGTAGTTGGGCTCAGGGTGCGGCGTCACAGGGAAGTTCTCGACGGAGAACCAGTTGACGTACTCGGATGCCGCCTCCTTCTCCACCACGTCGCGAAACGCCCAGTGTCCATCGCCGCAGTGGTTGAAGACTGCATCGAGCACGATTCGGATTCCGCGAGCGTGCGCCGCATCGACGAACCGGCGGAACGCCGACAGGTCGCCGAGGCGATGATCGATCGCGAAGTAGTCCTTCGCGTCATACCGGTGATTGGTGTCGGCCTCGAAGATCGGGGTCAGATAGATCGCGTTCGCACCGAGGGACTCGATGTGGTCGAGGTGCTCGGTGATGCCCGCGAGGTCACCGCCGAAGAAGTTGTCCCTGGTGGGCTCAGCGCTCCATGGCTCAACTCCGGGCGGGTCGAGAGCGGGGTCGCCGTTTGCGAATCGCTCAGGGAAGATCTGGTAGAAGACCGCGTCGGCCAGCCAGTCGGGGGTGTTCATGTCAGTCCTTCAGTCCGCTCGCGGCAATCCCCCGCACCAGGGCGCGTTGGAAGACCATGAAGACGATGATGCTCGGGATGGTGGCGGTGAGAGTTCCCGCCATCAGGTAATTCCACGATGTTCCGTACCGCCCTTGGAACGCCGAAAGGCCGATCTGGATGGTGCGCAACTCGTCGGAGTTGGTCACCAGCAGCGGCCACAGGAAGTCGTTCCATGCGAAGAGGAAGCTGAAGATCGCCAGCGTCGCGAATGCGGGAAGCGAGAGTGGAACCATGATGCGGAAGAAGATGCCGATGCGGCTACACCCGTCGATGCGCGCGGCATCCTCGAGCTCTGCCGGTATCGAGGCGAAGTACTGCCTCAACAGGATGATGCCGAACACGTCCGCCAGCCGAGGCACGATGAGCCCAGCGTAGGTGTCGATCCAGCCGAACGATGCCACCAGCGAGTACGCGGGGATCACGGTCACGAACGTCGGGATCATCAGCGCCCCGAGCAGCACGATGAACAGTGCGTTCTTGAGGGGGAATCTCAGCCGGGCGAAGGCGTAGGCGGCGAACGCATCCAGAACCAGGTGTCCTCCGACGATCCCCGCCGCCATGATCAGGCTGTTCAGGTAGTACTGGCCGAACGGCGCCGCCTCCCAGGCGACCGCGTAGTTCTCCCAGTGCCAGGAGGTGGGGAAGATCGAGCTGTTGGAGTAGGTCTCCGCCCGCGACTGCAGGGAGGTCGTGAACATCCACAGGAAGGGCAGCACGACAACTGCCGACCCAAGGAGCAGAACGGCATGCCTGCCCACGCTCGTGACGGTGCTGCGCTTCATCGGAGGGACGACCTTCCCGACCCGGACGCGCGCCAGTTGACGAGGGTGACCCCGAGCACAAGGAAGAGCGTGACGAACGCGATGGCCGTGCCGTAGCCGAAGTCGCTGAGCCGGAATGCCTGGCGGTACATGATCATGCCCAGCACCTCGGTTCCACCCTGCGGTCCACCGCCGGTGAGCACGTAGACGAGGTCGAATGCCTGGAAGCACGTGATGAGGGCCTGAACCACGACGAAGAAGGTCATGGGGCGCAGCAACGGCACGGTCATGTAGCGCAGGCGCTGGACGAAGTTCGCGCCATCCATCTGGGCTGCCTCGAACACACCGACCGGAAGGGCCTGGAGGGCAGTCAGGTAGAGGATCGCGTTGAAGCCGACGTTCTTCCAGACGGTGAGCAGGGTGAGGGCTCCGAGGGCGAGCCATCGATCCTGAAGCCAGTCGGGGCCGGCAACGCCGACCCCAGCGAGGACGGTGTTGACGAACCCGGAAGGATCCAGCATGTACCGCCAGACGATGGCTGCGGCGACCGATGAGGTGACAGCGGGAAGGAAGTAGACACCCCGGTAGAAGCCGCGGCCCCGCAGCGGTGCGTCCAGCAGCAGAGCGACTACGAGCCCGGATGCGACGCTCAGCACGGATACGCCCACCGCATAGATGCAGGTGACCAGGAGCGAGTTCCAGAACTCGGGATCCTGGCTCAGGCGCACGTAGTTGTCGAAGCCGATGAATTCCTTGACGGGCGAGAACCCGTTCCAGGAGGTGAGGCTGATGTACCCGGCCGAGATGATCGGATAGATGACGAAGACACCCAGCACGACCAGCGCCGGCAGAAGGAAGAGCCCGGCCGTCAGCAGTTCCTCCCTGCTGTAGCGCTCGCGCGGAGCTCCGCCCCGGCCGCTGGTGCGACCGGGGCGGAGCTCGGAGTGCATCTTTGTCAACGACTAGCCCTTGGCGATGACGTCGTTGACAGCCTTCTCGGCGTTCGCCAGCGCGTCGTCCACCGAGACGGCACCGGTGAGCGCCTTCTCGATCTCCTTCGCGAATGCGAGCGAAATCGCCGGGTACAGCGGGGTGTTCGGTCGCGCGTGGGCAACTGCCATCTGCTCGACGTAGGGGCGCAGGCGCGGCTGGTTCTCGTCGACCCAGCCGAGGTAGTCTGCGCTGGTCGCGATCGAGTTGGTCACCGGAAGCATGCCGGTGGCCTCGCTCCAGCTGAGCACCTGCTCGGGCTCGAGGAACCATGCCAGGAAGTCAGCCGCCGCCTTGGTGGTCTCGGGGCTGTTGTCGAAGACCATCGCCTGCTCGCCACCGAGGTTCGTCGCCGGCGTGCCGCTCTCCGGATAGGGTGCGGTGCTCACGCCGAAGTCGAACGGCGGGTCAGGAGCCCAGATGCCGACCATCCAGGAACCGTCGGTGGCCGAGGCAACCTCGCTCTTGCCGAGCTCGCCCCACGCGCCCACCTTGCTGAGACCCGAGTCGATCAGTTCCTTCCAGTAGCCCAGGGCTTCCTTGCCTGCTGCGGTGTTGAACGCCGCAGCGCTGTTGTCAGCGGTGAGGAATTCGCCGCCGGCCTGCCACAGGTTGACCTGGAAGTTCCACGTGAGGCCCTCTCCGTTGTCGCCGGCCTGGGTGAAGAGCTCGTACGCGGGCTTGCCGGTCTTGGCGAGGATGACGGCGCCATCCGCCTTCAGTTCCTCCCACGTGGTGGGGGGCGACGCCGGGTCGAGACCGGCCTCTTCGAAGAGCGTCTTGTTGTAGATGTAGCCGAGGTTGTTCGCCGAGACGGGCACCGAGACCTGCTTGCCGTCGATCGTTCCGAACGACGTGAGCGCCGGGTTGATGTCGGAGATCACGTCGGCCGGCAGCAGCGGGCCGAGGTCGGCGAGTGAGCCGATCTGGTTGATCTGCGGCACCCACACGAGGTCGCCGATGGCGATATCGGGAAGGGTGTTGGATGTTGCCGACGCGCGCAGCTTCGTGAGGAAGTCGGCGTTGGGAACGTTCGAGGTCTTGATCTCGACGCCCTCGTGGCTGGCGTTGTAGTCGTCGACCATCGCGTCGAAGGTGTCGGCGTTGGTTCCGTCCCAGTAGTGCCAGACGGTCACCTCGACCGTGTCCGAGCCGGTTGAGCCGCCCCCAGCGGCACAGCCCGTGAGGCCGAGCGCTGCGGCGGCCACAACTGCGGCTACCCTAAGTGAACTGCGGTGCATCATTGCTCCTCATGTGTGATTGTGGCCCGGTGGGGCCGTGGATTCCAGTTGTGGTGCTGGTGAGTCCCGCGGGACTCGTTCCGTCAGAGCCGACGGTGGTGCGCGCGTCATCGCGCACCACCGTCAGCCAGACGGCGCTATTGGCGGGGATGACCGAGCCATCCCCGATGTGCTCCGACCCGAGCACGGCGTCGGCGTTCCACTCCCGTGGCACGTCAACGGGCGAATCACCGAAGTTGACGGCGCAGATACCGCTCCCGCGCCGGAAGGCGAGGAGGCTGGGATGCCCGCTCGCCAGCCAGTCGATGTCCGGCCCGGAGAACGTGTCGCGCTTGCCTGCAATGGCTCGCCTGAACACCGCCAGAGTCGAATCATCTGAGAGGTCCTGCGTGTTGGCCGCGTAGTCCGCGAACCACTGCGGCTGCGGCAGCCACGGGGCCGAGGTTGAGGAGGGCGGGCTGAAGCCGAATGTGGGTGACGCCGCGTCCCAGGGAAGCGGCACGCGGCATCCGTCACGACCGAGTTCTTCTCCGTTGGAGCGGAGCCAGATCGGATCCTCGCGGGCCTCATCGGGAAGGTCGAATACCTCGGGTAGACCGAGTTCCTCCCCCTGATAGAGGTAGACCGTTCCGGGGAGCGCGAGCTGCAGCATCGTTGCTGCCTTCGCGCGCCGCACCCCCAGCGCGAGATCGGCGTCTCCTCGTCGACGCGCCGCCGCGATCATGTCGGTCGGCAGCGGCGCATCCAAGTGCTGCTCCTGACCGAAGCGAGTGGCGGGCCGGTGCACGTCGTGGTTGGACAGCGTCCATGCCGGTGGACCGCCGACGCGCTCGGCCTGCACGAGTGCCCGGTCGATGGCGGCGGCCATGCGCGTCGCCTCCCAGGGTTGCACCAGGAGGTCGAACGTGAAGGCCTGGTGCAATTCGTCGGCAAGCAGGTACTGCGCCATGGCCTCGATCGTGGGCACCCAGATCTCGCCCACGAAGTACCGCTGGGGCTCGTACTCGGTTCCGATCGCCCGCCACCGCCGGTAGATCTCGTGCACTTCGGGCTGATCCCACATCGCGTAGTTGTGGCCGTCGCCCAGCGCGTCGGGCATCGCTGAATCCTTGAACAGTCCGTGGGCGACATCGATGCGGAATCCGTCGACCCCACGGTCGAACCAGAACCGGAGAACCCCGTCGAAGTACTCGACGACATCGCGGTTGCGCCAGTTGAAGTCGGGCTGACTCGCATCGAACGCGTGGAAGTACCACTGACCGTCGTCAACGCGCGTCCAGGCCGCACCGCCGAAGACGCTCTGCCAATTGTTGGGAGGTAGCTCGCCGTCTACGCCGCGGCCGTCTCTGAACAGGAATCGGTCACGGGCCGCACTGCCCGGTGCCGAGGCAATCGCGTCGAGGAACCACTGGTGCTGGTCCGAGCAGTGGTTCGCCACCATGTCCATCAGCACGCGGATGCCGCGAGAGTGAGCATCGGCAACGAGCGCCTTGAGGTCTTCCGCGGTGCCGTAGGACGGATCGATGGCGCAGTAGTCCGCGATGTCGTAACCGTGATCGCGCTGAGGCGACACGTAGCAGGGGTTGAGCCAGATCGCATCGACGCCCAAGCGCTCGAGGTGGTCGAGGCGCGAGGTGAGGCCCGCCAGATCTCCGATGCCATCACCATTCGCGTCAGCGAATGAGCGCAGGTAGACCTGATAGATCACCGCGTCGTGCCACCAGTTCGTGCTCATGCTCACCTTCGAGTTGTTTAGTGTATCGATACACTAAACCGAAGTGATAAGAGCGCGCAAGTCCTCTGGCACGGGAATGTTCCCGGAGGAACGGCCTATTCGGCCGTCGCACTGAGCGGTCGGCTAGCGCCCGAGGAACTTCTGCAGGCTCGCCAGTTCTTCTTCGCTCGGACCGCCCGGCTTCGACCCCAGACCGAAGCCTGAGCCAGCCGCGGCAGCGGGCTTGGCGGATGCCTCGGCGGCGAGCGCCGCGTTCTCGGCCGCCCGCTTGGCGGGGTTGCCCGAGCGGGAACCCTTCTTCTTCGGCTGCTGCTTGGAGCCACCGAACTTCTGGCCAGGGATCGGACCCATGCCGGGGATCTGCGGTGTGCCGCCCTTGGCCACGGTCTTCATCATCTTCGCGGCCTGCTCGAAGCGGTTCACGAGCGCGTTCACCTCGGTGACCGTCGTGCCCGAACCGCGAGCGATGCGCACCCGGCGGGACCCGTTGAGCACCTTGGGCTGGCGCCGCTCCTGAAGCGTCATCGACTGGATGATTGCCTCGGTGCGGGTGATCTCGCTCTCGTCGAAGTTGTCGAGCTGCTGGCGCATGCCCTTGGCGCCCGGAAGCATGCCGAGCATGTTCTTGATCGAGCCCATGTTCTTGAGCTGCTGCATCTGGCTGAGGAAGTCCTCGAGCGTGAAGGTGTCGGTCGCGAACTTCTCGGCGACCTTGCGCGACTCCTCCTCGTCGAACGTCTTCTGCGCCTGCTCGATGAGGGTGAGGATGTCACCCAGGTCGAGGATGCGACTGGCCATGCGGTCGGGATAGAACGGCTCGAAGTCGTCCAGCCCCTCACCAGTACTCGCGAACAGGATGGGTCGGCCGGTGACACTCGCCACCGACAGCGCGGCGCCACCGCGGGCATCCCCATCGAGCTTGGAGAGAACGACACCCGTGAAGTCGACGCCGTCCTGGAAGGCTCGGGCGGTCGTGACCGCATCCTGACCGATCATCGCGTCGATGACGAACAGCACCTCGTCGGGGTCGATGGCCTTGCGGATGTTGCTGGCCTGCTTCATGAGCTCGGCATCGACGCCGAGACGGCCGGCCGTGTCGACGATGACCACGTCGTACTGCTTGGACTTGGCGTGCTTGAGGGCCTCCTTGGCGACCTTCACCGGGTCGCCCTTGCCGTTGCCGGGTTCGGGGGCGAACACGGGAACGCCCGCCTGCTCCCCCACCACCTGCAACTGCGTGACGGCATTGGGACGCTGGAGGTCGGCCGCAACCAGCACCGGCGTGTGGCCCTCGGACTTCAGCCACTTCGCGAGCTTGCCCGCGAGCGTGGTCTTACCGGCGCCCTGGAGGCCGGCGAGCATGATCACCGTGGGTGGCTGTTTGGCGAACTGGATGCGCCTGGCCTCGCCACCGAGAATCGCCACGAGCTCGTCGTTGACGATCTGCACGACCTGCTGTGCCGGGTTCAGAGCCTTGGACACCTCGTCGCCGAGCGCGCGCTCCCGCACCCGCCCCGTGAAGTCCTTGACGACCTCGAGGGCGACGTCGGCGTCGAGCAGGGCGCGACGGATCTCGCGGACGGTACCGTCGACATCCGCGGGGCTGAGCTTGCCCTTGCCGCGGAGGTTCTTGAACGTGTCGGCGAGACGGTCGGTGAGGTTTCCGAAGATGGCCATGGTGCAGCCAGTTTATCCGGGCGGGAGCCGAGTACCCTGATTCGCATGCCCCTCATCGTGCCGTTCGGCGGCTCCACGCCCCAGGTTGCCGACACCGCCTGGGTTGCACCCAACGCGACGCTGATCGGTGACGTGACGTTGCACGAGCGCTCGAGCGTCTTCTACGGAACCGTGCTGCGGGCCGACGTCGCATCCATCACTCTCGGCGAGCGCAGCAACCTGCAGGACAACGTGACGGTGCACTGCGACAGCGGCGTGCCCACGACTATCGGCTCGGGCGTGAGCGTCGGCCACGCGGCCACCCTGCACGGCTGCACCATCGAGGACGACTGCCTCATCGGCATGGGTGCGACTGTGCTCAACCACGCGGTGATCGGCACCGGCTCGCTGGTGGCCGCGGGCACCGTCGTGCTCGAGGGCACGATCGTGCCGCCCGGGTCGCTCGTCGCGGGGGTACCCGGCAAGGTGCGGCGCGAGCTGACGGACGAGGAGCGGGCGGGCATCCGCGCCAACGGCGAACGGTACGTGCAGTACGCGGTCGCGCACCGGGAGGCGACCGGCTGATGCGAGGGGCGTCGCTGGTCGGCGTACTGGCACTGACAGCGGTGCTGGCGGGATGCTCGGCGCCCGCCCCCGTGCCCGGAGGTTCCGACTCCGCCCCCACCGCGGCTGCCGGAGCGCCCTCCTCGTCGCCCACGGCCACGCCGTCCCCCACCGCGGCTGACTTCGCGGTGCCGTCGAACTGCGATGGCCTGCTGCCGCCGGAGCTCGCTGCATCGTTCGCCTCACAGGGCCTCACGGGGAGCGAGGTCGCGGTGTTCGGCGACGTCGCCGTCGGCGATCCGATCCCCGTGCTCGACTACGACACCAACGTGGACAGCGGCGTCGTCATGGCGGACTACCTGTTCTGCGAGTGGACCGGGTCTGACCAGACCATCGACATCTTCCTGGGCCGCGTCGACGCCACCAGCCGCCCGCTCGTCGTCAGCGAGTTCTGGTCGTTCGACCGACGCATCGACCGCACCGCTGCCACGGTGGTGATGACCTTCGACGGGATGATCCCCGGCGTCGGGCAGGGACCGGCGAACTACTGGGCACTGCGCACGAACTCGGAACTCAAGGTCGACGTCTCGCCGGGAGACGAGCAGGCACGCCAGCTGGCGCAGTCGATCGCCGATCAGGTAGCCGCCCACGTGATGACCGACTGAGCCTGCCCGGGCGACTGCAGCTACTCGGTCGCGACGACGTCCCAGTCTCCGAAGAGCGCAAATCCCGCGGATGCCGCGAGCGCAACGGATGAGGCGTTGTCGAACTGGCACCGGTACTGCGGCTCGTAGCCCCTCTCGATCGCCAGGGCGCTCATTGCCCGCACGGTCGTGCGCCCGAACCCACGACCGCGGAACTCGGGGAGGGTGATGACACCGAGGTCGGCCAGTCGCGAGCCGTCCCACGGGTACATGCTGGCCGCCGAGACCAGACGGCCATCGAGGATAGTTCCGAACACGAGCCAGTGGTCGAGCTCGACGAAGGCGTCATCGAGGTCGTCTTCGGGCGCCTCCTCGGTGAACCGGTCGAACAGCGGGGCGTCTTCATCGGTCAGGGGTCGGGTCTGCGAGTCGACCGGCTCGAGTCTGAGTGCCTCCTGCTGGGCGACCGGGAGGTAGAAGAGGTGATCCGGCCCGTTGAGTTCGAGACCGGCGGCGGCGAGGCGTCGGACCAGCTCCTCGGCGCTGACCGTCACCGCCGGCGAAAGGGCGAGCTCTTCGGCACGCGCGGGTGTGACTGTCAGCAGCCTCCTGCCGTCGGCGACCGACAGCACCGAGACCGAACGGGAGTCGCTGAGCGTCGGATCGATGACGACCGTGAAGTCAGCGGAGATCTCGGGTGCCGACTCCGGCTTCCAATAGGTCGTGACGGCGGAGGAGAACACGCCGACAGGTTACTGGAAGCCCGGGTCGGCTGCGATGCGGATCAGGATCACAGCCACCAAGGGCACCAACGCCACGATGATCGTCACGACGGCGAGGGCTCGGGAGTTGCCCTTCACCAGGTTGACGATCGCAAGCACCAAGGCCGCCAACACCACGAGGGCCGCGACGATGAAGACGATCTCGTAGGGCAGCGCGCCGCTGCCCCCGCCGGAGAGTGCCGCCGAAATGCCGGTGACGAACGCCCAGGACATCGCTGCTACACCGACGATGGCCGCGATCAGCGGGATGACTCCGCGAGTAGTTTTCACGTCGCTCAGCCTACGAGACCCTGCACGAACACGTGAGGGGTGAAGCCGGTGAGATCTCCGATGCCCTCGCCCTGACCGACGAGTTTGATCGGGATGCCGGTCTTCTCCTGAACCGCGAGCACGAAGCCGCCCTTCGCCGAGCCGTCCAGCTTGGTGAGCACGAGTCCCGTCACACCGGCGTGCTCGATGAACGCCTCCGCCTGAGCTAGGCCGTTCTGCCCGGTCGTCGCGTCGAGCACCAGCAGCACCTCAGCGATCTCGGTCTGCTTCTCCAGCACCCGGCGGATCTTGCCGAGCTCGTCCATCAGGCCACTCTTGGTCTGCAGCCGCCCGGCCGTATCGATGAGAACGATCTCGATGCCCTCGCGCTGCGCACGCTCGACGGTCTGGAACGCGACGGAGGCCGGATCCTGACCCTGCTGCTGCGGCTTGACGATCGCCGCTCCCCCGCGCTCGGCCCAGGTGGCGAGTTGCTCGACCGCGGCAGCGCGGAACGTGTCCGCGGCGCCGACGACGACCGTGCGGCCGTAGCCGGTGAGGAACTTCGCGAACTTGCCGATCGTGGTGGTCTTGCCGACACCGTTGACGCCGACGACGAGCACGACGGCGGGTCGCGCCGAGAGACGGAGGGTCGGGTCGAGGCGGGCTAGGCGTTCCTCGAGGGTCTCGCGGAGCATCCGCTTCAGATCGGCGGGATCTGTCGTGCGGAACTTGGCGACGCTCGCGCGCAGCTCCTCGACGATCGAGTCGGTGATGTCGGGGCCGAAGTCCGCCGAGATCAGCGCGTCTTCGAGGTGCTCCCAGGTCTCCTCATCGATCGTCGCGCGGGAGAACATGCCCTTGAGCGCGCCGGAAAGCGACCACGATGCCATGGCTCAAGGGTAGGGCACCCTCGGCGGGTTGCCCGGGAGGTCAGGACAGGCCGAATGTGGACAGCGAGACGAGCGACTGGTTGTAGGGCGCGAAGACGTCGACGAGATCGAGGGTCGTGTCCAGACTTGTGCCGGAGCCGGCGAACCTGACCAGGACGCCATATCCGGTGTCGGTGTTCGTGTAGGCCCCGCCACCCTTGGCGGTGAAACCGCCGCCCAGAAGATCGCGGGCGACGGAATCGGCGAGTTCGCTGTCGCCCGGGAGAATCGCCCACGTCGACAGCTCGCCGCCCACGTCAGCGGTCACCACGCAGGCCTTGGCAAGCACGGCAGTGCCCACCAGCTGCACAGCGAACTTCTTCGGTTCGACCTCGTAGTACCGAGTGCCTTCGGGCGCGGTGGCGTCGAGGCGTTGCACGATCTTCGGGCACTCGCTCCATCCGCTCTTCACCGTCGGAGTTGGTGTTGGAGTCGGTGACGCGGTCCGCGTGGGCACGACGGTGGGTGTCGACGACGTGGGGGGCGCGGTCGGTGCTGGCTCGGTGCCGCAGCCCGACAGGGCGAGAACAGCAACGAGCAGTAGTCCCGGACTCAGGCGCATCACAACTGCACGGTACCGCGTGCCCACCCATTCGTGCCAGCGCGCTGGGATATCTCCCGCGCGAGAGTCGCAGCGAGCGCTCGGCTGCGTCTAGCTCGCCGACCGCTCCCCGACCCGCTGCCCCACGACGGCGCTGATGCCGTCGGCGCGCATGCTGACGCCGTAGAGGGCGTCGGCGATCTCCATGGTGCGCTTCTGGTGGGTGATGACGATGAGCTGGGATGTCTCGCGCAGGTCTTCGAAGATGGTCAGCAGTCGCCCGAGGTTCGCGTCATCCAGGGCGGCCTCGACCTCGTCCATGATGTAGAACGGGCTGGGGCGCGCCTTGAAGATCGCGATGAGGAGGGCCACGGCCGCGAGGGAGCGCTCGCCGCCGCTCAGCAGCGACAGGCGCTCGATCTTCTTGCCCGCGGGCTTCACGGTCACCTCGATGCCGGTGGTGAGCATGTTGTCGGGGTCGGTGAGGTGAATGCTGCCGGTGCCGCCCGGGAACAGGATCGGGAAGACCTGGTTGAAGGCCGCACGGGTGTCCTCGAACGCTGAGCCGAAGATGTCCTGCATCTTCTCGTCGATCTCGTCGATAATCGTGAGGAGGTCCTTGCGGGTGTTCGTCAGGTCGGTCAACTGCTCGGTGAGGAACTTGTGGCGCTGCTCGAGCGCCTCGAACTCCTCGAGGGCCAGCGGGTTGACGCGGCCGAGCTGCGCGAGCTTGCGCTCGGCCGCCGCGAGACGGGCCTGCTGCTCGACGCGCACGAATGGCTTACCCGCTGGTTGAGTAGCCTCCGCAGGAGGCGTATCGAAACCTTCGTTGTCCGTCGATGAGGTTTCGATACGCGCCGCTTCCGCGTCGCTACTCAACCCGCCCTCCACGGGGATCGGCACCTGCGGCCCGTACTCGGCTACGAGCACGTCCTCCACGAGTCCCAGCTCCTCGCCCGCGCGCTCGAGGAGCGTCGACAGGTGCAGCTTCTTCTCGTAGATCTGCATCTCGAGACCGTGCACGTTCTCGCTGATCGCGCTCAGCCGCTCGCGCAGCGAACTCTCCTCGCGCCGCAGCGTCGCGAGCTCCTCGTTCTGGGCGGAGCGCTCCGCCTCCTTCGCCGTCAGGTCGACGCGCGCCTGCGACACCGAACGGTCCACCGAGTCGAGCACAGCGGGCAACGCCGCGATCACCTCGGTCGCCGCGGCCACCTGACGCTGACGGATGACGGTGAGCCGAGCCTGTTCCTCGGCCGCCTCCCGCTCGGCCACGAGCTGTGCGGCCAGAGCCTCGGCGCGTGCGCGCTCCGCGCGCACTCTCTCCCGGATCGTCTCCAGCTGGATGCGCTGCTCGAGCTCGGCGGCGCGAGCCGTCTCGACCTCGGCCAGCACCGAATCGCGGGCGGAGACATCCAGCATCGGGCGGGGAGCCGACTCGTACTCCTGGTGGTCGGCGACGGCACGCTCGACCGCGGCCTCGGCTTCGCGCACCTTCTCGGCGGTGAGTTCGAGGCCCTGCGACAGGCGCTCCCACTCGGCCTGCGCGGCCTCGAGCTGGATGCGGAAGCGTCCGAGTTGCTCGGACTGGGCGGCCAGGGCCGCGTCGTACTCGCGCAGGGCGGTGAGGGCGGCGGCGGCATCCGTCTTGGCTGTCTCGAGCGCTCCGCGCTTCTCGGCGAGGGCGAAGCGGGTGCGCTCGATCTGGGTGGTGACCGTGGCGAGCTTGGCCGCGGCGGCGTCGCGCTCGGCGACCAGCTCGAGGCGGGAGCGCTTGGCACCCGAACCGCCGCGCAGCACGTAGCGGGTGAGCACGTCACCCTGCTTGGTGACGAAGGTGGCGTCGCCGATCTTGGCGAAGGCGGAGCGCGCGGCATCGAGATCGTCGGCGATGTAGACGCCGGCGAGCAGGCCCAGCACACCGTCGGGTGCGGTGACGACCTCGGTCGCGGCGCGCACGCCCGCGGGCGCGGCGGCCTGCTTCGGTGCCGCGCTGTCGGCGACGACCACCTCGACGCGGCCGAAGTCCTGGGCGGCGGAGTGCGCGAGAGCGTCGAATGCCGCGCCCTGGCTGTCGGCGAGCACCGCATCGGCGAGCGATCCGAGCGCGGCGGCGATGGCCGCCTCGAAGCCGGGCTCGATCTTGACGTGCTCGGCGACGAGACCGCGGATGCCGCCGAGCTTGGCTCCCACGAGCGCGCTCGAGCCGTCCTTCTGGTCGACCGCGAGCGACAGCGCGGAGCTGCGCGCGGCGAGGGCGTCGCGCTCGCGTTCGGCGGCGTGCAGGTCGTCGCGCAGGGCCTCGATCTCGGCCTGAACGCTGGCCACGAGTGCCTCGGCGGCCTCGTAGGCGGTGTCGAGGGTGCCGTCACCCTCGGTGGAGGTCGCCGCCTCGGCCTCGAGGGCCACGAACTCGGTGCGGGTGGAGTCCCGACGCTGCTCGGCCGACTCGAGCGCGTTCTGCTGGCGCAGCAGTTCGCCGCGGGCTGCGGCGAGTGTTGAGCGGGCGACATCCACTCGGCTGGCAAGACCGGCGAGTTCGAGTTCGTGCCGCGAGACGAGAGCGCTCTGGGCGGCGATCTCCTCGTCGAGCGAGTCGAGCGAGGCCTTCGCCGTCGCCGTCGCCGCTGCGGCGGCGCCCACGGACTCTTCGGCTTCGGCGACCCCGGCGGCTAGGCGCTCGGCCTCGTCGCGGGCCTCCTGCACGGCGGCCTGGCTGATGGTCGTGCCGATCGACGGTCCGTCACCCTGCTGGCCGAGCAGCGCGAGTCGCTGGTTGGCGAGAGTGTAGAGGCCGCGCAGTCGCTCCTGCGCGCTCTCCAGACCGAACGCGACGCGGCGCGCGACGTCGACGGCATCGCCGACCTGGGCCTGCTCGAGCCGGCCCTCGCGCAGCTTGTTCTGGTCGAGCTGCTCCTGCAGCACGATGCGCTCCGTCTTGCGCTCGGACTCGCTGCGGCTGAAGTCAGTGATGGCGGCGCGGAGCTCGACGACCTCGTCGGCCAGAAGTCGCGCACGGGCATCCCGCACGATCGCGGCGATGGAGGCCGCCTCCTTGGCGATCTCGGCCTGCTGACCGAGCGGCTTCAGCTGGCGGCGGATCTCGCCCGCCAGGTCGCCCAGGCGGGTGAGGTTGGCCTGCATCGCCTCCAGCTTGCGGATCGTCTTCTCCTTGCGGCGACGATGCTTGAGGATGCCCGCCGCCTCTTCGATGAACCCGCGGCGGTCCTCGGGGCTCGCGTGGAGCACGGCGTCGAGCTGGCCCTGGCCGACGATCACGTGCATCTCGCGGCCTAGACCGGAGTCGCTCAGCAGCTCCTGCACGTCGAGCAGGCGGCACTGCTCACCGTTGATGGCGTACTCGCTGCCGCCGTTGCGAAACAGCGTGCGGCTGATCGTGACCTCGGAGTACTCGATCGGCAGCGCGCCATCCGCGTTGTCGATGGTCAGGATGACCTCCGCGCGACCCAGCGGACCCTTCGTCGCCGTGCCCGCGAAGATGACGTCCTCCATCTTGCCGCCGCGGAGGGTCTTTGCCCCCTGCTCGCCCATGACCCAGGCGAGGGCATCCACGACATTGGACTTGCCGGACCCGTTGGGCCCGACGACGCAGGTGACGCCCTGCTCGAACTGGAAGGTCGTCGGCTGTGCGAAGGACTTGAACCCCTTGAGGGTCAGGCTCTTCAGATACACGGCAGCCCTTCGGTCGGTCACGCTAGCTGGGACTACGGTACCCGACCCGTCGCAGGTAACGCTTCCGTCTCGATCGCTCGCGCCGGGCGATCGTGAGGCTTAGTCTGGTCGGCTGCCCACTGAGAGGATGCTGTCGTGACCGCCACGATCGAGGAACTGCCGATCCCCGAGTCGATGGACGCGCCCGGAGGCGACGACTTCGCGCGAGCCATCGAGGTCGGCAACATCGTCGAGGCGATCACCTACGGCACCCCGGATCTCGCCTACGAGCCCGTCGAGGAGTTGCCCTACTACCGCGACCCCTTCCACCCCCAGCGGATGCTCGTGGCCCGCCTCGACGGCGCAATCGTCGGCACCGCGCGGTACGAGACGCAATCGGAGGAGGACGCCGACACCGCCTGGATCGGCGTGTACGTGCTGCCCGAGTTCCAGAGCGGGGGAATCGGTCGGGCCCTGGCCGAGGCGGTCGAGGAGCTCTCGCGCGCCGAAGGTCGCACCAAGGTGGTCGTCTACCACGGGGTGCAGGCCGGCGCCGGTGAACAGCTGGCCTCGCCCACCGGATTCGGATCGGTGCCCGCCGATGACCGCGCGGTGCGCCTGCTGCTGGCCCGGGGCTACCGCCTCGAGCAGGTCGAACGGGTGAGTCGGCTCGCGCTGCCGGTGGAAGCCCTCGAGGATCGCCTCGTCGCAGCGCGGCGGGCCAGCGGTCCTGACTACGCCCTGCACTACTGGCACGGACCCACCCCCGAGCGCTGGCGGGCGGATGTCGCCGTGCTCGGCAACCGCATGTCGACCGACGCCCCGAGCGCCGGCCTCGAGGAACCCGAGGAGACCTGGACCGAGGAGCGCGTGATCGCCGCCGACGTGCGGGATGCCGCCAGCCCCCGCACCCGCACCGTCGCCGCCGTCGAGCACCTGCCGTCGGGACACCTCGTCGGATTCACCGTGCTGTCGGTGCCTGAGCAGGCTCATCGATCCGCCGCCCAGTACGCGACGCTCGTGCTGCGTGAACACCGAGGGCATCGGCTCGGCATGCTGCTGAAGGTCGCGAACCTCGCACACCTCGAGCGGGTTTCGCCCGGGCATCCGTCGGTCACGACCTTCAACGCGGAGGAGAACCGGCACGTGCTCAGTGTGAACGAGACCCTGGGCTTCGTGCCGATCGCCTACGAGGGAGCGTGGCGGCGCGATCTCTAGTCGGCGACACACTCCTGCCAGAAGTCGCTCGCGCGGATCGTCTCGACGGTGTGCTGGGCCTGCGGGCCGTAGGCGCCGGCGAGCGCGTCTTCCGCGATCTGCCGCGCCAGCTCGCGCCGGTCGCCCGGGTCGGCGTTGCGCAGGTCGAGCAGGGCGTGCTTGAGCTCGATCGGCATGGTCTCGATGGCGAGAATGCGGCGGTCCTTCATCATCTCGGCCCTGGCCTGAGGCTCGTCGCCGTAGTCGCCGGCGAGCGCCTTCTGCCGGATCTCGATCGCCGCGTCGCGACGGGCGCTCGGCTCCAGCTCGCGCAGGTGCTTCAGGTCGGCCTGCAGCTCGTCGGGCAGTTGGCGCCAGATGTTCATCACCCGCTGCCCGAAGTTGCAGTCGGCGGATGCCGCGCCCGCCCCCTCCGCGCTGGACGCGGCGAAGGCGGCTGATGGTGCCACCACGAGGGCGGTGGTGAGGATGGCAGTTGAGGCAGCGGCTGCTACCCAGGTGCGAATGGTCATGTCGTGACTCCCTGTTCTGGCCGCCGGAGGTGGCGACAACACCGACTCTCGCCGGTGGCTGTACGACGGGTGTCAGGCGAATGTTCGGGGAATGTAAAGTCCCGCCGGGGAGCCTCCGCCGGGGCTGCGCCATGCACTTGAATGGAGCCATGTCGGAGGGGCGCGGGCTCGTGGTGATCGTGGAGGACGAGCCTGCCATCGCCGACGTGGAGCGGTTGTACCTCGCCCAGGCGGGATTCGGCGTGCACATCGAACGGGACGGGCCGGGCGGCCTCGCCGCCATCCGGCGGCTGCGCCCGGTCGCGGTCGTGCTTGACGTGGGTCTTCCGGGGATGGACGGAATCGAGCTGTGCCGCACCCTGCGCGCCGAAGACGACTGGACCCCGCTGATCTTCGTGACCGCCCGAGATGACGAGGTCGACCGGGTGCTCGGGCTCGAGCTCGGCGGCGACGACTACCTCAGCAAGCCCTTCTCGCCCCGTGAACTGGTCGCGCGCCTGCGCGGACTGCTGCGCCGCCAGGACGGACCGGGCACTCCCGCGCCGATCACGGTCGGCGAGGTGACCCTCGACAGCGCTCGCCGCCGGGTCACGAGCGGCGGTGAGGAGGTCGCGCTCACGACCACCGAATTCGAGCTGCTCGCCAAGCTCATGTCGTCGCCCGGGCAGGTGTTCTCGCGCGAGCAGCTGCTGTCGAGCGTCTGGGGTCACGTCGACTACGGCGGCGGCCGAACCGTCGACGTTCATGTCGCCCAACTCAGGGCCAAGCTCGGGGCATCGAGCCCGATCCGCACCGTGCGCGGCATCGGATACTCCGCATCATGAGGTCGCTGCGCGCTCGCGCCACTCTCGTCACGATTGCGGTTGCCGTGATCGCTGTCATCGTCACGGGCCTGATCTCACTCCAGCTCGCGCGCTCGTCGGTCAACCAGGATGCCCGCGACCAGCTCTCAGCCCAGGCCGACATCCTCGCCCGGATGCCTCGCCTCGCCACCGCCGCCGAGCTCGCCGAGAAGGCGAGCCTCGCCCTCGGCGGAACGCAGGTCGCGCTGGTGCAGCCGGACGGCACCGCCGAGGGCGACGCCGCGGACTACATCGACGCCGCGATCCTGCGCAAGCTGGCCGCCGGGGAGTCGGTGTCCACGGTGCGACGGGGTGACCCGGGCATGGTGCTGATCGAGGCGCGACCGGTTGCGGGCGGTGGGGCGGTCGTGCTCGCCCTGCCCCTGGCCAGCATCGATCGGGCGCTCGGGCAAGCGACGGGGCGCATCCTCGTGGCACTCGGCATCGGTCTGGGCGTCGCGATCATCGGGGGCTGGCTGCTGGCCAGCTGGCTCTCCCGACCGCTCACGAACACGGCGGCGGCGGCGCGGCGTCTGGCTGCCGGCGAACGCGGCGTGCGGATGCCCGACTCCCCCACCAGCGAGATGGCCGACGTCACCGACGCCCTGGGTGCCCTGGACTCGGCCCTCGCGGCGTCGGAGTCACGCCAGCGCGAGTTCCTGCTGTCGATCAGCCACGAGCTGCGCACGCCGCTGACCGCGGTGCGCGGCTACGCCGAGGCCATGGCCGACGGCCTCATCGGGCCCGAGGACGTGACAGCGGTGGGCGGCACCCTTGTGTCCGAGACCGAACGGCTCGACCAATTCGTGGGTGACCTGCTGGAACTCGCGCGGCTCGAAGCCGACGACTTCAGCATCACCGTGTCGACGGTCGAGCTGGCGCCGCTGCTCGAGGAGGTCGCTTCCGCGTGGGCGGGGCGCGCGGCTGTGCTGGGGGTGGGGGTCGGGGTCTCGACGAGCTCGACCGGTGGCGGCTCGACCGGCGGCGGCTCGACCATCGGCACCGTGGACACCGACCCGCGGCGGTTGCGGCAGGTGATCGACGGGCTCGTGGAGAACGCGCTGCGGGCGGGCGGGTCGGTGCAGTTGCGCGGATCCGACGGCGTCGTCGAGGTACTCGACGACGGTCCGGGGCTCGAGGAGAGCGACCTGAGTACGGCATTCGAGCGCGGGGCGCTTCGGGCTCGGTACCGCGACATCCGGCCGGTGGGAACCGGGCTGGGACTCTCGATCGCGGCCCGCCTCGTCGACCGGCTGGGTGGCACGATCAGTGTCGCGAATCGCCCCGAGGGCGGGGCGGTGTTCCGCGTCGACTTCAGAACGCCGACAGCCCCGTCAGCGCACGACCGATGACGAGGGTGTGGATGTCGTCGGTTCCCTCGTAGGTGCGCACCGCCTCGAGGTTGGCGAGGTGGCGCATCACCGAGAACTCGGTCGTCACGCCGTCGCCGGCCAGGATCTCGCGCGCCGCGTGGGCGATGCCGATCGCCTCTCGCACGTTGTTGAGCTTGCCCACGCTCACCTGCTCGGGCGTGAGCGTCTTCGCCTGCTTGAGCGCGCCGAGGTGCAGGGCGAGCAGCATGGCCTTCTCGTATTCGACGAACGCGTCGGCGAGGCGCTGCTGCACGAGCTGCTTCGAGCCGATCGGTGCGCCGAAGACCTCGCGGGTCGTCGCGCGTTCGATGGCTTCGTCGAGGGATGCCCGTGCCGCCCCCATCACGCCCCAGACGATGCCGTAGCGCGCCTCGGTCAGGCAGGCCAACGCACTACCCAGCCCGGTGGTGCCGGGCAGGAGCTCGCCGCGCACCGACTCGAGCACGACGTCGCACTGGATCGACGCGCGCAGTGCGAGCTTCGTGGGGATGTCGGTGGCACTGAAGCCGGGATCGGTGGTGTCGACGAGGAATCCGCGGATGCCCTCCGGGGTGCGCGCCCAGACGACCGCCGCGTCGGCGACCGAGGCGAGGCCGATCCAGCGCTTGGTGCCGTCGATGATCCAGCCGGTGCCGTCGCCGGCCTGGCGTGCGGAGGTCGACATGCTGCCGGGGTCGCTGCCACCGTCGGGTTCGGTGAGGGCGAAGCATCCGAGGGCCTCGCCGCGGGCCATCAGCGGCAGCCAGCGCTGCTTCTGCTCCTCGGAGCCGAAGTGGTGGATCGCCGACATCGCAAGCGAACCCTGCACGCTCACGAAGGTGCGCCACGCGGTGTCGACCGCCTCGAGCTCGTAGCAGGCCAGGCCGTAACTGATCGCGTCAGCGCCGGCACAGCCGTAGCCGTCGAGGTGCATTCCGATGAGGCCCGCCTCGGCGAGCAGGCCCACATACTCGCGCCTGAACTTCTGGGTCTCGGCGTCGTCGTCGATCGTCTCCGCGATGACGGATGCCACGGCTCGCGCCCGATCGCGCCACGCCCGCTGGTCGGCGGTCAGCAGGCCGTCGAGCCCGAGAAGCGCCTCAGCGCCGGTGCCGTTGGACGTGCCTGAAGTCATGCTGCGAGCCTACTCTCGGCCCCCGCCCGCAGAAACTCAGGCGGAGGGACGGCGCCGAGGGCGGTGGGGCAGCGACAGCAGTCGAGAGCCTGAGTTTCTGCGCGCTGGGGTCGGCAGGGCTGGGGGCGGCAGGGCAGGGAGCGGCCGGTCGTAGACGACGCCGTCAGCGCAGCCGCTGGCAGCGCGGGCAGAAGTGCGAGCCGCGGTTCATGAACTGCTCGCGCACCATCGGGGTGCCGCAGCGCGGACACGGCTTGCCCTGCTGCCCGTAGGCCTTGAGCGAGTGCGCGAAGTAGCCGGACTGCCCGTTGACGCCCCGGTACTGCGTGTCGAAACTCGTGCCGCCCTCGGCGAGAGCCTGCGCGAGCACCGCGCGCAGCTCGGCGAGCAGGGTGACCGCGCGCGGCCGGCTCAGCGAGGCCGTGGGCTGGTCGTAGTGGATGCGCGCACCCCAGAGCGACTCGTCGGCGTAGATGTTTCCGATGCCGCTCACCAGCGTCTGGTCGAGCAGGGCGCGCTTGATGGTCGTGTTCTTGCGCTTCAGCGCAGCGAGGAACCGGCGGTCGTCGAAGAGCGGATCGACGAGGTCGCGGGCGATGTGGACGACCTGGGAGGGTACGAACTGGTCGGGGTGATCCGTTGTGGGCACCATGGTGTCGATCGCCATCGACCCGAAGATGCGCTGGTCGACGAAGTTGAGCCGGTAGCCGGTGTCCAGGTCGAGGCGGATGCGGGTCAACGCGTCATCCGTCGACTGATCACGCAGCAGCACCTGGCCGCTCATGCCGAGGTGCACGACGAGCGCCTCGGTTCCGCCGTCGAGCGGGATCCACAGGAACTTGCCCCGGCGCTCGGGCGTGAGCATCCGGCGCCCGGTCAGGCGGTCGATGAAGTCCTCGCTGGGGCCGTCATGCCGACGCAGCGAGCGCTCGTCGTAGACGGTGACGGATGCCACGCCCGCCCCGCTCACCGCGGGTGCGAGCCCGGCGCGCACCACCTCGACCTCGGGTAACTCGGGCACGGTAGATTACTTTGCCGAGAGCAGAGTCCAGGCATCGAGCGCGGCGGCCATCTCGGCCTGCTTCTTGCTCGAGCCCACGCCGGTCGCGATCACGTCGCCTGTGAGCAGCACGCTCGCCTGGAAGCGCTTGGAATGATCCGGGCCGCTGTCGGTGATCTCGTAGCTGGGCATGCCCCGTCCGAGCCGGGTGGACAGTTCCTGCAGGCTGGTCTTGGGGTCCATGGCGGCGCCGAACCGGTCGGGGTTGTCGAGCAGCGGGCGAATGAGGCGCAGCACGAGTGCTGTGGCCTCGTCTCCCCCTCGATCAAGGTAGGCGGCACCGATGATCGCCTCGACGGTGTCGGCGAGGATCGACGACTTGTCGCGACCGCCGGTCTGCTCCTCGCCGCGCCCCAGTCGCACGTGCTTGCCGAGTCCGATCGCGCGGGCAACCTCGGCCAGGGCGACGCTCGAGACGAGGCTGGCGCGGCGCTTGGCCAGATCGCCTTCGTCGAGGTCGGGATTCTCGGTGTAGAGCATCACGGTGACGGCCTGCCCGAGGATCGAGTCCCCGAGGAATTCGAGCCGTTCGTTGTGCGCGAGCCCGCCGTTCTCGTACGCGAACGAGCGGTGGGTCAGCGCGAGCTGAATGAGTTCGGGCGCGATGGAAAGCCCGAGCACTGTGGAGAGCTCGGTGAAGTCATCCGGCACGACCGCGTCGCCCGTAGGGCGAGCCATCAACTCAGACGTCGGCGACCTTGCGGCCCTTGTACTCCATGTACAGGGGCGTGCCGGTGGAGTCCTCGACGACCTTCGCGCGGTGCGGGAGGCTGTACGTGGTCTTGCCGTTCTCGACGGTCTTGACGAGCGTGGGGGCGTCAGCCTTCCACTGGGCGCGGCGCATGCGGGTGGATGCCCGCGACATCTTGCGCTTCGGAACTGCCATGGTTATCTCTTCTCCGTCTTGTCAGACTCAGTGTCATCATTCAGGCCGTCAAGCCCGGCGAGCGCAGCCCATCGGGGATCGACGGGAGCCTCATGCTCGTGACCGGGGTTGTCCAGAAGCCGCACCCCACACTGCGGGCACAGGCCGAGGCAATCTTCCTGACAGACCGGTTGGAATGGCAGTGACAGGACCACCGCATCCCTGACTACGGGTTCCAAGTCGACGTAGTCGTCGTGAACCGTGTAATCAAAAGCTTCGTCGAAAGAATACGCGAAAAGCTCCTGAAATTCGACTTCGATCGGTAGAGCGACGTCGATCAGGCACCGAACGCACTCACCTTCGGCCGTCGCATCCACTCGCCCGGAGACCAGAATGCCGTCGTGGAGGCTCTCCAAACGGGTGTCGATGTGCAGGGCCGAGCCCGTGCGCACTCCGATCACGGCATTGCCGAACCCCTCGGGCACGACGACGTCGAGCGACTTCTCGCGCATCTCGCCGGGGCGGTGCATGAGATCGAACACCGGCACGGTGTACGGGGTCTGGATGAGGTGGGACACGAGGGACGATTCTACCCGCGTTGCAGTGCGCGGGGGCCGTCGGGCCATTTGGCACCCGCGCGACTCCTGCTGGACGCTCCTGTTGTGCAGGACACCTGTGATTCGCTCACTGGTCCTGCACAACGGGAGTATCGGGAACAACCGGCCGGTGGCCAGTGGGAGACCACACTCGGTGTCGCACTCGAATCCGTCCCTGGCCCGTAGCCCAGCCTCAAGCGGGCCGGTCGATCAGAGCGCGGCTTCCACCGCCGTGAACGCCTCGTCGTAGATCGCCAGCGCCCGCGCGACTTCCTCGGGGGTCACGATGCACGGCGGCACCACGTGGATGCGGTTGTCGGCCGAGAACGGCAGCAGCCCGCGCTCCATGAGCGCCTTCTTCAGTTCGAGCACCACGCCACCGGAGACAGGCTCGCGCGACTCGGGGTCGTTGACGAGGTCGAGCGCCCAGAAGACGCCGAGACCGCGCACCTCCCCGATGATCGGATGCTTCGCCGCAAGCTCGGCAAGACCTGGGCCGAGGTGCTGCTCGCCGATCATCTTCGCGTTCTCGATGACGCCCTCGGACTCCATCGCGTCGATCGCCGCAACGATCGAGGCCATCGCAAGGGGATGCCCGGAGTAGGTGAGTCCGCCGGGGAACACCTGGTTCTCGAACACGTTCGCGATCGACTCCGAGATGAGCACGCCACCGGCGGGAACGTAGCCCGAGTTGACGCCCTTCGCGAAGGTCACAAGGTCGGGCACGACGGCCGTGCCGCCCTCGCCGAGGCCCTGCCAGGCGAACCATTCGCCCGTGCGACCGAAGCCGCACATGACCTCGTCGAAGATCAAGACGATGCCGTACTTGTCGCACAGGCGGCGCACGCCCTCGAGGTAGCCGGGCGGCGGCACGAGCACGCCGGCGGTGCCGGGCACGGTCTCGAGCAGGATCGCGGCGATCGTCGCCGACCCCTCCGACTGGATGACGCGCTCGAGGTGCGTGAGGGCGCGCTCCGACTCCTGCTGGGGGCTGTCTGCCCAGAACTCGGAGCGGTAGAGGAAGGGGCCGAAGAAGTGTCCGTGTCCGCGGGCGTACTCGTTGGGCATCCGTCGCCAGTCACCCGTGGCGACGATGGCCGCACCGGTGTTGCCGTGGTAGCTGCGGTAGGTGGAGAGCACCTTGTCTCGCCCGGTGGTGAGCCGCGCCATCCGGATGGCGTTCTCGTTGGCATCGGCACCACCGTTGGTGAAGAAGACCTTGCCGAAGTGCGCTCCCGCCTTGGCAAGGATGCGCTTGGCCGCCTCGCCGCGAGCAAGGTTAGCGGTCGCGGGGGCGACGGTGGCAAGCACATCGGCCTGGGCCTTGATGCCCGCGACGACAGCCGGATGCTGGTGCCCCAGGTTCGTGTTGACGAGCTGGCTGGAGAAGTCGAGCAGTTTGTTCCCGTCGAAGTCCCACACCTCGCAGCCCGCGCCGGAGGCGATCACGAGGGGCTTCAGTGCGCCCTGTGCCGACCAGGAGTGGAAGACGTGGGCGCGGTCCAGCTCGTAGGCGAGCTCACCGTCGGACGGGTTCAGGTCATTCATGGTGTTCCTTTTCATGGTGGAGCGGGTGGCCGACGTGAGGCCAGCCACCCGCCCCGGATTAGTGCTGGTTGTTACTGGCCACCCTCGGTGAGGACGACGTCGATCGGGGTGTACGCCCCGCTCACGTCCACACCTTCGGCCTCGAGGGCGGCGAGGGCCTTCTCGATGTACTCGTTCGAGTACGCCGACGCCGCGGGCTCCGCGGTGATGAGGCTGACGCCGTCCTGGTTGACGGCGGAGAGAGCACCCTTGACCGTCTTGTCCCAGGCCGCCTTGTCGACGATACCGAACTTGCTTCCGGTCCAGATGAGCTTGTTGACCTCGTTCATCTGCCAGAGCTGATGAACCGGTCCGACCGGGAATGCGGCTTCCGCGTTGATGGCGGCGTCGTAGGTGATCGTCGCAGCCTCCTCGGGGTTGTCGCGCGCGAAGATCCAGCCCTTGGTGACGGCCTTGAGGAACCGCACCGCGGCATCCGCGTAGGCAGGGTCGTCAGCGAGGCGGGCGGTGTCGGCCCAGATCGCGTCCTGGAGCATGGCCCCGTCGGTGTCCTCGTACGAGACCACGTCGAAGTCCTCCGGCTGGTAGAGCTTGCCGGTGGCGGGGTTGACGACCTCGAGGATCTGCGCCCACTCGTTGTAGGTCATCGCCTGTGCGGCGTCGACGTCACCATCGAGCAGGGCGTTCATCGAGAAGTCCTGCGTCGTGATGGAGACCGTGGAGGCGTCGAGCCCCTCGGCAGCCATGGCGGCGAAGATCTCCCACTCGTTGCCGAAGCCCCACGAGCCGATGCGCTTGCCCTCGAAGTCGGCAACGGTGGGAACACCCTTGTCGGCGAACGAGACCTGCAGGGTTCCGGACTTCTGGTAGACCTGCGCGATGTCGGTGAGCTCGGCGCCGGTGGCCTCGAGGGTGCCGAGCACCTTCGGAACCCACGCGATCGCGAAGTCGACGTCACCGGCAACGAGGGCGTCCTGCGGCACGATGTCGCCGCCCGACGGGACGATGTCGACGGTGTCGAAACCCTCCTCCTCGAAGTAGCCCTGGTCGAGGGCCACGTAATAGCCGGCGAACTGCGCCTGCGGCAACCACTGGAGCTGGAGCTTGATCGAGGTGAGCGGGGTGAAATCGCTCGACGTGTCCGACGGTGCGGGTGTCGAGCAGCCCGCGAGGGCGATCGCCGCGACCGTTGCGACCGAAGCGACCTTAAGGCCGCGCCTGATGCTGTGTCTCATGCTGTTCCTTTCGTGAGGGATGGAGCGGGGGTGCTGCAGGTTCCGACTAGGTCGGTCTCCGCCTCGTCACGAGCCATTCGAGCAGCAACGTGACGAGGAAGAATGCGAGTCCGATGGCCACGCCACCGACTACGTACGCGAATGCCAGGGCGGCTTTGCCCGACTTCGCGTACCCCGCAATAGCTGTGCCGATTCCATCGGCTGGGCCTCCGAAGTACTCCGCCACCAGGGCGGCGATGACGGCGAGCGAGCTCGCGACGCGCAGCCCGGTGACCAGATACGGCAGCGCCGTCGGCAGCGTGAGGAAGCGAAACGTCTGCGACCCCGAGGCTCCGGATGCCCGCAGCAGGTCGCGATGCACCGGCCGGGTCTGACGCAGGCCCCGCAGCACGTTGATGAACACGGGCACGAACGCCGCGAGGGCTGCAATCGACACTCGACCGAACTGGCTCGATGCGCCGAACATCGTGTTGAGGATCGGCGTGATCGCAACGATCGGCACCACCGCGATCGCGGCGACGAGCGGCGCGAGCATGCCGTCGATAGGGCGGAAGGTCGCAGCCAGCCCGGCCGCGACGATCGCGACGATGGCGCCGGCGGCGAGGCCGATGAGGGCGTTCGTCGCGGTGATGCCCATGTCCTCGAGGATGATGTCAGCGTGCGTGACGAGTTCACCCGCGACCGCGAAGGGGCTGGGCAGCGCTCGCGGCGCGATCTTCAGCACGTCGACGATGAGCACCCACAGCGCGAACATGATCACGCCGACCGCGACGGGCGCGACGACCCGCACCCAGCGGGCCGGTTCGCGCTCCTGCGCAGCAAGGGTCATCGCTCGTTCGCCCGTTCTGTGGGAGCCCCGTGCAGCGCCTCGCGCACGGCTGTGACCCGCTCGAAGTACTCCGGCGATTCGCGCAGTGCTTCGGTGCGCTCGTTGCCGAAGGGCACGTCAAGGATGTCGGTGATGCGTCCCGGCCGCGGGCTCATGACGACCACGCGGTCGGAGAGGAACACCGCCTCGGGGATCGAATGGGTGACGAACACGACGGCGGCACCGGTCTCCGCCGCGATGCGCGCGAGCTCCGACTGCAGGTACTCGCGGGTCATCTCGTCGAGTGCACCGAACGGCTCGTCCATCAGAAGCAGGCGAGGCTGCTCGGCGAGCGCGCGGGCGATCGCGACGCGCTGCTGCATGCCGCCGGAGAGCTGATCGGGATACCGGTCCATGAAGTCGGACAGGCCCACTAGCTGGGCGAGCTCCGCGACACGGGCGGCACGGGCATCCCGACCCACCTTGTGCAGCTCGAGCGGAAGCTCGATGTTGCCCGCGACGGTGCGCCAGGGCAGCAGGCCTGCCTGTTGGAACGCAATGCCGTAGTCCTGATCGATGCGGGCCTGACGGGCGGTCTTGCCGAAGATGCTGAGCTGGCCCGACGAAGCATCGTCGAGGTCGGCGATGAGGCGCAGCAGGGTGGACTTGCCGCATCCGCTCGGTCCGATGAGGGAGACGAACTCGCCCGCCTCGACAGTGAGCTCGACGTCGGTCAACGCCACGACATCCCCCGTGGCGGTCGAGAAGACCTTCCCGACTCCGGTGGCCCGTACGGCGAGATCTGCTGTGGCCTGATCCTGTGTGCTCATGCTGTCGCCTCCCCTCTGCGATAGTTCTTCAACCCGAGGCCCAGCAGGGCGACGGACCCAGCGGCGACGAGGCCGAGGGCGATCGATCCGAATGTCGGTCCCCACGGCGCGGCCGGGTCGCTCGAGGCCTGGCCCGCGAGCTGGATGAGCATGCGGCCGATGCCGCCGCGCATGCCGATGGACACCTCGGCGACGACAGCGCCGAGCACAGCGCTTGCGGCGGCGAGCCGCAACGCGGGCAGCAGGTGCGGCACGGCGGCAGGAAAGCGCAGCCGGAACAGCGTCGACCAGTATCCGCTCGCGTAGCTGCGCATGAGGTCGAGGTGGATGCGGTCGGGTGTCTCGAGCCCGCGCAGCACGCCGACGGCGACCGGGAAGAACGCGAGGTAGGAGGCGATGACTGCCACCGACAGCCACTGCGGCCAGGGGAATCCACCCCGGTCGATCTGCGAGCCGATGCTGGCCAGCAGCGGAGCGAACGCGATGAGCGGCACGGTCTGGCTGACCACGATCCACGGCAGAAGGCCCCACTCGGCCAGGCGATAGCGCTGCATGACGACACCCAGGATGACGCCGACCGCGACCCCGATCAGCCAACCGACCGCAGCGATTCCGAGCGTCGTGAGCGCGGCGGTGACCACAGGAACGATGAGCGGCGGGGTACTGCCACCGCTGGTCGACTGGAACAGCCGGGCGCCCATCTCCCACAGGTGGGGCATGGCGCGGTCGTTGGTGCGCGGGAGGATCATGACTCCCGAGCCGGTCTCGCCGTCGACCGCTCCGACCACGAACCCGTCAGCCGGCCCGAGGAACTTGTACAGCTCCCACGCCACCATCACGGCGAGCACACCGAGCACCCCCCAGAGCACGGAAGCCGCCGCGCGACTCATGCCTTCGCCACGACGTGCTCTCGGAGCGCCGGGATGACGGTCTCGCCGTACACCCGCAGCGTCTCCTCCTTGTGGTCGTGCTGGAGGTAACCGGCGAACTGGTCGACCCCGAGTTCCTTGAGAGCCTTGAGCTTCTCGATGTGCTGCTCAGCCGTGCCCAGCAGGCAGAAGCGGTCGACGATCTCGTCGGGCACGAAGTCGGTGTGGCTGTTGCCCGCGAGTCCGTGCTCGTTGTAGTCGTAGCCCTGGCGCGCCTTGATGTAGTCGGTGAGTGCCTTGGGCACTGCCGAACCCTCGCCGTACTTGGCGACGATGTCGGCGACGTGGTTGCCCACCATCCCGCCGAACCATCGGGTCTGGTTGCGCATGTGCTCCATGTCGTGACCGACGTAGAAGGGGGCTGCGACGCAGAACTTCACGGCCATGGGGTCGCGCCCCGCCTTCTCCGCGGCATCCCGAACCGACTTGATCATCCACTCGGCGATGTCGAGGTCGGCCAATTGCAGGATGAACCCGTCGCCGACCTCGCCCGTCAGCTTGAGCGCTAGCGGGCCATAGGCGGCCACCCAGACGTCGACGTGGGAGCCCTTGCTCCACGGAAGCTGGAGCTGCGCGCCGTTGTACTCGACCGAGCGCGAGTTCGCGAGCTCCCGGATCACATGGATCGACTCGCGCAGCTCGGCGAGCGTCGTCGGCTTGCCGTTGGTGACGCGCACTGCCGAGTCGCCACGACCGATGCCGATGATGGTGCGGTTGCCGTACATCTCGTTGAGGGTCGCGAACGTGGATGCCGTCACGGTCCAGTCGCGGGTCGCCGGGTTGGTGACCATGGGACCCACGATCACGCGGTTGGTCTGGGCGAGGATCGCGCTGTAGATGACGTACGGCTCCTCCCACAGGATGTGGGAGTCGAACGTCCACACGTATTGGAAGCCGTACTGCTCCGCGAGCTTCGCGAGGTGCACCGTGCGGGAGGCCGGCGGGTGGGTCTGGATGACTGCTCCGAATTGCATCTACTGCTCTTTCTGTTGGTTGAGTAGGCCGGAGGCCGTATCGAAACCGGTGGCGGCTGGTCTCGATGCGCGCTTCGCGCTACTCGACCGGCCGGGGCGCTAGATGAGGTACTGCGAGAGGCCGCGCTTGACAAACTTGCCGTCGCCCTTGGCGCCCAGGTACTCGTTGTTGTCGATGACGACCTTGCCGCGCGAGAGCACGGTGTCGACGTGTCCGTCGATCTCGAAGCCCTCCCACGCCGAGTGGTCCATGTTCATGTGGTGGGTCTTGCCCTCGCCGTAGCCGATCGACGTGTGGCCCTGCGGGTCGTAGATGACGATGTCGGCATCCGCCCCCGGCTGGATGACGCCCTTCTTGCCGTACAGCCCGAACATGCGCGCCGGGGTGGTCGACGTGATCTCCACCCAGCGCTCGAGCGAGATCTGTCCATCGACGACGCCCTGGTAGAGCAAGTCCATGCGGTGCTCGACCGAACCGATTCCGTTGGGGATCTTCGAGAAGTCGCCGAGGCCGAGATCCTTCTGGCCCTTCATGCAGAACGGGCAGTGGTCGGTCGAGACCATCTGGATGTCGTTGGTGCGCAGCGACTGCCACATGTGGTGCTGGTGCCCCTCGGCCTTCGATCGCAGGGGGGTCGAGCACACCCACTTGGCACCCTCGAACTTTCCCCACTCCGCGCTCTCGGCACCGAGCTGCTCCTCGAGCGACAGGTAGAGGTACTGCGGGCAGGTCTCGCCGAAGACGTTCTGCCCGATGTCGCGAGCCGCGGCGAGCTGCTCGACGGCCTGCTTCGCCGAGACGTGCACCACGTAGAGCGGCGCGCCGGTGAGGTTGGCGAGCATGATCGCTCGGTGGGTGGCCTCCTCCTCCATCTGCCAGGCGCGGGCGACGCCGTGGTAGTAGGGATCGGTCTTGCCCTGCGCGAGCAGCTGCTTGACGATCACGTCGATGACGGGGCCGTTCTCGGCGTGCATCATCGTCATCATGCCGGTGTCGGCCGAGACCTGCATCGCCTTGAAGATCTGCGCGTCATCCGACATGAACACACCCGGGTAGGCCATGAACAGCTTGAAGCTGGAGATGCCCTCGTCGGGCAGTTTCTTCATGGCCGCGAGCGAGTCGTCGTTGACCTCGCCGATGATCTGGTGGAACGCGTAGTCGATGGCGCAGTTGCCCGCGGCCTTGGCGTGCCAGGCGGCGAGGCCATCCATGACCTTCTGGCCGAACGTCTGCACCGCGAAGTCGATGATCGTCGTCGTGCCGCCCCAGGCCGCGGCACGGGTGCCGGTCTCAAAGGTGTCGGATGCCGCGGTGCCGCCGAACGGCAGCTCCATGTGGGTGTGCGCATCGACGCCCCCGGGGATCACGTACTTGCCCTTCGCGTCAATGACGTGATCCACCGAGGACGCGAGGTCTGAGCCCAGGAGGACGGACCCAGGATTGAGGACACCGACGATCGTCTCGCCGTCGATGAGAACGTCGGCCTCGGAGCGGCCGGTCGCGGTGACCACGGTGCCACCGGTGATGAGTGTTGTGCTCAAGGAGACTCCTTCTCTTCGCTGGTTGAGTAGGCCGAAGGCCGTATCGAAACGTGGTCTCGATACGCCCCTGGGGAGCTACTCGACCGGCCGACTACGGCTTGGGGATCGACGTGTAGGACTCCGGACGACGGTCGCGGTAGAACTGCCAGTCGTCGCGCATCTGGCGGATCATGTCCATGTCGAGGTCGCGGATGAGCAGCTCCTCCGAGTCACCGGAACCGCGCTCCCCCACGAAGTTGCCGCGCGGGTCGATGACCTGGCTCGTGCCATAGAAGTCGACTGCGAGGTCGCCGTACTCGTTGTCTTCGCGACCGACCCGGTTGGGCTGGAGCACGAAGTAGCCGTTCGCAACCGCGGCGGCCGGACCTTCGACCTCCCAGAGCCGGTTGGAGAGACCCGGCTTGGTGGCGTTCGGGTTGAAGACGATCTGGGCGCCGTTGAGCCCGAGCTCGCGCCATCCCTCGGGGAAGTGGCGGTCGTAGCAGATGTACAGACCGATGGGCCCGACGGCCGTGTTGAAGACCGGGTAGCCCATGTTTCCCGGGCGGAAGTAGAACTTCTCCCAGAAGCGATCAAGGTGCGGGATGTGGTGCTTGCGGTACTTGCCGAGGATGGTGCCGTCGGCATCCACCATCACGGCGGTGTTGTAGTACACCCCGGGCATGTCCTCCTCGTAGATGGGCAGCACCATCACGAGGTTCAGCTCCTTGGCGAGCTTGGCGAAGCGCTGCACGATCGGGCCGTCGGCCGGTTCGGCATACGCGTAGTACTTCTTGTCTTCGGTGATGCCGAAGTACGGACCGTAGAAGAGCTCCTGGAAGCAGATCACCTGCGCGCCCTGGGCCGCCGCGTCGCGCGCGAACTGCTCGTGTTTGGCGAGCATGGACTCCTTGTCACCCGTCCACGTCGTCTGGGTGAGTGCTGCGCGAACCACGGTCATCTCTGTGCTCTCCTCGCTGGAACCTTTTGTTATTCTGGGGCCTAAACATTTCCCGAACGTTACGTTTCGTGACGTTCGGCGTAAATCTCGACACTACGGCGGTTCCCATGAAGTCGGTAGCCCTCGCGATCGAGGAACCCACACCTCGGGGCATCGCCGCATCGATCGCTCGGATGATCACGAGCGGCGACCTCGCGCCCGGAGATCGCCTGCCGACCGTGCGGGCGCTGGCGGCCGACCTCGGTGTCAGCCCGGCCACTGTCAGCCACGCGTGGCAGACACTGTCGGCCAACGGGCTCATCATCAGCCGTGGGCGTAGCGGGAGCGTCGTGCGCGCGGTGCCCAAGGATTGGCTGCCGCTGCGCTATCGCGGCATGGACGGCGACCTCGACGCGCGACTCGACCTCTCTCGAGGCACCCCCGACCCCGAACTGCTGCCCGACCTGATGGCCTCCCTCGCGCGGTTGTCCGGACGGGCCGACACCACCAGCTATCTGCAGAAGCCCGACATCCCGGAGCTGCACGACCTGCTGCGCGAGACCTGGCCGGCGCCGGTTGAGGCGCTCACGGTGACCAACGGCGCCCTCGATGCGATCGACCGGGTGCTCGCACGTGCCACGCGATTCGGCGATCGGGTGATCGTCGGCAACCCCACTTTTGCGCCGTTCTTCGACCTGCTCGACCACTATGGGCTCGAGGCCCTGCCGGTCGACCTCGACGACGAGGGGATGATCCCCGAGCACTTCCTCGCGGCACTCGGTCACGCACCCGCGGTCATACTTCTGCAGAACCGGGCTCACAACCCCAGCGGCATCTCGATGACGGCGGCCCGTGCCGAGAAGTTGGCCTGGATGCTGCACCGCAGCCGCACCGCGCCCAACACCATCGTCGTCGAGGACGACCACTCCGGGGCGATCTCCACAGCCCCGCTGGTGAGCCTGGCCGCGTGGATGCCCGACCGGGTGCTGCACGTGCGCAGCTACTCGAAGACCCACGGACCCGACCTGCGGATCGGCGCGCTCGGCGGCCCGCGCGCGCTCGTCGAGCAGGTCATCTCGCACCGCCTGCTGGGGCCGGGCTGGACCTCCCGCATGGTGCAGTCGATTCTCTTCGACCTGCTCACCAACCCGGAGGCGGTTCGGCGTGTGTCGACCGCGCGGGACGTGTACGCCCAGCGCCGCGCAACCTTCAGCGCCGCGATGGCGCGCGAGGGCATCGTGCTTCCGATCGGCGACGGCATCAACGCCTGGGTGCCGGTGGCCGACGAGCGCGCGGCGATCGTGAGTCTCGCGGCGGCGGGGATCAGGGTGGCGCCCGGCTCGCCGTTCCAGCTGGGCGGGGGCGCACCGCACCTGCGCGTCACGGTGGGACGCATCTCCGGCGAGTTCGACTCGATCGCGGCGGCGCTCGCGGTGGCGGCGCGGGCCTGACGCGCGGTGTCGCGGGCCTGACGCTCCGCGCCGCGCGGCGGCGATAGGCTGTACGCACTTCGACCCGAGCGCCGCGTATGGCGTGGTTCGTCGCTCCTGACTTGGGGCGGCCGGTCATCCGCAGCCTCTCGTGCTGCGTATCCGACCCAGCCCATGTCCCCTGCCCAGGAAGCCCGTCATGTCACGTCTGCACCGCGCCGTTCCGATCGTTCTCGCCGCCGCCCTCGCCCTCACCGGCTGCGCCACCGCGAGCGCGCCGAGCCCCTCCCCGACCATCGACGTTGCCGCTCCGGTAACCGTCGACAACTGCGGCGTCTCGGTGACGTTCGACACGGCACCCGAGCGCGTGGTGACCATCAAGAGCTCCACCACGGAGCTGCTGCTGGCGCTGGGACTCGGCGACCGCATCGTGGGCACGGCGTTCCAGGACGGCCCGGTGCCTGCGGAGTGGGCCGATGCCGCGGCGAGCATCCCGTCGATCTCCGACTTCGTGCCCAACGAGGAGGCCGTGCTGCAGCTGACCCCCGACCTCGTGTTCGGCGGCTGGGAGTCGAACTTCGCCTCCGACGGGGTCGGTGAACGTGCGGAGCTCGAGTCGCTGGGCGTGAACACGTACGTGGCGCCGTCGGCGTGCCGCAGCATCCAGCCCCCGAAGCTGACCTGGGACGACGTGTTCGGCGACATCAGCGAGGTGGCGTCGATCTTCCGCGTCGACGCCACGGCCCTCGTCGCCGACCAGCAGGCCCGAGTGGATGCCCTGCTCGCCGACCAGCCCGGCCAGGGTCGCACCGCCCTCTGGTACTCCTCCGGCGACGACACCCCCTACGTGGGAGCGGGACTCGGCGCGCCCGAACTCGTGCTCGAGACCCTCGGACTGACCAACATCGCGGCCGACGTCGATGCCACGTGGGCTCCGCTGAACTGGGAGGTCGTCGTCGACGCCGACCCCGACGTGATCGTGCTGGTGGACGCGACCTGGAACACGGCAAAGGACAAGATCGCAATGCTCGAGGCCAACCCGGCAACCCAGAACCTCAGCGCCGTGAAGGCCGGCAGCTACCTCATCCTGCCGTTCGCCGCGACCGAGGCGGGCGTGCGTTCGGTCGAGGCGACGGAGTCGCTGCGCGACCAGTTGGCGGTGATCGATGGGTCGTGATGTCGAGGGATCTCGGCAGGCTCGATCACGGGTTCCGCTGGGGCTGTGGGCCGCGGGGCTCGGGCTGCTGCTCGTCGCCTCGGTGACGCTCGCCGTCACGATCGGGCCCGCCGACATCCGCTTCGATGAGGTGTGGGCGTCGATCCTCAGCCACCTCGGCATCGGCGCGAACCCGCTCACCGACCTGCGCGACGGAATCGTCTGGGAGCTGCGGCTGCCGCGCATCCTCACCGCGGCGGCGGTTGGCGCCGGCCTCGCCCTGAGCGGCGCCGTCATGCAGGCCATCACCCGCAACCCGCTCGCCGACCCCTACCTGCTCGGCCTGTCGAGCGGCGCCTCGCTCGGCGCGGTGTCGGTGCTGCTGCTCGGACTCGCCGTGCTGCTGCCACTCGCCGCGTTCCTCGGCTCGATGCTCGCGCTCGGTCTTACCTTGCTGCTGGCCAGCTCGCTCGGGCGCATCACCCCCACCCGCACCGTGCTCGCCGGGCTCGCCGTGTCGGCGCTGGCCTCCGCCATCACGAGTCTCGTCATCTTCTGGGCAGTGACCGGTGACTCCTACCGGGAGATCCTCGGCTGGCTGCTCGGCTCCCTCGCTGGCGCCCGCTGGCCCGCCGTGGCGATCTCGTTCGGCGCGATCCTCATCGCCGGCGTGCCCATCATGCTCACCGGCAAGCTGCTTGACGCCTTCGCGTTCGGCGACGTGTCCGCGTCGTCGTTGGGGGTCAACGTGAGCGCGACGCGGTGGGGGCTGCTCGGGGCATCCGCGCTGCTGACTGGGGCGATGGTGTCGGTGTCGGGGTCGATCGGATTCGTGGGACTCGTGCTCCCGCACGCCGTGCGCCTGCTGGTCGGCAGCGGGCATCGGGCGCTGCTGCCCCTCTCCGCGCTGGTCGGCGGCATCTTCCTCGTCTGGGCCGACACGCTCGCGCGCACCGTCTTCGACCCGCGCGAACTGCCCGTCGGAATCGTGACCGCCATCATCGGTGCACCCGTCTTCGCCGTACTGCTGGCCCGGCGCAGGGGGCTGACATGAGCGGGCTCGAGGGTTCGCGAATCACCGTGAGCGCCGGCGGCGCGCTGCTCATCGACGGCGTCTCGGTCGAGGCACCCGACGGCACCCTCACCGCGCTCATCGGGCCCAACGGTGCCGGCAAGTCCACGCTGCTGCGGGCGCTCGCGGCCGTGCAGCGACCCCGCGAGGGCTCGGTGCGCTTCGACGGCGACGACCTGCTCGGAATGCCGCGGCGCCAGCGCGCCCGCCTCGCCGCCCTCGTCGAACAGGATGCCGCCACCGACCTCGCCATGCCCGTCACCTCGGTCGTGGAGCTGGGCCGTCTCCCCCACCAGTCACTCTGGGCCGTGGACCCGGCCGACACCATCGTGACCGGCGCGCTCGACGCGGTCGGCATGAGCGACTTCGCCGCCCGCGACTTCGGCACCCTCTCCGGCGGCGAACGCCAGCGGGTCATGCTCGCCCGCGCGCTCGCGCAGCAGCCGCGCCTGCTGCTGCTCGACGAACCCACCAACCACCTCGACATCGGCGCCCAACTCGCGGTTCTCGGGTTGCTGCGCACACTCGCCGGCGACGGGATGACCGTGGTCGCCGCCCTGCACGACCTCGGCCTCGCCGCCACCTACGCCGACAACGTGATCGTGCTGCGCGCCGGCCGCGTCGTCGCCGCCGGACCGACAGTCGACACGCTGACGCCCGAACTCATCCGCGAGGTGTACGGGGTGGAGGCCGTGGTGCTGCACAATCCGGTCACGGGGCGGCCGGTGATTGCGTTGTCGCCGCTGGGGTGGCGGCGCGGCGCTCAGATGACGTCCACGTCCAGTACCGCTCCGAGTCGCGCGAGGCCGGCCACGACATCCGCCTCGATTCGAAGACCGCCCAAGTTGTCACCGGGGTGAAGCGAGAGATAGGCCCGGATTCGCCCACCGCGGTCTCGGATCCAACTCGCGTTGATGCCGTTTCCTTCAAGAAGGGCGATGTGTTCAGCCAGGAAGGTAGACACGTCGGAACCCACGTCCCGATCCCCGTGGATATGGCGCGTGAACCCGTAGCTCACGACCTTCTTGTTTTTTCGCCGCGTGTTGGCCAGCCACTCTGGGACCGGATCCAGCTCACTGTCGAAGTACAGAGATAGCGAAATGGATGCCCCGAGCACCTCGTTCTCGTCGCCATCATCCACAGCCCAATCCTCTCGTACCTCGGGAAGCTCCGGGGGTTTCGATACGCCGCTTCGCGGCTACTCAACCAGCGGAGAGGCGCAGGCCGGGTTTCGATACGCCGCTTCGCGGCTACTCAACCGGCGCGAGAGGCGCGGCTACTCAACCGGCGGGGCCACCGGTCGCGGCAACCACGCCGCCACCAGCGAGCGCGGCAGCACCGCCGCCGCGAGCCGTGCGCCCACACCTGCGCCGCGACGGAGGCCGCGCAGCACGATCCGCAGCTCATCGACCGGAACGGGCGTGCGGGACGCCCCGGCGAAAGCCTGCGCCTCCAGGGCCGCCGTGAGGTGGTTGAGCGCGTCACGCTCGCCGGGATCCAGCAGCTCGCCCAGTTCGGCGGCCGCCTGGCGAGGCGTGAGAGACGACGACAACGGGATACCGAGGTCCGTGACCACGGCAGTCAGTTCCTGCCAGGCGGCGCGGGTCGAGCCGGCGCGAGCGGCAGCCAGGCGGCGGCGGCCGGCCGCCAGACGCAGAGCCCACGGGGTCGCGAGCACGGCCACGAGCAGCACGAGCAGGAAGGGCAGCGGCGAGATGGGGGCTGCCGCGGCATCCGGGGCGGCGGTGTCGGGATCGGTGTTCGTGTCCTCGGGGGGAAGCGACGGCGCGACCGTCGGTGCCGCCGTGGGCGCCGAGGTCGGCTTCGGCGGAACCGACTCATCGACGTCGGGAGTCGACGGGTCGTCCTGGCTGAGGGGCGCGAAAGCGGGCTCGGTGCCGCGACCCGGTGTGGGCTCGAACCGCACCCAGCCGATGCCAGCGAAGTACAGCTCCGGCCAGGCGTGCAGGTTGTCGGTCGACACCCGGTACAGCGTCTCGGTCGCGGGCGCGTCATCCGGAAGTGCCTGATCGGGCACGCCCTGGGCCTCTCCCGCCGCGCCATCGGGCTCGCCCTGAGTGAAGCCGACAACCACCCGCGCCGGGATGCCCAGGGTACGCGCCATCGCCGCCATCGCCGAGGAGAAGTGCACGCAGTACCCCGACTTCGCCTCCAGGAACGCGCCCAGCACCGCAGCGCCCGACCCGTCGAACCCCTGCTCGACCGGGGCATCCTGCGAATAGGTGAAGTCGCCGCCCCGGAAGTACGACTGCAGGGTGATCGCCTTGTCGTAGTTGCTCGCGGCGGCCCCCACCACCTCTCGCGCGGTCTTCGCCACGATCGCCGGCAGATCCTCCGGGATCACCAGGTAGCGCTCCAGCCCCGGCTCGACCGTCGTCCCGGCCGCGACGAGCTGCTCGATCGAGGGCGCGATGTCGACGCTCTGCACCTCGTACTCCTGATTGCGGGCGTTCGAACTCTCGGTGCGGATCGACAGCCCGTCGGGCTCCCACCACCAGTCCCCGTCGAGCCCCGTGATCGACTCCGGCGCGTAGGGCACCGGAAGCCAGCGGCTCAGGGTGCTGGCCACGGTGACATCGGTGATCGTCGTCGACCGGGGCACATCCTCGCCGAGACCCGGCACCGGGCCGATGGCGTCCACACCGTTGCCGGGCACCCGGTCGGTGGCGGTCGGCTCCCACGACTCGCCGGTGAAGTTATCGAGGGCCGTCAGCCGGAGGTACTGCCCGCCGGGCACCGACGTCGTGTAGGTCAACGCCAGCGACGGATCGGCCCGACGCAGGTCGTTGCCGAGAGTGATGATCGGGTTCAGGCCCGTCGTGAAACCCGAGCCCGAGCCACCTGCGTTGCTCGGCTCCACTGCCGGCAGCACCAGCGGCAGCACCAGCGAGGCGGCGAGTGCCGCGGCGGCCGTGCCGAGCGCGAACCGCCGCGGCCGCGACCCGAACAGCATGATCGCCAGCCACGCCACCGCCGTCAGCAAGAACACCAGGGCGTTGCTCAACTCCGCCCGCACCAGACTCGGAACCAGCAGCAACGCCAGCAGCGGCACCCCCACCAGCGCGGGCGTGCGGAACTGGTGTGCCACCGTGTCGGCGGCGAGAGCGATCGCGGCCGCCCCGAGACAGATCAGATAGACGATGCCCTTGTCGGCATCCGCTGGCAAGGACTGGGCGGAGATCGACGTCGTGCCCGCGAGCTCCAGCTGGTGGAACGCGTCGAACGTCGCGAACGTCGGGATGACCCCGAGCAGAGCCGTGCCCGGCGCAAACAGCAGGGTGATGGATGCCACGGCAGCCCCGAACCCGGCAACGCTCGCCCACACCCGGTGCCGAGCCGTGGAGCGCACGATCGCCGCGGCCAGCAGCACGACCAGCGTCACCAGCATGAACATGAACCACCACGCCACGTCGTTGAGCACGCTCGACAGCCCTGCCGCAGCGATGCCGATCGCCACCAGGATCAGGGCGCTGAGCACCCAGTGCGCCTGAGATCTACGCGCTGCCACGGGAACGTCCCAACTCGGCGACCACGGCCTGCCATGCTGCGGCGTGATCCTCATCGGCACGCACTGGAACCACGAGCCAACCGGCGTCGGTGAACTCCTCGTCGAGGCGACTCGCGCCGGACGGAACGCCGAAACTGCGATCGATCTGATCGATCGCCGACGACGTGCGCACCACGAACGCGACCGCCAGCTCGCCCGGGCGACGGTGGGTGAGCATCCACTCGATCGTCTCCGGCTCGGCGGTGCCGAGGATGGCGAACACGGGACCCGCGGCGGTGTGGGTTCCCGGCGTGAGGGCGGGAGCCTCAGTCAGATGCACCGAGGCGAGCCGGCTGAGGAACTCCTCGTCCCCCCAGGTGCGGCGCCGACCCCGACCGACGTCGTCGAGCTGGGAAGGCCCCGTCTCCTGGATGGTCACCAGGAACCCCGTGCGCCGCAGGTGCACCGCCACCGAGGCGAGCATGCGCACCACCCACTCGAATCCGTCGCTCTCCGCCGCGTCGAACGGACCCTCGGCGTCACGGTAGCCCGCACGCGTCGTGTCCACGAGGATGCGCGCCTCAGGAAAACTGCGCTGCTCCTCCTGGCGCACCATCAGATCGCCCGACCGCGCCGACGCCCGCCAGTGCACGCGCCGCATCGCGTCACCGTGGCGATACTCGCGGGTCATCGCGTCATCCTCGTCACCGGTCGCCCGCCGCTGCACCAGCCGGGACTCTCCGTCACCCGCCGGCACCGACAGCCCCGAATCGGCCAGCGGCACCACCTCGGGCGTCACAGTGAGAAGCTCCGCCTCGCCCACGATCGCCCGGCAGGTGGCCATTCCGAACGGGTCGCCCACCTCCACCGTCAGCGGACCGACCGGCACGATACCCCGCCGCGGCGGGGCCAGGTCGTAGAGCACAGTCGTCGCGTTGTGGCGCGCGAAGCGGGGCCCCCGCGCCTCCAGCGCCCGAAGCGCCCCCGGCGGTGTCGACCACGGATGCCACGGCAGCCGGTCCCACCACACCGCGGGCAGACTCCTCCCGGGCGCCGTGTTGCTCGCCACCACCGACACCGTCGTCACCGACCCCGCCTGCACCACCCGCGGCGCGAAATCGCGCCGCGCCGCAAGCCGGGGCCGGCGCAGGGCCACCACCGCGAGAGCGATCAGCGGCAGCGCGAGCAGCAGGCAGGCGACATACAGCAGCTGCAGTCGACCACCCGCATAGGCGGCGACGAACGCGACAACTCCGGCGGCCAGAAACCACCAGCCGCGCCGGGTCAGGCGCACGCCCACACCCTTCGCCGGAGCCGCCATGGCGCGGGTCAGGACGCGCTCAGCGGAACGGGAGTCTGCGCCACGATGCGCGAGATGATGTCGGCCACGCTTCCGCCCGACAGCGCACTCGTGCCGCCCCCGGCACGCCGCGCCGCGATCAGGCGGTGACCCAGCACCGGGATCGCCAAGGCGTCGATGTCGTCAGGCAGCACGAACTCGCGGCCGTCGAGAGCCGCGCGGGCCTTCGCCGCCCGCACCAGCTGCAGCGTCGCGCGCGGACTCGCGCCCAACCTGAGCTCCCGGTCGCGGCGGGTGGCCTGGCAGATCGCGACCGCGTACTGCTCGACCGCGCTACTCGTGAACACCGCGCGGGTTGAGCCGATCATCCGCTGCAGGTCCACACCGGAGACGACCGGCTCGAGCGCGGTCAACGGGCTGGACGTCTCACGGGTCTTCAACATCTCAAGCTCTGCCGCGGCATCCGGGTACCCCATGCTGATGCGCGCCATGAACCTGTCACGCTGCGCCTCGGGCAGCGGATAGGTGCCCTCCATCTCAATGGGGTTCTGGGTGGCGACCACGATGAACGGCGTGGCGAGCGAGTAGGTGCGGCCGTCGACGGTGACCTGGCCCTCCTCCATGCTCTCCAGCAGGGCGGACTGCGTCTTCGGGCTGGCACGGTTGATCTCGTCGCCGATCACGATGTTCGCGAAGATCGGACCCGGCTTGAACTCGAACTCGCGGTCGGCCTGGTTGTAGACCGAAACACCCGTGATGTCGCTGGGCAGCAGGTCGGGGGTGAACTGGATGCGACTGACCGAGCAGTCCACGGACTTCGCCAGTGCCCGCGCCAGCATCGTCTTGCCGACGCCTGGGACGTCCTCGATGAGCAGGTGCCCCTCGGCGAGCAGCACCGTCAGTGCCATCTCGACGGCCTCACGCTTGCCGTCGATCACCGTCTGCACACCGCGCAGAATCGCCCTCGCCTTCGCGTAGAACTCGTCGTGCGGGAGGGCCTTGATGTCGTGACGGTCGGTCTGGGCGTCGGCGTCCATCACCCCAGTCTCACAGAACCGACGAAAAGTTCACCCTGTGAGTTCGCCGGTAGCCTTGGGAGCGTGAAGATCACGGTGCTCGCTGGCGGAGTCGGGGGCAGCCGATTCCTGCTCGGGGTGCGCAGCGCATACCCCGACGCCGACATCACGGCCATCGTCAACGTCGGCGACGACATGTGGCACGTGGGCGTGCGCATCGCGCCCGACCTCGACACGATCATGTACACGCTCGCCGGACAGAACAACACCTCGCGCGGGTGGGGGCGAGTCGGCGAGAGCGAGCGCGTGGCCGGTGAGCTGCGGGCCTACGGGGTCGGATGGCCGTGGTTCACGCTCGGCGATCTCGACCTCGGAACGCACCTGGCGCGCACGCACTACCTGCGCTCGGGGTTGCCGCTGTCACAGGTCGTGCCGCTGCTGACGTCGCGGTGGGACCTCGGCGTGACACTGCTGCCGTCGACCGACTCGGAGGTGGAGACGCACGTGCGGGTGGAGGGCGGGTCCATGCACTTCCAGGAGTGGTGGACGCGGCACCGCGCATCCCTGCCCGCGCTCGCGTTCGACTTCGTCGGGGTTTCCTCGGCGGTGCCCGCGCCGGGCGTGGTCGCCGCTCTGGCCGAGGCCGATGTCGTGCTGCTGGCGCCCTCCAATCCGGTCGTGTCGATCGGGGCGATCCTGGCAATCCCCGGCCTCGCTGACGCGGTGCGCGCCACCTCCGCCCCCGTCGTCGGTGTCTCCCCCATCATCGCGGGAGCCGTCGTGCGCGGCATGGCCGACGCCTGCCTCACCGCGATTGGGGTGTCCACCAGCGCCGACGCGGTCGCGCTGCACTACGGGGCGCGCTCGGCCGAGGGCGTGCTGGATGGCTGGCTCGTCGACACTGCGGATGACGCGGCCGTCGCGCCCGTGGCATCCGCTGGCATCACGGCTCGCGCCGTGCCGCTCTGGTTGAGCGACGACGCCACCCGCGCCCAGGTCGCCCGCGACGCGGTGGAGCTGGCGCTCGCGTTGTAGCGGCGCCCCGCTACCCCTGCCCCACCCGCCGGGCCCCCTAACCCCGCACCAATCACCTCTCGCTCGCGAAAACTCAGGCCACGGGCACCCACCGAAGCCTGATGTGCGTCGGTGCGCGCTCCCAGCCTGAGTTTGTGCGCGTGTCCACCCCGCTACAGTGGCAGCGACCCGATCGCGAGGAAAGGACCGCAATGCTGACGCGACTCCTGAGTGTGCGGATCGTGCGGTGGGAGCTGAAGCTCGCGTACATCGTTGGCACTTGGCTGGCGGGGTGGATTCCCCTGACACTTTTCGACGCCATCGGGGCGCCCGCCCTCGTCTCGATCGTGTTCAACTTCGCGCTCAACGCGGTTATCTTCTACTACGCAACACGGGTGTTCCGAGGGAAGGGTGAACCCCTGGAGCCTGAACGACAGTGGTGGCGAATGACGGCCTGGCGGCCCCTCAGCCTCCGACTCGGGATTCTGTTCCTCGCAGCGGGCCTCATCTCAGTGCCCGGCATAGTATTCGGCGCGCTTGGACTCCCGTATGGGCGACTGATCGGCACCTGGCTGGACTGGACGGAGGTCAGTGCCATATACTCGACCCTCGCGTACCTCTACCTCAACTCAGCGACCCGCCTCAAGCGCGCCGGCATCCAGCGCCCAGAGCCCGACGTCAAGCTCACGCCGAAGCCCAAGCTCGACTGATTAGTCGCGCTCCGCGCGCCGCGCCTGCACCTCGGCCTCGAGTCGGCGGATGCGGGCCTCACGCTCGTGGTACTCGATCTCCCGCTGCACCTGCGCCTCGACATCCTCGTCGTTGGTCATCGTGCGACGCTCGAGCGCCTCGCGCCGGCGCGGGTCACCGAAGCTGACGAACTCCTCGCGGGCGGGGCCGTACTCGCGTCCGACGATCCACCAGAGGGCCATGCCGATCAGCGGGATGAAGATCACGATGAACACCCACGTCACCTTCGGCAGGTGTTTGATCTGCCAGTTCTCGGCAGTGATGATGCTCACGAGGGTGAACACGAGGGCGGCGATGAAGATCGCGGATCCGAGTAACTGCAGCATGCCCAGCAGCTTACTGAGGATGCCTCGACTCAAGTTGTCCCCCACAACGCCCCAATTCGGGGTGCTACTGACCGTCGCGGCGCGGGCACCAGGCGGGGCGCTAGTCGCGCTCCAGCTCCGCCTCGATCACGTCATCGGCGGCATCCACCCGTTCCGAGTCGTAGTAGCCACCCGCCACCGGCAGCGGCCGCCGGTCGCGCCCGAACGCGAACCACGCCACGATCCCGATGATCGGGATGAACAGCACGAACAGCACCCAGGTGAGCTTGTCGAAGTAGCGTGTGCGGTCCGCGAGAATCGCCGACACCAGCGCCACGATCAGCGCGGCGAGGTACAGCACGGAGACGAGAGGCACGCGACCAGCCTACGCCCGGGCCGCCAGCCACGCCCGGGTGCGCGGACCCAGATCGGCCAAGCCGGCGAGATCAGCCAGCCCCGCGAGATCGGCGGCCGTGTCGACGTCGCCGCGCAGGCCGGGCCACGCCCCCACGAGCGGAACGAAGCCGGCGGCACGGTGTGACCCGGCCGACCCGCGACCGAAGAGCGGGGCCTGCGACACGCCCGGCGCAGCGGCGGTGAGGGCCGTTCCCTCACCCTCCGCGTCGGCGACGAACGACAGCGGGTGCGGGCCGGCGGCAGCCAGCGCCTCGGCCAACTCGGTCGGCGTGAGGGCGGGGTGGTCCCCGAGCAGCACCGCACGGGCGGTGCCGAGGCCCGCTGAATCCAAGCCCCGAGTGATGGCGGCGTTCAGGCCGGCACCCGGGTCCGCGATCACGGATGCGCCGAGCTCAACGAACGGCTGGGCATCCGAGGTCACGACGATCACCCGGCCCACCCGCAGCGCAACATCCACGGTGTCGAGGGCCATCGCGAGCGCCAGCGCGCTGTTGTCACCGGACCCGAACCGCGACTTCGCGCCCGCCGCGCGGAACGGCACCACGATCGACCAGTCAGTCACCGGCGGCCGCGCGTCCCGCCGCCAGCCCAGCCGCGCGCCCCGCCTCAAACCCTTCGGCATACGCCTCGGCGCTGCCCAGCCGGAACATGTCCTCGTTCGCGGGCCGCACGATCGAGCGCGCGCCCGGCTCGTCGAGCCCCGCGACCAGGTGACTCATTCCGCGGATCACGGCCACCGGCATCCCGAGCGCCTTGCCCTTCACAAGGTCAGCGGCGCCGGCCAGCTCGTCGGCGGTGGCGGCGATCGTGGCATCCAGTCGCCGGCCGGAAGCGTCGGTCGTGCCCCGCAGGTCATCCATCACCCGGATGCCCGCCGCCCCGATCGCGACATCGGTCTGCCCGGCGCGCCATGGTCGACCCAGGGTGTCGGTCACCAGCACGCCGATGGACACCCCGAACCGCCCCCGCAGCGCGGTGCACAGCCGGAGGGCCGACGCGTCCGGGTCCTCGGGCAGCAGCAGCACGACACCGTCGGGGGTGTTGCTCGCGTCGACGCCCGCTGCCGCAAGCACCATGCCGAGGCGGTTCTCGACGATGCGGGTCGTGCCACCCGGGTGCACGCGCGTCGCGACGACGCGCACTGTCTCGGCCGTGATCGCGTCCTCGCGGTCGGCGGCCAGCACCTGCCGGCCCTCAACCTTCGACACGATCTTCGACGTCACAGCCAGAATGTCACCCTCATCGACCACGCCCTCGAGAGCGTCGCCGAGAATCTGCGCCAGGTCGTCGCCCGCGACGAACTCCGGCAGGCCGCCGACGCCGAACACCTTGAGCATCACCGAACCAGCTTAGGCGCGCCCCCTGTGCACGGTTCGCTTCTTCACGCTGCCGTCGGGCGCGTAGTAGACCCACTCGCCGGTCTTGGTGCCATGGTCGAACTCACCCTCATCGATGAGCACGCCTGAGGCCGTCCAGCGCTGCCAGAAGCCGTGCTTCTCGTCCCCCACGAACGCACCCTTCTGCAGCAGCCCGCCCGTCGACCGGTACCAGGTGACCGGCCCGCTGAGCTCGCCGGCCACGTACTCGCACTCTGAGCGCACGCGCCCGTCGGCGAAGTGGTGCACCCAGCGGCCCACGCGCAGCCCCGCCACGTACTCCCCCGCGATGGTGCCGCCGTGGGGGTCTGGCTCCTCCCAGGGGCCGGTGCGGTTGCCCGCGGCATCCGTCTGGTTCATGGCAGCGACCCTAGCGCGTCAGCTTCGGCAGCACATCCCGGCCGAACACCTCAAGCCACTGAGCCTGGTTGCGCCCGGCGTTGTGCAGGTAGATGCGGTCGAACCCGAGATCGAGGAAGCTCTGGATGTGCGCCCGGTGCGCATCGAGGTCGGCGGTGACGAGCATCCGCCCCTCGAAGTCATCGGGGCGCACCAGCTTCGCCAACTGGTCGAACTCGAACGGCGAACGGATGTCACTGCGCCCGAACCGCATGCCGCCGTTGGGCCACTCGGCCAGCGCGTTCGCCATCGCCTCCTCGTCGGTGGGGGCCCAGCTGAGGTGCAGCCGCAGCACGCGCACCTGCGTCTTCGGGTCGCGGCCGGCCTCCTTCGCGCCCTCGGCGAAGCGCTGCAGCAGCAGGCCGATCTTGTCGAGCGGAGCCACCTCGGTGATCATTCCGTCGACGGTGCGTCCGGCGCGGCGGGCCGTCACCGGTCCGGATGTCGCGACCAGAATCTCGGGCGCCCTCTCGGGCATCGTCCACAGCCGTGTCGACTCCAGCTTGAAGTACTGGCCGTCGTGGCGCACATCCCGCTGGGCGAGCCCCGACGCGAACAGCTTCTTGATCACGTCGACGGCCTCGAACATGCGGTCGATGCGTTCGGGCGCCTCAGGCCAGTACTGCCCGGCGATGTGCTCGTTGAGCGCCTCACCGCTGCCGATGCCCAGCCAGTGCCGCCCCGGATACAGCGCCGCCAGCGTCGCACTCGCCTGCGCCGTGAGCGCCGGATGCGACCGGAACGTCGGCGCCGTCACCCCGGTACCCAGGTCTCCCGTGGTCGTCTGCCCCAGCGCACTGAGGATGTTCCACACGAAGCTCGCCTGCCCCTGCTGCGGCGTCCACGGCTGGAAGTGGTCGGTCGCCATCACGCCCGTGAACCCGTGCTGCTCGGCGAGCGTCGCTAGCTCAACAACCTCCCGCGGCGGAAACCGCTCGAGCATGGCGGCGTAGCCGATGTGGGGTGCGGATGCTCGGGGCATGAGTACATTGTGGCGCGGGTTTCGGGCACTGCCTCTACCGCAGCATCGTCTCCATCGCGACGACGAGCCGCCCGGCGTGCTGGATCGCCTCGGCGGACTTGGCGGATGTCACCATCCGCGGCTCGTACGCCGCGTTGTTCTTCAGCGCAACCAACGCCTTCAGGTGGTTGGCCGCGGCTTCGCCGCCGTGCGCCCGCCTGATCAGCGCGACCGCGTCGGAATGGTTGGTCGAACTCGACCGCACGCCGAGCGCTTTGCCGCAGATCGCGTCGGCGGCGGCGATGCCTGCGATCACGGCGTTCGACGCGGCCACGAACGTCGCGGCATCCTCGCCGAGCTCGGCCGCGAAGTGCACAACATCGAGTACCTGCCGTCTCTCAAGGCGACTAAGCGGTCTAGTCCTATTCATTGTTGTACTCGGAGTCGTACCCTAGATCGTCCACGTCACCCTCGGTCTCAAAAGTCGACTCCATTCCCGCCTCGCCAAGAAGGCTCAGGTCTTCGAGGACCAGGTGACAACTGGGACACCAAAATACGACGGGCTGCACCTCAAGCGTCACGAAAACGTTGGGGTATCCGAACCCGTCGTCTTCATACTCAATGCGAGTGTTCTCGAAATCCTCGCCTTCGCGCCACCCCACCTCGCTGCACGCAGGACATGTTGATTCAGATCGATACCTCAGAGAGGGTCCCGCGAACCTAGTCCACTCCGAGGCCATTGCTGCAGACATCGCCCCTTTGTCGTGCTGAATCTTCCGCGTTCTTGCACGCTCAAGCAGTGCGCTCAGTCGAGCCCTCATATGTTGAGCGTTTGTCTCCAAGTGGCGCTCCACAACTGCCAGTCGGCTTGGACCCACCAGGTCTTCGATCGACTTGTCCAAGTGGCTGAGTAAGACGGTGGCCTGCGCCCAGTAACGAGGCCACCACGCTGAATCGGGAATCGCTCCGAACCCGACATCTGCGGCGTGCAGATAGTCATTCCGCCCCGCTGAAATCAGCTTCGCCTCCGCTTCATTGAATGGCTTGAATACCGCAGCGCATCGTGCCCATACGGCCTTTGCTGGGACCGACATGAAACCACTCGCATCCGCGGTAGTGCCCGCTGCTATGAGGAGACTTTTCCCGTCGTCAGAAGGCAGGGCAATTAGAAGCGGGTTGATTCTCGACAACGCCGCCTTGCCCAGCAACTCAAGAGCAGCTGATGCCCAGAACGCTCCCTCCTCGAACTCGCGTCCATCGTCCATTGAACGATTGACGAACAAGCGAGCCTTCATCCACAGCCCATCAGAGTCATACGGTACGGTCATTCGCGCTCCTCAACTCCAAACGTCAGGCGCTCGATTCGACGGGTCTGCCGGTCGACAACCTCATTTCGGGCATGAAGTACCCTTCGATTGTCGAGGATGAGCAGTTGGTTGTCGCGTGTCCATTCGTGAACGAACGCATCAGGCCGAGCTTCCTCGAAAAACGCAACTGTTTCCCGCGCAAATTGATCGCCGGGGCTCATACAGAAGGGGTCGAAGCGTGTCCTGTTCTGCTCATGTGCCGAAGCAAGAAATGCGCTTCGGTTACCATGCACGATGAAGATGCCCTGACTGGCGAACTCGGGCAACCAAGGTCTTGATTGCCCCATCCCTGGTGCCCATACGATTGTTGGCGTGCTCGTCGGCTTGGCGGAGTAGAGCGCCACAATGTCCGGCGGGGTTTCAAGATGCGCGCCATCCGTGTGAAGCGGCTGAGGGCCAAGCCCGACATGAGCACTTATGCTCTTCGGCGGCGCCTTGTCTGCCTCGTACGGCTTCAATACAGTCTTTTCGCGACCCTTCTCGGTAGCGGCCCGAAGGCCCTGCAACTCCGCGGCTGCCTTCAGCTCGGCCGGTGTACCCAAGGCCACTACCCAACCGTTTGCGCGTAGCTCCTTGCGAATGGCTACCAGATCGAGCAATGGTCCTCCAAGGTTCTGCCCGAATGCTACGGCAAGGTCGATGGACTGCGCCCAAGCAGAACGGAACAACTTGGCGCTCGCCGTTGAGGCAGAATGCAATGCCTGTATGCGCCAGTTCGGCTGCCTGGGAGCGGGCTCGAGTGCGAAGATGCATCAACGGCGAAGGGAGGCAGTATGCGCGCGGAGAGTTTCTTTGAGCCCTGGGAGCGGGTAGCAAACGGGTGGGACGAGTGCCTGGGCGAGATAAACAACATCCTGACGATCTCAACGGCACGCCGCGACTTGGCTTGGCGCGGAGTTGCCAACTCCGCGCACGCCCTTCATAGTTCCCTTTATCGGCGATTCATGTCTGCCAAGAATGTCGCTCCGGATGAAGCCGAGGTCGTGAAGTTCGAGCTTGCACTCTTGAGTGCGGCCCGCAAGCGCTGGCGCTTTGACAATTTATCCGCGCTTGAGACCTTGGCGCACCTGCAGCACTACGGCGGCCCGACACGACTCCTCGACGTCTCGTTCAATCCTCTGGTAGCGCTTTGGTTTGCCGTTGAGCAGAAGCACGATGCGGCGGGCGTCGCACGACCTGATACCGATGGTCGACTGATCGTCTTCGACGCGACAGATCGGCAAATCGATCTCGATGCCCGATGGGGTGGGCATGAACTCCCATGGACCGCGCAGCCGAATGACAATTGGCGGCGCGGACTCCCCCTTGTTTGGAGACCGCCGAGCTACAACGACCGGATCCCAGCCCAGAACTCTGCTTTCCTGATTGGCGGCGTTCCGCTCGTTCGGGCCGGCGACAACTCAAAGTACCGGAAGGCGCCCGGGAATGCTGGCACCGCTGGGTACTGGGCCATCGATGAGGTTAGGCAAGCGACTTCCGTCACCCTCTCGATGAACAGCCTTGAGCGCCACCCCCAGGCGGGAGCGAAGCCGACCTTCACACTCCGCATTCTGGCGGAGAAGAAGAACGAGGTACGGGCGAAGCTCGAGAATCACTACGGCCTAAACGCCGCGTCAATCTATCCAGACCTCTTCGGGCTCGCCCGATATGGTGCAGACCGAATTGCACTGTAGGCATCCCGCAACAGTGAGTCCATGCCCTCCTATCGGTTGGGTCGCCACTTACAAACAGCAGCCTCTCCGCCCCGCGTCGGGTGCGCCATCTGTTGGAGGACTATGGAGCAGACAGTCGCGGAAGGGGTTGGCTGGAGGGGGGGGCCCGCAGTGACTCCTGCTTGGACTTTTCGTAAGCTTGCGTCATGTCCGGCAATGAATGGGTGAAACTCTGGGCGACCCCAGAGAGCAGAGACCACTCGAGAACCTCTTGGGATGAACGCGACGAGAGAACGTCGGTCCGCGTCACCCTTGCAGAAGAGTCGGAGGTTTCGATCGGCGACTACAGCTCCAATGTTGAGGATGTGTCTGTTCTTCTCGTCTTCTGCGCCTTTCTCGGCTCGGACGACAACGTGTTCCAGGTACGCGAAACTGACCTTGAGAAGATCAGAGTGGTGCGTAGTACCTACGGAAGCCCCCTTGACCTCTTGATGACTGTTGGTGGGATTGCAGGTGCAGTGATAATCGGCGCCAACGGTCTGGCAAAAATACTTAAGACCGTTGCTGAAGCCTTCAAGGCTCATCAAGAAGGAATCGGACAGAGGCAAGTGAACCGCCGCGAGCGCGAGAAGTACGACGAGAAAATACTCGCGTCAGCCTTCAGGGAGTCCCTTGCTGGGCTTGAGCCACAAGAGCGAAAACAGCTCAGGAAGATCGTGAAGCGCCTGGATGGCAAGGGGCGAGAAGCTCGCTTGGCCCGTGCACTTGCGAATCTCACCGCCAAGTCGGTGGAAGTCCGCATCGACGACCCGGACGACCGTTCAAAGCGCCGTTGACAAATAACCGCAACTCTTCTCCGCGGTATCAGCAGGCCTGATGAGCTGCGATAGCTGGTACGACGAGTACGCTCACCCCGTGGCATCCACCCCACTCACGACCGACGTAGTGATCGTCGGCGCCGGCCCCACCGGCCTGATGGCCGCGACCGTGCTCGCGCGGCTTGGGGTCGACCACGTCATCATCGACGAGAAGCTCGAGCCGACGACGGAGTCGCGCGCGGTCGGGGTGCAGGCGCGCACGCTCGAGATCTACGAGCAGCTGGGGATCGTCGACGAGGTGCTCGCCGAGGCGACGAAGGCCGACGCCCTCTCACCCGGGTACCTGAAGCGGGCGTACGCGAACATTCCGCTGCCCACGCTTGGTGCCGAGACGACCAACTACCCGTACATGTCGATCATTGAGCAGAGCAAGAATGAGGCGCTGTTGGTGCGGGCGCATGAGGCGCTGGGTGGGGAGGTGGTGTGGGGGCGGAAGGTTGACGCGGTTGAGAGTGACGGGCGTGGAGTGCTGGTTTCGACTGGCGCGGTTACTGGAGGTGAGGTCTCGACAGGCTCGACCCGCCTGAAAGCGAAGTACCTCATCGCCGCAGACGGGGCGGGGTCGGCGGTGCGGCGGATGCGCGGCATCGGCTTCGAGGGAACGACCAGCGCGCACACCTTCTTCGTGGTGGACGCGGCCGACGTGCGGGGCATGCGCGACACCTCCGTGAATATCCGGCTCGGGCGCGGTGAGATGTTGCTCGCGTTCCCGATGGGGCAGGGGCGCGATGCCCGGCTGATCGGGGTGGTTCCGGGCGAGCATCCGGAGGCCGACTTGGAGGCGCCCCTGCGCGCGAAGCTCGCCGACACCTACGGCGTCACCTGGGGCGACACCCGCTGGCTGAGCACCTACCGCGTGCACCACCGGGTCGCCGAGCGGCTGCGCGACGGGCCCGTGTTCCTGGCCGGGGATGCCGCGCACGTGCACTCCCCCGTCGGCGCGCAGGGCATGAACACCGGGCTGCAAGACGCCCACAACCTCGCCTGCAAGATCGCCGACGTGCTGCAGGGTCGCGCGGATGACGCGTACCTCGACGCCTACGAGGCCGAGCGCCGGCCGGTTGCCGAGCACGTGATCGCGTTCACGGAGCGGGTGTTCGGGCTCGTGACATCCGACCGCCGGGGTGTGCAGACCGCGATCCGGATGCTCGTGCCGATCGTCGCGCCGGTAATGGGGTTTCTGGCGCCGCGACTGCCCCTCGGACGACGCGTGTTCGGCTACGTGTCGCAGACACGCATCCGCTATCGGATGCCCGGGGCCGACCCGCGCGACAGCGTCGTCGGTAGGCGGCTGCCGCCCTTCGCGCACAACCACGACGCACTGAGGGATTTCACGTGGCAGGTGCACACCTACGGAGCCGTCGACCGGCGGCTCGCTGACGCGGTCGGGCTTCCCGTGCACGAGTATCCCGCGCCCGTGCGGGGGCCGTTGCGCGCGGGGTGGATGTACCTCGTCCGCCCTGACGGGTTCGTGGCGGCGGCCGGGGTCACCGCGGCGCCGCTGGTCGCGGCGCTCCCTCGGCGCAGCTAGTCTGCGCTCTTGCCTGGTTTCGGCCCGAACTTGCGGTGTGCCGCCTGTTTCGAGGTGTTGAGGACCATGGCGATTGAACCCCACGAGAGGCCAGCCTCTTTGGCTGCCGCAACGGCGGCCTCGAGTTGAGCTTCCGCTGCCTCGATAGCACCGAGCGCCTGCCCGATTGCGCGGAGCGGACCGGCGTCGTGCACGAGGATCGTGCCGGGGTCGAGCTGGTCTAGCCAAGCCTCGACGTCGGACTCAGTGCGTGTCTTCGCCATTCCTACCTCCTAACGGTCAACAAATGAAAGAACTTGGGACGAAGGCGATCGGCGTGGATCACCAATACGGGGTCCGACGCAGGAACGCCGACAATCTCGAGCAGCACCCCACTCATGTCAGGCCCGATGGTGAGGCGCCGATCCTCGCCGTCGAATTCGACCTCAAGGGCAACCATGGCGTTTCGCAGGGCGTGGAGAATATCCGCCTGCGAGACACCGTGTCTGCTGGCGCTCGCTGCGAAGTCCATCGCGTCAACATACTGATGACGCTACGCCCGCACGTTCGTGATGGCAAGGCCGGTGGAATCGCGAGGTGCGACCGTCGTGTTGGGGAGCAGCGGCGCTCCCCGGCGTACGCTCTAACCCATGTCTGACGTGCTGCTCGCGGTGATCGTCGTGCTGGGTGCCGCCGCTGTGATGGCCGGGCTCGCGGTTCTCGCGGTGCGGGTGCGCCGCCGCGGCACGGCCGGCCCCGCGATCGGCGCGGCGATGGCAGCCTACGACGAGGCGATGCACTCGACGGCGCACGACCAGTTCGTGGAGATGCAGGCGGAGGCCGACCGGGTAAAGCCCGCGCCGACGCCCGACAAGCGCTGAGTCGGCACGGCGTCCGCCCGGCCAGCCGCGACTCAGTCGCTATTGATGTCAGCTTTTCTTGACATCAAGTCGTCAATGCTTTACATTTCTGGATGTCAAACAAACTATACAGATTGGTAAGAATTCATGACATCCTCAGCCTCCACCCCCGTGGCCACTGCCTCATACAAGACGGGCATCCGCCACGCCAGCCTCGTCGCCGGAATCGCACTCGCCCTCATGGCCGTGCTCGCCGGGGTCGCCAACTTCGCCGTCATCACACCGCTGGTCACTCCGGGCGACGCCTCAGCCACCGCGACCGCCATCGCCGCATCCGAGCCTCTGTTCCGCGGTGCCATCGCGATGCTCGTAGTCGTCGTACTCCTCGACCTCATCGTCGCCGCCGCGCTTCGCACCGTCTTCGCCTCGGTCAACGCCGCCCTCTCCTCGGCGGCCGGCTGGTTCCGCGTCGCCTACTCGGCGGTGTTCCTCGTGGCGATCGCGCAGCTGGCCATCGCGGTCACGCAACTCGACACTCCCGACGCGGCCCTCGCATCCATCACGGCTTTCACGACCATCTGGCATGTCTCGCTGATCATCTTCGCCGGACACCTGCTGCTGGTGGGCTACCTGGCATTCCGCTCAGGATTCGTGCCTCGCGTGTTCGGCATCCTTCTGCTGATCGCCGGCGCCGGATACCTCGTCGACGGCTTCATGGCGGTGCTCGTCGCGCAGCCGCCGTTCACGCTCGCCGCCGTCACCTTCGTCGGCGAAGTCGCGCTGATCTTCTGGCTGCTCATCGCAGGCGGACGCGGTCGCTCGGCGGCCATTGCCTGATCGCTAGCGCCGCACGTACCTCGAGTACACCACCCCACTGCCGGCGAACGAGCGCGACTCCACGAGCCGCAGGTCGACGCGCACACCGGTCGGCATGAACGGGATGCCGCCACCCACGCTCACTGGGAACACCAGCGTGTAGAACTCGTCCACCAGGCCGAGCCGCAGCGCTGCCGACGCGAGGGTGGGTCCGCCGATCGACACCCGTCCGGGCAGGGCGCGCACCAGGTCGACGTCGAAGGCGGGCTCGATGCGGGTGCGTGCGGTGGACACCGACGCGAGAGTAGTCGAGAAGACGATCTTGTCGGCCGCGCGCCACAGGCGGGCGAAGTCATCCATCACCGGTTCGTCGGGATCGGACGGCATCGTGTCCCAAGCGGACATGACCTCGTACATGCGGCGGCCGTAGAGGTAGGTGCCGGTGTCGCGCTCGAGGTCGTTGACGAAGGCGTGCACCTCGGCGTCGGGCGCGGCCCAGTCGAAGTTGCCGCCCGCGTCGCCGGTGTAGCCGTCGAGCGACATGAGCGCGCCGTAGATCAGGGTGCCCATCAGCTGTCCACCACTCCCACGAACCGCGAGCCGACGCCGTCGAACTCCTCGCGGTACAGGCCGGCGGCCGGGTCCGGCAGGTCGAGCGGCGAGTGGTCAGCACAGCTCAGGTACGTGAACGCCGGCCACCACTTCTTGGGCCGCGCGCGCTCGGTCGCGCCGCACACGTCGCAGCGCAGCTCCACCCAGACGGGCTTGGCGCCCGTGCGGTTCGCGCGGGACTGCGCCAGCCAGGGCGGGGGGTTCGTGTCGAGGGCGGCGAGCTCCTGCTCGGTCATGCGGGTCGGGATGCCGTGCCGCGTCGCCATCTCGAGCGGAATGTCGAGGCGCTGGGCGGCTTCGCGGCGGGAGATCACAGTTCCATTGTGGTGGGTGCGCAGCAGCATCCCGTGTGTACGCTGTCAACATGACCACCACCTGGCCCGGACCCATCTCCGCCATCACGATCTTCGTCGACGACCTGCCCGCCGCGCTCGAGTTCTACGACCGCGCCTTCGGCCTGCCGCGGCACTGGGAGGACGAGTCGTCGGCGGTCTACAACTTCGGCAACACGTTGATCAATGTGCTCGTGTCATCCCAGGCCCCCGAACTGATCGAGCCGCGCCCGGTGGCGCCCGAGTCCGCTGGGTCGCGGGTGCAGTTCACGCTGAGTGTCGATGACGTGGATGCCACGGCCGCCGGCCTCGCAGCCCGAAACGTTGCGCTACTCAACGGGCCCGTGGACCGGCCGTGGGGAATCCGCACAGCCGCATTCGCCGACCCCGCCGGACACGTCTGGGAGATCGCCGGGCCGATCGCGGGCGCGTAGCCTGAGCCGCCGGGGCGCCGGGGCCGCTGCGCGTCGGCCGGCTGAAGCGGCTAGCCGACCAACTGCCCGTGCAGCTGCTGCTGCACTTGCAGCGCAAGACGGCGAAGAAGAACCTCGTCGATCTGGCTCGCGCGGCGCGGTTCCTGGTCGAACACGCACAAGGCTCCGATGGGCTCACCGCCGGGCGCCTCGATGGGGAACCCCGCATAGAACCTGATGTGCGGATCGCCCACCACGTAGGGGTTGTCGGCGAAGCGGGCGTCGGTCGTGGCATCCGGAACGATCAGAGCACCGCGCCCCTGAATGGTGAAATTGCAGAACGTGCTGGCGCGATCGAGCGTGTCGTAGTCGAGGCCGACATGCACGACGTGGCGCGACGTGTCCCCGTCGAGCACGCTCAGCACTGCGCCGCTCGTGCCGAACAGCTCGCGGGCCAGGTCGACGATGCGTCGCACCTGATCGTCGACGACCACCTCGAAACTGTCCACGGCGAGCTGGCGCTGCTCCTCGTTGATGTAGCCGACCGACCGCACAGACACGCGGGCCGGATGACGCCGCGCCCACGTCACCGCGGGCGCCATGATCTCGGCGATCACGTCGGCCGCCACCCGGTAGTCCTCACCGGCGGGCACGTCGCGCTGCCGCGGAATCACCGGCTCATTGAGCGACACGAACTGCGCCCGCGGACGCTCTGCGCACAGCTCGGAGGAGACGCGGTCGAGCTTGGCCGCGTGGCGCTGCGCGATCAGACCCATCGGACCAAGCCGCGCCGGCATCGAATGCATGGGTGGCACACCGAGCACGATGACCGCGGTGCCGGGGGTGGTGTGCACGGTGAGATGGTCGAGCAGCTGGCCGATGCTGCGGCGCCATCCGCTGAGGGAGGCCAGGTCGAGCGCCTCGTAGAGGCCCACGGCAACGACGATCGCCTCGTAGCGCCAGAGGGGCATGGCCGCGAGGCGGTCGAGGGCGGATGCCGCAGTCATCCCCGCGCGGGTCACGATGTCGACGTCCACGCCGCGGTCGGTGCAGTTGGCGAGGGCTCGGGCGAGCATGCCCCCGAGCGAGAGGTCGTAGCTGAACACGCCGAACCCGACGGCCGCGCCGGAGCCGATCAGCAGCACCCGATCGGCGTCGCTTCCCTCGGCATGTACCTGGGGAACGCCGCGCGGACGCGGGAGCAGCGCCGTGTTCTCCCTGGCCCCCGCGACCCACCCGCGCATGGCCGGAAGAAGTGCTGCGTCTAGCGGATTTCTCACGTTCTTTCCCCCTGCGCAACAGCCTAGGTGTGGGCTGTGAATCCGCTGCGCCCCCCTTAGGGTTACGGAGTTGGCGGAATGGGGTACAAGAAGGCGGGCGGCGTGTTCGGTGCTGGGCTCGAGGGGCTGGCTGACTGCGCTGGCTCCTCTCCGGCCGCTCCTCTCCGCGGCTCCTCTCCGCCCGCTCCTCTCCGCGCTCCACTCCGGCCGCTCCTCTCCGCGCCAAATCTGTGGAAAAGACTTCTTCACATTCACTAGAACATATGTTCGAATGATGGGAGAATTGACCCATGCCCGACCTGTCCCCCGCACTCGCCTCGCTGGCCGACGCCGCGTCCGCGATCGCGCGAGCGGCGTCGGGTGCTGCGGCGACGGCATCGGATGACTCGCTGCTCGCGTTCCAGCGGCAGGTTGCGGCATCCGCCCGACTGCTCGAACAGGCGGCGGCGACCTTCGCGGCCGAGATCGCGTTCCGCTCGCGGCGCGAGCTCGGCTACGACGGGCTGGCTCAGCGGCGCGGAGTGCGCACGCCGGAGGCTCTCGTGCAGCAGGTCACGGGTGCGAGTTCGCAGTCCGCGCGACGCCTCGTGAGGGTGGGCACTCTGGTCGCCGACCTCACGGCTCACGACGCTGGCGGCAGCGCCCTTGCCGAGCCGTGGCTCGAGCCGGTGCTGCGTCGGGTGACGGCCGGGGAGGTGTCGGCCGAGGCCCTGGAGGCGATCCGCTCCGGGCTGGGCGCGCCAAACGATTCGATCGGGCTGGATGCCCTCACCGAAGCCGCGCGCTCCCTCGCCCACGAGGCGACCGCCGTCTCGCTTGAGACTCTCGCCGCGCACGCGCGGGAGCTGCGCGACCAGCTGGACGTTGCGAGTGTCGCCGAGCGCGAACAACAGCGGCGGGCGGCCCGCTCCCTTCGCCTCTTCCCGCAGCTCGACGGCATGACCCGCATGGTCGGCCTGCTCGATCCGGAATCGGCGGCGGTCATCACCTCAGCGATCGATGCCGTCACGTCGCCACGGCGCGGCGGGCCGCGCTTCGTCGACCCCGAAGAAGCGGCTCGGGCAGCAGCGCTGGTCGACGACTCGCGCACGACCGAACAGGTCGCACTGGATGCTCTGGTCGAGTTCGTGGATGTCGCCGCGCGAACCCGCGGCAGCAAGCTTCTGGGCGTCCGTCGGGCAGATGTGCGAGTGATTGTCACCCAGCACGACTTGGATCGTCGCACCGGTGCCGGCTTCCTCGACGGACAGACGGCCGCCGTGTCCATCGACACCGTCGAGCGCCACGCGTGCGACGGCGGCTACCTCCCAATCCTCTTCGACCGGGATGGCACGGCCCTCAACCTCGGCCGCACGCAACGTCTGCACGACGCACGCCAACGGGTGGTGATCGCCACACGAGACGGGGGATGCATCGCAGCCGACTGTGACCGCCCCGCAAGCTGGTGCGAAGTTCACCACATCGTGGAGTTCGGCAAGGGTGGCGAGACATCCGTCGATGACGGGGTTCTGCTCTGCCGACACCATCACATGCTCGTGCACAACAATGGCTGGCGAATCACTCGCCTCGATCACGACTACTGGATGATCCCGCCACCCGATATCGGAGAGCCGATGATCCTGCGCACGAAGAGCCCCGCAATGAGACGGATGCTCGGGGTGCAGCAGCGCGAACCCGCGCTCGGTGTGCAGCAGCGCCAATCCGCGCTCGCGGTGGGCGGTCGGCGCTGAACTGGCTCCCGCGGCGAAACCCGACTAGCCCGAGCTGACCCGCACGACACGAGCTGACCAGTACCGACCGGAGCAGACCGTTCCGAGCTAGAGCTGGCTAGTCGCGGCGAGAGCTGATTAGTCGCGGGAGAGCTGGCTAGTCGCGGGGAGACTGCAAGTACCGAGCGACCGCCGGGGTGACATACGGCGCGACATCCCCTCCGAGGGCCGCGACCTGGCGCACCAGAGAACTGGACACGTGAGCGTGGGCTGGATCGGGCAGCAGGAACACCGTCTCGACACCGGCGAGGTCGCGATTGACGATCGCCATCGGCGTCTCGTACGCGACATCGATCTGCGAACGGATGCCCTTCACCAGGGCAATGGCACCGACGTCGGTGCAGTAGTCAACGAGGAGCCCAACACTCCAGCTGGTGACGAGGATCGACGCCGGCAGACCCGCCTCACGAATCGACTCCTGAATGAGCGAGACCCGCTGAGCGATCGGCAACAACGCGGTCTTGCCCGGGTTGTGCACGACGACGACGTGCAACTCGTCGAACAGTCCGGCCGCCCGTTCGATCACGTCCAGATGCCCGAGGGTGACGGGGTCGAACGACCCAGGAACAACGGCGATCCTGCTCATGGGTCAAGACTATCCGTCGCACGTTACGGTTCCGTGACATGACGCTGGATGAACCCACCTAACTCTTGGCGAGGAACGCCTCCGCGGCCTCATCCAGCCGCCGGGCCAGCGCCTCACGCAGTGCCGGATGCGCACCGAGCTCCGGGTCCTCTGCCAGCACCGTCGCGGCGAGCTCGCGCGCCTCGGAGATCAGGTCACCGTCCCTCGCAACCCGCAACAGCCGCAGACTCGAGCGACCGCCCGACTGCACGCTACCCAGCACGTCACCCTCCTGACGGAGCTCCAGATCGCGATTGGCCAGTTCGAAACCATCGAGCGTGGATGCCACGGCCTCAACCCGCTCGCGTGCGAGCGTGCCCTCCTCCGCCCCCGTTACGAAGAGGCACACACCGGGCACGGACCCGCGTCCCACCCGTCCACGCAGCTGGTGCAACTGCGACACCCCGAACCGGTCGGCGTCGAGAATCACCATCGCAGACGCGTTGGGCACGTCGACACCCACCTCGATGACGGTGGTCGCCACCAGCACGTCGATCTCTCCGGCCGCGAAGGCGCGCATCAGGGCGTCCTTCTCGTCGCTGGGTAGTCGGCCGTGGAGAGCCTCGATGCGCCGACCGGCGAGGACGGGGTTGGCACGCAGGGTTGCGAGGGTTTCGGTGACGCTGGCGATGGACCGGGATGTCGCGGCGGAGGTCTCGACGAGCTCGACCAGCGGGTTGCGGGATGCGCCGACCGAGGCCTCGGCAGGCTCGACCAGCGGGCTGCGGGATGCCGCGGCGGAAGTCTCGGCGCGCCCGGCCGGCGACTTGCGCGATCGTGCAGCAGACGGCCCGACGGGCTCGACCGGCGACTCGCCCTGCTCGACGTGCGACGAGTCGATTGCCGGACACACCACGAAGGCCTGACGGCCCTGGGCGAGTTCTTCGGCGACGCGCTGCCAGACCCGCGTCATCCAGCCCGGCTTCTCGGCGAGCGGCACGACGTGGCTGGAGATCGGCGAACGTCCGGCGGGCAGCTCCGCGATCGAGGAGATGTCGAGGTCACCGAACACCGTCATCGCGACAGTGCGCGGGATGGGCGTCGCCGTCAGCACCAGCACGTGCGGCGGCTGCGCGCCTTTCAAGCGAAGCGCCTCGCGCTGGTCGACACCGAAGCGGTGTTGTTCGTCGACGACGACGAGTCCGAGATCGAAGAACTCGACGTTGTCGCTGAGCAGGGCGTGGGTGCCGACGACGATCCGCGCCGAACCCGACACGCTGGCCAGTAGGGCCTTGCGACGCTCGGCCACCGGCAGCTGGCCGGTCAGCAGTGTGGGGCGCAAACGGGCAGACAGGTCGGGTCCGAGCGTGCGCACGATCGAGCGCAGGTGCTGGTGCGCGAGCACCTCGGTCGGTGCGAGCAGCGCCGACTGGCCGCCGGACTCAGCAACCGCGAGCATCGCCCGCAGCGCCACGAGAGTCTTGCCCGAACCCACCTCGCCCTGAATGAGGCGGTTCATCGGCACGGCCGCCTCGAGGTCGGCGGCGATAGCCTCGCCCACCGCCACCTGGTCTCCGGTCAGGGTGAACGGCAGCGTCTCGTCGAAGCCCGAGAGCAGAGCCCCCGGCGCCCGCACGGTCGCCGCGACCGAACGCAGTCGCTGGCGCTGCTGCAGCAGCGCGGCCTGCAGCACGAACGCCTCCTGGAAGCGCAGACTCTCGCGGGCGGTGGCCCAGTCCGCGTCGGTGGCCGGGCGGTGCACGAGTTCGAGGGCGCGTCGAAACGGCATCAGCGCGCGGGCTGAGCGCACGGCATCCGGAACCGGGTCGTCGATCGGCGGCAGGGTGTCGAGCACGACCGCGATCGACTTCTGCACCTGCCAGCTCGCGACCGTCGAGGCCGCCGGGTAGATCGGGATGGGCAGCTCGGCCCACGCCTTCGCCGCCGCGGGGTCGGCCCGATCGTCGGTGGCATCGAAGAGTTCGTAGTCGGGATGCGCGAGCTGCAGGGTGCCGCGGTAGTCGCCGACCTTGCCCGCGAAGATGCCGCGCACGCCCGGCTTCAACTCGTTCGCACGCCATGCCTGGTTGAAGAAGGTGAGCGTGAGGATGCCCTTGCCATCGCTGATGCGCACCTCGAGGATCGACCCACGCCGCGCCTGCATCGACCGCGACCGCACCTCGAGCACCTCGGCGACGATCGTCACGTTCTCGTCGATCGGCAGCTGGGTGAGCGCGGTGAGTTCCCCGCGGCGGGCGTAGCGCCGGGGGTAGTGGCTAAGCAGGTCGCCCACCGTCGTCAGCCCGAACGCCTTGTCGAACGCCGCCGCCGTGCGCCCGCCGAGGGCGGCGCTGAGCTTGACGTCGAGCGGGGAGTCCACGCATTCAGGCTAGCCGCCCTCCACGACGCTAGCGTTAGCTGCATGACGCGCATCATCGCTGGGTTCGCGGGTTCGCTGCGCCTTGCCGTGCCCGGCTCGGGCACCCGCCCCACGAGCGACCGGGTGCGTGAGGCCATCTTCTCCGCGCTCGAGGCACGAGATGCGATTGCCGGGATGCGCTGCCTCGACCTCTACGCGGGCTCCGGCGCCCTCGGTCTGGAGGCGGCATCCCGCGGGGCGGCACACGTCACACTCGTCGACACCAAGGTCAGCGTGGCGAAACAGAATGCGGCGCTCATCGCGAAGGGGGCACCGCGCGGTGTGAAGCCGGTGATCGAGACGAGCGGCCAAGCGGTGCAGCCGTACCTGGCGGCCGCGCGAACCTTCTGGGATCTCGTATTCATCGACCCGCCCTACGAGCTGAGCTCCGACGAGGTGACGCAGAATCTCGAGGCGCTGACGCCGCGGCTCGCCCCCGGCGCGGTGGTGGTGCTGGAGCGCAGCTCGCGCAGCCCCGAGCCGGTGTGGCCGTCGGGTCTGGTACTCGACCGACGCAAGGACTACGGCGACACCGTGCTGTACTGGCTCGAGCTGGGCGGGCACGAACTGGGCGAGGACATCTCATGACCGACGCACAACCCACCCGCGTGAGCCGCACCCGGCGCGGCCCGAGCCCGATCTTCCTCGGGCTCGTCGCGATCGCACTGGTCTCGGGCGGCGCACTCTTCCTCGGGATCGGCGCCCCGGGCATCGTGGCGTTCTTCTTCGTGCTCTCCGCGTGGGTCATCACGCTCTGCCTGCACGAGTTCGCCCACGCCCTCGTCGCTTACCGCAACGGTGACGAATCGGTGGTGCACCGCGGGTACCTCACCCTCGACCCGCTGCGGTACACGCATCCGGTGTTCAGCATCGTGCTGCCGCTCATCTTCGTGCTTCTGGGCGGCATTGGCCTTCCCGGCGGTGCTGTGTTCGTCGACCATCGCGCCCTTCGCACCCGGGGTGCGCGCAGCAGGGTGTCGGCGGCGGGTCCGCTCACGAACTTCGCCATCGCGATTGTGCTTGCGGTTGTCTTGGCGGTCGGTATCGGTGTGGATGCCCCCCGCGGCGTCAACGCCGGGATGCCCCACCTCGACTTCTGGGCGGCGCTCGCATTCCTGCTGTTCCTGCAGGTGACCGCGACCGTGCTCAACCTGCTGCCCATTCCCGGCCTCGACGGGTTCGGGATCATCGAGCCCTACCTGCCGTCGACCTGGCTCGCCCGCGTATCGCGAATCGCGCCGTTCGCGATCCTGATCCTGTTCGGGCTGCTGTGGATACCCGTGGTGAACACGGCGTTCTTCGGCGTCATCCTGGGAATCCTGAGCGTGATGGGCGTTCCGGTGGAACTTGTCGGCACTGGGTACGGGCTGTTCCAGTTCTGGCGCTAGGCAGGGTCGGGCTGTAGCTGCGCCTGCGCCTGGGGTCGCGGGTGGCACTAGCGCCCGCAGCTCAGTTCGCGCCGCCGTTCCACGCCGTGGCGCCATCGCCGCTCGCGTAGGGATCCCAGCCCCCGAGCGCCACGTACGGCTCGCCGTCGACCAGCAGGCCCGAGCCCGCCACGACCTCGCCGATGGCTCGGAAACCCCCGGGCAGTTCGACCTCGGGCGGGAAGGTCGCGAACAGGGAGTGGTCCTCGCCGCCGGTGAGCGCGAGGTCGGGATTGCCCGGTGGGGTTGCGTCGCCGAGGCCAAGGGCAGCGCTGCGCAAGTCGATGGCCACGCCACTCGCGGTGGCGACCCGGCGGGCGTCGATCGCGAGCCCGTCGCTGAGGTCGAGCATCGCGGTAGCGCCCGCGAGCGCGGCGGCACGGCCGTCCGCGATGGGCGGGTGCGGCCTGAGCTGGGCGGCAACGGCGGCGGGATGCTCGGCAGCTAGCCGTGCGGCGGCCGCGGCATCCGGGTGACCGTCGACGGTACCGCTCGCGAACAGCAGGTGCAGTCCCTCTGCCGCGAGCCCCAGCGGGCCGGACACCGCCACGATGTCGCCGGGCCGGGCACCGGAGCGCAGCACGGGAGCCCGCGATTCCAGGTCGCCGAACGCGGTCACCGCGATCGTCAGCGTCGGCGAGACGGAGAGGTCGCCGCCCACGACCCCGCATCCGGGTGCCATCACCGCGCAGCCCTCGCGCAGGCCGTCGGCGAACTGCTCCATGAACTGCACCGGGGTGTCAGCCGGTGCCGCAAGCGCGACCACGAGGGCTGTGGGCACCGCGCCCATGGCGGCCACGTCGGCGAGGTTGGAGGCTGCCGCCTTCCAACCGAGGTCGCGAGGGCTCGACCAGGCGAGTCGGAAGTCGGGCCCGTGGATCATCATGTCGGTGGTCACCACGTAGCGCCCGTCGGGTGCGGCGACGACGGCAGCGTCATCCCCCGGGCCTAGCAGCTGGGACGCCGCGGCGGGCAGCCGCGGGAAGATGCGCGTCAGTACGCCCGACTCGCCGACCGAGCCGAGGGTCTCGGGGGCGTTCTCGGCGGGACTCATGAATTCACCGTAGCGCGGCGAGTGATGCGCGTGCGTCGACGCCCGGGCTCGACGGGCTCGAAGGTGGGCTACAGCCGGCGCCGGTAGCCTGTACTTGATGAAACTCCTGGCCGTACTGCCGCTCACCGCCGTCGTGCTGTCCCTCGCGGCGTGCGCGCCCACGGTCGCCCTCCAGCCGGCGGATGACGCGGCGAGCCCACTGTGCGCCGCAGTGCAGGTGCGCCTGCCCGACACCGTCTCGCAGCTACCGAAGCGGGTTACCAACGCCCAGTCGACCGCCGCGTGGGGCGACCCCACGAGCGTGATCCTCCGGTGCGGGGTTCCCGTGCCAGCACCCACGTCGGAACTGCCCTGCGTGACTGTCGAGGGCATCGACTGGCTGCGTGATGACAGCGACGACCCCAACTTCGTGTTCACGACCTACGGTCGGGAGCCGGCCGTAGAGGTGATCATCAACGGTACGGCGGCCTCAGGGCTCGAGGCGCTTACCGACCTTTCGTCAGCGGTGGGCCAGTTGCCGTCGACCGGTGGACGGTGCATCGCGCCCGGGTCGTAGGTTCGGGCGCCGGTCTCGACGAGCTCGACCACCGGGCGCGGCAGCGCCGCTACTCAACCACCCGTCGCCGACGCACGATCAGCGTGATGGCGACGGCAGCCGCGGCGATCACGAGGAGGACCAGCGCGATGACGAGCCAGTTCACGCCCGACGCCGCGGGTGTCGGGTCCGGTTCCGCCGTCGGGGTGAGCCTGACGGTGAGATTGTCGACGGTCTTGCCCTCGTAGTTGTAGACGAAGCCATCCGACGCCTTCTGCTCATAGCCTGCCGGAAGCTGAGTGACGACGACTCTGAGGTCGCCCGTGGCCGTGACATTGTCAAAGACGAAGGCACCGTCCTTGGCGATCGTCGACTGGATGTCTTTGCCGGTCTGCGTGAGCGTGAGCGTGCCGCCAAAGAGCAGGCCGTCCTCCCGGTCATCGGTGAGCACCACCGTGCCGCCGATCGAGTTGCCGGAGACGACCGGCTTCGCAACGAGGAAGAGGTTCTCTCCCTGGACGTTCTGCCCTGCGGTCAGGGTGACTGGTCGCTCATCGGTCGAGAATTCGGGTGCGACCGCCTGGATGACAGCAGCACCAACCGGCACGGCGCTGAGCGTGTAATTGCCCGCGGTGTCGGCATTCACCGGGCCGTAGCCCTTGCCTCCGACGGTGGCGGTGACCGTCGCGCCCGCGATCGGAGTCTTGGTGCCTGCGATGAACACGGTGCCACTCACGCTGACCGTCGCAACCGGTGTCGGAGTGGGGGTTGGCGTCGGAGTGGGCGTCGGTGTCGGAGTGGGGGTCGGCGTAGGCGTAGGGGTGGGCGTCGGGCCGGTGCCCGTGTAGATGCCCAGCACGTACGGCGCTCCGGTGGGCGGGTTGACCCAGTTCGCCTGATCGAGCTCCGTGATTACCTTGAGCGGGTCAGCCGACCAGAAGTAGTCATTGATCGGGCTCCCGGCCGCAGCACTGAAGGTGTACGACTCGCCGTCTGCGACCGTGACATCGATCTCGAAACGCCCGTCGGCATCGGTCTTCAACGTGGTGAGGGGGCGCTGGCTGTCTCCGTCGTCGACGTAGACCGTCACATCCACCTTGGGCATACCGACGTCGCCGGGCAGTCCTCCGACGGAGACGCGTTCGGTCACCCGCCCCTGAAAGGTTACGTCGCCGTCAACCGGGTCGAGGTCCGCTGCGAAGCTCGGGGCAACGAACGACCCGAAAGCAAGAGCCGCAACAGCGACAGCGGCCAGACCGATCCGACGTAGCGGAGTGTGAACCTTCATGACGAATCCTCTCAACGAACGGATTCTAGGCCCAGCTGGATGAGCTCGTCGATCAACTCGGTGTACGACATGCCGCTGGCTTCCCAACACTTGGGAAACATGGAGATGGGCGTGAAGCCCGGCATCGTGTTGAGCTCGTTGATCACGAAGCCGTCTGCGGTGAGGAAGAAGTCGGCGCGTGCGAGCCCCGCTCCCCCGATCGCCTCGAACGCGCGGGCCGCGAGGTCCTGGATCTGGGCCAGCTCGAACTCGGTGAGAGTTGTCGGACAGACCAGGTCGATGCCGGGAGCATCCATGTATTTGGCGTCGAAGTCGTAGAAGTCACGACCGGTGATCACTATCTCGCCGGCCAGCGATACCCGGGGTGCACCCCCATCACGTCCGGCGAGCACGCCGCATTCGATCTCGCGGCCGACCATGGCCGACTCCACGAGGGCCTTGCTGTCCTCCGCGAGTGCGACGCCGAGGGCCGCCGCGAGCTCGCCGGCCGCCGTCACCCGGGTGACCCCTACGCTGGAACCCGCCCGAGCCGGCTTGACGAACACGGGCCAACCGAGGCCCGCCACGCGCTCGGCGACGGCCGCGGCATCCGTGGCCCACTCGCGGGCGGTGACGGTGATGCCCGGCGCGACCGGAATGCCCGCCGCCTGGAAGGCGATCTTGGCGAAGTGCTTGTCCATGCCGAGTGCGCTCGCGAGCACGCCGTCGCCGACGTAGGGCAGCGCGAGCAGTTCGAGCAGGCCCTGCACGGTGCCGTCCTCCCCGAACGGCCCGTGGAGGATCGGGAAGACGACGTCGACGTCGCCGAGCGAGCGGGTTGCGCCCGCGGCATCCGTCACAGTGAATTCGCGGGATGCCGCCGACTCGGGAAAGTGCACGCGCGTGCCGTTGTCCTGAACGACGGGCATCGCCGCCGGGTTCAGCAGGAAGCGGGATGCGTCGTCGGGCTGCAGGGTGAAACGGCCGTCGCGGGTGATGCCGATGGGCAGTACGTCGTACTTCGAGCGATCGATGGCCGACAGCACACCGCCCGCGGTCGCACAGCTGATCGTGTGCTCGGAGGAGCGCCCACCGAACAGGAGGGCGACGGTCAGTCGGGCCACTACTCCCCCTGAGGCAGGTCGTCGGTCGTGAGGTGCGGGGCGATGTCCCGCGGATTCAGCGTACCGGCAAGCACCTCGGCGACCTGGCTGCAGATGGGCATCTGCACGCCCTTGGCGAGGGCGAGTTCGAGCACGGGTGCGACCGAGGAGAGACCCTCAGCGGTCTGGTTCATCTGCTTGATGACCTCGGAGTAGCTGTAGCCCTGCCCGAGCAGACGGCCGGCCGTGTTGTTGCGCGACAGCGACGACTCGCAGGTGGCGATGAGGTCACCGAGCCCGGCGAGACCGGCGAGAGTCTCGGCCCGGCCGCCGTACGCGACAGCGAAGTCGGTCATCTCGGCGAGGCCTCGCGTGATGATCGACGCCTTCGTGTTCTCGCCGTACCCGACCCCGTCGACGATGCCGATGGCCACGGCGATGAGGTTCTTGAGCACCCCGCCGAACTCGGTTCCGATCACGTCGGTGTTCACGAACGCCCTGAAGTACGGGTTGGTCGCGGTGATCGCCACCGTCGTCGCGGTCTCCAGGTTCTCGCTGGAGACGACGGCGGCCGTCGGCTGCTCCTTCGCGATCTCGAGCGCCAGGTTGGGCCCGGATGCCACGGCCACCCGGTCACCGTCGAGCTTCAACTCCTGGCGGATCACCTCGCTCATCCGCGAGCCGGTGCCCTTCTCGACGCCCTTCATGAGCGAGACGATCAGCGCGTCCTCGGGGATGAGTTCGCGCACGATGCGCAGGTTCTCGCGCAGCGACTGCGACGGCACCGACAGGTAGACCTGCTCGGCACCCTCGAGCACCTCGGGAAGGCTCGCGCTCGCCCACAGGCCGCGGGGCAGGTTGATGCCCGGCAGGTAGTCGGAGTTGCGCTTGGACTGCGAGATCTCGCGGGCGAGCTCCGGCCTGCGCGCCCAGAGGGCGACGTCGTTGCCGCCATCGGCGAGGATCTTGGCGAACGTGGTGCCCCACGAACCGGCACCCAGTACTGCTACCCGGCGGGAGGGGGCTGCCGGGGCATCCGCGCCCGCTGGGTTTGTGCTGGGGCTGCTGGGGCTGCTCGCGCTTGGGCTACTGGAGCTCATCAGAACCTGCCGATCTCGGTCTGGCCGTGCTTGCTGGGGTCCCAGCGCTCGACGGGAGCCTTTTCGTCGCGAAGCTCCTCGACGAGGGCGGTGATGGCTTGCATGACGGCGGTGGTCGCCTCGGCGAGGGTCTTCGCCGTGAGGGGCTTGCCCTTCCACCGGCTCAAGTCAACGGGCTCGCCGAAAGTGCCCTGCACGTTCTTGCGCGGGAAGAGGCTGAGCCGCTTCGAGTACCGCGGCAGGATCTGCTGCGCACCCCAGTGGGCGAACGGAACGATCGGCACGTCGTGCTCGAGGGCGAGACGCACAGCGCCCGACTTGCCGCGCATCGGCCACATGTCGGGGTCGCGAGTGAGCGTTCCCTCGGGATAGACGATGATCGCCAGTCCGTCTTCGACGAGCTTGCCCGCCGCCGAGAGCGAATCGCCGCCGGCATTGGCCCCGGCACGCTGCACCGGGATCTGCCCTGTGCCGCGCAGGATGGCCCCGAACACCGGAACCTTGAACAGGCTGGCCTTGGCGAGGAACCGCGTCACCCGGCCCGTCCTCCAGACGGCGTAGGCCGAGACGAGCGGGTCGATATTGGAGTAGTGGTTCGGTGTGATGATCACGGGGCCGGTGCGCGGCACCCGTTCCGAGTTGCGGAAGGTGTAACGGCCGAGCACGAGGAGGATCGGGATGACGATGCCGGCGAGGATCCGCCAGCCGAGGGTCTTCTCGCCCCGTGCCTTCGCCATCGCCGCTTAGCCCTCGTAGACGAAGTCAGCGCCGAGCACCCGCAACTTGTCGATGAAGTGCTCGTAGCCTCGGCTGATGATTCCGATGTTGGTGACGGTCGACTGACCGTCGGCGGTGAGTGCTGCGATGAGGTGGCTGAACCCGCCGCGAAGGTCGGGGATCTCCACATCGGCGCCGTGCAGCGGGGTCGGGCCGATGATCACCGCCGCCTGCTCGAGCGGGCGACGCGGCACACGACGGCTGATGGACTCCAGCCCGTCCTGGTGCACCGTGATGTTCGCGCCCATCTCGATGAGCGCATCCGTAAAGCCGAAGCGGTTCTCGTACACGGTCTCGTGCACGACCGAACGTCCCTCGGCCTGGGTGAGCGCGACGATGAGCGGCTGCTGCCAGTCGGTCATGAACCCGGGATGCACGTCGGTCTCCACGACGACAGGCTTGAGCGTGCCGCCCGGGTGGTAGAAACGGATGCCGTCCTCGTGAATGTCGAACGCGCCACCCACCTTGCGGAAGATGTTGAGGAACGTCATGAGCTCCTGCTGCTTGGCACCCACGACGAAGATGTCGCCGCCGGTCGCCAGCGCTGCGGATGCCCAGCTCGCGGCCTCGTTGCGGTCGAAGAGTGCGCGGTGCTCGTAGCCGCTGAGCTTCTCGACACCCTCGATGAAGATCACGCGGTTGGGCTCGACGTTGATGATCGCGCCCATCTTCTGCAGGATCGCGATGAGATCCATGATCTCGGGCTCGATGGCCGCGTTCTTGAGCTCGGTCACACCTTCGGCGAGCACGGCGGTGAGCAGTACCTGCTCGGTCGCGCCCACGCTGGGGTAGGGCAGCTCGATGTTGGCGCCCTTGAGCCCGTTGGGGGCCGTCAGGCGGATGCCCTCATAGCTCTTGTCGACGACGGCACCGAATGCGCGCAGCGCGTTGAGGTGGAAGTCGATGGGGCGGTCGCCGATGCGGCAGCCACCGAGATCGGGGATCAGCGCCTCACCGAGGCGGTGCAGCAATGGCCCGCAGAACAGGATCGGGATGCGGCTGGAGCCGGCCAGCGCGTCGATCTCGTGGAACTGGGCCTTCAGCACGTTGGTGGGGTCGAGCATGAGCTCGCCCTCGCCGACCTTGGTCACCGAGACGCCGTACGCCTCGAGCATCCGGCTGACGACGCCGACGTCGCTGATGTCGGGAACGTCCTTGAGAAGGCTGGGGGTGTCAGCCAGAAGGGCAGCGACCATGGCCTTCGTTGCGAGGTTCTTGGCCCCGCGCACATCCACGCGACCGCGCAACGGCTTGCCACCGTTGATCACGATCTTGTCGGACGTGAGTCCCACTCTCGCCGCAGCCTTTTGGGCATCCTTGGTAAGAGAATTCATGCTCACCTCTGTCTTGGTTGGTGCTGGCGCTGTGGTGGTGCGCCCCGTAGTCAGGCTAACGAGCGAGAAGCTAACGAGCCGGAAGAGTCGTGGGCCGCCAGCTTTCGCGTTTGGCCTCGAATCGCGTGATCTGGGACTCGTCGCGCAACGTTAAGCCGATGTCATCGAGTCCTTCAAGCAAACGCCACCTAGTGTAATCGTCAATCTCGAACACGAAGCTGGCCTTGCCTACGGTCACAGTTCGTGCAACGAGGTCGACCGAGACCTCTATTCCCGGATGCTCCGCCACGATCATCCAGATCGTCTCGATGTCCTTCTCCGCGAGTTGGGCAGCGAGCAGACCCTGTTTGCCCGAGTTGCCGCGGAAGATGTCGCCGAACCGCGCGCTCAGAACGGCCTGGAAACCGTAGTCGCGAAGCGCCCAGACGGCATGCTCGCGACTCGAGCCGGTGCCGAAGTCGGGACCAGCGACGAGGATGCGTGTGCCGTGGCCCGGGCCGCCGGCGAACGGCTCACGGTTGAGCACGAAGTTGGGATCCTGGCGCCAGGCGTAGAACAGGGCGTCATCGAAGCCGGTCTTGGTGACTCGCTTGAGGAACTCGGCGGGGATGATCTGGTCGGTGTCGACGTTCGAGCGCTCCAGGGGCACCGCGATGCCGGTGACGGTCGAGATCTTGTCCATTAGTTGACCTCCGCGGGTTGAGTGGGCGCAGCCGTATCGAAACCGCCAACATCCGCCGGGCTCGACAGCGTGCCGCGAATCGCGGTCGCCGCGGCCACCAACGGACTCACCAGGTGGGTGCGCCCGCCCTTGCCCTGCCGGCCCTCGAAGTTGCGATTCGAGGTGGAGGCGCAGCGCTCCCCCGGCGCGAGCTGGTCGGGGTTCATCCCGAGACACATCGAGCAGCCGGCGAAGCGCCACTCGGCGCCGAACTCCTCGACGATCTTGTCGATGCCCTCCGCCTCGGCCTCGATGCGCACGCGCGCCGAGCCGGGAACCACCATGACGCGTACGTGGTCGGCCTTCTTCTTGCCCTTGATGACGCTGGCGAACGCGCGCAGGTCCTCGATGCGGCTGTTGGTGCACGAACCCATGAACACGGCATCCACGCGGATGTCCTTCATCGGGGTGCCCGCCGTCAGGTCCATGTATTCGAGGGCGCGCTCGGCAGCCGCGCGCTCGTTCGGATCGTCGTAGCTCGCCGGGTTGGGAACCGTCTCGCTCAGCGAGACGCCCTGGCCGGGGTTGGTGCCCCAGGTGACGAACGGCTCCAGCTCGTTGGCGTCGAGGAACACCTCGGCATCGAAGACCGCGTCATCGTCGGTCGCGAGCGTGTTCCAGTAGGCGACGGCGGCATCCCAGTCGGCGCCGGATGGCGCGTGCGGGCGACCCTTCAGGTAGTCGTAGGTGATCTGGTCGGGCGCGACCATTCCGGCCCGCGCTCCCGCTTCGATCGACATGTTGCAGATCGTCATGCGGCCCTCCATGGAGAGCGCGCGGATGGCGCTGCCGCGGAACTCGAGCACATAGCCCTGGCCGCCACCGGTGCCGATCTTGGCGATGACGGCGAGGATGATGTCCTTTGCACTCACCCCCGGCTTCAGCTCGCCCTCAACAGTGATGGCCATGGTCTTGAACGGCTTGAGCGGGAGCGTCTGGGTGGCCAACACGTGCTCGACCTCGCTGGTGCCGATGCCGAAGGCCATCGCGCCGAACGCGCCATGGGTGGAGGTGTGCGAGTCGCCGCAGACCACGGTGATGCCGGGCATCGTGAGGCCCAGCTGCGGGCCGACGACGTGCACGATGCCCTGCTCGATGTCGCCGAGGGAGTGCAGGCGGATGCCGAACTCCTTCGCGTTCGCGCGCAGGGTCTCGATCTGCACCCGGCTGATCGGGTCGGCGATGGGCCGGTCGATGAGGAGGGTGGGGGTGTTGTGATCCTCGGTGGCGATCGTCAGATCGGGGCGACGCACCGGGCGGCCGGCCATTCGCAGGCCGTCGAACGCCTGGGGGCTGGTGACCTCGTGCACGAGGTGCAGGTCGATGTAGATGAGGTCGGGCGACCCGTCTTCGCCCTTGACGACCAGATGGTCATCCCAGACCTTCTCGGCCAGGGTTCGGGGGCGGTGGAACTCGGTACTGCTCGTGCTGCTGCTATCGCTGCTGCTGAGGGTGCTGGTCATGCTGATGTCCTTCGTCGAAAGCGTGTGGGCGGCCCACGTCAGGACTCCGCGACGAGGGAGGCCTTAGGACTAAGCCTCGTCGCGGCGACGAAGAAGGAGTCGTTCGAAACGCATCTGTCGAGCGTAGCATTCAGGCGCAGGGCGGTGGCGTGCACCGGTGGCGTCGACCGGTGGCGTGCACCGGTGGCGCCGACCGGTGGCGAGCGGCCGGGCGGCGGGGCCTACGACTTGACCTGCTTGCGGGCATCCACCCTGATCTTGATGAGGCTCGCCGCGACAGCGACAGCCATCGCCGACAGGATGACCGCGAGCGACGTCCACGTGGAGATCTCGGGCGCCCACTCCACCTTCTGGCCGCCGTTGATGAACGGCACCTCGTTCTCGTGGAGGGCGTGGAAGAACAGCTTCACGCCGATGAAGGCGAGGATGAAGGCGATGCCGTAGTGCAGGTACTCCAGCTTGTCGATGAGGTCACCGAGCAGGAAGTACAGCTGACGCAGCCCCATGAGGGCGAACACGTTGGCGGTGAAGACAATGAACGGGTCTTGTGTGATGCCGAAGATCGCGGGGATCGAGTCGAGGGCGAACACCAGGTCGGTCGTGCCGATCGCCATGAACACCACAAGGATCGGCGTGAACACCTTCTTGCCGTCGATGACGGTGCGCAGCTTCGCGCCGTCGAACTCGTTGGTGATCGGGATGCGCTTGCGGAGGAATCGGATGACCCCGCTCTCGGTCTCCTCCATGTCGTCGTGGGTCTCAAAGACCTGACGAACGGCCGTGTACAGCAGGAAGGCGCCGAAGATGTAGAAGATCCAGGAGAAGTTCTCGATCAGCTGCGCGCCGAGCAGGATGAAGACTCCGCGCAGCACCAGGGCGATGATGATGCCCACCATCAGGATCTCCTGCTGGTACTTCCTGGGCACGGAGAACCTCGCCATGATGATGACGAAGACGAACAGGTTGTCGATCGACAGCGAGTACTCGGTGACCCATCCCGCGATGAACTCGGCGGCGTGATCGACCGAACCCTGCCAGAGCATCAGCCCCGCGAAGATCAGGGCGAGCACGACATAGAAACTCACCCACAGCGCCGACTCGCGGGTGGAGGGGATGTGCGGCCGCTTGTAGGCGAGCACGAGGTCGGCGGCGAGGATCAGCAGCAGAACGACGAACGAGGTGATCTCGAACCAGGCGGGCAGTGCGGCTTCCATGAGTTCCATTCGGGAGGGTCGGCAGTGGCCGAAAGTCTCTCCCGCACCCGGGCCCACACACTCAGACCGTCGGATGCCGCTGGCCCGGAGTCACAGTGCTGTGACCCGTACTGACGGGCTCAACGAGGTGGGATACTCCCCTTCGCGGGCCCAATCCTACTAGCATCGGCGACATGGATGATGCTGAACTGCGCGCGCTCGCAACCAAGCGCCTCAAGGCCCGCTCCGACTTCTACAACTACCTCCTGGTGTGGCTCGGAGTGTCGGTTGTGCTCACCGTCATTTGGTTCCTCACCTCGCCCGGGGGCTACTTCTGGCCCGCATGGGCAATCGCCGGTATGGGGATTGCGGCGGTGTTCCAGGCGATTGCCGTCTTCGGCGGTGCAGGAGTGATCACCGACAGCAAGATCGACGCCGAGGTGGAGCGTCTCAAGAGGGGCTGACGCAGGTAGCTGCGAACACGCCATACGCCTCGAACGTGCGCGGGGCCTCGCGGACTGATTCCGAGCGCGCCCCTACGGGCTAGGCGTGGTGCCCAGCAGGTGCTGTTCAAGGCGAGCCTTCGCCCGCTCACGGTCGCCATCGCGCCACTCAAGCAGGCCTTGCCCTGACTTTGCTCCCAGCTCGCCGGACGTGACTGCGGCATCAAGCAGCCGCGATGGGTTGGTGTCGGCACTCAGGGTGGGCAAGATCCATCCCAAGATCGAGCGGGTCAGATCGAGGCCGATGTAGTCGGCATTTTCGAGCGGACCCATCGCAGCAAGTCTGCGACCGAATGTCTCCCTCGCAACGGTGTCAATGGTGCGGGCATCCGCGACACCGTTCTCCAGCATGCTCATCGCTTCACGCCACAGTGCGAATTGCATCCGATTGCCGATGAAGCCATTGACGTCCTTCTCGACGACTATGACCTGCTTACCCAGCGCAGTGAGATGTTCTACCGCCGTTGCCCGAACCGCGGGGTCGGTTCGATCACCACCCGCAACCTCCACCACGTTGATGATGTGCGGAGGGTTCCACCAGTGCGTACCGACAACCCGGTGTGCGTAGTCACTCTCGGCGGCAATGTCGGTGATGCGAATCGCCGAGGTGTTGGAGGTCACCATCGCCGCTGTGTTGTACCGATCGACCTCCGCAAGGAACGCGCGCTTCAATTCCAACTGCTCGGGGAGTGCCTCGACGATCACGTCCGCTACGCTGACCGACTCCTCGAGGGAGCTGGCCGCACGAGCAGCGTTGGGTCGATCAGCGTTGACCGTGGCGACCGCTTGATCGAGAGCTGCACTGTGGGAATCCCACAGCACGACGCTCCAGTCACCGGCGGCGAAAGCACGAGCGATGCCGTGGCCCATCAAGCCTGTTCCGACGATCGCGACGGTGGCTATGGGACTAGTCCGATCTGTATCGAGACATCGGTCATCGAGAAGGCCATGTGAATATTCTGATGCATTCCGCGTAGGGGAGCCAGTATCGGCAAAGCCCCCGTGCACTACCGGGGGCTTTGCTATCGTGACCCCAGCGGGATTCGAACCCGCGTTACCGCCGTGAGAGGGCGGCGTACTAGGCCTCTATACGATGGGGCCGTCACGACAACTACACGAGTATGCCATACGGGGCGGAAGCCCACCAAACACAGCATTGGCGGAACAGCATCCGTCGCCCACTCGACCAGGAGGACAGTTGAGCAACCGCACCCGTTTCGTGTTCGCCATAGGGGTGGCCGCGGCATCCGTTCTCGCGCTCACCTCGTGTTCACTCTTCGGCCCCAACCGTGGGCCCGACGGGCAGGTGACTGACACGTCAGTGGTTGGATCGACCACCATGCTCGTGGGTGACTGCTTCACCTTCGTCGACGGCAGCAACCTCACCGAGGTGACGCTCACGCCCTGCACCGAGACCCACGCCTACATCGTGATCGGCAAGGGCGAGCTGGATTCCGCGACAATCGACTCAGCGGGCGGCGTGCAGAACGCGGTCTCGGTGGCGTGCGCCGACGCGTTCACCGCGTTCAAGGCGGCAGCTCCCGAGGGCACCAAGCCCACGCAGGAATTCGTCGTGGCCACGGAGGATCGTGACGGCAAGCAGGTGACGCTGTACAGCTGCGTGGCCACCGACGCCCCCGCTGCCTGATCAGGACTGCTGCGGCTTCGTGGCCAGCACTCGCATGGCCTTCTGCTTGACCTCGATGTCGATCGGCAGCATGCCGAAGCGCTCGCCGTCGGCGTAGGCGACGACTCCCTCCGACTCGATGCGGATCTTCTTCGCCGGGTAGATCGAGACCCGGCGATCGGTGACGTGTTCGCCCTTGAACACCCGCGGGAAGATCCGCAGGAACGAGGTGCGACTGAGCGCCTGCACCACGAGCACGTCGAGCAGGCCGTCGTCGACCTTCGCGTCGGGCGTCACCTTCATGCCCCCGCCGAGCGACACGTTGTTGCCCACGCTGATGAGGGCGCCGGTGGTGACGATCTCGTTGCCGTCGAGCACGAGTCGGTACGGGATGGGCTTGAGCTTGATGAGCTCGAGGCCGAGGGCGAGCAGGTACCGGTTGGGGCCCTTCGGCCAGGTCATGTGGTTGGCGCGCTCGTTGACGATCGCGTCGAAGCCCGCGGAGAGCACGCACGCGAACCAACGCTCGGCCGGGGTTCCCGACTCGTCGGTGTAGCTGACGAGCGCGGCATCCATGACCCAGGGCGGCTGGTGCAGGGCGGCGACCAGCGCGTCGATCGCCGCCTCGGTGTTGTCGTGCGGGATGCCCAGTCCCCTGGCCATGTCGTTGCCCGTGCCCGAGGGCACGATGCCCAGCGGCACCTTGGTGGTGGCCACGAGGTTGGTGCCGAGGTTGATCATGCCGTCGCCGCCCACGACGATGAGCGCGTCAGGCTTGGATGCGACAGCCTTGCGGCCGGCCTCCATGAGTTGCTCGAAGTCGGGCTCCTGCAGGCTCGTGACGTCGTGGCCGAGCGCCCTCAGGGTCTGCACGACGGCGGGGCCGACGTCGCGTCCCTTGCCGAAGGACGCGGTCGGGTTGATCGCCACCACAAGGCGGAGGGACTTCGTCGTCATGGGTCGATTATGGCGGTTTACAGCTTCAGGCGGCGCAGCAGCTGCGCATTGGCTGCCACGACGATCGTCGACACCGACATGAAGACGGCGGCGAGCGCCGGCGGCATCAGGATGCCCACACCGAACAGCGCACCGGCGGCCAGCGGGATGCCGATGGCGTTGTAGCCGGTGGCCCAGAACAGGTTCTGAAGCTCCTTGGCTCCCGTCGCCCGGCTGAGCGCGAGCGTGCGGGCGACGCCGCGGGGGTCGCTGGAGGCCAGCACGATGCCGGCCGACTCGATCGCGACATCCGTGCCCGCACCGATCGCGATGCCGACGTCGGCCTGAGCGAGCGCGGGGGCGTCATTGACGCCGTCGCCCACCATGGCGACCTTCGAGCCGTCGGCCTGCAGCGCCCTCACCACGGCGGACTTCTCCCCCGGCAGCACCTCGGCGTGCACCTCGTCGATGCCGAGCTGTGCCGCCACCCAGGCGCCGACCGCCTTCGAGTCGCCGGTCAGCATCGCCACCCGCACTCCGCGCTGCTTGAGCGCGTCGACTGCCTCGCGCGACTCGGCGCGCACGGTGTCGGCGAGGGCGAGCATACCGAGCACTGTCGTGCCGGTGCTCAGGTAGACGACCGTGGCACCGCCGGCACCGAGCTCGGCTCCCTGGGCGGCGAGCGCCGGGGGCAGGTCGAGCTCGCGCCCGCTGGAGACGGTCAGCTCGCGCTTGCCGATGGTCGCGGTCACCCCTCGGCCCGACTGGGCGGCGAACCCGGTGGACTTCGCGAGAGCCAATCCGCGGCTCTGCGCCTCGGCGACGATGGCCCGGGCGATCGGATGCTCGCTCTGAGCCTCGACCGCAGCGGCCAGGCCGAGCAGCTCCTGCTCCGTGGTGCCGTCGGCGGGCACGAGCGCCGCGACTCCCTGCGTTCCGGTCGTCAGCGTGCCGGTCTTGTCGAACAGCACGACGTCGATCGTGCGTGCCTCCTCGAGGGCGAGACGGTTCTTCACGAGGATGCCGTTGCGGGCTCCCAGCGCGGTCGAGATCTGCGAGACCAGCGGGATGGCCAGGCCGAGCGCGTGCGGGCACGCGATGACCAGCACGCTGACCACGCGTTCGAGCACGAACGCCGGGTCACCCGGCGCGAGGATCAGCCACACGACGAGGGTGATGAGCGCCGCCCCGAGGGCGACGTAGAACAGCAGCGCCGCCGCCCGGTCGGCGAGAAGCTGCGCGCCCGACTTGCTGGCCTGGGCGTCGGCGACGAGCTTCATGATGCCCGCGACCGCCGTGTCATCGCCGAGCTTGGTCACACGCACGCGCAAGGCGCCGGAGCCGTTCACCGAGCCGCCGATCACTGCGTCGCCGGTCGACTTGGCGACCGCGGCGGACTCGCCAGTGAGCAGAGCCTCGTTGACGTCGGATGCCCCGTCCACCACCTCACCGTCGGCGGGGATCGCGGCGCCCGGTCGTACCAGCACCACGTCGCCCAGCTTCAGTTGGGACACCGGGACAGTCATCACGTGGTCGCCGTGCACCAGGTCGGCCTCATCGGGGAGCAGCTTCGCGAGCTCGCCGAGGGCATCCTGCGCGCCCATGACGGCGGACATCTCGATCCAGTGCCCGAGCAGCATGATCGTGATGAGGGTGGAGAGCTCCCACCAGAAGTCCATGCCGGGCAGGCCGAGGGTGACGGCGACGCTGTAGCCGAGCGCGACGACGACGGCCAGCGAGATGAGGGTCATCATGCCCGGTTGGCGCGACTTCAGTTCGGTCACCGCTCCGCGGAGGAAGACCAGTCCGCCGTAGAGGAAGATCGCGATGCCGAAGATGGCCGGGATGAACTGGCTACCGGGGAAGCGCGGGCCTGCGAGGCCCAGGATGTCCTGCAGACCTGTCGAGAAGACCAGCGTGGGGATCGTCAGGATCAGGCTCAGCCAGAACTTGCGGCGGAAGATCGCCGGGTCGTGGTGGGAGTGGTCGCCGCCACCGTGGCCGGCGTGCATGTCGTGGTGGTCGTGGCCGGTGGTCGAGCTCGTCGAGACCGGGGCGTGGTGGTGGTGGTCGTGGTCGTGGTTCTCGTGCTGTGGCATCCGTTACTCCGAGCGGTTGTTGTTGAGTTCGTAGACCTTGAGCAGCTCATCGACGGCGTGCTGCTGCTCAACTCCCCCAGCGGCGAACATGTCGCTCACGTGGGTGCGCAGGTGGTTCTCGACGAGCAGCTTGTTGAGGCTGCGCAGCGACTTCTGGATGGCCAGGGACTGCGTGATGATGTCCATGCAGTAGTCCTCCGACTCGATCATCTTCTCGAGTCCGCGCATCTGCCCCTCGAGGATGCGCGACCGGTGCAGGGCGCGCTTCTTGATGTCAGCGATCATGAGTCCGATGATACCCCTGGGGGGTATCAAGCGCAAACGGTCGCCCCCTTAGGCTCGACGCATGAAGCTGACGAAGTACGAGCACGCCTGCATGGTCATCGAGAAAGCCGACGTGTCGCTCGTCATCGATCCGGGCGGATACACGATGCCCCTCACCGACCTGATGGACGTCGTCGCCGTCGTGATCACCCACGAGCACGGCGACCACTGGACCGCCGAGCAGCTGACCCGCATCAAGGAGCGCAACCCGAAGGTGCGCTTCTTCGGGCCCAGCGGCGTGGCCGCCGCCGCACCGGACTTCGAGATCGAGATCGTCAGGGCAGGCGACACCGTGACCGTGGAGCCGTTCACCCTGCGGTTCTTCGGCGAGAAGCACGCGGTGATCCACGAGTCGATCCCTCTAGTCGACAACGTGGGGGTGCTCGTCAACGACGAGCTGTACTACGCGGGCGATTCCTACACCGTGCCGGGCGTCTCAGTGCCCGTGCTGGCCGCTCCGGTGGGTGCCCCGTGGCTCAAGATCGGCGAGGCGATGGACTACGTGCTCGCCGTGAAGCCCCGACAGGCGTTTCCCGTGCACGAGGCCGTGCTCTCCCAGATCGGCCGCAACCTCGGCAACGACCGCCTCAGGAACGCCACCGAGCAGGGCGGTGGCGAGTTCGTCGTGCTCGAGGCTGGCGAGTCCCTGGAGCTGTGACCCAATGACAATCACTGTCCGCCCCGCCACCGCGGTGCCATGGGACGATGTGCGCACGGTCTTCGGCACCCGAGGCGATCCTTCACGCTGCTGGTGCCAGTGGTTCAAGGTCACCAACGCCGAGTGGGAGTCGACCGAGCCGGCGCAGTTCGAGCGGATGCTCTGCGACCAGGTGAGCGCCGCCACCGTGTCACCCGGGCTGATCGCCTACGCCGACGGTGAGCCGGCGGGATGGGCCGCCGTCGAGGCCCGCCCCGGCTACCGCCGACTGACCACCATGAAGGTCGCTGCGGCGAGCCCGGAGCCTCAGGGCGACCCGGCGGTCTGGGCCGTGACATGCTTCGTCGTGCGTGTCGGGTACCGCAAGCGCGGCGTCTCCGCCGCCCTGCTGGCCGGGGCGATGGAGTTCGCCCGCTCGCACGGTGCGCGCCTCATCGAGGCCTATCCGGTGGATGTCGCGGAGAAGAAGACCTCGTCGGCGGACCTGTTCCACGGCGCCCTGTCGACCTTCCTCTCGGCCGGGTTCGAGGTGGTGGCCCGCCCCTCAGACGGCCGGGCGGTGGTGATGCTGGCGCTGCAGTAGTACGACGGCGACGGCGGCGAGAGCCAGCGCGGCGATCACCAGCGTGACCGTGGCGGTCGCGGCATCCGGGGCCACGATCGACTGGCCGCGCAGGGCCTGCCAGGTGAGCACCGCGAGCACCGCGACGTAGGTGGCGCTGACGATGGCCACGAGGCGGTAGCGCACGTCCACGGCGCGAAGCACCGCGATGCGACGCGAGGCGAGTTCGATGAGGATGAGCGCGAGCGGGATGATCTGGAGTGCGTGCATCCCGACGAAGTGGGGAATGCGCAGGTCGCCCGCCACCGTGCTCCAACCGAGCAGCGGCAGGCCGGGACCACCATCGGCGAGGCCGACGGTGTGAGCGCCAGCGATGCCCTGCCAGTCGTCGAGCTGGGCGGCGGTGGGTCCGGTCATGAGGAAGGCGAGCGCCATGCCCGCGAGCGCGATGAGCGCGCCGGCGCGGATGGCGAGGGTGCGTGCGCGATCGCCCAGCGGGTTGCGGAACAGGATGATGCTCACCACGAACGTCGCGACCCACAGCGTGCCGATGGACCCGGCCATGATCGACCACAGCACGGTGTTGAACGGCGTGGAGACGTTGAAGTGGCTGGTGATGCCCGCGGCGGCCGCGCCCGTGATGATCACGAGTTCGATCAGCAGGAGGATGGCGCTGACCGTGCCTGCCCACCACGCCACCCGCTGGAAGCTCCGCAGCTGGCCGATCAGCCACGACCAGGTCACCGCGTAGATCGCCGTCGAGATCGCGAACTTGAGGGGCTTCTCCCACACGTTCACGCCGAGCGACTGGCGCGGGTCGACCACGAGGCCGATGAGGCACACGACGACCAGCGCGACCATCGCCGCGGCGAGCACGAGCAGGGGACGGTGCCAGCGGATGCCCGCGACAGTCGACGACGGACGGTTCTTGACTGCTGTGGTCATCTTTCACTCCCGGAGGGTTCGGCCCCGCGCGGTGCGGGGAACACTTGGTACGACACGTGCTCCTGCGCCATGCGGCGCAGGGAGGCGTTGAGGGCGTCACCGAGCACGGTGCCGACGACGACCGTTTCGGCCATGTCGGCGACATCCGTGTGGTGGGCGACGGCGGCGAGATCGGCGCGGGCGATGAGTTCGGCGGCTTCGGCGTAGGCGGGCAGGTGCTCGCCGATGTGGTTCTGGCCGAGGTCGGCGTAGGTGTCGAGAACGCGGGCCGCGCCTCGGCGGCCGGGGTTGTCGTCGGATACGAGCCACCCCGTGCTCCCGATGAGGTCGTTGACCTGCGCGGTGCCGGCACTGCCCTCGGGCACGTCGGCGTAGAGGCTCGTGTCGGAGATCGCGTACTGGGCGACACCGAAGACGTAGCTGAGCGGCAGGTCGGGCGAGTCGATCGCCTCGAGCACGCGCTGCGCTGTGGCGACCGAGAGTCCACCGATGTCGATGAGCGCCCGGATCAGGCGAAGGCGTTCGACATGCTCGGGGCCGTACTCCGCCTGAGTGGCGCTCGTGCGCTCGCCTGCCGGCAGGAGCCCCTCGCGCAGGTAGAACTTGATCGAGGGCACGGATACCCCGCTCGCCTCGCACAGCTGCGACATCTTCACGTTGGATAGCTTAGCTATCGATAGTGTCGCTGTCTAGTGGCGATCGGCTCACGATGTCGATCCGGATCGAGATCTGAGCCATGCTAATTTTGCAGTGTGTGCCGCATCTGACACCGGCACGTCTTCTGGAGGCCTTGCAGTGAGATTGTCCACCCGCCGTGCCCTCGCGGCCCTAGTCGCTGGCGTCATCGTCGCGACATTCGCATCCGGATGCGCTGCTACGCAGCCCACACCCAGCCCTGCGACAGGGGCCGATTGGCGCGACAATGTCAGCCCGGAGGTGCTTGAGCTCGATGATGCATTCCAGGCCGCGCATGATGCTCTCACCGATTCCATCGGACCGATTGGCCAGCTCATCGCCGAAGATCCCACGGACTGCCGCATCGAAGCGGAACAGAGGATCGCCGACCAGTTGGTGGAGCTCATCGACACCCACCAGGTGCAGCTGCAGGCGCTTCTCAAGGTCGAGCGGGAGGGTGGTCAGCATGACGAGGCAGCGTTAGCGAAGGCGACCCACGATCTCGAGGCCATGCGGGAAGTAATCGACGGAAACGACGACGCCCTTGAGTCATGCGAGAAGGAGGCAGGCCAGTGACCCGCATAACCACCGGTGCCGCGCTGTGCGTACTCGGCCTGCTGAGCGTCGTGACCCTCTCCGCCTGCACACCCGGCCCTTCGACCTCTTCGGGAGCGTCAGACCCTCGGCCTCGCGTGGAGGCGGTAAGCGACTTCACTGACGTGGCCACGGACGTCAGTGACCAGTTTCAGACGCAGCTCACCGACATGAGGAACCAGGTCATAAACATTCAGGCCGCGATCAAGAGTTGGCCCAACGAGGGCAACATGCAGTGCTACCTCCAACTGCAGGTTTCGATCGGGCAACAGTTCCAGGACCTCGTGAGCCTGCGGCCTCAAATACAGACCATGGTTGCCAACGAGACCAGTGACAGCGACGCCGAGGCCACGTTGATCAACCAGATGCAATCGTCTCTCGACGCTCTGAAGAAGACGATGGACGGCAACAACAAGACCTTCATAGCCTGCGGCGGCAACTCGGACTTCCTCAGTGAAGGCGGCGCGCCTTTCCCCGGATGACTCTGGGGCGCGGTTCGCGGCTCCCCGAATCCCGCGGCTGGCCGCAGGAGGTGAACACTCACCAGAGGGCAACAAAAAAGCCGCTCAGTGAGCGGCTGGTTTTTGCTGGGGTACCTGGACTCGAACCAAGAACAAAAGAATCAGAATCTTCCGTGTTGCCAATTACACCATACCCCACAGGGCCGCGGGCTAGCCGGGCCGACTGTCGAGTTTACCCTACTCGGGGCGTGACGTCATAGTTGACGGCGCAGAAGCCGGTCGTGTCACAGGTGGCGGTCGCGGAGAACGCCACCCCGGTCGCGTCGGCGGGCCCGAACGTGAACTCGTAGCCGGTGCCAGCGCGCGTGGCATCCTCGGCAGTCTGGAAGATTGCGTCGGTGCCCGAGGTGTCCCAGCCGAACAGTTCAGCCTTGCCGAGTAGGTAGGTGAGCGTCTGCCGGAAGTTGAGCACCTCGCGCAGGGGCGCGCTCACCCGGGTGATGACGCCGCCCTCGGTGACGATCGTGATCTGGGTGACGGTGAGGCGTGCGCCGCCCAGACCCTCCCCGCCGCCATTGACGATGAGGTCGTAGTCGAGCTCCGTGTCACCCGTGGAGATCGGCTCGAGCACGAGGGTGTCGTCGGGGGCGAGGCCGATGGCCGCGGCATCCACCGGCTGGGTGGACATGTCGATGCGCACCTGACGAGTCTTGGCGATGTAGTCGAGACCCTTCGGGGTGAACGCGGACCAGTTGAGGTCGGTCACCTGACCCTGGGTCGGCTGAGGCACCGGGCCACCGAGACCACCACGCACGAGAACAGTCGTGGTCACGATCACCGCGATGATCGCCAGCGACAGCAGTATTGCGGGGATCCAAGACCAGATTCCGCGCTTCTTCGGTGCTGCCATCAGTTCAGACTATGTCAGTCAGCCCAGCTGGGCACGGAGCCGTGTGATGCGCGCCAGGCTCGACTCGCGACCCAGCAACTCCATCGACTCGAACAGCGGCGGGCTGATGCGGCGACCCGAGATCGCGGTGCGCAGCGGGCCGAAGGCCGTACGCGGCTTCATGCCCCGGCTGTCGATGAGTTCGGCACGCAGCGCCTCCTCGATGCCCGCGGTCGTCCAGTCCGGGATGCCCGCCAGCGCGCCCAGCGCGGCATCGAGCACCTCGGCGCCCTCCGCGCCCGGCAGTGCATCGGCCTCGAAGACCAGCCGCGAATCGGTCTCGAACAGGAACCCGAGCAGCCCCGGCGCCTCCCCCAGCAGTTGCATGCGCTCCTGCACGAGCGGCGCGGCCCGGCGCAGCAGCGCGCGGTCGTCGTCGTTGTTCACGAGCCCCACGAGGTACGGCTCCAGCCGCCGGGCGAAGTCGTCCACCTCGAGCAGGCGGATGTGGTCGCCGTTGATCGACTCGGCCTTCTTCACGTCGAAGCGAGCAGGGTTGGGGTTGACGTCCTCCACGTCGAACGCCGCAACCATCTCGTCGATCGAGAAGACATCGCGGTCGCCGGAGAGCGACCAGCCGAGCAGTGACAGGTAGTTGACGAGCCCCTCGGGGATGAACCCGCGGTCCCGGTGGTGGAACAGGTTCGACTCGGGGTCGCGCTTGGAGAGCTTCTTGTTGCCCTCCCCCATCACGTACGGCAGGTGTCCGAACCGGGGGATGAAACTCGTGAGTCCGATCTCGATGAGGGCCGTGTACAGCGCGATCTGGCGGGGGGTGGACGACAGGAGGTCCTCACCGCGCAGCACGTGCGTGACGCCCATGAGCGCGTCATCCACGGGATTGACGAAGGTGTAGAGCGGGGCACCGTTGGGGCGCACCACCACGAAGTCGGTGAAGGAGCCCGCGGGGAAGGTGATCTCGCCGCGCACGAGGTCGGTGAAGCTCAGGTCGCTGTCGGGCACTCGCAGACGCAGTGCCGGCTGGCGGCCCTCCGCCTTGTACGCGGCGATCTGCTCGGGCGTGAGGTCGCGCTCGAAGTTGTCGTAGCCCTGCTTGGGGTCGCGACCCTGCTCGATGTTGCGAGCCTCGATCTCCTCGCCGGTCGCGAACGACTCATACAGGTGACCGGATGCCAGTAGCTGCTCGATCACGCCCCGGTAGATGTCGGTGCGCTGCGACTGCCGGTACGGCGCCTGGGGGCCGCCGACGTCGATGCCCTCGTCCCAGTCGATCTTGAGCCAGCGGAGGGCGTCGAGCAGCTGGAGGTAGCTCTCCTCGCTGTCGCGCTCGGCGTCGGTGTCTTCGATGCGGAAGACCATCGTGCCGCCGGTGTGGCGCGCGTAGGCCCAGTTGAAGAGGGCCGTGCGGATCAGACCGACGTGCGGCGTTCCGGTCGGCGAGGGGCAGAACCGCACGCGCACGTCGGTTCCGGTTGCTGTGGAGAAGGGTGCAGACATCGCCTGCAAGTCTAGGCGGGGTGGGCGGTTTCGATACGCGGCTCTGCTGCTACTCAACCGGCCGAGCGCACCGGGCTAGCGCACGGGGTTGCTCAGAGTTCCGATGCCTTCGACGGTCACCTCGACCGTGTCGCCAGCCACGATCGGGCCGACGCCGGCCGGGGTTCCGGTCAGGATCACGTCGCCTGGCAAGAGAGTGAACACCGCCGACGCATAGGCGATGACGGATGCCACGGAGTGCACCATCTCGTCGAGCCGCCCCGACTGGCGCACCTCGCCGTTCACCCGCGTCTCGATGGCCTGACTGGCGACCTCGAACTCGGTCTCGATGACCGGTCCGAGCGGGCAGAACGTGTCGAAGCCCTTCGCCCGAGCCCACTGGCCGTCCTTCTGCTGCAGGTCGCGAGCGGTGACGTCGTTGGCGACCGTGTAGCCGAAGACGACTGACGCGGCATCCGCCTCTGAGACGTTCTTCGCGATGCTGCCGATGACGATCGCGAGCTCACCCTCGAAGTCGACGCGTGAGCTCTGACTCGGGCGCACAATCGTGTCGCCGGGGCCGATGACCGAGGTGTTCGGCTTGAGGAACAGCAACGGCTCGGAGGGCGCCTCATTGCCGAGCTCCGCGGCGTGCTCGCGGTAGTTGCGCCCGACGGCGACCACCTTCGAGCGCGGGATGACCGGGGCCAGGAGCTTCACGTCGGCCAGCGGTATGCGCTCCTCCGTCGTGTCGAAACCGCTGAACATCGGATCGCCTCGGAGCACGACGATCTCGTCGTCGTCGACAATCCCGAACCGGGGGTCACCATCTGTGCTGAAACGCGCGATCTTCACGAGTCCAGCCTAGGGTCGCGCGAGCTCAGCGCTCGCGACGCCGACGCAGCACGTTGATGATGATCGCCGCGGCGCCGCCGAGGAGCAGCACACCGCCGATGATCGGGATCCAGAGGTTGAGGGTCTGGCCGGTCGCGGCGAGTTTCGTTTCCCCGGCATCTGCGGTCTGTGCGGCACTCGCGGTCTCGACGGCACCGACATCCACCCGACCGCCGATCACCCGCGGGAAGCCGGTGTAGCGCTGGTCGAAGGTGGGCGGGGTACCGCCGGGCAGACCCCGGTCGATCGCGGGGCTGCCGGCGAGCGGCATGCGCGTGAAGGTCGGGCCGCCGTTGTCCTGGAGGGGCCCGAGCCCCGGTGCGATTCCGAACTGGTTGCCGCCCAGGTCGGCCATGGAGTCGGTCAGCGACGACGAGAGGATGCTGTACCAGACCCCCACGGGATTGCCCTCGTCGACGAGGATCGTGACCCCGCCAGTTTGAGTGACGATGGTGCTCGTCACCTCAGCCAGGCCCTGGTTGGTCTTGACGTAGATGCCACCGGTGACCGTGGAGTACATGACGCTCAGCTCGCCAGCCACGAGGTCTGCCGTCACGGCGAAGTCCTCGGAGCCCTCGTCCAGGGTGCTGTTCACGATCGTGACTTCTCCGATGACGGTGCCGATGGCGAGGGCGTCTCCGAGCTCACCGGTGGAATCGGCCGAGAACGTCGACGAGTCGACGGTAAGGCTGCTCTCCAGGTCGACCCGGTCGACATAGATGCCGCCGCCGTAGCCTTCCGCCACATTCGCTTGGAAGGTCGATCGCTCGATCGTGATCGAACCGGCGGTATCAGCGACATAGAGTGCACCCCCGTCGCCCGCCGCCACGTTGCCGACGAACTCGTCGTCGGTGAGGACGACCGCTGTCCCCACGCCAACCGCCGAGATCGCTCCGCCGCTGGCGCCGCCCTCGTTGTTCACGAAGCTGGAGTTCTCGACCCGTAGGGTTCCCGAGATCGTGTCGATCATGATTGCGGGCCCACCGACGGACCCATTCTGCAGGTCGGTGAACGTGACGTCGATGACCGTCACGTTGCGCGGAGTCGCGTCGATACTGGTGGCGACCACACCGGAGCCGGTGATCACGTTGTCGCCCTGGATGGTGATTCCCGACACGGTGAAGTCCTGATCGGTGGAGCTGGGCTGGAAGTCGAACACGTCGGAGTTCGGGCCGACGTCGCGCTGGATCGACAGCGATCCCGAACCGAGCCCGCTGATCGTGACCGTGTCGGTGATGATCAGGGCCGAGTTGATGTGCAGAGTCGAATTCACCAGGGAACTGTCGAAGTCGATTGTGTCGGGCATCCCGACCGTGGCGTTCGCATCGGCGATGGCCTCACGGAGCGTGTAGCCGACGCCATCGTCGGTCGTGCTTGTGACCGTGAGGGTCGCGGCGCTTGCGGGAATGGCGATCGCAAGCGCACCTGCGGTACCGAGCACGAGGCTCGTCACGGTGGCCAAGGCGACTCGGCGGCGCGTTGCGGCACTCAGGGGCATGACTCGGCTCCGGGGCTGTAGGGGCGGCGACAAGACGACAGTCTCTCAGCTCGCCCCGAGCCTACCGGCACCGCGGGCCTCGGGATAGGCGGGCGGCTCAGCCCAGGCGACGCCGCCGCAGCACGTTGATGATGATCGCCGCGGCACCGCCGAGCAGCAGCACACCGCCGACGATCGGAATCCAGAGGTTGAGGGTCTGGCCGGTGGCGGCAAGCGGGTAGCTCGTCTCCACAGCCCCCACGTCGACTCGCGCACCGATCACGCGGGGGAAGCCAGCGCCGCGCTGGTCGAAGTCGGGCGGAGTGCCACCCGGGAGCCCCTTGTCGATCGCCGGGCTGCCCGCGAGCGGTAGACGCGTGAAGGTCGGGCCGCCGTTGTCCTGCAGCGGACCGAGCTTCGGATCTGTCACCGAGAACTGAGTTCCGCCGTTGTCGGCGATGAAGCCGGTGGGCCCGGAGGACAGGATGCTGTACGAGACAACCACGGGATCATCGGGGAACTCAACCGAGATAGCGGGGTTGCCGAGCCCATTGATGATGCTGCTGACGACGGTGTGGCTGCCGAACGCGCTGAGGAAGTACAGCGGGAAGTCGCCGACCACGGTCGAGTACGCGAGACGGAAGGTTCCGCCCTCGTTGGAGAGGAAGATGACCGGGCTGCCCGTCTCAAGCTCGTCGAGCGTGCTGTTCACGATCTCGACCGATCCGCCCGAGATCTCGCCGATGGCGAGAGCCACGCCCGCCGACTCGTCGCCGACGATGTCGCCGGTGAAGGTCGAGGAGTCGATGACCACCGTGCCGTCGGACTGGCCGATGTAGATGGCACCGCCGTCACCGTCCGCCTCGTTGGAGTCGAACGTGGTGCCCGTGATGATCACGCTGTCGGGGAGGTCCAGGTACGGGATGGCCAGCGCGCCACCGTTGCCAGCGGTTGCCGCATTGCCGCGGAAGACGCTGTTGGTGATCGTGATGTCGCCGTGCACGCTGTCGAAGTTGAGGGCACCGCCGTCACCGTTATCAGCGGTGTTGTTCTCGAAGAGCGAATCTTCGATCAGGATGTCGCCGATCCCCTGGAATACATTGAACGCGGCCCCATAATTCTTGGTCTCGTTGCGGATCACGACTTTGCTCAGCGTGATGTCGTTCGGCTGGTTGTTGTTGAGGCCATAGCCCGCGTAGAGCGCCGATCCTGCACTGCCGGTGATTCCCTCGATCGTGATGTTCTTGATCGTGAGGTCCTGACCGGGGAGCTCCGGGCCAAAGGCGAACTGCTGGAAGTTGTTCGTGTTTGCCCGCGTGATCGTGACGGTGTCGCCGCCATCGATTGTCACGCCCCAGTCGAGATCGATGCCCGACTCGAGGGCGATCGTGGTCACGCTGGGGTCAAACGTAATGGTGTCGCCGGGGCTTGATGCCGCGATCACTTCGCGGAGCGTTCCACCGCTGGAATCGTCGAGAGATGACGTGACGATCGCCGTTGCCGCGTGCGCCGCCACGGGGGCGATGAGGACGCCGCCAAAGGCGAGAGCAGCGGCCGCGAGAATCGCTCCGACTGTACGAGCGGGGCGACGTGCGGGTGCGGTCACTGGGGCCTCCGGGCAAGGTGAATCGACATCGGGTACTGACGGGAATCTAGCAGAACGGCACCTCCCCGTGCAGCTTGGCGCGTAGTGTCTGGTCATGGTCGAGTTGCTCTGGGATTCCCCCGACCGATACACCGCCACGCTCGTGCTCGGCCACGGGGCGGGTGCGGCGATGGACTCGGCGGGCATGAACGATGCCGCCCGCGTGATCGCGAGCCGGGGCATCCGGGTCGCTCGCTTCGAGTTCGCCTACATGGCGGGCCGGCGCGACGGCGTGCGCAAGCCCCCGCCGCGCGCCGACACCCTGCTGGGTGAGTATCGCGATGTTGTCGCGCAGGCTGCTGTCGATGGCCCCGTGTTCATCGGCGGACGCTCCATGGGTGGGCGCGTCGCGAGCATGGTCGCCGATGAGCTGTACGAGGCAGGTGCGGTGCTGGGACTCGTGTGCCTCGGATACCCGTTCCACCCGCCGGGCAAGCTCGAGCAACGGCGCACCGCGCATCTCGAGCACCTGCGAACCCCGGCGCTCATTGTTCAGGGCACGCGCGACGAGTTCGGCACGCGCGACGAGGTGAGCGGCTACGCGCTGTCACCGACGATCGAGCTCGTGTGGCTCGAGGACGGCGACCACGGGTTGCGGCCGCGCAAGGCGGTGTCGGGGTTCAGCTACGCGCAGCACCTGGAGACCATGGCGGATGCCGTTGCGGGGTTTGTCGCGCGCTGGTGAGGTTTCGATACGCGGCTTCGCCGCTACTCAACCCGCCTATTCGGGCACGACGTCGAGCCGCGTCATCCAGCCGTGGCGGTCGTGCTTGCGCCCGTACTGGATGTCGGTGAGCTCCTCGCGCAGCGACATCGTCAGTTCGCCGGCCGGGGCATCCGCTTCACCGATCGTGTAGCCGTCGGCCTTGAACTGGCTGATCGGCACGATGACCGCTGCTGTGCCGCAGGCGAACATCTCGACGATGTCGCCGGATGCGACAGCCTCGCGGATCTCCGTGATGCTCACCTTGCGCTGCTCGACCTTCAGCCCGCGGTCCTTCGCCAGCTGCAGCACCGAGTCGCGCGTGATGCCCTCGAGGATGCTGTCGGACTCGGGAGTGACCACGCGGCCGTCTTTGTAGACGAACACGACGTTCATGCCCCCGAGCTCCTCGAGGTACTCACCTTTCTCGGAGTCAAGGAACAGCACCTGGGCACAGCCGTGGTCGTAGGCCTCCTGCTGGGCGACGAGGGATGACGCGTAGTTGCCGCCGGTCTTGGCCGCACCCATTCCACCCTTGCCCGCCCGGGCGTAGTCGGTGGAGATCCAGATCGACACCGGTGCGACACCGCCGCTGAAGTACGCGCCGGCGGGGCTGGCGATCACGTAGTAGTTGACCTTCTTGGCCGGACGCACACCGAGGAACGCCTCCTTGGCGAACATGAAGGGGCGCAGGTAGAGGCTCGTGTCAGCTGCCGAGGGAACCCAGCGCGCATCCACGGCGATGAGCTGACGCAGCGACTCGATGAAGTACTCGGTGGGAAGCTCGGGCAGAGCCAGGCGACGAGCGGAGCGCTTGAGGCGCTCCGCGTTCATCTCCGGGCGGAAGGTCCAGATCGAGCCATCCTGGTGACGGTAGGCCTTGAGGCCCTCGAAGACCTCCTGCGCGTAGTGCAGCACCGCGGCGGCCGGGTCGAGCTGAATCGGGCCGTACGGCTGCACCCGCGGACGGTGCCAGCCGCCCTGCTCGCTCCAGCAGATGTCGACCATGTGGTCGGTGAAGTGCTTGCCGAAGCCGGGCTCGGCGATGATGTCGGCGTGCTCGGCGGCGGAGCGGGCGGCGTCGTTGGGCGTCACCGAGAACTCGAGGGTGCGCGGTGCGAGGAGGTTCTTCATCGTGATCCTTAGTGGAGAGGAGCTACATGGATGCTACGCCGGTTGAGTAGCCCCGCAGGGGCGTATCGAAACCTGATAGCGCCGGTTTCGATACGCGCCTCGCGCTACTCAACCCGCCTCGCGATGTCGTCGCCGATCTGCGCTGTGCTGCGCTTGGCGGTCCCCCGGGCGGCAAGGTCGGCCTCCACGGCCGCGGTGACCCGAGCCGCGGCATCCGGGTGACCCGTGTGAGTCAACAGGAGTGCAACGGACAGGATCGCAGCGGTGGGGTCGGCGAGTTGCTGACCGGCGATGTCCGGGGCCGAACCGTGCACGGGCTCGAACATCGAGGGGAAGGTGCCATCCGGATTGATGTTGCCCGAGGCCGCCAGCCCGATGCCGCCGCTGATAGCGGCTGCAAGATCGGTGATGATGTCGCCGAAGAGGTTGTCTGTGACGATCACATCGAACCTAGCAGGATCGGTGACCATATGGATCGTCGCGGCATCGATGTGCTGGTAGTCGACGGTGACACCGGGATGCTCGGCCGCGACTCGGTCGACGGTGCGCTGCCACAGGCCCCCCGCGTGGGTCAGCACGTTGGTCTTGTGCACGAGCGTCACGTGCTTGCGGGGCCGACCCTCGGCTTCGGTGAAGGCGAACCGCACGAGGCGCTCCACGCCGAAGGCGGTGTTGATGCTCACCTCGGTGGCGATCTCGTGTGCGGTGCCCTGACGGATCGTGCCGCCGTTGCCGACGTACGGGCCTTCGGTTCCCTCCCGCACGACGACGAAGTCCACGGTGCCGGGATCCTTCAGCGGCGATGGAACACCGGGCAACAGCACCGTGGGGCGCAGGTTCACGTAGTGGTGGAAGGCAAACCGCAGCTTGAGCAGGAGTCCTCGCTCGATGATGCCCCCGGCCAGCCGCGGGTCGCGCGGATCGCCGCCGACAGCGCCCAGCAGGATCGCGTCGTGCGTGGCGAGAGCGGCGAGGTCCTCCTCGGTCAGGATGTTGCCGGTCGCCAGGTAGTGGCTGGCGCCGAACGGGAAGTCGGTCGTGGTCACGTCGATACCGGTGGCCCTCAGTACTTTGAGGGCTTCGGTGATCACTTCAGGGCCGATTCCGTCACCGGAGATGACGGCGAGATTGAGGGTGCTGGACATGCTTTTACAGTACTTGTCGAAATGGTGCGGGAGAGCGCTTCTCTCCGTGCGGGCCATCTGCTCGGAAGCTCACCGAGTGTTCACCGTGGCGAGGTCGCGGAGTCGCTACCCTGTTGCCATGAGCATCGGAAGTGGCATCGCCCTCGTCGTGATCGGGGCGATCCTGACATTCGCCATCAACATCGAGATCAGCTGGATCGATCTGGACATCGTGGGAAGCATCCTGATGGGCGCTGGCCTGGTGATCTTCATCCTCGGCATCGTCGGAATGACGCGCAAGCGCCAGGTCGTCGAAACGGTTCGTGTCGCTGCAGACCCCGCGACCGGACAGCAGGTCACCGAGCGCAAGACGTCCGCTCCGCGCTGACCTGCGGCGCTGTCGCGAGGCTCCGAGGCTCTCGCGAGGCGCTGAGCGATCCCGATCACTCAGACCGTGCGCGGTTTGTCAACGGGTGACGCTGACAGCGAGGCCCCGCCTACGGTGAGGGCTATGAGTATTGGAACCGGAATTGTCCTGTTTGTCATCGGCGCGATCCTCACCTTCGCGGTGAACGTGCAGACCGATGCGGTCAACCTCGACCTGATTGGCTACATCCTCATGGGTGCGGGGTTCGTGGTGTTCGTGATCGGCCTGGCGCTGATGATGCGCAAGCGCCAGTCAGTGACCACCGTGCGTTCGGGTGTCGACGCCGACGGAGTCGGTGTCACCGAGCGTCGTACCGCAGTCACCCCCGACGTCGAGGCATAGAGCCTTACGCGTCGACGATATCGATCTCGCGCAGGAGCTCGGCCTTGATGGCCGTGGCCACCGAGGCGAGCAGTTCGTCGGGCACGGGTGAGTCGACGGTCAGCACGCTGAGCGCCTGCCCACCCTTGCTCTGACGGGCAATCTGCATACCGGCAATGTTGATGCCGGCCTCGCCGAACTCCTTGCCGTAGATGGCAACGATGCCGGGGCGGTCGGTGTAGATCATGACGATGAGGTGCTCGGCAACCGGCACCTCGACGTCGTACCCGTTGATCTCGACGATCTTCTGGGTCTGCTTCGTGCCCGTGAGCGTTCCCGACACCGAGATGGTTGCGCCGGACGACAGCGACCCCGAGATGCGCAGCAGGTTGCGGTACTCGGAGCTCGTGGCATCCGTCGACAGGCGCACTGTGATGCCGCGGGCCTCGGCCAGCAGCGGCGCGTTCACGTAGCTCACCGACTCGCTCACGATGTTCGAGAAGATGCCCTTGAGGGCGGCGAGCTTGAGCACGTTGACGTCGAACTCGACGATCTCGCCGTAGACCTCCACGTCGATCGATGTGATCGGGCTGTCGGCGAGGCCGGCGAAGACCTGGCCCAGCTTCTCCATGAGCGGGATGCCCGGCCGCACGCTCGGGTCGATCGCTCCACCGGCGACGTTGACGGCGTCGGGTACGAGCTCCCCATCGAGGGCGAGACGGACCGAGCGGGCCACCGACACACCGGCCTTCTCCTGCGCCTCGTCGGTGGACGCGCCGAGGTGTGGGGTGAGCACGACATTGTCGAGCTCGAGCAGGGGCGATCCGGTGGGCGGCTCACTCACGAACACGTCGAGACCTGCGCCGGCGATGCGGTTGGACTTGAGGGCCGCGTAGAGCGCGTCCTCGTCGATGAGTCCGCCGCGGGCGACGTTGACGATGAAGGCCGTCGGCTTCATGAGCGCGAACTGGTCGGTGCCGATCATGCCCGTGGTCTCGGGCGTCTTCGGCATGTGGATCGTGATGAAGTCGCTGGTCTTCAGAAGCTCGTCGAGGCTCAGCAGGGTGACGCCGAGCTGCTGTGCGCGTGCGCTGGTGACGTACGGGTCGTAGGCGACCACGGTCATCCCGAAGGCCTGCAAGCGCTCCGTGATGAGAGCGCCGATGCGGCCGAGGCCGATGATGCCGACAGTCTTCTCGTAGAGCTCGACGCCGGTGTACTTGGAGCGCTTCCAGAGACCCTCGGCGAGGCTCGCGTGCGCGACCGGGATGTGCCGGGCGAGGCTCAGGATGTGCCCGACCGTGAGCTCGGCCGCGGAGATGATGTTGGAGGTGGGCGCGTTCACGACCATCACGCCGGCGGCGGTTGCGGCCTTGATGTCGACGTTGTCGAGGCCGACGCCGGCGCGGGCGACCACCTTGAGGTGCGGCGCTGCGGCGATCGCCTCGGCGTCGACGTTGGTCGCGGAGCGGATGAGGATCGCGTTGGCGTCGGCCAGCGCCGCCAGCAGCGCTGGGCGGTCGGTGCCGTCGACGGAGCGTACGTCGAAGTCGGGCCCGAGGGCGTCGACGGTAGCGGGCGAGAGTTCTTCGGCGATCAGCACGATCGGCTTGGCCACGGAGAAAAGTCCTTTGTCGTCGAGAGGTCGGTGCGCATCGCGCAACCCGGGCAACTTTACCGGCTCCGCCAGCCGCGCCGCGTCAGTGTGACACGGGTGCGACCATAAGAACGTGGATCCTTTCGAAATCGTGCAGTGGGTGATCCGCGCAGTGTTGGCGCTGCTCTTCGTCGGTATGGGGGTGCTGCACTTCGTGCCCGGGCCGGCGAAGGGCATGAGTGCGATCATCCCGCCGCCCATCAAGCGGGTGGTACCGGGGGTCGTGCTCGTGCGGTTCACCGGGGTGTGCGAGATCGCCGGGGGCATCGGGATGCTCGTGCCCGGCCTTCACGTCGTGGCGGGTATCGCGTTGATCGTGTTCCTCGTGGCGGTGTTTCCCGCCAATGCCTATGCCAGCCGCTACCCGGAGCGTTTCGGGCGGGCCGCGATTGCGTTCTGGCCCCGGCTGTTCGGCCAGGTGGCGCTGATCGCACTGATCGTGATCGCGATCGTCTAGGTCACGCGTCCCCGCCCGGCTCGTCGTGAGTTGCGGCAATAGCACTCTCCCGGCAACCGACAAGGTACGTTTGCCGCACCTCACGCGACGTGCGGGTCGCGAGAGCTACCCGGAGATGAGGGCGACCGGCCGCAGGATCTCCTCGAAGGCGATCACGCCGAGCGAGAGACCGGCGACGACGGCCAGGCCCACGAGGAAGATCAGGGCCTTGCCGAAGACGTTGCGGCGACGACCACCGATGAACGCGATGACATACACCGCGATCGGCAGGAGAACGCCGATCCAGAGCAGCCACCACGGCACGTATTGGGCGCCGATGCCGTAGGCGTCATAGAAGGCCGGCAGCGCGAACATGGTGCCGACCGCCTCCCACAGGTCGTAGACGTAGAACAGGGCGAAGAGGAAGGCGACGATCAGACTGAGCCAGCCGTAGCGGCCGCGGGTTGCCTCGGCCGCGTCATCCGCGACCACGGCCTCGATCGGGTTGTCTGACTCGGAGATCGAACCGGTGTCGCTCATGCCCACGCTCCCAGCACGAAGGGCCACGGCAGCACCGCGACCAGGCCGACGAGTACCCAGAGCAGGCGCACCAGCGGCTTGCGCCCGCGGCTGAGGAGGAACACCGCCGCGAACCAGAGCGCTGGGCTCGCGATCGCCAGGAACTCCCCCAACTGGAACATGATCTCGCTGAGCGGATCGGTGAACGGGATGCGCACGGCCTGGTATCGCACGACGGTCGTGACCCAGCCGATCGTGTAGATCAGGTAGACCCCGCCCAGGATTCCGTAGGTGATGAGGAGGGCTGCGGGGATCTGCTTCGGGTCGGCGAGTTCGGCTGGGGTCTCGACACGCTCGACCACCGGGCGCTCGACCACCGGGGGCGCGACCACCGGGCCATCCACGTGACTGGGGTCGGTCTCGCCACCCCAGGAGAGGGCGTCGTCATCGGCGCGGGTGGTCACGCGGTGCCTCGTGCCAGTCGCAGCTCCATGAGGGAATCCTACGGGGCGCCCACCAGAAGGGCATCGGTCGAAACGAGCTTCGGATGCTGGAACTCGACGTACGCGGTGAACTCGTCGTCCGCCTCCGTGTACCGCCCCTGCACACCCTCGTCGAGGATGCGCCACGGCCGGGCATTGGACGGCGTGGTCGCGAGTCCGTTGTCGGGCAGGAACTGGCGGTAGTCGTACTCGTAGCTGTAGCTCGCGGCGAGACGCACGGAGCGGGTGTCGACCGCGATCGCCCCACCGTCGAGGTCGAGCTGGAGCATCCGGTAGAAGCCGGTCGCCCGCTCGCCGGTGTGGGTGCGGAACTCCTGGTAGTCGGCAAGCAGTTCGACCACAGTGTGGCCGGGCAGGCCGCCTGCATCCTCGGTGACGAGCTGCCCGACGCCGTGGAAGTGGCCGCTCAGCACGACGATCACGTTGCGGTTGGGGGCGATCACGCGGTCCCAGAGGTCCTGCCCGCGGGACACCCAGCGTGAGTTCGTCGAGTGCAGGGCGCCGACCTCGAGCGTCTTCGGCATGACGTGCTCGTGGGTGGACACGATCACGTTGAAGTCGGGATGCGAGGTCACGACCTGCTCGGCCCAGTCGAGTTCCCGGTCGCCGTAGGCGTACGGCAGGCTCAGCATCAAGAACTTGGCTCCCTCGGACTCGAAGGTCGAGAAGTTCGCGGTATTGTCCCCCGGCGCGATCGAGCCGCCGTACCAGTCGGTTGCCTCGTAACGGCTGGGCGGGAAGTACTCGTTGAACAGGCTGTAGTCGACGCCGCGCTTGCTGTCGTGGTTACCGGGCAGCACGCTGTTGGGCAGGCCCGCGTCATCCAGGATCGACTGGATCGCGGATGCCCGTTCGAACTCGACCCGCGCGCGGTCGGCGTTCTGGTCTGGGTCGACCCAGTTCTGGATGAGGTCACCGGTGTGGGTCGCGAAGGCGATCTTGCGGTCGGCGGAGTTGTCGGCGATCCAGCTCGCGAGCTGCGCGTACACCTCCGGGTAGCTCTCGGTGAGGTACTGGGTGTCGGTGATGTGGGTGATCGCCAGGTCGTAGTCGGCCGGGTTCTCGAGCTGGCCGTCGCGCACGGTGGTCACGCTCGGGGTGACGCGGCGGCCATCCTGCACGAGCAGCGTCACCCGACCGTCGATGATGTCACCGGCCTCGAGCGACCCGGCGAGCTCGCCGCTGCCCGAGGCGAGCAGCCGCCACGCCGTACCCGACCAGACCGACAGTTGAAGCTCTCCGCGATCCACGGTGGTGCCGCGCCACCCCACCGTGGAACCCACTGCCAGCGTCGTGGCGTCGAGCACGAACCGCTGGTATGGATAGCCGTAGCCCGAGTCTGCGGCATCGAGGGGGGCCGTGGTATCCGTCGGCGTCTCGCCGTCGCCGACCAGGGTGGTGAGCGGTCCATCAAACGTGACGCCCGTGTACGCCTCGAGCGGCACGACGGCAGTGTCGACGGTCAGCCGGTGCGTGCCGAGCGCTCGTCGGGCTGCGGGAAGCGCCGCCGTCGAGGAGGTCACCACCCGTTCGGTCGGGTCGACCCAGTCGCGCAGGTCGAGCAGGCCCGGAGTGGCCTCCCAGGTGATGAAGTCGTCACGGTCGACGCCGGTGAACCGCGTGCGCTGGAAGGTCTCCTGCCGCAGTCGATCGGGCTGGTAGGTCGTCAGCGCCGCGTCCTTCGTGCACGGACTCGGGGTCACGTTGCTGGCGTCCAGCTCGTTGACCGCGTAGATGCCCACGGAGTCGACGCGCTGGCCGGCCGCGTCGCTGACCCAGAGGCCGGTGCCGAGGAAGTTGAGCGACGTCGCGTAGGTGATGTCGGCGTGGGATGCCGCAGCAGTCCCCTCCCGTGCCGCGAGGTACACCGACCCGGGAGCCAACCGGGTGCCCTCGGGCACGGTGAACTGCACGTCCCGGCTGCGCGTGCCGTCGGCCTCGCAGCGGCGGACGGTCCAGCCACCGATGTCGGCAACCGCCGAGCCGTAGTTGCCGAGCTCGATGTAGTTGCGCTGCTGGGTGCCCGCCGGCATGCCCTCGGGGCTGGGGTCGGTGGCGATCTCGCTGATCGCGACCTGGTTCTCGTCGTAGCTGAACGCACCCGTGATCGCGTTGTCGGCCACCGTGGCGTTGGCGGCGCCGGGGGTTCTGGGGGCGACGAGCCAGCGCTGCCCGGAGCGCTGATACGACTGGTTCGCGACCGCGTCGAGCACGGCAGGCAGCTTGCTGTCACCCTCCTGACAAGCGCTGTCCGCGTGCGATGAGATCGCGAGACGGTCGACGAGTCGACCGGCGTCGGTCTGCAGCAGCACCCCGAAGGTGACGTCGGCCAGCGAGTGGGTGAGGCGGGCATCCGGCGTGCCCGTGAAGTGGCCACCCCCGATTACGAAGCGCGCCCCGGGCGCCAGCGTGGTGCCGCGGGCGACGGTGAGTTCGTGGGTTGCGGGGGTGAGCCGCCCCGACGCGGTGCAGCGGTAGAGCTGCCAGCCGGAGATGTCGGTGGGCTCGGCCCCGGTGTTGAGCAGTTCGACGAACTCGTCGTCGCCCGCGCTCGGTCCAGCTGACGCGACCTCGGAGATCACGACAGCGGTCGACTCGCGCGGCTGTGCCGACACCGCGTTCGGCTCGCCCAGTGTCGATGGCGCCTTCACCCAGTCCGTCGCGACGTCGCCGGTGGCCGACACCCGCTGCCACGACTCGGAGGTGGCGAAGTTGAGGCTGTTGGGAAGATTGCGCCCGAGGGTGCACTCGCTCTCGGTCGGCCAGGGTTCGTTGGGATAGACGCCGACCGAATCGACGAGCTGCGAGGCCGGGTCGGCCAGGTAGAGACCGAACCCCTCGGTCGCGAAGGGCTGCGTGATGTGGCCGTCGCCGGGCATCCCCGCGCGCGAGATCGTCACGATGTCGCCGGGCGCGAGCACGATTCCGGTGAGGTCGGACTCGGGCCGACCCCAGTTGCTGCGCAGGCCCTGCGCGCTGCAGCGGAAGACATGCCAGCCGGTGAGGTCGACGGGCTCGGCGCCCCAGTTGCGCAACTCGAAGAAGCTGTCCGAGTCCGAATCAGCGTCGCCGTTGGAGAGCTCGTTGATGAGGATGCCCGGGCCTGGCGGCAGTTCGTCGGCCACGGCCCGTGTCGCCGCCGCCGGGCTCAGCGCCGCCCCGATCACTAAGGTCGAACCGAGCAGGACAGCGGTGAGGGGCCGGAGCACGCTGCGAGACTCCCCTGCCGAGGTTAACGACCGGCATCAGGGCGGGGTGTGTCCGGTGAACGCTACGCGGCCCCGCCCAGTGCGAATCCCAGAACGGCGGATGCCGCGATCGCCAAGCCCGCGCCGGTGAGCTGCAGGCGCGTCATCCGCTCGCCGCCGACGATGCGCGCCAGCAGCAGGGTCGCCAGCGGGTAGAGACCGACGAGCACAGACACGATCGCGAGACTGCCGGTCTGCAGGGCCGCGAGGATGCCGGCGTTGGCGGCGGCGAGCAGCACTCCGGAGGCGAGCGCGGCGACGATATTGGCGCGCCGATTGCCCTCGATCACGTCGGTGCCGCCGAGGTGGCGCAGCGCCCGGCCCAGGCCTGCGATGAGCAGACCTGCGACCGCAACGAGGGCGAGGAGAACGAGGCCGACCAGGATCTCCACGAACGCGGCCAGCGACCCCGAGTCGGCCGGAGCACGGTCGAGCGCGATCACCGAGGTGCCCAGCGAGACGCCGGCGATCACCGAGAGCACGGCCGCACGAATCGTCATGCGACCACCGCCGCCCTTGGGCTGGGAGGAGATGAGCACGGCCCCGGCGAGGGCGAAGACGATTCCCACCCATGCCCAGAGCGAGAGCCGCTCGCCGAATGCGACTGCCGCGACGACCGGCACGGCGGAACCGAGCACAGCGATGAGCGGCGACACGAGGCTCATCGGTCCGATCGCCATGGCCGCGTAGAAGGTGACGAAACCGACCACGGCAGCAACTCCCGCGACGGAACCCCAGAGCAGCACCGCGCCGGACCAGACCCCGCCGGTGACGAGTATCAGAATGGTGAGCGCGACGGTCGCCGTGACGTAGCTGAGAATTGTCGTCGGGATGACGCGCAGCCGGGCCGCAGCCGTGCCCCCCAGGAAGTCGCTCACGCCGTAGGCGAGGGCCGAGCCCAGGGCGAGGATCACTGCGAGGGCCATGTCACCAGCCTAGGCAGTGCGGATGACGCAGCCGACCGCGATCCGTTACACGCTCGTCACCTGGATGATGTTGACTCGATGAACAATGGATCTCATCGGTGTACGGGAAGTGCGGGTTGCCCACACCCGCGACGACCTCGTCTTCGCGCCCGGGGAACTGCCCCTCGGCGGCGGCACCTGGCTGTTCTCCGAGGAGCAGCCCGAGCTCACCGGCCTCGTCGACCTCACCACGCTGGGCTGGGAGCCGCTCACTGTCACGGACGCCGGGCTCAGCGTTGCGGCGCTGAGCATCGCAGGAACGTGCACCCTCGCCGAGCTGTCGCGGCTGCCCGCGCGCGAGGAGTGGGTGGCGCATCCGCTGGTCTGGCAGTGCGTGAACTCACTGCTCGGCTCGTTCAAGGTCTGGAACGTCGCGACCGTCGCCGGCAACATCTGCATGGCGCTTCCGGCCGGACCGATGACCTCGTTCGCTGCGGCGATGGATGCCACGGCCCTCGTCTGGTCGCCCGACGGCTCTGAGCGTGTCATCCCCGTCGCCGCCCTCGTCGAGGGCGTGCAGCGGACCGCGCTGGCTCACGGCGAGGTGGTGCGCAGTATCGACGTTCCAGCGAGCGCGCTGGCCTCGCGCACCGGCTTCCGTCGCATCGCGCTCTCGCCGCTCGGACGCACGGGTACCCTCGTGATCGGCCGCGCCGACCCGAGCGGTGAGGTGGTGTTCACGGTGACCGGCGGCACGACGCGTCCGCGCGTGCTGCGATTCGACGAGGTGCCCTCGGCCGCGGCGCTGGCCGACGCTGTCGACTCGATCGACGACTGGTACGACGACGCCCACGGCAAGCCGGACTGGCGACGGGCGATGAGCCTGAAGTTCGCCGAGGAGATTCGGGGGGAGCTGGCATGAGTGCCGCCGACAGCGCCGCCGACACGCTTCGATTCCACGTCAACGGCGAACCCCTCGAGGTGACCCCGCGTCCCGGGCAAGTGCTGCGCACCGTGCTTCGCGAGACGGAGCACTTCGAGGTGAAGAAGGGCTGCGACGCCGGCGACTGCGGTGCGTGCACCGTGCTGCTCGACGGCACGCCCATCCATTCCTGCATCTACCCCGCACATCGGCTCGACGGCGCGAGCGTCACGACGGTGGCCGGGCTCGGTACTCCGGAGCAGGCGCATCCGGTGCAGAAGGCGTTCGCCGAGGCGGGCGCGTTCCAGTGCGGCTTCTGCACGGCGGGCATGGTCGTCACGGCCTCGACCTTCGGCCCGGACGACCTCGACGACCTGCCGCGCCTGCTCAAGGGCAACCTCTGCCGGTGCACCGGCTACCGTTCGATCCACGACGCGATCTGCGGGGTCGTCAACACCGAGGTTGCTCCCGAGGGCGACGCCGCCGGCCGCTCTGTCGTCGCCCCGGCGGCGATGCGTGTCGTGACCGGCCGCGAGCCGTACACGCTCGACCTCGCGACGACCGCGCTCGCCCACCTTGCCGTGCTCGGCAGCCCGCACGCGCACGCCCGCATCGTCTCCATCGACACGGATGCCGCGGCCGCCATGCCCGGCGTCATCGCCGTGTTCGACTTCCGTGACTCCCCCACCACGCTCTTCTCCACCGGACGCCACGAGCACCGCACCGACGACCCGGACGACACGCTCGTGTTCGACCAGGTGCTGCGGTTCCGCGGGCAGCGGGTCGCTGCCGTCGTCGCCGAGTCCGTGGCCGATGCCGAGCGCGCGCTCGACAAGATCGTCGTCGAGTACGAGCAGCTGCCCGCGGTGTTCGATCCGCTCGTGGCACGCGAGCCGGGTGCCCCGTTGCTGCACGGCGACAAGGGGCCCGAGACCCGCATCGCCGCGCCCGAGCGCAACACCGTTGCCGAGTTCCACGGCGAGACCGGCGACGTCGCTGCGGCCATCGAGTCGGCCGACGCCGTCGTGAGCGGGGTGTGGCAGACCCAGCGGGTGAGTCACGTCGCGCTCGAGACCCACGCGACTCGGGGCTGGCTCGACGCCGAGGGCGGGCTCGTGCTGCGCACGTCGAGTCAGGTTCCTTTCCTTGTGCGCGACGAGCTGTGCCACATCTTCGGCCTGCGCCCCGAGAGGGTGCGGGTCTTCACGGCACGAGTCGGCGGCGGCTTCGGCGGCAAGCAGGAACTGCTCACCGAGGACCTCGTCGCCCTCGCGGTGCTCGCGACGGGCCGCGCGGTGCAGTACGAGTTCAGCCGCCGCGACGAGTTCACCGTCGCTCCGACACGCCACCCGATGCGGGTCGCGGTGACTCTCGCCGCGGCATCCGACGGCACACTGACGGCGATGTCGGTCGACCAGCTCATGGACACCGGTGCCTACGGAAATCACGGCATCGGGGTCATGTTCCACTCGATCCACGAGTCGGTGAGCGTCTACCGCTGCGCCAACAAGCGGGTGGATGCCCAGTCGGTCTACACGAACAACCTGCCGTCAGGCGCCTTCCGCGGTTACGGTCTCGGCCAGGTGATCTTCGCCATCGAGTCGGCGATGGACGAACTCGCTCGCACCCTCGGGATGGACCCGTTCGAGCTACGGCGCCGCAATGTGATCGTGCCCGGCGACCGCATGGTCGTCACCAACCCCGACGAGGAGTCGGACCTGGGCATGGAGAGCTACGGACTCGACCAGTGCCTCGACCTCGCGGAGCAGGCGCTCGCCCGCGGCAACGGCGCGCAGGCGCCCGCGGGCTGGGCCGTCGGCACGGGCATGGCCGTGGCGATGATCGCGACGCTGCCGCCCCGCGGACACTTCGCGACCGGAACCGTGACAGTGCTCGACGACCTCACGATCGAGGCGCGGGTGGGAACGTCGGAGTTCGGCAACGGCACGACCACCGTGCACGCCCAGTTGGTCGCGACCGCCCTCGGCGTGACGGTCGACAGGGTGCGCATCGTTCAATCCGACACGGATGCCGTCGCCTACGACACGGGCGCGTTCGGGTCGGCCGGGGTGGTCGTCGCCGGCAAGGCGCTGTACGCCGCCGCCCTGGCACTGCGAGCCCAGGTCGATGTGAGCGGACTGCTACCCGGCCTCACCGCCACAGCCACCCACGACGGAACCCCGCGCTCGGTCGCGTTCAACGTGCACGCGTTCCGGGTCGCCGTCGACACCGCCACCGGCGCGGTGCAGATCCTCCAGTCGATCCAGACCGCCGATGCGGGCACTGTGCTGAACCCCGAGCAGCTGCGCGGCCAGCTCGAGGGCGGCACCGCGCAGGCGATCGGCACGGCACTCTACGAGGAGATGATGCTCGACGGCGAGGGCCGGGTGCTCACCAACGCGCTGCGCAACTATCACATCCCCCAGTTCGCCGATGTGCCCGTCACCGAGGTGTACTTCGCAACCACGAGCGACCCGCTCGGTCCGCTCGGCGCCAAGTCGATGAGCGAGGCGCCGTACAACCCGGTTGCCCCGGCTCTGGCGAACGCGATCCGCGACGCGATCGGCGTGCGGCCCCTCGAGCTGCCGATGTCGCGCGACCGCCTCTGGCGGATGCTGCAGGCCTAGGCCCTGACGCGGTCTTGGTGAATAGTGCCCGTGGTTGAGCGCAGCGGTGCCGCGCCGGAGCCCGAGCGCACCGCAAGCACCTCGGCGAGGATCGAGATCGCGGTCTCCGCGGGAGTGCTCGCGCCCAGATCCAGGCCGATCGGCGAGTGCAGGCGAGTGAGGTCGTTCACCCCGCGCTCCGCCAGCGAGGCGACGCGTCGGTCGTGGGTGTTCCTCGAGCCCATCGCACCGACGTAGCCGGCGGGCGACGAGAGAGCGAGCGCTACGAGCTCAGCATCGAAACGGGCGTCATGACTCAGCACACAGATGGCTGTGTCGTCGGTGATCGAGCCCGTCGAGATCTCCCGCTCCAGCCATCCAGTCGGCCACTGCACGACCAGTTCGACGCCCGGAAACCGCTCGACGGTGGCGAAGAGCGCCCGGGGGTCGCACACCGTCACCCAATAGCCGATAGCAGTGGCCGCCGCGGCAAGCACGGCCGAGAACTCCATCGCGCCGAAGATGATCATTCGCCGGATGACCGGGGGTTTCTCGGTGAAGTCGCGGCAGACCTCCACCGCGGTACCCGCGCGCAGGGCGTCGATCAGTGCGTCATCCAGAGGCTGCACATGGATGCGCAACCGGCCACCGCAGGTGAGCCCCACGCTGAAAGCCGTCTCGTCACTGACGCCGTACTCGACAGTGCGCGGGATGCCGTCAGCCAGCACCAGCTCGCAGGTCTCGACGACCGCGCCCTCGACGCACCCGCCCGCGATGCTGCCGATCACGGCCTCACCGTCGAAGGCCATCGAGGTGCCCACGGTGCGCGGCGCGCTGCCCTCGATCGAGATCGCCGTCGCCACGGCGAGCCGTTTGCCCGCATCGACGGCCGCAAGCAGGCGATCCGCGATCTCGAACATGACACCAGCGTCGCACACCTAGCGTTCCGTCGGCGCTATGCCCCTGACACAGTCTGATTCAATGGTAGAAACCGGGAAAGAGACGTCATGACGGAACACTACGAGCTGGTCGTGCGGACGACCGGCACGCCCGCCGAGCCCTCGACGGCGGAGGTCGATGCGCAGTGGATCGCGCGCGCCATCGAGCTGGCGACCGCGAACGTGGCATCCGGGGGTGGACCGTTCGGCGCCCTCATCGTGCGCGACGGTGGCCTGATCGCGGAGGGCCAGAACCGCGTGACCGCGAACCTCGACCCCACGGCCCATGCCGAGGTGGTCGCGATCCGCGCCGCCTGCCAGTCGGTCGGCGACTTCTCGCTCGCGGGCTCGACACTGTACACGTCGTGCGAACCGTGCCCGCTGTGCCTCTCGGCGGCCCTGTGGGCTCGCATCGATCGCGTGGTCTATGCCGCCGATCGGGATGACGCGGCCCGCGGCGGTTTCGACGACCGCGAGTTCTACGAGCTCTTCAGCCGTCCGCGCAGCGAGTGGCACATCGCCATCGACTCGGTTCGACCGGAAGACGCGTCAGCACCGTTCGACGCGTGGCTCGCGCACGGCGACCGCACCGACTACTGACCCGCCGGTGATCGAGCGACGATCATCGTCTGTATGACACCACCCATGGGCACCCCCGCGAACGGCACCACCGGCATCGTGCTCGCCGCCGGCGCCGGCACCCGCGCGGGCGGCCCCAAGGCCCTTCTCCGGATGCCCGACGGCACCCCATGGCTCGAGCTGGCGTGCGCGTTCCTCACCGACTCGGGCTGCGACCGGGTGGTCGCGGTCCTGGGCGCCGGCGAGCGGATCGCGCGCCCGCTGGTTCCCGCCACCGCCGAGGTTCTCGTGGCGGCGGACTGGGAGGCCGGGATGTCCGCCTCGCTGCGCGCGGGGCTCGCCGCGGCATCCGGCGGTGCGGTTCTCATCACGCTGGTGGACCTGCCGGAACTGCCGGCGAGCGTCGGGCGTCGCGTGATGGCAGGGTCGGGGCCGCTGCGGCAGGCGACGTACGCGGGGGCGCCGGGGCATCCGGTGTTCATCGCCCAGGAGCACTGGGAGCCCGCCGCCGCAAGTCTGAGCGGAGACAGCGGAGCCCGGCGTTATCTGGTCGAGAACTCGGTCTCCGAAATCGAATGCGGCGACCTGTGGAATGGACTCGACCGCGACCTCGGATAGGCGTATATTTCGTTCACCCGTGAGCGACTCCCGTGCGCCCCACTGACCCGTCAAGGCGGATACATGTCAACAACCATCACACCGGCATCAGGCGGCGCAGTCGACGGGAAGGGGCTCAAGGGCGGCGCTCTGGGGCTTCTCTCCAGCGTCGTCGTGGGCGTCGCATCCACAGCACCGGCCTACAGCCTCGCCGCCAGCCTCGGCTTCATCGTGGCCAGCGGCGGTGCGCTTCTGGCGGGCGTCAAGGCTCCGGGAATCGTGTTGCTCGCGTTCATCCCGATGTACTTCATCGCCGTCGCCTACCAGGAGCTCAACAAGGCCGAGCCCGACTGCGGCACGACCTTCACCTGGGCGTCACGCGCGTTCGGGCCTGTCACCGGCTGGATGGGCGGGTGGGGCATCATCGCGGCCGACGTCATTGTCATGGCCAACCTCGCGCAGATCGCGGGATCGTACTCGTTCACCTTCGTGGGCCAGCTCGGCCTGCCCGGCGTTGCCGAGCTCGCCGACAGCACGCTGTGGTCGACGGTGGCGGGCCTCGCCTGGATCGCGATCATGACCTACATCTGCTACCGCGGCATCGAGATCTCGGCCCGTCTGCAGTACGTGCTTCTGAGCATCGAGGTCATCGTGCTGCTGGTGTTCGCCGGCTTCGCGCTCACCCGCGTCTACACCGGAACAGCCGAGAGCTACTCGCTCATTCCGAGCCTCGACTGGTTCAACCCCTTCACCCTCGACTTCGGCAGCGTCATCGCCCCCGCGATGCTCATCGCGATCTTCATCTACTGGGGCTGGGACACCGCGGTCAGCGTCAACGAGGAATCGGATGACCCGGCCAAGACCCCGGGGCGCGCCGCCATCCTCTCGACCGTGCTGCTGCTGGCCACCTACGGCGTCGTCACTGTCGCCGCTGTCGCGTTCGCGGGCGTCGGCACGGAGGGCATCGGGCTCGGTGCCGAAGCGAACTCCAGTGACGTGTTCTCCGCCATCGGTCCGGCACTGTTCGGCGACTCGGTGATCGGGCACATCCTCCTGCTGCTGCTCGCGGCATCCATCCTCACCTCGGCGTCGGCTTCCACTCAGACCACGATCCTGCCGACGGCCCGCACTGCGCTCTCCATGGCGGTCTACAAGGCGGTGCCCGCGAAGTTCGCTCGCATCCACCCGAAGTTCCTCACCCCGACCTGGTCGACCATCGGCATGGGAATCGTGTCTGCGGGCTTCTACCTGATCTTCACGCTCATCAGCCCCACACTGCTGGGCGCGCTGATCGGGTCGATCGGCCTCATGATCGCCTTCTACTACGGCCTCACGGGCTTCGCCTGCGTGTGGTTCTACCGCAAGACGCTCACGACGTCGTTCCGCAACTTCGTGATGCGCGGGCTGTTCCCGTTCCTCGGCGGGGCAATGCTCGCCGCGGTGTTCGGTTACGGACTCGTGCAGTTCGCCGCCCCCGACTGGCTGGTCGACGACAACGGCGACAACGTGACGATCTTCGGTATCGGCGCGACCGCGGTCGTGGGCATCGCCGCCCTCGTACTCGGCGCGATCCTGATGGGCATCTGGGCACTGCGCCAGCCGGACTTCTTCCGTGGCAAGACGCTGGCCCGGCGTTCCGACGACCTGGTGCTCGCGCCCGGGGACGGCCGCGTGCCGACCTTCGGTCTGCCCGACTCCGGCCGCATGCCCGAAGTGATCGCGCCGGACCTGTCGAACCTCCCGGAGGGTCAGGAGGCGATCGACGCCGTCACGGGCAAGAAGGTCACCAAGCCGAAGAAGTGAGCCGGGTCCGCCGTCGGCGCGTTACGCGTCGGCGGCGGCCAGCGCGGTGCGCGCGGCACGCCACGCGAGAGTCGCACACCGTGCTCGCAGCGGGAAGCGTCCGATGCCGGCGAACGGCTCGAGTTCACCGGGCACCACCGGAGCCCCGGGGGCGACGCTGGCGAGATAGGCGTCGACGAGCATCCCGAAGTCGTCGACGCTCGTGGCACCCAGCGCGGATGCCGCCGCCATCGACACGGCGCAGCCGTTGCCCTCCCAGCTGAAGCCGTCGGGCCCGACCCGCACGGTCACCGCGTCGCCGCAACTCGGACTGAACTCGCTGCCCTCTCCGGCGCACTCGGCGGCGAGGCCGTAACCGTGGCGGGCGCGATGCAGCTCCTCGATGAGGAGTTGGCGGAGGTGGTCGTCCACTGGTGCATCACCGTCCTCAGCGTGCGTCACGCCACATCCGCGCGACCGGCGAGCCCGTGTGCGGGGTTGCGAACTCACCGATCCGCTCGTAGCCTGCGCGGCGATAGCGATGGTCGTTGGCGGGGTTGGTCGACTCGAGATAGGTGGGAAGGCCCGCCGCATCGAACCGCGCCAGACTCTCGGCGAGCAGCCCCTGCGCGATTCCCAGCCCCCGGTGGGCGGGATGGGTGGCGAGCAGGTTGAGGTAGGCGTGGGGCGGATCACTCGGGTGGTTCGTGTCGAAGCGGTCCCACAGTTCGAGCATGGGCGCGAGCCCCGCGGGGTCGAGCGCCGAGTGAACGAGCGTCTCGAGGGAAGTGACGGCGTCATCCGACATCTCGGCCTCGCCGGGGGCGATCCACAGGGCGACCGCTGCGGCCTCCCCGTCGGGGCCGTCGACTAACGTCGAGAGCTCGAAGCGCAGCGCACCGTCGACGAAGTGCCGCCAGAACGGCACCACGTGAGCGGTGTCGCCGGAGTCGATGGAGAGGGCCGGTGCCCAAACGGGGTCGTTCGCGAAGGCGAGGGCGATCGTCTCGGTGATCGCCTCAGCATCGGCCTCAGTCGCGGTGCGGGCAGCAGGCAAGGCGCTCATGCCGTCCCCGCCGCAGAGTCGATGAGGGCACAGTCCGCGGTGGCGGGCGGGCGGGTCGCGCAGCGGATCGGTCCGCTTGCGGGCTGGAGGGCATCCATGGGGTGGGCGGGCCTCCGTGTACGTCGGGTGGGGCTGAGAGACTGTCGGGTGGTGCTTAGAGACTACCGAGTCCCGCGCGGGAGACGTGGCTGCGGGCGTGCTCGATGGCGGGCTCGAGCTCGGTGAACAGGTGCCGCTCGTCGCGCAGCGACGCGATCACCCCGACCCGCGTGGCGAGCTCGAGGTGCTCGGGCTGGATGCCCTTGACGAGCACGGTGATTCCGCGGCGTTCGAGAGCGTGGATCATCTCGGTGATCACGCGCGCACCCGTCGCGTCGAGCACCTGCAGCTGCGACATCCGGATGATGACGACGGTCACGTTGCTGATCTCGTTGACCCGGTCGAGCATGCGGTCGGCTGCACCGAAGAACAGGGCACCGTCGAGCCGGAACAGAGCGATGCGTTCGTCGCCGGGCTGGGCCGCTCCGGGCAGCTCCTCGCGGTGCACGCCGCCGGAACGGGCGAGCGCGCGCAGGGCGAAGAATGCGGCGACGGCGATGCCGATGCCCACCGCGATGATGAGATCGAACGAGACGGTCACGATCGCCGTGATGAGAAACACGATCGCGTCGGAGCGAGTCGAGCGCACGACCGCCCGCACTGTCGGGATCGACACCATCCGCACCGCCGTGACCATGAGCACACCCGAGAGGGCCGCGAGCGGGATGCCCGACACGACCGTCGCGGCGAGCGAGACCACGGCCAGCAGTACGAGCGAGTGCGTGATCGCCGCGACGCGGGTGCGCCCGCCCGAGCGCACGTTGACGGCGGTGCGGGCGATGGCGCCGGTGGCGGGCATGCCACCGAACAGACCAGACGCGAGCGACGCGAGTCCCTGGCCGACGAGCTCGCGGTCGGGGTCGTACGCGCCGGTGTCGACGAGGGATGCCCCGACTCGCGCCGAGAGCAGCGACTCGATCGCGGCGAGCGCGGCAACCGTCAGCGCCGGCCCGACGAGCGAGCCGACCACCGCGGGGTCAAAGGCGGGCAGCCCGGGCGCGGGCAGCGACGACGGCAGCGCCCCGATTCGCGCCAGGGGCAGGCTCGCGAGCGTGGCGACGACAGTAACAACCGCGATCGCGATGAGTGAGCCGGGCAGTTGGCGATGGATGCGCGGGGCCACGACCATGATCGCCGCCACGACCACGACGCTGCCCAGCGCCCACCACAGGGTGGCAGGGCTCACGGTGGCGAAGGACTCGACGGCTGCGACGAGTGCGTTGGTGCTCGCCCCCGCCTTCGCGCCGATTGCCGCGGGAACCTGCTGCAGGAAGATGATCACCGCAATGCCGAGGGTGAAGCCCTCGATGACCGGCCACGGTATGAACGAGACCACCCGGCCGAGCTTGAGCACGCCGCCGATGAGCACGACCACGCCCGCCATGACGCTCACGAGGGCGACGACGCCGGGACCGTGCGTGACGACGAAGGGACCGAGAACCACCACCATCGCGCCGGTCGGCCCGGAGACCTGGATGTTCGAGCCACCGAACACCGCCGCGACCAGCCCCGCGACGATCGCCGTGACGAGTCCCGCCTCGGCGCCGGCTCCCGAGCTCACCCCGAAGGCGAGCGCGAGCGGGAGGGCGACGATGCCGACTGTGACGCCGGCGAGAAGGTCGCCCCGCCAGGTGCGCTTGAGCGAGCGGTAGTCGCGCCAGGTGGGGAGGAGGGATGCGAGGTACTTCGCGGGGTTCATGAGGTCGCGGCATCCAGTTGGCGCTGCGTGGTCGCGAGGATGTGCACCAGTAGCGCCTTGGCGACGGTGAGCAGGTCGGCGACCTCGGGGTAGGCGAGGCGGTAGTAGACCTGACTGGCCCGCCGCTCTGCGGTCACGAGGTTGTGTTTGCGCAGCACAGCGAGATGCTGCGAGAGGTGGGATGCCTCGAGCCCGGTGTCCGCGAGCAGGTCGCCTACCGCGACACTCGGGCTGGCCGACAGCACCTCGAGCACGCGCACGCGAACCGGGTGTGAGAGCCCCTTGAAGAGGTTCGCCTTCACCTCGTAGAGCGGGTGGCCCGTGCTGAAGAACGACGACGGGTCGGTCGCAACGGGGTCGGTCATCGTGCTCCTTGATTCATGGCTTTACATTTCCATCATATCGCGGATGCCGCGGTGCTCGCTCGGAGCAGAATCCGGGCACCCCAGTCGCTACGCTGTCGTCATGGTGCAGGCATGACCGGACGCGAGCGCTGGGAGCGCGCGACCGAGTACCCCCTGCTCGCCCTCGGGCTCGCCTTCCTCGTCGCGTACGCGCTGCCGATCATCGACCCCGACTTTCCGGCGCCCTGGACGGCTGTCTTCTTCGCTGTGGAGATCGTCGCGTGGGTCGCGTTCGCCATCGACCTCGTGGTGCGCATCGCGATCTCGCACGACCGGTGGCGGTTCATCCGCACGCATCCGCTCGACATCGCCGCCGTCATCCTGCCGATCTTGCGGCCGCTTCAGGCGCTGCGCGCGCTGTCGATCCTGTTCCTGTCGGCGCGCGGGCTGCACCGTATCCTGCGCAACCGCGTGCTCACGTATGTGGTCATCGCGGCGATGGGCATCTGGCTGATCGCCGGGCTCGCGGTGACCCAGGCCGAGCGCGGTGTCGTGGGCGCGAACATCCACGACGTCTGGGAGGGCTGGTGGTGGGCCTTCGTCACCATGGCAACCGTCGGCTACGGCGACGTCTACCCGATCACGATCGAGGGGCGACTGGTCGCAGTGGGGCTCGTGGTCACGGGTATCGCGCTGGTCGGCACGGTGACCGCCTACATCGCGTCGTGGTTCGCGGCGCAGACTCGCGCCGCTGAGCTGGCGATCCAGGCCGAGATCGACGAGTCCGAGGACAAGATCGACGCGCTGGCGCGGCAGGTGGCCGCACTGCAGAAGCTCATTGCGGAGCGGCTGCCGGAGGGCGAGAAGAGCTCGAGCGACTGAGCGGGTCAGGAACGATCAGCCGGTGCCCGGAGGTCGATCCAGCCCGGTTGATTGAACGAGCGCAGCCAGTTCGGCCCGGGAGAGGGGGAACAGCGTAGTAACGCTGTCAACGATCACGATCTGGCACGAGCTTCCATCGTCGGCCATCAACTCCAATCCGAAGAATTCTCTGGTGGCCTCGACGCGAGGAACCACTCGCAACGTTGGTGAACTGAATGCTGCAACTTTGGTCCAACGAGCCCACACGCCCAGCTCTCCGGGCGTCGCCTCGAGTGTCGCGGTCAGTCCGAGGCGCGGTGAGGTGTCACGGTCGGTAAAGCTCATCAGCCTGCTGCTCATGACGACCAGCGTTCTGAACTCCGCGTTGGGTCGACCTATGAACACGACCGCCTCCTTCTCCGCGTGTCTCCGGACGTGGCGGAATCGAAGGCGGGCCGGCACTATCAGCGCGACGAGAACAATCACGATCAGCGATGTCAGGATGGTGTCGGCGATGAGGCTGGATTCCGCGCGCTCGACCGCAGGGCCATCCAGAGCAAGTTCCGCCCGGTGCCTAGCGAGCAAGTCCCAGCCGAACTTGAGCACAACGAAGAGCGCGAACCCCACGATGACCGCAAGTCGGGCCTTCGGTCCTACGTCTAGTCGCATGGCACACGCGCTCTCTTGAGACTCCTTCGGATACTCAACCAGACCTGCGGCGGTTTCGATACGGCGCTACGCGCCTACTCAACCGACTGGGGCGGGCCGGGTGAGGCGCTCCACGTACGGGGTCGCCGGCGCCGCCGTGAGCTCCGCGAGTGACCCGCGCTGGGTGGCGCGGCCACGCTCGAGCACGATCACGTCGAGGGCGAGAGCCGTGACATCCGCGAGGCTGTGAGTGACGACGATCGTGAGGCCCGCGTAGTCGGCGAGGTGCGTGGCGAGCTCGGCGCGCACGTCGGCGCGGATCTCCACGTCGAGGGCCGCGAGCGGCTCGTCGAGCAGCAGCACCTCCGGGTCGGTCGCGAGCGCGCGGGCTAGGGCGACGCGCTGCGCCTGCCCGCCGGAGAGCTGCGCCGGCCTGCGCTGAGCGAGAGCCGCGAGGTCGAGCCGGGCCAGCCAGTCGGATGCCGCCTGCCGGGCTGCAGACCGCGGCATCCCGGTCGCCCGCGGGCCGAAGGCCACGTTCTCGAGCACCGTCAGGTGCGGGAACAGCAGGTAGTCCTGGAACACGCACCCCACCCGGCGCTGCTCGACCGGCAGCTCGTCGAGCACGCGGTCGCCGACCCGCACGGTGCCCTCATTCGGCACGAGCCCGGCAATCGCGCCGAGGGCGGTGGACTTGCCCGCGCCGTTCGGCCCGACGAGAGCAAGGGTGCGGCCGGGGTCGACGGAGAGTTCGAGCTCAAGGCTGAGGTCCCCGCGCTTCACCCGCAGTTGCGCGGCGAGGCTCACGACGTCAGCCCCGGCACCCAGCGGTCACGCAGCGTGACGAGTACGGCCACGCTCACCACCATCAGGGTCAGCGAGAGGGCGATGGCGGCATCCGGGTCACGCTGCAGTTCGAGGTAGGTCGCGATCGGCAGGGTCTGCGTCACGCCCGGGAAGCTGCCCGCGAACGTGATCGTCGCCCCGAACTCGCCGAGCGCGCGGGTGAAGCACAGCAGCGCGCCCGCGCTCACACCGGGCGCGACGAGCGGCAGGGTGACGCGGCGCAGGATCGTCCAGCGCGTCGCGCCGAGGGTCGCGGCCGCCGTCTCGAACCGCCGATCGGATGCCCGCACCGCACTCTCCACGGCGAGCACGAGGAACGGCATCGCCACGAACACCTGCGCGATCACCACGGCCGTCGTCGAGAAGGGGATCTGGAACGGCAGGAACTGCCCGATCAACCCGCGCCGCCCCAGGAGCAACAGCAGCGCGACGCCGCCGACCACCGGCGGCAGCACGAGCGGCACGGTCACGAGCGCACGCAGCAGCCGTCGCGGCACAGCGGGCCAGTCGGCCGAGCGCGCCAAGACGAGCGCCAGCGGGATGCCCAGCGCGAGGCTCACGACGGTGGCGATCGACGCCGTGCCGAGCGACAGGCCCAGCGCCTGTAGCACCTCGCTGCGGCTCAGCAGCTCGGGCAGCTGCGCCCACGGCGCGCGCACGATGAGCGCCACGAGCGGCAGCCCCAGCAGCGCGATGGCCAGCCCTGCGGGGATCCACAGGGCGGGAGTGAGGAAGCTACGGCGCACCGAAGCCAGCCTTCTGCAGGATCCGCTGGCCGGCATCCGAGAGCACGAAGGCTGCGAACGCGGCGGCGGAATCGGGGTTCGCCGACGCGGTCAGCGCCGCGATCGGATACCTCGCGATCGCGCCCGACGCCTCCGGGAACTCGATGCCCTTCACCTTCGCACCCGCGGCCAGCACGTCGGTTCGGTAGACGAGCCCGGCATCCACCTCGCCCAGCTCGATCTTGGTGAGCACGGCCCTGACGTCCTGCTCGTAGGTGTCGACGGATGCGACGATTCCCGCAGCATCGAGCGCCTTGGCCGCAGCGGCTCCGCACGGCACCTCCGCGGCACACAGCGCGATCGCCAGGTCGGGGTTCGCGAAGTCGGCGAGGCCGGTCACGCCGCCGGGGTTGTCGGTCGGCACCGCGATCTCGAGAGTGTTGGTGGCGAAGTCGGCGGGGTCGGTGGCGAGGCCGGCATCCGTCACCGTCGTCATCGTGGCGGGGCTCGCGGCGGCGAACACGTCGGCTGGCGCACCCTCGACGATCTGGGTGGCGAGGCCCGAGCTGCCGCCGAAGTTGAAGGTCACCTGGACGTTCGGGTGCTCGGCCGTGAACGCATCGGCGATCGCCTGGAACGATTCGGTGAGAGATGCCGCGGCGAAAACTGTCACGGTGCCGGCGACCGTGCCCTCGTTCGTAGGTGCCGGCTCGGGTACGGCGGCGCAGCCAGTGAGTGCGACGGCAGCCAGGGCGGCAAGAACAAGTGGCCGCCTCACGGCACTTCCACCACGACGTTCGTGGCCTTGATGCTCGCGACCGCGAGACTCCCCGGTTCGAGGCCGAGCTCCGTCGCCGCCTCCGAGCTCATGAGCGACACGATGCGGAACGGCCCAGCCTGAAGCTCCACCTGCGCCATGACCGTGTCCTTGGTCACCTTCGTGACGATGCCGGTGACTCGATTGCGCGCGCTCGCGCGGCTGTGCGGGAACGCGTCATCGAGCGCGGACTCGGCAGCGAGTTCCTGCGCGAGGGCGGCGAGCTGGGCGCCCGCGACCGTCGCCGGGCTCCCCGACAGGGTCAACCGACCCGCGTCCGCCCAGCGACGGAGCGTGTCGTCGCTCACGCCGAGCAGCGCGGCGGCCTGTTTCACGGTGAAGTCGGTCATCGGCATCCTCATCTGCGGTTACCTACGGCAATTCTAGGCGCACTTGCGACTTCAGTTGGTCGGCAAACTGCGCCCCGTGTCCATAACTCCTGCAATTTTGGGGCGAGGCAACCACTCCTTGGCGGAACTGGGGCTCCGCCGCAGCGACCCGGCCAGGATTGCAGGAGTTATCGACAACGGCGGCAGCTGACTGCGGCCGCGGAGTGCGGCAGCGGACGGCGGCCGCGGGGAGAATGCACGGCGGTGCGAAGATGGAACCATGGATGCCCGCTACTCGCGCCAGGAGGCCCTGCCGGGCTTCGGCGCCGACGGCCAGCGGCGGCTCGCCGCCGCCCGCGTGCTGGTGATCGGGGCGGGCGGGCTCGGGTCGAGCGTCATCCCGGCCCTCGCGGGTGCCGGCGTGGGCACGCTGGCCATCGTCGACGACGACCGCGTCGAGCTCAGCAACCTGCACCGCCAGACGGTGCACGCGATGGCGGATGTCGGCCACAGCAAGGCGCAATCCGCGGCTCAGAAGGTGGCGGCCCTCAATCCCGAGGTGCGGGTGCGCGCGATCGACGAACGCCTCAGCAGCGCGAACGCTCTCGAGCTATTCGCCGGGTTCGATCTCGTGGTCGACGGCAGCGACAACTTCCCGACCCGCTACCTCGCCGATGACGCGGCACGGCTCACCGGCATCCCGGTCGTCTGGGGTGCCGTCTCGCAGTACGGCGGGCAGGCCGGACTCAGCTGGGCGGCGAAAGGCCCGACCTACCGCGACCTGTTCCCGGTGCCGCCTGCGCCTGGCACCGTGCCCAGCTGCGAGGTCGGCGGGGTACTGCCGACCACCGTCGCGGTCATCGGGGCGATCATGGCGACCGAGGCGATCAAGGTGCTCACCGGCATCGGCTCCCCCGCGATCGGCCGGGCTACGACCTACGACGCGCTGAGCGGGGGGTTCCGCACCCTCGACTACGCGGTCGACCCGAGCGCCGAGCCCGTGACCGGACTCATCGACTACGCCGCGTTCTGCGGCCTGGGCGACTCGATCAGCCCCGCCCAGCTCGCCGCCCGCTCCGATGACTTCACCCTGCTCGACGTGCGCGAGCCGTGGGAGGTCGAGGTCGTCGCGCTGCCCGGCGCGCTGTCCGTGCCACTCGGTGAGCTCGAGTTGCGGCTCGGCGAGCTCGACCCCGCCAAGCCGGTCGTGACCTACTGCCATCACGGCATCCGCTCGGCGAGCGCCCGCCTGCTGCTCGCCGACCACGGGTTCACGGCCAGCCACCTCAAGGGCGGCATCGACGCCTGGGCCCGCGAACTCGACCCGGCGATGGGGAGGTACTGATGTCGGGCCACGGCCACAGCTGGAGCATCGAGGAGCACGCCGCCCACGTCGCCGAACTGCTTGCACCCGCTCTGGCACCCCGGCCCGGGACGATCCCCGTCGACGAGGCCCTCGGCCGCGTCACGAGCGCGGCAGTGCTCTCGCCGGTCGACCTGCCGCTGTTCCGCAACTCCCAGATGGACGGCTTCGCCGTGCGATCCGCGGATGTCGCCCCCACGCCGACAACACTGCCGATCGTCGGCGAGGTGGCGGCCCGGCCCTCGTCGCCGCCCGACCTCGCCCCCGGCACGGCGGTGCGCATCATGACGGGTGCCGTCGTGCCGAACGGCGCCGACGCGGTCATCCCGGTGGAGGACACCACGAGCGACGGTGACACTGTCACGATCTCCCGCGGTCGCTCCGCTGGCGAGTTCGTGCGTGAGCGCGGCAACGACCTGCGCGCCGGCGACGAGTTGCTGCCCGCCGGCCTGCGCCTCGGCTCCCGCCACCTGGCGGTGCTCGCCGCGGCCGGCATCACCGAGGTCGCCGTCGTCGCTCGCCCCCGGGTGTCGATCATCACCACCGGCAGCGAGCTCGTGCCGCCGGGCGCGACGCCGGTGCTCGGGCAGGTGTTCGACTCAAACGGCACCGCACTCGCGGCGGCGGTCATAGCGGCAGGCGCCGTCGTCGCGGCGCGCGCGCACGTCACCGACGACCCCGCCGAGCTGATCGCCGCCCTCGCCGTTCCGGCCGACCTGGTGCTCACCTCCGGCGGTATCTCCATGGGCGACTACGAGGTGGTGCGCGAACTGCTCGAACCGCGCGGCGCCCGAGTCGGGCACGTCGCCATGCAGCCGGGCGGGCCGCAGGCGACAGCGGTCTGGGATGGCGTGCCCGTGATCTGCTTCCCCGGCAACCCGGTGAGCACGCAGTTGTCGTTCGAGGTGTTCGTTGCGCCGCTGCTGCGCACCGTCGCGGGACTGCCGCAGGCGGTGCGCGAGCGGCGACAGCTGAGCGACGCTGTGGTCAGTGTCGCTGGGCGGCGGCAGTTCCTGCGCGGGCGAGCGGCCGAGGGCGGTCGGGTGGTGATCGCCTCGGGGCCGGGGTCGCACCTGGTGGCGGGGTTGGCGGCATCCGATCTTCTTGTCATCATTCCGGAAGAAGTGACGGCCCTGAACGCGGGCGACGACGTGGAAACATGGGCACTATGAGTTCACCGAGTCGCCCGGGCCAGAGCCAGCCCGCGCTGAGTCACGTCGGCCCGGACGGGCGCGCCCGCATGGTCGACGTCGGCGACAAGGCCGTCACGCGTCGCTGCGCCACGGCGCGCGGACGCTTCGAGACCACCCAGGAGGTTCTCGCGCTCGTGCGTGCCGACGGCCTGCCGAAGGCCGACGTGCTGGCGACCGCGCGCATCGCCGGTATTCAGGGAGCCAAGCGCACGAGCGAGCTCATCCCGCTCTGCCACCCGATCGCGCTCACCTCGGTAAGCGTCGACTTCACCCTCAACGACGACTGGATCGAGATCACAGCCACGGCCAAGACCACGGGCAAGACCGGCGTCGAGATGGAGGCGCTCACCGCCGTCGCGATCGCCGGGCTCACCCTGCACGACATGACCAAGGCCGTCGATCCGCAGTCGGTGCTCGGCGAGATCCAGCTCATCGAGAAGACCGGGGGTCGCACCAGACCCGAGGTCGTGCCCGGCACCGCGGCCGTGCTCGTCGCCTCCACTCGCGCTGCGGCCGGCACTCGCGACGACACCACCGGCCCGGTGATTGCCGCCTGGCTGGCGGAGCGGGGCTACAGCGCGAGCGTCACTGTCGCCGCCGATGCGGATGTCGCATCCGCCCTCGATCCGATCATCGCCGCGGGCCCGGCCGTCGTGATCACCACCGGGGGCACCGGCATGAGCCCCACGGACCGCACGCCGGAGGCGACCGCGGCCCTGCTCGACCGCGAGCTGCCGGGAATCTCCGAGGCGATACGCGCGCGCGGCCTCGCCCACACCCCGAAGGCCGCGCTCAGCCGGGGCGTCGCGGGCACCGTCGGTGGAACCGTCATCGTCAACCTGCCCGGCTCGACCGGCGGAGTGAAGGACGGCCTGGCCGTGCTCGACGAGCTGCTCGCGCACCTGGTCGCGCAGGTCGCGGGTGGCGGCGACCATGAGTGAGCCGGCCGAGCCCGATCTCGATCCCGCTCGATCACGGGTGATCGAGCCCACCGAGATCCTCGCGGCGATCTCCGAAACCCCGCTGGATGCCGCGGCCCTCGAGCACTTCGTCCTGACCCCCGCCAACGGCGCTCTCGTCACCTTCCGCGGAGTTGTGCGCGACCACGACCACGGACTCGCGGTGTCGGCGCTCGACTACCAGGCCCACCCCGACGCCGAGCGCTTCCTCGCCGACTGCTGTCGCCAGGTGTGCGAGGCGACCGGTTTGCGCGTGGCGGCGGCGCATCGCGTCGGTGCTCTGGTGGTCGGGGATGTTGCGCTCGTGGCATCCGTCGCCGCGCCGCACCGCGCAGAGGCGTTCGCGGCGTGCGAGCAGCTGGTGGATCTCATCAAGGTGACGGTGCCCATCTGGAAGCGCCAGCACCTCGCCGACGGGGCAACGGAGTGGGTCGGGCTCTGAGCGAGCGTGGTCAGCGCGACGCCGCGGCCCGGGTAGCGTTGTGAGGTGCCCAGAAAATCAGCGCCCTCACAGGGCACGATGAACTCGATGAACCGGATGCACCGCGCGCTGATCACGCTCTCGGGCGGTCGGCTAGGGTGGCGCATGGCCGGGATGCCCATGCTCGAGCTCACGACGACGGGTCGCAAGTCGGGCGAGCTGCGGTCGACGATGCTGAGTTCCCCGTTGCAGCCCCACGGCAGTTACGTAGTCGTTGCCTCCCGCGGCGGGGATGACCACCACCCCGCCTGGTACCTCAACCTCGTCGAGAACCCCGAGGTGCAGGTCGTGTTCCAGGGCGGCGCGCGCGAGGTGCGGCACGCCCGTGTCGCGACCGAGGTCGAGCGCGCGCGGCTGTGGCCGATCATCACCGACGACCACAAGAACTACGCCGACTACCAGGAGAAGACCGACCGGGAGATCCCCCTCGTCTTCCTCGACCCGATCCGCTAGCGCCTAGCCGCCCGCAAAAGGCGGCAGCACGTCGACCCGGGCTCCGAGCGCCCGCGAATCGTTCCGGCTGACGACGCCGTCGACGAGGAACGACCCGGATGCCAGCACGCGCGCCATAGCGTCGCCGTACCGTTCGACGAGCACCGACTTCAACTCCCGCACCGTGGACACCGCGGGCAGAAGCTCCTCCTCGCACCCCGCGGCGTCTGCGGCCGCCGCGAAGTACCGCACGAGCACACCCTCAGCCACCGATCGCCCCCATCGAGCGCAGGGGTCGCACGAAATCCGGCCGCGAGATGCCGTGGCCTTGCTGCTTCTGCCACTGGGCGGCTCGCCACCGGTCGGCGATGGCAGCGTCATCCGCACCACTTCGGAGCAGGGCGCGCAGGTCGGTCTCGTCGTCCCCGAACAGGCAGGAGCGCACGGTTCCCTCGGCGGTCAGGCGGGTGCGGTCGCAGGCCTCACAGAAACTGCGGGTCACCGAGGCGATGATGCCCACCGTCGCGGGGCCGCCCTCGCGTTGGTAGCCATCGACCAGCCACTCCTCCGCGGGCGCCGACGGGTCGTCGCGGTGCGGCGACGACAGTGTGAAACGCGCGCCGAGCACGTCGAGCAGCTCGGCCGCGTCGACCATGTTGTCGCGCACCCAGGTCTCGTCGGCGTCGAGCGGCATCTGCTCGATGAAGCGCAACCGCGCGCCGTTGCCGAGAGCCCACTCGAGCAGGTCGGCGGCGCCCGCGAGGGTGTCGCGCATGAGCACGGCGTTGATCTTCAGGGGGGTGATGCCGGCTCGCCGGGCGGCGTCGATTCCCGCGAACACTGACGGCAGACGATCGCGGCGGGTGAGGCGAGCAAAGTGGTCGCGATCGACGGTGTCGAGCGAGATGTTGATGCGGTTCAGTCCCGCGGCGACCAGGCCGTCGACCCGCTTGTCGAGGCCGATTCCGTTGGTCGTCATGCTGAGCGAAACCCCGGTGATCGACCTCCCGGTGATCGAGCTCGTCGAGATCGCCTCCGCGCTCAACCCCACAATCTCTTCGAGGTCGGCCCGCATGAGCGGCTCCCCCCCGGTGAAGCGGATGTCGCGCACCCCCAAGTCGCGCACGGCGATGCCGACCAGCCGCGCGATCTCCTCCGCCGTCAGCAGCTGGTCCCGGGCGATCGCGGGCAGACCCTCCGCAGGCATGCAGTAGGTGCAGCGCAGCGAGCACTTCTCCGTGATGGACACCCGCAGGTCGCGAGCCTCGCGGCCGAAGCGATCGATGAGGCCCGAGGCATCCGGTCGCCCGTCGGTGGGCGGGACATCGCGGTGCACTCCGGGGAGTCCGAGCGCGATAGCCATGCCTCAACCCTAGGCCGGTTGGGTAGCGCGCCGCGCGTATCGAAACCCACCCCGGCGCGGTTTCGATACGCGGCTATGCCACTACTCAACCAGCCTTATACGCTGAGCTATGGCCATCTTCTCCCGCGGCTTCTCCGGCCGCCCCCGCGAGTCGAACCCGGACCTTCCGCCGGGCCAGTTCCTCACCGAGGACTTCCCGGTCCTCTCCGCCGGACCCACCCCGCGCCTCGACACGGCGGACTGGAAGTTCGAGATCAAGACCGAGACCGGGCAGACGCTGTCCTGGAACTGGGACGAGCTCACCGCGCTCGGCCTCGAAGACGTGCACACCGACATCCACTGCGTCACCCGCTGGTCGAAGCTCGGCACGGACTGGCGCGGCATCTCGCTCGACAAGCTCTTCGAGGACGCCGAGACGAGCTTCGACTTCGTGATGGTGCACTCCTACGGCGGCTACACGACCAACCTCCCGCTCGAAGACCTGATGAACGGTCAGGCCTGGATCGCGACCGAGTTCGGCGGCGAGCCCCTCGAACCCGACCACGGCGGCCCGGCCCGGCTGCTCGTGCCGCACCTCTACTTCTGGAAGAGCGCCAAGTGGGTGCGCGGCATCACCATGCAGCGCACCGACAGCCCAGGGTTCTGGGAGCAGAACGGGTACCACATCTACGGTGACCCGTGGCGCGAGGAACGGTACTGGTAGCGCACCGGTGACCTTCCGTGACTGGCTCGTGGGCACTGTCGTGTCCACGACCATGCAGACCCCGACCGCGAAGAGCATCGTGCTGGATGTGCCCGGCTGGAAGGGCAGCGCCGCCGGACAGCACGTCGATGTGCGGCTGACCGCCGAGGACGGCTACCAGGCCGTGCGCGCCTACTCGCTGGCCTCCACCGGTCCGGGCGACCGCGTCGAGCTGGCCGTCGACCTCATCGAAGACGGCGAGGTCTCGCCCTACCTCGTCGGCGAGCTACGGGAGGGCGACCAGCTGGAGTTCCGCGGGCCGCTGGGGCGCTGGTTCGTCTGGAAGCCGGGCGACACGCAGCCCGTGCAGCTTGTCGCGGGAGGTTCGGGCGTGGTGCCGTTGCTGGCGATGGCGCGGGCGCATGCGGCATCCGGATCTGAAGCGAAGTTCAGGCTGCTGTACTCGGTGCGCACGCCTGCCGAGGTGTTCTACGCCGACGAGCTCGCGTCGCTCGCTGGCCCGAACTTCGAGGTCACCTTCGTCTACACGCGCCAGACCCCGCCCGGATGGCCCCACCCCGCCGGTCGGGTCAGTCGCGAAATTCTCGGGTCGGCCACCATCCCTGCCGCCGAGAACCCGGCCGTCTTCGTCTGCGGCCCGACGGGCTTCGTCGAGAGCGTTGCGGACTGGCTGGTCGAACTCGGGCACAACGCCCTCGCCGTGAAGACCGAGCGATTCGGAGGCAACTGATGACCCACCTCGATGGCAACGCGCTCGCTGGGCCTCTGTCGGAGGTGTTCCGCGACGATATGACCACCGCCCTGGGCCGGTGCGCGAGCTGCGGCGATGTGAGCGTGCTGGCCGAGGCACTGGTGTACGACGCAGCCCCCGGCTGGGCGGTGCGCTGTCATGCCTGCGGCGACGTGCTCATGACCTTCGTGCGCACCCTCGACCGGCTGCGCATCGACATGCGGGGCCTCACCGCGCTGGAGATCCCCAGCTGACCTGGGCGAGTACAGAACCACTCAGTGCGAGCGCCGGCGCACCATCAGCCGGTCGCGCAAACGATCGGGCAGGTGTCGAACGACCCGCCCGATGAGCTTCGCGTCGGAGCCGACCAGGTAGCGGGTCTTCGGCCGTGCGGCGGTGAGCGCGTGGATGATCGCGTCGGCGACCCGCTCCGGCGGCAGCCCTTCGGCGGCGGCGCGCTTCGCCGAGGCGCGGGCTCCGGCGATGCCCTTCGCGTAGAGCTCGGTTGCCTCGGGCGGCATCCGGTCGATCATCGTGTCGGCCTTTGCCGACGCGGTTGCCCAGATCGGGGTGGCGATCTGTCCGGGCTCGATCGCCGACACCTGGATTCCCCAGGACGCCAGCTCGATGCGCAGGGTGTCGGTCATCGCCTCGAGCGCGAACTTCGACGCGTGGTACGGGCCGAGCATCGGTCCGGAGATCAGCCCGCCGATCGACGTGATGTTGACGATGCGGCCCTTCGACGCGCGCAGCAGCGGCAGCACCGACTGCGTGACGGCGAGCTGGCCGACGACGTTGACCTCGAGCTGGTGACGGAAGTCATCGACGGCGATGAACTCGAGCGGTGCCGCGGCAGCAATGCCGGCGTTGTTCACGAGCCCCATCAGCGGGATGCCCGACTCGGCGATCGCCCGTGCTGCGGCCGCGATCTGCTCGGCGACCGTGACGTCGAGGATGAGCGGCACGATGTGCTGCCCGGCGGCAACCAGCGCGTCAGCGTCGGCGGGCTTGCGCACCCCCGCGAAGACGGTGATGCCGCGGGCATCCAGAGCCAGGGCAGTCGCGCGACCGATTCCGGTGGATGCCCCGGTCACGAGAACAGCGGAGGCGCTCACGACGCACTCCTCGCGGGCCGACCGCGGCTGTACGCGATCGCGAGTGCGGCGAGCCCCACGATGAACGCCGCGATTCCGAGCACGTAGGCGAACACACTGAGCCAGCCCGTCGACGGTTCAAGGAACGGGTACGGGTACCAGCCGTCGAACGCGCCGCGCACCAGTGTGAAGCCGATCCAGACGAGGGGAAAGATCACCACGATGCGCAGTGCCGTCCACCGCAGCGCCGGCCGCCCGGGCGACAGCAGCCAGTCGAGTAGCATGACGATCGGAATCCACACGTGCATGATCTCGCCCGGCCAGGTCGAGACGACGAAGCCCTCATCAGGGATGCCGCGCAGCAGCGCGTTGTACACGATCGCCGTGACGACGGCGTAGGTGAGCACCGACATCCGGGCCACCGTGTAGCCGACCGGATCGACGGCACGAGTCAGCGCGAGCACACCGCCCCAGGCCAGCACACCGATGCCGATGATGGTCGTGAGAATCGTGAAGTAGCTGAAGTACTGCGTCGCGATCATGTCGTTGTTGACCGTCTTCTCGACGATCTGGAACACGAGTGCGACACCCAGCACCAGCGCGGCGGCGAGTCGAAGTGTGCCGACGACGCGGCGGGCGGGCGACAGCGATGTCATACGGTCACCCTAGCAACGGCGCGCCTGCCGAAAGTCCCTACCCGGCCCGCCCAGTGCGACCTAGGCTCGGCACATGAGCACCATCGCACCGCAGCCCGTCGCCGTCATCACCGGAGGCGCCCGAGGCATCGGCCGTCAGCTGGCCACCGACCTCCTCGCCCGCGGATACCGGGTGGTGATCGGCGACCTGGATCAGGCGGTCACGGATGCCACGGCCGCAGAGCTCGGCGCCGGAGCATCCGCCGTGCGGCTCGACGTGACCGACCGCACGAACCTCGCAGCGGTCGTCGCGCAGGTCGAGGCGACGGTGGGGCCGATCGCCCTCTGGATCAATAACGCGGGCATCATGCCGACCGGACCGTTCCGTGACCAGAAGATGGATGTGGCGCGCGCGATCATCGACATCAACTACGCGGGAGTCGTGGAGGGCACGGCCGCCGTACTGCCGGGCATGCTCGAGCGCCGCGCGGGTACCATCGTCAACTTGGCGAGCGCGACCGGCATCAAGCCGCTCGCCGGGGTCGCCGTGTACTCGGGTACGAAGGCGGCGGTCATCGCGTTCACGCAATCGCTGCGCCGCGAACTGCGCGGCACGGGCGTGCGACTCATCGTCGTCAGCCCGAATCTGGTGCGCACGGCGCTCGGCGCGGGCATCACTCCCCCGCGCCTCACGGGCGTCATCACCGCACCGATGGTGAGCGCCGCGATCATGGCGGCGCTCGACCGACCGCGACGGTTCAGCATCGTGGTGCCCGGGCGGCTCGCGCCGGTGTTGCGCCTGTCGAACGCTTTGCCAATTCGGCTGCGTGACTGGGTGGATGACCACGCCGGGAGCGACGAGGTAGGGCTCGGCGGCGACCCTGCCGTGCGCGAACAGTACCTGATCGGCGTGCTCGGCAAGGCCAAGAAGGGCTGACAGGGGTGGGTTCTACGTCGGCGGGATGCGCGTCACGGCCGGTCGGCTTAGCCGACCGATTCAGGCGTCAGCGCGACGTCGACGGAAGCCCAGAATGCATACACCGACGACGGCCACGGTGAGTGCCGAAGCGAGTAGCACAAAGTCGGGCGCGGCCGATCCCGTGTTGGCCAGGGCAGGAGCAGCACCTGCGAGCGTCGGAACCTGGAAGCCCTCGGTCACTCCACCCACCATGCTGAAGGTGTAGCGGCCGAGCACCGGTGAGTTCAGGCTGTTGCCGACCAGCGGCGTCGCTCCCCCGTCGACCAGGTTGAACACCGGAGTACCCGCGAACAGTTCGTAGGGCTCAGCAGTGTCGGGTGCTCCCGGGATGAAGTTGGCCCAGCCGATGCCCCACCGGCAGTCGGGGTCGCCTGCCGCCTCAGAGCAGCTCTCAGTGGGGTCGGCGGCGGAGTAGCCACCCTCACCGTCGAGAAGGTGCCCGAAGTTGAACTCGATGTCGAAGTCCCAGCCGACTGTGTCGTCGCCCGTTGCCTTCTTGGTGATGACGATCTGGAATGTGTTGTCGAGGGTCGGATCATTCTCGTCGTTGTACATAGCGACGCGGTACCACGTGATGACAAAGGCATCCCTACCGTCAATCGTGGTCTCGCCGTAGTAGATCTCGCAAGGCAGACCGAATCCGTCGCTCGCATAGTCGTCACAAGCGCCGAGATCGATGTCTGCTGCGAGGGCTGCGATCATCGAGGCGGATGACGAGAGGGCGAGGTTCTCGAGATCGAGGTTGTACTCGTCGCTGCAGCCGTCAGCATCCGTCGGCACGGGGTAGAACCCGCCGTTAGTGCTCACACACAGCCCCTCGGACCTCACACCGAAGAAGTTGAGGGCGAAAGGCGCAGTGAGCGTCTCCGTGTCGTCATCCTCACCGGAGAGCCCAGCAATCGGCGTGCCAAATGGCCCAGTCGTGTCGTAGCGCATCGCGTCAGTGACGTCACCCACGCCGGGCGTGGCGGCCACGGCAGCCATCGGTGCTCCCACCACGAGTGCGGTGACCGCAACGAGTGCGGCAAGACCGCTCCAACGACGACGAATGCCCGAAATGGCCACGTGCAACCTCCCAGAGTGCTGTGAGTTCAGACTAGGGGACACGGGGTACGGCCGCACACCGCGGCCCACCCCCTCATCGGGGGGCGAACAGGAGTTCACACGAGAAACGGCCCGGGATTGTGTCCCGGGCCGTCGGTCTCGTTGCGGGGGGCGGTTTCGATACGCGGCTGCGCCGCTACTCAACCAGCCTGTGCGGCTGCGCCGCTACTCAACCAGCAGTGTGACTAGCGCGCTGCCGAACCTTCCACGTAGTCAGCGTCCTGCTGCTTCCACGCGAAGAGCGCGCGCAGCTTCTGTCCGGTCGCCTCGATGGGGTGAGCGGCACCCTTCTCGCGCAGGGCGAGGAACTCGGGCGCACCGGCATCCTGATCGGCGATGAAGCGCTTTGCGAACGCACCCGACTGGATGTCGGCGAGCACGGCCTTCATGTTCTCCTTGACCGAGGGGTCGATCACGCGCGGGCCGGAGACGTAGTCGCCGTACTCGGCAGTGTCGGAGACGCTCCAGCGCTGCTTGGCGATGCCGCCCTCCCACATGAGGTCGACGATGAGCTTGAGCTCGTGCAGCACCTCGAAGTAGGCGATCTCGGGCTGGTAGCCGGCCTCGATCAGCGTCTCGAAGCCGTACATGACCAGCTGCGAGGTGCCACCGCAGAGCACGGCCTGCTCACCGAACAGGTCGGTCTCGGTCTCCTCGGTGAAGGTGGTCTTGATGACGCCGGCGCGGGTTCCGCCGATCGCCTTCGCGTACGAGAGGGCGAGGTCCCAGGCGTGGCCAGAAGCGTCGCGCTCGACGGCGATGATGTCCGGTATGCCGCGACCAGCGACGAACTCGCGGCGCACCGTGTGACCGGGGGCCTTCGGCGCGATCAGGATCACGTCGACACCCTCGGGGGCGTCGATGTAGCCGAAGCGGATGTTGAACCCGTGCGCGAAGGCGAGGGTCTTGCCGGGCTTGAGCTTGTCCTTGATGCTGCCGCTGTAGATGGCGCGCTGGTGCTGGTCGGGCGCGAGGATCATGATCACGTCGGCCCACTCGGCGGCGTCGGCGACCGAGAGAACCTCGAAGCCCTCCTCGGTGGCCTTGGGCGCGGACTTGGAGCCGTCCTTGAGGCCGATCTTCACCTCGACGCCGGAGTCGCGCAGGTTCTGCGCGTGGGCGTGGCCCTGTGAGCCGTAACCGATGATGGCGACCTTCTTGCCCTGGATGAGGGAGATGTCGGCGTCGTTGTCGTAGAGGAGTTCTGCTGCCACTGTTTCGTTCCTTTGTGTTGTGTGGTCTCGATACGCGCTTTGCGCTACTCGACCGGCTGATGACCGTTAGTTCTTGAAGACGCGTTCGGTGATGCTCTTGCCGCCGCGCCCGATGGCGAGCAGACCGGACTGCGCGATCTCCTTGATGCCGTAGGGCTCGAGCACGCGCAGGAAGGCCTGGATCTTGGGGGTGTCACCCGTGGTCTCGATCACGAGGGCGTCGGTGGCGACATCCACCACCTTGGCCCTGAACAGGGTGACGGCCTCGAGAATCTGCGACCGCGTGGTGTTATCGACGCGCACCTTGATGAGCAGATGCTCGCGCGTGACCGACTGGGTGGGGTCGAGCTCGACGATCTTGATCACGTTGACGAGCTTGTTGAGCTGCTTGGTGACCTGCTCCAGCGGCAGCTGCTCGACGTCGACGACGACGGTGATGCGTGACAGGCCCTCGATCTCGCTCTTGCCCACGGCAAGCGACTCGATGTTGAACCCGCGGCGGGCAAAGAGTCCGGCGACCCTGGTGAGCAGGCCGGGCTTGTCCTCGACGAGTAGGGAGAGAACGTGCGACATGGTTACTCCTCCTCCCACTCGGGCGCGTGATCTCGGGCGTACTGCACGCTCGAGTTGCCGACGCCCTGCGGCACCATCGGCCACACCATCGCGTCGCGGCTGACGATGAAGTCGATCACCACGGGGCGGTCGTTGGTCTCCAGAGCCAGCGTGATGGCGGCATCCACTTCGTCCTCGGTGCGCACCCGGATCGCCAGGCACCCGTAGGCCTCGGCGAGCTTGAGGAAGTCGGGGATCATCACCGTGTCGTGACCGGTGTTGAGGTCGGTGAACGAGTGGCGACCGTCGTAGAACAGGGTCTGCCACTGGCGCACCATACCCAGCGACGAGTTGTTGATGATCGCGACCTTGATCGGGATGTTGTTGATCGTGCAGGTGGCGAGCTCCTGGTTGGTCATCTGGAAGCATCCGTCACCGTCGATCGCCCACACCACGCGGTCGGGGTTGGCGACCTTGGCACCCATCGCGGCGGGCACCCCATAGCCCATCGTGCCGGCGCCGCCGGAGTTCAGCCAGGCGTTGGGGCGCTCGTACTTGATGAACTGCGCCGCCCACATCTGGTGCTGGCCGACACCCGCAGCGTAGATGGCCTCGGGGCCGGAGAGCTGACCGATGCGCTCGATGATCTTCTGCGGCGAGAGCAGTCCGTCGTCGGGCATCGTGTAGCCGAGCGGGTAGTTCTTCTTGAGCTCGTTGAGCCGTGTCCACCACGCCGAGTAGTCGGGCTTGGCCGCCGCGGATGCCTCGGCGAACGCCGCGGTCAGGTCGACGATCACGTCCTTGGCGTCGCCCACGATGGGCACATCGGCGGCGCGGATCTTGCCGATCTCGGCCGGGTCGATGTCGACGTGCACGATCTTCGCGTTGGGGGCGAACTCGCTCGCCTTGCCCGTGACGCGGTCGTCGAAGCGGGCGCCCAGCGAGATGATCAGGTCGGACTCCTGCAGCCCGAGCACCGCGGGCACGGTACCGTGCATGCCGGGCATCCCGAGGTTGAGCGGGTTGGAGTCGGGGAACGCGCCGCGCGCCATGAGCGTCGTCACGATCGGCGCGCCGACGGCGGTCGCGAGCGCGAGCAGCTCCTTCGAGGCACCCGAGCGGATGACGCCGCCGCCCACGTAGAACACCGGGCGCTCGCTCTCCACCAGCAGCTGGGCCGCGGCCTGCACCTGCTTGCCGTGCGCCTTCATCACCGGACGGTAGCCGGGCAGGTCGACCTTCGGCGGCCAGATGAAGGTCGCGCTCTTCTGCTGCGCGTCCTTGGTCACGTCGACGAGCACCGGGCCCGGGCGACCCGTCGTGGCGATGTGGTACGCCGCTGCCAGGGTCGCCGGAACATCCTCTGCGCGCGTCACGAGGAACGAGTGCTTGGTGATCGGCATCGTGATTCCCACGATGTCGACCTCCTGGAAGGCGTCGGTTCCCATCGACGTGGAGAAGACCTGGCCGGTAATCGCGAGCAGCGGCACCGAGTCCATGTAGGCATCCGCGATGGCGGTCACGAGGTTGGTCGCGCCCGGGCCGCTGGTCGCGATCGCGACGCCGATCTTGCCGGTGGATGACGCGTACCCCTCGGCCGCGTGGCCGGCACCCTGCTCGTGCCGCACCAGGATGTGCCGGATCGAGGTGGAGGCCATGAGTTCGTCGTAGAAGGGCATGATTGCGCCGCCGGGAAGGCCGAAGACGTCGGAGATGCCGAGGTGTTCGAGTGAGCGCAGGATTGCGCCCGACCCCGTGAGTATCTCGGGTGCCGTCGACTTGGGCCTAGGGCTGGTGTCCGTGGACATGAGTTGTTCCTTATGTGCGTCGGTGATCGAGCGAAGTCGAGATCAGAGGGGGGCGCGAACTACCCCGTGACCGCGCCCACGGAGGCCGAGTGCACGAGCTTGGTGTATTTCGCGAGGACGCCACGGGTATAGCGCGGAGGAAGGGGAGCCCAGCCGTTGCGGCGAGCTTCCAGCTCTGCCGGCTCGACAAGTAGGTCGAGCGAGCGAGCTGCGATATCGACCCGTATCAGATCACCATCGCGCACGAAGGCGATGGGACCTGCGTCCACCGCTTCGGGAGCTATGTGGCCGATGCACAGGCCGGTTGTGCCGCCTGAGAATCTGCCGTCCGTCAAGAGTAGTACATCTTTTCCGAGGCCAGCGCCCTTGATGGCGGCGGTGATGGCGAGCATCTCGCGCATGCCCGGTCCACCCTTCGGGCCCTCGTAGCGGATGACGACGATGTCGCCGGCCTTGATCTCGCCGTTGGTGAGGGCATCCATCGCGGCCCGCTCACGCTCGAACACGCGGGCCGGACCCTCGAAGACTGTCGCGTCGAAGCCGGCGGTCTTCACGACCGCACCCTCGGGTGCCAGCGAGCCGTGCAGGATGGTGAGTCCACCGGTGGGGTGGATGGGGTTGTCGAGGGTGCGCAACACCTCGCCGTCCAGAGCTTCGGGGTCGAGCTCGGCTAGGTTCTCGGCCATCGTCTTGCCGGTGACCGTGAGCACGTCGCCGTGCATGAGTCCGGCATCCAGAAGCGCCTTCATGAGCACCGGGATGCCCCCGTGGCGGTCGACGTCGTTCATCACGTACTTGCCGAACGGCTTCAGGTCACCGATGTGCGGGATCGTCTCCCCGATGCGGTTGAAGTCGTCGAGAGTGAGCGGCACGTCGGCCTCGTTGGCGATGGCCAGGAGGTGCAGCACGGCATTGGTCGAGCCTCCTAAGGCCATGACGACGGCGATCGCGTTCTCGAACGCCTTGAGCGTGAGGATGTCGCGGGCCGTGTGTCCACGCTCCAACATTCCCACGACGGCCTCCCCCGACCGGTGCGCGTAGTAGTCGCGGCGTCGATCGGCCGCCGCCGGGCTCGCGGAGCCGGGCAGGCTCATCCCGAGCGCCTCGGCGACGCTGGCCATGGTGTTGGCCGTGTACATTCCGCCGCAGGCACCCTCGCCGGGCGCGAAGGCGCACTCGATGCGCTTGGCATCCTCGGGGCTCATCTTGCCGGCCCTGACCGCGCCGACTGCCTCGAACGAGTCGATGATCGTGATGTCCTTCTCGGTGCCGTCGCTGAGCTTGACCCAGCCGGGGGCGATCGATCCGGCGTAGAGGAAGACACTCGCGAGGTCGAGCCGCGCGGCAGCCATGAGCATGCCGGGGATCGACTTGTCGCATCCGGCCAGCAGCACCGAGCCGTCGAGGCGCTCTGCCTGCATGACGACCTCGACGGAGTCCGCGATGACCTCGCGCGAGACCAGCGAGAAGTGCATGCCCTCGTGCCCCATCGAGATGCCGTCGGAGACGGAGACCGTGCCGAACTGCAGCGGATAACCGCCGCCGCCGTGCACGCCCTCCTTGGCCGCCTGGGCGAGGCGGTCGAGCGACAGGTTGCAGGGGGTGATCTCGTTCCACGAGCTCGCGATGCCGATCTGCGGCTTGTCCCAGTCGGCGTCACCCATGCCGACCGCGCGGAGCATTCCGCGCGACGTGGTGGCTTCGATTCCGTCGGTGACGGTGCGGGAGCGGGGCTTGATATCTACGGGAGTTGCGGGCGTTTCCGGCATGCTACGAGGGTACAACCCACTTGCTGGTGGTGCCGACGAAGCCCGGCTTCGTCGGTGATCGATCGCGCGATCGCAAAGTATCGTTCAGAGCGAATCGATCACTGCTCGTGCACGTCGCCCTCGCGGAAGTCCGCGAGCAGGGCGAGGGCGCGAGCGACCTGGGTGGGTCCCGGCACCCGGAAGTTGGCGAGGGTCGCACCGGTACCGCTCTTGAGCCCGACGTCGTCCGCGCTGAGGGCGGCGAACGCATCCTCGTCGGTCACATCGTCGCCGGCGTAGAAGACGGCGTCGGCCTGGGTGTACTGCCGCAGGTGCTCGACCGCCTCGCCCTTGGTGGTGGAGCGCACCGAGAACTCGAGCACGTTCTTTCCCTCGCGGATGTAGACGTCGTTGACCTCCGCCTTGACCTCGTTGCGCGCCACGAGGTGGGCGATCCGGCTGTTCGCCTCGGTCGCCAGCCGCGTGTGCAGGGCGAAGCCGGCGGGCTTCGCCTCGAGCCACACGTCATCGACCGAGTCGGCGACCTGGCCCAGCACCGTGTTGATCAGGTCGACCTGCTTGAGCTCCGCGGTGTCCAGGGAAACCTGGGCCACCGGCGAATCGAGCCGGATCTCGATCCCGTGCGAGCCGACCAGAAGCACAGTGTCGGGCAGGTCGGCGACCGACTCAAGACTGGCCAGAGCCCGACCCGACACCAGAGCGACCCGCGTGTTGGGCATGGCGAGCAGGCGAAGCACCGCGTCGCGCGACTCGGGCAGGGCGCGCGCCATCTCGGGCTCGTCGACCTCCGGCGCGAGGGTGCCGTCGAAGTCGAGAGCAACGAGCAACCGCTTGGTGCGGGCGATCTCCCGCAGAGCACCGACCAGCGGTTCAGGAAGCCGCGAGTATCTCGGCGGCGTATCGACGTCAACCACGGGTCAGTGCGCCTTTCGACTGTCAAGGGTCCACTCGAGCTCATCGACGAGTTCCGTTGGAGACATCCGCTGGAAGCGACCGCGCTTGGCCTGGTCGAGAGTCGTGAGGAAGTCCGCCGACCACCGGGCGACGTCGAACTCGTGCACGCGCCGGCGCAGCGTGCGCATGCGCGAAGCGCGCTCGCGTCGGGGCATGGCGATCGCCGCGAGGATCGCATCCTTGAGCCCGTCGATGTCGTGCGGGTTGATCAGCAGCGCACGCTTGAGCTCGTCGGATGCGCCGGTGAACTCGCTGAGGATGAGCACCCCGTCTTCGTCGAAGCGGCTGGCCACATACTCCTTGGCCACGAGGTTCATGCCGTCGCGCAGCGCGGTGACGAGCATGACGTCGGCGGCCAGGTAAAGGGCGACCATCTCGTCCCGGGGATACCCGTGGTGGTGGTAGCTGATGGCCTGGTGGCTCATCGTGCCGTAGTCGCCGTTGATCCGGCCCACGGTGAGCTCGATCTCGTCGCGCAGGTTCATGTAGGCCTCGACCCGCTCCCGACTGGGGCTGGCGACCTGCACGAGGGTGACGTCCTCGACGTTGAGGCGACCTTCGGCGAGCAGCTCACCGAACGCCTTCATGCGATGCGCGATGCCCTTGGTGTAGTCCAATCGGTCGACACCGAGCATGACGGTGCGCGGGTTGCCGAGACCCTCGCGGATCTCCCTGGCCCGAGCCTGGATGCGCGGCTCGCGCGCGAGGGCCTCGAAGCTGCGGGCGTCGATCGAGATCGGGAACGACTTGGCGATCACCCGGCGGGTGGGCTCCGTGCCGAGCGAGACCTCGATCGCGGGACCCCTCGTCGGGTTGCCGGTGAGTCGGCGCACCGCTCGGGAGAAGTTCGAGGCATCCGCCACCCGTTGGAAGCCGATCACGTCGGCGCCCAGCAGTCCCTCGATCACCTGGGTGCGCCACGGCAGCTGGGAGAAGATGCCGTACGGCGGGAACGGGATGTGGTTGAAGAAGCCGATGGTGAGGTCGGGCCGGGCGATCCTCAACATGCGAGGTACCAGCTGAAGCTGGTAGTCCTGCACCCAGACCGTCGCACCCTGCGCGCTCACGGCGGCCGTGGCATCCGCGAACCGCTGGTTGACCGCCACGTAGCTCTCCCACCACACGCGGTGGTAGCCGGGCGACTCGATGACGTCGTGGTACAGCGGCCAGATGGTGTCGTTGCTGAAGCCCTCGTAGTAGTTCTCGATCTCGTCGGCGCTGAGGGCGATCGGCACCAGATGGATGCCGCCACTCTCGAACGGGTCGAGCTCGAGAGCCGGCTGGCCGGCCCACCCCACCCAGGCGCCGTCGGCGTCACGCATGACCGGCTCGAGTGCTGTCACCAGCCCGCCGGGCGAGGGCGCCCAGGCGTCAATGCCGTCGGCATCCACGACCCTGTCGACTGGCAGACGATTGGAGACGACGACGAAGTCGTACTCCAGTGGGGCGGCGTGCGTCGCGGAGGGCATCGTTCTTCCACGGTACCGCAGCCTCACCGGACGGTTTGCAGAGCTTCACCCAGCGTTCACCGACACACGTGACGAAACGCGCTCGCGTTCATTCGCGTTTCCTAGCGTGGGCACCGATGATCAACATCGGAATGAGCACGTCGTGCGTCTACCCGCTCTCGACCGAGTCGGCCTTCCGGCTCGCCCGTGACGCGGGCTTCGATGGCATCGAGGTCATGGTCACCAATGACCCTGTGACGCAGGATGCCGCCGCCCTCCGTTACCTCTCGAAGACCTACGGGCTTCCGATCCTCTCCATCCACGCCCCGGTGCTGCTGCTGACTCAGCTCGTCTGGGGCACCAACCCCGTGCGCAAGCTCGAACGCTCGGCAGAACTCGCCGCCCAGCTCGGCGCATCGACCGTGGTCGTGCACCCGCCGTTCCGCTGGCAGGCCGGATACGCCCGCCGGTTCGAAGCGACGATCCGGGATTTGGCAGGCGTGCACGGCGTCGAGTTCGCGGTGGAGAACATGTTCCCTCTGACGCTCGGCAAGGTCGGCGTGCGTGCGTACTCGCCGAGCTCCGACCCGGTGTTCATCGACTGCGACGCGATCACTCTCGACTTCTCGCACGCCGCGCTCGGCGGCCGGGACTCGCTCGAGTTCGCCATGGCGATGGGTGACCGCCTGCGTCACGTGCACCTCACCGATGGCACCGTTTCGATGCGCGACGGCCAACTGCTGGACGAGCACCTGGTACCGGGGCGGGGAACCCAGCCGGTCGCCGAGGTCGTGCGGTACCTGGCATCCACCGGCTGGAGCGGCTCCCTGGTCGCCGAGGTGAACACGGCGGGCGCGGGGTCGGAGGACGGCCGACTCGCCATGCTGCGCGAGACACGGGAGTTCGCGGCATCCCAGATCGCCGCGGGCAGACGGGGGCGGCGCTCCGGCGTATCCTGACTACGCATTCCGCGGGTTGCGTAGAAAGGCACGATCATCCCCATCGTCGACAACGCCATCTATCGAGAGGGCGTGCGCCAGACCCGCGCCGTGACCCTCGACCAGACCTTCGAAGTGCTGCGGGACGGAGGCGGGTTCGCGTGGATCGGCATGTACCGTCCGACCGAAGACGAGCTGCGTGCCGTCGCGAACGAATTCGGACTGCACGAGCTCGCCGTCGAGGATGCACTCGTCGGCCACCAGCGCCCGAAGCTGGAGCGCTACGGCGAGACCCTCTTTCTCGTGCTGCGGCCGGCGCGCTACCTGGATGCACCCGAAGAGGTCGAGTTCGGTGAGGTGCACCTTTTCATCGGTCCGAACTTCGCGATCACGGTGCGCCACGCGGAGTCGCCCGACCTCGGGCGGGTGCGCAAGCGCCTGGAGCAGAACCCGGCGCTGCTCGCGCTCGGCCCGCAGGCGATCCTCTACGCCGTGCTCGACCAGGTCGTCGACGAGTACCAGCCGGTGATCGCGGGCCTCGAGAACGACATCGACGAGATCGAGGACCAGCTCTTCCAGGGCGACCCGGCCGTGTCGCGTCGCATCTACGAGCTCGCTACGGAGGCGATGGGGTTCCAGCGCGCCACCCACCCGCTCGTCGAGATGCTCGGGCAGCTGGAGAGTGGATACGAGAAGTACCACGTCGATGTGGAGCTGCAGCGCGACTTCAGGGACGTGCTCGACCACACCCTGCAGATCGTCGCGCGGGCGGATTCGTTCCGCGCCATCCTGCAGAACGCGCTCACGGTTCAGTCGACCCTGGTGACGCAGGCGCAGAACGACGAGATTCGCAACATGACGCAGGCCAGCATCGATCAGGGCGATCAGGTGAAGAAGATCTCCGGTTGGGCGGCCATCCTGTTCGCGCCGACCCTCATCGGCGCCATCTACGGCATGAACTTCCGTTTCATGCCCGAACTGGACTGGCCGCTCGGCTATCCCTTCGCTCTGGGACTCATGGCCGTGTCGGGCGTGGTGCTCTACGTGGTGTTCAAGCGCCGGGGCTGGTTGTAGCGCTCGGCGTGTCGGGGGCCGTGGCATCCCTCAGTCCTCCACAATGAGGACGTGGAACGCTTCAGCGACGACGAGAAGCAGGCGGTGTTCGAGCTCATGAGCGAACGCCTCTTCGAGTTGTTCGGTCCTGGCGGCAGTTTCCGTATCACCTTGGGTCGTGCCAGCGCGGATGACGCGGTCTTCGTCTCCACCGTCAGCGACACGATCGCGTGGCAGGTCGCCGCCTCGCTCGTGCTCGAGCCTGCTGCCGCGGGACACCACGCCGCCGCCCAGCCGGAGCACATCGAACGCGACGACCTCTGGCGCCACATCGAAGCCGAGCTGCTCGCCCAGCGCCAAGCCGCCGAGTCGGTCTCGGTCAGGGTTCACGCGGCCTGAGCACGGCGGCTTCGTGCCCTTCTGGCCTCGCGCCCTCCCGCATCCGTGTCTCTGAGCTGCCTGCCAGACCGATCGACCCTTCCCTGAGCACCTTCCGTTGTGCAGGAGAGCCGAGCATGGCTCGCTGCTCCTGCGGAACGGGAGTAAGGAGAGCGACACCGCGTTTGCCTGAAGCCTCGGAGAACCTGATCTCGGAGAACCTGAACACAGGCGCAGTAGCCGTCGTCTCTCGATAGACGTATGATGTATGTTGTTTCATCCGCAACGTAGGGGACGACATGACATCCACCGGGCTCGAGCTTCGTCCCGGACTGCACCGCGTGCAGGCTCCGCTCGGCGAGCGCTTCGTCGCGCTGTACCTGCTCGTGGGACCGAAGGCGACCCTCCTGGTCGACACGGGCATCCGCGAATCGATCACCGAGACCCTCCTGCCGTACCTGGCGGCCACGGGCCTCGGCCCGATCACCTGGGCGATCAACACCCACTGCGACTTCGACCACACCGGGGGCAACGGCGCGCTCAAGGCGGCGAGCCCCGAGACACAGCTGCTCGTGCACGAACTCGACCAGCGCCTCACCGAGGATCTGCAGGCACTCATCGACGTGCGGTACGGCGAGTTCCGGGAGGCCGACGGCTTCGATGACGCACCCGAGACCACCGAATACCTACGATCGGTCTCCGACCTCGTGCCTGTCGACCGCACCGTAGTCGGCGGCGAGGTGCTCGACCTCGGCGACCGGGAGGTCACGATCCTGCACGTGCCGGGACACAGCCCCGGCCACATCGCCGTGCACGACCCACTCAACCACGCGCTCATCATCGGCGACGCGAGCCTCGGCGCGACAGTGCCCACCGCCGACAACCGGCCCGCCTTCCCTCCCACCTACCGCGACGTCGACGACTACGTCGCCTCGGCCGAGCTGTTCCGCTCCCTCGAGCCCGACCTGATCCTCACGGCGCACTACCCGATCTACGAGGGGGATGCCGCGACCGCCTTCCTCGACGAGACCGTCGAGTACACGCGGCTCGTCGACCGAGTGCTCGCCGACGAACTGCGCGGGCGCACCGCCGGCGCGACGACGCTCGACCTCATCCGGTCACGGGGCGCGGAGCTCGGGCCCTGGGGTGCCGCCGCCCTCGACTATGCGATCTTCCCCGTCACGGGCAATCTTGAACGCCTCGAGGCTCTGGGCGAAGTCGCCAGTGAACTGATCGACGGGCGCCGTCACTGGACCTGGACGGGCACCCGATGACGGTCAGGCTGGGCGCCGTCGGCGCCGGGTGGTGGGCTACGAGCAACCACTTCCCGATCTTCGCCGCGCGCGATGACGTCGAGTTGGTCGGGGTGTGCGGCCTCGGGCCGGAGCTCGACACCGTTCGTGACCAGTTCGGGTTTGGCTTCTCGACCGGTGACTACGAGAAGCTGCTCGACGCCGACCTCGACGCCGTCGTCATCACGACTCCGCATGACCTTCACTACGAGCAGGCTGTTCTGGCGATCGACCGCGGGCTGCACGTGCTCGTCGAGAAGCCCGTCACGCTGAAGGCCGACACCGCGTGGGATCTTCAGCGCCGCACCGCGGCCGCGGGCGTGCACTTCGTCGTGCCCTACGGCTGGAACTACAAGCCCTTCACCGAGCAGGCGAAGGCTCTCATCGACGCCGGTCATCTCGGCGAGCTCCAGTACGTGCAGTGCCACATGGCCTCCCCCACCCGCGGCCTGTTCGCGGGAGACCCCAACGACATCCGCGCCCTGTGGGACTCCGAGACCAGCGGCCCGTCGGTGAGCACCTGGCAGTCGCCGGAACACGGCGGCGGCTACGCCCACGGCCAGATCACCCACTCCAGCGCCCTCATGTTCTGGCTGAGTGGTCTGCGCGCCGCGACTGTCGCCGGTCGCACCTCGCTCGGCGGTGCACGGGTCGACCTGTTCGACTCGGCCGTGCTGACCTTCGACGGCGGCGCCCTGGGCACGCTCTCGGGGGCGGCCACGCTGCCCGACATCAACCCCTACCAGGTCGACGTCAAGCTGTTCGGCACCGAGGGCGTGCTGCTGCTCGACACCGAACGCGAACGGGTCTCGCTCCACCGTTACGACGGCCAGGCCTGGGATCTCGACATCGAGCCGGGCTCCGGTGCCTACGAGTGCTTCGAACCCCCGAACCGATTCATCGATCTCATCACCGGGGCGAGCACCGTCAACAACTCCGACGCGTCCATCGCCGCGCGCTCGGTCGAGCTCATCGACGCGCTGCTGCGATCGTCTGCGGCCGGCGGCGTCGAAGTGGCCGTGCATCCATGAGCCCGCAGCCCACCACCCCCGTGCATCAGGAAGGCACCATGACCGAACCAGCCGCTACCCCCGGAGTGCTCAGCGGGTACCGAGTGCTCGACTGCTCGATCGCGATGGCCGGCCCTTTCGCGGCCCAGCGCCTGGGCGACCTCGGGGCCGACGTGATCAAGGTCGAGCCGACCACCGGCGAGTGGCAGCGCCACACCGCGGCGGGCGGGGCGACGGGCAACAAGATCAACGTGTCGTTCCTGTCGCTCAACCGCAACAAGCGCTCCGTCGCGCTCGACCTGAAGAGCGCCGACGGCAAGGATGCCCTGCGCGAGCTCGTGCGCACCGCCGATGTCTTCCTGCAGAACTACCGACCGGGCGTCGCAGCGCGACTGGGGGTGGACTACGAGTCACTGCGCGCCATCAACCCGCGCATCATCTACGTGTCGATCTCCGGCTACGGCGAGTCCGGCCCCTACCGCGATCGGCCGGGCCAGGACCTGCTGGTGCAGGCGATGTCCGGGGCGATGCTGTCGGCGGGGCGGGCGGGTGACGAGCCGTCGCCGGCCGGACAGTACCTCGCCGACGCGATCACGGCATCCACCGCCTTCGAGGGGGTGCTGGCCGCGCTGCTGCACCGGGAGCGCACCGGTGAGGGCCAGCTCGTCACCGTCAACATGCTCGATGCCGTCACCACCCTGCAGATGCAGGAGCTCTCGGTGTTCACCGTGGGCGGCAAACCGCAGGAGCGCAGCGCCGAGGCGATCGCGCACGTGTACATCAGGGCGCCCTACGGGGTGTTCCGCACCATTGACGGGTTCGTGGCTCTCGCCTTCGCCGACCTGCACCTGCTGGGTGAGCTCATCGACGAGCCCGCGTTCGAGGGCTGGAACAGCGAGGTCGAGGGCTGGACGAAGCGCGACGAGATCCACGCGAAGACAGCCGCGAAGCTGGCAACCGACACCAGCCAGCACTGGATCGACCTGCTCGGCAGCGCCGGCATCTGGATCGGTCCGGTCTACGGCTACGCCGACCTCGTCGACGACCCGCAGATCGCCCACAACGGAACCTTCGTGGAGTACGAGCATCCCACCGAGGGTCACGTGAAGACGCCGGGCTTCCCCTACAGGTTCACGAAGACGCCGCCGCAGGTCTACCGTGGTGCGCCGCTGGTCGGCGAGCACACCCGCGAGATCCTGGCCGAGGCGGGCTTCGATCCCGAGCGCGTGGATGCCCTGCTCGAGTCCGGCGCCGCCGCGACCACCACCGCCTCCGATCCGGCTCCCGTGAGCTCCCGTGGCTGAGTTCACCGGCCTCACCTGGGACCACCCGCGGGGACGCCAGGCGCTCGAACGATCGGCGGCGGCGGGAACGCTGATCGAGTGGGACGTGCATCCGCTCGAGGGGTTCGAGTCGAGTTCCATCGATGAGCTGGCGGCGCGCTACGACGTGATCGTGCTCGATCATCCGCACCTCGGCGACGCGCTGGCCACCGGTGCGCTGCAGAGTCTCGACACGGTCTTCGAGCCGGAGTGGCTTGCGACCCTGCGCTGCGTGGGGCCGAGCATCCGGTCATACGAACTCGACGGCCACCTCTGGGCGTTGCCGCTGGATGCCGCAACCCAGGTGTCGGCGAGACTCCCCGAGCGCGTGCCCGAGAATCCCGCGACCTGGGCCGACGTCGTCGAGCTCTCGCACCACCAGCCGGTCGCCCTGTCGCTCGCGGGACCGCACGCCTACCTCAGTTTCGCCTCACTCACAGTGGCCCTCGGCGGCGACCCGACCGACCCGGGCGACAGCGGGCTCGAGGCGCTCGATCTGCTGCGCGACCTGCAGAGCCGAGCGCCCGCCGGCACCGAAAGCCTCAACCCGATCGGGATGCTCGAGCGCACCCACACCGAGCGTGACATCGCCTACATCCCGCTCGTCTACGGTTACGTGCCGTACGCCCAGGCGCCGAACCCGATCCACTTCGGCGACGCCCCGACCGCCGTGCGCAGCGGTTCCACTATCGGCGGCACGGGACTCGCCCTCAGCTCGCGCTGCACGCCGACCCCCGCCCTGCTCGAGTATCTGCGCTGGCTGCTGCACCCGGTGACGCAGGCGACCTACATCCCCGACAATGCCGGCCAACCGGCGGTGCGGTCGGCCTGGTTGTCGCCGTCGGTGAACGCCGCCTCCAGCGAGTTCTACCTCGCCACCTTCACCACTATCGACAGCGCCTGGGTGCGCCCGCGGGTCGCGGGCTTCACGCCGTTCCAGTCCGAGGCGTCGCGCGTACTGCGCGAAGCCATCCTCGGCGAGCGCTCCCCCGCGAGCGCCCTCGCCGAGACCGCCGAGCGGTTCGCCGCGTTAGGAGTGCGCACATGACCATCAGCAGCACGAGCGAGCAGGTGCTCGTCGACACCGACGCACACGTGCTCACCATCACGCTCAACCGGCCCGAGAAGCTCAACTCGGTGACCCAGTCGATGTCCGACGCCCTGGTCACGATCATCGAAGAGGCGAACTCCGACGACGAGGTGCGCGCGATCATCCTCACCGGATCGGGGCAGCGCTCGTTCTGCGCCGGCTCCGACATCGCGAGCCTCGACAGCTACGCGACGCCGTGGGAGTTCCGCAACCGCACCGACTACTGCGACGCCCTGCGCGCGAGCCGCAAGCCCATCATCGCGGCCGTCAACGGGTACGCATTCGGCGGCGGCCTCGAGACGTCGCTGACGTGCGACATCCGTCTCGCCTCGGCGACGGCGAGCTTCGCGGCCCCCGAGATCAAGCTCGGCTGGATCGGCGGCGGCGGCATGGCCACGTTCCTCGCGCACTCGATCGGGGCGAGCAACGCGGCAGTGATGCTCATGACCGGCGACCCCATCGATGCCCAGCGCGCTCTGGCCTGGGGGCTCGTGAGCGAGGTGCTCGAACCGGATGCCCTGCTCCCGCGAGCCCGCGAACTCGCCGCGACGATCGCCTCCCGACCGCCCATCGCCGCCGAGACCGCGAAGTCCAACCTGCGCGCGGCCTTCAACATGCCTCAGGATGAAGCGATCCGCTACGAGCGCGACCTGCAGACCGTCACCTTCGCCACCGAGGATGCGGCCGAAGGCCGTGCCGCGTTCGCCGAGAAGCGCCCCGGCGTCTTCCGTCGGCGCTGAGAGGAACACCATGACCACAGCACTGCTGCCGGATGACGGCACGGCGGGCACACTCATCGGCCGAGTCTGGGACCCGCGCGTCAGCGGGCCGAGCGTCGTCGCCGTGCGCTCCACGGGGGTCGAGGACCTGAGCGGGACCTTCGCCACGATTCGGGATGTGCTGGAGAGCGGCGACCCGGCGGGGGCGGTGGCTGCGGCATCCGGCCCAGTGCTGGGAAGCGTGGCTGACCTGCTCGCGAACACCCCGATCGCCGGCCGCGACCAGGCGTTGCCGTGGCTGCTCTCCCCCATCGACCTGCAGGTGGTGAAGGCGGCGGGCGTCACGTTCCCGGTCTCGATGCTCGAGCGCATCATCGAGGAGCGCGCCCGCGGCGAGTTCGATGCCGCGGCGAGCGTCCGCGAGGAGATCCTGACCGCGCTCGGCGGCTCGCTGCGCGACCTCGTGCCCGGCTCGGCCGAGGCGATGCGGGTGAAGGAGCTGCTCATCGAGCGCGGCCTGTGGAGCCAGTACCTCGAGGTGGGGATCGGCCCCGACGCCGAGGTGTTCACCAAGGCGCCCGTGCTGTCGACGGTTGGCACCGGCGTCGACGTCGGCATCTACTCGGCATCGAAGTGGAACAACCCGGAGCCCGAACTCGTGCTCGCCGTCGCCTCCACCGGCCGCATCGTCGGAGCCACCCTCGGCAACGATGTGAACCTCAGGGACATCGAGGGGCGCAGCGCACTGCTGCTCGGCAAGGCGAAGGACAACACCGCGTCGGCGGCGGTCGGCCCCTTCATCCGCCTGTTCGACGCGACCTACTCGATGGATGACGTGCGCACGGCCATGGTCACGCTCGAGATCGACGGAGCCGACGACGGCTTCCGGCTCGCGGCATCCAGCCCCCTGAGCGAGATCAGCCGCGACCCGGTCGACATCGTCGCCCAGGTGATCGGCGACCATCACCAGTACCCCGACGGCTTCGTGCTGTACCTCGGCACCCTGTTCTCCCCTGTCGAGGACCGCGACGTGGTGGGCCACGGCTTCACCCACAAGATCGGGGATGTCGTGCGCATCGCCGAACCGCGCCTCGGTACCCTGACCAATACGGTGCAGTTCAGCGAGAGTGCCGAGCCGTGGACCTTCGGCATCGATGCCCTGTACCGCAACCTGGCTGCCCGCGGTCTGCTGAAGTAAGGACACACCATGCTCACGACCACGAACCCCACGACCGGCGAGACCACCGACTCCGGCATTGCCGTGACCGCGGATGTCGCGGCCGTCGTCGACCGCGCCCAGCACGCGTTCACGGCCCTCGCCGCCGAGCCCCGCACCTGGCGCGCCGACCTCCTGGATGCGCTCGCCTCCGCCCTCGAGGAGCACCGCGACGACCTGGTGGCCCTCGCCAACTCGGAGACGGGTCTGGGCGTGGCGCGCCTGACCGGGGAGGTGGGGCGCAGCGCGTTCCAGTTCCGGTTGTTCGCCGAGGCCCTGCGCGAGGGCTCCTACCTCGAGGCGGCCATCGACCACGCGGGAGAGACGGCCCTCGGACCGCAGCCGGAGATCCGCCGGATGCTCGTGCCGATCGGTCCCGTTGCCGTGTTCGGTTCGAGCAACTTCCCGTTCGCGTTCTCCGTGGCGGGAGGCGACACCGCGTCCGCGCTCGCCGCGGGCAACCCCGTTGTCATCAAGGCGCACGGCTCGCACCCGCTCACCTCGCGGGCGTCGTTCGACGCGCTGTCGGCCGCGGCGGCGGCACACGGCGCGCCGGAGGGCACGATCTCGATCGTCTACGGCACTCAGTCGGGCCGCGACCTGGTCGCCGATCCGCGTATCAAGGCCGTCGGGTTCACGGGCTCGCTGTCGGCCGCGCAGTCGCTCATGTCGATCATCGACGAGCGGGACACTCCGATTCCCTTCTACGGCGAGCTGTCGAGCCTCAACCCTCTCGTGGTGACCGAGGCCGCGGCCGAGGAGCGCGCCGACGAACTGGCCGCCGGTCTCTTCGGCTCGTTCACACTGGGTGCCGGCCAGTTCTGCACCAAGCCGGGGATCGCCTTCGTGCCGACCGGGGAGGCCGGCGACGCCGTGCTCGACGGTCTCGTCACCCGCTCGCGCGATGCGCAGGCGCAGGTGCTGCTCAACAACCGCATCGCCAGCTCGTTCGACGAGATCCGCTCGCGGCTCATCACCCAGGGCCGCGCGACGGTCGCCGTCGAGGGCGTCGCGCACGGATTCACTGCGACTCCGTCGGTGCTCGTCATCGATGCGGCGCACCTGACGGCCTCGGCCACCGAGGAGGCCTTCGGGCCGCTGGTGCTCGTGGTGCGCTACTCGGGCCTCGACGAGGTCTACTCGGCTCTCGCCTGCGTTCCCGACTCACTCACGGCAACGATCCTGCATGCCCCCGCCGACGACATCACAGCCCTGACCCGCGAGCTCGCGCCGAGAGCGGGACGTCTGGTCTTCAACGGCTACCCCACGGGCGTGCGGGTGTCGTGGGGCCAGCAGCACGGCGGACCGTGGCCGGCGACTAACTCGCTGCACACCTCGGTCGGGGTCACCGCGATACGGCGGTTCCTGCGGCCGTTGGCCTGGCAGAACGCGCCCGAGGCGGTACTGCCGCCCGAGCTGCGCGAGGGTGCCACGGGCATCCCGCGTCGCGTCGACGGCGTGCTGACCCTGCCCGCCTGAACCGCGGCAGGGGATCGCTGCGTCTCGCACGCTCGACGGCTTGCCCTGACTGACTCCTTGCAGGAGCGCCGAGAACTTCTCGCATCAAGAGGCAGACGGTCCGGTTATGCAGGATCCGCGAGTCTCGCTCGGTGATCCTGCATAACGGGAGGGTGCTGAAGATGCCTGATTCGTCGCAACCTCGGGCGCGCCGAGCTGCCGGCGTGACCTGAGGCCCCACCCCGCCTGGGCGCGCGTCCCGGGGAGCTACGAGGCGATCGCGGGCAGCAGCCCGATCGCCCCCGCCCGCCGCGTGCGCCGGATGGCGAACAGGGCGAGCACGGTCGAGCCGATCCCGAAGGCCGCCAGAACGGCCGCCGCTGCGATCACGCCGCCCGGGTTGCCCCCGGCGAGAATGCCCTGCATTCCCTGCACCGCGTAAGTGAGTGGAAGGAACGGGCTCACGATCTGGAACGGCGTCGACAGCAGCTCGATCGGGTAGATGCCGCCCGTGGAGGTGATCTGCACCGCCAGCAGGAACAGTGACACGATGAGCCCCGCTCGCCCCAGCCCGATGGTCAGCAAGTAGTGGAAGGCCGTGAACGCAATCGCGACGAGCAGCGAGAAGCCGAGAGTTGCGGGCAGCAGGCTCCACGCGACGCCGAGCGCACCGTGCAGCAGCGCCACCAGAAGCACGGCCTGGGCCCCGGTGATCAGGCTGGCCTTGCCGATAGCGGATGCCACGAGCCGACCATTGCGGGCCGTCGAGGTGAGCGCGCGCCGAGTGACCGGACGCATGACGAGGAACACCGCGAGGGCTCCCACCCACAGGCCGAGCGGCACGAAGAAGGTCGCGACGATCTGACCCACCTGAGACACCGCGTTATCGGTTGAGACCGTCAAGCCGACCGGGTCGGCGGCGACCTCGGCCGAGGCGGCCGCTGTGTCGGCGTTCGACGAGGGCAGCTGGTCCGCGCCCGACTGCAGGCCGGTCGCCAGGTCCGTTGCACCGGAGGCGAGCTGGCTCGCACCGCTGGTGAGCTGGTCCGAGCCATTCGCAAGCTGCCAGGCACCGCTGGCGCTCTGCGAGATGCCGGACTGGACTCCGGAGATCCCGGACGTGAGAGACGAGCCGCCGGCCGCGGTCTGCGAAAGCCCGGCGACGAGCGCGTTGAACTGTGCCTGCAGAGCGGGATCGGCCGTCGACATCGCCGGCGCGAGCTGGCTGAGCCCGGCGGAGATCTGCGACACGGCACCCGTGTAGGTCGCGGCACCCGAGCTCACCTGAGCCGCGCCATCCTCGAGCTGGCTCAGGCCGGAGGCGAGCGAACCGACGCCGTCCGTGTACTGGGTCAGCCCCGACGACAAGGAGGTGGCCCCGTTGGCGAGCGAGGTCGCGCCGTCGGCCGCTGCCGTGAGCGACGTGCCGAGGTCACCGAGGCTCGAGTAGATGCCGCCGATGTACTGGGCGGTGATCGCCTTGCCGAAGGTGTCGGTCATGGTCTGGCCGACGACCTGTGCGACCGAGCCGGTGAGGTAGCTGTGCGTGTCATCCGTGCGGATCGAGATGTCGGCCTTCTTGGGGTCGGCACTCGACAGCGAAAGGATCGAGTCCGAGAAGTTCGACGGAACGGTCAGCACCGCGTAGACCTCACCCGAGGCGAGCTTCGCCTCGGCGTCGGCGGCGTTGGTGATGGTCCAGTCGAAGCCCTCGCTGCCGGTCAGCTCGGTGACGAGCTGACGACCCGCGAAGACGTTGGTCACCGACCCGTCGGCGTTGGTCACCTTCTGGAGGGTGTCCTGGTTGACGATCGCCACCGGGATGGAGTCGATGGCGGACTTGCCCTGCCCGACGGCACCCACGAAGAGTCCCGCAAAGGCGAGGGGGATGAGAACGACGGCGGCGATTCCTACCCGTCGAAGCCAACTGGTGGTCACTGTGCGAATCCTTCCGAGGCACTGAGCGAGTACAGATCGATGTCGATGCGCGGGCGATTGCTCGCGACATCCGTCGCCCGACCGGGCAACGGCGTGCCGACCACCAGGGTGGTGGTGGCGGGAGCGAGGGCGTTGATCGCGGCGATGAAGGCCGCCTCGTCCTCGGGGTTGGCAAACGGGTCGAGCTGGTCGAGCATCACCAGGGGGGTGCGTTCGGCGAGGGCGACTGCGGCGAGGGCGACGGCACGCTCGAGCTGGGGCAGCTCGACGAGCGTGCTCTCGGCGCGCACCGTCGATGCGGCGGACCCGAGCACATCGTTGATGCGCGCGAGCCAGCGGCGCGCAGCACGGCGCGTGCGGTACAGGCGGTACCACGGCAGCGTCATCTCGAGCCGCTCGACGAGCAGTTCTCCGACCGTGACGGAGGTCTCCGAGCGCTGCGACCCGCCGATGTCGGCGAGCGCGACGAGCGAGCGCACGTCGGCGGCCTCAGACGGCAGCGGATGCCCGGCCACCTGTGCCCGGCCCGATACGGGGTCGAGGCGTCCCGAGAGAGTGGCGGCCACGAGTCGACGGTCGAGCGGGTCACCGCTGGCGACGACTATCGCACCGCGCGGAACACTGATCGACAGCGGTCCCACCTCGTGCTCTCGGGATCCTGCGACGAGATACTCGGCGCTGAGCGCCAGCTCACCCTCGCCGCGCGCCCAATCGACGGCGTGCTTGTGTTCGCGCAACTGTTCACCCTCGATATCGACGTTCGGCAGCAGACGACCGAGCCAGCGGGGCATCCACCAGGCGGCCTTGCCGAACAGCGTCATGAGCGCGGGCACCAGGGTCATGCGTACGAGGAAGGCGTCGAAGGCGATTCCCACCGCGAGTCCCAGGGCGATCGGCTTGATCATGCCGCTGCCCTCGGGAACGAACGCGAAGAAGACGAAGAACATGATGAGCGCGGCCGCCGTGACGACGCGGGCACCGTTGGCGAACCCGTGCTTGACCGCGTAGCGCGCGTCACCGGTCTTGACGAACTCCTCGCGCATGCCGGACACGAGGAACACCTCGTAGTCCATGGCGAGCCCGAAGAGCACAGCCATGAGGATGATCGGCATGAAGCTGAGGATCGGTCCGGGGTTCTCCACCCCGATGATGTCGCCGAGCCATCCCCACTGGAACACGGCGACGACGACACCGAACGATGCGACGACCGACAGCAGGAATCCGAGGGCCGCCTTGATCGGCACGAGAACCGATCTGAACACCATCATGAGGAGCACGATCGAGAGCCCTACGACGATGAGACCGAACGGCACCAGGGCGCTGGTGAGGCGGTTGGAGATGTCGATGCCGATGGCGGTTGTGCCGGTCACGGTGATCGGTGTGTCGTACTTCGCGGCGATCGACGGGGCGAGGTCGCGGATGGTCTGCACGAGCTGTTTGGTCTCGAGCGAGTCGGGTGCCGATGACGGCGTGACCTGGATGATCGCGGTGTCGAGTCCCTCGTCGGGGAAGCCCTGCGACACGTAGGCGACATCGGCCAGGCCCCGCAGCTGGGATCCGATCGAGTCGAGGTCCTCCATGATGGTGACCGTCTGGGTGATGTCGACCGCGACGATCAGCGGACCGTTGAAGCCGGGCCCGAAGCCCTCGCTCACGAGGTCGTAGGCCTTGCGCTGGGTGGAATCGGCGGGCTGCGAACCCCCGTCGGGCAGGTTGAGGTCGAGGCTCATGGCCGGGATGGCGAGGGTTCCGAGAATCGTGATGACGCCCAGTGTGGCCAGCACGGGCCGCTTCATGACGCCGGTGACCCAGCGAAGCCCCATGGTGCGGTGCGCGCTCTCGCGGGTCGAGCCCGTCGAGACCTCCCCGGCCGAGCTGCTCCCGGTGGTCGAGCCTGTCGAGACCTCACCGACGTGCGCGCGCCTCCAGGCTCGCGAGCCCTCCTTGGGGATGAGTCGTCCCTTCGCAAGTCCCAGCAGCGCGGGCAGCAGGGTCGTGGCGACCCCGATGGCGATGAGCACGGCGACGGCCGCTCCGACCCCCATCACGGAGAGGAATGGGATGCCCACGACGAGCAACCCGAGCAGGGCGATGATGACCGTCACTCCCGCGAACACCACGGCACTTCCGGCCGTACCGACAGCCATTGCCGCGGATTCCTCGGGGTCCTCGCCCTTGGCGAGCTGAGTTCGATGCCGCGAGAGGATGAACAGGGCGTAGTCGATGCCGACCGCCAGACCGATCATGAGCGCAAGAAGCGGAGCCGAACTCGACACCGTCGTGAAGGCGGAGAGGGTCATGATCGCGCCCATCACGATTCCCACCCCGAGCAGTGCGGAGAGCAGGGGCATGCCCGCGGCGAGCAACGATCCGAAGGTGATCACGAGCACCACGCCGGCGAAGATGACACCGAAGACCTCGGTGATGGTGATGGCGACGCTCGTCTCTTGGAAGACCTGACCGCCGAACTCGACCTGGAGGCCCTGAGCCGTGCCGACATCGGCCGTGGCCTTGAGGTCGGCGATCGTGGCATCCGTGACGTCGGTCGACGGACCGTCGAACTGCACCCGGATGATGGCCATCGTGCCATCGTCGGAGATGGCCTTGCCCGCGTACTCGTCGAACGGGCTCATGGCCGAGTCGATGCCGGGCACCTTCTCGATGGCCGCCACGAGCTCTTCGATGGTCGCCTTCTCCGAGCCGATGGATGCCCCGGCAGGGGCCACCACGACGGCGGTCGCCGACGCGCCGGCGACCGAGGGGAACACGGCCTCGAGTCGGTCGAGCGCCTGCTGCGACTCGGTTCCGGGAATCGCGAACGACTCCTGCGTCTTGCCGCCGAGGCCGATGCCCGCGCCGAGCACCGCGATGAGCACCAGCACCCACACCCCGATCACGCGCCAGGCGTGACGGTACGAGAAGCGGCCGAGTCGGTAGAGAAGTGTTGCCACGGTTACCCCAGGGTGGTGTTGGTGATCGAGCTCGTCGGTTGTCGAGCTTGTCGAGACAGTCGAGATCTAGCGGATACGAACGGGGGCCAGAAGCTCCCCCATGATCGTGAGGAGAGCAACCCTGGTCTCTTCACGGGGCTCGACCGGAAGGTCGAGCGAGTGCACGGTGCACAGCATGTAGGCGGCACCACCGAGGGCGATGCCGAAGCGCATTTTCTCCTCGAGGCTCGCGGAGTTGGCCGAGAAGAACTCGGCGAGACGGAAGACGAGAGCGTTGGCACGGTCGATCACGGGCACATCGACGAGCGACGGACCCTGGTTGATGAACATGTGCACTTCGAGTCGGTGGTCGAGCAGGAAGTCGACGAACGCCTCGAGGAAGGTCGTGCGGGCGTCGTCATCGAGCTCGAGCCCGACGAGGGGCTCGAGTATCGCGATCATGCGGTCGATCGCCGGGCCGATGGCCGCCTCGAGAAGCGCTTCCTTGGAGGCGTAGTGGTAGAGCACGCTCGACTTGGAGAGTCCGGCAAGCTCTGCGATGCGCTGCAGCGAGGTGCCCGCGTACCCAGCGGTCGCGAATTCCGCGAGCGCAATGGTGCGGAGGTCCTCTTGGCTTGACATGCTCCCACGATAGCTGACCGAGCGGTCAGGAAACTGTCCGATCGGTCAGTTGTGGGTGAACTCTCAGTAACGTCCCCACACGTTATGGTCATCTTCCATGAGGAGACCCACGGTGAGTTCGTTCAGCGCGTGCATCGCCACGGCCAACCGCCGCAAGGACTACCCCGTCATCTACGCCATGTTCGACAAGGAACGCAGCCATCAGCTTCTCGAGGCCCTCGGTGCCCCACTCCCCCGCGACTTCCGAGTGATCGGTGACCTCTCCCGCCTCACCCCCGATGACCTTGTCGAGCCGACAGTGCTCAAGCCGGCGAGGTCGTACAACAATCGAGGCGTTGTTGCGCTGATCCCCCTCGGCAACCACCGCTGGTTCGAGCAGATCACGGCCACCGAGTTGACCTTCGCGGAACTCACCGCGAGGTTGGACGCCGAGCGGGAGAAGGCTGGATTCGCCGACCGTTGGATCGGCGAAGAGCTGTTGCGAGCCGCAGACGGGTCAGACCGGCCCGTCGACGACGTGAAGATCTCGATGTTCGGCGACCACATGGCCTGCTCGTTCGTGAGGAGCACCAGACCTCGGGGATTTCAGTGGTTCGACGACGTCTGGGAGAAGGTCAACGTCGGCATCCACACCGAGAAGCTCGACCCCACTCTCGACGCACCGGAGAATGCCGAGCAACTCCTCGGCATTGCCCGCGCCATCGGCGCCGCCCTGCCGCTGCCGTACCTTCGCGTCGACCTCTACCCGACCGACCGGGGCCCCGTCGTCGGCGAACTCACCCCGCTGCCCGGGTGGTACTTCAACTTCAATGACGAGTGGGATGAGCGGATGGGTCGACTGTACGAGGAGCGCGAGCGATATCTCTTCAGCCGGGGGATGGACTGGAGCCGGGTGACTCCTCCCGACATCCACACGATCCTCGCCGACCTGGGCCTCATCGAGGCCGCGACGCCTAGCGCCCGCGCGGAGCCGTGGATGGCCCAACGTGGTCGCGCAGCCACGAGGTGAGCGGCTGCACAGCGTCGAAGAAGTCGACCACGGTGGCCAGGAGCTCATCACCGTTGCGGCAGTCCTCCGGGCCGAGACGGATGCCCGCGGCGATGCCCTTCTGGCGCAGCAGCCCGATGCGCGGATGATCCTTGTCGAAACCCCGGGGCGCGGTCTTGAGCGGCTCAGCACCGCCGGGACCGACCTCAATTCCTTCGCGGCCGAGCTCGTCGATGATGCGCTCGAGTTCGAGACCGGGCGCAGGAGCATCCACGGCCGCGCGGAAGCGCTCCAGCTGATCGGGCGCCAGCAGGTAGCCACCCCCGGCAGCGAACATCCCCTCAGCGCTCACCTGGAGGTAGAGCACCGCGCCCCGGTCGTCGAGCACCGCGGCGTGCGCGGTCTTGTAGGGCGACTTGTCCTTGGAGAAGCGCACATCGCGGTTCATGCGGAAGGGGCGAAATCCGTCGTAGGGCTCCGGAAGCGCCGCGAGCAACGACTCCATGGGCTCGCGCACGACGGCCTCGAACTCGGCCTTGTGCGCGAGCCAGAACTCGCGGGTGTTGTTCGCCGCCAGCTCCCGGAAGAATGCGAACGCCCGCGGCGTGAATCCGTTGACCACATCAGCCACTGTACTGATGGGCTGCGCGATCCCGACAACTGCGGGTAGCGTGGACAATGACGGTCTGGGAGGCACACGTGCGCAGGTTCTTGTTCAACACGAGCATCCTCAGTGCTCTGTTCGGGGTGTTCGGCGTCGTTCAGTCGACGCGTCGTGGTCCGCGTGACTGGCGTCTGATTCTGATGTGGATCAGCTGGGGTCTCACCGTGGCGATCGCCGTGGGCACCGTGGTCAAAGACTCCCAAGCCAACGAACTGGAGGAATGACCGTGAACTTTGACGGACCGGGACCGTTCGCACCTTTCGCGCACTTCGCGATGATGATCGTCGGCGGGCTGCTGTGGCTGTTCATGCTGCTGGTGGTCATCGCCCTGATCTTCCTGCTGGTGCGGTTCCTCCTGGTGGCCACCAAGGCCGCCCAGATCTACGTCGCGAAGAACGGCCCCGAGGTGTCGAGCGAGGCATCGAACACAGCAAGCGCTGCGCCAGCGCCGGCCACGCCGCCGACCAAGGCGGCACCGAGGCAACGCACGCCCAAGGCCCCCTGAACCGCAATGAGCGTGACGTTCGACACCGTCCTCACGGGCGGGGGAACAGCCTCAGGCATCATCGTGCCCGAGGAGATCATGGCCGAACTCGGCCCGGCCAGGCGGTATCCGGTTGTGGTCACCGTCAGCGGCTACAGCTACCGCAGCAGCGTGAGCTGGTACAAGGGTGCCTTCATGATCAGCGTGAGTTCGGCGGTCAAGGCCGAGGCCGGACTCACCGGTGGCGACGCGATCACCGTCACCCTCGAACACGACACCGAGCCCCGAGTGCTCGAGCTGCCCGCTCCGATCGCTGACGCCCTCGAAGCCGCTGACGCCCTCGAGGCGTTCCGCGCTCTCTCCTACTCGAAGCAGCGCGCGGTGGTCGAGCCGTGGGTGGCCGCGAAGTCGGATGCCACGCGCGACAAGAATCTCGAGAAGATCCTCGCCGCGGCACGCGGCTGAGCTAACTCAGGAACCCGCGCAGCAGCGCCGCCGAGCCCTCGAGGTGCTCGCCCATCGCCAGTGCGGCTCGTTCGGAGTTGCCCGTGAGGATTGCCACCACGATGTCCTCGTGCTGCTGGTTCGAGTGCTCGATGTTCTTCGCGAGCAGCGGGATGCCGTCGAGCAGCTCGTTCACCCGGGTGCGGTTGTCGGCAAGCAGGGACACCAGCGATGGGGTGCCCACCACCTCCGCAATCGTCAGGTGCAGCCGTGAGTCCAACCGGCGGTAATCGGTGACGGATGCCGCGGCAGTCTCCCTCAGGCGAGTCCACAGCAGTTCGCGCTGAACGCCGCTGAGCTCACGTGCCGCTGCCGCCCTGGCCGCCCCCACCTCGAGGATCTCGCGCAGGCCGAGCACATCGTCGAGGTCGACCGCTGCGGCGGGTGGGGTGTCCGCCCGCGACGTGGGCAGTCGCTCGCTGACGAAGGTGCCACCGTACCGGCCCCGGCGGGACACCAGGTAGCCGGCATCCGCCAGGCTCTTGATGGCGTCGCGCACAGTGTCGCGGCTCACGGAGAAGCGGGCGGCAAGGTCGCGCTCGGGCGGAAGCGGCTCGCCCGGGCCGACGACACCGAGCCGGATGGTCTGGAGCAGGCGCGCCACGGTGTCCTCGAACGAGTTGCCGCTGCGCACAGGCCTGAACAGCACCTCGTCGGCGAGGCCCTCGTAGGTCGCGTCCTCCCCCGGGGTCGCCATGGTTACAGCGGCGTGACGTAGGCCGAGCTGATGCCCCCGTCGACGAGGAAGGTCGACGCGGTGATGAAACTGGCGTCGTCGCTCGCGAGGAACGCCACCGCGGCGGCCAGCTCCTCGGGCTCGGCGAATCGCCCCTTGGGGATGTGCACCAGCCGACGCTGAGCCCGCTCCGGGTCCTTGGCGAAGAGTTCCTGCAGCAGCGGGGTGTTGACCGGGCCGGGGCACAGCGCGTTGACACGGATGCCCTGCCGCGCGAACTGCACGCCGAGCTCCTTCGTCATCGCGAGCACGCCACCCTTTGACGCCGTGTAGGAGATCTGGCTGGTCGCCGAGCCCATGACCGCGACGAACGAGGCCGTGTTGATGATGGAGCCGGACTGCTGCTTGACCATGTGGCGCAGTGCCGCCCGGGAGCACAGGTAGACGCTCTTGAGGTTGACGTCCTGCACCCGGTTCCAGGCGGGCAGCTCCGTGGTCTCGATCGAGTCGTCGTCGGGCGGGGAGATCCCCGCGTTGTTGAACGCGATGTCGACGGAGCCGTACTTCTCCGCGGCGGTGTCGAAGAGGTGGTTGACCTGCTCCTCGTCGGTCACGTCGACCTGCACGAACAGCCCGCCGACCTCAGCGGCCGCCTTCTCGCCGGTCTCGGCGTTGAAGTCGCCGATCACGACTGTCGCGCCCTCGGCCGCGAACCGTCGCGCCGTGGCGAAGCCGATGCCGCTCGCACCGCCCGTGATGACGGCGACCTTGCCCTTCAGCCGCTGGGTGAGGTCGATCTTGGTGATGGTCATTATTGCCTTTCCGCTGGTTGAGTAGCGGCGAAGCCGCGTATCGAAACCGGGTCTCGATACGCGCTGTGCGCTACTCGACCGGCCGCTTAGTCGGTTGAGATGAAGACGTTCTTGGTTTCGGTGAAGGCGGATGCCGCATCCGGACCGAGCTCGCGGCCCAGACCCGACTGCTTGAACCCGCCGAACGGGGTGGAGTACCGCACGCTGGAGTGCGAGTTCACCGACAGGTTGCCGGACTCGACCCCGCGCGCGACCCGGATGGCGCGACTCACGTCGCGCGTCCAGATCGAGCCGCTGAGCCCGTAGATGCTCGAGTTGGCCAGAGCGATGGCGTCGGCCTCGTCGTCGAACGGAAGCACGGCGACGACCGGTCCGAAGATCTCCTCGGTGACCACCGGGTCGGTGCGCGAGGCCGGCGTGAGCACTGTCGGCGCGAACCAGTAGCCGGGGCCGTCGGGCTTGCTGCCACGGAAGGCGACCGCAGCGTCATCCGGAACGAAGGCACTGACCGCGTCGAAGTGTGCCTTCGAGACGAGAGGGCCCATCTCGGTGGCCGGGTCGCCCGGCGCACCGACGACGACGCCCTTGACCGCTGGCTCCAGCAACTCCATGAACCGGTCGTAGACACTGCGTTCGACGAGGATGCGGCTGCGCGCGCAGCAGTCCTGTCCGGCGTTCTCGAACACCGCGTACGGCGCCGTGGCCGCCGCCTTCTCCAGGTCGGAGTCGGCGAACACCACGTTGGCACTCTTGCCGCCGAGTTCGAGGGTCACGGCCTTGACCTGGTCGGCGCATCCGGCCATGACCTGCTTGCCGACCTCGGTGGAGCCGGTGAAGACGATCTTGCGCACCTGCTCGTGGGTGACGAAGCGATTGCCGACGACCGAGCCCTTGCCCGGCAGCACTTGGAACAGCCCGTCGGGCAAACCGGCCTCGAGCGCGAGCTCGCCGAGGCGGATCGCGGTCAGCGGCGTCCACTCGGCCGGCTTGAGCACGACCGCGTTGCCCGCGGCGAGCGCCGGCGCGAAGCCCCAGCTGGCGATCGTCATCGGGAAGTTCCACGGCACGATCACGCCCACCACGCCGAGCGGCTCGAGGAACGTCACGTCGAGGCCGCCCGCCACCGGGATCTGCTTGCCGATCATCCGCTCCGGCGCCGCCGCGTAGTAGTTGAGCACGTCGCGCACGTGCCCGGCCTCCCAACGGGCCTGACTGATCGGATGCCCGGAGTTGACGACCTCGAGGGCCGCGAGCTCCTCGACTCGCGTGCCCACGACCGTCGCGAAGTCGCGCAGGGCCTGGGCGCGAGCCGCCGGAGCGAGAGCCGCCCAGGCGCGCTGAGCGACGACCGCGCGTGCGATCGCGTCATCCACCTGCTCGCGTGAGGTCTGGTGCACGGTATCGAATGCCTGACCGGTCGAGGGGTCGATGAGGGTCGTCGACCCGGTGAGTGCTTCAACCACGGCGGTACTCCTTCGCTGCTTCCACCAGTCCCGCGAAGAGGCGTGCGTCTTCGGCGGCGTCCTCCTCGGGATGCCACTGCACGGCCACCCCGAAGGGATGGTCGGCCAGCTCCACTGCCTGAATCGTGCCGTCGTCACTGCGAGCTGACACGACGAGCCCCGGAGCGACCTCGTCGATCGCTTGATGGTGGTAGCTCTTGACATCCACGGTCTCGTCGCCCTGCAGCAGCTGCCCGAGCTTCGTGGATGCCTCGACCCCGACCTGGTTGACAGCGAAGCGCCCCTGGCCGAGGTTGTAGCGCGTGGTGCCGATCACGTCGGGCAGGTGTTGGTGCAGAGTGCCGCCGAGCGCGACGTTGAGCACCTGGGCACCGCGGCAGATACCGAGGAAGGGCAGGCCGCGGTCGATCGCTGCGGTGAGCAGGGCATCCTCCCAGGCGTCGCGATCCCGACGGGGCTCATCGGTGGTGGGGTGCGGTTCCTGGCCGTAGCGGGCCGGTTCGACATCCTTGCCACCGGTGATGATGAGCCCATCCAGGCCGTCCAGCACGGTGTCGGCGATCTGGGCATCGACCGGCTGCGGCGGCAGCAACACAGCAATGCCGCCGGCACGGTTGACCGCCTCGAAGTACACCTTCGGAAGGAAGCTCGCGGGCACGTCCCACACCCCAGTCTGTGCCTGCTCGAGGTACGTCGTCAGGCCGATGATGGGCGCGCTGGAGCTATGGGCAGAGGCCATTTCTGGCCTCTGCTGCGACGCCAGCGCCGAGCGCCGTCTCGGCGCTCGGTCACTAGAACCGTTCGAAACCACGAACCCGCTCCCAATCCGTGATCGCGGCGTCGTAGGCCGCCTGCTCGATGCGTGCGTTGTTGAGGTAGTGCGCGACGACGTCCTCGCCGAACGCCTCCGTCGCAACCTCGGACGCCTGGAAGAGCGCCGCGGCCTCGCGCAACGATGACGGCACGCGCGGGGCATCCGACACGTAGGCGTTGCCCTCGAAGATCGGCTCGAGCTCCAGCTCATGCTCGATGCCGTAGAGCCCACCCGCGATCAGCGCCGCGACCGCGAGGTACTGGTTGACGTCGCCACCGGGCACGCGGTTCTCCACGCGCAGGCTGCGTCCGTGGCCAACGACGCGCAGAGCGCAGGTTCGGTTGTCGAGACCCCACGCCACCGCGGTGGGTGCGAAGCTGCCCTCGACGAAGCGCTTGTACGAGTTGATGTTGGGGGCAAAGAACAGGCTGAGCTCGCGCAGCGTCGCCAGCTGGCCAGCGATCCAGTGCTCCATGAGCTTCGAGAATCCGTAGGGGCGATCCTTGTCGGCCATGACCGGCTCGCCCTTCTCGCCCACGACCGAGAGGTGGATGTGGCACGAGTTGCCCTCGCGCTCGTTGTACTTGGCCATGAAGGTCAGCGACTTGCCGTGCTGGTCGGCGATCTCCTTGGCCCCGTTCTTGTAGACGGAATGGTTGTCGCAGGTGCCGAGCGCGTCCGTGTAGCGGAAAGCGATCTCCTGTTGACCGAGGTTGCACTCGCCCTTGACGCCCTCGCAGTACATGCCGGCGCCATCCATGCCGTTACGGATGTCGCGCAGCAGCGGCTCCATGCGGCTGGATGCGAGCAGCGCGTAGTCGATGTTGTAGTCGCTGGCCGGGTAGAGGTCGAGGTACCTCTTCTTCCAGGCGTCACGGAAACTGTCCTCGAAGACGATGAATTCGAGCTCGGTGCCGACGAACGCGCTGAGGCCCTTCTTGGCCAGGCGGTCGAGCTGGCGCTTGAGCACCTGCCGGGGGTCCGGCGCGACGGGCGTGCCATCCAGCCACGTGAGGTCGGCGGTCACGAGCGCCGTCCCGGGCAACCACGGGATGACGCGCAGCGTCTCGAGATCGGGCATCATCGCCATGTCGCCGTAACCCCGCTCCCAGCTGGAGATCGCGTAGCCGCTCACGGTGTTCATCTCGACATCGACGGCGAGCAGGTAGTTGCAGCACTCGGCGCCGTGCTCGGCGAGCTCCTCCAGGAAGAGACGAGCGGATGCGCGCTTGCCGACGAGACGCCCCTGCATGTCGGTGAAGGCGATGATGACGGTGTCGATCTCCTTGGCCGCGACCATCACGGTCAACTCCTGAACAGTCAGGTTGCCCGTCTTCGTTTGTGTGCTCGCGTGTGCCATTCGAAAAGCTCTCCTTCGAGTGTGTGCCGACCATTACATCACGAGGGATGCCTCGATCACTGGGCTACCGTAACGCGCAATTTACATCCAAAGGTAGACACGAGGTACCAATAGCCGACAAACTCATGGGAATTCCGCAGGCAATGTGGCCTGCGCCCGACAGTCCCAAACGGAGGAAGAATGGCGGAGAAAGACGGCACCAAGGTGTCCGGCGTCACGTATACGAAAGCCGGGGACGGCTACTTCGAGAAGCGCAGTCTCAAGAGAAGCGCGGGAGTCTGGGGCCTCTGGGGCCTTGCTGTCGCCGCGGTCATCTCGGGTGACTTCTCGGGCTGGAACTTCGGCATCGACTTCGCCGGCTTCGGCGGAATGCTGATCGCGTTCGTCATCCTCGTGGTCATGTACTACGGAATGATCTTCTCGATCGGCGAGATGGCGGCGGCCCAGCCGCACACCGGCGGTGCGTACTCGTTCGCCCGCTCGGCCATGGGCCCTTGGGGTGGTCTGGTCACTGGACTCGCCGAGACGATCGAGTACGTCGCAACGACGGGCGTGATCGTCTTCTTCTCGGCGCAGTATGCCAATGGCATCACGACCGAACTGCTCGGCTTCGACCTCTCCGCGAACATGTGGATCTGGTGGATCGTGCTCTACGTGGTGTTCATCGCCCTGAACTCGGCGGGTGCGAACATCTCGTTCAAGTTCGCCATTGTCGTGTCGATAATCTCCATCGCGATCCTCCTGGTCTTCTCGGCCATGGCACTGTTCTCCGGCCTGTTCAGCTGGGACAGCCTCTGGAACATCCCGCCGGATGAGGGCCAGAGCACCTTCCTGCCGCACGGTGTGCTGCCGATCCTGTTCGCCCTGCCGTTCGCCATGTGGTTCTTCCTCGGCATCGAGGAGCTTCCGCTGGCGGCCGAGGAGTCGATGAACCCGACCCGTGACATCCCGAAGGCCGGCCTCTGGGCCCGCGGAACGCTGATCGTCACCGGCCTTCTCGTTCTGTTCCTCAACACGGGCGTGCTAGGAGCTGCAGCAACAGGTGTCTCACTCGAGCCTCTTCTCGACGGATTCCGCGCGATTGTCGGCGACCAACTCGCCGCAGTGCTCGCGCTGTTCGCCCTCATCGGTCTGCTCGCCTCGCTGCAGGGCATCATGTTCGCCTACGGTCGCAACATGTACTCGCTGTCGCGCGCCGGGTACTACCCGAAGTTCTTCTCGCTCACCGGCAAGCGTCAGACCCCCTGGGTCGCGCTGGTCGTGGGCGCGGTGATCGGCTTCATCGCGCTCGTCGTGCTCGACCTGCTGAGCAAGGCGGATGCCGAGGGTGCTGGTGCGGTCGCCGGCGCGATCATCCTGAACATCGCCGTCTGGGGTGCGGTGCTCGCGTACCTGCTCCAGATGGTCTCGTTCGTGATCCTGCGCAAGAAGTTCCCGAATGCCAAGCGGCCCTACAAGAGCCCGTGGGGCGTCCCCGGTGCCGTCGTCGCTGCGATCATCTCGGCGCTCATCTTCCTGGGCTTCCTGCTGAACGCGGCGTTCCAGCCGGCGATCATCGCGATCGCGATCGTCTACGCGCTGATCCTGCTCGGTTTCGCCATCTACGGTCGCCACCGCTTGGTGCTCTCCCCTGAGGAGGAGTACGCGCTGTCGGGTGGCCTGCACGGCGACCCGCAGGCTGAAGGCTACGACGCCATGGAGGGCGAGGTCTTCGGCGACAAGAAGTAGCTGCGCTGCTGGTCAGAACGGCCTCGTCTCCTGCGGGAGGCGGGGCCGTTCTGCGGTGTTCGATAGGACCTTCGCCCCTGTCTCGAGGGGCGTCGAACCGGCACTCTTGGGGTCATGGAAACCCTCTTCGCTGTGCTGCACGTGGTTGCGGCCGTCTTCATCATCGGCCCGATGGCCATCCTGCCCATGGCCGGTCTGCGTTCGCTTCGCGGTGGCAACTCCGCGCAGGTGAACGGCTTCGCCCGGGCCACCAACGTCTTCGGGTGGCTGTCACTGGTTGTCGCGGTACTCGGATTCGGCTTGGTCGCCTTCGTCGATCCGGAGGACAAGCTCACGTACACGACGCCCTGGCTGCTGACCTCGATCATCCTCTACGCGGTCGCCGTCACCATCGTGCTCTCGGGAGTCGCCCCGCTGATGAAGCGGGCCGGTGAGCGCCTTGCCGACGGCAAGCTCGCGATGGAGTACCGCCCGATCGCGGCTTTGTCGGGCCTGTCGGCTCTCCTGCTGGTGGCAGTAGTCGTACTCATGGTCTGGCGCCCCTAGAAACTATGAGGCTCGCACTCGAGTTCATCCACTTCACTCTCGGTGCGCTCGTGGTGATCCCTCTTGCCGTAGTGCCGTTCGCGGGGGTGATCGAGGTGCGTGCCCGAAACGCGCCGGGTGTGCGTGGTCTCGGCCGCGCATCCACGGTTGTCGGCGTGATCGCCCTGGTGATCGGGTTCCTCGGGATCATGCTCATCTCGTACGTGCCGCACGTGACCATTGCCACTCCGTGGCTCGGCGCTTCGGTGATTCTCTATGGCGCGACGCTCGCGCTGACCATGGGCGTCACAGCGCCGCGTCTCAGGGCCGCAAGCGAGTCGATAGCGCGAGGCTCGGCGGCGTCCACCGGGATCCTGACCGTATCGGGGGTTGCGACGACGGTGTTCCTCGCCGCGATGGTGGTGCTCATGGTCTGGAAGCCCTGACCGGTTGTTCGGTAGGTTCGTGTCATGCCCACCGATCAGGAGAACATCGCCGAACTGCAGCGCCAGGTGCGCCGGCAGGGCGAGCTCATCGACGCGCTGTACCGCCACCTCGGTCTGGGGCTGCTCGACACCACCGATCCGACAGGCACTCCCGCTGACGTCACCGAAGCACTGCGGGCAGGCGACACCATCGGCGCGATCAAGCTGTGGCGCCAGCACACCGGAGTGGGGCTGAAAGAGGCGAAAGACGCCGTCGAGGCGCTTGCGCGCACCCTCTAGAACCGCGCACCATCTAGAACCAGCATCACGCACGAGATCGACCACCCGCGGATCCATCGCAGATCTAAAACAGGGAAAACCCAGTTTTAACCTGCATCATTGAATTAAAACATGGAATACTGTTGGTTATGGATTTCACCACGCAGGACTGGGAGCGTCGGATCGGCGACCAGGTGCGCGCCCTGCGCATCGCGGCCCTGCTGGGCCAGGACGAGCTGGCCGAACGTGCGAACATCTCGGTCACGACGGTGCAGGCGCTCGAGCGCGGTTCCGGATCGAGCCTCAAGACCCTGATCCGGGTGCTGCGGGTGCTCGGGAGGACCGACTGGCTCGACGGCCTCGACCCCCGCGGCGACGGACCGAGCCCACTCGAGCTGCTGCGGGAGAGCCGCCGCCAGAGCCCCCGACCGCAGCGCGTGCCACGGGGGCGACCCTGATGGCCGCACCTGCCCGCTACGTGCCGGTCGACCTCATCGAGGTCACCGCCTGGGGTCGACTCGTGGGAGCGATCGCCGCGGGCCGCCAGCGTGACGCCTACGTCTTCGAGTACGACCCGAGTTGGATCGCCGGGGGCATCGAACTCGCACCCGCCCTGATGCCGCTCGCGCGCACCCTGTACTCCTTCCCCGGCCTGCCCGCGAACACCTATCAGGGGCTCCCGCCCATGATCGCGGACTCCCTGCCCGACCGGTTCGGCAACAGCATCGTGGATGCCTGGCTCGCCAGGAACGGAATCCCGTCCGAGCAGGTGTCGGCCCTCGACCGCCTCGGCTACCTCGGCGAGCGCGGAATGGGCGCGCTCGTGTACCGGCCAGACAACTCGCCCAGCCTGCCGCCACCCACGGCGCTCGACCTGGGCCAGCTCATCGTCTCGGCCCGGCGCGCAGTGGAGGGGTCGCTGGCGAATGAGGACGAGTCACAGGCCGCGCTGCGTCGCATCATCGAGGTGGGCACGAGCGCGGGCGGCGCCCGCGCGAAGGCGATCGTGAACATCGATCCCGCGACAAACGAGATCCGCTCCGGTCACCTGCCTCCCCCACCCGGCTTCGAGGCCTGGCTCCTGAAGTTCGACGGGATCGGCGCCGACGAGCAGCTCGGTCCAGGCCAGAACTACGGGCGCGTGGAGTACGCCTACTCGCTCATGGCTCGTGCGGCGGGCATCCAGATGGCACCGACCCGGCTGCTCGAGGAGCACGGTCGCGCGCACTTCATGACCCGTCGATTCGATCGCGTCGACGGCGGCGAACGCCTGCACATGCTCACCCTCTGCGGAATGGACGGGGTCGACTTCAACGCCCGCGGCGTCAACGACTACTCCCAGCTGTTCGCGCGAATCGTCGCGCTCGGGCTCGGTGACGCGGCCCTCGAGCAGGCCTTCCTGCGCATGGCCTTCAACGTGATGGCCGCCAACTGCGACGACCACACGAAGAACTTCGCGTTCCTCATGCAGCCCGACGGCACCTGGACGCTCGCGCCCGCCTATGACGTGACGCACGCCTACTCCCCCACGAGCGTGTGGGTGAGTCAGCACCTGATGTCGGTGAATGGTGCATTCCGCGAGATCACTCGCCGCGACCTGCTGGCGGTCGCCGACCGATTCGGCATCGAGCGAGCCGCCGCCGCGATCACCCGGGTGCGTGACGTCGTGCGCAGCTGGCCGGAGTTCGCAGCCGAGGCGGGGCTGGATGCCCGGCTCACCGACCTCATCGCGGCCGACTTCGTCGAGCTCTAGGCCGGGCGCCCCCTTAACGTTGGACGGCGACCCGAGGGCCGCCGTGATCAAATCGTTACGCGAGGCCGCCACGCGCGCAAGCCCCCGGAGGAAAGATCACGGCGGGTTACCAGAGAGTTCATCAGCCGTGCATATCCACCACCACGGCCGGCGGTGAATAAGCTCGCTCCACGAGAGGAGCATCGAATGCCCGTCACCGCCGGTGAGTACGACGCGAGCTTCACCACCGACGCTGTGGTCGAGTTCCGCGAGCTCTGCCGCGCGACCGCCACGGCCTGGCTCGCCGCGGGCGTCGACGCGACCGACGCCGCCGTGGCGTGGCAGACCGTGGAGGTGCAACGTCGGTTTCTCGGATTCCCGGTGACCGACCGGTACCGGGAGTCGGAGGTACTGCTCCGGGGCTGGCAGCTCGCGGACGTCACCACCCTCCACGACACGACGGGTGACCTGTGGCGGCTTCGCACCGTTGCCGTCGTGCTCGGCGACGACGGCGAGCTGTACCGTGTCGAGCGCCGCCGTGAGGAGAAGGCCGGTAGTCCGACGACGGATGACGGTGCGGCCCACGTCACGCGCCTGGCTGATGCCGACCTGCCGCTCTGGGACCACCTCGACCCGCCGACCTTCGGCGCCGGTGCCGCGCCCGGATACTGGGCACTCTTCCCCCAGCGGCTGCGCGCCGCGCTGGCGGAGCTCGACGGCACGCGCTGATAACGTCAGGCCATGAGCCGTCGACCGATCACACCATCACGGGGAGCGGCAATCACCGCAGTGGCCCTGACCGCACTGACGCTCACGGCACTGATCGGATGCGTGCCCACTCCCTCTCCCGCGCCCAGCGGTTCGGGCAGCTCGACACCCACACCGACCGCTACCGCAAGCACTCCCCTGGCCTGCGCCGACCTCGTGCCGGCCGCTGCCGTCGATACGGCTCTCGCGTCGCCGTCGGCTCCCGCCGACTTCTCCACCCTGCTGGAGTACCCGACACCGGGCGACTTCGCCTCGACCTCGGCGGGCGGCATCCGGTGCGCGTGGCTCGCCGACGGATCGATGGGCACCTACTCGAGCATCGTCGGCGGCCCAGGCGTGCCCTGGCTCGACGTGCAGGTGCTGCCCGGGGCCGCGTCCGACTGGAACTCGTACACCTTCGGCGACTCCCCCGGAACCGCCGACCAGACGCCGTTCGCTGGCTTTCCGGGCGCGCACTCCTGCGGTGACCCCGGATGCCTGGCAACGGCACCCATCGGTGACGCCTGGGTGAGCGTGATGGTGCACGACCCGGGACTCGGCGTCGGCGACAGTCTTGTGGGCGCATCATCTGACGACGTGCTCGCCGCGTTGACGCCCGCTGCTGCCGCCGTCTTCGCCACCATCAACGACGCCACGCCCGAGCAGCTGGCGTGGCCTGCGACTAGCGGCCGCGAGGCGTCCGCCAGCGTGGATGTCTGCGCGAGCTTCCTGAAGACTCCCGCCCTCGCGAACGCGCTGGGCGTGGCATCCGTCGGCGACTACGAGGTCACGGCGCCGGATCCGCGGGACATCGTCACGCTGGAGTCCACCGCACAGGTCGCGGCCGGCTTTGTGAGCTGCGTGGCGGAGTCCTCGGAGGAGTTCGCCCGCGCCGACTTCGTGCTGCTGCTGGACAACGCCGCTATCGTCGATCGCATCGCCGCGCGCCTCACGGCGGACAGCCCGGAGCAGCTCGACACCCTGGACGGCCAGACCGGGGCGGAGAAGGCAGTCTCGACCTGCTCCGCCGACCGCGCCGCCTGCGAGCTGTGGTTCAGCCTTGGCGTCGACGCGATCTACGTGAGCTCATTCTCGAGCGACTCACGGGCGATCGCCGAAGCGATCATCGCCCAGGCACGCTAGTCGGCACCATCCACAGAAGCACACTCGACTGCAGCACGATCAGCAGGGTGATGAGCGCGAGCAAGCCCAGGCTCCACGGCACCAGCTTGCGGAACAGCTGGTTCTCGCTGCCCTCCAGTCCCACGGCAGCGGATGCCACGGCCAGATTCTGCAGCGACAGCATCTTGCCGAGCACCCCCGCCGATGAGTTCGCCGCAGCCATGAGCACGGGTGGCAGGCCGGTGGCCGCTGCCGCCGTCACCTGCAACTGACCGAACAGCGAGTTCGAGGCCGTGTCGGAGCCGGTGATCGCCACCCCGATCCACCCGATCAGCGGCGAGAGCACGACGAAGAAACCGCCGGCCGATGCGAGGGCGGTGCCGAGTGTCGACGTCTGGCCGGACAGGTTCATGACGAACGAGAGACCGAGCACCGCGGTGACGGTCACGATGGTCCAGCGCAGCTGCTTCACCGTCGCACCATAGGTGCGAGCGGCCAGCCCGGGGCGGATCCGATAGAGCGCCACGGTGATCAGTCCCGAGATGAACAACATTGTGCCGGTCGCCTTGAGGTGATCGAAGTGCATGTCCTGGCCCGCGGCCGGGTCGCCGGCTGCGTCGACCACATCGAGGCCCGGCCAGCGGAAGGTGACGGTGCCGACCTCGCCGAGCCAGCCCTTGATCGCGGGGAGTTGCGCCAGCGAGAACACCGTGATGATCACGGCATAGGGCGCAACCGACATGACGATCTCACGAACGGTCGGTCGCACGACCGGAGCCTCACCATCCGCTCCCACGCTCACCTCGTGGCTGGGGTGCCACACCCGCAGCATGAGCAGCACGCCGATGATCGTCGCGACGGCCGCGAAGACATCCGTGAGCTCGACGGCGAAGAAGTTGGATGTCACGAACTGAACGATCGCGAACACCACACCAGCGACCACCGCAACGGGCCACGTCTCCCGAACGCCACGGCGACCGTCGACCAGGAACACCAGCAGCAGCGGAACGAGCGCCGCGATGAAGGGCGTCTGGCGTCCGGCCATAGACGCGAGGTCGTGCAGGGGCAGTCCTGTCACCCCGACGAGCGCGAAGATCGGGGCGGCTAGCGCGCCGAAGGCGACGGGCGCGGTGTTGGCCAGCAGCGACACCATCGCGGCCTTGAGCGGCTTCATCCCCGCCGCCAGCAGCATGGCTGCCGAGATCGCGACAGGCGCACCGAACCCCGCGAGAGACTCGAGCAGCGCACCGAAGCAGAAGGCCACCAGGATCGACAGGATGCGCAGGTCGTTGCTCACCGACCGGATCGTGCGGCCGAACGCCTCCGACCAGGGCGTCGCGACTGTCAGTTTGTAGACCCACAGGGCGTTCACGAGAATCCAGAGGATCGGGAAGATCCCGTAGAAGATACCGGCTCCGGCCGCGCTGAGGGTCTGCACCACGGGCATCCGCCAGCCGGCGATCGCCAGCACGACGGCCACCGCGAGCGCGGCGATGGCCGCGAATGGCGCCTTGACCTTGAACACTCCGAGGAGTACGAACAGCAGCACGATCGGGATCGCCGCTACCAGCGCGGAGATGAGCAGCGATGCGGCTATCGGGTCGGGATCCTGCTGGAACACGTGGCGTGACCTCCGGGCGTGGCATCCGCCCACCCTGAGCGTCGATCCGCTCACCAGTGTGACCGCGCCGACTCAAGCGTCGACAGGGCCATTGGACCCAGGTGGCGAAAGCAGATCTCTCGCCGCTCACCGGAAACGACAGGGTGAGCGCGCCATCCGGCTCGCTCACCCTGTGTCGACTCGATCGGTCCTGGCAGCCCGAGTCGAGACGGTCGTTCACCCGCCTAGCGGAAGGCGAAGGCCTTCGACGGGTTGATCACTGTCATCTGGTGGATGTCCGCATCGGACACACCCTGTTCCTGGAGCCGCGGGATCACGTTCGTGATGACGTTGTCGTAGCCCACACCGCCATAGGTGGCAAGCTGCCCGAGTTCACAGATGTCGTTCGACAGCATCATCCGCTCGGCGAATCCACGTCGACACATCTCGACGATGTTGTCGATGCGGAACTGCAGTGGCGCATATCCCTCGATGAACGCAAGGTTGTCGATGTTGATCCACGCCCCCCGGTCGGCGATGGGCAGCATGTGCTCCACACCCTTGCGGTCGCCGAGGTGCGAGACGATCACGACTTCCGGCGAGACACCCTCCTCTGCAAGCAAGTCAAGCTGCTCGAGGGCGAGCTCACCCCAGTGGGTCGTGTGAGTGAGAATTGGGATGCCGGTCTCGACGTGCGCGCGGCCCGCAGCTCGAAACACTCGCTCCACTGCGGGAGGGATGTGCCCCCGCTCGGTGCCGATCTCGCCGATGAACCCCGGCCGAACGCCAGTATCCCCCACACCCGCGGTGATCTCACGCACGAGCATTGCAGCGAGATCGGCGGTGGAGGTCGTCGTGATGAGCTCGGGATAGACCATCTCGCGGTACCAGCCCGCGCCCATGACGATGTTCACACCCGACGCACGACTCAGACGCGCTAGCGCCTCAGGATCGCGGGCCAGTCCGTTGTTGGTCGGGTCGCAGATCGTCCGACCCCCTGCCTCGCGATAGCGCACAAGTTCTGCGAGCGCGATCTGTTCGTCGTCGAGAATGGCTTCGTACAGCTGTCGGATGCCCCATCCGTCAACGAGGATGTGGTCGTGGCTCAGTGTGAAGCCAAGCTCGTCGGGGTCCACCTCGCCGAGCACGGTGACGACACGGCCATGGGTCATGAGAAGCTCCTCGACTGGGGGGCCGCGTCTATGGCGGCGGAGATGGCTCGGGATGCCACAAGCAAGACCTCGATCATGCGATCCGTCGTGACATCCCCGTTTTCAATGCGCGCAGTGGGTACTGAGAAGCTGAGTGCAGCAACAACCTGCCCACCGCGGTTGGTGATGGGGACGGCGACGCAGTAGACGCCGTGCGAGTACTCGCCGTCATCGGTTGCGTAGCCTCGTGCGCGCACCACATCAAGCACCTCGATCAGACGGTCCCCTGACGTGATGGTGTGCGGGGTGTACCCCGTGAGAGTCTGTCCAGCGAATCGGTCACGGAGCACATTGGCGGGTAGCCCGCTGAGCAATGCCTTGCCGATTCCCGTTACGTACGCGGGCAGTCGACTCCCCTCGCTGGAGACGAGCCGAAGCGGCTGTGTCCCCTCAACCTTGTCCAAGTAGACGACGTCGAGGTCGTCGAGCATGCCCAGTTGGATGGTCTCATCGAGGGATTCGTTTGCCTCCCGGAGGTATCGTCGCGCCCTGATGACGATGTCGCGACTCGGTCGGAATGCCTGCCCTACCTCCCAGGGGCGCACGCCGATTGAGTATCGCCGGTCCTCGGAGTCGAGGGTCAGCCACTTCATCGCGACCACGGTCTGGAGCAGTCCATGCAGACTGCTCTTGGGATACGACAATTGGTCCGCGAGCTCGACGAAGGTCATCCCGTGCGGGTGCCGCGCGACGAGCTCAAGCAGCTCGAGTGTGCGCTGGGCCGACTTGACGCTGGGTGATTCAGTAGACACGACACCTCACTTCTCGCATGTGATCACCACCGGATGACGTCACGCGTCGGACGCGACCGCGATGAGGTCCACCTCGACCAGCAGCGGCGACGGCAGCACGACCGTCACCGTGGTCCGCGCGGGATATGGTTCGGTGAAGTATTCCTTGTAGATCTCGTTCATCTCCGCGAACTGCCCGGGGTCGGTGAGGAAGACTCGAGCCTGGATCACGTCGGAGAAGGTCGCACCCGCTGCACCGAGGGTCGCCCGCAGGTTCTCGAAGGTGCGCCGCAGCTGAGGGCCGAAGCCTTCGTCGACCGATCCGTCGAGACCGATGCCGCCCTGGCCCGCGCAGGCGATGAAGGACCCGCGACGGCGGCTCTGCGAATAGGGCCCCAGCGGGCTGGGTGCCTCGGTCGTGCGTCCTACGATGTCGATTGTCATGCGATCTCCTTTACTGGGAACGGGTCTACGGATTGCTCGATCTCTCCGAGCCCGTCGATGGTCATCCTTACGCGGTCGCCGGATGCTAGGTACGGGAAACGCCCCGATAGGGCGACCCCCTGCGGGGTGCCCGTGAGAATTACATCCCCGGGCTCGAGCATCATGACGCGGGCGAGCTCCATCATGATCTGTGCGACGGAGAACACCATGTCCGAAGTGCTCGACGCCTGACGCGGTTCACCATTGACCCAGGACCGCATGTCGAGTTTCTGCGGATCCTCGATCTCGTCGGCGGTCGCGATCCACGGACCGAGAGCGCACGAACCGGGGAAGCACTTTCCCTTGGACCACTGGCCACCGGAGCGATCGAGTTGCAGCCAGCGGTCGCTGATGTCGTCCGCGAGCACGTAGCCCGCAATGGCGCCCATGGCGGCGTGCGATGTGACCTCACCGTGGAGGGGTGCCCCGACGACGATCCCGAGCTCGACCTCCCAGTCGAGTTTGGACTTGACGTCGACGCGACGGATGGAATCGTTCGGGCCGACAACCGTATTGGACTTCTTGAAGAAGATCACGAGCTCCTCGGGAGGCAGAGCCCCGGACTCGGCAGCATGAGCAGCGAAGTTCATACCAATGCAGAGCACAGAGGGCGGACGCAGGATGGGCGCACCGACCCGCTCACCGTCGATCGCAGTTGGCGGTAGTTTCCCGCTGGCCAAGGCCGACCCCAGGCGCTCGATCCCGCCGGTTGCAAAGAAGTCCGCGTCGAAGTCGCGGGTCACCCCGCTCGCGTCGAACCACTGCTCGGCCGTGCCGACGACCGGGCGTTCAGCCCCCGCTTCACCCACTCTCATGAGCTTCATCGGATCTCTCCTCCGCTGGTCAATCCGCGATGTCCGGCCAAGTCGGCAAACGCTGCAGCCAAGCCCTCGGCGTCGCCGTCAATGAGGGCCATGGGGTGCACGACCAGCACACCACGCCAGGCGTCGGCTTCCTCAAGGTAGACGGGCACCTCTCGCGCAGCAAGCGCCTTCACGAAGGCGTCGACGTCGAGTCCCGCAGCGGCGACCTGAAGCTCGATCACGGGCACGCCGAGCACCGATGTCTCGTGCCAGACCGCGGGGATGGGACTGTTGCCGAGCAGTCCGTGCAGCTTCTCGAGCTCGGCTATACCCGCGGTATCGCCCGCACCCGGTGCGGCGACGTAGCTTTCGACCGCAGCGACCAGGCCTGCGATCTGCTCACGACCGACTTTCATAGCCCTGCCAACTCCGTGGCGAGGCGGCGTAATGCCGTCCCCGCCCCGAACCCACGTGGATTCGCGCTCGTCCATGTCCTGATGTTGCGCACCGATGAGTGCGATGAACTCGGTGCGACCGCACAGGATTCCGGTCGCTTGTGGACCCCGAAAGTTCTTCCCTCCACTCAGGGCCACGAGGGCTGCGCCGTCCTTGAGCCATTGGCGGAGGTTCTCGAGTGGCGGAGCGTACAGGGCACCGTCGATGAGCACGGGCACGCCCTTGCTCGATGCCAGTTCGCAGATCGCCGCGAGGCTCGGGTGGTTCCCGGCACGGCCGGGACGGTAGAGCACAGCTGCGGTCTGCCCGTCGATTGCTCGTTCGATCTCTCCGAGGTGTGTCGACGTGGGGTACCCGACGACAACGAGCTCGGCGCCAGCGAACTCGACGGCCCTGTCATACGGGTCACGCTGAGCGGCAAGCACGATCACCTTGTGCGGTGCCGCCTCAATGCGCGGAAGCGAGTCAGCACGGGCCGGGTCAGTGCCTGAGATGATTGCCGCCGTGGCCAGGGTGAGCGCCGCCGCGGCTCCCGACGTGACGTACGCCGCCTCCACGTCAAGCAGGCGAGCGATCTCTTCTCCCGCACGATCCTCCAGGTCACCCATGTGAACTGCATAGGCGGTTGCCTGGGCCATGGCATCCAGAACAGCAGGATGGAGAGGCAAGCCACCCAATCTGGTCGCCGGCCCTACCCCGTTGATGGCTCGCCGAACACCGATGCGTTCGAATAGGGATGGGGTCTTCTCGGTCATGAGGCCTCCACGGAGTCCAGGGCGCGTACAGCGGTGTCCATCGGATGATCGGGTGCGAACCTGATCAGCACCTTGGCTGGCACATCAAGGGTTCCAGCCAATCGCGTGAATGCCGTGTCTGCTTCTTCCGGCCCGACAACCTGACTCACGAGCAGATCCAGCACTGGGTCTCCTTGCGCTACCCAGCTCGCCGCTTCGACGAAGATCTTGGCTGGGTAGGTGAAGCTTCCGACGAGGGTTCTCTCGTCTGTGCTGATGCGATAGGCCGAAATGGCGACGTTGGGCTGAGCCATTCCCACGAGGCACACCCGGCCGCCGAGCACCGTCGACTGCAGGGCATCCGCGATCGTCGCGCTCGCCCCCACCGCGTCGATGGCGACGTCGACACCGATGTCATCGGTGAGTGCACGCACCGCGTCGGGCACGGCGCCCTCACCGGGGTCGATGACCTCTGCACCGAGCGCTGCGCATACGCCGCGGCGAGCCTCGTTCGGCTCAGACACGATCACTCGTGCCGCGCCAGCTCGTTTCGCGGCGAGAACGCACGACTGGCCGATCGGTCCGCCACCGACGACAAGCACGACCTGTCCGGGCGAAACCTCGACGCGGCGAACGGCGTGCACGGCCACGGCAAGCGGCTCGATGAGCGCTCCGTGCAGCGGATTGGGCAGTTCGGGCAGCACGACGACGTTGGTCGCAGGCACGGCAAAGCGCTCGGCGAGGGCCGACACGATCGCAGGGTCGACGCCCAGAACGCGGCGCTGTGGGTCGTGTTGCTCCCGGCCCTCGAACTCCTGCACCTCAGCTGCGGGAACGATGACCGGGTTCACGGTCGCAAGCGCGCCGACGGGGTAACGGTTGCTGTCAACCTCCGACCCCACGGCCCAGATCCGCCCGACGGTCTCGTGTCCCATCACCTGCCCGGGGAACCGGCGGCCGTTCTCGCCGGTGTAGCCGTGGATGTCTGAGCCGCAGATTCCTGTGGCGATGGTCGCGATGATGATCTCCGAAGGCTCCACGACGGGATCCTCGCGCTCGACGACGCTCAGCTTTCCGATTTCAACAAGTGTCAACGCACGCACGTCATCGTTCCTCTCGAGGGGTAGTTCAGCAATTCATGTATGCGGGGGTCGCGTCGACTCATGACGGTCTCCCGTCGTGCACGAGTCGTCCGCGCGAGAAGGTCATGACGCACCGAAGTCGCTCGCTTCCGGCGACAGTTCCGCCGAAACCGTCACCGAAATCGATCGCCTCCTGAACCCGCTCCAGAACCGCGACATCCGCCGCCGCGCCCGGTGCGAGAGTTCCTACGTCAAGGCCGATCGCTCTGGCTGGTGCGGACGAGGCGCGACGCAGCACGTCGGGAAGGGGCATTCCGAGCGCGAGGAATTTGGAGAGCACGGTGGTCAGGTCGACGACCGAGTCGCGCGAGTACGCGTGGATGTCCGTGCTGATGGTGTCCGGTGGCTCACCGTCGGCGAGCATTCGTCTGGCCACGTCGAGACTGAATCCGGACATGCCGTGCCCCACATCCAGAAGCACCCCGCGCTCTCGCGCTGCGCGAACAGACGTGCGCAGACCACTGATCTCGTCCACGATGCGGTTGTCCGGCCACCCCGTGAAGGCATGGGTGATTATGTCGCCCGAACGCAGCGAGTCGGCGATCTCGTCGATGCCCGCGGGCGCCGGACCCAAGTGCACCATGAGCGGCAAGCCCACCTGATCTGCGACCCGCCGTGCCGAGGCGAGGGCGGCGCTCGTGTGCTCGCCCCCGACATTGCCTGACGCGCGTACCTTCACTCCGACCACGAAGTCGCGATTGGCCTCGATCGCCTCGATCGCCGCACTCTCGGAGACGTACCACGGCGCGAGCAGCTCCCCGCCGAGCATGATGCTTGTCGTGCCGATCGAGGAGATGTTGAGCATCGCGCGCACACGTACGCTCGAGCGATCGATGGTTGATGCCCGAAACGCCCCGATCAGGTGAGCGCCGGCGCTTCCTGCATCCAGGACGGTCGTCGTTCCCGATCCGAACGCCACCTCGTCGGCGGAGACTCCCAGATCCTGGCCAGCGAAGACGTGGGTGTGCAGGTCGACGAGCCCCGGGGTGACGACGCGACCGCTCACGTCGATCACAAGGTCGCCGGGTGCCTCTCGTTGCTCGGAGATCGTTCCGCCTTCGATGCGGAGATCGCGTACGACACCGTCCGATCCGTCGCCCTCGAACACCGTTCCTCCGCGCAAGACGACAGCCTCGTGATGCGTGTCAGTCATGGCGTTCACCCCCGAAGTCTCGAAGGTTGCCGGGATCATGGATCGCAACCACGGTGTCGAAGCGGCCCTGGAATGAGATCATTGCGGCCCGAGCGTCTGCGATGCTCTCGGCGATGCCGATGGGCCGCCCTGTCTCGAGGTTGCGCTTGAGGAATGCGGTCTCGAGCACACCGACGACGCCATCGGAGGTATTCACGATCACGGCGCCCGATCCGGGATGATGCCCTCCAGTTACCTCGAACTCGATACCGGGAACAATGGACGCCGATGACTCGACGAGGTGCAACCGGCCCTCGATCGCGAGCGTACGCAGGCTGGCCCACGACGAGGTACTGAAATAGAACTCGGGTGCGGGGTGACCGGTACCTCCCGACAGGAACTCCTCAACGCCCGCTCGGGCTAGATAGAAGTGAGCGTTCGGCAACAGATCGGCGTCGATGCCGCCCGAGTGGTACGTCACCGTCTGAGTGATCGCCACGAACGATACGTCCTCGCCGCGAATGCCCGCCTCGTCCAGGATCTGTGGCAACGTGCGCACGGAACGGAATCCGACATCGTCGCCGAATGCCCGATTGGTCTCGCCGAGGGCGTCCGCTTCGGTGGCATTGAGCGGAAGACCAGCGTCGATGAGTCCTATCGTCGTGCCGTCACTGACCACCCACACGTAGAAGTACAGGTCGTGGAGCGACAGGTCATGCTCACCGAACATCACGGCCCACCCGGGCGCGGGCAAGATAGCGGCGAGTTCAGCCCTGATGACGTACCGGTCACTCATCAGCATCTACAGTCTCGACCCAGCGACGCTCGGCAGCAGAACGCCCAGCGAGCTCGGCTAGCTGAACGGCCCGACGCCCTGCCCTGATGGTTGGCTGGCCCCGATCTTCACCGCGCACTCCCGCCACGAAGTCAACAAGCTCGGTCGACAGCCAGTCATCGTCGAACGACTCCTCGGACGTGCCGCTCGGGGTGGAGACCAGAAGCCGCCTCGACTCATCGAGTTCGATCGATCCCAGCGTTCCTTGAATGGTGAAAGCGACGCGCGGCGGAGCGGCATAGCCGACTCCGAAGGACAGGGCGGAGGACCCGACGATGCCCGCACCGAACTGCACGTTCAGCGTGGCGGCAAGATCGGTGTCACGATCGGCCGGTATGAAGGTCAGAGCTGACACGGCTGTGACGGCCTGTCCGAGTACCCATTCCCAGCGATCGAAGACGTGATGGCTTTGCAGACGCACAGTGCCGCCACCAGCTTCGGCGCTCCAGTACCACTCCGGGGTGCTTTCGTAGGCCTCGATCACGTTGTCTGACACGAAATACGGAGCACCGATTCCGCCGCTTCTGACGATGTCGCGCGCGCGGCGCCACTCTCCGCGGAATCGATAACTGAAGCCGACCATCCAGTACCGTCCGGACTTCATCGCGGCGTCCACCACCTCGTCGGCTTCACGAAGGGTCACCGTCAGGGGCTTGTCGACCAGCACGTGGAGCCCTCGGCTTGCGGCCTCGAGACACGCGCGGTGGTGTGCCGCGTTGGGCAGGCCAATGTACACGGCGTCAATTCCCTCCGCGTCGGCCAGTGACCGAAAGGGCGCGGCGCCAACGGCCGACGCGACCACTGCCGCACGCTCGTCATTGGTATCAATGACCGCCGTGACAGCCGCGCCAGGAATTCCCGCGGCTGCGCGGGCGACACGCTCGCCCATGACCCCCGCACCCCACACCGCAAGACGCAGATCACTCATCGCCAGCTCCTCCCGTTCTGAACCCGCGGCGACTAAGGGCTCGGTCCGGATCCGGATAGGCAGCGAGCAGTGCTCGGGTGTACTCGTGCTCGGGTGCTCTCAGCACCTTCTGCGTGTCACCCGACTCGACGATACGACCGCTCTTCATCACGAGAAGCCGGTCTGCCAGTGCTGACAGCACGGGCAGCTGGTGCGACACGAAGATCACCGAGACACCGGTGAGATCACGCAAGTCAAGAAACAGGTTGACGATCTCGGTCTGCACCGACACGTCGAGTGCGCTCACTGCTTCGTCCGCAATCACGATCTGCGGGTTAGGGGCAAGAGCACGCGCAATGGCCACGCGTTGACGTTGACCCCCGCTCAAGTCGCGTGGCAGCCTCGCCGCATACGACGCGGGCAGACGCACTTTGTCGAGAAGCTCCGCAACGAATCGCGGATCACGCGCACCCTCGATGCCGTGAGCTACGCCGGCTTCCGTGATCGCGGCCCCAATCTGCAGACGCGGGTTGAGAGAGGAGTAGGGGTCCTGGAACACCACTTGCAGGCTCTTCCGCGCCGCACGAAGGGCCGAACCCCTGAGTGACATGAGGTTGACGCCGCCCAGCACCACCTCGCCTGCATCGGCCTCGATCAAGCGGGCAACACACTTGACCGTTGTCGACTTACCGCTTCCCGACTCTCCGGCGATGCCGATGATCTCGCCTTCGCCCAGATCGAACGAGACATCGTTGACGGCAACGAGGTCAGCCGGGCGGGGTCGCCCGGGGAGGTGGAACCCGCGGTGGCGATAGATCTTCGTCAGCCCGCTCACCGAGAGCACGGGACTGTTGTCACTCACCGTCACTCACCTCCGAAAGGGCACGCACTGGTGTGAGCCGAGGCCACGGGCAAGAGGGTCATCGATACGTCTTCGCACTCCGGTCGGGCCAACGCACACCGCGGGGCGAACGGGCATCCACTCGCATACGGCGTCGTTCCTAGCGGTGGGCCTGGAATCGTCGGCCTGCGGTATCCCCGTTCGGGAACAGCGAGAGTGGGCACCGACGCGATGAGGGCTTTGGTGTACGGATGCTTCGGACGCAGGTAGACCTCTTCGACTGGCCCCGACTCAACGATGAATCCGCCGTACATCACAGCAACGTCATCACACATTTCGGCTATGACGCCGAAATCGTGCGACACCAACAGAATCGAGGTGCCGTCGACATCTCTGATTCGCCGCAACAGCTCGAGGATCTGCGCCTGAGTCGTTGTATCCAGGGCCGTCGTCGGTTCGTCGGCAATGAGCAGGCTGGGCCTGGCCGCCATGGCAATCGCAAGCATGACGCGCTGACGCATTCCGCCGCTCAGCTCGTGAGGATACATCCTGAGTTTCGCGGCAGGATTGGGAAGCTCGACTTCCTCAAGCAAGGAGACTGCGCGGCGCTCGGCATCCTCCTTCGAGAGGTTGAGCGCGTTGCGGATCGCCTCGATCATCTGCGAGCCGATTCGTCGGGTGGGATTGAGGGAGGAGAACGGATCCTGGAAGACCATGCCGATCTCGGACGAACGGAATGCGAGCACCTCGCTCTTGCTCATTGCGAGTATGTCGCGACCGTCGAAGATCACGCTTCCCGACAGCACATGGCCGCCATCGGGCAGCAGTCGCATGACGGCGCGACAGGTCAGACTCTTGCCCGACCCCGACTCCCCCACGAGCCCCAGGATTCTCCCACGACCGATGCTGAGGCTCAGGCCGTGCACAATCGGACTGGCCTCGCCCGGCTTGGCACCAAAGCCAATGCGAAGGTCACTGATCTGAAGCAGCTCATCGTCGCGCACGTGCTCGCTCACCGCTTGGCCTTGCTTCCGGTCGAGAAACCGTCGTCGATCATTCCGACACCCACTCCGAGAGCGATGAGCACCAACGCTGGGAGGGTGGATATCCACCATGCCGACAGCAGGAAGGGCTGACCCCCCGCAATGATCGACCCGAGATCGGCAACTGGCGGCTGAGTGCCGAAGCCCAAGTAGGACATCGCCGCGAGCACGACCATCGCCGCGACGACATCCATCGTCGCGAAGGTCAGGCTCGGACGAATCACGTTGGGGATCACATGACGGAACAGGATGCGGGCGGGCGAGTAGCCGAGCGACTTGGTGGCCATGATGAACTCGTGTTCTCTCAGGGAGAGCACCTCTGCTCGAGCGAGTCGTGCATAGACCGCCCAGCCGACGACAACCATTCCCACGCCGACGCTGAAGGTCCCGACGCCGAGGATGACTACGGTCGCGAGCACAACCACGATGAAGGGAATCGCGATCGCGGTGTCGACGACGCGAGAAAGGAAGGCGTCAACCCAGCCTCCCGCGTACGCGACGAGGGATCCGATGATCGTGCCGATCACGACTGTCGCAATGGTGACCAGAACCCCGGCAAGCAGGGAGATCTGGGTGCCGACGAGGGTCCTCGTCAGAACGTCCCGGCCCACGGAGTCCGTCCCCATCCAGTGCGCGAACGATGGAGGCTCGAGCGACCCGAGCACGTCGGGGGCGTTGGGTTCCCACGGAGAGAGGATCGGGCCGACGAGCGCGGCCAGTACCACCACACCAACAATGGAGGCGCCGACTTTGGTCTCCGTCGACCACGTGCCTCCGAGACGAGAACGAAATTTGATCTCAGCCATTTCTGATTGCGTTCCTGACTCGTGGGTCCAGCGCGGCCTGAAGAAGGTCGGCGACCAGACCGGCAACGATTACGACAGTGCCCGCAAGAAGTGCGATCGCCTGCACGACGGGGTAGTCGCGTCGCTCGACCGCCTGCACGAGCAGAGATCCAAGACCGGGGATGCTGAAGACCTGCTCGATCACGGCAGTGCCTCCGATGAGGAATCCGACGACGACCGCGACGATGGAGATCGTAGGGGTCACAGCATTTCGAAGTGCGTGCCGAGCGAGCACACGATTCTCCGAGTACCCACGCGCTCTGGCCGCCTCGATGTACTCGCTGTCGAGCACGCGCTTCATACTCGAACGCAGAGTGCGGAGCACAACTGCGACCAGGGATAGCGCAATGGCGATCGCGGGGAGTGTGAGCGTGCGGAACGCTCCTACCAGCCCTGGCTGATAACCCGAGACCGGAAACAATCCCCAGGCGATACCAAAGATGAGAGCGAGCACGAGCCCGACCCAGAAGGCAGGCATCGCAAGAAGTGCCGTCGCGAGGATTCGCAGCGTGAAGTCGGCAACGGTTCCGCTGCGGACAGCCGCGAAGACGCCGAGCACTCCGCCGAAGATCACCGCGAGAAGGAGTCCGTAGGTGATGAGATAGGCGCTGGGCTCCATGCGCGAGGCGACGAGAGTCTGGATCGACTGGCCGAAGGTCACGGACTCGCCGAGGTCGCCAGTGACGATCCTCGTGAGGTACGTCCACAGTTGCGTGAGCATCGGTTCATTGAGGCCCAGTCGCTCTCGGACCGTCTCCACATACTCGGCCGGCACTCGCTCACCGAGCATGATCCTCACCGGGTCGCCCGGCACGGCCTGGAGAATCAGAAACACAACGATCACCAGGCCGAGCAGTTGGGCCAGACCGAGAAGAAGCCTCCGGAAGAGGTAGTTCAGCACGCTTACCTACCTCTTCCGGAGCTTGTCTTCGAACTTCACTATTCGGAGAACCTTAGCCAGCGATCCAGGTCGTGGTGAAGGTGCTCTGTCCAATCGGGTTCGTGGTGAACCCGCATACCTCGTTGAGGTGTCCGTTCACGAGGGGCAGGTTGAGCACGTTGATGGCCGGCTGCGCCTCGAGCATCGCCGCCTGGATGGCTGGCCACTTGGCCGCGCGCTCGTCCTCGTCAGTGGTTCCCGTGAAGTCAAGAACCATTGCCTCGACCGCGGGGTCGTTCCACCAGGTGAAGAACCCGTTCGTCCCACCCTGCACGCCATAGAACTCGGCGAACTCATCCGGGATCGGGACGTCGCTGGCCGCGAACGAGTAGGGCAGCATCATGTCGTAGGTGCCTCCCGTGAAGTTCTTGCTCAGCGTTGCCTGATCTTCGGGGAGCAGCTCGACAGTCGCACCGAGCTCGGCCCAAGATGCCTGCAGCACTGCGGCCAGGCTTTCGAAGGCAGCGTTGCCGCTCGGGTACTCGAGCGTCGCCGTGAAGCCATCCGGGTAGGCGGAATCCGCGATGAGAGCCTTCGCCGCTTCGAGGTCGAACGGAGTCGGCGCAATCTCCGAGCCATCAGCATCGAATCGCAGGCGCGGAAGGATGCTGTTGGGAGACTCGCCCATGCCGAAGTAGATCTTCTCGTTGACAGCGTCGCGATCGATCGCGAGCGACAGCGCCTGACGCACGTTCTGATCGGCGAACGGCCCCTGCTGGTTGTTGAGCGACAGCAGGATCCATGACGGAATCGAGAACTCGTCGATCGTCAGCGACGCCTCGGACTGCAGCGCCTCCACCTGAGACCACGGCACGTTGTCGACCATCTGAACATCCCCGGAGCGCAGGGCGAGCGTGCGGCTGTTGTCGTCAGTGACAAAGCGGAAAGCGACGCTGTCGAGCAGTGGTCCTGAGGCATCCCAATAGTTGTCGTTCTTCACGAAGCTGATCGATGAGCCCTTGACCCACTCGTCAACGACGAACGGGCCGCTTCCGATCGGAGCGTCGAAGAACGAATCCCCCGCTGCCTCAGCTTCTTCCTGCGGAATGATTCCGGCGGTCACCATAGCAAGCGAGTAGAGGAAGCCACCGATGGGCTCGGTCATGTTGACCTGCACCGTGGAGTCGTCCACTACCGTCGTCGAGTCGTAGCCGCGCGCGAACGATGCCCACTGGCTCACGTCGGGGTTGGACCAGTTGTCGAGGGTGTACTTCACATCGGCTGCGGTGACCTGACGTCCATTGGAGAACTTTGCGCCCTCGCGAATGTGGAAGGTGTGGGTTAGGCCGTCGTCTGACGTGCTCCATTCGTCCGCGACACCGCCGACGAGATCCTGAGACTTTCCGGTCGGATCCATGCGAATGAGGGTCTCGAAGACCATGTTCAGGGCTTCGGTGTCACCGAAGCCGCCCGGAGTTGAGTAGGGGCTGAGCGAGAGCGTCTCGTTCTGCTTGGCGACGGTGATCGCTCCACCCGCTACGGGAGTTGATGTGCAGCGGCTATCGCTGGCACCCGGCGTCGTGGGCTCTCCGCCAGCCGTACAGCCGACGAGGCCGATAGCTAGCGCAGCGCCCGCCGCGATCGAGATTGTTGAACGAAACTTCACGGTGCCTCCTGGGGTGTGTCGAAACTTTCCAATTCACACACGTGAACTATGGTTCACATGTGACCACACGTTAGCAGGGGGACTGTACCGCCGCAAGCATTCGATGTGTGCCGCGAGCGCGGATGCGGCAGCGAGCAGCGCGCCCGTGCCGATGCACGTACAGATGTCCGGGACGACCGAATCGGTCAACGCGAGGCAGCACCACTGGTGACGGAGCAGCTCAGCACGCTGCGGGTTGACGCCACCCGGCATCGCCACGATTGAACGATCCGTGCCGTTGCGCCCGAGCGCTCAGCCCAGATCCTGAAGCGCCTCGATCAGTTCGTCCACGGTGTGTGCTGCATTCGACGGATGCCGCAGCGGCCTGTCACGGTGCAGCACATAGTGGTTGCGCCGCCCCCGCCGTTCGCGCTCGAGATACCCTTCGGTCTCGAGGTCGTTGAGGATCGTGACCGCACTGCGAGTGGTGATACCCGCTGCGGCCGCAAGCTCCTCGAGCGTGGCATCCGGATTCTGGGCCACCCGCAGCAGCAGGTGGGCGTGGTGCGTGAGGAAGGTCCAGTGCGCCATGGCTCCATTGTGTCCGCTCAGTGTCGGTTGCGCGTGCCGTCGGAGAGTTCGTCGTCGGTTGCCTCCCGGAAGATGCCCGCGTTCGCGGCATCCACCGGTCGACGCCCCTGGCCCCGGGTGGCGATGAGGCTCGCGACGATCGTCACGGCAAGGATGCCGAGGATGATCGCGAGCGACAGCGTGGTCGGCACCTTCCAGATGTCGTGCAGGGCCATCTTCACGCCGACCCAGATGAGGATCGCCGCGAGTCCGATCTTGAGATAGACGAAGCGGTGCACGAGGTCGGCGAGGAGGAAGTACATCGCCCGCAGACCGAGGATCGCGAAGGCGTTGGCCGTGAACACGAGGAACGCCTCGTCGGTCACGGCGAAGATCGCGGGGATCGAGTCAACAGCGAAGACGATGTCGGTGACCTCGATGAGCACGAGCACGGCGAGCAGAGGCGTGGCCACCAGCGCGCCGCCCACCCGGGTGACGAGCTTCTGGCCGTGGTACGCGTCGGTCATCGGCACGAACCGGCGGAACAGCTTCAGCACCCGCGAGTTCGTCGGGTCGCCGTGGTCGTTGCGATGCCGCAGCATCTGGATGCCCGTGAAGACGAGCAGCGCCGCGAACACGTAGAGCACCCAGGCGAAGTTCTGCAGCAGCACTGCACCCGCAGCGATGAAGATGCCGCGGAACACGAGCGCTCCGAGTACCCCGAGGAAGAGCACGCGGTGCTGGTACTGCGCCGGCACTCCGAAGCTGGCAAAGATGATCGCCCAGACGAAGACGTTGTCGACGGCGAGCGACTTCTCGATGACGAAGCCGGCGAAGTACTGCTGGCCGAACTCGGCGCCGAACAGCAGCCACACGATCACGCCGAAGCTCAGGCCGCTGAGCACCCAGAAGATTGACCATCCGGATGCCTCGCGCAATCCGATCACGTGGGCCTGACGGTGCGCGACGAGGTCGATGACGAGCATGACGATGATGACGCCGATCACGGCGAGCCAGGCCCAGAAGGGGATGTCCAAGAAGGTCCTTTCGTGTGTGTAACCACTGAAGCAGACTTCACCTATTGGACTCAATACATGAAGCACACTTCACAGGAATCTGGAAGGAACGCAGTCCCGGCCCCGCTCGCCGCGCCGCTGCGGACAACCGTCGGATGCACCCGCTCACCACAGCTACTCCCCGGGGAGTAATTCGTCCCGCATCGCTATCGGCGCACGAAATCTGCAGCTACTGTACAGACAATTACAGTCCCTGCACTTTGAGAGGACCCGAACATGGAACGGGAATTGGTGGTCGATGCTCGAGGCATCGGAAAGGACTACGGGAGGGGATCGGCGCGCTTCAGTGCGTTGAAGGATGTCACCCTCCAGATAGCGAAGGGCGAGTGCGTCGCGATCGTCGGCAAGAGCGGATCCGGCAAGTCGACTCTGATGCACGTGCTCGCTCTGCTCGACGCACCCGACTCGGGCACGCTCGCGATCGACGGCGTCGACACGAAGAAGCTCTCGACCGGGCAGCTCAACACCCTGCGCAATCGCACGTTCGGGTTCGTGTTCCAGCAGTTCTTCCTCACCCCGGGCACCTCAGTGCTCGACAACGTCACGTTGCCTCTGGAGATCGCCGGCCTGTCGCCCCGACTCCGTCGCGAGAAGGGGATGGCGGTGCTCGAACAACTCGAGCTCGCCGATAAGGCCCGGAGCAACGCCAATGACCTTTCGGGCGGCCAGAAGCAGCGCGTCGTGATCGCGCGCGCTCTCGTGGGCAACCCCGGAGTGATCTTCGCCGACGAACCGACGGGCAACCTCGACAGCGCTACGGGTGCGGTCGTGGAGGAGACCCTGTTCGCGCTCAACCGGGACCACGGCATCACCCTGATCATCGTCACTCATGACGACGAACTCGCCGCCCGCTGCGACCGCCAGATCTTTCTGCGCGACGGCGCGATCGTGTCCGACAGCGCGACGACGGGGGTGGCGGCGTGAGAACCACCGACCTGGTCGCCAAGGCGGCCCGCAACACCTTCCGGAGCAAGACGCGCACGACCCTCACGGTGCTCGCACTGTTCGTCGGCGCCTTCACGCTCACCCTTACCACTGCGGTGGGTGCCGGCGTGACCGACTACGTCACCAAGCAGGTGGACTCCCTCGGAGCGGATGACGTGTTCATCGTCACCCGCACGGCGGCGGCCACCACAGACGGCCCCACGAAGTACGACCCCGAGACCTCCTCGGCCTCGACCGGCGCGACCGCGCCCGGGCTGCCGGGTGCGTCCGGCAGCGACCCCCTCACCGCGGGTGACCTCGACGAACTCGCAGCGTTCGAGGGCATCGTCAGCGTCGACCCCATCCAGACCGCCGCGGTGGACTTCGTGCAGTACGACGGGGGTGACCGCTTCGAGTTGACGATCAATCCGACGTCGTCGGTCACGAAATCGGACCTCGTCGCGGGTGCGCAGCTGGACCAATCGTCCACGAACCGCCAGCTCATGCTGCCGTCGGACTTCGTCGAGCCGCTCGGGTTCGCCGACGCCGAAGCAGCGGTGGGCAGCACGGTGACGTTGGGCATCACCGACGTTCTCGGTGCGCAATCGACGGTGGAGGCGACGATCGTCGGAGTCTCGCAGCAGTCGCTGCTGAGCTCGGGAGCCGGCGCCAACCAGGCCCTCGTGAGCGAACTCGTCGACGTGCAGTCGGCCGGAATCGACACGGGTGACCCGCGATACGCGATCGCGGTCGCGCGATTCGACACGTCGCTGACGACCGACGAGGTCGCGGCCCTCAAGGCGGACATCGTCGGGGCGGGGTACGGTGCCCAGACGATCCAGGATCAGCTCGGTGTGATCAAGACGGTGATCGACGGCATCATCGGCGTACTGAACGCGTTCGCGGTCGTGGCACTGCTCGCCGCCGCCTTCGGCATCGTGAACACCCTGCTCATGAGTGTGCAGGAGCGCACCCGCGAGATTGGCCTCATGAAGGCAATGGGGATGCGCAGCCGAACCGTCTTCGCCCTCTTCAGCCTCGAGGCCACCTTCATCGGATTCCTCGGCAGCGCCATCGGGGCGGGCGTCGCCATCCTGCTCGGTACCGCTCTCAGCGGGGCGCTCAGTGCGGGTCCACTCGCAGCACTACCTGGCCTGAACATCCTCCTGTTCGAGCCGATGTCGATCCTCGGGATAGTCCTGCTGATCATGGTGATCGCGTTCCTCGCGGGCACCCTGCCTGCCAGCCGTGCGGCCCGGAAGAATCCCATCGAATCACTACGCTACGAGTAGAGGGTAAGGAGGTCACCGCATGGAACGCTCGCGCAGCGCGCGCCACGCGGTGACCTCCCGCACGATCGAGGAGAACGCGGTGCGGCTCGTGCTCGAGCACGGGCTCGATGCGGTGACCGTGGACATGATCTGCGAGGCCGCAGGAATCTCGCAGCGCACGTTCTTCAACCACTTCCCCACGAAGATCGACGCGATCGTCGGCGCCGCCGGGCCGAAGGTGGATGAGGCAGCCGTGCGGCGCTTCCTCGCGTCAAGCAGCCCGGACCTGGTCGGCGACCTGCTCGAGCTCGTCATGCATCTCGCGCCCGGCGACCCCTCCAATCCGGGCTTGATGGAGGCGCGGTGGAGGCTGATCACCACGACGCCTGCCCTGCTGCAGCTCGAGATGGACCGCATGATCTCCGTGCAACGGGAGATGGTGGACATCCTCGTGATGCGCCTCACCCGACACGCGAACTCGGGCGAGACGCCGGAGGAGATCCGCGACCAAGCCGACCTGCTGAGTCACCTGGTCGCCGGAATGATCCGGTTCTCGATCGAGGCCCCGGGCCCACGGCGGATGCCCGGACCGATCAACCTGGAGCGCACCCGCGCCGTGCTTCGGCAGCTTCTGCCGAAGTTGGTCGACTAGTTGGCCTATCTGGTACACCCCCCGGGACTTGAACCCGGAACCCACTGATTAAGAGTCAGTTGCTCTGCCAATTGAGCTAGAGGTGCTGGGGCCCATCGCACGCGAGTGGGCCGACGAACAAGATTAGCATGAGTCGAGGAGCAGAAGGAGTGCGATGAGTACGCGACTGGAGGCGGGGGCTGCGGCACCCGAATTCACCCTGAGGGACCAGACCGGGGCATCCGTGTCGCTGGCCGATCTGAAGGGGCAGAAGGTGATCCTGTACTTCTACCCGGAGGCCCTCACCGAGGCCTGCACGAAGCAGGCGTGCGACTTCCGCGACAGCCTCAACTCGCTCAAGTCGGCGGGCTACACAGTCGTCGGCGTGTCGCGTGACGAGCCGGAGAAGCTCGCCGAGTTCGTCAAGCGCGACGGACTGAACTTCACGCTGTTGAGCGACCCCGACCGCGCGGTGCACGAGCTCTACGGCGTGTGGGGCGAGAAGAGCATGTACGGCAAGACTGTGGTGGGCGTCATCCGGTCGACGTTCGTCATCGACGAGAACGGCGTCGTGACTCTGCCCCTGTACAACGTGAAGGCGACCGGCCACGTGGCCAGCCTGCGCAAGAAGCTGGGCCTCGCCGCCTGATGGCCGAGCACGCGTCGCGCCACGTCGCCTCGCTGAGGGGCGGGGTCAGTCAGTACTCCAGCGGGCTCGGCTCGATCACCTCCGTGACTGCGGAGACGTTCCCGATTCTGAAGAACCTCTCCATCAAGCGCCTGGTGCTCGCACCCGGAACGATCCGCGAGCCGCACTGGCATGCCAACGCCAACGAGCTCACGTACTGCATCTCGGGCACGGTGCTCGTCTCCGTGCTCGACACCGGCAGCGTCGTCTCGGCGTTCACGATCGAGGCGGGCCAGATGTTCCACATCCCGTCGGGATCCCTGCACCACATCGAGAACATCGGTGACACCGAGGCCGAGCTGATCGTCGCCTTCCGTCACGAACTGCCCCAGGACTTCTCCCTGTGGTCGGGCTTCGGTGCGATGACGGATGCCGTGCTCGGCAACACCTTCTCCACGCCTTCCAGCACTTGGGCTTCGATCCCGCGGGACACCACCCCCCGTTACCTCGTCGCCCGCCCCGGCGACCCCGTTATCCCCGACGGCGCGGCCTTCCCCAACCCGCACAAGTTCGACGTCGAGTCGCAGAGCGCTCCGGTGTCGAGCCCGGTGGGTAGTGCCAAGCTCGCCCGCGAAGGGTTCTGGCCGTCGCTGACCAACATCTCGATGTACTCGCTGCGGGTGCGTGAAGACGGTATGCGCGAGCCCCACTGGCATCCGGTCACCTCGGAGATGGGCTACATTCACGCCGGTCACGCGCGCATGACGATCCTCGACCCCGACGGCCGGCTCGACACCTACCTGCTCGAGCCCGGTGACGTGTACTTCGTGCCCGCCTCGTACCCGCATCACATCGAGGTGATCGGCGACGACGACATCCACTTCCTCGTGTTCTTCGACCAGGCCACGCCCGCCGACATCGGCTACCGAGCGGCCGCCTCGGCCTACTCGCCGGAGGTGCTCGCAGCGACGTTCAGCGTGCCGCTGGCCAACTGGCCGGCACTGCCGTTCACGCCCGAGGATCCGCTGATCGTCGCGAAGCAGAACCCGAGCGACCCGGTCGCCTAGGATCGCTTCGTCGCCTGCACGACCGACGGTGTGAACACCAGCACGAGAACGGCGAGGGCGGGTATCAGCAGCGCCCAGCCGATCGCGGGCTGCGCGAAGAGGCCCTGGAAGCATCCGATCGCCACCGCGATCTGCAGCACCTGCCAGGTGATCGCCGCGCCGCGGATCCACGGGCTGGCGCGCAGGGTGTTGACCGCGATGACCCCGAGCCAGGCGGCGGCGATGCCAGTGAGCACGGTCAGGAAGAGCGCGCTGGCCAGCGATGCTGGCGTCGCAATGAGCAACTCGACCACGAGGTAGACGGTCGCCGCGACCAGCAGTGCACACTCTGCGAACAGCAGAACGGCGAGCACAACCAGCAGCGGATTCCGGGGATCGTTCACCTTCGCGTCATCCGCTGTACTCACAGTGTCGTCCCATACAAAACCATTGATTTGCATCTACCGGTGTGAGAGTCTATATGAGGTTGATTTCACGCTCCCAGTGTCGCGGGCGGATCCCCCAGGAATTCTCACCCGATACACCAGATGGCTGTTTTCGTCAGCGTCTGCCCCGCGGTCTAGTCCACCGCGTGCACCGAAGGAGCAACACCATGGATTGGCGCGACAAGGCTGCCTGCCTCACCGCAGACCCCGAGCTCTTCTTCCCGGTCGGTAACACCGGCCCGGCTGTCGACCAGATCGACAAGGCGAAGGCTGTGTGCGGTCGCTGCTCCGTCACCGAGATGTGCCTCCAGTACGCCCTCGACACCTCGCAGGATTCCGGCGTGTGGGGTGGCCTCAGCGAAGACGAGCGTCGCGCCCTCAAGCGTCGCGCAGCGCGCGCGCGCCGCGCTTCCTAGTCGCTAGGTTTCGATACGCGGCTGCGCCGCTACAGGGTTTCGATACGCGGCTGCGCCGCTACTCAACCAGCGGCCTGCGCTGACGCCTTCTTCATCCACGTCATCGGCACGTCGATCGTGACCTCGGTGCCGCTTCCCATGAGCGTGTGCCAGTCGATCGTTCCGCCCAACTCGCCCTGGATGAGGGTGCGCACGATCTGAGTTCCGAGCCCTGAGCCGACCTTGCCCTCGGGCAATCCGACGCCGTTGTCGCGCACCTTCACGCTCAGCAGGTCGTCGGTGCGCTTGGCGATGATGTCGACCTTGCCGTCGGCGCGACCCGCGAGACCGTGCTCGACGGCGTTGGTCACCAGCTCGGTCAGGGCGAGCGCGAGCGGCGTCGCGTACTCGCTCGGCAGGTGCCCGAAGCTTCCCGTCGAGGTCGGGTGCACCGTGGTGTTGTGACTCGAGGCGACCTCCGCGATGAGCTTCAGCACCCGGTCGAACACCACGTCGAAGTCGACGTTCTGGTTGAGGCCCTCGCTGAGGGTGTCGTGCACCACGGCGATGGCGGCGACGCGGCGCATGGCCTGGCCGAGCGCATCCCGGGCGACATCGCTGTGGGTGCGGCGGGCCTGGATCCTGAGCAGGGATGCCACAGTCTGCAGGTTGTTCTTGACGCGATGGTGGATCTCGCGGATCGTGGCATCCTTCGTCAGGAGTTCGCGCTCCTGGTGGCGGATCTCCGTGGCATCCCGACACAGCACGATCGCGCCGACGCGCTCCCCGCGGTTTCGGATCGGGATGGTGCGCAGCGACACCGTGACCCCGCGCGACTCGATGTCGGTGCGCCACGGCGCCCGGCCGGTGACCACGAGCGGCAGCGACTCGTCGACCGTGAGCCGGCCGTGCAGCAGGCTCGTGGTCACCTCGGCGAGCGACTCCCCCTCGAGCTCACCGGCGAAGCCCATGCGGTTGAACGCCGACAGCGCGTTGGGGCTCGCGAACGTCACCATGCCGTCGACGTCGAGCCTGATCAGACCATCGGATGCCCGGGGTGCCCCACGACGCGGACCACTCGGCGCACCCAGATCGGGAAAGTCCCCGGAGGCGATCATCGCGAACAGGTCGTTCGCGCACTCGTTGAAGGTGAGCTCCTGGCGACTCGGGGTGCGCGCCTCGCTCAGGTTGGTGTGCCGGGTGATCACCGCGATCGGAGTCTTAGTCGTCGCGCTGCCGCTAGGGCTCAGCCTGCGCAGCACCGGTACGGCGCGCACGCGCGTGGGCGTCTCCTCGTACCAGTCGGGGGTGGAGGTGTCGACGATTCGGGATGTCTCGAAGGCTTCGGTGACCTGCGCCTTCCACTCGGGCTTGATGGCCTGCCCGACGAAGTCGCGGTAGAACAAGGTCGCTGAGCTCGACGGGCGCGCATGGGAGACGGCCACGAAACCGCCCTCGGCGCTCGGCACCCACAGCACGATGTCGGCGAAGGCGAGGTCGGCCAGCAACTGCCAGTCGCCCACCAGCAGGTGCAGCCATTCGATGTCGGCCTCGCTCGAACGCCCCTGGGCCTGAACGAGATCACTGAGGGTCGACACGCGTTCAAGGCTAGCGCCCTAGCGACGCCGTCGCCCCCGCGCGGGCTCCGCGACGGGCTCGAGCCGCGCAGGATCCTGCACGGTTCCATCCCACCCAACCTGTGGGGGCAACTCGGGCGGGGACAAGACCGGTCGTCCGTCATCGAGCCACGGATCGGATTTTCCAGTCTTCGGCAACGATCGAGGAAGATTGGGTCGCTCGATTCCCTCCTTGAAACGAACGATGAGTTCGTTGTTGTCGGTACCCGAGGCATCCTTCATCGCAAGGTTGGCGAAGACTTCAGCCTGACGTTCGGATCCCATATGGAGCGTGTGGTGCTTGCACCAGATGAGGAGGTCAACGGCCGATTCCGCTTGGACAGGTAGTCCCGCCTGAGCCAGGACGCGCGCAGCAGCAGCCAATGCCCACAGCGATTCACTGGCGCCGTACGGGGGTATCGCCTTGAAATCACGCGAGATATGCGCAATCGCATTCAGCGCGAGATCTATCGCATCGGTGAGATCCGCACGTGATGGACGATATCTCCCGGGACTGTCTCTTTGCGGTACGCCCGCAAGGGAAGTGATGAACCACGCCAACTGATGCTGAGCTGCCTGACGCTGTACGTCGAGTCCCTTCGTGGAGGTCTCAGTGCTTCTAGGAATCCGCCGGACGTAGTGGATCATCAGACCTGCTAGTGCCAAACGATCGCGAGAGATCCTCTGTTCGACCAGTGGCAATGAGGTATCGCGGCTTCCTGGCCGCGCCTTCGTCGCCGGAGCGATCCACCACGCCCACAGACGGGCGCGACCCGGTTTCCACTGCCGCGGGTCGGCACTCTGCGCGATCCAGGTCATTCGGTACTCCTCGGCGACCCTCTCGAGGAGCACACCTATCAGTTGGCCGAACCTCTGATGGTTGGCTTGCAGCAACATCTCGTGAATCGGCATCAGAGGGTCGCGGAGTCCAAAGTTCTTGCGATTGCTGTTGATCGAGAATGAATGAATGGGGTCTTCCTTCGACGCCGGTTCACGAAATCGAAAGGAGATGAGTCCCCATTCCACGGCGTCGTGGGGCCGAATCTTCCGGGCAAATCGCCGCGCGACGGTAACCGGGTCGAGATTGGAAAGCAGCGTAAGGCCAAGAGCGAGGGCAGTGAGGGCGAGAAAGACGACAGCGGTCGCCGCACATCCAGCCGCGAGGCGAGAAGGGTCATGAAGGATGGGCTGACCGCCCCACAGCACCGGAAATGTCCAGGCAGGGCAGTCAACGGCAACCGTCGGATCGCAGGTCTTCGAGGCGAGAGCAACTAAGCCCGCAACCACAGCGATCATGGTGCTGATGACGATCGGTAGGTATCGGGAAACCCTGTAGATCTCAGTAATGCCGTGCTGAGCGATTCCCACCACCCTGAGCTGGGCAGTCAGGAAGAAGATGGTCGTGGTGAGTCCGCCAAGGGTCGCCGCGGAACTGATCGCCACTGCCGCTAGCTGCGGAGTGTGGTCGACCGGTATGCCTTGCCACCCGATCGTCACCATCGTGGGTAGGAGGACGGCAGCGGCGAGCCACGGGATCAGCCCGACTACACCCGCCCCCGTCGAGAGTCTCCTCGCCTTCAAGTCGTAGGCCGCGAGGCGTTGACGTTTCACTATCACCAACCTCCACCCTGGCCGATGGGTTTCGGCGAAAGCAGTCTAGTGATTCAGTGAGTGCTGCTCATAACCATAGGACACGTATCCCGAAGCGTCGCAATTGGCTAGCGCCCTAGCGGCGCCGTCGCCCCCGCGCGGGCTCGGCGACGGGGGCGAGCCGCAGCGCGACCAGGTCGGCGATCGCGCGACGGGCGCCCGACCGGGGCGACACGTCGAGCAGAGTGCGGCCGCTGAGCACCGCCCCGTCGACCGCGTTCTGGTCATGCGGCACGAGCACGGGGTCGTCGATGCCGCCGAACCGCGCGAGCGTCTGGCGCACCTGCGCCGCGGGCCCCAGCCCGATCGCGGATGCCCGCACCCGGTTCATGACGACGTCGACGCGCCCGGCGCCACTGACCTCCAGCAGCTCGACGTGAGCGCGCAGAAAGCGGGACATCCCCACCGGGTCGGCCGAACCAACGGCGACCACCCGGTCGGCCTCGCGCAACGCGGCGACCGTCGCGCCGTTGCGCCGCGGGGCGAAGAGGTCGCTCGAAATCTCCTCGTCGTTCTCCAGGCTCGACGCCATGTCGATCACCGTGTAGTCGACCCACTCGCGGCATCGCTGGATGACTCCCGTGACCCGTTCCGCCGAGAGCTCGGGCCAGCGCCGGGGCGCACCGATCCCGGTCAGCACCCTGAAGCTCGATGCGCCCTGGTAGACGTCGCTCACGCGGTCCAGTTCCTCGGGGGTGAGGGTGTCGCTGCTGGCGAGGCGACAGGCGGCCGCGAACCCGGGAGCCTCATCCAGCAGACCGAGTGTCGGTGCGACCGAGGCGCCGTGGGTATCGACGTCGGCAAGCGCGACGCGGTGGCCGAGCGCCGCCAGTTCGCTCGCGATGCCGATGGCGAGAGTCGTGCGGCCGGGGGCGCCCGACGGTCCCCAGACGGCGATGACCTGACCCCGTGTGACAGCCGGCGTGGTGACGGCGGCGGGGCCGCGCGAGCCGCCGAGCATGAGTTCGATCGTCGGCCAGTCGGCCGTGGCATCCGTCGTCTCATACAGTCCGAGGGATGCCGCGTGCCGCCGGCCCATCTCGTCGGCGACGAGCGCGACCACCCGCACCCCCAGATCGTCGCACGCGGCGAGCACCCGGGGCGTCAGGTACTGCGGGCTGGCAGACACGACTGCCGCACCGGGGCGCAGAGCTCGCACCACCACCTCGAGCTCCTGCGCGCTGCCGGAGCTCGCGAGCACCTCGTGACCGTAACGGTTCGCGTCGGAGCGCAGCCGCGCCTCGTGGTCGGCGGGCAGCCCTAGTACGAGCGATACCACCTCAGCCGCCGAGCGGGATCGAGGCGGGCACGATCGACAGCGCCGCATCGTTGGCGACGGCCGCGAGCACGGCGGCGATGCGGATGCGCGGAACGAGCACCTCGATGCCGGTCACTCCCCCGCCTGTGACGATCGTGCGGGTCTCCACCAGCCGCACGACGAGCGCACCGGTGACGACCACCCCGGGTTCTCCGAAGCCGCCGTCGACGGCCTGCGCCGCCCAGACATCCACCGAAGCTCCGGGCTCCACGGATGCCGCAAGCGCCCCCTCCACGCTGAGCACAAGCGGCGCGAGCCGCTCGCCGTCGACCTCACCCACCGCGTCGACGGGGATCAGCTCGCCCGCTCCGATCGCCCGGGTCACCACGACCCCCTCAGCCGGCACATCGCCGGGCGCGAGATAGCGGTCGGCCGACGAGTCGAGGCGCACGCTGCGCACCTCGAGGTCGGACTCGCCAACCCGATCACCCGGGGCCAGCGCCGCCGGCGCCGCGAGCACGGTGATGCTGTCGTCGGCGGCCGACACGATCGCCAGCACCCCGGCGACGGAGCCCGCCACCAGCAGCACGCCGATGAGCAGGCGGGGGTCGAGCAGGAACGCTCGGGCGGGGCTGCGGGACATGGCTGACCTCTTCGTTCGTCGGACAGCCCATGCTTGCGATCGGCCGCGAGCGGCGGCGCGAGTTATCCACACACCCGTTCGGGTCCATCGGGCGCGCGCATAATCGAGGCATGAACGATGCCACCTCCGCGGGCCTCGGTCGGTTTCTCACGCTGGCTGACGCGGCCGATCTCCTGAACGTCACCCCCACCCAGGTGCGTGAGCTCGTGCTGTCCGGCGAGCTGCCCGCCATCCGTGTGGGGGCCCAGGGCCAGTGGCGCGTCGAGCGCACGGTGCTCGAGGGCTACATCGATGCCCTCTACGAGCAGGCCCGCCGGCTCAGCCTGTGGAACCAGGCCGAGTTCGACCAGCTGCCCGAGTACACCTTCGGCGAGACCCAGTAGCTGCCCGCCTCGCGGCAGCGTCAGTAGCTCACCAGCACGATCTGCGCCAGCGGCACGACCCGCACCTCGCGCACCGCCGTGTTGCGTCGGGCGCTGCCGGGCTCGTGCATCGCCAGGTCGAGGTGGTCGCGACCGACCCTGTCGATCGTTCCGTGCAGGGTGGTGGCGCCGACCACGAGATCGAGAGCCCACCGCCGCCGACAGAGGTCGCGGAGCACGAACGGCAGCCCCAACCGCATCGACAGGGATGCCTCGGCGCGGGCATCCCGCACCGGAACCAGACTCGGCTCCACCTGACCCGGCGCAAGCACGAGCGAGGCGATGGACGCGAGCGGCACGAGGCACCGCGCGCTGCGAACCGCACCCTCTGCGACCGTCGCCGAGAACCAGTCGCGGCCGAGGGTGTCGATGTCGGCGACGAGTCGCTCACCGGTTGTGAGCGTCAGACCGATCGGATGCCCCGCCTCGTGCAGCGCTGCGACGCGGTCGCGCACCGACAGCCGCCCCAACCTCAGCCGCTCCTCCTCGATGCCGAGATCCTGCTCCTCGGCCGTGAGCTCGCGCTCGAGCTGGCCCTCGAGGTCGTCGAAGAGGTGGTCCCAGCGCATGGGGTGACCCTAGACCGGCACATCCCGGCTGGGAAACGGGTTATCCACAGCTTGATCGCGAGCATGGACAGAGGGGCCCCGACCTGCTTAGGTGGTCTCTACCCGCCGCAGGGTTGACAGGAATTTCTGGCAATTCTGTGAGGTGGGTGTCGATGAGTTCAGCGCTTCCGTCCAAGGTCATCCGCGCGCGGTTCGAGCCAGACGAGTTCTTCGGCCTGCAGCCGACCTCGACCAGCTCACTGCCCAATCCCGCGCCCCTGGTTGAGAACCTCACGCGCTGCGTGATCGAGATTCTCGCCGGAGCGCGCGATCTCGAACAGATCTCGCGCTGGGTCACCGACGACGTCTACCGTCACCTGCTCAAACGCGTCGTGCTCTCCGCCCGCGCCCGGCAGGCCAAGGGCCAGCCCATCGCAAGACCCACGTTCGGCATCGGTTCGACGACCATCTGCGAGCCAGCGGATGGCGTCGTCGAAGCCGTGGTGATCGTGCGCGGCCGCGCGCGCACCCGGGCGGTCGCGATCAGGCTCGAGGGCATGGACAACCGCTGGCGGGCGAGCGCGATCAACGTGCTCTGACGCCGGACGCGCTCGGGCTAGGGAGCGCGCAGGTTAGGGTCGCGCGCAGGCTAGGGCGCGTTCCAGCCGGCGATCTCAACGCTCAGCGCGGTGGCCGAGGCCACCAGAGTGTCGCCGAGGGGGATGCACGCGTCATCCGGTGCGAAGTCGCAGACGGCATCGGAATAGGCGGCAGTGTCTGTCGCTGCCTGCGCCGCCGTCGGGGCCGAACCCTCAAGGCCGGCGATCGACGACGCCGAGTCGGGAGCGATATTGACGGTGTCGGCCAGCAGCGGGGCCAGGTCGTTGACGCCCTGCACGATGCCCGAGATCTGGATGTTGCAGTTGAAGTCGCCGGCCACCACCTTGTCCATGGTGCAGTCCTGCGCATCCCAGAATCCGAGGAAGTCAGACAGCGAGGTGCGCGCATCGTCGACGGCCGTGAACCAGGCGTCGTCGGGCACGAAGTCGCCCGTACCAGCGGGCACGTCGCTCGGCTGGTCGGCGCCGGCTGTGGGCCCATCGGTCGGTTGGTCGGCGGGAACCGACGGTGACGAACAGGCAGTGAGGGCCACCGCGAGAACCGCGGCAGACAGGGTTGAGATCAGGGTCGTGTGCTTGATGGGGTGCTGAGCCATGACGAATACTCTAGGCAACCTGAGCGGCGATCCGCATCGGTTGATTCGCCATTCGGGCATCAGTCGTTCCACTGATGCCCCGAACGGGCCAGCGAGGAGCTGCTAGTTGCCGCGGCGCTCCTGGGCACGACGTTCGGCGCGGTTCTGCGGCGGCGGGGTGCCGTCGTCGGTGCGCTGACCGAACGCCCCGCGCGCGGCGGGCTGCTGCGGTTGCGGCTGCTGGGGGGCAACCGTGCGCTGCTGCGCTGCCGCTGCCTGCTGTGCGCGAGCCGTGGCCGCCCGCTCGACCTGGCCGCGCTGGTTGCGCACCTCCAGGTCACCCGACGCGTCCTCGCTCGGAGCCGTGTAGGTGAGCTGGTTGACGGGCGCGGCCGGAGCCTGGAGTCCGCGGGCCTGCACGGTGGGGCCGGCCGTTCCGCCGGTCACCTCGACCTCGAGGTTGAACAGGAAGCCGACGGCCTCCTCGCGGATCGCCGCCATCATCGACTGGTACAGCGCGAAGCCCTCACGCTGGTACTCGACCAGCGGGTCGCGCTGCGCCATCGCGCGCAGTCCGATGCCGTCCTTGAGGTAGTCCATCTCGTAGAGGTGGTCGCGCCAGCGGCGGTCGATGACGCTGAGCACCACGCGACGCTCGAGCTCGCGCATGGCGGGCTCGCCGAGCTGCTGCTCGCGGCGGCGGTAGGCGAGCCGGGCATCCGACAAGATCTCCTTGGTGAGGAACGCCGTGGTGACGCGCCCGCGGGTGCCAGCCTCGCTGAGCACCTCGTCGACCGTGATCGAGATCGGGTAGAGGGTCTTGAGCTCGGTCCACAGGGCGTCGAAGTCCCAGTCGTCGGAGTGACCCTCACCGGTGTGCACCTCGATGACCTCGGTGATCACGTCGTCGAGGAACTTCGAGACCCGATCCTGCAGGTCGTCGCCCTCGAGGATGTGGCGGCGGTCGCTGTAGATCGCCTCGCGCTGGCGGTTGAGCACATCGTCGTACTTGAGCACGTTCTTGCGGATCTCCGCGTTGCGCGCCTCGACCTGGCTCTGTGCGCTGCGGATGGCGCGGCTCACGACCTTGGACTCGATGGCCATGTCGTCCGGCATCGCGCTGCGGCCCATGAGCGCCTCGGCGGCACCGGAGTTGAACAGGCGCATGAGGTCATCCTGAAGCGACAGGTAGAAGCGGCTCTCGCCCGGGTCACCCTGACGGCCGGAGCGACCACGCAGCTGGTTGTCGATGCGGCGCGACTCGTGACGCTCGGTGCCCAGCACGTAGAGTCCGCCGACCTCGACGACCTTCGCCGCCTCGGTCTCAACCTCGCGCTTGACCGACTCGTACACGGCATCCCAAGCGGCTTCGTACTCGTCGGGGGTGTCGACGGGGCTGAGGCCCTTCGCGTTCATCTGGGCGACCGCGAGGAACTCCGCGTTGCCGCCGAGCATGACGTCGGTGCCACGGCCGGCCATGTTGGTGGCGACGGTGACGGCGCCGAGGCGACCGGCCTGAGCGACGATCGCCGCCTCACGAGCGTGGTTCTTCGCGTTCAGCACCTCGTGCTTGACGCCCTTCTTGGCGAGCATCTTGGAGAGGTGCTCGCTCTTCTCGACGCTCGTGGTGCCCACGAGCACGGGCTGGCCCTTCGAGTGGCGATCGGCGATGTCCTCGACGACCTGCTCGAACTTGGACTGCTCGCTCTTGTAGACGAGGTCGGACTGGTCTTTGCGCAGCATGGGCTTGTTCGTCGGAATCGGCACGACACCGAGCTTGTAGGTGCTCATGAACTCGGCCGCCTCGGTCTCGGCGGTACCGGTCATGCCCGAGAGCTTCGAGTAGAGGCGGAAATAGTTCTGCAGCGTCACGGTGGCCAGGGTCTGGTTCTCGGCCTTGACCGCGACACCCTCCTTGGCCTCGATCGCCTGGTGGATGCCCTCGTTGTAGCGGCGACCGGCCAGGATGCGGCCGGTGTGCTCGTCGACAATGAGCACCTCACCGTTCATGACGACGTAGTCCTTGTCCTTCTTGAACAGGGCCTTGGCCTTGATCGAGTTGTTGAGGAACGAGATGAGCGGGGTGTTGGCCGACTCGTAGAGGTTGTCGATGCCGAGGTAGTCCTCGACCTTCTCGATGCCGGGCTCGAGCACACCCACGGTGCGCTTCTTCTCGTCGACCTCGTAGTCGACATCGGGGATGAGCTTGGTCGCCACACCCGCGAACTCGGTGAACCAGCGGTTCGCCTCGCCCGACGCGGGGCCGGAGATGATCAGCGGGGTGCGAGCCTCGTCGATGAGGATCGAGTCGACCTCGTCGACGATCGCGTAGTGGTGGCCACGCTGCACCATGTCCTGCGCCTGCCAGGCCATGTTGTCGCGCAGGTAGTCGAAGCCGAACTCGTTGTTGGTGCCGTACGTGATGTCGGCGGCGTACTGCTCGCGACGCTCGGCGGGGCTCTGACCGGACAGGATGCATCCGGTGGTCATGCCGAGGGCGCGGAACACGCGGCCCATCAGCTCCGATTGGTAGCTGGCCAGGTAGTCGTTGACCGTGATCACGTGCACGCCGCGGGAGGCGATCGCGTTCAGGTAGGCGGCGAGGGTCGCGACCAGGGTCTTGCCCTCACCGGTCTTCATCTCCGCGATGTTGCCGAGGTGAAGGGCCGCGCCGCCCATGAGCTGCACGTCGAAGTGACGCATACCGAGGGTGCGCACGGCAGCCTCACGCACGGCCGCGAAGGCCTCGGGGAGCAGGTCATCCAGCGATTCGCCGTTGCTGTAGCGCTCGCGCAGCTCGACGGTCTCGTGCTTGAGGTCGTCGTCGCTGAGGGTCTTGAAGTCCTCTTCGAGGTGGTTGACGGCATCCGCGTAGTTCTTGAGGCGTCGGAGAATCCGACCCTCACCCATACGAAGCGCGCGCTCGAGAACGTTGGCCACCGAATTACTCCTTCTTGTCGGGCTATCCCGACTCGACGGCACGCCGAATGGAGCGTTACCGAATCGCAATCGTACCAACTCGGGACTGGGAAAGACCTCCCGGAGCGGTTACGCGCGGCGCGAACGCTTCGCCGGCGCCTCCTGCTGCTCCTCGAGGCCGATCACCCCGTAGTCCCAGCCCTTGCGGCGGTAGACGACGCTCGGGCGGTCGGTCTCGGCGTCGATGAACAGGAAGAAGTCGTGCCCGACCAGTTCCATGTGATCGACGGCGTCGCTCACCGTCATGTGCGTCGACGGGAAGACCTTCTCGCGGATCACAACGGGCGAGTACTCCTCCTCGGCGGCGTCCACCGCCTGCACCGGGATCTCCCCGGTCGCGACGCGCTCGAGCACCTCGACACTCGCCGGGGTGATGTCGACGATGCTGAATCCGTCGGCCGACGCCTCGTGCAGCGACACGGGGCGGTGCTTGCCGCGGTGCACCTTCTTGCGGTCCTTCGACTGGCGCATCCGCTCAACCAGCTTGGCCATCGCCAGATCGAATGCCACGTACTTGTCTGAACCGGATGACTCGGCCCGCACCAGCGGGCCCGGTCCGATGAGCGTCAGCTCCACCCGGTCGTCGCCGCTGGAACCTCGGGTCTCATGGTGTCTGGCGACCTTCACCTCGAAGGCGATCGCCTTGTCGGCGAGGTGGTCTATCTTGCCGGCCTTCTCGGTCGCGTACTCCCGGAAACGGTCTGTAACCCCAACGTTTCGTCCGGTGATGGTGATGTCCATGACGCCCTCCAGCCTGCTACTAGCGCGGCCGCCGGGTCTGTCAGGCGGTCTTATGCGCCTCCTTGTCGTTACCGTACTCCTGCCCCTCGGCAATGTCACGGATCGGCAACAACCTCGGAGTAAATGCCAATGTTGCGGCGCCGAGCACGTCGCCACCGGCCGCCCTGACGGCCCGCGCGACCTCGAGAATCGTCGCCCCCGAGGTGACCACGTCGTCGACGACGATGAATGACCGACCGCTCAGATCGCGCCGCGCTCGGAAAGCACCGTCGCGATTGGCCGCCCGCTGCTCGACGCCGAGCGCCTTCTGCACGCCGGTCGCACGCACCTGATGCAGCTCGCGCACGACCCGCAGGCCGGCGCGGGACGCGAGCAGCCGAACCGGGTCGTAGCCTCTGCGGCGGTACGCGGCGCGACTGGTGGGCACGAGCAGGAGCTCGGCGGCGGGAGCCGTGCTGAGCGCTGCCGCGACTGCGGCGGCGAGGGGGCGGGAGAGGGCTGCCGCGGCATCCGTGCGCCCCTGCTCTTTGAAGGCGAGGATGACGCGCCGCACCCGACCCTCGTAGCGTGCCCCGCTGTGCACCCGCAGGCCGTCGCGCCCAGGCCCGCCCACCGACCGCACGGTCACGTCAGGTTCCAGGGCGGCCCGGCACTGGTCGCACAGGGAGCGGTCAGCGCTGTCGCACCCCGCGCAGTCCACGGGGAACAGCACCGACCGGGCGTCGAGCAGGGCATCGCGAAGGGCAGGGGGCAGGGCGCTCAGCAACGCGTCGAGCAGGGCATCACGCAGCGGCATCCCCCCACCGTGACGCCGCCGTTACGACCCGCCCGGCGCGGGCCAGCGACCCGTGGACTACTGCTTGGTCGCGAGCACGCGTGCGGAGAGGCCGGTGGTGACCCAGCTGCTGCCCTGCGGCCGCAGCACCTCTCCCGACGTGCGCAGCACGCGAAGTCCATCCGCGCCGCCGTTGCCGCCGACGATCGTCGAGGCGTCGGGCACCTGGCCGAACGTGGCGCTCGGACCGCCGATCTCGTACAGGGTCACGGGGGCGACCTCACCGCCTCGCGACACCGTGGCCACGGTGCGGGCGTCGACCCAGGTCGCATCGATCGGCGCATTGCTCGCCACCGGAAGGTACTCGAGCTGGCCCAGCGCCGTCGGTACGTTCTTCTGGTCGCGGATGATGCCCGCCACCGCCAGTCGCGGCCCGAGCGGCGTCGACAGGTAGAGCAGCAGGCGCGCCCCGTCACGCGAGACGTCGAGCGAGACGACGGCGGAATCCGCTGGCGCACTCGAGGTCAGGGCATGCTCGGTTCCGTCGATTTCGAAGGTGCTGATCGTCGCGGCGCTCTCCGCCTGAGCTGACCACACGAAGCGGAAGGGGTCGATCGACGGGGCAACCAACCCGGGCCGGGCATCCACCGGGTCGCCGAGGTCATTGCCCCGCTGAGCGACAGACACACCGTCCGGCCCTAAGAAGGCGACGTACTGCTCGTCGTTGGACAGGGTTGCCGCGGTCGCACCCCCGGCAATCACCGTCGCACTCAGGCCCTCCAGGGGTGCGACGCCCGCGCCCGTGTCGAAGCCGAACTCGGTGTCGGTGCCCACGAGCGTCGCGGGCTCGACTGACGGATCCTTGGTGGCCTGCGGCCCTGTCGCCGGCGCCGAGATGTCAATGCCACTGACGGTCATCACCACGTTGGCGACATCGAGGGTGGCGGCGAGCTGTTGGCGCATCCTGTCCCGGTCGGTGGCGCTGGCCGCGAGCGCCTCCTTGCTCAGCTCCACGGTCGCGACACCCGAGTCGATGGATGCGGTGTCGAGCGTCGTCGAGATCGGGAACGCGCTGAGCACGACGCCCTGCTGGAGCCACTGGGCAGGCCCGTCGAGCAGCTCACGCACGGCCCACCCGGGCAGGGTCGCCCTGGACGCGAACCAGCGCACGTCGGGAATCAGGTAGGTGTAGGTCGGGTCGAAGAAGTACAGCGCCCGCTCGGTGAACACGACCGAGAAGCTCGACTGGGAGAGCACGATGCCGTCGGGTCCGCCGCTGATGCGCCACTCCCCGTTCTCCTGCACGAAGGAGTAGGTGAGCACCTGCGTCGCGGGCCCCGGCTCGAAGTAGCGACCGTCGGCGTCGACATAGGCGCGGGTGGTGATCGTGTAGTCGAGAGTGTTCGGCGCCTCCCCCGGGGTGGTGGCGGGGATGCCGGTGCGGATCGTCGCGCTCGCGTCGGGTGACCACTTCGTTGCGAAGTCCTTGGTGAGGAACTCGCGAGCGATCTCATAGTTGCCCTGCGGCCCCCGCAGGGCGAGCATGAAGTCGGTGAGGATGTCCTCCGGAGCCGACCCGGCGCGCGGACCCGACGGGTCGATGACGAAGTCGGGATCGAGCTGTTCGTCGATGACCGGACCGGTCTCGACTCCGCCCGAGGTGGGGATGCCGACACAGCCGGTGAGCGCGAGGCAGACGACGAATCCCAGGATGAGCGCCCTACGCATCGAGCACCCCCAACGTCGCCGACTCCTCCGGTGGCGGTAGCTCCAGCGGCGACGACTTCAGAACCGCACCGCGCACCCGCGGAAGCGTGAGCCGGAAGCACGACCCCTCGCCCGGGGCCGACCACACCTGCAACCAGCCGCCGTGGAGCGCTGCGTCCTCGAGGGAGATCGCCAGGCCCAGTCCCGTGCCGCCGGTGGTGCGTTGGCGGGACGGGTCGGCGCGCCAGAACCGGTCGAAGACGCGTTCCATTGCGGCAGCCGTCATCCCGACACCGTAGTCGCGCACGGCGATCGCGACCGCCTCCTTGTCGCTGTCGACCCAGATGACGATGGGCCTGCCCTCGCCGTGATCGATGGCATTGCCGAGCAGGTTGGAGATGATGCGACGGATGCGACGAGCATCCACCTCGGCTTCGAAGTAGCCGCCCGGCGCAACCACCCGCAGCTCGGAGCCCTTCGATTCGGCGAGGGACGCGACGGTGTGCACGGCGTCTTCGACGAGGCGCACGAGGTTGGTGGGCTCGGTCTCCATGTCGACGGCGCCGGCGTCGTAGCGACTCATCTCGAGAAGGTCGGCGAGCAGCAGCTCGAATCGCTCGACCTGGGTGTGCAGCAGTTCGGCGGTGCGCGCAGTCGCGGGCGGGAAGGACTCGCGCTGGTCGTAGAGCACGTCACCCGCAAGGCGGATGGTGGTCAGCGGGGTACGCAGTTCGTGCGAGACGTCGGACACGAAGCGCTGCTGCACCTGGCTGAGCGCGGCCAGCCGGGTGATCTGATTCTGCAGACTCGCGGCCATGCCGTTGAACGAGCGGGCGAGCGTCGCGATGACGTCATCCCCCTTGACGGGGATGCGCACCTCGAGCTGGCCCGCCGCCAGCTTCTCGCTCGTCTCGGCGGCCAGCTGCACCGGGCCGACGACGAGCCGCACCACGATGTAGGTCACGGCACCGATGAGGAGCACGAGGGCGAACCCGCCGAAGACCAGCGTCTGCTGCACGAAACCGAGGGTCTGTGCGACATCCGCGATGTTGTACACGAGGTACAGCTCGTAGCGAGCCCCGCGGATCTCGAGGATCGACCCGATCACGAGCCCCGGCTGCTGAACCCCATCCACGGTGAGCGAGACCGACTGGGAGTGGGTGCGCAGTTCGCTCGAGCCCTGCACTGCGGCGCGAAGCTCGGGGCTGATCACCTGGTCGGTGTCGAGCCCCCGGGTCAGGATGTCCGCCGGCGTGCTCGGTCCGTCCTGTCCGGGTGAGCGCAGGATGGCGAACAGGGTGCCCGCATTGGTCGACGCGGCGCTGAGGATCGTCGTCGCGGCATCCCCCATCGTCACCTCGATCTCCTCGGATGACACCTGCTCGGCCGCCTCGCTGAAGATGCGCTGCCCGGCCAGGGTCGCCTTCTCGGAGGTGGCGGTGAGGTCGACCCGACGCGAGTCGAACAGGTTGGTGCCCACGCTGAACGACATGTAACCGCCGATGACGAAGACGGCCACCGCCGACAGCAGCACGGTGATCGCGACCGTGCGCACCTGGAGGGAGGACCGCCAGAGGCGACCCAGCTTGTCCAGCCAGGCGCGCCAGTCCAGATCGGGCATGGTCTAGGGCGTGCTGCCCGCGCGATAGCCCACGCCACGCACGGTCATGACGATCTGCGGGTTGTCGGGGTCCTCCTCGACCTTCGCGCGAAGGCGCTGCACGTGAACATTCACGAGACGGGTGTCGGCCTTGTAGTGGTAACCCCAGACCTGCTCGAGCAGCATCTCCCGGGTGAAGACCTGCTGGGGCTTCAGGGCGAGGGCGAGCAGCAACTCGAACTCCAGCGGCGTGAGGTTGATCTTGGTGTCGCCGCGCTTGACCTCGTGGCCGGCGACATCCACTGTGAGGTCACCCACGGTGAGGGTGCCGGTGGACGTCTCTGGCGTCGGCCGCAGCCGGGTGCGGATGCGCGCCACCAGCTCCTTGGGATTGAACGGCTTGACGACGTAGTCGTCGGCCCCGCTCTCGAGCCCCTTGACCACGTCGGCCGTGTCGCTCTTGGCGGTGAGCATGATGATCGGCACGCCGGATTCCTCGCGGATGCGGGCGCAGACGTCGATACCGCTCAGGCCGGGCAGCATGAGGTCCAGAAGCACCAGGTCGGGCTTGGCGGAGCGGAAGGCGTCGACTGCGGCACCGCCGTCCTCGCAGAAGTGCGGCTCGAAGCCCTCCGTGCGCAGCACGATTCCGATCATCTCCGCGAGCGCGGTGTCGTCATCGACTACAAGAATTCGCGCGTTCACTAGTCCTCGCAACTTCCTCGATCCCGCTTGTATTCACTCTGCGGGAGCTTTCGCACAAGAGTAGTCGAGTGTGAAAGCATGATTGCGATCGATCCTCGAACTAGAGCTTCAGAGAGGCCCTGACGTGACCGACAGTTCCCCGTGGCAGCCGCCCACCGATGTGACCGGTTCTGCCGCGTCCGCCGCAGGCCCGTTCGAGTCCCCGACCGGCGTTCCCGCTCCACCGGCGGGCCCGCAGGCGGGCTGGACGCCACCACCGAAGCCCGGACTCATCCCGCTGCGACCGCTCACCCTCGGCACGCTGCTGGGCGCGTCGTTCCAGGTGCTGCGGCGCAACCCGCGACCGATGTTCGGGTTCGCGCTGCTCGTGACCGGCGTGGTCTTCTTCGCGTCGTTCCTGCTCGTCGGGCTCGTCGCCCTCTTCGCGTTCTCGCGCGCCGCCAGTGCCACTGGGGCTGATTCGGCCACCGTCTCTGCCGGATCGGTCGCGCTCGTGGTGCTCGCTGGCCTCATCAGCGTCGCTCTGTCGCTTGTCGCCTCCGCGATCCTCCAGGGCGTCGTCTCGCTCGAGGTCGCGCGGGGAACGGTCGGCGAGAAGCTGCGACTCGGCGGGCTGTGGAGGGCGGCCCGGGGACGCATCGGCGCCCTCATCGGCTGGACGCTGCTGATCACCGCCGCGGTCGTCGTCGTGATCCTGCTGCTCGTGCTCATCATCGGCCTCATCGCCGCATTCGGTGGTGTCGTAGGAGCCGTGATCGCCGTTCTGCTCGGCATCGCCGCGTTCTTCGGTGCCATCGTGCTCGGTGCCTGGTTGGCGACCCGCCTGTCGCTGGTGCCGAGCGCCATCATGATCGAGCGTCTGCCGCTGCGTTCGGCGATCGGGCGTTCGTGGCAGCTGACGATCGGATTCTTCTGGAAGACCCTGGGCATCCAGTTGCTGGTCGCCGTCATCGTCTCCTTCGTGACCAACATCGTCTCGACGCCGCTGCAGCTCGTCATCGGGCTCGGCAGCTCCCTGATCAACCCCAACGATCAGCAGAGCGCGGCCCTGATCGGCATCGTCGTCGCGTACATCCTCACGGTCGTTCTGACGGTCGTGGTGGGAGCGATCGGATCGGTCATGCAGTCGGCGACCGCCGCGCTCATCTATATCGACCTGCGCATGCGCAAAGAGGGGCTCGACCTCGAACTCCAGCGTTTCGTCGAGGCGCGCCAGGCCGGTGACACCTCAGTGGGCGACCCGTATGCGCCGCCCGCCAGCAGCGTGACCTTCCCGCCAGCATCGCCACCCCCGCCAGCATCGGCACAGTGATGCTGCCCTGGGACGTTCCCGTCGACCCCGAACCGCCCGAGGCCAGGCAGTGGCTGGTCGACGAGTTGTCGAAGCCCCAGTACCAGGCCGCCAAACCCACCCTGTTCGACCAGATCGCCAAGGCGATCTCCGACTGGTTCTCGTCGCTGCAGATCGGAACGGTCGAAGGACCACCCGCCTTCGGACTTGGGGTGATCCTCGTGCTCGTCGCCGCCGCGCTGGTGGTGGCCTTCCTGATCTTCGGGGTGCCGCGACTCAACCGCCGATCCCGGGTCGCGGGCGTGCTCTTCGGCGACGACGACGATCGCGGCTCGGCCGATATGCGACGGGATGCTGCGGCCGCGGCATCCCGAGGCGACTACGCGACCGCGATCGCCGAGTTGTTCCGCGCTCTCGCACGCGGACTGGCCGAGCGCACGATCGTCACCGTGACGCCGGGCACCACAGCGCGGGGATTCGCCGGCCGGGCCGGGATCACGTTCCCGCAGTTCGCCGATCGACTGGTGACGGCCGCCGAGGCGTTCGACGACGTGCGCTACCTCGGCCACCCGGGCTCGGTCGAAGGGTATGAGGCGTTGGTAGCACTCGAGTCTGAGGTTCGTGCCGCCCGACCCGCCCTGGAGCCGGTGCCGGCGTGACCGATCAGCAGACGATGACTCGGCCAGCGATCGGCCAGCCAGCCGCCGACACCGCGGTGCTGACCCCGCGGGCGCGCACCGTGCTGCGCCGCTGGCTGTTCTGGATCGGCGCCGGGCTCGTCGCCCTGGTGATCGGCGTTCTCGCCTTCGCGTTTGCTGGCTCGGCGGCCGCGGGCGGCTACCTCGACCCCGAGAGTGCCGCACCGCAGGGGTCGATGGCCGTCGCCGAGGTGCTCCGTCAGCAGGGCGTCACCGTCGTGGTCACGACCAGCCTCGAAGATACTCAGCAGGCCATTCAGTCGCCCGACGCGACCTCGCTGTTCGTGTACGACACCGACCAGTTGCTCGAGGCCTCGCAGTGGCGCACAGTCGCGGGGCTCACCCACCGGGTGATCATCGCGGACGCTGGCTTCGTCACCCTCCGTGTCGCAGCCCCCGCCGTCGCACAGGCCGGAGTCGTCGACGGCACGCTGAGCGCTGATTGCGACCTGCCCGTCGTGCAGCGGGCAGAGACCGTCACCGGATCGGGCACCGGCTTCCGGGTGGTCGACGACGCAGCGACCGCCACCGCCTGCCTCGGCAGCGGCGACGGGGTGTTCTCGCTCGTCGAGGTGCCGCGCGGTGAGGGCACTGTCGCGATCCTGGGCGCCACCGACGCCGTCACGAACGAGCAGGTCGTCGACAACGGCAACGCCGCCTTCGCCCTCGGCCTGCTCGGCGAGGACGAGACCCTCGTCTGGTACCTGCCGAGCTTCGCTGACGTGGAGTCGACGGGACCTGCGACCCTCGGCGAACTCACTCCGCCCTGGGTGACGCCCGCTCTCAGCCTGCTCGTCATCGCCGTCATCGCGGCGGCCGTGTGGCGCGGTCGGCGGCTCGGCCCTCTGGTGATCGAGAATCTGCCGGTGACGGTGCGGGCGAGTGAGACCATGCAGGGTCGTGCGCGGCTCTACGAACGCTCGAACGCACGGTTGCGCGCGCTCGATGCGTTGCGCGTCGGCTCGGTGCAGCGACTGGCCGCGACCTGCGGGCTGTCCCGGCTCGCCAGCGTCGACGACGTGATCGGGGCGGTAGCTGCGGCGACCGGCGGGCAGGTGGGTGCGATCCGGGGTCTGCTCGTCGACGACATCCCGACCACCGATCGTGACCTGCTCGCACTGTCGGATGCCCTGCTCACCCTGGAGCGCGAGGTCACCCGCGCGCTGCGCCCCTGACCGTCCCTGCCGCCGAGCCATCCACCGAACCGACAACCGCCCAACCGAGAACCCACCCAACCGAGAACCCGCCCAACCGAATAGGACAGAATCGTTCCATGACTGACACTCAACTGCGCGACGCGTTCGCGAAGCTGCGCACCGAGGTGGGCAAGGCCGTCGTCGGACAGGATGCCGCGGTCACCGGCCTCACCATCGCCCTGCTCGCGGGCGGGCACGTGCTGCTCGAGGGCGTTCCCGGTGTCGCGAAGACGCTGCTCGTGCGCACCCTCAGCCACACCCTGAAGCTCGACACCAAGCGGGTGCAGTTCACCCCCGACCTGATGCCCGGTGACCTCACCGGCTCGCTGGTGTACGACTCGAAGGCGGGTGAGTTCGAGTTCCGCGAGGGGCCGGTGTTCACCAACATCCTGCTCGCCGACGAGATCAACCGCACGCCGCCGAAGACCCAGTCGGCACTGCTGGAGGCCATGGAGGAGCGCCAGGTCTCGGTGGATGGCGTGACGCGCAAGCTGCCCGTGCCGTTCATGGTCGCGGCGACGATGAACCCGATCGAGTACGAGGGCACCTACACGCTGCCCGAGGCACAGCTCGACCGGTTCCTGCTCAAGCTCGTGCTCGACCTGCCCGAGCGTGACAACGAGGTGGAGGTGCTCACCAGGCACGCCGCCGGCTTCAACCCGCGCGACCTCAAGGCCGCAGGCGTCACCCCCGTGCTCGATGCCAAGCAGCTCGCCGCGGCGCAGGCCGCCGTCGCCAAGGTCGGCGCCAGCGCTGACGTACTGGCGTACGCCGTCGACCTCGCCCGTGCCACCCGACAGAGCCCCTCGGTGAAGCTCGGAGTGAGCCCGCGCGGGTCTACGGCACTGCTGGCCGCAGCGAAGGCGTGGGCGTGGCTCAACGGGTTCGATGCGATCACCCCGGACCACGTGCAGGCGATGGTGTTGCCCGTCATGCGGCACCGAATCCAGCTGCGGCCGGAGGCCGAGCTCGAGGGCGTCTCGGCCGACACGATCCTGCGCGCGATTCTGCAGCAGGTGCAGGTGCCGATCTAAGCGCATGGCCGTCTCGGGGTGGTTCGTTCTGCTGGTGGCGTTCGGCGTTGTGCCGATCGCCGTCTCGGGCGACCCCGCGATGTTCCTCTACTGGCTGGCGTTCTGCCTCGTTGTCGGGTTCATCGACCTCGCCATCGCGGCGTCTCCGCGCGCGGTGCGACTCGAACGCGACCTGCCGTCGCGCCTGCGCCTCGGCGAGACGGTGCAGTCAACGCTGCTCGTCACCAACACCGGCAGGCGCGGGATGCACGGCCTCATCCGCGACGGCTGGCCCCCCTCGGCCGGCGCAACCCCGCGGCGCACCCGCCTGGCCGTTCCCGCCGGCGAGCGCCGCGCGATCACGACAACGCTCACCCCGTTCCGTCGGGGCGAGCGCCGCGCGGCCCACGTGACCATCCGATCGTTCGGCCCGCTGCGCCTCTGGGCGCGGCAGGCGACGCTGTCGGTGCCCGGGGCGGTGCTCGTGCTGCCGCCGTTCAACTCCCGCAAGCACCTGCCCTCGCGGCTGGCCCGCCTGCGCGAGCTGGATGGCGCGACGAGCGTCATGGTGCGCGGCCAGGGCACCGAGTTCGACAGTCTGCGCGACTACGTGCGCGGCGACGACGTGCGCTCGATCGACTGGCGGGCGACCGCTCGGCGCGCCGCGGCATCCGGGCCGGGCTTGGTCGTGCGCACCTGGCGACCCGAGCGCGACCGACGAGTCGTGATCATCGTCGACAGCGGGCGCACCTCGGCGGCGCGCATCGACAACGAGCCGCGCATCGACACCGCGTTCGAGTCGGCGCTGCTGCTCGGCGCTCTCGCGTCCAGCGCGGGTGACCGCGTCGACCTCGTGATCTTCGACCGCCGGGTTCGCGCCCGAGTGCAGGGAGCCACCGGCGCAGAACTGCTCTCGCGCATGGTGTCGAGCATGGCGCCGGTCGAACCCGAACTCATCGAGATGGACTGGTCGGCGGTGCCGTCCCTCGTGCGCTCGGTGACCCCGCACCGGGCCCTCGTGGTGCTCGCCACCACGATCGACGCGCCCGGGGCGTCCCGCGGCCTGCTGTCGGTGCTGCCCCAGTTGACGCGCCGACACACGGTGGTCGTGTCATCCGTCACCGACCCCACGGTCCTGGATGCCACGCACTCCCGCACCACGCGGGACGAGGTGTACCTGGCCGCCGCCGCGGAGCGCGCGCTCCTCGACCAGGAGCGGGTGGCCGCCGCCATCCGCCAACTCGGCGGGGATGTCGTGACCGGGGCTCCGCAGGAACTGCCGCCCGCGCTCGCGGATCGTTACATCGCGCTCAAGGCGGCCGGCCGGCTCTGACCCGGCCCAGTCTGACCGCTCACGGCGGCGCCGAGATCGGCATCCACCGACGTCCAGTAGGCGTCGAATCGCTCGACGATGCCGGGCACGGTCAGCAGAGCCCGCTGACCGCGCAGGGTCGCGTGCAATCGGTCACGCGAGTCGACGGTGAGAACGTCACGGTAGAGCGTGCCGGCCTGACCGAAGTCGGAATCCTCGGAGTGCAGGCTCGCCGCGGCGCGCATCAGCTCGCCATCAGACTCCCAACGCGAATCGAGGCCTGATTCCGGCACCGCCACCGGACCGCCGAACGAGTTCGGCGCGTAGACGGGCAAGCTCGCCGGGGCGAACCGCGCGCGGGCGGCGCCATCCTGGCTGTAACTGTGCGTGGTGACGCGCGGCGAGTTGACCGGTACCTCGGCGAAGTTCGCGCCGACCCGGTACCTCTGGGAGTCGGGATAGGCAAACACGCGAGCCATGAGCATCTTGTCGGGGCTGATGCCGACACCGCGCACGGTGTTGCCCGGTGAGAAGGCGGCCTGCTCGATCTCGGCGAAGAAGTTCTCCGGATTGCGGTTCAGGGTGTGAGTGCCGACCGGGATGAGCGGGAAGTCGGCGTGCGGCCAGACCTTCGTGACGTCGAACGGATTGAACCGGTAGGTCTTCGCGGTCTCGAATGGCATGACCTGCACCTTCAGGTCCCACGACGGGAAGTCGCCGCGCGCGATCGACTCGTGGAGGTCACGGCGGTAGTGATCGGCATCGGCGCCGGCGATGAGCTCGGCCTCGGCGGCATCCAGAGCGTGATCGCCCTGGTTGGTGACGAAGTGGTACTTCACCCACGAGCGCTCGCCGGACTCGGAGGTCCACTGGAAGGTGTGCGAGCCGAAGCCGTTCATCTCGCGCCACGACCGTGGCAGACCCCGGTCGCCCATGAGGTACAGCACCTGGTGGGCGGACTCGGGCGAGAGCGTCCAGAAGTCCCACTGCATGTCGGCGTCGCGCAGCCCCGAACCGGGCAGCCGCTTCTGGGAGTGGATGAAGTCGGGAAACTTCATCGCGTCACGGATGAAGAATACCGGGGTGTTGTTGCCCACGATGTCGTAGTTGCCGTCAGTCGTGTAGAAGCGCACCGAGAAGCCGCGCACGTCGCGCCAGGTGTCGGGCGAACCCTGCTCACCGGCGACACTGGAGAAGCGCTGCAGCGTCGGCGTGACCGTGCCCGGCTGGAACACTGCCGCGCAGGTGTACTCGGACACATCACCCGTGACAACGAACTCGCCGTGCGCCCCGCCGCCCTTCGCGTGCACCACCCGCTCCGGGATGCGCTCGCGGTGGAACTGCGCGAGCTTCTCCAGCAGGTACCGGTCGTGGAGAACTGTTGCGCCGTCCGGCCCGACGGTGAGGGACTCGGAGTCGCTGGCGACGGGCGCTCCGGACTGGGTTGTCGTGGCATCCATGGGACCGACCTTCGCTCGCGCCCGAGCGTGAAGGCGATGGGCCGATCGTGCTCCCCCTACCTGACCGACCTCACAGACTCGCGACGCGGCGGCCCACCCGCCGCACGTCAGGAGCGATAAGGTCGAGTCGTTCCCAGCGAACTCAACAGAAAGGCTCCATCGTGGCCAAGACCGTCGCCAATGCCGATGTCGATCTCGACACCACCTCCTCGCTGCCGCAGCGAGTGACGGCCGAGTTGTTCGGCACCTTCCTGCTCGTCTCCGGAGTCGTCGGCACGGCACTCTTCGCGGGCAACTCCGTGGGCATCCTCGGCATCGCACTCGCCGTGGGCCTGACCGTTGTCGCCGGCGCCTACGCCGTCGGCCACATCTCGGGCGGCCACTTCAATCCGGCCGTCACCATCGGCGCCGCGGCCGCGGGCCGATTCGCCTGGTCGGATGTCGGCTACTACGTGTTCGCGCAGATCATCGGTGGAGCTCTCGGCACCACCTTCATCTTCGTGCTCGCCGCCAACGGTCCCGCCGGCCTCCTCGACCAGGTCATGGGCTCCGGGTTCGCAGCCAACGGCTTCGCCGAGCACTCCCCCGGCGGCTTCGGACTCGTCGCCGTGCTGGTCACAGAGGTCGTGCTGACCGCGGTCTTCCTCTACGTGATCCTCGGCGTGACCGACCGTCGCGCTGCATCCGGCTTCGCGCCGCTGGCGATCGGCCTCACGCTGACCCTCATCCACCTAGTCGCCATCCCGGTCTCGGGTGCGTCGGTGAACCCGGCCCGCTCCATCGCGTCCGCCATCTACGGTGGCCCCGATGCGCTCATCCAGCTCTGGGTGTTCATCGTCGCCCCCATCGTGGGCGCGCTGATCGCCGGCCTCACGTACGGCCGCCTCTTCGACCGCACGGCTGCCAAGGCCGAGTAGCCGCAGTGCTCAGGATGCCCGGGGTCGGTCGGCCCCGGGCATCCGCGCGTTAAGGCGCTCGCGGCGGCGCGAAGAGCAGCACGGGCCGCGATGCGCGGAACGCGCGCGGCACGCCGCTCAGGGATAACCCGCCGCGCCGCGCCGTGCCAGATTCGTGCATCTGCACACGCCACCGACCGCGGCCGGGCGCGGCCGGGCGCGATCGGCGCCAGCGCTACTGCTCCACGAGCTCGGTCGGCAGAGTGCGCATGCGCGTGATCGGCGAGAACAGCACCCAGAACGAGCCGACGGCGGTGCCCACGACGCCGATCCACATGGTCGGCAGGATGCCGATCGTTGACCCGAGCGCCCCAGCCGCAAGCGCGCCGATCGGCATGACGCCCCAGACGACGAAGCGAATGGATGCGTTCATACGCCCGAGCAGGCGGGCGGGCGTGAGCCGCTGCCTCGCGGTGACCTGCGTGATGTTGTAGACCAGCACGAGGAACGAGTTCACGAACGACCCGAGGATGAGTATCGGCAGGGCGACACCGGGGAACGTTCCGGCGAGCGGTATCGCAGCGGATGCCGCAGCCATCGCTAGGGCGGACAGCGACACCGCGGTACCCTCCCCCACGTGCTTGGTCACCCACGGTGTAGCGAGCGCCCCGAGCAAGCCGCCGACGGAGCCGATCCCCATGATGAGGCCGAAGCTTGCGGGCGACAACACGAGTTCGCGCAGGATGAGGATGGCCTCGAGGGTGCCGACGAGCATCCCGAACAGGTTGGAGGTGCCGGTGGTGAGGGTGATGCGCCACAGCACCGGGTGTCGGAACACGAACCGCAGCCCCTCGGCGATCTCGCGACGAAGGCTCTCTCGCTCAGCAGCCGGGCGCAACGTCTCGGTGTCACGCACTCGGGAGAGCGCGAACGCCGAACCGACGAACGAGATCGCGTCGGCGATGAGCAGCACTGGCGCGGTGAGGATGGTCAGCAGCAGGCCGGCCAGGCCGGGGCCGCCGATGCGACTGATCTGGCCCGTGGTCTCCAGCAGCGAGTTGCCCGCCCCGACCAAGGGCCCCGGAAGCAGAACGGGCACGAAGCTCTGATACGAGACATCGAAGAACACCGTTGCCACGCCGATCACCGTGGCGATGACGATGAGATGCCAGATCTCGAGCACACCCGCGAACCACAGCACCGGCACCGCCGCGAGGAACAACGCACGAATGAGGTCGGCGGCGATCATCACGCGGCGCTTGCGCATGCGGTCGATCCACGCGCCGGCGGGCAGTCCGACGACGAGGAATGCCGCCGTTTCGGCCGCCGTCAGAACACCGACCTGGAATTCGGTGGCATGCAGCAGCGTGACGGCGATGACGGGGATCGCCAGCTGCGTGAACTGGGTACCGAGCTGACTGATCGCGTCCCCGCCCCAGAGCCAGAGGAAGTTGCGATTGCGCAGCAGTTGGCGGCGTGGGGCGTCGGCGGTGGCATCCGCGGTGGTCATGGGTGATCCGTCATTGGTGATCCGTCATGGGCACTCGGCCAGGGCAGTCAGTCATGGAGGATCCGTCATGGATCATCCGGCGACCAGCTGCCGTGCCCCCGATTCGAACTCCTCGAGATCGCCGGTCTCGCCAGCGCGGGCGGCGCGACCGCCGACCACCCACTGGTAGACGAGGAACGCCGACAGTGCGATCGTGCCGATGCCGATCTTGATCACCCACGGCCAGTCCTGGCGGGTGACGAAGCCCTCGATGACGCCGGAGACCAGCAGAGCAAGCGCGAGCCCGATGACGATCGTGAACAGCGCGCGACCGGTGTGCGCGAGGGACTGCGCGCGCGTTCGCGTGCCCGGGGCGATCCAGGCCCAGAAGATGCGAAGCCCGGCGGCGCCGGCGACGAAGATCGAGTACAGCTCCAGCTGGCCGTGCGGCGCGATGTAGAGGAAGAACTGGTCGAGATGGCCGAACTCCGACATGATGGCGGCGCTCAGGCCGAGGTTCTGGGCGTTGCTGAGCAGCACCGCGGGCGTGAACACCCCGAGGATACCCAAGCCGATCGCCTGGGCGGCGACCCAGGCGTTGTTGGTCCACACCTGCGCCGTGAACGAACTACCGGAGTAGTTCGAGTAGTAGGCGATGAAGTCTTCCTCCGCGAACTGACGGCGCTCCTCCGGGGTGAGCAGCCCGGCCAGCACGGCGGGGTTGGAGATGGCCCACCACGCATAGATGAACGCGACAACGAAGGTCGCGAGAGCCACAGCGAGTGTCAACCAGCGGATGCTGTACAGCGCCGCGGGCAGCTGCGCCGCGAAGAACTTCGGAATCTGGCTGAGCACATTGGCGGATGCCCCGGTGAACCGCAACCGCGCCCTGCTCAGTGACAGCGACAGCCTGTCGCCCTGAGCCGACTCACCAACAGTGGTGCGGATCACGGAGAGCTGGCTCGCACCGGACTGGTAGTGGTCGATGAGTTCGTCGGCCTCGACCCCGCTGAAGCGACGCTTCGCGGCGAGCCGGGCAAGGCGATCCCACTCTTCGCGGTGTGCGGCGGAGTAGGCGTCGAGGTCCATCTGCTTAAATGATCGCATGGCACGCGCCGAGACGGTCGATTCCGATCCCTATGAGGACTACGCGCAGCAGCTCATGACCGGCGAGGCCGTCGCCCTCGACCTCAGGCCCACCAGCTTCTTCCTGCGGGCGGCCGGTTCCGCCATCGACTTCCTCGTGTACATGGGCGCCTATGTGGGGATTCTTCTGACCCTGTTCTCGGTCTCGGGCAGCCTCGGGCTCGATGAGGCGCTCGTCGCGGCGATCTCTGTCACGGGCGCCGTGCTGTGCCTGCTGGCGATCCCGGTGGCGGTCGAGACCCTCAGCCACGGCAAGTCGTTGGGTCGCCTCGCCGTGGGGGCACGGATCGTGCGGGACGACGGTGGGGCCGCAGGTTTCCGGCACGCGGTCATCCGCGGTCTCGTCGGGGTGATGGAGCTGTTCATGACCTTCGGCGCCGTCGCCGGGCTCGTAGGGCTGCTCAACACGCGGGCCAGGCGACTCGGCGACATGGTCGCCGGCACGTACAGCCAGTACGAGCGGGTCAGCGCGGTGGTCACGCCGACGTACGGGGTTCCCGAGGTGCTCACCGACTGGTCTACGACAGCGGATGTCGCGAAGCTCCCCGACGCGCTGGCTCGCCGTGTGGCGCAGTTCCTGCGGTCGGCGCACGGTTTCACGCCCGCGACGCGGGAGCGTCTCGCCCGGTCACTCGCCAACGAGGTCGCCGTGTACGTGTCACCGGTACCGATGGTGCATCCGGAGCTGTTCCTCGCGGCGGCAGCGGCGATGCGCCGGGAGCGCGAGTACACGGCTCTGCAACTCGAGCAGCAGCACCTCGCGCGCCTCTCCCCCGCTCTCGGTGGCCAACCGCACGGGTTCCCGGAGCGCGGCTAGCGCGGGTTGAGTAGGCCGCAGGCCGTATCGAAACCCAGGCCCGGGTTTCGATACGCGGTTGCGCCGCTACTCAACCGGCCTAGTACCGGTAGTGGTCGACCTTGTACGGCCCGTCGACACTCACGCCGATGTACGCCGCCTGCACGGGTGTCAGCTCGGTGAGCACGACTCCGAGGGCGTCGAGGTGCAGCCGCGCGACCTTCTCGTCGAGGTGCTTCGGCAGCACGTACACCTGATTCGCGTAGTGCCCGTCGCCGTTGTTGGCCCACAGCTCGATCTGAGCGAGCACCTGGTTGGCGAACGAGTTGCTCATCACGAAGGACGGGTGCCCGGTGGCGTTGCCGAGGTTCATCAGGCGACCCTCGCTCAGCACGAGCACGCTGCGACCGGACGGCAGGCGCCACTCGTGCACCTGCGGCTTGATCTCCACCTTCTCGGCGCCGGCGAGCGACTCGAGGCCGGCCATGTCGATCTCGTTGTCGAAGTGACCCACGTTGGCGACGATCGCGAGGTGCTTCATCCCGAGCAGGTGGTCGACGGTGATGACATTCTCGTTGCCGGTGCCGGTGACGAAGATGTCCACCTCGCCGAGCACGCTCTCGATGGTCGTGACCTGGTAGCCGTCCATGGCGGCCTGCAGCGCGCAGATCGGGTCGATCTCGCTCACGATCACGCGAGCACCCTGGCCACGAAGGGCCTCGGCTGCGCCCTTTCCGACGTCGCCGTAGCCAGCGACGAAGGCGACCTTGCCGCCGATGAGCACATCGGTGGCTCGGTTGAGCCCGTCGGGCAGTGAGTGGCGGATGCCGTACTTGTTGTCGAACTTGCTCTTGGTGACGGAGTCGTTGACGTTGATCGCGGGGAACAGCAGGTCGCCGGTCTTGGCGAGCTCGTACAGGCGGTGAACGCCGGTCGTGGTCTCCTCGGTGACGCCCTTGATCTCGGCGGCGATGCGGGTCCAGCGGTCGGGGCTGGCGGCCAGAGAACGGCGGAGCACATCGAGGATGACGCTCCACTCGTGGCTGGCGCCCGGCTCGGTGGCGGGAACGGCGCGCGCGAGCTCGAACTCGCGGCCCTTGTGCACGAGAAGAGTGGCATCCCCGCCGTCATCGAGGATCATGTTGGGGCCGGTCGCTCCCTCAGCAGACCAGTCGAAGATCTGCTCGGTGCACCACCAGTACTCCTCGAGGGTCTCGCCCTTCCAAGCGAAGACCGGCACGCCGTCGGGTGCGTCGGGGGTGCCGTTCGGGCCGACCGCGATGGCGGCAGCGGCGTCATCCTGGGTGGAGAAGATGTTGCAGCTCGCCCAGCGCACCTGCGCGCCGAGGGCGGTGAGGGTCTCGATGAGCACGGCGGTCTGCACTGTCATGTGCAGCGAGCCGGCGATGCGTGCGCCGGTGAGCGGCTTGGATGCTCCGAACTCGCCGCGGAGGGCCATGAGCCCTGGCATCTCGTTCTCGGCCAGGCGGATCTGGTGACGTCCGGCTTCGGCCAGGGATAGGTCGGCGACCTTGAACGGGAGGGCGGTGGTTGTCGCGGCTGCGGTCATGGTTCCATTCTCGCAGACGGGTGGGGCCGGGTTGGCGCGCGGGCGCGCGGTCATCGGCCGGGTCGTCTGGGGTGGTCAGCGCGGCGCGGTCGCCGCTGGCCCGCACGGTCGGGGCCGCACGGTCGGGCCGAACGCTCACGGCCGCACGCCCGCTGGCTCGAGCAGCCGGGCCAGCGCAGCGCTCTTGGATCGGGCGGGCACGGGTGTGCGGTGTGGGTCGATGTCGGACGGCGGGATGAAACTGGTCTGCCCGTGGGTGCGGGTGACCTCCCAGCCGTTGTTGTGCACCAGCCTGTGGTGATGCCTGCAGAGCAGGATGCCGCGATCGATGTTGGTGTGCCCCTCGTCTCGTTGCCAGTGATCGATGTGATGCATCTCGCACCAACTGGGCGGACGATCGCACACGCCGAACTGGCATCCGCCATCTCGCGCGGCCATGCCCACCCCTTGCCTGCCACTGAAGAACCGATGCTCGCGACCAAGGTTCACGACTTCGCCGTCGTCATCGAATCGGATGGGCAGAAGACCGGCCGTGCACGCGTGGCGTTCGATGGTCGCGATGGACACGCGTTCAGTCTGGCCCTCGATGAACCCGAGGCCACGGCGAGCCCGCAGGTCAGCGTCGGTGACCAGAAGCTTGATTCCGGGTCGCTTCGCGCCCAGCACGATCGTCGCATCGGCCGCAGTGCCGATGCGGATCAGCTCGACGAACGCATCCAGTGCGAGCTGCTCGGTGGTGCGATCATCGGCGATCACCTGTTCTGCCCGCGCAGCGAGCGTGGGATCGACGAACCTCGGTCCCCCACGCCGCGGCGAGGTGACCGCGTCGAAGGTGGCGGTCACGATCGCGGCACTCTCGGGGTCGAGCAGACCCGACAGTCGCGTCATGCCGTCGGCCTGAGGGTAGAGGTGCAGGTACCGTCGCGAGCGCAGGTACTCCTCACGTTCGGCGACCCGATCGAGATCCAGCGCCAGCCGCAGATGGCGCGCGCGAGCGGCTAGCTTCTCCACTGTCAGAGTGGATGCCTCGCGAATCAGCAATTCGGCCGCTTCGACAAGTGACTCAACCGAAACGACATCGTCAGCTTGCCCTAGACCGGCTCGAATGGCATCCGCCGCCTCCAGAGACATCTCGCCGTCGGCCACAGCAGCCCCGACCGCCACCAGCCACGGCCGCTCGTCGGGGATTTCCGGCGCAGGTGGCGCCAGCAGAGCGCCCACGCGAACCATCGTGGATGCCTCCCGCGAGGTCGCCCCGGTGAGATGCTGCACCAGTCGCTCCGGGGTGCGCGCCCCGAGCCGCTGCGCCAACCCTCCGGAGCCGAGTTCGCGGCGGGAGCGGTGCTCGATCTCGGCGGCGAGGGCGGCGGCCGTGGCATCCACCCGGCGGCGAATCTGTGCGACCTGTCGTTGCGCAGACAACAGAGCCGCATCGTCGAGGGCGCCGGTGACCGGTGGCGCGAATGGCAGAGCCAGATCGGCCAGATGCGCGAAGCTCAGCCCAGCCGACCCAGCCGACCCGACCGACCCGACCGACACAACCGCCGTAGCGGGCGAAGTGTCGGTGAGGGTCATGCTCCTATTCTCCCAGAAATCGAACATATGTTCGAGTAGAAGATCTTTGGCGAAGTGCGCCTGTGGAGGAGAGGAAACTGCGAAGCAGGCTCAGGGACTGAGGACGCCATCGTGGCCGAACAGGCCGGTAACGATCGCGAACGCCCCTATAGCAACGCCGAACAAAGCCGGGATCATCAACGAAAGCGGTGACGATGCCTGCCTCTCCCGGAATGTCTTGGCATGAGGTTTGTTGCGTATTGCCCGCCACCCAACAATCGAGCGGTAGGTCATGAATACAGACACGCAGATCAACACCAGACCAATGCCGACTACCAGGATGTCGATCCCTGATCGCGGAGTCACATCGGCCTCGTCATGTCGCTTGCAAAGACGGCTCCAATTGCAATGAGGGTGACTCCCACTGCGAGAAGTGCGATCAGTACCCACATTCCGACAGCCCTCACCCGGCTCTCAAGCTGTGCGCTCTCACCGACGAACGTCGCCAAGAACTGGGCTGCCATCTTGGCCCAAGGCCGGAGGAGTAGCAACTGAACGAGCGCAGCCACCGCGACAATCGCTCCGAAAACCGCGAGCGGGCTACTCACGAGGCGCTACCCCGCTACCGCGCAACCAACGGCGGCAACGTCGCCACCGGGAACTCGCCGCCACCGGCATCCAGCCAATCGCACACTGCGGTGACGGCGGCCAGCGTGTCCGGCCAGCCGTGCACCGGTACCGAGGCCACGCCCATCTCATAGACCGGATAGTCGTTGCCCGCCTCGTCGAGGCGATCGCCGATGAACAACAGGTTGTCGATGCCGCAGCCGAGCTTCTCGAGAAGCTTGCCCACGCCGTACGCCTTGTCGATGCCCTTGCGGGTCACGTCGATCGAGGTCGAGCCACCGCCGCGCACCTCGAGGTCGGGCAGACGCTTGGATGCGTACGCGCCGAGCGCGCGCTTCTTGGCGCCGTCCGGGTCCCACGCCGTCTTCTCGGCGACGGGCGCCTGCTGGCCGAGCGCGGAGAACGTGATCTGGCTTCCGCGATCCTCGATGATGTCGCCCCAGGTGTCGTCTCGCCACAGTCCGAGCTCGCGGGCACCCTGCTCGAGCACCGCGATGGTGCGCGCCTTCTCGTCGTCGGTGAGGTCCTCGGCGTACTGCAGCCGCCAGTCGCCCTGCTGCCACAGGTAGTAGCGGGTGCCACAGGTGGGCATGAGATGCAGGCGCCCCATCTCCTCGTCAGAGGCCCGGAACCCGTCGAGCGCCTGCGCCCCGAACTGCTCGAAACGGCCGCCGGAGATGATGCACACCTGGGTGTGATCGAGCAGGCGGGCGAGGGCCGCAGACATCGCGGGGTCCATCGTCGACTTCGACGGGGCCAGCGTGTCATCGAGGTCGAAGACGACCGCCGTCAGGTCGGAGGCCCTACGAAAACTCATGCCCCAAGACTACGTGGCGCACGACCTGCCACCCTTGCGGGGCGCTGAGGCGGTCGGCGTGACGCTCGCACAGGTCGTAGCTGTGCGGTTCGGCGGACTGGCTGAGCGGGCCCAGCACCGCCATCGAGTCGGCGTAGACGTAGGTGAGCGTGGCGACGGCGTCGTCGTTACAGGCGACCTTGCTGCAGGGGCGACCATTCATCTCGCGGTCAGCCTACGACCGCGCGGGTCCCGTTCGGTCGCGGCACGCCACAGTAGAATCGGCGAGTGGCCCGAGCTTCGAGAAACCAGCCTGCGCCGTCGGCTCGGCCGGGCTGGCGGGATCGTCACGGCCGAGGCATCCGGGCCGCCGTCACGGGACCGCACCTGCCCCTGCTGCGCAGCCGCGCCGGCGACTTCGAGGTCACAGTCGCCTCGACCGCCGAGTACCTCAAAGACCTGTGGCCGGATGAGCTGGCCGGAGTCACCTTCGAGGTGGCGGGTCTCCCCGCCGAGCTGGGTTCATCCCCGTCGGTGGACCGCTGGCGCGTGATGCCGCGCGAGCGCCGCGTGATTCTCTACCGCCTGCCCATCGAGCGTCTGTCGCGACTGCATCGCTACGACGACCTGCACCGGCGCATGATGGTGGAGAGCTGCGTGTTCCGTGCTGTCGCCGAGCTGCTCGGCAAGGACCCGTGGGATCTCGCGCCGGAGCGCTTCCGGCACCTCTGAGGCGCGCGCCTGACGCGACGCCGAGCGCGCAGCCGCAGCCGCAGAGCCGCAGCCCGCTAGCGGTACACGCGGATCGGCTCAGACCCCGCACCGGAGGGCTGCGCCGAGTACCGCGCGATCATGCCGTCACCGGCGAGGCTGACCGCCGCGTACAGCGTGTCGAACCCGCTGAGGGTGTAGGTCTCGCCACCCTCCACGGGCAGACTCGTGGATGCCCCGGCGGGCAGTTCGACGATGGTGCCCTCGCCCCCGGCTGCGGTGAGGGTCATGCTGACGGCTGCCGTGGTGGGGTTCGCGATGTGCAGCAACGGCGACGGTCCGGTGGCGACGGTCAGTTGCGCGGTCGTGGTGAGCGCTACGGCGGCGGTCAGCCACGCGAAGTCCGTGGCCGCGGGGGTGTCGGCGTTGGCGGCGGGGGCCGCGTTGCTGACGCGGACCGCGGCGAGGGTGGGGGCATCCGCGACGATGCGCACCGTGTAGTTGCCGCTCTCGAGATCCGTGATCGGCACCTCGGCGACTCGACCCGCGTCGAACTCGTAGGGGAACGACGTGCCCGTGCCGACCCCGTCCTCAGGGATGACGCTGATCGTCGTCGACACCGTGCCCTCGCCGGGGGCGTACAGCCTCAGCACGGTCTGCAGGTCGGCGAAGCTCGCCCCACCGACCAGCAGAGTCTGCACCGACGCGAGGTCGTCGACTCGCAGGCCCGGGATGACGACTTCCGTCGCCGGGGCCACCGTCGCGCCCACGATGTCCAGGCCACCCGGCTCGAGTCCGCGCACCGTGGACTGCTGCAGCTCGGCGGTGACCTGTCCCCCGGTGCTCGTCACGTGCACGACCGGCGAGACCACGTCGGGCGCGAAGCCGGCGAGGGAGAGCACCCGCTGGCCGCTGGCCGGCACGACGATGCCGCTGGTGCCGGGGGCTGTGATCGCACCGTTCTCACCGAATAGCTCGAGGTCGACCGTCGCGGGCACCTCGGTCGGGTTGCTCAGCGTGAGAAGAGTTGTGCGGCCGACCGCGGTCGAGCCCCCGACCAGCCAGCTGTCGGCGGAGACCGCCGAGCAGGTCGCGGCCGCGAGCCCCACGAAGTCGCCCTCGTTCACCTGCTGCGACTGCGCGCCGCTGAGCAGGATGACCTCCGCGGGGTCGGCCGCGTTGGGTGGGGTGCTGATGACTACGGGCGCCTCGGCGGTGCCGCCAGTCGAGGCATCCGATTGCTGCAGCGGGGTGCGGGTCACCGAGCCCGAACTCGAGGCCGAGCTGGTGGTCGGCACCCCGAGCGCCGAGGAGGTCGTCGCACCCTGGCCGGTGTCATCCGCGAGTCTGAGCACCGCGCCGGGGCAGACCTGCTGCTGGGCCGTCGGCACCGGGGTCACGAGCGTGCTGGGCGGGGTCGAGCTGACGGTCGGCAACGGCAGAAGCACGGATGCCGCGATCGTGACCGTCGCAACGCCGAGTCCCACGACTCCCGCCACGAGCCGCACGCCCACGATGGCGACGCGCCGTGCCGTGAGCGGTTCGCGGGTGGCGACCACCTCGTCCTCCTGCTCGGGGAACAGGTCGGGTTCGGCCGCGGGCGGCAGTTCGGTGTCACTCACCGTCGGTCACCTCCTGGGCGTCACCAGCACGGGTCGTGCGCACGCGTCGGCGCCGCGAGGTGGGGATCGCCAGTAGCAGGGTGAGGGCGACGATGACGCCCTGTCCGGCGAGGATGCCCGCGCCGATCGGAGTTCCCGTCGCACCCGGCCCGCTCGGCGCGACACCGTCGGCGAGCCCCTCGTAGTGCCAGAGGAAGCCGTTGGCGGTCTCGCCGATCGGGTTGAGCAGGCGGTTGCCGTCGAGCGCCTGCACGAGGCGCACGCGGTCGGGCTCGTCGGCTCCGTCGGGCACGAGCACGAATCCGAGCTGCAGGGCGTCGAGCTCGGCGGCGATGTCGAACCCGCTGCGGGAGGCGAGGTTGCCGGCGAGGGTGGCGAGCCGGGCATCCGCTTCGCTGACGGCGGTGTCGGTGGCATCGAGAGTCGACTGCTCGTCGAAGGTCGTGCCGAGGCCGCGGTGCACCGTCGTGGCGATGCCGCCCCCGGGCTCCGGGCTCAGTTGGAGGGTGCCGAGGCCGGGGTTCGTTGCCGCCTCGGCCGAGACGAAGGCGGGCAGCAGGCGGCCATTGCTCTCAGCGACCGCGGTCTGACCCGTCGCGGCGGCCGCGAACAGGGGCACGGCGAGCGCGACGACGCCGATGCTGACGAGGAACGCCGGCACGGTCGCGCGGGTGGCGAGCGATTCGAGTGCGGCCATCACCGCACCAGCAAGACCGAGCCAGTAGAGGCTGAGGGCGGGAGCAACCCAGATCGAGGTCGTCTGCGATCCGACCAGTGTCACGTCGATGTGGGCGGCGATGACGGCCGTCACGAAGCCGAGCAACGCGACGAGCATCGCGGGAATCGACCGACGCGAGCCCGGCAGGAACAGCGACAGCAGCGCGAGAACCGCGAGCGGTGCGAGTGCAACCACGACGACGACGGAGCCGCCCGCCGGGATTCCCAGCCCGTCCAGGAAGGCATCCCAGCCGTGCAGGCCGCCCGACGGCGAGCCGATGGCCAGCTGCAGTCCGCTCGGTGTGCCCGAGATCACCGGATGCCCGGGCGTCGCGAACAGCGCGAGCCAGTTGCCGCGCCCGAGCTGCTGTACGACCAGTGGCGCGAACAGCGCGGCCGCGGGGATCACGATGCCCACGAGACGGTGGATGCTGGTCGGCCGTGCCGCCATCCAGACCAGAAGCAGCAGCACGAGGGCCGGAACGAGCACCGGCGCACTTGCAGCGACGACGGCGAACAGGAGCGCTGCTCCCGCCGCGGCAGCCCAGCTTCGCGCGGCGGAGACGACCGCCAGCACGAGCGCGGGCAGCAGGATGTGGGCAATGACCGCGCCGAGCTGACCATCCCCCAGCGAGACGAGGAAGGGCGGGGCTGCGGTCCAGATGATCGCAGCGACGGCCGGTCCCCAACCCCGGGTGGAGAATCTGGCCGCGCACAACCATGCGGTGAGCGCTGCGAGCGGCAGCGCGAGCAGGTAGATCAGCACGACACTGAACGAAGGATTCCAGAAGGTGACGGTGCCGAGCACGGCGAGCACGTACGCGAACGGATCGGCGGCCCCCGTGAAGCCCGCGCCGATGTCACGCCAGCCGTAGCCCACGTGTGACCACAACTCGCCGACTGTCGCGCTCAGAGGCACGAGTCCGCCCCCCGCCAGCGCCTGGGCATTGATGAAGCGCCCGAAGACGATGAACCCGGCGACCGCGGCGACCAGCACCACCCAAGCGCCGCCACCGGCGAAGAATCCCGGACCTTCGCGCTGCGGGGCACCCGTGCCTTGGGCGACAGCTCGGTCGTGGGCTCGACGTTCGCGCAACTCGGCGGGGGGCATCCGCAGCGCTGCGATCGAGGCCCAGCCGAGCACACGGGTGCGACGGATGCCACGGCGCGCCCGACCGACCGAGCCGTCGAACGCCGCCCCGAGCCCCGCCGCGAGCTCGCCGCCCACGCTGCCGGGGCGCTTGGCGATGAGTTGGGCGAGCGATCGCAGCACCGCGAGCGGCACGAGCGTCAGCCAGTGCAGGACGAGGGTGATGCCCGGGGCGTAGGTCATGCGCCGGTGCAGCTGCGCCGATCGACGGATGCGGTTCTGGGCGCCAGCAGACAACGACTTGCGACCGAACAGTTCGACGGGTCCGGCGCTGGCAACCCGGGCCGAGGGCACCCCGATGACACGGTGGCCGGCCAGGCGGGCCCGCACGCAGAAGTCGAGCGCGGCATCCACGCTGGGAAGGCCGGGATCGAAGCCGCCGAGGGCTGTGAAGACGGAACGGCGCACGAGCATGCCCGATGCGGCGACACCGAGCAGATCGCTCTGCACATCGTGCTGGGCCTGGTCGAGCTCGTTCGCGACGACCGGCAGCGAGCGCCCCAGGCGGGTCATGGTCTCGCCGAAACCCACGATGAGGTCGGGCGAATCGAGGCTCATGAGCTTGGGTCCGGCGACGGCGACCGACGGGGCGACCTCGACGGCACCGAGCAGCGCCGAGAGCGCCCCGGGGGCCGGCGCGTTGTCGTGACCGAGCAGCCAGAGCCATTCGTCGTCGCCGGTCGAGGGAACGGAGGCGAGGGCGTGCGAGAGTGCCCCGCCGAAGGTGCTTCGACCCGGCGTGCGCACGAGTTCGCCGGGATATGCCTTCAGCATCAACTCGGGCGACAGATCGGTCGAACTGACGTCGACGGGGATAACGCGGTCGGGTCGCCGAGTCTGCGCCGCCAGTGCGGCTAGCGTTTTCGGTAGGTACTGCGCCCCGTTTCGGGCGATGAGCACCGCAGTGACTCTCGGCTGCATAACGCTTTCGAGACTATGCGTGTGTGCTCATGATCGAGGTCGGGGCACGCCGGGCTATTCCCGACGAAGCGCAGCTTCGTCGGCGCAGCGGCTGTGCGCCGCAGAAGCGGCGGCGCACTCATAAACTCAGGCGCGCTTGCGCAGTTTGCGCCGCTCACGCTCCGAGAGACCGCCCCAGATGCCGAACCGCTCATCGTTCTCGAGCGCGTACTCGAGGCAGCGGCTGCGCACCTCGCACGACGCGCAGATCTTCTTGGCGTCGCGGGTCGAGCCGCCCTTCTCAGGGAAGAAGGCTTCGGGGTCGGTCTGAGCGCACAGGGAGTCGGACTGCCACGCGAGCGGGTTCTCGTCGTCGTCGGGCGTGATCTGGCGAACGCCGGGAACACCCAGCTTGATGGGGTCGACGAACCAGTCGTCAGGAACACCGGTGCGATACCCGTTGTTCGCCATGTGTCCGTCTCCCCTCCGCGAATGACACAACCGCCAGCGCGTTAGTGATAATTACACCGGTGTAGTTCCGCTACGTCAAGTCGCGGATGATAAATGGCTCAAGTTCACTCTGAGGGTTGTGACGCGCCGCGTGTTGCTATCCATTGCGTCTCGACCATCTCGCGCAGGGTGTGGCGCATCCGCCAATCCAGGTCGCGCGCCGCGAGGTCGCCCGCGGCGACGATGCGGGCGGGATCGCCGGCACGCCGGGGAGCGATCTCGGGTGTGAACGGGATGCCGGTGACCTCGGCCACCGTCGCCATGATCTCGCCGACCGACACCCCGTCGCCGCTGCCGAGGTTGTAGGCGGGCTCGAGCGGTTGGCCCGCATCCAGCCGCTGGGCCGCGGCGACGTGGGAGGCCGCGAGGTCGACCACGTGGATGTAGTCGCGCACGTTCGTGCCGTCCGGAGTCGGGTAGTCGTTGCCGTTGATGCGCGGGGTTCGACCCTCGACGAGCGCCGTGAACACGAGCGGGAACAGGTTGTGCGGGCTCGAGTCGTAGAGCGTGGGGTCGCCGGAGCCGACGACGTTGAAGTAGCGCAGGCTCGTGTGGTGAAGGCCGCGAGCCACACCCTGGTCGGCGAGCAGCCACTCCCCGATCAGCTTGGACTCCCCGTACGGCGACTGCGGGTTCTTGGGGGTCTCTTCTGTGACGAGGTCGGTGTCGGGTGTCCCGTAGACGGCCGCGCTCGAGGAGAACACGATGCGATCGACGTCGGCGGACTCCATTGCGGCGAGGAGTCGCGCGGTGCCCGTCACGTTCTGCTCGTAGGTGCGCAGGGGCTCCTGAACCGAGACGCCTGCGTACTTGAACCCCGCGACGTGGATGACGCCAGTCACCTCGTAGTCCTGCAGGGTCTGAAGCACCAGGCTGCCATCGAGGATGGTTCCGAGCACGAAGGGCACATCGCGCGGAACGAACTGCTCGTGACCCGACGACAGGTCGTCGATCACCACGCACTGCAGGTCCGCCGAACGCAGGGCCCGAACCACGTGGGATCCGATGTATCCGGCACCGCCGGTGACAAGCCAGGTCATGGTCTCAACGCTATCGCCGGTTGAGTGGCACCACGTGCGTGTGCAAACGGGCACCCTCGTGGCAGTATTTACCTGTGCAGCTATAACCTGCCATGGGAGGCATCCATGCTGAAGAATGTGGTCTTACTGGCGATTCCCGGAGTCGCCCCGTTCGAGTTCGGAGTCGTCTGCGAGGTGTTCGGCATCGACCGCAGCGACACCGGCGGGCCGCGCTTCGATTTCACCATCGCCACGGCCACCCCGGGCCCGGTCGAGACGAGCCTCGGATACGACATGGTGATCACCCAGGATCTGAGCGTTGCCGCCCACGCCGACCTCATCGCGGTGCCCGCGCACCGCATCGAAGCCATCGACGAGCGATTCCTCGACGTGATCCGCGCCGCCGAGGCTCGTGGTGCGTGGGTGCTGAGCGTCTGCAGCGGGGCATTCACGCTCGCCCAAGCGGGCATCCTCGAGGGTCGGGGCGCGACCACCCATTGGATGCACGCCGATCGCCTCGCCCGCATGTACCCGGGCACGCGGGTGGACCCGGACGTGCTCTTCGTGGAGGACCGCAAGGTCGTCACGAGCGCCGGCACCGCCGCGGGAATCGACGCCGCCCTGCACATCGTGCGCAAGGAGCACGGGGCGGCAGCCACCAACGTCATCGCCCGCCGCATGGTCGTACCGCCGCAGCGCGACGGCGGGCAGTCGCAGTACATCGAGAGCCCCGTTCCTGCGGTGCGCGGCGATTCCTTCGCCCGGGTGACCGAGTGGATGCTCGAACACCTCGACGAGGACCTCACCGTCGACCAGCTCGCCCGCAGGGCGCTCATGTCCGGTCGCACGTTCGCGAGGCGGTTCCGTGCGGACACCGGGGCGACTCCCGCGGCCTGGCTGAACCGGCAGCGGCTCATCCGGGCGCAGCAACTGCTCGAGGAGAGCGACCTGGGCCTCGAGCAGATCGCCCAGCAGACCGGCTTCGGAACCGCGGCGGTCATGCGCCACCACTTCATCAAGGTGCTGCAGACCTCACCTCAGGCCTACCGGCGCGCGTTCGGGGTGCGGGAGGCGGGCTAGCCGCGAGTCATCCGGCTGCCACGACTTCTGCGACGAACGCTTCGAGCGTGGGGGTGAACGCCTCCCCGTCGTAGATGTCGCCCGAGTAGACGGACACCAGGCTGCCGCCGATGCTGAAGAAGGCGTAACATCCGTCGCCGCACCCCCAGGCCGCGGCGTCCGCACCGGCGACCTCGATCTGTTCCAGGCTCCTCACGGAGTAGGTGGGCTGCCCGTTCGCGAGAATCGGGGCGAGCGCCCACGCGCCGCCGGGCAGCACTGTGACGCTGTTCGGGCCGACGGTGCACTGCAGCATTCCGGCGCGACCTGCGGCGATGGACCCGACGGTGGAGTCGTCTCCGAGACCCTGCCCAGCGCAGATGCCTCCCGCAAGAACGCCTGACGGCACGATCCAGTCCGGGCGCGGTGGCCCGGCGCTCGAGATCGCTGCGGTGACCGAATCCACGATCGCGCGCAGGTTGGCCTCGACCGCCTCGCGAGTGAGCGACCTATCGGAGCCTCCCGTCTGCACGTAGGCGTGCGCCCAATACCCGTCGACGAGCACATTGGCGAAGCATCCCGCGTAGGTCGGCTCCACCCAGGAGCAGAGATACTCCGAGGTCGTCGAGCCGTCGGGGTAGACGATGGCGCCATCATCCACCTGCCACACGTTGGTGTCGAATGCCTCCGCGCCGTCGGGAAGCGCGTCGAGCACGATGGTCTGGTCCCAGCCGTTGTCGGTCTTGTCGTCGGCGCCCCAGATGCAGCGCGTGGCTCCGGCCTGAAGGGCGGCGGCAGTGTACGTCGAGCGCACCGACGTCTCCGAGACCTTCAGCGTGACGGGCAGGAACAGCAGGTCGGAGGCCGCCTGCTCGGAGAAGAAGTCACCACAGGTCAGCGGAAGCGTCGGCAGCGGGTCGCCCTGCGCCTGGGCCGTCGGTGTCGGCGATGCCACGCCGGACGCGGGCGACGACGGAGCGGGCGCGGAGGGCACACCACACCCGGACAGCGAGGCGACCACCGCGCCCACGACGGCCACCACGAGCAGCGAACGCGGAATCATGCTCACAATCTAGCCGCGGAGCTCCGATGCCGCGAGGTAGAGATCGCCATCACCCGCGAACGTGAGCACCTGCTCGTCGCCGGTGATGAGAAGTGACTCGCCACGCCGCACGGTTGCGCTGGTCAGTGCACCGGTCACCGTGGTGGTTCCACCGACGCTGAGGAGGATGGCGGGCCCATCCGGTCGCAGGGTCGCGGCTCCCGTGATGTGGGCCAGCGCGAGGGGAGCCCCGGCCGGCGCGTAGATCTGGGCACCGCCGAGGGACACCGCGGGTAGGTACGGAACCGGCAGCGGCGCGAAGTCCAGGACGGTCATGAGCTCGGCGACATCGACGTGCTTGGGGGTCAGGCCACCGCGCAGCACGTTGTCCGACGATGCCATGAGCTCGATGCCCAGACCCGACAGATAGGCGTGGATGTTGCCGGCCGGCAGGAACAGCGCCTCGCCGGCGCTGAGCGTGACGTAGTTGAGCAGCACGCTCACCGCGATGCCGGGGTCACCCGGATACTGCGCGGCCAGCTGGCGCACCACCGCGAACTCGGGGCGGTCGTGGTCGGTGCCCTCCGCCTCGGTCGCGGCCGTGCACAGGTTGTCGAGCACAGCGAGCTCACCGTGCTCGGCGGCGGTGAACCACTCGAACGCCGCGCGCATCGGGTCGGGACCGTTCAGCCGTTCGAGCAGCGGCTGGAATGCCGGACCCTCGCCGCGATGCGCGATGAGTTCGAACACCTCGCGCGCTGCCGCCGGTTCGCGGAATCCGCACAGGGCCTCGAACCCGTCGGCCACGGCGACGATGAGCTCGGGCTTGGCCGAGGCGTCGCGGTAGTTGCGGGTGGGGGCATCCAGTGCGATGCCTGCCACGTTCTCCCGCGCGAAACCCTCCCGCGCCTGCTCGGTGGTGGGGTGCGCCTGCAGCGAGAGGGGGGATGCCGCGGCAAGCACCTTCAGCAGGAACGGCAGGTCGATGAATCCCGCGAGTGCCTCGTGGCCGCCCGCACTCGCCGGGTCGAGGATTCGCGCGGGCGAACCGGGGTGCGAGCCCAGCCACAGCTCGGCCTCGGCACGACCGGTCGGGGCCGTGGCGAGCAGCGTCGAGATCGCCGAGGCGGAGCCCCAGGCGTAGTCGCGGGGAGTATTGGTGATGCCTAGGAACACGGGGACACATCCTGAGGGGCCATGGCATCACCGTACCAACCGGGGGCGGGGGCGGCCCGCGCCGGGCTCGACCACCGCACGGGCTCAGCCGCAGTCGTCTAGCCTTGCCGCATGCGGTTGATCGAGGACACACGGGTACGGTCGGCGTACCTGGTGCTCCTGCTGGCCGTCCTCCTCGCCGGGGATGCCTGGCGCTACGCGTTCGGCTGGTGGGCGTGGGCGGTGCTCGCCAGCGTGCTGGTGGTGGCATCCGTCGGCCTGCTCATCGTGCACCGCGACCGCTGGGCGTTCGGGTCGCTGCCCTATCCGCTTCTCGTGTTCATGCTGTTGGCCACGGTGTCGATCGTGTGGTCGGCCTATCCCGCTGCGACCGCGCTCGGCCTGGTGACCACGTGGGCGACGGTCATCGCGGGCGTCGCCGCGGCCACTGCCTTCACGTGGGCGGAGCTGCTGAGAGGGCTGGGCCGGGTGCTCAAGGCGATACTCGCGCTCTCGCTGGCCTTCGAACTGTTCGTCTCGCTGGTGGTGCGGGCGCCGGTGCTGCCCCTGTTCGTGCAGCCCGGGGTCGACTACTCGATCTACGACAAGATTCCCAAGATGCTGTACTGGTCGCGCAACGAGCTGTTCCAGGTGCTCGACGAGGGTCGCATCCAGGGCATCGTGGGCAACGCCAACACCCTCGGCTTCCTGTCGCTGCTCGCGGTGATCGTGTTCGGCATCCAGCTGGCCGACCGTACGGTGAAGCGCGGCCGCGCGATCGCGTGGCTGGTTGTCGCACTCGTGGTCATGGCTTTCACCCGCTCGGCAACGGTGACCGTGGCCCTCGCCGTGGTGATTGCCGCAGCGGCGGCCGTGCTCCTCGTGCGTCGGGCCAAGAGCCCCCGCGGCAAGGCCCTGACGTACGGCGCGCTGGGTCTCGGCACCCTCGCCCTCGGTGTCGTGGTGTTCACCCTGCGCACACCGATCCTCGCGCTGCTCGGCAAGAGCTCGGACCTCACCGGCCGCCTGGGCATCTGGCAATCCGTGATCGAACTCGCCCAGCAGCGGCCCGTCGCCGGGTGGGGGTGGGTGAGTTTCTGGGTGCCGTGGGCCGCGCCCTTCGACGACCTGGCCTTCCGCAACGGCGTGCGCCAGCTTCAGGCGCACAACACGTGGATCGATGTCTGGTTCCAGCTCGGAGTGATCGGCCTCGTCGTGTTCGTGGCCCTCGCGCTGACCGCACTCCCGCGGTCGTGGTCGTTCGCTGTCGATCGCCCCCAGAGCGCACCGAGTCAGAGCCTGCCCTACTCCGCGACCGCACTCCTGCCCGTGCTCATCCTCACCGCTCTGCTGGTGCAGAGCCTCACCGAGAGCCGGCTGCTCGACGAGTACGGCTTGGCCCTGCTCGTGCTCATCGCCGTGAAGACCAAGATGCCGGATGCCGCACCCCGACCGGTCTCGAACAGATGACTTTCCCCAGGCCCACCAGCGACACCGTCGCAGCGATTCGCGCCTTCCTCGCCGATCCGCGATTCGCGAGTGCGTCGACGCTCGCCGCAGTCGGCATGGCAGTGAGCGCCCAACTCATCCAGAATCTGATCGGATGGCCCGGTCTGGTCGCCATCCTCATCACGCTGGTTGTGCTGATGAGCGGGTCGCTGCTGGCCCGCCGAGACGACATCGAGTGGCAGGGTCTGCTGCCGGTGTCGCTGCTGATGTTCGTCGGGCTCGCCACGATCTCGCTGCTGTGGAGCGAGTACCAGTGGGCGAGCCTCGGCGGTGTCGCCTACCTGCTCGCGTTCACGATCCTCGGCATCTCGGTCGCTCTCACGCGCGACACCATCCAGATCGTGCGGGCCTACGGCGACGTCTTCCGACTGGTGCTCGGGGTCTCCATCGCCCTCGAGATCGTGTCGGGCCTGTTGATCGACACCCCGATCCCGTTTCTGGGCGTCGAGGGCAGGCTCGCCGAGCTCGGTCCCATCCAGGGCATCATGGGCTCCCGCAATCAGTTCGGGCTCGTCGCGCTTCTGGCGCTGATCACCTTCGGCGTCGAGTTCGTCACCAAGTCGGTCAGTCGGCGCACCGCTGTCGCGTCCCTGGTGCTGGCCGCGGGCAGCGTGCTGCTGTCCCGGTCACCCGTGATGCTCGCGGTGGTCCTCGTCGTTGCGGCAGCCGCGGGGGCCCTCGCCCTGCTGCGCCGGGTGGGGCCCGAGCGGCGCCGCATCGGGCAACTCGGAGTCCTGGCCGCGGCGGTCGTGGCGGCCATCGTGGTCTGGTTCGCCCGGGCCAGAGTCATCGAGCTCTTCAGCGCGAACAGCGAACTGGGCTACCGCCTGACGCTGTGGCGCGGTGTGCTCGACCTCATCTCGCGAAACCCGCTCGAGGGCTGGGGGTGGATCGGCTACTGGCGTCCCGACGTGCAGCCGTTCCCGGTCTTCGCGATCGCGGGCCAGCGCGAGCCCAACTCCGCCCTCAACGCCTACCTCGACGTGTGGTTCCAGCTCGGGCTGATCGGGCTTCTGCTGTTCCTCGGTCTCGTGGTGCTCACCTTCACCCGCTCATGGCTGCTCGCCGGCCAGCGCCGCAGCCTGATCTTCGCGTGGCCCGCGCTCGTGCTCGTGGCCCTGCTCAGCGCATCCCTCGCCGAGAGCTCGATGCTCGTCGAGTACGGCTGGATGACGTTCGTCGTCTGCTCGGTCAAGGCCGCGCGTGAGTTGAGCTGGCGACGAGCCTTCGCCCGCACCGACCTCGACACCGCCTAGACGGTGCCGGCCGCGATCGCTAGGTCGGCATCGACCATGGCGTTGACGATCTCCTCGAACCCGACGGTCGGAGCCCAGTGGAGCGTCTCGCGGGCGTGTGTTGAATCGCCGAGCTGCTGCGGTGCGTCGCCACTGCGCAGCAGTGAATCGTCCACCCGCACCCGCGACTGCCAGTCGTCGATGCCGACGCGGCCGAAGGCCGCCCGCACGAAGTCCTCCACGGAGTGCGCGACGCCGGTGGCGATGATGAAGTCGTCGGGATGCTCCGCCTCGGCGATCAGGCGCAGGGCCTCCACGTAGTCGGGTGCCCACCCCCAGTCCCGGCGCGACCCCAGATTGCCGAGCTCCAGTGTCTCCTGGAGCCCCAGCGAGATGCGCGCGGCCGCTGCGGTGATCTTGCGCGTCACGAAGGTCTCGGGTCGGCGCGGCGATTCGTGATTGTAGAGAACGGCCGATGCGGCCCACACCCCCGACGATCGGTAGACACCGACCAGGGCGTGGGCGTATGCCTTCGCCGCACCGTAAGGAGAAGTCGGACGGATCGCTGTGGATTCGGTCTGCGGCACAGTGGCCGGAATCCCGAAGATCTCGGCACTGGATGCCTGCACGAACCTGAGCTCGTGCCCCGCCGCCCCCAGCTCGCGCACCGCCGCCAGCATCTCGGCCACCGCGAGGCCGTTGATACTGGCGGTGAGCTCGGGCTGCTGCCACGAGCCGTAGACGGAGCTGATCGCCGCGAGATTGACGACGACGTCGGGACGAAGCTCGCGGATGAGATCACCCACCCCCCGGGCCGAGAGGTCGACCTGATGCGTGGTGACGCCGCCGGTCACGAGCTCGTCGGCACGCTGCACCGTGCCGTGCACCTCATCGCCACGAGCGATGAGGGCCTCGGCGAGGTAGGAGCCGTCCTGCCCGGTGACTCCGGTGATGAGAACGCGTCTCATGCGAGGCCGGCGAGCCTCTTCTGCTCGGCGACATCCGACTCGACCATCATGGTGACGAGTTCCTCGAAGCCCACCTTCGGGGCCCATCCGAGCTTCTCACGAGCCTTGGTCGAGTCCCCGATGAGCAGGTCGACCTCGGCCGGCCGCATGAAGCGCGGGTCCTGGGTGACGAGGTGTGACCAGTCGCTGATTCCCACCGTGGCGAAGGCGGCGTCGAGGAGGGCTGAGATGGTGTGAGTCTCACCGGTCGAGATGACGTAGTCGTCGGCGACATCCTGCTGCAGCATCAGCCACATCGCTTCGACGTAGTCTCCGGCGAAACCCCAGTCGCGGCGAGCGTCGAGGTTGCCCAGCGTGATGGAGTCCTGGAGCCCGAGGTGGATGCGCGCGACCGCCTGACTCACCTTGCGGGTCACGAACTCCGGACCGCGCCGAGGCGATTCGTGATTGAACAGCACTCCGGATGACGCGTGCATGCCGTACGACTCGCGGTAGTTGATCGTCATGTAGTGGCCGTAGACCTTCGCCACACCGTACGGCGAGCGTGGCCACAACAGGGTGTCCTCGTTCTGGGGCACCGCCTGAACCTTGCCGAACATCTCGGAACTCGACGCCTGGTAGAAGCGCACCTGCTTGCCGCTCGTGCCCTCGTAAAGGCGCACGGCCTCGAGCGCATTGAGCACACCCATGCCCGTGACCTCGCTCGTGAGGTGGGCGTTCTCCCACGAGTACGCGACGAAGGAGATCGCCCCGAGGTTGTAGAACTCGTCGGGTTGGGCCGTGTTCATGGCCCGCATGAGGCTGGACAGGTCGGTGAGATCACCCGTGAGAATCGTCACGTCGGGGATGAGTTCGTCGAGTAGGGCTTTCTTCGGGTTGTTCTGGCCGCGCATGAGGCCGAACACCTCATAGCCCTTGGAGAGCAGCAGCTCAGCGAGGTAGAGACCGTCCTGGCCGGTGATCCCGGTGATGAGTGCGCGCGCCATCTATGCAGTTCCGTTCCGTGCTGGTCCTCGCCGATTCAATCGAGCAACTCAACGGTACTGGATGCGCCGGGCCGCACGGCCACGATGAATCCGCCCGCTCGGCGGCGAAGTGTCAGCACCGAGATCGTCTGTGCCGTCACCGACACCATCTCGCCGATCGCCAGACCCCAGGCTCCACCGGCCGCACCGAAGATCGACGACAGCAGGATTATCGCGGGAACACCCACCGACGCCGCCAGGAGGACGCTTACCAGGAATGCCCGATTCGCACCCATCCCGATGAGAGTGATCCTGCCGAGGCTGGTGCCCAGAGCGATGCCCAGCGTCGCCGTGCCCAGACCGAACGCCGTCATCTGGTCGATCGCGACGATGGGGCCGAAGAGCACCGCCGACAGCCACGGCCCGATCAGTGCGAACGCCGCGAAGCCCAGCACTCCCAGAGTGAGATGAAGCAGCAAGGATGTCCTGACCCGCCTGCCGAACTGGGCGGTGCCCTCCTCGACCACCCACCCCTGAAGCGCGTTGCCGAGGGCCGACACCGAGTACTGCCCGATGCGGTACAGCTTGTCACCGGACACATAGGAGGCCGCCTGGGCTGTCGTCGCCGCCCCGCCGACGAGGGTGACAGCGAGGGAGTTGTAGGCGCCGCCGGCCAGCTCGGTAGCCGCGGCCGCCCGGTTCGTTCGCAGGACCCCGCCGAAGTCACTCCAGCGCGTCGCCGCCCAGTCGCGGGCTCGCAGGGTGCGAGCCCCGTAGCCCCCGACGCTCACGATCAGCGCGACGATCAGCAGGATCGGGTACGAGAGCACCGGTCCGCCGGTGACGACGATGATGGCGGCCGCGACGGTGGCAACGATCCGCGGCGCGATCTCGTAGATGGCGATCGACGACGCCCGACCCAGCCCGATCATGAACCAGGCCGAGGAGAGGCCGGTCATGGTCATGGCCACGGCCATGAGCCCGGCATCCAGTCGGTGGGATGACGGTGCGATGACCACTGCGACGGCGGCGGCGAGCACCGCGCTGGGGATCCACACCAGCACCCGTGCCCGAAGGCTTCGCGCGAGCAGCATCGGACGCGCGTCTCGGTCGGAGACCGCGACCATCGGCGGACCCACGGTGTTGTATCCGAGAGCGACGATGAGGGCGAAGAATCCGCCGCTCGACTGGCCGACAGCGAAGGCGAGCCAGGCATCCGCCCCGGCAACGCGCGCGAGAATCGGTAGGAAGAGGAACGGGGTGATCAGCGAGAGGAACGGTAGACCTGCGAAGCCGATGATGCGCCTGGCGAATGAGCCGCGCGTGGCTGCGGTCATGCCGAAGCACATCCGGTCGGCTGCTGGCTGCGCATCTGACTAAGGTACCAACCGGCTAGAATCTCATACGTCCGCACGCCGCTTCTCGTCTTCGGAGATTTCCATGACTGTCTCGACTGGATACGTGCACGAGACGGCGGATGTCGCATCAAGCGCGTCCATCGCCGCCGGCGCAAAGGTCTGGCACTACGCGCAGATCCGCGAGAACGCCCAGATCGGCGCGAACGTGATCGTGGGCCGAGGTGCTTATGTCGGCACCGGCGTCGAGGTCGGCGACAACTGCAAGATCCAGAACTACGCACTCGTCTACGAGCCCGCGAAGCTGGGGCGCGGCGTCTTCATCGGCCCGGCGGTCGTGCTCACCAACGACCACTTCCCCCGAGCGATCAACGCCGATGGCACGCCCAAGTCGGCTGACGACTGGCACCCGGTGGGCGTCGACATCCGTGAGGGCGCATCGATCGGGGCGAGCAGCACGTGCGTGGCTCCAGTGACGATCGGGCGGTGGGCACTGGTCGGTGCCGGCTCTGTCGTGATCAAGGACGTTCCCGACTTCGCGCTCGTGGTGGGCAGCCCCGCGCGCCGCGTGGGCTGGGTCGGCATGGCGGGTCACCCGCTCACAAAGGATTCCGAGCGCATGTGGGTCTGCCCGGTAACAGCAGCGCGCTACCAGCAGGTGGGCGACGACGAATTGATTGAGGTGCAGTAGATGATTCCAGCAGCCCGCCCGGAGATCGGTGACGAGGAGCGCGCGGCAGTCGATCGCGTCATGCGATCGGGCATGCTCGCCCAGGGCCCCGAGGTAGCCGCGTTCGAATCGGAGTTCTCCGCGATCGTGAACGGCATGCACTCGATCGCCGTCAACTCCGGCACGTCAGCCCTACACATGGCATTCCTCGCCGCGGGTGTCGGGGCCGGCGACGAAGTCATTGTGCCGTCGTTCAGCTTCGCTGCGACCGCGAACTCCGTCGCCCTGGCCGGGGCGACCCCGGTATTCGTCGACATCGAGCTCGATCACTTCAACGCCGCACCGGCCGCCATCGAGGCCGCGATCACCCCGCGCACCAAGGCGATCATGCCGGTGCACTTGTACGGGCATCCCGCTGACCTCGTCGCCATCAAGGCGATCGCCGACAAGCACGGTCTGCTGCTGTTCGAAGACGCGGCTCAGGCCCACGCGGCGTCGGTCAACGGCGTACCGGTTGGTGCCTGGGGCATCGCCGGGAGCTTCTCGTTCTACCCGACCAAGAACATGACCTCGGGCGAGGGCGGAATGATCACGACCCCGTCTGACGAGGTTGCACGCCTGGCGCGTGTTCTACGCAACCAGGGCATGGAGCGCCGGTACGAGAACGAGGTCGTCGGGTTCAACACCCGCATGACCGACATCCACGCGGCTATCGGCCGGGTGCAGCTCACCAAGCTCGCGGGCTGGACGGCCAAGCGCCAGGCGAACGCTGCGTTCCTGAACGCGCACATCGAGGGTGTTGTCACGCCGCCGACGGCTCCCGGGGCCGTACATGTCTTCCACCAGTACACGATCCGGGTCGTCGACCATGACCGGGATGCGTTCGCCGAGCAGCTGAGCCAGCGCGGCGTCGCGAGCGGCGTCTACTACCCGACGCCGATCCACCGGCTGCCGTCGTTCCGGCTCGACCTCGACCTGCCCACTACGGAGATTGCGGCCACCCAGGTGCTGTCGCTGCCGATCTACCCCTCCCTGACCGACGGCGAACTGGAGACGATCGTCGAGGCGGTCAACGAGGTCGCCAAGGCTGGCTCCTGATGGTGTTGCGCGCCGGGCTCCTCGGTCTGGGGGTCATGGGCAGCAACCATGCTCGGGTGCTCTCCTCACTCGAGGGTGTCGAGTTCGTGGGCGTGTTCGACCCGTCGCCGACGGTGCCCGATCAGGTGTTCGAGCGCCCCGTCATCCGCGATCTTGATCAGTTCCTGGAACTCGGACTCGACTACGCCGTGGTGGCCGCACCCACGATCTATCACTTCGACATGGGCAGCCGGCTGGCCGAGGCCCGAGTGCATGCCCTCATCGAGAAGCCCGTCGCCTCGACGCTCGAGGAGGCGGTCGCCCTGCGGGATCTCTTCGCTGCGCGCGGCCTCATCGGGGGCGTGGGGCACATCGAGCGCTACAACCCCGCGCTGCAGGCGGCCCGCAAGCGCATCGAGTCGGGAATGATCGGCGAGGTCTACCAGATCGCCACCCGCCGCCAAGGACCGTTCCCCGGGCGCATCGCCGACGTCGGCGTCATCAAGGATCTCGCATCGCACGACATCGACCTGACGGCCTGGGTCGCCCAGCAGGAGTTCGTCTCGGTGAATGCCCGCACGGCACACCGCAGCGGGCGACCGCACGAGGACATGGTCGTGGCCATCGGCACCCTGTCAGGCGGAACCATCACCTCGCACGTGGTGAACTGGCTGACACCGTCGAAGGAAAGGGTGACCGTCATCACGGGCGAGAATGGTGTGCTCGTCGCCGACACACTCACCGCTGACCTCACCTACTACGAGAACGGGCGCATCCAGGTCGACTGGGATCCGGGAGAGTTCCGCGGCGTGTCCGAGGGCGACGTGACCCGCTTCGCGCTCGACCGCAAGGAGCCCATGCTCACCGAGCACGAGTGCTTCCGCGACTCGGTGCTTGCAGGGGAAGCGCGCGGCATCGTCACATTCGCCGAGGGCGCTCGTGTGGTCGAGATCGCCGAGAATCTGGTCGCTGACGGGTTGGATCGACGGCTGTAGGCCCGCAGCGCATACTGCACCACGGGCAGGGTGATCCGCTCGTCATCTGGTGCATGGCGACACTCCGAATGGCCGAATTCTCAGGCGGTATCGAACGGGCGGGCTAAACTCGTGGTCTGAGAGCGTCGGGGGATAGGTGCACGCCATGGCTGGAACACGGATTCGACTACTGCGCGGGCTGATCGGTGGCCTCGCGCTTGCGGGCCTGCTCGTGCCATCGGTGATGGCGCCCGCCTCCTCCGCTGACGGCGCCCAAGCGATCTCCGGCAGCGACTTCCTGCCCGGCTACATCATCAGTGACGACGCGTTCTACGACAGCAGCGCCATGTCGGAGTCCGAGATCCAGACCTTCCTCGACGGCAAGATCGGCACCTGCGGCAATTCGAACTGCCTCAACATCAAGCGCCTCGACACCTACGACCGACCCGCGGACGGAAGCATCTGTGCTGCGGTCACTGGCGCTGCCGGCGAACTGGTGTCAAGCGTCATCTTCAAGGTGCAGCGCGCCTGCGGAATCAGCGCCAAGGCGCTGCTGGTGCTCCTTCAGAAGGAGCAGTCCTTGGTCACTGCAACGGCGCCGAGCGACTTCAGGCTCTCGCGCGCAACCGGGTACGGCTGCCCTGACAGCGCCGGCGGCGGATGCGACGCGAAGTACTACGGGCTGTACAACCAGCTCTATGAGGCCGCTTGGCAACTCAAGCGCTACAGCACCCCCACCCCGTGGGGCCGCTACCAGCCGGGAACCCTCGAGATCCTTTACAACCCCAACACCGACTGCGGAACCCAGACGGTCACCATCCGCAACAATGCGACCGCCGCTCTCTACAACTACACGCCCTACGTTCCGAACGCGGCAGCACTCGCGAACCTTCGCGGTGCCGGCGATGATTGCTCCGCCTACGGCAACCGCAACTTCTGGGTGTACTACAGCGACTGGTTCGGCGACCCCCTCGTCACCTATCCCCCGGGCGTGACGACCGATCGGATCGGCGGCAACGACCGTTACGACGTATCGGTGGCCATCAGCCAGCAGAACTTCCCCAATCCAGTTGCCACCGTTTATGTCGCCACCGGCTCGAACTATCCGGATGCGCTCACCGCCGCACCCGCTGCAGCCAAGGCCGGCGCGCCCCTGCTCCTCGTGCCCGCCAACTCCATACCCGATTCGGTACGGACCGAGATCCAGCGGCTGAGGCCAGCCGAGATCATCGTGGTGGGCGGACCGGCATCCGTTACTCCGGCAGTGTTCGATGCTCTCGCCCAACTGACGACCACCATCAGCCGTGACTCGGGATCCGACCGCTACGAGGCCTCCCGCAATGTTGCGCTCCACGCGTTCAGCGCTGGCGCCGGTGTCGCTTACATCGCGACCGGTGAGACGTTCCCGGATGCGCTCTCCGCCAGCGCCGCTGCTGGATCCATCGGCGCACCGGTGATCCTGATCAACGGTCTGCTCACCACACTCGACTCGGCGACCGTGGACCTGATCAGTCAGCTCGGCGTGACGGACATCCGTATCGCGGGCGGGCCGGCGAGCGTGAGGCCCGAGCTTGAGGCCCAGATGTCGACGATCGCGGGAGTCACGAGCGTCAGGCGTCTGAGCGGCCCGGATCGCTTCTACGTCTCGGGCAACACCAACCGTGATGCATTCGCGTCGAGCAGTCGCGTCTACCTGGCATCAGGCTGGAACTACCCGGACGCGCTGAGCGGCGCTGCTGTTGCCGGAGCGCAGCACGCCCCGCTCTACGTTATTCCGACGGACTGCATCCCGTCGTACGTCATCCAGGACATCATCTCGCTCGGCGCGACACGAATGACCGTGCTTGGTGGACCCGCCAGTGTCAGCCCTGGCGTGCTTCGTTTCGCCCAATGTCGGTAGGCCCGGCGGTGCCGTCCTAGCGGTCGGCGGGAGGCCAGGGTTCGCGAGGGCTCCACCCGAGATCGCTGCTGATCGCCGTGATGTCGGCGCAACTGTAGCTGTCGACCTCGGGACCGATCACGACGGCCTCGCGGGGCACCTGCGGCAGGGAATCCAGTAGATCCCGATTGCTGGTCGGGATGCCGCTGCCCACGTTGAGAACACGGAATCCCGCCGAGTCCGACTCCGCGGCTGACAGAATTGCTCGAGCCACGTCATCCACGTGCACGTAGTCGCGGACGAAGCCGTCAAGCCCGGTCAGGTGGGCAGGCGCCCCCGCGGATGCCGTCTGCAAGCGGGTCACGAGCGAGTCAGGCATCCCGGGGCCGTAGACATTGAACACCCGCAGAACATCGACCGCGACATCTCCAGCGGAGCTGGCGAGAACCTCCTCCGCCGTCAGCTTGGTCGTTGCATAGACACCCGTCGGGTCGGTCGAATCCTGCTCGGAGACTGGCCTGCGGCGACGATCCCCGTAGACGGCAGCCGTGGAGATGAAGACGAGCCGCGCTACCTCGGCCGCCTGCGCGGCCGCGAGGATCGCGGCGGTGCCGCCGACGTTCACGCGTGCCGCGGTCGCCGGGTCGTTCTCGCATTCGCGCCCGACGATGGACGCCAAATGCACGATGGCCGCTGGCTTGATTGCGCTGATGGTCGCGAGCGTGGACTGTGGGTCGGTTACGTCGAGACGCCTCTCGGGGTCGTCGCCCCGGGAGCCAGTCATAGCGAACATCGGTGTCCCGCTCGCACCGAGGCGCTGCAGCGCCCGGCCCAGCCTGCCACCGGAGCCGGTGACCAGGACCGGTCCCCGCGTCATTTGATCTCGAATCCCAGCTCTCGCAGCGCCTTCACCGCGTCGTCGTGAGATATCGAATAGGCGAGGGTGCGCTGCAGGAGGGACTCGATCGTCGCGATGAAGGCGGAGTGATCGAACTGCTTCTCGCCGCGAACGACGAAGATCTTCTGATTGGTCGTGCGATCGACCCGATCCGGCTCGTAGCTGAGCTCTTCGAACATCTTCTCTCCGGGCCGCAGACCGGTGATCTCGATCGTCAGGGTCGGATCCACTGCGCGGATCAGACTCTGGGCGAGGTCGAGGATGCGCACGGGTTCACCCATGTCGAGTACGAAGATCTCGCTGTCCTTGCCGAGGGCGGCCGACTGGATGATGAGCTGGCTGGCCTCATCGATGGTCATGAAGAACCGGGTCACTTCGGGATGGGTCACCGTGAGGGGCTCGCGCTTGGCGATCTGCGATCGGAAGATCTGCATGACGCTGCCGTTGCTCTCGATCACATTGCCGAACCGCACCGCGGTGAACCTCGTCGGTGACGCGGGGTCGGCAAGCGACTCCATGAGCATCTCGCCGATGCGCTTGGTGGAACCCATGACATTGACGGGATTGACGGCCTTGTCCGTGGACACGTAGACGAAGTTGCTCACCCCGTGCTCGATCGCCAGGCGCATCACATTGAGACTGCCCCACACATTGTTGTTGATCGCTTCGAGCGCGTTGCTCTGCATGAGGGGCACATGCTTGTAGGCGGCGGCGTGGAAGACGATGTCGGGGGCGAACTCGGAGAAGATCGCCTTCATGTGGGCCTGATTCTTGATGTCGGCGATGCGCAGCGCGACGTTCTCGCGGCCCGTCAGGGTCTGGCCGAGGTAGAACATGCCGTTCTCCCACCAGTCAACGCACAGCACCTCGGCGGCACCGGCGGCGACGATGTGCCTGGTGAGCCGAGACCCGATGGATCCAGCGCTTCCCGTGACGAGCACGCGCTTGCCCGCGAGGAACTTCTGCGAGACAACAACGTTGTGCTTGACCGGTTCGCGACCGACGAGATCCAGAACGTCGACGTCGGTGAGGTCGTTGATGTTGACCGTTTCCTTGGACAGGATGTCGTACGTTCGGGGCACGATCGCGATGTCCACGGCCGAGGAGTAGATCGAATTGATGAACTCTCGCACCTTCGCCGAGTTCGCCGTCGGAATGGCGAAGTACACCAGATCGATGGCGTGGGCCGCGACGACCTCGTTCACGTCGCCCAACGTGCCCAGCACCTCGTCGCTGGTCGACCGATCGTCGAGGAAGCCGACAACGTCGCCGCCACGAGATCGGATGTCCTCGGCCAGCGAGATCCCTGCGGCGCCGTGACCGACTATCAGAATTCGCTCGCTCAACGACGCACCTCCGGCGCTACATACGCACCACTGAGTACGGCATCCAGTGTCGGCAGCAGAATCGACGCTGCGCCAGATCGCATCGCGTACCTCTCAGCCCACCGGCGCCCCCGGCCAGCGATTGCGGCCAACTGCGTGGGATCGTCGAGCAGGCGCTTGAGGTTGCCGTAGACCTGATGATGTTTGGTTACGACCCAGCAGTCGTTGCTGTCCTTCGGGAGGTCAGTTTCGACACTTTCATCGGAACTCATCATCACGACGCAGCCTGCCGCTAGCGCCTCCACACCGAAAACCGCCGGGGAGAAACCGTAGAACTGGTTCAGCGCGATGTGTGCGCGCGCCAGTTCTTTCTTCACCACGGCATTGGTCACGCCAATGAGTTCGACGTACTCGAACTCGTAACCCTCGTCGCGCAACTGTGCCACGGCCGCGCGAACCAAGGGAGTTCCCTTGATTACGGGCGAGGTGGTCGCGTGGACGACGACGAGGTGAGACACGTCATCGAATTTGGCTGAGTTGGGCAGCGGCTCGTCGGAGAGGAAGTAGAGAAAGGGTTCGGTGCCTTTGGTCAGGTAGCTCAAGTGATCGACGGTGTTGCTGAACATGGCCGTCGCGTACCTGCTCGCCACCGCCGCAATCGCCCGCTTGGAATCGTCCCAAGCGACGGACTCGAATATCGGCCCGCGCTCGCCCATGTATGTGGAGATGTTGGGCATCCCTGTCTCCTTCTCCAGTTGGTGCATCAGCTTTATCGACCTAATGTCGGAGCCGCACCAGTAGCAGACGATCGGAACAGCCTTTCTGGCCAAATACGAGAACTCGAACTCTCGTTCGTCGAGCCCTGTCAAGAGGAAGCCGGTCGCTCCGACATAGATGAAGCCGGCGGCCTGGTTCATGAGCCGACCTAGCAGAAGCGGACCCGCGATTATGCGCTCGGCCCATCTCCAACGCGAGCCCACGCTTGTCCTGAACCGATAGTCGTAGTTGGTTGCGTAGACGAATTCCTCTGTGAAGTTGACCGAGTAGGAACCAGGAATGGCTCCCGACAGCTGGAGCACCATCGATGCACATTCATCGGGCCCAACGACCCAGGAGATGGGATCCCGACTGAGCCGCCTACGAATCAGGCGATTGACGTTGTAGCTCGCGACCAGGAGGGCGCGCTGCAACATCGCCACGATGTGGGGGCGCAAATTCATTGGTTCGTACTCCGTCGCTCATGGCTACTGCACTCCATCCTAGGACGGGCCCATTCGTGCTCAGTGGCGCACAACCTCGACCTGGGCCGATCAGGTCAGTCCGGCAAGCGATGCCTGATGCGCGAAATCAGGGAATGTGGTCACGAGCTCGTCGAATGTGCCACAACCGGCCACTTCACCCTCCTGCATGAAGAAGATGCGATCGGCGTGCCGAATCGTTGCCAACCGATGAGCGACGATGATCTTCGTCACGCCTCCGCCGATTGCGTCGAGGCCCGCCATGACGAGCGCCTCAGTATTCGTGTCAAGTGCGCTCGTGGCCTCGTCGAGCACCAGGACGAGCGGGTCGCTGTAGAGAGCACGGGCGATTCCGAGGCGCTGGCGCTGACCCCCGGACAGCGAGAGGCCGCGCTCTCCGACCCGGGCCTGGATGCCACCTTCGCGCGCAGAGACGAGCTCCCAGAGCTGCGCCTGCTCGAGAGCAGAGCGCACCCGGTCGGCATCGTAGCCATCGCCCCAGGTGAGGGCGACGTTCTGTGCGATCGTCGCGTCGAATAGCGCGACATCCTGCGGAACGTACCCGACACGGGATCGCCAGTCACTTCGCACCTCGGTCAACGAGACCCCATCGACCGAGATAGTTCCCTCGGTCGGCTCCAGCAGGCTGATCAGGAGGTCTACCATGGTCGACTTACCTGAACCGGATGCCCCCACGAACGCAACGGTGGAGCCGAATGGGATATCTAGAGACACGCCCTTCAGCGCAGCAGGGGCATCCGCGGAGTACTGGAACACGACGTCATCCAGCACGATGCTCTTCGGGTTCGGCGGTACCGGCCCCGACGGTCGAGAGTTGACTTCAGCGCTGGACCGCTCGGTGTCCTCCAGTTCAGCCAGGACGCGCCGAGGATACTCGGAGATCGAGACCATGAGGGCGAGCACCGACTGAACGCGGATCACCGACGGCGCCATCCGGAATCCCGCGAGCGCGAAGAGCGCGACGGCTGCGATCGCCTGTTCGATACCGCCGATCAGGAAGCCCACACCACCGATGACGACGAACCCGACGATGAGACCCGACTCGAGTGCATACCGGGGCAGCTGTCCGAGGAAGTACATGTTGCCGCGCGCCCGGGCGCTGAGAGTGCGGGTCTCTGCAACGACATCGGCGACCTCGCTCTCCTTGTTGCGCAGCGACACCTCTTTCATCGCGCCCACGATCTCGAGGACGAGGCGTGAGGCGCCGATCGTGTTGTGCACGTGCACCTCGCCGGCGGTACGCACGGGCCGGGCGATGCCGAAGAACAGAACCGACCCGAGAAGAAGCAGGTAGGCGAGCGTAGTGATAGCGAGGATCGGTTGCACGATCGCCAGGGTTCCGATGATCACGACGAGGCTCACGAATTCGCCGAGCAGCGTGGCGCCCGGCAGCACGAAGCTGTTGACCGTGGCGTCGACGCCAGTGTCGGCGAAACGCATGATCTCGGCGGAGTTCTTCTTCAGCCGGTCACGCCAGGGTGCGGTGATGTATGCCCGGAACAGGCGATCGCCGATCGCGACCTCGTATCGAGGGATGCGCCGAGTCGCCCACCACGTCACCAGGACCGCCAGTGCCCCCTTGGCCACCATCAGCACGCAGATCACCAGGATGACCCACACGACCCCCACCGAGTCGAGGGTGCCGACGAGCGGGAGCGTCACCGCGGTACCCGACGCGACCGGGCCGATGACGGCGGCCAGAAGACCGAGTGCTCCAGCGTCGAAGATCGCGAGGGATGCGAGCAGCCAGGAGTAGAGGTTGAGGAACCGTGCCCCTCCGAGCGGGAAGACCGCGACGATGTCCCGGTACAGGGCCAGTACAGACCTCACTTGAGCCTCCATTCGGCGAACCACGTGAGTCTACCCGGGCGGACCGGTGTGCCAGCCGAGCGTGGCCATAGACTCGATGCCATGTGTCGACAAGCCCCGGGACGATCGTGGTGAGCCAGCCAATGGAGCCCAAACGGATCCTCTGCGTCTCCTTCTCCCCCATCTACGCCGACTCCCGAGTACTGCGTCAGCTCGAGGTGCTGCGCCAGCGCGGCGAGGTGACCACGGTGGGATATGGGCCTGCTCCGGAGGGAGTGGCTCGTCACATTGAGGTGCCTGAGAAGGCGTCATCCCTGCCGGAGACTCCACTTGGTGTCGCGCGGCTGGCCCTTCACCTGCACAGCGCAGTCGAGCTGACCGCGCCGGGCGAGAAGGCCGTGCGCAAGGCAGTTGTCGAGTCGGGCCCCTACGACCTGGTCGTCGCCAACGATGCCCGTGCACTGCCGCTGGCTTTCGCCGCAGCGGGGGACGTACCCGTGCTCGCCGACATGCACGAATGGGCGCCCGAGGAGCGTGCGACCGTGCTCATCTGGCGTCTGCTCGTGGGGCCGTACATGGAACACCTCTGCTCGAAGTACCTGCCCCGTACCACGGCAGTGACCAGCGTGAGTTCCGGACTGGCAGGCCTCTACACCGAGCGATACGGCGTAGCCACCGAGATCGTGCGCAACGCAGCCGACTTCCAGAACCTCGCCCCGTCGCCGGTCGATCCGGCCGTGATCAAGCTCGTGCACAGCGGCACCGCCGATGCCGAGCGCAACATCATGGAACTGATCGAAGCCGTCGATCGGCTGGGCGAGCGGTTCAGCCTCGACCTCTACCTGCTCGAGGTTCCCGGCGGGCATCTGGATGTCATCCGCAAGAAGGCCGCCGTGACGCCGCGAGTGACGGTGCACCCGCCCGTGCCGCCGGAGACCCTGCCTCGCGTTCTGAACCAGTACGACCTGGGCGTCTTCCTCTACCCTCTGCGCACCTTGAGCCACCTGTATCACCTGCCGAACAAGTTCTTCGACTTCGTGCAGGCACGGCTCGGACTGGTGTTCTCGCCTGCCCCCGAGATCGATGCCCACCTCGCGCAGTACGGGCTCGGGCTCATCACCGCGGACACGAGTGCTGACGCGCTGGTCGACGCCCTCAAGGACATCACCGTCGACGACGTCGTCGGTTTCAAGCAGGCGGCGGACCGCGCGGCTCGGGCACTCTCCAGCGAGCCGGACCGGGCGACCCAGGATGCCCTGGTCGCGCGACTGCTTGCTGGGCGTTCATGAGGGTTGTGATCGCCAGCCGGATCTTCGCCCCCGAAGTTTCGGCGGCATCCGGCATTCTTCGAATTTGGGCGGAGGAGTTTCGTGATCGCGGCTTCGACGTCACGATTCTGACGGCGAAGCCGCCACGCGGCGCGGTGATCGATGATCCGCCGGGCATCGATGTGCGCCGCGCACCGGTGAAGCGCGACAAGCAGCAGTACGTGCGCGGGTACCTCAGCTACATGAGCTTCGACATCCCGCTGGCATTTCGCATGCTGTTCTCGCGACGAGCCGATCTCTACATCGTCGAACCACCACCGACAACCGTGGCCGTGGTTCGCGTCATTGCGGCAATTCGTCGCACCCCCTACGTCGTTCGCGCGGCCGATTACTGGACCGAAGCGGCCGAACTGGTGACGAGTTCGCCCCTGATCCTGGGCACGCTCCGGCGGCTCGAGGCGTGGGGTCTGGGCGGCGCGAAGATTCTGTTCGCCGCCCACCAACCGCTCATCGACCGCTTCCGCACGCTGGGGATCACCACTCGTGCGGTGCCCATCGGATTCGGCGCCGATACCAAGGACTTCCGGTACGAGGGCCAGGCGCCCCCCAAGCATCCGGTGTTCGTCTACGCAGGAACCCACTCGGAGTGGCACGGCGCCGGCATCTTCGTCGAGGCGATGCCCCAGGTGCTCGAGCAGTACCCCGGCGCACGACTGCTCTACTACGGCAACGGTGAGGAACGAGACGGCATGCGCGACCGCGCGCGCGAGCTGGGCCTCGACGATTCGGTCGAATTCCACGGCCCTATTTCACCTGCGACCCTCTCGCCGATCCTGTCATCGGCCACGTCGACGGTGGCCAGCCTCACCCCCGTTCCCGCGAACGAGTACGCGCTCGCGACCAAGGTGTACTCCTCCCTTGCCGCCGGATGCCCCGTGATCTTCGCTGGCGTCGGCCCCACCATGGAGTTCCTCAACGACGCGGGCCACCCTCGCGCGGGTGTTGCAGTGCCGTACGACGTGACGGCGACCGCATCCGCCATGCTCGCCGCGGCGGCTGCCCCGCTGGCCCCGGATGCCCGTGCCGAACTCGCCGATTGGTCGGCCCGGGAGTACTCGCTGCGCGCGATAGCCCAGCAGGTCGTCGAGGAGAGCCTCGGCTTGATCGGCCGGTAGAATTGACCCATCCACCCCAATCTGGAGAAACTCCGTGAAGATCGCCGTCATCGCCCTTGGAAAGATCGGGCTCCCGCTCGCCGTGCAGTTCGCCAGCAAGGGGCACGACGTGATCGGCGTCGATGTGTCCCAGCGCACAGTTGACCTCATCAACGAGGGCATCGAGCCGTTCCCGGGCGAGGCACACCTGCAGGAGATGCTCTCCGAGCTCGTTCCGGCGGGCAAGCTGCGCGCCACCACGCAGTACTCCGAGGCGGTGCCCGGTGCTGACGCCGTAGTGCTCGTGGTTCCGCTGTTCGTCGACGAGGAGACCGCCGAGCCCGACTTCGGGTGGATGGATGGCGCGACCCGCTCCCTCGGCGAGGTCCTCACCCCGGGCACCCTCGTCTCGTACGAGACGACGCTGCCGGTCGGCACCACTCGCACGCGCTGGAAGCCCATGCTCGAAGAGGCATCGGGGCTCACCGAGGGCGTGGACTTCGATCTCGTCTTCTCCCCCGAACGTGTTCTCACCGGCCGCGTCTTCGCGGATCTGCGCAAGTACCCGAAGCTCGTCGGCGGGCTGTCGGAGCGGGGAGCCGCGAAGGCTGTCGACTTCTACCGCGCAGTGCTCGACTTCGATGAGCGACCCGACCTAGTTCGCCCGAACGGCGTGTGGGACTTGGGCAGCGCCGAAGCCGCCGAGCTCGCGAAGCTCGCCGAGACGACCTACCGCGACGTCAACATCGGACTCGCCAACCAGTTCGCCCGCTACGCGGCGACCGCGGGCATCGACGTCTACCAGGTGATCGAAGCGTCCAACTCCCAGCCGTACTCCCACATCCACCAGCCGGGCATCGCCGTGGGCGGTCACTGCATTCCTGTGTACCCGCGGCTCTACCTGTGGACCGACCCCGAGGCGACGGTCGTCTCCGCTGCCCGAGCCGCCAATGCCGGGATGCCCGACTACACGATCGGGCTGCTTGAGGGTGCCCACGGCGACCTCACCGGCGCGAAGGTTGCCGTGCTGGGCGCCGCCTACCGCGGGGGCGTGAAGGAGACCGCGTTCTCGGGCGTCTTCGGCGCTGTCGAGGCGCTCAAGCAGCGGGGCGCGACGCCCGTCGTTCAGGACCCGCTCTACTCCGACGAGGAGCTGACCTCCCTCGGGTTCACGCCGTATCACCTCGGCGAGCAGGTCGATGCCGTCGTGATCCAGGCTGACCACGCCGAGTACCGCACACTGAAGCCCGCGGACCTGCCCGGCATCACCGCGTTCATCGACGGGCGACGGGTGTCGTCCGCCGAGCAATGGCCCGGCATCGCCTACCGCGTCATCGGCAAGGCCATCGCCTGACGACCATCCACTGACTCGACGGCGAGCCTCACTCGGCGTCGAGGGTGGCTGTCGAGCGTGAGGGGCTGCGCGTCAGGCGCCGACCTCGGCGAGGAAACGGGGGCCTTCACCTCGGGTTGAGAAGTCCGATGCGGCGCGGTCTGCTGCCTGCTTCATAGCAGTGATCTGCTCAGGCGTGAGGGCATTGAGTGCGGCCGCGAGGTCGGCGCCGGTCCAGCCGTCGACGACCAACCCGAAACCGTGCTCCCGCACGAAGCCGACGATCTCGGGGCTCTCGCCGATGACGACGCCCAGTCGACCCTGGATCGCCTCGAAGAACTTGTTGGGCAGCGCGTAGATGTTGTTGGCGAACCGGGGCGGGAAGAAGATCAGCTCGAGATCGTACTGGTTGAGGGCGCTCGCCACCTCGGTGACCCCGACGGGCTCGCGGAACGTCGCGCGGCCGGCGGCGATGGCGGGATGCGCGCGCAGCGGCGCCAGGGAGCGCTCGTCCCCGAGCACCATGAGCACCAGGCTGAACCTCGGCTCGAGGAGCAGTGCCGCGTCGAGCATGATGTCGATGCCCCGCTCGACCGCCGCGTAGCCGTGGTGCACGAGCACGATGTTCTCGGGATCCACCGGCGACGGCGTCAGCTCCTGGTAGGGCGCGATGTTGCGGATGACTCCGGGTCGCGCGATGCCGTACTGGTCCCGGTAGAGATCGGCGATGCCCTCGGCCACCGTGAGGTGCTTGGTGAACACGGGCGACGTGATGAAGGTGAGCAGCCAGTCGTCGTAGCGTGCGATGAGGAGCTTGTAGACGAGGCTCGTGCCGTTGCCCGAGTACACCTCGTGGAGGTCGAGGACGACCGGTCCCTTGGCGAGGGCCGGGACCGCCTTCACGACCCAGGGTAGGAGGTGATGGTCATTGACGATGATGAGGTCGTAGGTGTTGCCCGCGAGCTCCGCGGTAGGCATGTACTTCTCGACGACACCGCGGAACCGCGCACGCGGGGGGAGGAACGCGTTGACGATCAGCTTCAGCCGGCTCGAGGGGTGCCCGATGCGGAATCCCCGGCCCGTGGCATCCGGGTGCTCCGGACCCTGGCTGAGGATGTCGACGCGGTAACCCGCGGACTCCAGCCAGCGGATCTGGTTCGACACCCGGGCATCGCTGCCGACGGGCGAGTAGCACATGACGAGGGCCCTCTTGGAGGGTTTGCTGGGCTGGCCTGACACCACGCCATCCTATCGGCTCCGTCTCGCGGCTCCGGTCGGATGCACCCCCGGTGCGCCCGCCCCTCCCCGATCGACGTGGCATGATAGATCGTTGTGCGTGCCCGCTGACGTGTCGCGCGGCGAGCCCCCAACGACCCTACGAATCGGAGAACTACACGTGTGCGGAATCTTTGGCTTCATCGGCCCGGATGACCTCGACACCGCGTCAGCCAAGACTCTGGTGAAGCACGCACAGCAGCGAGGCCGTGACTCGAGCGGAATGGTCATCCGCGAGGCGGATGCCTACCACGCCTACCGCGCCGATTACCCGATCGGCTGGCTGCTCAAGCGCATCCCGCCGCTGGGCAACCTGTTCTTCGGCCACAGCCGGCTTGTCACCAACGGCACCGGCGACAACCAGCCCGTCTCCCGCGAGCAGGTCATCGTGCTGCACAACGGCATCGTGGTCAATCACGAGGCGATCTGGCCGATCCTCGGCAAGACCCCGACCCTGGAGATCGACACCGAGGTCATCCCCGCGATCATCGCCTCGCATCTCGCCGAGGGCGGTTCCGTCGAGACGGCGGCCGCGCGGGTGCTCAGCCTCACCGAGGGCGTGGTCGCCTGCGCCGCACTGATCCCGCGACTGGGCAAGCTCCTGCTGTTCTCGAACAACGGCAGCCTCTACGTCGGTGACAAGAGCGGGGGGCTCGTGTTCTCCTCCGAGCGCTACCCGCTGCTGCAGATCGACGCGGAGAACATCCGCCAGGTGCGGGGCGGCGAGGGTGTCGTCGTGGATGTCCCGCCGCAGGAGGAGCAGATCGAGATCACCGAGTGGGCCAACCGCTCCGTCGACCTCGTGCCAGGGCTGGGCTACTCGACGGAGGAGGAGCGGCTGCTGGTCTACCCGAAGCCCGACTTCCGTCGGTGCACCCGGTGCGTGCTGCCGGAGACCATGCCCTTCATCGCGTTCGATGAGAACGGCGTCTGCAACTACTGCCACAACTACAAGCCGAGGAACCACCCGCGCCCCAAGGAGGAGCTGTTCGAGCTCATCGAGCCCTTCCGGCGGGCGAGCGGTGACGAGGTCCTGGTCCCGTTCTCCGGCGGGCGTGACAGCTCGTACGGACTGCACCTCATCATCCACGAGCTCAAGCTGCGCCCCGTCACGTACACCTACGACTGGGGCATGGTCACCGACCTGGGCCGCAGGAACGTGAGCCGCATGTCCTCCAAGCTCGGCGTGGAGAACATCATCGTTGCCGCCGACATCACGAAGAAGCGCGACTACATCCGACGCAACCTCAACGCGTGGATCAAGTCCCCGCACCTGGGCATGCTCAGCGTGCTCACCGCGGGCGACAAGCACTTCTTCCGTCACATCGAGACCCTCAAGCGCCAGACCGGCGTGACGCTGAACCTCTGGGGCATCAACCCGCTCGAGGTCACGCACTTCAAGGCGGGATTCCTCGGCGTGCCGCCGGACTTCGCCGAGGAGCGGGTCTACAGCCATGGGGCGATGAAGCAGTTGCGCTACCAGTCGCTGCGCCTGAAGGCCATGCTCCAGAGCCCGGGCTACTTCAACCGGTCCGTTCCCGACACCCTGCTGGGCGAGTACTACCGCAGCTTCACGACCAAGAGCGACTACTTCCACATCTTCGACTACTGGCGCTGGGACGAGAAGCTCATCGAGGACACGCTCGACGCCGAGTACGACTGGGAGCGCGCACCCGACACGCAGACCACGTGGCGGATCGGCGACGGCACCGCGGCGTTCTACAACTACGCCTACTACACGATCGCCGGTTTCACGGAGCACGATACGTTCCGCAGCAACCAGGTGCGCGAGGGTGACATCACCCGCGAGGAGGCCCTGCGCCTCGTCGAGGAGGAGAACACCCCGCGCTACCCCAACCTCAAGTGGTATCTGGATGTGGTGGGCGTGGACTTCACCGCCGCGATCACGGCGATCAACAAGGCGCCGCGGCTCTACAAGGAACTGGACCGGGACTGAAGGAACTAGACCGGGACTGACGACGCGCTGACGCTGCGACGCAACTGAGGCCACAGCACCACGAGCAGCGCCGCGTAAGCGAGAGCACCGATCACCCACACGGCAGTCGGCCCCACGGGGAGGTTCGGCCACCACCATTCGGCGCCCGCGTCGAGGCTCACGCCCTGCTGGTCGGCACCCGTGACATAGCGCCGGATGTTGACCTGAAGTGACACCAGGTTGGCCAGCGTGAGAGCGCCCAGTACCGCGAACGTCTGAATCCGGGTGAACCGCATCTCACGTCCCGGAGGCATGGTCGCGAGGAGCAGCGAGAGCAACAGGATCAACGGCAGCAGGTAGCGCGGCTGCAACGCCTCGCCGACCTTCATTCCGCCGACGGTGAGCACATACACGGGCAGCACCACGAGCACGAGCAGCACCCCGGCCACGCTGATGGCCTTGCGCCAATCGAGCCGACCCAGCCCCGCGAACGCAACGACGATGAACGCCGCCGCAGCCGCCCACGGGACGATCGCGGGCAGACCGGTGTCGAACCAGCCGAGGGCCCAGGTTCCCCACACCCCGGTCCAGAGGAACGGGAGCATGAGCAGGTTGTACGCGGCCAGCGCGAATCCCGACATGGGAGCACCGGGCGACACTGTGCCGTCACCGCTGCCGGCCCCGGGGCTCACGGCGGTACCGCCACTGAATCCGATCGCGCCGACGCCCGACTGCCCGGCGTTGACGAAGAACAGGACAGCGATGACGATTCCCGCCAGCGGAAGCGCCGCGCGAAGCGCCCACTCCCGGGTGCGAGCCGAGGCGATGATGGATGCCGTGACGCTGGCTCCCACCACGTAGACGCCGGCGTCCCCTCGTGCGCCCGCGGCCATGACCACTCCGACCAGGTAGAGGGCGCCGAGAGCCCACCGACGGCGCCCCTCGGTCTCGAACCAGCCGAGCACGGCAAGGAATGCCGTGCCGACGCCCGTGATGGCCCATCCGCTCGGATTGTTCGAAGGGATGAGGAAGATGCCGAGCGGGATCATGGCGACCAACCATCCCCACAGCAGAGTGCGGCGCCGGGTGAAGGGCGGGAGCACGAACAGGGCGGTCGTGAGGGCCACGAACAGGGCTGCGTTGACGAGACGCATCGTCAGCGCGCTGACCTGGATGTCCGACCCCGCGAAGAGATGCATCGTCGCGTAGTAGACGGGCGGGTACTCACCCGCGAAGTTGCCGCGGTCGGTCTCGTAGCGACCTTCGGCGTCCAGCGCCGCGGTCTGGCATTCGGCGCTGACGTCCTTCTTGCCTGCGTAGCAGATGATGTCGCGGAAGCCGGCATCCATGCTGCGGGTGCCGGGCTCGGAGCCAGGCTGGCACTCGGGGCTGCCGCCGACCGCGCACCATGTGCTGATGAGGTGGTAGTCGTCGTCCGGGCCGGCGCCGACCGGCGAGGCGAAGGCCCAGGCGGAGAGCGCGAGGAAGGCTACAACGGGCGCGAGATGAATCCAGCGCAGCCGTCGAATCAGGCTGCGTACACCGTTCACTGGAGTGCCTCGGGGGCGGTCGCCGGCCCGCGATTCCAGCGAAGCCAAGTCACACCGAGCACGACGACTGTCGCAGCGAAGACCACGGATCCGAACACCCAGAGGGCGGTGGGGCTGAGTGGGAAATCGGACCACCACCACTCGGCGCCCGACTCAAGGCGCAGCCCCTGCACGTCGAATCCGGTGACGTAGCGGCGAAGGTTCATGTACAGAGCGATCAGGTTCGCACCCGCGAGCAGGATGATCGCCGGGATCACGTGCCAGCGCCCGGGCCGCAACTGCCGCTGCGACTGGGTGAGCAGCAGGAGCCCTGCGAGCACCACGACGAGGGGCAGCAGATAGCGGGGCTGCACGTTCTCGCTGACCACGCTGCCACCGCGCGTCAGGATGTAGATCGGCAGCACGTAGAGCGTGGCGACGAGAGCGACCGTCATGATCGCCTTGCGCGTGTGCATGAACCGGAGCCCGAGGGACGAAAGACCGAGGAAGACCGCGAGGGTCGCGAACTCTATCGTGGAGAAGCCGGGCCAGACCTCCATGCGCCACCCGAGCCCCCACGAGCCGAACACGCCGGTCCACAACTGAGGAATCGAGACGATGTTGAAGGCCAGCGCCGTCGCCTGATCCCGGGTCGCCGCGTCAGGCACTCCCCCGTTGAGCCCGCCCACGGCAACTCCCGCGTAGCCCGAGGTGAAGAAGAAGATCACAGCCATGAGCACCAGACCCGCGGGCAGCAGCAGCTTCAGGAAGTACGTTCGCGTGCGCTCGAAGCCGAGGAACGAGGCGATCGCGAGCCCGATGATCGAGTAGATCGCGGCATCCGTTCGGGCACCGGCCGCCATCAGAACTGAGAGGGCTGTCAGCGCGCCGAGCGCCCAGGACCGCGGGCCGGTCGTCCTGAACCATCCCAGGGCGGCAAGCCAGGCGCCGCCGACCCCGATGACCGCCCACGCGCCTGGGTTGTTCGACGCGATGAGGTAGCCGCTGAGAGGCACCATCGTGATCATCCAGCCCGCGATCAGGGGCACCCGCAGCACGACGGGAAGCAGTATCGCGAGCGCCGTCGTGAGGGCGACGAAGATGAGCACATTCACCAGTCGCATGACCAGCGCCGAGGCCTGGATGTCGTGGGTTGCGAACACATTCATGGCCGCGTAGTAGAGCGGTGGATACGCCCCGATCCAGTTGCCGTGATCTGCCGCGACGGTGGGCGTCGGTACGTTGGGCCACTCCTGGCAGCCCGCGCTCTTGGTGTCGTCGGCTACGTAGCACGGAGCAGTGGTGATGCCGGGAAGCACGAGGCGCCATCCGTCACCGTGCACCGGGTCGGGGGCACACAGGTCGGTGCGCGACTCGTTCGCGCACCAGATGCTGGCGAGGTGGTAGTCGTCATCCGGCGATGCGCCGATCGGCGAGGCGAAGGCCCAGGCCGAGAGCGCGAGCACCATGAGGACCGGCGCGAGGTAGATCCACCGGAACCGGCGGGTGAACCGCCTGATCCCAGTCAGGGCGGGCTCAGTCATCCGAATCCTTGGACGACTTCTCGATGTCGAGAGCGAGTCGCTGAACGACCTTGCGGAGCTCATCGCGCGTGCGCGCGAGCTCGAGACTGATCTGCATGAGCAGCAGGAGTATGACGAAGAACGCCCCCACGAACAGCAGGTTGATCGGCTGCTCGATGCCGAAGAAGTCGCTGATCGTGTCGAGCAGCGCCGGCCACGCGGAGAGCACGATGCCGGCAACGGAGGCGACGAGCCACAGCACCGCGTACTTCTCAGGCAGCACGTAGGAACGCAGCAGAAGGATCACGGCGACGAGGAGTACCACGGCCATGATGATCGCGAGCACCTGGGGCGTCATGCGGCAACCCCCTTCTGCTCGGCACGGCGCGCGGCCTTGAGCTGCGGTGGCACGCTGCGGATGCTCGCAAGGCCGAGGATGAACAGGATCCGACCCGTGTAGAGCGTCGCGCGCAACACGGACTGGGAGGGGGTACCCCCCGCACGCTCGTTCATGATGACGGGCAGTTCACGCACCGTCAGTCCCTGACGCGTCGCGAGCACTATCGACTCCACCGTGTCACCGAGCCACTCCACCGGGTAGTGCTCCGCGAACACCGCGACGGCACGGGGGCCGGCGATCCTGAACCCGCTGGTCGCATCGGTCAGCCGGGTGCGCGCATACATCGACACCACTCGCGCAATGAACCGCTGCACTCCCCGACGGGCGGCCGAGGACTTGAAGCTACCGCCGTCGGCATAGCGACTGCCGATCACGATGTCAGCGTGGTCGAGCGCGGCGATCAGATCGGCGATGTTCTCGGGCCGGTGCTGGCCGTCTCCGTCGAACTGGATGACCGCGTCGTAGCCGTTCTGCAGGGCGAACTTGAAGGCGGTGCCCATGGCGGCCCCTACGCCCAGGTTGATCGCGTGGGACACGACGCGTGCGCCTGCGGCTCGCGCGATGCTCGCCGTGGCATCACGAGAACCGTCGTCCACGAGCACGACATCGCTCAACGGATGAACCGCGGAGAGCGACGCCAGTACTTGACCGATGACCGCCGCCTCGTTGAGCGCCGGGACCGCGACAAGTACTCTCATAGCCGCCTAGCCTACCGGGAGCGACTGAATCGGGAGGTCACGCGCGCGAGCGCACGTGAGGGTCCCTCGGCCCGCAGGTAGTGCCAGAACATCCGAATGTCGTGTGCGAGTCCGTAGGGCTTGCGACGCTTTCCCGACGCCGAGCGGTCGACTCGGCTTCCCACGCTGTCGGCGGCACGATGGGGATTCGCCACGAACTCCACGAGCGGTGCGAGGGTCTTCTCCCAGAGGAAGTCAGCGCGCACGCGCTCGACGTTGCGTCGCGTCTGCGCGATGAACTCCTCATCGAAGAGCACACGCTCGAGGGCCAGTTCGAGGGCCGCGACATCCCGTGCCGGCACAACGACCCCGAGTCCCTCGCGCTCGACCAACTCGGCGAAGCTGTCACCCTCGGTCACGACCATGGGCAGTCCGGCCCAGAGGTAGTCCAGGATGCGAGTGCGGAACGAGAACGTGGTCTCGACGTGGGACATGTGCGTGCTCACGCCCGCGTCGGCCTCCATGAGCCAGCTCTGCCGATCGGCGTACTGCACCCATGACTCGTTGAAGAACACCGAGGTGTCGAGCGCCCCCAGTTCGCGAGCGAGATCGAATGACTCGCGCACGATGCCCATCTCATCGACCCCGGGATGCTTCGTTCCCAGGAACAGCAGCCTGACACTCGGGCGTCGCTCGGCCAACTGTGCCACCGCCGTGATCAGCGTCAGCGGGTCGAACCAGTTGTACAGCCCGCCGCCCCAGATGAGCAGCTTGTCGTCGACGGCGACCCCGCTGCGCACACCCTTCACCACATCCGTGGTGTGGGCGGGCGGTGTGGAGCTCAGGCCGAACGGTGCAACCGCGATCAACTGCTCGAGGTGGGGGTCGTTCTCGTACGTCGCGGGGTTGACGCGCCCCAGCGTCGTCAGCTGTCCGAGATAGAACAGGCGCTGGCGTTCGGAGGCGCACAGGAAGAAGTCGGCGAGCGCGAGCTGCTCGTTGAGCACCCGGGTGGCGGTCGTGACTCTGAGTTCCCAGGTCGCACGACCGAGCTCGCGACCCTGCTCCAGCATCTCCAGATGCATCGGGTCGTAGATGTCGGCGACGACGACCTTCTCGGTGGTGCGCAGGGCGTCGAACTGTGCCATGGCGTGGCCCTGAAAGACGATGACGTCGGCCCAGGCGAGAAGGCGCGCAAACGCGGCATCCTCACCGGGCTTGACGCGGTGGAGCTCGAATGATGCATCGACCGGCTCCAGGAGGGTCGTCGTCATCAACGCGACCTCGTTGTCGATGGCCAGCAGTTGCGCCATGTTCCAGGCCCGGATGGCCGGACCCGCCATCTTCGGCCCGATCGGGTCGCCCGTGATGACGAGAACTCGCGTCACCGTTGCTCCGCGAGCAGCCGCTCGAGGTATTCGCCGTAGCCGCTCTTGACCAGAGGCCGGGACAGGGCGAGGAGCTGCACGTCGTCGATCCAGCCCGCTCGCCACGCGATCTCCTCGATGCAGCCGATCTTGTAGCCCTGACGGGCCTCGATGACCCGCACGAACTCACTCGCCTGCACCATCGACTCGAAGGTTCCCGTATCGAGCCACGCAGTGCCCCGGTCGAGCACGTCGACGCGCAATGCGCCGGACGTGAGGTAGTGCTCGTTGACCGTGGAGATCTCGAGTTCCCCCCGGGCGCTCGGCGTGATCGACCTGGCGATACCCACGACCGAGTTGTCGTAGAAGTACAGCCCCGGCACCGCGAAGTTGCTCTTCGGATGCTCCGGCTTCTCCTCGATCGACACCGCCCTGTGCTCGGAATCGAATTCGACCACACCGTAGGCGCGCGGGTTGGCCACGTGGTACGCGAAGATCAACGCACCATCGACGTCGGTGTGGCTGCGCAGGTTGGAGCCGAGCCCGGCTCCGTGGAAGATGTTGTCGCCCAGAACGAGCGCGACCTTCTCAGAGCCGATGAATTCCTCGCCGATGATGAAGGCCTGCGCGAGACCATCCGGCGACGGCTGCACAGCGTAGGAGATGGAGATCCCGAGCTCGCTGCCGTCACCCAGCAACCGGCGAAACGCCACCTGGTCGTCGGGGGTGGTGATGATCAGGATCTCCCGGATGCCCGCGCTCATGAGCGTCGACAGCGGGTAGTAGATCATCGGCTTGTCGTACACAGGCATCAGCTGCTTGGAGATGCCCTTGGTGATCGGCCACAGCCGCGTGCCGCTGCCGCCGGCAAGGATGATGCCGCGCACGTCAGGCCGTGGCTTTCGCGTAGTACGCCCGCAGTTCGGCGTAGTCGGGGAGTCCACCCGACGCGAGCAACTCGGCCAGCGACGGGGCCGCGAGGTCCTTGGGGCTGAGAACGGGCTCGCCGAGCTCCGACGGGAACACAAGTCCGATGTCGGGGTCGAGAATGTTGAGGTCGTGTTCGGCGGCCGGGTTGTAGGTCGAGCTCACGAGGTAGGTGAGGGTGGCGTCATCGGTCAATGCGGCGAATGCGTGGCCGAGCCCCTCGGAGATGAACACCGACCGCCTGGAGTCGGCATCGAGCAGGACCGAGTCCCAGGTGCCGAACGTCGGCGAGCCGACCCGGATGTCGACGATGAAGTCGATGCCCGCTCCCCGGGCCACCGACACGTACTTGGCCTGCCCGGGAGGAGTGTCTGCGAAGTGGATGCCGCGCACGACACCTCGGCGCGAGACCGAGACATTGGCCTGCCGCAGTTCAAAGGAGCGACCGGTCGCCTCGGCGAGCCGGTCGTGCCGGAAGGACTCGAGAAACAGACCCCGATCGTCCTTCCAGGGCACCGGGGTGATCTCCCATGCATCCGGCACCGCGAGTTCTCGAATCTGCACGGGACGATCCTAACGTGCGCGCTCAGTCGGCAGGTTGGAGGAGGTCGCGGGCGGCGTCCATGAGGCCGCGGCTGAATCGGCTGTAGCGCCCAGCCACAACCGCGGCGGCAATTCGCGGGGCACGCAGAACCGGGTTGGACGGCAGGGCGAGTCGCCACTTCTCGTGTGTGAGCTTCGCCCTGGCGTGCGCGAGCCGGGATGAGTCGATGAGGGTACCGAGCGATTCGAGTCGCTCCACGAGCGCGGTCGAGCGAGCAACGAGCCCCTGGTTGCGCTCCAGGCGCGGTTCGCGCAGCTTGCCGAACTTGTACCTGAGGCTGGGCTTGCTCGCCCCGATCTGGTTGCCACCGTGCTGGCGGTACTCGATGAGCCGCCCGTCGATCAGGAGAGTACGGCTGATCGCGGAGGCAACGATCGCGAGCCACTCGTCGTGCACCCACGACGGCGCGAACGGCACGGCGTGGTCGAGCAGTTCGCGACGGAAGACCACGGTCGCACCGGTCACGAGGTTGCGTCGGATGAGCGTGTAGTAGCTGCGCCCGTCCTCGAGGTGCCGCCGCTCTCCCGGAGTGGCCTCAAGGCTGTCCAGAAGGGAGTCCGGCAGGGGTGTGCGCTCGGCGGTCACGAGGGTCGCGTCACTGTGTGCGAGAAGCAGGTCGGGTTCGGCGGTGAAGCACTCGACGAACCGGGCGAGCTTGTCGGGCATCCACACGTCGTCCTGATCGCAGAGCGCAATCAGATCCCCGGTGCACGCCTGCACCGCCTGCTCGAAGTTGGCGACCACTCCCAGAGCGGGCGCGTTGCGCAGCACGAGGAGCTCCGGTCTCGGCAGCGGCGACTCACGTACAGCTCGTTCCACAAGGGACACCGTCTCGTCGGTGGACGCGTCATCCGAGAGCACGATCTGGGTCGCCGGCACGCTTTGGGCGAGAATGCTGTCGATCTGCTCGCGCACGAATGCCGCGCCATTGTGAGTGCAGAGCGCGACGGAGATCGAGGGGCTGGTCACGCCTCCACCCTATTCGTCGCATCCGAAGGCCCCGGCGTAAAGTTGGTGCTTATGCCGTCATCCGCCCCGACCGCCACGCTGCCCGAGGTGGTCGTGCTGCTGGCGACCTACAACGGCATCCGATGGCTGCCAGAACAGCTCGACAGCATCCTGTCTCAGGAGGGTGTTCGAGTGCGCGTTGTCGCCCTCGACGATGAATCATCCGACGGCACCCGGGACTGGCTCGTCGAACGCTCGGCTCACGAGCCGCGCCTGACGGTACTGCCCTCAATGGGCCCGTCCGGTCGGTCTGCGGCGAATTTCTACCGACTCATCGGCCTGGTCGAGCCACCCGCCGAGGGCTATCTCGCCTTCAGCGACCAGGACGACGTCTGGATGCCCGACAAACTCGCTCGGCACGTCGAGTTGCTGAGATCCGGCGGGCACGACGGCATCTCCTCCTCGGTGACCGCGTTCTCCTCGAACGGCGATCGCACCGTCATCCGCAAGGACTACCCGCAGCGCCGCTTCGACTATCTCACCGAGAGCCCCGGGCCCGGATGCTCGTTCCTGTTGTCCCCGCGACTTGCCGCCCTCGTCGCGGCGCAACTCGCCGACGACGAGTCACCCGCGAGAACTGCGGAGTACCACGACTCACTGATCTACGCGCTCACTCGCGGTCGGGGGTGGTCGTGGCACATCGACGGAGTGCCGAGTCTCGACTACCGGCAGCACGACTCCAACGTGATGGGAGCCAACACCGGCCTCAGTCCGGCGCTGACGCGTCTGAGACTCATCCGGGAGCAGTGGCACCGCACACAGGCCATCATTCACGCACGCTCCGCACTGCGTGTCGCCGCGCCAGAAACGCGCGCCGGGCTCGAGCAGATGCTGCCGTTGCTGGAGGGACGAGGCATCCGTGCACGCTGGCGGCTAGCGTCCCACGCGGGGCAGATGCGGCGCCGACCCCGTGACCGCGCGATAATCAGAGTCTTGATAGTGACGGGTGTGTGGTGACGGTAGTGAGAATCCTGGTAACCGGCGGTGCCGGCTTCATCGGCTCGAACTTCGTTCGGCGCACCCTCGAAGACGCCTATCCGGGCCTCGAGGGCGCCGAAGTGGTCGTTCTCGACGCCCTCACCTACTCGGGGAACCTCGAGAACTTGTCGCCAGTGGCCGACTCGCCGCGCTACGAGTTCGTGCACGGCGACATCCGCGATGCCGATCTGCTGGACCGCATCCTGCCGGGCGTCGACGCGATTGTGCACTTCGCCGCCGAATCGCACGTCGACCGCTCGGTACGCGACTCAGGAATCTTCGTGGAGACCAACGTGCTGGGCACCCAGCGGCTGCTGGATGCAGCACTGCGCAACGGCACCGCTCGGTTCGTGCACGTCTCCACCGACGAGGTCTACGGATCCATCGCCGAGGGCTCGTGGGACGAGACGCGGCCGCTTGAGCCCAACTCGCCGTACTCGGCGTCGAAGGCCGGCAGCGACCTGCTCGCTCGCAGCTACTTCCGCACCCACGGTCTCAACCTCTCGATCACCCGGTGCAGCAACAATTACGGGCCGTACCACTTCCCCGAGAAGGTCATCCCGTTGTTCGTCACCAACCTCATCGACGACAAGCACGTTCCGCTCTACGGCGAGGGCAACAACATTCGCGACTGGCTGCACGTCGACGACCACACCCGCGGCATCGCGATGGTGCTCGTGGGTGGGCGAGCTGGCGAGATCTACAACATCGGCGGCGGCACCGAGCTCACCAACAAGGAGCTCACCGAGCTGTTGCTGGATGCCACTGGCAAGGACTGGTCGTATGTCGACCGGGTGGCCGACCGGCTCGGCCACGACCTGCGCTACAGCGTGGACATCTCCAAGATCCGTTCGGAGCTCGGCTACGAGCCGCTCGTGCCGTTCGAGCAGGGACTCGCCGACGTCGTGCAGTGGTACCGCGACAACCGGGCGTGGTGGGAGCCGCTCAAGGTCAGGGCAGCCCTGTGACCCGCTACGTGGTGACCGGGGCCGGGGGCATGCTCGGCACTGACCTGCGCGGGGCGCTCGCGGGCCGCGATGCCACGTTCCTCACCCGCGCGGACCTCGACATCACCGATCCGGCCGCCGTGGACGCCGCTATTGCGGCACAGCTGAGTAGCGGTGACGTCGTCATCAACGCCGCCGCCTACACCGCGGTCGACGACGCCGAGTCGCACGAAGACGAGGCTCACGCGATCAATGCCGTCGGTGCTGGCCTGGTGGCCGCCGCCGCCGCGCGATCCGGGGCCCGCGTCGTGCAGATCTCCACGGACTACGTGTTCGACGGCACGGCGACGGCCCCCTACGCGGAGGGTGCGCCGCGGCATCCGGTGTCTGCCTACGGCCGCACCAAGGCCGAGGGTGAAGAGCGGGTGCTGGCGGCAAATCCCGACGGGGCCTATGTGGTGCGAACCGCCTGGTTGTACGGCGAGCACGGGCCGAACTTCGCCAAGACGATGTTGAAGCTCGCGGCCGAGCGGCCCACTGTAGATGTCGTGATCGATCAGATCGGCCAGCCCACCTGGTCGCGCGATCTTGCCGAACAGATCATGCGTCTCGTGGACTCGGATGCCCCAGCAGGCATCTACCACGGCACCAACGGCGGCACCGCGAGCTGGTTCGACTTCGCACGCCTGATCTTTGAGCTCGGCGGCTATGACCCCGAGTCGATTCGCCCCACCGACAGCGCTTCCTTCGTACGCCCCGCTCCACGCCCCGCCTATTCGGTGCTCGGTCACGACGCGTGGTTCGGTGCTGGCATAGCTCCCCTGCGCGACTGGCGCTCCGCGCTTCGCGAAGCCTTTGCGACGGAAGCCCTGGTGTCCGCATGACCACACTGCGCGTGATTGTCGACGAGATGCTCTCGGGCGCTCCGGGGGGAGTCTCCCGGTACGCCGAGGAGTTGACCCGAGCGCTGATCTCGACGGCGCCCAAGGGTGTTGCCGTCGAGGGTCTGGTGTCGGCGTCCACCGAGCCGGAGTACGAGCGCATCCACGAACGTCTGCCGGGCCTTGCGACCCTGCACAAGAGTGCACTTCAGCGTCGCGAACTCAGTTCTGCATGGCAGCACGGGTTCACTCGGCTGCCGGGAACAGGCATGGTGCACGCCCCCAGCCTCTTCGCCCCCCTCGCCAAGCACGACCGTCTCAATGACGGCGACCAGATCATCGTGACGGTTCACGACACTCTCGCCTGGACCGCACCGCAGGTGCTCGGCCCGCGCCGAGTGTCGTGGCACAAGGCGATGCTCAAGCGGGCCGAGAAGTACGCCGACGCGATCGTCGTGCCCAGCCACACCGTTGCCGATGAGCTCATGACGATCGCGGCTGTCGGCGAACGAATCAGAGTGATCGGCGGTGCCTCGAGTTCGGCGCTGCGCCTGCCCACTGACGCGGATCTGCTCGCCGCCGAGCTGGAGCTCCCCGATCGCTACGTGCTCGCCATCGGCGATATCGGCGCCCAGAACGGCCTCGACCAACTCGTCGCGGCACTCGCAGCTCTCGACGATGACGTCGCCCTCCTGATCGCGGGCACCGAGCCCGCCAGCCCTGCGCTGGTTTCCGCTGCCGATGAGGCGCGTGTCGCCCCCGGCCGCGTTCGGGGCCTGGGAGCACTCGCCGACCCGGCACTGTCCGTCGCGCTATCCCGGGCCGCCGTGTTCGCCTACCCCAACCTCGAGGAGGGGTTCGGACTGCCCGTGCTCGACGCCTTCGCGCTGGGAACTCCGGTCATCCACTCGGATGCCCCCGCGCTCGTCGAACTCGGGGCGGAGGCCGGGCTCAGGGTGGAGCGCGAGGGTGAGGGCTACTCCGAGCGTCTCGCCGAGGCCATCGGTTCGGTTATCGCCGACTCAGAACTGGCCGATCGACTGCGTGTCGAGGGCATCGATCGCGCCGGGGTGTTCTCCTGGCGCGGAGCGGCCGACAAGGTCTGGCAGCTGCACGCCGACCTGTAGTCGGGCGCTATGGCGCCGGGGTCTCCTCGACGGTCGGCGCAAGCGCTTCGGCGACGAGCTGGCGAATGTAGTCGAAGTCGGGATACTCGGGGTCGACGCCGTTATCGGGCACGAGGTCGAGCGTGTCGACGGGCAACGCGCGAGACTTGCCTGCGAGCTCGACGAAGTATCCGAGCATCGACTGCGGGATGTCGGTGCTCACGACCTGCGCACCCGCCTGCGCGACCGCCTGGAACTTGGTCAGCACGTTGGCCGGATCGAACTGCTGAAGGATCGCCTCCTGCACCTGGCGCTGCCGCCCCATGCGCTCGTAGTCGGTCGTGCCCGCACGGATGCGCGCGTAAGCCAGGGCAATTCCGCCATTCATGAGCTGCACGCCGGGCTCGATCCACGGCACATCGGTGTAGGGCTGACCGTTCTCGTCGACCTCGTCGGTGATCGGCAGCCGGTGTGCGACGTCGATCGTGACGCCCCCGAGGGCGTCGATGAGGTCGGCGAAGCCCTGCATGTCGATGAGGGCGTAGTACTGGATGGTGATCCCCAGGGTGCCCTCGACGGCATCCCTCATCGCCTCGATGCCGGGCTGGCTGCCGTTGGCGACCGCATCGGGGTAGAGGTCGGGTGAGTACAACTCGACCTCGGTGTAGATCGAGTTGATGAGGCACACGTCGACCTGGCAGCCGTTCAGTCCGTAGCCGTCGGGGTACTCAGCCGCGAGCGGTGACCCCTCGACGAAGGGCACGTCCTCCATGTTGCGGGGCACGCCGATGATGGTCGCCTTGCCCGTCGAGGCCTCCACGCTCACCACCGAGATGCTGTCGGGGCGCAGGCCGTCGCGGTCCGGTCCGGCGTCGCCACCCAGAAGCAGGATGTTGTACCGCCCGTCAACGGGGGGCTCGATTGTTGTTCCGGCGAAGACCTCGCCCACCGTCGACCGGGTGGTGCCGGCGATCATGACCGCGTAGGCGCCCGTGCCCGCGACGACCAAGAGTGCCGCCACGCTCAGCACCGCGACGAAGATGCGGGCGTTGCCCTCGACATTCACGAACCGCACAAGGCGCAGCGTGTCGAGGGTGAGCACCACCCAGAGCACCACGTAGAAGATGATCACGCCCTGCAGAACCCAGAGGGCGAACGAGTTGGTGGCGATCGTGATGAAAGCGGTGCGCCCGAGGAAGTACACGAGCGCGCCGATCGCGATGAGACCCCAGAGCACGAACGTCGACCCGACGCCGAATCGCCCCAGTCGTCGACTGCCGGCGAGCAGTTGCGCCGACCCGGGGATGAGGATGTTCAGCACGACCAGAACCCAGGCGCGACGCGTCATCACCTCCGGAGATCGCGTATTCGGATAGCGAACCGGGCTCGAAGCGTTAGTCATGCCGATGCCTCACAGCGACGCGATGAGGGCGGCGTTCTTCTGCGCGACCTCAGCCTCGAGCGCAGCGGCGAACTCGGCGAGCTTCGCCGTCAAAGCGGTGTCGCCCGAGGCGAGGATGCGCGCGGCAAGGATGCCCGCGTTCCTCGCTCCGCCAATCGACACGGTGGCAACCGGAATGCCCGCGGGCATCTGCACGATGGACAACAGGGAGTCGAGACCATCGAGCGTCTTCAGGGGAACGGGAACGCCGATGACGGGAAGGGTGGTCACCGAGGCGAGCATGCCCGGCAGGTGCGCCGCACCGCCGGCACCAGCGATGATCACCCGGATGCCGCGCCCGGCAGCCGCCGAGCCGAAGGCGATCATCGCGGCTGGCGTGCGGTGTGCCGATACCACCTGCACCTCGTGAGCGATGTCGAACTCGGTGAGCACGGCGGCGGCAGCGGACATCACGCTCCAGTCGGAGTCGGAGCCCATGACGACGGCAACGAGGGGGGTACTCACCCGTCAAGCGTAGGTGTCAATCCTCAAAGAATGCCGCTGCGGCACGCGCCCGGAAAACCACGTCGTCGAGGTCGGCACCGCCGGCCGTGACATGCCCGACCTTGCGCCCGGGTCGGGCCTGCTTGCCGTAGAAGTGGAGCTTGACGTCGGGCTGGTCGGCCATCGCGGCGGCGAGCCTCACATCGTGCGCGCTGTCCGCAACCCCGCCGAGCACGTTGACCATGACACTCCACGGGTCACGGCTCCCCGTTGCCCCGAGGGGAAGGTCGAGCACGGCGCGCAGATGCTGCTCGAACTGGCTCGTCGTGGAGCCGTCGATCGACCAGTGCCCGCTGTTGTGCGGTCGCATGGCCAGCTCGTTGACGAGGAGCCGATCATCGGTCGTCTCGAAGAGTTCGACGGCAAGCACTCCCGTGACATCCAGATTCTCGGCTATCGACGTGGCGATGTCGGCCGCGACCTGAGCGACCCGGCCCGCCGAATGCGGCGCTGGCGCGATCACTTCTGCGCAGACCCCGTCGCGCTGCACCGACTCCACAACCGGCCAGAGAGCGATCTCACCTGACGGGCGACGAGCGAGCACCTGCGAGAGCTCACGCCGGAACTCGACCAGTTCCTCGGCCAGCAGGGGTTGATCGTCGTCGAACCAGTCGGCCACGTCGCGCGCATCGGCGACGACCCGCACACCCTTGCCGTCGTAGCCGCCCCGCGGCGTCTTGACGATGGCACGCCCCCCGTGCGCGTCGATGAATCCGGTGAGGTCGTGAACGGATGCCACGGCCGCCCAATCCGGCACCGGCAGACCCAGCTCGGCGAGCCTCGCCCGCATGAGCAACTTGTCCTGCGCGTAGAGCAGCGCCTGGGGACCGGGGTGCACGCGCACGCCGCGGTCGACTAGCTCGTGCAGGAGAACCTGCGGCACGTGCTCGTGATCGAAGGTGACGACATCCACTGTGTCGGCGAACGCGAGCACCGCCTCGCGGTCGCGGTAGTCGCCGATAGCTGATGCGGCGAGGCCCGCTGAACTGGCCTCGGTCTCGGCGAGCACCCGCAGACCGATGCCGAGCTCGACGGCCGGCGGGATCATCATCCGAGCCAGCTGGCCGCCCCCGATCACACCGACGGTCAGGCTCACGGTACTCCCCAGTTCGTTGTCAGAAATCCTTGGCATGGCGACAGATAGACTGCCGTCGCTCCCCCATTGTCGCTCACCTGAGGAGGCGCATGCGCGCCCTGTTCGGCCAGTTCGTACGCTTCGGCGTCGTGGGACTTGTCGGGGTCGTGGTCGACGTCGGGATCTTCAATCTGTTGCGCCTCACCGTGCTCGCACCCGAGCTCATCCACGAGGGACCGGTGATCGCCAAAGTCATCTCGACCTCGATCGCCATTGTCACGAACTGGATCGGCAACCGCTACTGGACGTTCGGCTCGATGCGCCGATCGCACGTGCTGCGCGAGGGCCTGGAATTCGCCCTGGTGAGCGTCGGGGGCATGGGTATCGCGTTGCTGTGCCTATGGGTTTCGCACTATCTCCTCGGCTTCACCTCGGCGCTTGCCGACAACATCGCCACCAATGTCGTGGGCCTCGCGCTGGGAACCGCGTTCCGCTTCACCTTCTACCGCATCTGGGTGTTCCGTCCGGAGCTCGAGGCGAAGGCGGCCGGTGAGGCGGAGAGCGTCAGTCCGGTCGGCTCGCCTCAATGAGGTCGTGAAGCACCTCCTGCACGAGCACCGCTCCTGGCACGTCCCTGAGTACGACCTCCTGGTCCCCACCGAGGTCGGCTTCCAGATCTCCGCTGCGAAATAGGCTCTGCAGCCAGGTCGCCCGCATGGTGACGGAGCGCACCCGCGAGTGCAGCACCTCGCGGCGCAGGCGCACGAACACCCCGCTGCGCACCACGGTGCGACGGGTTGTGATCGTGTAGTTGCGCGCGAGCCACGCCAGCAGCGGGTACACCCATCCCACGAGTACAAGCACCCCGGCAGCGGCCGCGATGGCCGGCCAGCCGTCGACATACCTGCCGCCGAAGTAGCCGTACGCGGCGCAAACAGCGAGCAGCAACACGGTCGGCCAGAACAGCACCCGCACGTGAGGCCGGAGCCTCGCGACGACCACCTCCCGCACTGGCGCCTCGGTCATGCTCTCATTCATACCTCAGGTGCGTCACGTCACCAGCGGCGACGGGCTGCACGCCCGAATCATCGCGCACCAGAAGGCGACCCACCGAGTCGATTCCCTCGGCCACCCCGCGCAGCATGCTGCCGTCGGGCAGTTCGACCCGCACCTGCTGTCCGATCGTGCCGCAGACCCTGACGACCTGATCGCGCAATCCCGCCTCGGGGTCGAAACCCGAGCCGCGATAGGCGTCGCTGAGCTGACGTAACTCGCCGAGATAGGCCGCGAGCGCGCGATCCACGATGTCGGTCGCGTCCGCACCGACGAGCGTCAGCGAGGTCGCGGCCGGGGTGGGCAGCTCCTCGGCGGTCATCGTGAGGTTGAGGCCGGCGCCGATCACGACGGCTCGCGGGGAGACGAGCAGCTCGGTGAGCAAGCCCGAGACCTTCAGCCCGTCGACCTGCACGTCGTTGGGCCACTTGAGCGAGACCCGAGGTGGGTCGACGAGGGATGCCACAGCGCGGGTCATGGCGAGGCCCGCGAGCAGCGGCATCCACCCCACCTTCTCGAGGGGGAGGTCTGGCAGCGACAGCAGCACCGACACGGCGATCGTGCGCTCCGGCGGCGCGACCCACACCCGGTCGAGGCGGCCGCGGCCGGCCGTCTGGTTGGTGGTGACCACGACCGTGAAGTCCTGGGCTTCGCCTGAGGATGCCCGTGCGACGAGCTCGGCGTTGGTGGACCCCACCTCGTCGAGCAGGTGGAGGTGCGGGGCGATCGCGCGGCTGAGCGGCAGGTGCATGCCCACAGGCTAGCCGTCTTGACCCACTACGATGGGGCGGCAGGGTACTGGTCGGACTACCGAGGAAGAGAACGTGACAACAGACGTTTACCCCGAGCCCGTCCTCCCCACCGCGACCGCGCTCAGACCGAGACTCGCGAACTCGATCATGCAGTTCGCGACTCGCATCAACTGGGCCGAGGCCGAGCTGCGTGGTCTGCGGGCGATCGTGCGTCCCGGTGATTCGGTGATCGACATCGGCGCCGCGCACGGCATGTACACGCTGCCGCTGGCCCACCTCGTGGGACCGACCGGTCGGGTGGAATCCTTCGAACCCCACCCACGGCAGCAGCGCACCCTGCGCTTCCTCCGGGGGCTGGTCGGGGTGTCCCAGGTGAGCGTCAATGCCGCGGCGGTGGGCGCGACGACCGGCGAGCGCACCATGCGGCTGCCGCTCAAGCTCGGCTTTCCCATCTACGGCCACGCCCACATCACCGAGGGGGCGGCGGTTCACCCCACCGCGCGAGTGCGGCAGTGGAACACCATGATCACCTCGGTGGATGCGTGGGTGAAGGCCCAGGGAATCGACCGGGTCACCTTCATCAAGATCGACGTCGAGGGCTTCGAGCCCCAGGTGATCGAGGGCGCCGTCGCCACCATCACCAACGATCATCCCAGCCTGCTGCTCGAGATCGAGGACCGCCATCTGGCTCGCTACGGCAAGGACGGCAACTCGTTCGCCGAGTCGATTCTTGCCCGCTGGCCGGAGTACGGCATGTACGTCTGGCAGGACGATCGGTGGGTCGCCGCCGACGAGGTCGTGCTGGGCATCCGCAACTATCTGTTCGCCACCGAGGACGCATTCCAGACCAGCCGGGTCACTCGGTCACAGTAGGTCGGCCCAAGAAAACCGCGACACTGCTGTAGCTCGTCACCAAAGCCGGTTCGCGCGCTCTCGGTAGAGTGTGAGCGTGAGCGAGAAGACGACCCCGACCCCAGCCGACCTGTCCACGACGGCCGGGCGCATCGCCGACCTCAAGGTGCGCTACCACGAGGCCGTGACCGCCAGCGGCGAGGCCGCCATTCAGAAGCAGCACGCGAAGGGCAAGAAGACCGCCCGCGAGCGCATCGAGCAGCTGCTCGACCACGGCTCGTTCGTCGAGCTCGACGAGTTCGTGCGCCACCGCACCCACGCGTTCGGCATGGAGAAGAACCGCCCGTACGGTGACGCGGTCGTCACCGGCCTCGGCACCATCCACGGCCGCCAGGTCGCGGTCTACTCGCAGGACTTCACCATCTTCGGCGGCTCGCTCGGCGAGGTGGCCGGCGAGAAGATCATCAAAGTGATGGATCACGCCCTCAAGACCGGCGTGCCGATCATCGGCATGCTCGACTCCGGTGGCGCCCGCATCCAGGAGGGCGTGGTCGCCCTCGGCAAGTACGGCGAGATCTTCCGCCGCAACACCGCGGCATCCGGAGTCATCCCGCAGATCTCGATCGTCATGGGCCCAGCGGCCGGTGGCGCTGTGTACTCGCCGGCTCTCACTGACTTCGTCATCATGGTCGACAAGACCAGCCAGATGTTCGTGACCGGACCCGACGTGATCAAGACCGTCACCGGCGAGGACGTCGGCATGGAGGAGCTGGGTGGCGCCCTCACCCACAACAAGATCTCCGGCGTTGCGCACTACCTCGCCAGCGACGAGGATGACGCGCTCGACTACGCGCGCACGCTCATCGGGTTCCTGCCCGACAACAACCTCGCCGAGCAGCCGGTCTACGAGAGCGAGGTGGAGCTCGAGATCACCGACGAGGACCGCAAGCTCAACTCGATCATCCCCGACAGCCCCAATCAGCCCTACGACGTGAAGGCCATCATCGAGCACATCGTCGACAACGGCGACTTCCTCGAGACCCAGCCGCTCTACGCGCCCAACATCGTCGTGGGCTTCGGACGGGTCGAGGGCCGCACGGTGGGCGTCATCGCCAACCAACCGCAGGCCATGGCAGGCACCCTCAACATCGAGGCTGGCGAGAAGGCTGCCAGATTCCTGCGCTTCTGCGATGCGTTCAGCATCCCGATCCTGACGCTCGTGGATGTGCCGGGGTATCTGCCGGGCACCGACCAGGAGTGGACGGGCGTCATCCGCCGTGGGGCCAAGCTGCTCTACGCCTACGCGGAAGCCACGGTGCCGTTGGTCACCGTGATCACGCGCAAGGCGTACGGCGGTGCCTACATCGTCATGGGTTCCAAGCAGATGGGCGCCGACCTCAACTACGCCTGGCCGACGGCCGAGATCGCCGTGATGGGTGGCCAAGGCGCCGTCAACATCCTCTACCGCGGCGAGATCAAGGCGGCAGAGGAGGCGGGCGAGGATGTCGCGGCGGTGCGCACCCGGCTCGCCAACGAGTACACCTACAACGTGGCATCCCCGTTCCTGGCGGCGGAGCGCGGCGAGCTCGACGGCGTCATCGAGCCGGCGGCAACCCGCGTGGCCGTGATCAAGGCGCTCCGAGCCCTGCGCACGAAGCGCGCGACCCTTCCCCCGAAGAAGCACGGGAACATCCCGCTGTGAGTGAGGACTCGGCCTTCAGGATCATCTCCAAGAACGCGACCGACGAGGAGATCGCTGCGGTCAGCGCCGTGCTCCAGGTCGCCCTCGACGAGCTCGCAGCCGCCCAGGGCCCGGATGACGGCCCCGTCGTCTCGGCGTGGAATCGCAGCCAGCGCGGCCTGCGCAGCCCACTCACGCCCGGCCCGGGGGCGTGGTGTTCGTTCTGACGCCGTAATCACCCCCAGAGGGGGGTCACTTGGTGCGGAAACCGGGTTACGAGTGGCCTGGAACAACGAAATCCGAAGCACTGACGGGCCATACAGACCGTTCTACCCTCTGTAGGCCGCTGATTCCGCCGAAAAGCGACGTTTGTACCCCTGATTTCGAAACCGGCTTCCGCGAAAAGCCCATGATTTCGGGCACTATTTCCTTCATTGAACCCCGAATTGTCCCCCTCTAGTCCCCCAAAGAGACGACTGTTCTCTATCTCGCCCTGCGACCAAACTTGATGGTGCTAGGTGAATCTCATTGAGATCACCACCAGCGATTGGCCGACTAGGGTAAGCGGGCCAATCGCTTGGGGGCGGGTCAGGGCGATATTCGGGTTATCGCCCTGACCCGGAAACGTGCAGAAGGGCCGGGAGCCACGCTCCCGGCCCTTCGTGCGTCACCGCCCCGGAATCTACACGACCCGCGGAATCTCCAGCCACAGGTCGACCTCGTCGTCCTCCAGCGAGTCCTGTCCGAGGGCTACAGCCTGGCCATCCCCTGAGCTTCGCAGTCCCACGACGGTGACGGCGACATCCGAGCCTTCGGGCACTGTTCGAGCGATCACCTTGTCGGCGTCGGTGTCGTGGATGGCCTGGGCGAGACGGTTGAGCACCCGATCCAGCTCCACCTCGGAGAGGTCGTCGATGCCGCCCTCGTCGAGAAGGGTGACCGTGGCTCCGCGGCGGCGGGCGCTCATGACCTCTTCGCGCACGGCGTCGTTGAGAAGCTTCCGGCCGCGGATCTCGTCCCGGATCGCGCCCTCGAGGTGCAGGCACTCCTGGCGCTGCTCGTCGGTGAGATCCCCGTCGCGCTCCTGGATGATCCTGAGCATGGCCAGTGCCATGGCGCTCGTCTGACCCAGCCGGAACTGACGCTCGTAGACGTGGGCCTCCTGCGCGGCCTGCCAGTCTGTTGCCTCGCGCTCGGCGAGCGCGAACCGTTGGGCATCCTTGGAGGCCTTGGTCAGAGCGGTGCTCATGACGTGCGACACGGCGACCCACGAGGCGCTGCCCACGATTCCCAGGCTGAGGAGGCCAGCGGGTCCAGCGGGACCCACGATGGTGATCGTGTGCACGACGAGGAATCCGATACCGAGCCACGCGAAGGTCGGGCGACCACGGGTGGAGGTGATGGTCAGCAGGATGCCGCTGGCCGCGACATACCAGCTCGCGTAGCCCGTGCCTCCGGGCCGGGCGAAGTCAAGTTCGTTGGCCACCAGCAGCGTGATGGCAATGACGATCGCGAAGTTGAAGGCCGCCATCCAGATCGGCATGCGCTTGGGGCCGAACGGGAGCAGCGAGACGACGGTCGCCAGCGCGAAGAGTGCCATCGCCACGAAGATCGGAGCCTGATGCCTCGGTTGGTCGATCGTGTAGACCGCGAGCACGAGCAGGTACGCGGAGAAGAGTCCGGCCAGGCCGACGACGAGGTACCGGGGCACGCCGATGTTCATCAGCCGACCTCGGCTGTCTCGAGGCCGACCGGAGTGGGAGCACCGGCGGGGTTCGGCCAACGGAGGCTCACGAGTGTGCCTTCGTCAGGTGCGGACTGGATGACCGCACGACCGCCCGCGTTCGCGAGACGCTCGATGATCGAGATGCGCACGCCGATGCGCTCCTCGGGGATGTCCGCCACGCTGAATCCGCGCCCGGTATCACCGACGATGATCTCGATGCCGCCGGGCGCAACGCTGCGGAACGCGACCCACCGGGTCACGCCGGTGTCGCCCGCGTGCCGCGAACTGTTGACCATCGCCTGAGCCGCAGCGGAGTAGAGCGCCTCTGCGGCCTGGGCCGGGATCGAGCGGGTTCCCACGCTGCGCGCCCTGAGCTCGAAGACACCCGAGTAGCCGTTCACCGTCTCCGTGATGCGTTCGGCCAACGACGTGAGCCGCACCATGGATCCATCGTCTGGGCTGGCGGCCGCGGCATCCCGAAGATAGCCGATCGTGTTGGTGGCCATCGTCGCGGCCAGGTGCTGGGCCTGCGGGGTGAACGCGCGTGCGGCGGAGATGAGGGTCGTCAGAACGCTGTCGTGCACGATCGAGTCGACCTGCACTCGCTCCACCTCGGTGGCGTGCTGGCGCACCGCGTGCGCGTACCGGTCGAGCGCCGTGGCCTGGGCGTTGTCAACGGAGCTGGCGGCCTGGCGCAGCATCGTCAGGATGATGATGATCGCGCCACCCAGGATCACCGCGTAGATGCCTTCGAACAGCGCCAGCAACGGGGGTGCCCCTCCGCCGATCGGCGTGGCCCGGAAGAGCACGTAGATGGTCGGGCACAGAAACAGGTAGATGGTTGCAATGAGCGGCCTGAACGCGATGGCCGCCATCGCCGTCGCCACGGTGATGAGGTAGTTGAGCCAGTGGATGCCCGAGAAGATCTCCGCCCCCGGCAGCACGGTCAAGGGCCACGTGATGAGCGCCGCGAGGTAGAGGATCGCGAACAGACCCTGAGCCGGCTTGACCCACACCTTCGCGAACGACGTGATGAGAACGACCACGAGCATGCCGAAGAGCGACGGGACGACGATCCACAGCCACAGCGGATACGCCTCGTCGAGCTGGCCGAGCATCCACGGGATGGTCTGGGCCCCGAACACGAGACCGAAGACGGCAACCGAGCGCGCGAAGACGTTCTCGACCTGCTTGCGGCTGATCGGATTCCGCGGCTGCTTGGACTGCGGCGGAGCGGCGACCGATGTCGCGCTAGCGGGCATCTCCGCCATCCGGATCGAGACCGGGCAGGATGCCGTCCTCGACCGCGCGCCTCAGCAGATCGACCTTGGTGGGCGCCGGTCGGCCGACCTCCACGTACTTGACGCGGATGCGGTCCAGGTACTCCCTGGCGGTCGAGTATCCGATGCCCAGTTGCTGGGCAGCGAGCTTGAGCGGCAGTCCCGAGGCGTAGAGGTGCAGGATCTCGCGCTCGCGCCGACCCAGCTGGGCTTTGGCGAAGTCGCGGTCGGCGTCGATCGCGGTCGCCCACTCGAGGTTGTTGAGCACCTCGCCGCGCGCGACTGTCGCGGCGGCAGCGAGAACCGTCTTGGTCGCCGACGACTTGGGGATGACGCCTGCCGCACCGGCCGCAAGCGCCTCGCGCACGTAGGCCACGCGGTCGGCGATGCTGTGCACGAGTACGGCCGCGCCGGTGGCCTGCACCCGCTTGACGTTGTCGGTGACGGTGGACCCATCGCCGAGCGAGAGGTCGAGCACGACGACGTCGACCTCGCGGCCGTCGAGACCTTCAACGAGTTCGGAGACGGTGGGTGCGGCGAGCACGAAATCGTAGCCCTCCGCGAGGAAGGCAGCCTTGAGACCGAGTCGCACTGACTCGTGGTCGTCGACGACGGCAACGCGCACCTGCGGTGCGGCGATATCGCTGCCGACTTCCGTAGTAGATGCCTGGGCCATGCACGTCCATTCTGCCGGGTGTACCCCATCGTACTGTCGTCAGAGCACTATCGCGGGGCCAACATTCCGCCCGTTCAGGTGCGAGTGAAGGTTCCCACGGCTTCAACATGGTGAGTGTGCGGGAACAGGTCGAACGCTCGCAACCCCCCGAGGTGGTACCCGAGATCGGCAAACAGGGCGGTATCCCTGGCAAAGGCCACCGGATCGCACGCGACGTAGACCACCTGGGCGGGCTTCAGCCGCGCGACCGCCTCGACGACATCTCGTCCGGCGCCCGCGCGAGGAGGGTCGAGAACGACAGTCGCCCGGGCGAGTCGCTCGCGCTCCGAGGTGCCAGCGGATGCCGCGAGCGCGGCCACCCAGCGCTCGACGCGACCCGTCTCGGCTCGCGCTCCGAGCCATTCCGACAGGTTCTCGGCGGCGAAGTCGGTCGCGGTCGCGTCGCTCTCCACGCTCGTGATGCGCGTGGACGGGCCGAAGCGATCGGCGACGGCGGCGGCAAGGAGCCCGACGCCGCCGTACAGGTCGAGGTTCGCGGCCTGCGGATCGAACAGCTCCGGATCGATGGCTGACTGCACCGCCTCGGTCAGCGTGGCCGCAGCCCCGCGGTGCACCTGCCAGAAGCCGCTGTCGGCGAGGCGGAACTCGCGCTCGCCCACCCGCTCGGTGATCACGCTGGGCTTCTGATCTCCGACGATCAGACGCACGCCCCCCGTCGACGGGTTGAGCACGTCAACGCTCTCGTAGCCGTCGAACCGCTCCCCGAGCGGAGCTGACGCCTCGAGCTCGGCGGTCGCCAGTGGCAGGCTCGTCACGGGAATCACCCGGTGTGACCGGGCGGCGAACGGACCGGGCCGCCCCGTCTCGTCGACGTGCAGACGCACCCGGGTGCGCCATCCGGTGCCGGCGCGGTCGTCATCGCCGGGCACCGCCTCGACGGTGACGTCGCGCTCGATGCGCGCCATGCGGGCCAGCGAATCGGTGATCACCTGGCGCTTGAGCTCGCGCTGGTGGGCGAGCTCGATGTGCCCGAACTCGGCGCCGCCCGCACGGTCGACCGGATCGCGGTCGAGATCCGCGGCATCCCACACGTGGGGCTGGCGGTGCGGGCTGGCCGCGAGCACCTCGACGGTCTCGGCGCGCCAGAAGCTCTTCTTGGAGTCGCTCGACACCCGCGCGAGCACTCGCTCCCCCGGGATCGCGTCGGCGACGAACACGACACGGCCGTCGTGCCGCGCGACCGAGACCCCGCCGTGCGCGATGTTGGTAACGTCGAGTTCGATCGTCCTGCCCAGCCAGTCACCCATCCCCCCAGCCTAGGAGCCCTCAGTGCGTCTCTACCTCGCATCGACCTCCCCCGCACGGTTGGCGACCCTGCGCGCCGCGGGCATCGAGCCGATCGTCCTCGACCCGGCGGTTGACGAGGATGCCGTCGCGGCGGCCGCCGGGCCGCTGCCCGTGCACGAGGCGGTGCAGGTGCTCGCGCGCGCCAAGGCCGAGGCGATCGTGGGAAGCCTCGTGGGCGGCGAACCGATCGACGGCATCATCGTGGGCGGCGACTCGCTGTTCGAGTTCGACGGCTCCGTGTTCGGCAAGCCGCATCATCCGGAGGTCGCCGTCGAGCGCTGGCGCAGCATGCGGGGGCGCTCGGGCACCCTGCACTCCGGCACGTGGATCATCGACCATCGCGGTGGAGTGGACTCCGGCGGGGCGGGCGGGGTGTCGTCGGCCGGTGTCAGCTTCGCCGACCTCGGCGACGAGGAGATCGATGCCTACGTCGCCACCGGGGAACCCCTGCGGGTGGCGGGCGCCTTCACGATCGACAGCCTCGGCTCGGCCTTCATCACCGGTGTCGACGGCGACCCGCACGCGGTGGTGGGAATCTCCGTCGCACTGCTGCGGCAGCTGGTGGTCGAGCTGGGCATCCCGTGGCACACGCTGTGGAACCGCGCGAACTTGTAGCCTCACACAGGACTCTCGACCCGTTTTTGTCGGCATCACCCAAAGGCGTGCCGCTCCGCCCCAATAGGCTAGGTGACTATGGCTCCCATCACGAAGGTTCTGATCGCCAACCGGGGTGAGATCGCGGTGCGTGTCATCCGCGCCGCCAAAGACAGTGGCATCGCCTCCGTCGCGGTCTACGCCGACCAGGATCGGGATGCCCGTCACGTCAAGCTCGCCGACGAGGCCTACTCGCTCGACGGCACGACGAGCGCCGACACCTACCTCGTGATCGACAAGCTGCTCTCCGTCGCCCGTCGCTCCGGCGCCGACGCGGTGCACCCCGGGTACGGGTTCCTCGCCGAGAACGCCGACTTCGCGCGCGCCGTCATCGACGCCGGGCTGACCTGGATCGGCCCGTCGCCCGACGCAATCGAGAAGCTCGGCGACAAGGTCAGTGCTCGCCACATCGCCGAGAAGGTCGGCGCACCGCTCGCCCCCGGAACCCTGAACCCCGTGTCGGGCGCCGCCGAGGTGCTCGACTTCGTCGACCTGCACGGCCTGCCGGTCGCGATCAAGGCGGCGTTCGGCGGCGGCGGTCGCGGCCTGAAGGTCGCCCGCACCCGCGAGGAGATCCCCGAGCTGTTCGACTCCGCCACCCGCGAGGCCGTGGCGGCCTTCGGTCGCGGGGAGTGCTTCGTGGAGAAGTACCTCGACCAGCCGCGCCACGTCGAGACACAGTGCCTCGCCGACAGCCACGGCAACGTCGTCGTCATCTCCACCCGCGACTGCTCGCTGCAGCGTCGCCACCAGAAGCTCGTGGAGGAGGCGCCGGCACCGTTCCTCACCGACGAGCAGAATGCGGCCCTCTACACGTCGTCGAAGGCGATCCTGAAGGAGGTCGGCTACGTCGGCGCCGGCACCTGTGAGTTCCTGGTCGCCAAGGACGGCACGATCTCCTTCCTCGAGGTCAACACCCGCCTGCAGGTCGAGCACCCGGTCTCCGAGGAGGTCACCGGGATCGACCTCGTGCGCGAGCAGTTCCGCATCGCCGAGGGCGGCGTCATCGACTACGACGACCCGAAGCCGCAGGGGCACTCGTTCGAGTTCCGCATCAACGGCGAAGACCCGGGCAAGAACTTCCTGCCCTCCCCCGGGCCGGTCAACGCCCTGCGCTTCCCCGGCGGCCCCGGCGTGCGCGTCGACAGCGGTGTCACCACCGGCGACGTCATCTCGGGCGCGTTCGACTCCCTGCTGGCCAAGCTCATCGTCACCGGATCCAGCCGGGCGGATGCCCTCGAACGCTCCCGCAGGGCCCTCGACGAATTCGAGGTGGCCGGCCTTCCGACCGTGCTCCCGTTCCACCGCAAGATCGTGCGCGACCCCGCCTTCACCGACAGCCCGTTCCGCGTGTACACCCGCTGGATCGAGACCGAGTTCGACAACGACATCGAGCCGTGGAGCGGATCCCTGCCCGACGGGTCGGCTCCGCCCGCCCGCCACAGCGTGGTCGTCGAGGTCGGAGGCAAGCGGGTGGAGGTGTCGCTGCCCACGAAGCTGGTGCCCACGGCGGGCGGCGGAACTGCTCTGGCCGCTGCGCCTCGGCGCAGCGCCGCGGCATCCGTCAGCACGGTCACCGGCGACACGGTGAAGGCACCCATGCAGGCGACCGTGGTGAAGATCGCCGTCGCCGAGGGCGACAAGGTCGTCAAGGGCGACCTGATTCTCGTGCTCGAGGCCATGAAGATGGAGCAGCCGCTCACCGCGCACAAGGACGGAACGGTCACCGGCATCAATGCGACGGTCGGTGCGACCGTGTCATCCGGTCACCTGCTGCTGAGCATCGCCGACTGAGGGACGCGAGCCGCCCTGCCAAGGTTGCCTCCGGGAGCGAGGCGACGGGCGGTCGCTAGTTGACGATGTGCATCGCCCGCGCGGCATCCGTGATGCTGCCGGTCAGCGACGGGTAGACCGGGAACGCGCGCGCCAGCTGGTCGACAGTGAGCCGGTGCTCGACGGCCAGTGACACGGGCAGGATCAGCTCGGATGCGTGCGGCGCGACGATCACGCCGCCGATGACCGTGCCGGAGCGGGTGCTCGTGAAGAGCTTCACGAAGCCGTCCTTGATGCCCATCATCTTCGCCCGCGGGTTGGACGCCAGCGGCAGCTTGTAGATGATGCCGGTGGTGAGGCCTTCCTCGATCTGCTTCTGCGACCAGCCGACGGTAGCGATCTCGGGCTGGGTGAAGATGTTCGAGGTGACGTTACGCAGCTCGGTCGGATACACGGCATCGCCCATGGCGTGGTACACCGCGGTGCGACCCTGCATCGAGGCGACGGATGCCAGCGGCAGGAAGTCCGAACAGTCGCCGGCCGCGTAGATGGAGGGCATCGACGTGCGCGCGACCCGGTTGACCCGGATGTGCCCGGAGTCGGTGAGTTGCACGCCCGCTTCCTTCAGACCGATGTCCTCGGTATTGGGCAGCGACCCAACGGCCATTAAGCAGTGAGTACCCTCGACGACCCGGCCGTCGGCGAGGGTCGCGATCACGCCGGTCTTCGTGGCCTTCACGGACTCGGCACGGGACTTCGAGAGCACGGTCATGCCGTTGCGCTTGAAGACGTCCTCGATGACGCGCGCGGCGTCGGCATCCTCACCGGGCAGCACCTGCTCGCGGGAGGAGATCAGGGTGACCTTCGAGCCGAGCGCGGTGTACGCGGAGGCGAACTCGGCGCCGGTCACACCCGACCCCACCACGATGAGGTGCTCGGGAACCTGGTCGAGTGTGTACAGCTGGGTCCAGGTGAGGATGCGCTCGCCGTCCGGCATCGCGCTGTCGAGCATCCGCGGTCGGGCGCCCACGGAGACGACGAGGGTATCGGCGTCGATCTCGTCGAAGTCGGTGCCCTTCTTGCCCTTGCCCGTTGAGACCACGAGACGCTGCGGGCCGTCGAGTCGACCTTCGCCCTGGATGATCCGCACGCCCGCCTTGATGAGCTGCGACTTCATGTCCTCCGACTGCTGGCGAGCCAGCCGCAGCAGTCGGGCGTTGACCGCCGCGAGGTTGACGGTCACGTCCGGGCGAACAGCCCTGCCGGATTCGGAGCGCACGAAGAACTGAACGCCGAGGTCGGCCGCCTCACCGATGCTGTTGGTCGCCTCGGCGGTCGCGATCAGAGTCTTGGATGGCACCACGTCGGTGAGCACCGCCGAGCCGCCGACGCCCTCGCGCTCGACCAGGGTGACCTCGGCACCGAGCTGTGCCGCGGCGAGCGCCGCTTCGTATCCGCCCGGACCGCCACCGAGAACGGCTATTCGCTGGGTCCGCTCGAATTTGTAGGCCATGAGCCAATTGTCTCAGAAGTAGAGTGGTGGGATGTCCCTGAAGACCCCCACGAATCCCCTCGATGACCCCACCGCCGACCCGTTCGCCATCGCCGCAGCGGCGGCCGCGGAGATCGCGGAACGCACCGGAGTCGAGCGACACGACATCGCGCTGACCCTCGGCAGCGGCTGGGCGAAGGCCGCCGACCTGATCGGTGAGACGACCGCCACGATTCCCGCCTTCGAGATCACCGGCTTCTCCAAGCCTGCACTCGAGGGCCACGTCGGCACACTGCGCTCGGTGCTGCTGCCCAGCGGAAAACGTGCGCTGGTGATCGGGGCACGCACTCACTACTACGAGCAGCACGGCGTGCGCCGCGTTGTCCACTCGGTGCGAACGGCGGCCGCCACGGGGGCGGCGACCATGATTCTCACAAACGGGGCCGGGGGCATCCGGGAGACCTGGAAGCCGGGGACGCCCGTGCTGATCAGCGACCACATCAACCTCACTGCCGACTCGCCCCTCGAGGGCGCCACCTTCATCGACCTCACCGACCTGTACTCGAAGCGCCTGCGCGACCTCGCTCGTTCGGTCGACTCGAGCCTCGACGAGGGCGTGTACTGCCAGTTCCGCGGGCCGCACTACGAGACGCCCGCCGAGGTGCAGATGGCGAAGATCATCGGCGGCCACATCGTGGGCATGTCCACCGCGCTCGAGGCGATCGCCGCACGGCAGGCCGGCATGGAGATTCTCGGGATGTCGCTCATCACGAACCTCGCTGCGGGCATCCAGAAGACACCCTTGAGCCACGCCGAAGTGATCGAAGCCGGGCGCGAGGCGGAGTCGCGGATCAGCGCGCTGCTCGCCACGATCGTCGGGGAGCTGTAGCCGTGAGCCTGATCGACGATGCCCGGGCCTGGCGCGACCAGGATCCGGATGACACCACCCGCGCCGAACTCGACGCACTGATCTCCTCCGCCGAGGCCGGGGACACCGAGCCACTGGCCGAGCGCTTCGCGAGCCGGCTGCAGTTCGGCACGGCGGGACTCCGCGGCGAGCTGGGCGCGGGCCCCGCCCGCATGAACCGAGTGCTCGTCACTCAGGCGGCCGCGGGCCTCGCCGCCTACCTCCTGTCGAAGTCCCCCAGCCCGAGCGTCGTGATCGGCTACGACGGGCGCACCAACTCCGAGGTCTTCGCGCGTGACTCGGCCGTCGTGATGGCCGGCGCAGGCGTGCGCACCACGCTGCTGCCGCGCCACCTGCCGACCCCGGTGCTGGCGTTCGCGGTGCGGCATCTCGAGGCGAGCGCGGGCATCATGGTGACGGCGAGCCACAACCCGGCCCGCGACAACGGCTACAAGGTCTACCTCGGCGATTTCGACCACGGCTCGCAGATCGTGCCGCCCGCCGATGCGGAGATCGCCTCAGACATCGCTCGGATCTCGACGGGCTCGATCACCGACCTCCCGCGCTCGACCGACTTCGTGGTGGCCGACGAGTCGATCCTCGAGGAGTACGTGCGCCGCACGGCCGAGCTGGGCTCGACGCCCGCGCCGATCTCGTTCGTCTACTCGGCGATGCACGGAGTGGGCTGGGAGACGGCCGGCAAGGTCTTCGCCGCTGCCGGATTCGCCGCCCCGTCCCTCGTCACCGAGCAGATCGAGCCGGATGCCGCGTTCCCCACGGTCGCGTTCCCCAACCCCGAAGAACCCGGCGCCATGGATCTCACGCTCGCGAAGGCGGCGGAGGTCGGCGCTGACGTCGCGATCGTCAACGACCCCGACGCCGACCGGCTCGCCGTGGCCATTCCGACCGCGAGCGGCTGGCGCGCGCTCTCGGGCAACGAGGTGGGGTATCTGCTGGGGTGGCGAGCCGCGCAGCGGTGCAATCCCGATCAGGTGCTCGCGGCATCCATCGTGTCGTCGCCGGCACTGCGAGAGGTGGCTCGCAGCTACAACCTCGACTACCGCGACACCCTGACGGGCTTCAAGTGGATCTCCCGCGTCGGCGGACTCGCCTTCGGCTACGAGGAGGCGTTGGGCTACCTCGTCGATCCCGACAAGGTGCGCGACAAGGACGGCATCTCAGCCGCCGTCGACTTCCTCTCCCTGGTGTCGGAGCTGAAGTCGCAGGGCAAGACCGTCGTCGACCACCTCGCCGACTTCGCGGCCAAGTTCGGCGCGTACGCCTCGGGCCAGATCTCGCTGCGCGTCGACGACCTGTCGCGCATCGGCGCGATGATGGCCCAGCTGCGCGCGCATCTGCCGGAACGGATCGGCACCCTCGAGGTCGACCGCATCGACGACTTCATCGATGGCTTCGGCGAGTTCCCGCCGGGCGACATCCTGCGCATCCACCTGGTCAACGGTGCACGCGTGATCGTGCGCCCCAGCGGTACGGAGCCCAAGCTCAAGGTCTACCTCGATGCGTCGAGCACCGACGGGGATGCCACGGCGCGCCAGAGTGCGGCAGCCGCCGTCATCGCCGAACTCGACGCCGGCATGCGCGAGTTGCTCGCGGGCTGAGGAAGCCTATTCGAGGGCCGACCTGAGCTTGGCGGTCAGCTCCTCCGTGTCGAAGTAGTTCTGGATCACGATCACATCGGCGAAGGTCGAGCCGATCGCATCCACGAACTCCTGAGAGGTGAGGATGACCTGCGCGTCTGAGGCGACATCCTTGACCGTGGAGATGTCGGCGGCGACGACCGTCGCCTCGAGGTCGAGCTTGCGCAGCACTCGCTCCGCGTTGACCTTCAGGATGCCCGAGCTGCCGATTCCCGCACCGCAGATGGTCACGATCTTCACGCGGGAACCTGCATGATCCGCTGCACGTCGGCGGCGGTCGTGGCGGCCGCCAGATCGGCGATCGCCGTCGAGTCGTTGAAGATGTTGGCGACCGCGGCGACCACGGCAAGATGACGGTCGGCGGTGAGGATCGCGAGCCCCAGGATGACGCTCACCGGATCGTTGTACGGGTGACCGAACGACACCGGCTCGGCCAGGGTCACGACCGAGAGTCCGTCGGCGAGCACCTCGGGGCCGGGCCGAGCGTGGGCAAGAGCAAGACCTGGCGCGATCACCACATAGGGACCGTGCTCCTCGATCATGCGGATCATCTCGCGCGAGTACTCCGGCTTCGCCGCGCCTGAGGCGGCGAGCGCGTCGCCCGCGAGGGTGACCGCGGCTCGCCAATCGGCGGCGTGAGCCCCGATGACGATGGCGCTGGCGGGGAGCGGGGGCAGCGACATCCGTTAGGCCTCTTCGAAGCCGGCGGTGATGCGGTCGGCCAGATCCTCGCGGTCCTCCATGGGGAGGAACGCCGATGCCGCAGCGTTGAGCTGGAACACCGCCAGGTCGGTGAGGTCGTAGTCGAAGGTCTCCGCGAGCAGGGCGAGCTCGCGGCTGAGCGAGGTGGCGCTCATGAGTCGGTTGTCGGTGTTGACCGTCACGCGGAATCCGAGCTGGTACAGCAGGTCGAAGGGGTGATCGATGAGCTCGTCGCCCCACTGCTCGATCGCGCCGGTCTGGAGGTTGGAGCTCGGTGACAGCTCGAGTGCGATCTCGCGGTCCTTCACCCACTGGGCGACCGGGCCGAGTGTGACGTAGGTGTTCTCGTCGTCCTCGCGGGCGGTGTGCACATCCTCGGCGAGGCGCACGCCGTGGCCGAGGCGCAGAGCACGGCCGTCGAACAGGGCGCCGCGAATCGAGTCGAGACCGTCGGCCTCGCCCGCGTGGACTGTAGCGGGGAAAAAGTGCTGGGCGAGGTAGTCGAACGCATCGCGTAGGTTGCCGGCCGGGAAGCCCGCCTCGGCACCCGCAATATCGAATCCGACGACGCCGTTGTTGCGGTGCCGCACGGCGAGCTCGGCGATCTCGAGGCCGCGGTCGGCGTGCCGCATCGCGCTGACCAACTGACCGACCCGGATGCTGCCACCCGCGTGACGGACCTCCTCGGCACCGGCCTCCAGGCCCTCCTGCACGGCTTCGACAGTCTGGTCGAGGGTGAGTCCCCGGCTCAGGTGCTGCTCGGGTGCCCACCGGATCTCCCCGTAGATGACGCCGTCGGCGTGCAGATCGAGCACGAACTCGCGGGCCACGCGCGCCAATCCCTCGTGGGTCTGCATCACTCCGGTGGTGATATCGAAGGTCTTGAGGTACTCCACCAGGGAACCCGAGTCGGACTTCTCGGCGAACCAGGTGGCGAGAGCCGCGGCATCCGATGCGGGAACGGCCATGCCGATCGCATCCGCCAGCTCGATGATCGTCTGCGGACGGAGCCCGCCATCGAGGTGGTCGTGGAGGGACACCTTGGGCAGCGCCGTGATACTCGCTCCACCCCCGGGCATGAGGAACTCGGTAACAGCGGCGTTCATGTGCCCCAATCTACCGGGGTTCACCCTGTAAGAGTCGTGAGATCTCCGACGCGGTGTCCTCCGCTGCGGCCACAACCTCGTCGACCGGGATGCCCGAGAAGGTGGTCGCGACGTACGGCACCGTCAGCGCGGCCCGCGTAACCCCGCGCGCGTCGACGATCGGGGCCACCACGTCGGTGATGCCCGCCTGCAGCGGGTCGGCCCGCGTGAGGGCGGCGGCGCCCTCCAGCACCTCACCCGTGGCGGTCTCCAGCGGGAAGACGGCGCCCACCCGCACCCGGTACCCGAAGTCTGCGGGGCTCTCCACCTGCGCGATCACGCGCACTCGCGCCGCGTCGAGCACGCTGAGGTTGCACGACTGGCGCACCCGATCCGACAGCTCGCGCATGGGAGTCGTTGCCAGCATGATGAGCCCCCGCAGCGGCGGATGCCGGTGCGCGAGGTCGAAGGTCATCATCGAGAAGGAGTACAGCCCGCTCTGCCGGTCGCGCACGACATAGCCGCGGCGCTCGAGCACCCCGAGCACCCTGAAGATCTGCCCGACGCTGCGGCCGGTCGCCTCGGCGATCTCGGTCTGGCCGAGGCCGCCGGCGGTGTCCGCGAGCAGCTCGAGGATGTCGAGACCCTTCTCGAGGGCCGGCACGGCGTACGCGGTGTCGGGAGCTGGGGGCACCTCCGGGTCGCGCGGCATCAGCGAGCGGCGGACAGTGCGGCGAGCATCCGTCGGGCGATCTCGCGGTCGATGTCCTCGGGAACCGGCTGGGCGCCCAGGGTGAGGGTGTCGGCTGCGGTGGCGACCCGCTCGAGGGAGAGCGACTGGAGCAGGAAGCCGAGGTCCATCGACTCGAGCGAGTTGCCCTTCGGTTCGCGGCCGGCGAGGTTGAACATGCGTCCGTCGGCGATGAGGATGACGTGGCGCCCGCCCGGCAGATCGAGACGCTCGATCGCGTCGTCGAGCACCGTGCTGCCGATCGCGTAGGCGCGCAGGGCGGGAACGTCGATCTCCCAGGGGAAGTGCCCGCAGTTGGCGAGCACGGCTCCGTCGGCGACCTTCTCGAAGAACGGGGTCGTCAGGATTCCCGGATGCCCGGTCGCCGTGATGAACACCTGGCCCCACTCGGCGAGCCCGTCTGCAGTGTCGACCCGGAATCCGTCCATCGCCGCCTCGAACGCCTTGATCTCGTCGACCTCCACGACCGCCACCTTGCCGCCGAGCGCGCGGAGGTACTGCGCCACGCCCCGACCGCACCAGCCGTAGCCGAAGACGACGAAACGCTTGGAATTGACCATCAGGTTGGTGATGCGCATGAACGACTCGACGACGGACTGGCCGACGGCGTGCTTGTTCTCGCCGATCGCCTTCAGCAGCGAGTCGTTGATGACGATCATCGGGAAGGGGATGCGCCCCGCGAGCTCGCCGCGCAGTCGGAGGCCGCCCGAGGTGGTCTCCTCCGTGCCGCCGATGATGCCGGTCGGGTCCGCCGCGGCGAGCGCTGCGAGGTCGGCGCCGTTGTCGAGCAGGATCGTCGGCTTCGCCTCGGCGACGGATGCCACGTTCCGGTGGTGCTGGTCGAGGTCGTCGTCGCGCGAGCCGAACACGGTCATTCCCTGACCACGGAGGAAGGCCACGATGTCGTCCTGGGTGGAACCGTGGTTGCCGGTCGCCACGACCTCGGCGCCGCCGGCAGCCAGAGTCTCCAGCAGCACAGCAGTCTTGGGCTCGAGGTGCAGGCTCATGCCGATGCGGTGGCCGGCGAAGGGCAGCCGCTCGGCGAACTCGGCGCGGGCTCTCGCGAGCAGCGGCATCCGGGATCTGATCCATTCGACGCGGGCGGCGCCGCGGGCACTGAGATCGGTGGTGGAGGCACTGTGGTCGGTCATGCGAGCACTCTACACATATGAGGGTGGCTTTCATATATGCAAATCACGCTAGGATCGGGGTATGGCGACGAAGATCATCCTCGACTGCGACCCCGGCCACGACGACGCGATCGCAATGCTGCTCGCCTGGGGCAACCCCGACATCGACCTGGTCGGCGTCACCACGGTGATGGGCAACCAGTCGATCGAGAAGGTCACGCGCAACGCGCTAGCGGTCGCTCGTGTCGCGGGAATCACCGGGGTGCCATTCGCGCGAGGTTCGCATCGGCCGCTCGTGCGTCCGGTCGAGTTCGCTGACACCATCCACGGGGAGTCAGGGCTCGATGGGCCCGTGCTGCCCGTGCCCACGTTGTCGCTCGATCCCCGCCACGCGGTGGACTTCATCATCGACACCGTCATGGCGTCCGAACCCGGCGAGATCACCCTGGTACCGACGGGGGCCCTCACCAACATCGCCCTGGCCGTGCGCAAGGAGCCTCGCATCGCATCCCGGGTCAAGCAGGTGGTGCTGATGGGCGGCGGCGTCAACGTCGGCAACTGGTCGGCGACGAGCGAGTTCAACATCGTGATCGACCCTGAGGCCGCGCACATCGTCTTCAACGAGTCCTGGCCGCTCACCATGGTCGGCCTCGACCTGACGCATGAGGCGCTCGCGACGCCCGAGGTCGCTGCGGCGATCGCGGCCGTCGACACCGCGCCGGCGAGGTTCGTGGGCGAGCTGCTCGAGTTCTTCGGCCACACCTACAAAGACGAGCAAGGCTTCGACTACCCGCCGGTGCACGACCCCTGCGCCGTGGCCTTCGTGATCGACCCGACCGTGATGCAAGCCGTGCGGGTTCCGCTCGACGTGGAACTCACCGGCACTCTCACCCTCGGGATGACGGTGGCCGACTTCCGCGCGCCCGCACCCGACGACTGCACGACCCAGGTCGCGCGCAACCTCGACCACGCCAAGTTCTGGGCGCTCGTCGTCGACGCGCTGGAGCGGATCGGCGACCCCGAGTAGCTGCCTCCATCGGTGAGATGCGGCAATCGCACGCTCCAGCGCATCATTCCCGGCTGATTGCCGCACCTCACCCTGTGGATGACTCTCGGGTCGCGGGGCGGTGCTCGTGCACTGTGGTCTGCGTGACCGCGCGCATCCCTCTCCCCGATGCGCTGGGCACCGCATTCTCCGTCGCATCCGCGCGCCAACTGGGCATCGGGCCTCGTCGACTTGCGGGAGCTGACCTGGAGCGACCGTTCTGGGGCGTGCGTGCTGCCGCCGGAACCCCGGATGACACGGCGTCGGTCGCGCGAACATACTCGGCCAAGATGCCCCCGCATGCCTTCTTCTCGCACGCCACGGCGGCCCAGCTGTGGTCGATCCCACTGCCCATCCATCTCGAGAATCCGCTGCCGGTCCACGTCTCTGTCCCCTCCGACCGCCGGGCCCCGGAAGGTCGGGGAGTCGCTGGCCATCGTCTCGACATCCACCGCGTGGATATCGAAACGATCAACGGGCTCGCCGTTACCTCGCCGGGGCGCACTGTGATCGACCTGGCTCCCCTCCTTGACGACGAACACCTACTCGGAGCTCTGGACAACATCTTCTGGCGCCGACGGTCGACTGCGTCACGCGCCACCCGGATTTCGTTTCGCGAGTGCCTGGACCGCCATCGAGGCCGCCGTGGCAGGTCCCGAGTGGAGACGCTGCTGCCACTCACCACCGACCGATCGGACTCGATTCCGGAGTCGGCGTTCCGGCTCCGATTCGTCCGATCGGGTTTCCCCGACCCAGTGCCCAACCAGAACGTCTACGACATGAACGGGCGCTTCATCGCCATGCCCGACCTGCAATTTGCTGCCTACCGAATGGCGTTGGACTACGAGGGGGACCATCACCGCACGGATGCCCGCCAGTGGCGAAAAGACTTGCGACGGGTCCCACTGCTCGAGGATGCCCACTGGCATCACACGCGTATGTCCGCCGACGATCTCGCAGACCCCCGCGAACTGCTGAATCGAACAGCACGCCGCCTGAGGGAGCGAGGCTGGCCGGGGTGAGGTGCGGCAATTGCACGCTCGTGGCCTTCGCGAGGGCGCGTTTGCCGCACCTCATCGGGCGCGGGGGGCGCGTGCGGGAGCGTGCGGGGGCGCTGCGGGCGCGTCAGTCGACGCGACCCGCGATCAGCGGGCCCACGTCGTCGGCCGTGTCGCCGATGCGGTAGGCGCCTTCGAGCGCTTCGAGCGCACGCTCGAAGCGCGCGGGCTCATCCGTGTGCATGGTGAAGAGCGGCTGACCCTTGGTAACGCGGTCGCCCGGCTTGGCGTGCAGGTCGATGCCCGCAGCGTGGTGCACCGGGTCCTCCTTGCGGGCACGCCCGGCCCCGAGCCGCCAGGCGGCGATGCCGAACGGCAGCGCGGCCTGCGCGGCGAGAACCCCGTCGGCGTCGGCCGTGACGACCTGGCTCTCGCGCGGTGCGGGCAGTGCGGCATCCGGGTCGCCACCTTGGGCTGCGATCATGGCGCGCCAGGTGTCCATCGCGCGGCCATCCTTCAGCGCCGCCTCGACGTCGGCGTCGGGCTGGCCTGCGAGGGCGAGCATCTCGCGCGCGAGGGCAATCGTGAGCTCGACGACATCGGCCGGGCCGCCACCGGCGAGCACCTCCACCGATTCGCGCACCTCGTTGGCGTTGCCGATCGCCAGTCCCAGCGGAACGTTCATGTTGGTGAGCAACGCGACCGTCTTCGTGCCGGCATCCTTGCCCAACTGCACCATCGTCTCGGCCAGTTCGCGACTGCGCGCTGGGTCCTGCATGAACGCGCCCGAGCCGAACTTCACGTCGAGCACGAGGGCCGCGGTCCCCTCCGCGATCTTCTTCGACATGATGGATGACGCAATCAGAGGTATCGCTTCGACGGTGCCCGTGATGTCGCGCAAGGCGTAGAGCTTGCCGTCAGCGGGCGCCAGCCCGGACCCGGCCGCGCAAATCACCGCACCCACCGACTTCAGCTGCGCGTAGAACTCGTCGTTCGACAGCTTGGCGCGCCATCCGGGGATCGACTCGAGCTTGTCGAGCGTGCCGCCGGTGTGGCCGAGCCCCCGGCCGGAGAGCTGCGGCACAGCGACGCCGAACGACGCGACGAGCGGCGCGAGCGGCAGGGTGATCTTGTCACCGACACCACCGGTCGAATGCTTGTCGGTGGTCGGCTTGCCGAGTCCGTCGAAGGAGAGGGTCTCCCCGGTGGCGATCATCGCGAGGGTGAGGTCGCGGATCTCGGTGCGTTCCATACCGTTGAGGAAGATCGCCATGGTCATGGCCGACATCTGCTCATCGGCGACGTAGCCACGGGTGTACGCATCGACGAGCCAGGTGATCTGCTCAGTCGTCAGCACCCCTTTGTCTCGCTTGGTGCGGATGAGGTCGACGACGTCGAAGGGTTCTACGGCCATGGTGTTTCTCCTTGCGATTTCGATACGGCCCGCGGCCTGCTCAATCAGCGGCTTTGTACGCCTCGAGCGTGCGCGGCCCGAACGCGTCGGGGATGACCTCGTCGATGGTCCTGATGCCGGAGACCGTCTCGAGCAGCATCCCCTCGGCGGAGTGCTCGAAGAGCAGCTGGCGGCAGCGCCCGCAGGGCATGAGGGCATTGCCGTGGCCGTCGACGCAGGTGAACGCGACCAGTTTGCCGCCGCCCGTCATGTGCAGCGACGACACCAGCGCGCACTCCGCACAGAGGGTGAGTCCGTACGACGCGTTCTCGACGTTGGCGCCCGAGATCACGCGCCCGTCGTCGACGATGGCCGCAACCCCCACGGGGAAGTTGGAGTACGGAACGTAGGCGTGATTGAGGGCCTCCTTGGCAACCCCGCGGAGGGCATCCCAGTCGGCCTCGGTCTTGGGCAGGTAGTCGGTCATGATTTGATATACGGCTTTCCTGAGGCTGCGGGCCCGCGCACGTGTCCCACGAAGCCGGCGACCGCCAGGATCGTGACGACGTACGGAAGCATGAGCATGAACTCGCTCGGCACCGGGGAGCCGATCGCGCTCAACACGCCCTGCAGGTTCGACGCGAAGCCGAACAGGAGCGCCGCCATGGTCGCTCTGATGGGATCCCAGCGCCCGAAGATGACGGCGGCCAGGGCGATGAAGCCGGCGCCCGCGGTCATCTCCTTGTTGAAGGCTCCCACCGAACCGAGCGTGAAGTACGCACCACCGAGACCGGCGATGGCACCGGCGAGCGACACATTCCAGAACCGGGTGCTGTTGACGTTGATGCCCACGGTGTCGGCGGCCTGCGGGTGCTCACCGACGGAACGGAGGCGCAGACCCCACCGCGTCTTGAAGAGGGCGAACCAGACGACGGCCACAGCCACATACATGATGTAGACGATGATCGTCTGCCTGAACAGAACCGGCCCGAGGATCGGTATTTCACTGAGCAGCGGGATCGGCAGTCGGGGGAATCGCGGCGGGCTGTTGAGCAGTGCAGCGTTCGGCGCGAGCACCTTGGAGAACAGGAAGCTCGTGAGACCGACCACGAGCACGTTGAGCACGACGCCGACGATCACCTGATCGACGAAGTACTTGATCGAGAACGCCGCAAGCACGAAGGCAACGAGCACGCCCGCGACCACCGCGGCGAGCAGTCCGAGGAGCGGTCCGAAGAACGCGTCCTTGATCACGGATGCCACGACCGCCGAGACGAACGCCCCTGCGAGCAACTGGCCCTCGATCGCCACGTTGACCACACCGACGCGCTCGGAGATGACTCCGCCGAGCGCACCGAAGATCAGCGGAACACTCAGGCCGACGGCCCCGACGAGCAGACCCGGGATCGGGATGAGCGCCCCGGCCGCAGCCCAGGTGAGGAATCCGATCACGAACAGCACCGCGAAGATGCTGACCAGCCACAGTGGCGTGCGTCGAGCGCGCCAGGTGAACCAGAACGCCACCGCGGTGATGGCAACCATCAGCACGGTGATGCTGATGCTCACCACCTGCACGTCGGCAGGAATCACGGGCAGCTGGATGAGGTCGCTCTCGGTGGAGAGCCGGTAGGTCGTCGTTCCCGTGCGGCCGAACACGATCAGGAGCAGGAAGGCGAGCACCGAGAAGATCCCGAATGCGACGGGCGCCTTCCAGTTGCGCACGACCGCGGTCTCGAGAGCGGCCCTCGGGGTCGAGGGCACGGGCACCTGGGCTGCTGTTGTCGAGGTCATTCGGCCACCGCCTTGGTCGCAGCGAGCTTCGCGGCACGCTTCGATGTGCTGCCCGGTACGGGCAGTCTGAAGATCGCCCGCACGAGAGGCGGCGCAGCGATGAAGAGCACGATGAGCGACTGGACGACGAGAACGATGTCGATCGGGATGCCCTGTGCCGCCTGCATCGAGTATCCGCCGGCTTTCAACGCACCGAACAGCACCCCGGCGATGAACACTCCCACGGGCTTGGAGCGCCCGAGCAGCGCCACCGTGATCGCGTCGAATCCGATGCCCGCATCGATTCCGCCGGTGAAGCCGGTTGTCACCGTGCCGAGCACCTGCGAGACGCCGGCGAGTCCGACGAGTGCGCCTGAGATGAGCATCGCGTAGAGGTAGACGTTCTTCACGCTGATACCGGCGACGAGAGCGGCGTTGGGGTTGGCACCCACCGCCCGGAACTTGAAGCCGAGGCTCGACCTGTTGATGAGGTACCAGACGAACACGGTGGCGATGATTGCAAAGACGAAGCCCAGGTGGAGGTTGTACGACGGGCCGAGGATCTTCGGGAAGATGGCCGTCTCCAGCATCGCGGGTGATTTCGGATTGCTCGACCCCGGCGCCTGCAGCGCTCCGGGCGTGTGGAGCAGGAACGAGATCAGATAGAACCCGACGTAGTTGAGCATGATCGTCACGATCACCTCGTGCGCGCCGGTGCGGGCCTTGAGCAGGCCGGCGATTCCACCCCAGATCGCGCCGGCGAGCATCCCGAGCACCACCGCGACGATGAGGTGGATGCCGAACGGCAGCGGCCAGGCGAAGCCCACGTACCCGGCGGCACCGGCCGCGACCAGCATCTGTCCACGCCCACCGATGTTGAACAGTCCGGCACGGAAACCGACCGCGACACCCAAACCGGCCGCGATGAGCGGGGTGGCGAAGGTCAGCGTCTCGGTGAAGGGCTTGATGCCCTTGGCGAAGCCGTCCACCCGGAAGTTGTAGATCGAGCCCTGGAACAGTGCGCTGTAGGCACCCGCCACGGCATCCCAGATCGCCTTGAAGGTGTCGCCGGGGCGCGAGAAGAAGTACCCCGAGGCCTGCTGCACCCCCTCGTCGGTGAGCACGATGAGAATGGCGCTGGCGACCAGGGCGAGCACCACGGCCAGCACCGAGATGACGGCACTGCCACCCATGATGTCGCGGAGCACCTGCTGGGCGCGCGACGGCGGCTCCACCTCGTTGGGCAACTGGCCGGGGGCCAGGTTGGTTGTGGTCGTCATGCCGCAGCTCCTGCCTGGGCCGGGGTCTCCCCGGCCATCATGAGTCCAAGTACGTCGCGCGGTGTATCGCCGGGAACGATCCCGACGATGCCTCCGCGGTACATCACCGCGATCCGGTCCGCGAGCGCGACGACCTCGTCGAGTTCGGTGGAGACCACGATCACCGGCACGCCGGCATCCCTGGCCTGGATGATCCTGGTGTGCACGAACTCGATGGATCCGACGTCGAGTCCGCGGGTCGGCTGGGCGGCGACGAACAGCTTGAGATCGCGGCTCAGCTCGCGCGCGAGCACGACTTTCTGCTGGTTGCCGCCCGACAGCTTGCCGACCGGCGTGTTGATCGACTGCGTGCGAACGTCGAACTCGGCGACCTTGGCCGTCGCGAACTCGGCCAGGTACTTCAGCTGCAGAGTACCCGCCTTGACGAACGGTGGCTGGGTCGCGCGGTCGAGCATGAGGTTCTCGGAGATGGTGAACTCCGCGATGAGGCCGTCTTCGGTGCGATCCTCGGGAACGAACCCGACGCCGGCATCGAGCGTCTTGCGCACGGAGAGCTCGCGAAGCGAGACGCCGTGCAGGTGCATGTTGCCGGTGATCCGGTGCTGCAGACCCATGATCGCCTCGGTGAGCTCGGTCTGGCCGTTGCCCTGAACCCCGGCGATGGCGAGAACCTCGCCCTCGTGCACCTCGAAGCTGACGTTGTTGACGACCAACTGGTTGCGCTGGTCGATGACCGACAGGTTCTCCACCACGAGCGCTGTCGCCCCTGGATGCGCCGGGCCCTTGTGGATCATCAGGTCGACCGCGCGGCCCACCATCAGCGACGCGAGCTCCTCGTTGGTCGCCGTCGGAGAGGCCTCGCCGACCACCTTGCCCAAACGGATGACCGTGATGCGGTCCGCGACCTCGCGCACCTCCCGCAGCTTGTGGGTGATGAACACGATGGAGGTTCCCGACGCCTTGAGCTGGCGCATGATGACCATGAGCTCGTCGGTCTCCTGGGGGGTGAGCACTGCGGTGGGCTCGTCGAACACGAGCACCTTCGCGTCGCGCGACAGCGACTTGATGATCTCGACTCGTTGCTGCACGCCGACCGGCAGATCCTCGACGAGGGCGTCGGGGTCGATATCGAACCCGAATCGCGCTGAGATCTCGCGGACCTTCTGGCGCGCACCGGCAAGGTCGAGACGGCCACCGAACTTCGTCTCCTCGTGGCCGAGCATGACGTTCTCGGCGACGGTGAATACGGGGATGAGCATGAAGTGCTGGTGAACCATTCCGATGCCCGCGTTCATCGCGTCACCGGGACCGGCGAAGTGCTGAACCTCATCGTCCAGCAGGATCTCGCCCTCGTCGGCCTGGTACAGCCCGTAGAGCACATTCATCAGTGTGGACTTGCCGGCGCCGTTCTCGCCCAGCAGTGCGTGGATCTCGCCCGGTTCGACCGTGAGGTCAATGTGGTCGTTTGCGACCAGCGAACCGAACCTCTTCGTGATCCCGCGAAGTTCTAGCTTCATGTCGTCCAATCTAACGCGGCGGCTCTGCCGATGGTGCTGTCAAGTTAAGAAGGTCGGGGAGACCAGCTGAGGCAGCTGGCCTCCCCGACCGGGGTACTACTGGTGACTAGCCGAGGTAGCTGGCCACCGGGATGCTGCCGTCGATGATGCCGGCCTTGATCTTGTCGAGCTCACCCTGCAGGTCGGGCGAAACCTTCGAGTCGAAGTTGTGGAACGGTGCGATACCGACTCCATCGTTCTCCAGGGTTCCGACGTAAGGGGCGTTCGAGAAGTCGCCACCGGCCGCGCCGGTCACCACGTCGAACGTCGCCTGCTTGATGCCCTTGAGGATCGAGGTCAGGATGATGTCGGCGGTCGACGGGTCGGTCACGAACAGGTCAGCGTCAACACCGACGAGGGCGATGTCCTTGCCCGAGTCGGCGATGGCCGCGACGGCGCTCTGGTAGATCGGTCCACCGACAGGCAGCAGTACATCTGCACCCTGGTCGATGAAGTTCTGAGCGGTGCTCTTGGCGACGTCGTTGGCCTCGAAGCCACCGGTCATGGTGGCGGTGTCGGGGCTGGCCGGGTCGAAACCGAGGACGGTGACGGACTTGCCCATCGCCTGGTTGTAGTAGGCAACACCCTGAGCGAAGCCATCCATGAAGATCGTGACGGTGGGGAAGTTCATGCCACCCCAGGTCGCGACGATTCCGGACTTCGAGTAGCTCGCAGCGGCGTAGCCGGCGAGGAACGCGGCCTGAGCCGTGTTGAACACGATCGGCTTCGTGTTGTCGAAGTCGGGCGTGCCGTTGAAGTCGGCGTCTGCTGCGTCATCGATCAGCGCGAACTGGATGTCGGGGTTGGCCTCAGCCGCCGTCAGGGTCGCAGCGGAGAGCGCGAAGCCAACGGTGAAGATGAGCGTGCAGCCCTGCGACACGAGGCTGTCGATGTTCGGTGCGTAGTCGGTCTCGGAAGCGGACTCGACGGTGATCGGCGTGACGCCGAGCGAGTCGGCCGCCTCGGTGAGGCCCTCGTAGCCGAGCTGGTTGAACGACTTGTCGTCGAAACCGCCGGAGTCGGAGACCATGCAGGGAACGAAATCGCTGGGAGCGGCGGTCTCGCCGCCAGTTTCGGGTGCTGCTGCACAACCGGCGAGAACGAGCGCGCTCGTACCGATCAGTGCGATACCGCTGAGTACGCGGCCGCGAGAGGTGATTCTCAAGGTGTCCTCCAAGATGCTGCCCGCCAGGAAGTGACGGGACATAGTGCACTACACGTTACCGAATGTTACGAATCACGCATCAGCCAAACCGAGGCTGACGCACAAAGGTTACAAACTCGCGATACCTGGGAAATCAGCGGGAAATGTTCAGTACATTTCGGGGCGGACCGCACCGGTTAGAGCACGTCGTCCCGGCCGGACACCTTGAGGGCATCCACGACTGACTTGACTCGTTGGGCGTTGGCCGTCGTGGTCACGAGCAGGGCATCCGGGGTGTCGACGACGACGATATCGGTCACTCCGATGAGCGAGATGAGCCGACCGCTCTGACTGATCACGACGCCCGTGGACGAGTCGGCGAGTACGCGCGCGTTCTCCCCGAGGATCGCGAGATCGCTCTTGCGCCCGCCGGCGTGAAGCTTGGCGATCGAGGCGAAGTCGCCGACATCATCCCAGTCGAAGTCGCCCGGGATGACAACGAGCTTGCCTGACGCTGCGGCAGGCTCGGCAACCGTGTAGTCGATTGCGATCTTGGGCAGGGACGGCCACACCTTGTCGACGACCGCGCCACGGCGAGGCGTGTCCCAGGCGGTAGCGAGCTCCGTCAGCCCCTCCAGGAGCCGCGGGTTCGACTCCCCCAGCTGCGCCAGCAGCACGTCGGCGCGGGCGATGAACATGCCGCCGTTCCACAGATGGTTGCCATCGGCGACGTACTTCTCGGCGGTGGCAAGATCGGGCTTCTCAACGAAGGACTCGACCGCGACAGCGTGCGGCGCGCCATCGATGGCCAACGGCCCGGCGCAGTGGATGTACCCGAACCCGATCGCGGGTTCGGTGGGGGTGATGCCGATGGTCGCGATGTAGCCGGCCCTGGCGGCCGCAACACCCTCCTCGACCGCGCGACGGAAGCCTCTGACATCCGTGATCACGTGGTCGGCCGCGAATGAGCCGATGATGACGTCGGGTTCACGGGTAACCAGAATCGCCGCCGCCAGCCCGATCGCCGCTGAGGAGTCCTTCGGCTCACTCTCGAGCACAACGTTGGGATCGGTGAGATCGGGCAACTGAGCCTCCACGGCTGCGCGGTGAGCGCGGCCGGTCACGACCATGATGCGGTCGCTGCCCGACAGTGGTGCGAGCCGGTCCCAGGTGTCGCGCAGCAGGGTCTGCCCTGACCCGGTGAGGTCGTGCAGGAACTTCGGTGCATCGGCACGCGAGAGTGGCCAGAGGCGTGATCCGATGCCTCCCGCGGGGATGACGCTGTAGAACCCCGGCACGCTCGCTGCGGATCGACTCATGCCTCAAACATAGACTTAAGGGGACATTCACCTGCCGGTCACGTCGTTCCCGGCGGTCCCGTCACGTCACCTTGGCATCGTGACAGTCATGCGAGTTGTGGTTGTCAGTGAGAGCTTCCTCCCCACCACCAACGGCGTCACCACCAGCGTGCGGAAGGTGCTCGATCACCTCGCCGCCGAGGGACACGAGGCGATAGTCATCGTTCCCACGGCTGGCGCTCCCGCGACCTACGCGGGATTCCGAGTGCACGAGGTGCCGGCAATCGCCTACCGCCAGTTCCCGGTCGGCCTGCCTCACCCGATGGTGCAGAAGCTGATCGCTGACTTCAAGCCCGACGTCGTGCACGCGGCGTCCCCCTTCCTGCTCGGGGCACAGGCGATCGCCGCAGCGGGCCGGCTCGGCATCGCGAGCGTCGCCATCTTCCAGACGGATGTCGCCGGCTACGCCCGCAGGAACCGCCTGGGCGCCGCGACCCGCTTCGCGTGGCGCATCGTTCGGTGGATCCACGAGGGCGCCGACCTGACTCTCGTGCCGTCGAGCGCATCGATGGCCGACCTCGAGGGTGCCGGCGTGCAGCGGCTCGCCCGCTGGGGCCGCGGCGTCGACCTCGATACCTACCACCCGCGCAATCGCACCGCTCCGGGAGTTCGTCGGCTGCGCGAACGGCTGGCTCCGCACGGCGAGACCGTCGTGGGGTACGTGGGCCGGTTGGCCCCGGAGAAGCAGGTGGAGCGGATGAGCGCGCTGCGGGGGCTCGGCGGCATCCGTCTCGCCCTCGTCGGCAGCGGCCCGTCGCTCGGATCGATCAAGCGCGAACTGAGCGGGATGCCGGTGACCTACCTCGGGCCGCTGTCGGGCCCGGACCTGGCCGCCGCGTACGCCAGTTTCGATGTGTTCCTGCACACGGGAACGGAAGAGACCTTCGGCCAGACCGTGCAGGAGGCTCACGCATCCGGGCTTCCGGTCGTGGCCCCACGAGCGGGCGGGCCGATCGACCTCATCGACCACGGCACGACCGGCTACCTCTATGACCCCGAGGATGCCGCGACCCTGCGCCCCTACGTCGAAGCCCTCACCCTCGACCCAGAGCTGCGCTCACGCATGGGGGAAGCCGGTCGGCGCAGCGTGCTGGGCAAGACCTGGCACGGGGTGTGCAGCGACCTCGTCGGGTACTACGAGCAGGCGATCGCGTCGCGGGTCGTAGTTGCGGGCTAGCTGACGCCTCGCGTCCGCGGGAAATCGCAGGAATATCTCGAAATCGAGCTATCTTTCAGCGTGACTGGACAGTTGACCCCGAAACACAGTCATAGACTGAATGAGGTCCGGCTACGGGCCGTTCGTCGGTCGCCTCGACGCGACCACTTCAGCCAAGCAAGGAGGGGTCGCTCGTGCCAGAGAAGTCGGCGAGTACCCTGGCGAGCGAACCGCCCGCCACACCAGTGATCAGAAACCCGAAACGTCCAGCGGGAACGCTGTACCGGGGCCGCGAAGGCATGTGGGGCTGGGTTCTCCACCGCATCACAGGCACCGCGATCTACTTCTTCCTGCTCGTGCACATTCTCGATACCTCGCTGGTGCGGTTGAGCCCCGAGGCCTACAACGCGGTGATCAACACGTACAAGACGCCCATCATGGGACTCGGTGAGATCGCCCTTGTGGCGGCGATCGGCCTGCATGCGCTCAACGGGCTGCGGATCATCCTGATCGACTTCTCCAGCTGGGGCACCAAGCACCAGCGCCTCATGTTCTGGATCGTCGTCGGCCTGTGGCTCGTGCTGCTGGCAGGCTTCGTTCCCCGCCAGCTGATGCACATCTTCGGAGGTGCCGCATGAGCGTGATCGACGCACCCCGCAGCAAGGCAGCCCCGAAGCGCCGCGGCATCAACTGGGAGAAGTGGGGCTGGATCTACATGCGCGCGAGCGGTGTCGTGCTCGTCGTGCTGATCTTCGGCCACCTGTTCGTGAACCTCGTTGCCGGTGAAGGCGTCAAGGCCATCGACTTCGCCTTCGTCGCCGGCAAGTGGGCCGACCCGTTCTGGGTCGTCTGGGACACCCTGCTGCTCTGGCTCGCCCTCATCCACGGCGGCAACGGCATGCGCACCCTCGTCAACGACTACGCCAACAACACGACAGTGCGGAGGATCCTGCTTGCGGGAATCTTCGCATCCACTGCAATCCTCATCATCCTGGGAACCCTTGTGATCTACACGTTCGACCCCTGTCCTGTCGGCGCAGCGCCCGAGCTGCTCCCGAGCTTCTGCCCGGTGCCCTAGTGGCCGACCAGATCGCAGACGGCACCGTCATCGACGGTGTCCACTACCACCAGCACGAGATCATCATCGTCGGCGCCGGCGGTGCCGGGATGCGCGCAGCAATCGAGGCCGGACCTCATGCCTCCACGGCCGTGATCTCCAAGCTCTACCCCACCCGCTCGCACACGGGTGCGGCGCAGGGCGGCATGGCCGCAGCGCTCGCCAACGTGGAGGAGGACAACTGGGAGTGGCACACCTACGACACCGTCAAGGGTGGCGACTACCTCGTCGACCAGGATGCCGCTGAGATCCTCGCGAAGGAGGCCATCGACGCGGTCATCGACCTCGAGAACATGGGCCTGCCGTTCAACCGCACGCCCGACGGCAAGATCGATCAGCGCCGCTTCGGTGGCCACACCCGTGAGCACGGCAAGGCGCCGGTGCGTCGTGCGTGCTACGCCGCCGACCGCACGGGTCACATGATCCTTCAGACCCTGTACCAGAACTGCGTCAAGCTCGGCATCAACTTCTTCAACGAGTTCTACGTGCTCGACCTCGTGATGACCAAGGTCGACGGCAAGGACCAGCCCTCGGGCGTCGTCGCCTACGAGTTGGCGACTGGCGAGCTGCACGTCTTCCAGGGCAAGGCGATCATCTTCGCCACCGGTGGCTTCGGCAAGATCTACAAGACCACCTCCAACGCCCACACCCTCACCGGTGACGGCGTGGGAATCATCTGGCGCAAGGGTCTACCGCTCGAGGACATGGAGTTCTATCAGTTCCACCCAACCGGACTCGCGGGCCTCGGCATCCTGCTCTCCGAGGCGGCCCGCGGCGAGGGCGCGATCCTGCGCAACGCCTCCGGCGAGCGCTTCATGGAGCGCTACACCCCGACCCTGAAAGACCTCGCGCCGCGCGACATCGTCGCCCGTTCGATGGCTCTCGAGGTGCGCGAAGGCCGCGGTGCCGGTCCCGACAAGGATTACCTGTACCTCGACATCACCCACCTCGAGCCAGCCGTCATCGACGAGAAGCTGCCAGACATCACCGAGTTCGCCCGCACCTACCTCGGTGTGGAGCCGTACACGGAGCCCGTGCCGGTGCTGCCGACGGCGCACTACGCGATGGGTGGCATCCCGACCAACGTCAGTGCCGAGGTACTGCGCACCAACACCGAGGTCGTGCCCGGCCTCTACGCGGCCGGTGAGTGCGCCTGCGTTTCGGTGCACGGGTCGAACCGCCTGGGCACCAACTCGCTTCTCGACATCAACGTCTTCGGCAAGCGTGCCGGCAAGAACGCGGTCGAGTACGTGAAGAAGACCAAGCAGTTCACTCCCCTGCCGGAGAACCCGGCGGCGGGTGTGCAGAAGATCCTCGACATGGTGCGCAGCGGGGATGGCAGCGAGCGTGTCGCCGTCATCCGCAAGGAGCTGCAGGACTCCATGGACCGCAACGCGCAGATCTTCCGCACCGACGAGAGCCTCGAAGAGGTCACCAAGCTCATCGAGACGCTGCGCGGCCGGTACAAGAACATCCAGCTGCAGGACAAGGGCAAGCGCTTCAACACCGACCTGCTCGAGGCGGTCGAGCTGGGCTTCCTGCTCGACCTCGCCGAGGTGCTCGTCTACTCGGCGCGCAGCCGCAAGGAGAGTCGTGGCGGTCACATGCGCGAGGACTACCCGGACCGGGATGACAAGAACTTCCTCGTGCACACCATGGCCTACCTGGTCGGCGACCCCGAATCCAAGGAGGCGGGCGACCACATCAAGATCGACTGGAAGCCGGTCGTGATCACGAACTACCCACCGATGGAGCGCAAGTACTGACATGAGCACCGCAGCCGTTATGGAGAACCAGCCGCACGTGCCCGAGGTCATCCCGACCTTCACGGCGACCCTGATCATCCGTCGCTTCGATCCTGAGGTGGATGACGAACCGCGCTGGCAGGACTTCGACGTCGAGCTGCGCGGCACCGACCGCGTGCTCGACGCGCTTCACAAGATCAAGTGGGAGCAGGACGGGTCGCTCACGTTCCGTCGCTCGTGCGCGCACGGCGTCTGTGGATCGGACGCGATGCGCATCAACGGTCGCAACCGCCTGGCCTGCAAAACCCTCATCAAGGACCTCGACATCTCCAAGCCCATCTACGTGGAGGCCATCAAGGGTCTGCCGCTGGAGAAGGACCTCATCGTCGACATGGAGCCGTTCTTCGAGAGCTACCGCTCGATCAACCCGTTCCTCATGGCGTCGGGCTCGCCCGACAAGGAGCGCAAGCAGAGCCCCGTGGAGCGCGCGCGCTTCGACGACACCACCAAGTGCATCCTGTGCGCCGCGTGCACCTCGAGCTGCCCGGTGTTCTGGACCGACGGCCAGTACTTCGGCCCGGCCGCCATCGTCAACGCGCACCGCTTCATCTTCGACTCGCGCGACGAGGGCGCCCAGGTGCGCCTCGACATCCTCAACGACAAGGAGGGGGTGTGGCGCTGCCGCACGACGTTCAACTGCTCCGAGGCCTGCCCCCGCGGCATCCAGGTGACGCAGGCGATCGCCGAGGTGAAGATGGCCGTGCTGCGGGGTAAGCCCTAACTGCTCCCGGAATCCCGCGCGCCGGCCGCCGTGGTCGCCGCGAGGGCGCGTGAGGCGCGGGCCTGCGCCTCCTTGAGCGTGACGGTTCTGAGCTCGGCACGCACGTCGGCGAGGGCTGCCGGCGCCATCGAGAGCGTCGTGCATCCGAGACCCACCAGCACGACGGCGAGCTTCGGGTCGGCGGCGGCCTCGCCGCAGACGCCCACGGGCTTGCCCGCAGCGGCGCCTGCATCCCCGAGCATCTTCACGAGCCTCAGCACGGCCGGATGCCACGGGTCCTGGTACGAGGCAACCGAGCCGAGCATGCGGTCCGCCGCCAACGTGTACTGGGTCAGGTCGTTGGTGCCGATGGACACGAAGTCGCTCACCTCGGCCACCTGGTCGGCCACCACAGCCAGCGACGGCACCTCGGCCATCACACCCACGGTCTTGAGACCGAGCTTCTTGCCGTAGTCGACGAACCACGTGGTCTCCTCGGCGTCGGAGACCATCGGCGCCATCACCCAGAGATCGGCCGTCGTCGCCGCCTGAGCGATGACGAGCGCCTGCAGTTGATCGGCGAGGATCTGCTGGTTCGCGCGCAGCGCCCGAAGGCCGCGCATGCCGAGGGCCGGGTTCTCCTCGTGGGCGTCGTTGAGGAAGCTCAGCGGCTTGTCGGCTCCCGCGTCGAGCGCGCGCACGACGACCTTCTTGCCGGGGAAGTGCTGGAGCAGGTCGATGTACTGACGGGCCTGCTCGGCCACGGTCGGAGCGGTCGGCGAGTCGAGGAACAGGAACTCGGTGCGCAACAGACCCACCCCCTCCGCGCCGAGCGCGACGGCCGCCTCGGCGTCCTTCGGCGCGCCGAGGTTGGCCAGCAGCGGAATTGTGGTCCCGTCGGCCAGGACGCCATCCGTGATCGGAGCTTTCGTCGCCGCCGCGCGCCCGGCGATGCGGGCCTCGGCGGCGGCGATGGCCGCGGGGGTCGGATCGGTCGCGATGACGCCGGTTGCGGCATCCGCGATCACGACGGTGCCGTCGGTGAGGTCGAGTGCGCCGGTCACGCCGACGATCGCGACGATCGACTTCGAGCGCGCGAGGATCGCGGTGTGGCTGGTCGGCCCGCCGTCGCGGGTGATGAGGGCGAGCACCTTGTCGAGCTCGAGCAGGGCGGTGTCTGCCGGCGCGAGATCGGGGGCGACGAGGATGAACGGGGCGTCACTGGTGGGCACGCCCGGCGCGGGTACACCCCGCAGGTGGGCGATGATGCGCTGGCTCACGTCTGCGAGGTCGGATGCCCGTTCGGCCAGGTAACCGCCCATGGCGGTGAGCTGCTCCTGGAACGACGCGAACGCCTCGAAGACGGCGCGCTCCCCCGAGGTTCCCGACTCGATGCGCGCCTTGACGTCGTCGGTGAGCGTGGGGTCCTGCGCCATCATGGATGCCGCCTCCAGCACCGCCTGCGCCTCGCCACCGGCCTTGGCGCCCTTCGCGGCCAACTCCTCGGCCACGACGGCGAGGGACTTGTCTACCCGGGCGTACTCCGCGGCCGGGTCGCCCGCGTGCGGTCCGGCGACCGGCTCGGGTAGCGGGTCGGGCATTCTCAGAATCGGGCCGATCGCGATACCGCGTCCGACCCCAACACCATGCAGCTCCATGTGTGTCAAGGTCCTCTCGAGAAATAAGTTGCCCGTCGTCACTCTAGCTACGCTGGGGCCATGACGGTGAGGGAGCGGTTCGCTGCTGTGGTCGCGCGAGTGCAGGCTCTCAAGCCGGTGCGCGTGTTCGACCGCTACGCGAGGAGCCGTGGTCCCCTGCTCTCGGCCGGACTGTCGTATCAGGCGATCTTCGCCGTGTTCGGCGGAATCTGGGTGGTGTTCGCGATCGCTGGCGCCGTGATCGCGTCGCGACCCACTCTGCAACGGGCACTGTTCGATCTCATCGAGACGAGCATCCCGGGCCTCATCGATGACGGCAGCGGCACCGGCGCGATCGACGTCGAGAACCTGTTCTCGGCGGGCATCTTCGGCTGGACGGGCGTGATCGCCGCTGGCGTGCTGCTGTTCACCGCCCTCGGGTGGCTGGCGTCGGGTCGCGACGCCGTGCGCGCGATGTTCGGTCTGCCCGTAGCGGCGACCAACCCGGTGCTGCTCAAGCTGAAAGACCTCGGACTCGCGGTCGGGTTCGGTCTGGTCATCGTGGTGTCGGCCGTGCTGACCGTGCTTGCGACGTCGTTCCTGGGCGGCGTCTTCGACTGGCTGGGCGTCGACCAGCGATCGGATGCCCCAGCCCTCGCCATCCGCGCCGCAGTTCTGCTCATCGTGCTCGGCCTCGACACCCTCGTGCTCGGCACCTTCTACCGGGTGGTCTCGGGTATCGCCATCCCGTTCCGCCTGCTCGCGCAGGGAACACTTCTGGCTGCACTGGCCCTGGGCGTGCTCAAGGTTCTCGGCACGAGCCTGCTCGGCGGCGCGACCAGCAACCCGCTGCTGGCGTCATTCGCGGTGATCATCGGTCTGCTGCTGTGGTTCAACCTGGTCTGCCAGGTGATTCTGATCGGGGCCGCGTGGATCGCCGTGAGCGCGGATGACGCGGGGGTCGACCTCACCGGCAAGAAGAAGCGGGGCACGGCCAAACAGTCGGCCGCGAAGGCTGTCGTAGCCCCCCAGTAGTGTCGACGCATGGTTCTTCGCATCGCGTCCGTCAACACGAACGGCGTTCGCGCCGCCTACCGCAAGGGCATGGGCGACTGGCTTGCGGCGCGCAACGTCGACATCCTCGCGCTGCAGGAGGTGAGGGCATCCACCGAGGATCTCGAGCAGCTGCTCGGGTCGGAGTGGGACATTCTGCACGACGCCGCCACCGCGAAGGGGCGCGCCGGGGTTGCCCTGGCATCGCGACGCAAGGCGAGCATTCACCGTGTTGCGCTCGGGGCCGATGACTTCGACAGCGCCGGCCGCTGGATCGAGGCCGACTACGAGGTCGGCGATCAGATCATCACAGTCGTCAGCACGTACGTGCACTCGGGCGAGGTCGACAGCCCCAAGCAGGTGGAGAAGTACACCTTCCTCGACGCCATGACCGAGCGGATGCCGCAGCTCGTCGCCCACAGTCCGCTGGCGGTGCTCATTGGCGACCTGAACGTCGGCCACCGCGAGTTGGACATCAGGAACTGGAAGGGCAACCGCAAGAACGCCGGGTTCCTGCCCCAGGAACGCGCGTACTTCGACCGCTTCTTCGGTCCGGCGGGCGAGCCGGTCGAGGGCGTCGACGGCTCGGTCGGCCCGGGGCTCGGTTGGGTGGATGTCGGACGCCGCTGGGCGGGCGAAGTCGACGGGCCGTACACGTGGTGGTCGAACCGCGGCCAGGCCTTCGACACCGACACCGGCTGGCGCATCGACTACCACGTCGCCACCCCTGCGCTGGCCGACACCGTCACCGCCTACAGCGTGGACCGTGCGGCCGCCTACGACCAGCGCTGGAGCGACCACGCGCCGGTGGTCGTGGACTACGACGTGTAGCTGGTTTGAGTAGCGGCCTGTAGGTGGGTTGAGTAGCGGCGCAGCCGCGTATCGAAACCCTGGTCTCGATACGGCCTGCGGCCTACTCGACCGGCCCGGTCTGAAAGACTAGGGGCGTGACCACCAAGCCCCGTCTCTTCTCCGGTATGCAGCCCTCCGCCGAGTCCCTCCACCTCGGCAACTACATGGGTGCGCTGCTGCAGTGGCGGGACATGCAGCTCACCCACGACGCGGTGTTCTGCGTCGTCGACCTGCACGCGATCACCGTGCCGCAGGATCCCGCGCTGCTGAGGCAGCAGACGCGGCGCACCGCCGCCCAGTACATCGCCGCGGGAATCGACCCGAGCGTCTCGACCCTGTTCGTGCAATCGCACGTGGCGGCGCATCCGCAGCTCGCCTGGGTGCTCAACACGATCACCGGATTCGGCGAGGCCGGGCGCATGATCCAGTTCAAGGACAAGTCGGCGAAGCAGGGTGCCGACTCGGCCTCTGTCGGGTTGTTCACCTACCCGATCCTGCAGGCGGCGGACATCCTGCTCTACGACGCCACAGTTGTGCCCGTGGGCGAGGATCAGCGCCAGCACATCGAGCTCACCCGCGACCTCGCGATGCGTTTCAACTCGCGATTCGGCGAGACGTTCGTGGTGCCGGAGGTGCAGATCCTCAAGGAGACCGCGAAGGTCTACGACCTGCAGGAGCCGGACTCCAAGATGAGCAAGTCGGCGGCCTCCGAGAACGGCGTGCTCTGGCTGCTCGACGAGCCGTCGAAGACCGCGAAGAAGATCAAGTCGGCAGTGACGGATGCCGAGCGCGAGATCCGCTTCGACCGCGCCGAGAAGGCGGGCGTCTCGAACCTGCTCACGATCCACTCAGTGCTCTCGGGACGCTCAGTCGCCGACCTCGAGGTCGAGTTCGAGGGTCGCGGCTACGGCGATCTCAAGACCGAGGTGGCCGACGTCGTCGTGTCGACGTTCGAGCCGATCCGCACGCGGGCGCTCGAACTGCTGGATGACCCGGCCGAACTCGACCGCATCCTCGCCGCCAACGCAGACCGCGCCGCCGAGATCGCCGACGCCACCCTCGCGAAGGTGTACGACCGCGTGGGATTCCTGCCACGCGCATGACCTCGGTAGTGCTCTTCGACCTGGATGACACGATCTTCGCCCATCGGTTAGCCGTCGACCGCGGCATCGCCTCGCACCTTGCGGCATCCGGGGTCACGACGGTCGACGCCGCAGAGATCGCGCGCTGGACCGAGTTGGAGGAGCACCACTACCACCGTTACCTGACCGGCGAGCTCGACTACCTCGGCCAGCGACGCGCTCGCGCCCGTGACTTCGCTGCGCCGTACGGTCTGCGGTTCACCCACGACAGCGAGGCGGAGGGCTGGTTCGAGGAGTATCTCGACCATTACCGCGCTGCGTGGTCGCTCTACGACGACACGCTGCCGTGCCTCGATGCCCTGGCGGGGCGCGGCGTGCGCCTCGGCATCATCACCAACGGCGAGGAGCACTTCCAGCTGCCGAAGCTCGAGCGCATGGGCCTCGCAGACCGGTTCGAGCACGTGATCGCCAGCGGCGCCCTCGGCATCACCAAGCCGGACCGTCGCATCTTCGAGTCCGCGTGCGAGGAGTTCGGGGTGGTCGTGTCCGATGCGCTGTATGTCGGGGATCGTCTGGCGACCGACGCGGTGGGGGCTCGCGACGCTGGCCTGCGCGGGGTGTGGCTGGTGCGGGACGGGGCTGCTTCGGTCGGCGAGATTGCGGCGGCGGAGGCATCCGGAGTCATGGTCATCACCTCGCTCGCGCAGCTGCCCGCCCTCGTCTGACGGGCCGACCTCGGCCCGTCTCGTGTCGATAACTCCTGCAATCGTGTTCTGAGCGCCTGCGCCAACAGCCAACGCGAGCGTTCACCTTGTTCGGAGTCCCCGAACTGCAGGAGTTATCAACCGAGAGGAGGTGGCTACCTGCGGCTGTCACGGTCTCCTGGTGGAGTCCAGCAGGTGCCGGATCGCATCCACGACCTCGTTCGTGCGGTGCATCGTGCGGTTATAGGCCGGTCTGAGGGACATGTATCCCAGCCGGGCCGCGTCGATGTCACGATCGCGATCACGCACGTGCAGCTCCCATCCATCGTGGGCGAGTCTGCTGTCGGCCTCCCAGATGAGGCGCCCCTCGACCACCCCATCGACTCGCCCGACTCCGGGGATGACGACCTGGATCTCCGAGCGCAGTCCCGCGTCTTCGAGGGCGGCGCGCAGAACCGTCTCCTGACCCGACTCACTGCGCGGGTCTATGCGAGCTCGGAGAAATTGGTGCCCGGACCCAAGCCCGGCGAATAGCTCAGCGATGCCGGCCTCGTCGACCTTGCCGAGGAAGAGTGCGTTCTCGATGGACGCGAGTGCCAGGTGGGGCGGACTGCATCTGACAGTCTGTGCGAGGGCGTCCACGACTCCCACGCTGACCTCGGAGCCGGCCTCAGGCTCGAGAAGAGCCGACCAATGAAGTTCAGTACCTGCGCGATTGGCGCGAGTCAGGTGATGGCGGCGGTCGTGTGGGCTACGAGCTCGGGAGAGCTCACGCGGAAGGTGGATGTGCGTGACATGGCTCTCGAAGCCGAATATCCCGAAAGCGCGCAGAGCCGTCACACAACCCAGTCGACCCCCAACCCGAACCGCCCGTAGGACGTGCAGGTCGGTCGACGGAAGGGCGTAGTGGTCGCGACGAACCCGAAGGAGAACTCCAGACCGCACACCCCCGGTGAGCATTCGCGACGTGGCCCCGATCGAGAACAGCTGCTCCCGCGACGCAACGGCCAACCCGAGTTCGCCGAACGCAGCACTCCATGTCACCTTACGAGTCTCGGAGCCGACGCCCGCCTACGGTGGCGTGACGGGCGTGCCGGTGGAGAGCTGCCCCTTGTCGATAACTCCTGCAATCGACAGTGAGAGGCGATGGATGGCACCGGTTCTCCGCGGCACCCTCTGACCTCCGGTACCAGCTCGCAGGAGTTAGCGACAACGGGCGGGCCGCGCGGCGGCGGCGGCGGTGCGGCCGCCCCGGGAATACTCGCGCCAGACCCGCGTTGGTACACTCGTAGGCAAGTAATACGTGCTCCGGGGTCGGTGAAAGTCCGAACCGGCGGTGATAGTCCGCGAGCCCGACCCGCAAGGGGAGGGTTGACCTGGTGGAACTCCGGGACCGACGGTAATGGTGTCGCAAGACATCTCAGTCCGGATGAGAGGCGCACGGGGTGTTCGGCGTTGCCGTGCACCAGGTCGTTCGACCACCCCCGGAGTCCGTCGTGAGCAGACGAGGACACCGGATGACCGCCCCAGGCGATGAGCGTTACGAGGCCGCCATGCGGCGCGCGCTCGAACTCGCCACCCGCGGACCGCTCGTCGGGGGCAACCCCCAGGTCGGCTGCGTCCTGCTCGACCCGGAGGGAACCATCGTCTCGGAGGGCTGGCACCACGGTGCCGGCACCCCGCACGCCGAGATCGACGCGCTCTCGAAGATCGACAGTGCGCGCGGCCTGACGGCGGTCGTGACCCTGGAGCCGTGCAACCACACCGGCCGAACCGGTCCGTGCAGCGAGGCACTCATCGCGGCGGGCGTCGCGAAGGTGGTCTATGCCGTGGCCGACCCCGGGCCCGTCGAGGGCGGCGGCGCCGAGCGACTGCGGGCCGCGGGCGTAGAGGTCGAGCAGGGTGTGCTCGCCGACGAGGCGACCGAGTTCCTCCTCCCCTGGCTGACGGCAACCCGTCGCCGCACGCCCTGGGTCACCGTCAAGTGGGCGTCCACCCTCGACGGTCGGGCGGCGGCCGCCGACGGTTCCAGCCAGTGGATCACCGGCCCCGAGTCGCGCGAGCGAGTGCATGAGCAGCGCGCGGCATCCGATGCGATCCTCGTGGGCACCGGCACGGTGCTCGCCGACGACCCCACGCTCACCGCGCGCACCGAGTCCGGCGAGCTGCGCGAGCACCAGCCGTTGCCCGTCGTGATCGGCGAGCGCGCGATTCCCGGCGACGCCCGGCTGTGGGAGCACCCCCGCGGCGTGCTCGAGTCGGGCACTCGCGACCTGCGCGAGGTCATGTCGTGGCTGTTCGAGCAGGGCGTGCGCCGCGCCTACGTCGAGGGCGGACCCACCCTCGCCAGCGCGATCGTGACCTCGGGTCTCGCCGACGAGTACCTGATCTACCTCGCCCCGAAGCTGCTCGGTGGTCCCCTGCTCGCGCTCGGCGACATCGGGGTCGGCACGATCGCCGATGCGCGCGAGCTTCACATCACCGCGGTCGAGCGGCTTGGCGACGACGTCCTCGTCACGGCGCGGCCGATCGCCGATCTCGAGTCTCGAGTCTCGAGTCTCGGGTCTCGGCAGGCTCGACCACCGAAGCTCGACCACCGAATCGAAAGGTAACCATGTTCACGGGAATCATTGAGGAGCTCGGCGAGGTCGTCGCCTGGGAGGGGCTCGGGGATGCCGCGCGCATCACCGTTCGCGCACCGATCGCGGTCTCCGACGCGCGCCACGGGGATTCCATCTCGGTCAGCGGTGTCTGCCTCACCGTGGTCGCGCAAGGCCCGGACTGGTTCACCACCGACGTCATGGCCGAGACGATCGCCATGAGCACCCTCGCGGGTATCGCGCCGGGAGACCGCGTCAACATCGAGCGCGCCGCCCAGGTCAATGATCGCCTCGGCGGCCACATCGTGCAGGGTCACATCGACGGCACATCGACGCTGCTCTCCATCGAGCAGGGCAGCGCCTGGCGCGTTCTGCGCTTCAGCCTCTCAGCGGATGCCGCACCCCTCGTCGCCCGCAAGGGCTCGATCGCCGTCGACGGGGTGTCGCTCACGGTGTCCGCGGTCGGGGACGACTGGTTCGAGGTGAGCCTGATCCCCGAAACGTTGGCGGTGACGACGCTCGGCCGCAAAGACGTGGGCGACCGCGTGAACATCGAGACGGACATCCTGGCCCGTCATGTGGCACGACTGATGCAGTTCGAAAGGAGCCAGTCATGAGCCTGGCAGACATCCCCGCGGCGATCGCCGCACTGGCACAGGGCCGGCCCGTGATCGTCGTCGACAATGAGAGCCGCGAGAACGAGGGCGATCTCATCATCGCCGCGCAGTATGCGACGCAGGAGAACCTGGCGTTCATGATCCGCTACAGCTCGGGCTTCATCTGCGCGCCGATGACCAATGAGTTGGCCGACCGGCTCGAGCTGCCCTACATGGTCATGGACAACCAAGACCCCCTGGGTACCGCGTACACCGTGACCGTGGATGCCGCGGACCGCCGCAGCACGGGCATCAGCGCGGGTGAGCGCGCCCACACGCTGCGCGTTCTCGCCGACGTGGACTCGACGCCCGCGAGCCTCAACCGACCGGGGCACATCCTCCCCCTCCGGGCAGTGAACGGCGGCGTGCGGCAACGCGCTGGGCACACCGAGGCGGCCATCGATCTGCTCAAGCTTGCAGGCCTGATCCCGGTGGGCGCCATCGGCGAGATCGTCACAGACGACGGCGGAATGATGCGCCTACCCGAACTCATCACGTTCGGCGAGCGGGAGAACGTGCCGGTCGTCACGATCGAGGCGCTCATCGAGTACCTGCAGGAATGGCACTGCGACACCGACGTGCCCATGCCCGTCGACATCCCCGAGACCTCCCGAGTGATCTTCGAAGTGGAGACGACGGTACCGACCGAGCACGGGCCGTTCCGCTTCCGTGCGTATCGCGACCGCCAGACCGGCGCCGACCACCTGGCGATCATCTCCGGCAACCCGACCAACGGCACCCTCGTGCGCGTGCACTCCGAGTGCCTCACGGGTGAGGTGTTCGACTCCGAGAAGTGCGAGTGCGGCCCCCAGTTGGATGCCGCGCTCGAACTCATCCAGCGCGACGGCGGAATCGTCATCTACATGCGCGGCCACGAGGGCAGGGGCATCGGCCTCATCAACAAGCTGAAGGCCTACCGCCTGCAGGAGGACGGCCTCGACACCCTTGACGCGAACCTCGCGCTCGGCTTCCCCGCAGACGGGCGCGATTACGGCGCCGCGGTCGCGATCCTCGATGACCTGGGCATCTCCGAGGTGAAGGTCATCACCAACAACCCCGAGAAGCTTCGCCAGCTCGGCGACCGCGGCATCACGATCGTCGAGCGTGTGCCGCTCGTCGTCGGGGTCGGGGAGTTCAACGAGAAGTACCTGGAAGCCAAGCGTGACCGGATGGGCCACGTGCTGCCCACCGACGACGTACTCGATGCGGCACTGACCGCCAACCGGAAGGACAACTGATATGAGCGGCGAAGGACATCCCGCACTCGACACCGACGGAACGGGGCTGAAGGTCACCATCGTCTCGGGACTGTGGCACCACGCGATCGCGGATGGGCTGCTGGCCGGCGCGCGGCGGGTGCTTGAGGCATCCGGAGCAGAAATCACCGAGGTGCAGGTTCCGGGCAGCTTCGAGCTGCCGGTCGCGAGCAAGGTCGCCCTCGACGCCGGGGCCGACGCGGTCGTCGCGCTCGGCGTGATCGTGCGTGGGGGAACGCCTCACTTCGAGTACGTCAGCGCCGCCGCCACTGACGGCCTCACCCGGGTCGCCCTCGACACGGGCAAGCCGGTCGGCTTCGGGGTGCTCACCCTCGACGACGAGCAGCAGGGCCTCGACCGCGCCGGCCTGCCCGGGTCGAAGGAGGACAAGGGCGCTGAGGCGGCCGAGGCGGCCCTTGCCACCGCGATCGTGCTGCGGAAGATCCGCGGCTGAGCCGACCCGCGCTAGTCTCGTGCGCATGAAGGCACTCATCGCGCTCGCCACGGCAGCCCTGCTGCTGACCGGATGCTCGGCGCAGCCGGTCGCGCCGAACTCCGACATCGCATCCCTGACCTTCCACCAGTACCAGGCCATCGAGAACTTCGACGACTCCGAGTACACCCAGGATGACCCCACCGAGGTCGCGCGCTTCGTGAGTCTGCTCGACGAGTTCGGCGTCGTGCCAGGTGTCACCGTCACTGCCGATCAGGACGAGTGCGCGGGCGGCCTGAGTTCGACGGTGCGAGTGGACTACAGCGGTGGCGAGAGCGCCGACATGTTCATCGCGAGCTGCGGCAAGCCCGACTACGACAGATTCAACCAGCAAGCCAACGAATTGTTCACCGAGTGGCGCATCGACGTGAGCGCCCAGTAGCGCGTAATCTGGCGCGGTGACCGCACCGACGCTTCCGCCCGCATTCACCCCGTTCGCCGAGCCCAAGCGCAAGGTGACGGCCGGGTGGATCGCCCTGTTCGCCACAGCCTGGTTCGGTATCTGGATGGCGCAGCTCACGCCCATCCAGCTGCTGCTGCCGCAGCAGATCGACGACCTGCTCAGCCCTGAGGACTGGACTCAGAGCGTCGTCGCCTTCGGAATCATCTCCGGAATCGCCGGCGCCTGCGCCCTGCTCGCCTATCCCATCACCGGTGCCCTCTCCGACCGCACCACCTCGCGGTTCGGGCGCCGGCGCCCGTGGATCTTCATCGGCACGCTCGTGTTCGCCGCGGCGCTCTTCCTGCTCGGCATCCAGACCACCATCGTCGGCATCGGCATCTTCTGGTCGCTCGCGCTCATCGGTTTCTGCATGCTCTCTGCTGCCCTCACGGCGACGATCTCCGACCAGGTTCCCGTCAACCAGCGCGGCTTCGTCTCGGGCTGGGTCTCGGCACCGCAGGCGGTCGGCACCGTGCTCGGCCTCGCGCTCGTCATCGGTTTGGCCCTGAACGCGCTCACCGGCTACGCCCTCATGTCGGTGCTGCTGATCGTGCTCGTGCTGCCGTTCCTGCTGGTGGTGCCCGACGAAGTGCTGCCCAAGGTGCTGCGCCCCCCGTTCACCGTCTCGGCCCTCGTGAAGGGGTTCTGGATCAACCCGATCGCGTTCCCCGACTTCGGCTGGACGCTGCTCAGCCGCATCCTCGTCAACATCGGCAACGCGCTCGGTACCACCTTGCTGCTGTACTTCATCATGTTCGGTCTGGGTCGCGTCGATACCGCTCAGGACGACCTGCTGGCGCTCACCGGCGTCTACCTCATCACGTTCATCATCGCCGCCCTCGGCTTCGGCAAACTCAGCGACGTGATCGGCCAGCGCAAGCCTTTCGTCTACGCCGCGGCCTACCTGCAGGGGCTCGCTGCCCTGATCATCGCGTTCGTTCCCGAGTTGACGATCACCTTCGTCGCCGCGGGGCTCCTCGGTCTCGGTTACGGATGCTTCATGGCCGTCGACCAGGCCCTCGCGACCCAGGTGCTCCCGAACTCGCACACCCGCGGCAAGGACCTCGGCATCATGAACATCGCCACCACGGTGCCCCAGGCGCTCGCGCCGCTGCTCGGTGCGTGGCTGGTCGCCCTGTTCGCGGGCTTCATGGGACTGTTCATCGTGTCGGCCCTCGCGGGAGTGCTCGGTGGCTTCGCGATCATGCCCGTCAAGAAGGTGCGCTGATCTCCGCTGGTTGAGTAGCGCCGAAGGCGCGTATCGAAACCAAGCAGCTGGTTGAGTAGCGCCGAAGGCGCGTATCGAAACCAGGCCATCGGTTTCGATACGCCGCTTCGCGCCTACTCAACCGGCGTCTAGTCCAGGAACAGCGCCTTCAGCCGACGCGTCGTGAAGACCAGCCCCACGGCGATCATCACGAGGAAGTAGAGCAGGTGCAGCAGCATCGCTGGCGTCAGTGCGCCAGTCGTGAGTCCGCGCACCAGCTCGACGCCATGCCAGAGCGGTAGCGCCTGAATGAACCACTGGATCGGCTCGGGATACACCGTCAGCGGGTAGAACGTCGCCGAGAACAGGAACATCGGCAGCATCACGAACTGCACCCACTCCATCTGCTGGAACGTCTTCAGGTAGCTCGTGATCCCCATACCGAGGCTGGCGAAGCCGAACGCGATCACCAGGATCGCGGGCAGCGCGAGGATGGCAGTCCACGACAGGTTCAGCCCGAGCGCCGTCATCACCAGCAGGAACGTGGTGCCATAGGCCGCGCCGCGAAGCAGGGCGAGCGAGATCTCGCCGAGCGCGACATCCAATGGACCGAGACTGGTGGCGAGCATTCCCTGATAGAGCTTGCCGAAGTGCATCTTGAAGAAGACGTTCCAGGTGGAGTCGTAGATCGCGCCGTTCATCGCCGAGACCGCGAGCAGCGCCGGCGCGATGAACGCGGCGTACGGGATGACGTTGCCCTGGGCATCCGTCACACCGGTGATGTAGCTGCCGAGACCGAGACCGAGCGCGAGCAGGTAGAAGATCGGCTCGAACACCCCGGTGAGGATGATCGCCCAGTTGGTGCTTCGGGTCGCGAGCAGACCGCGGCCCACGACCGCACGCGCGTTGCCCGCATACAGGGAACGGAGCCCGGCCTCGGACCGGGTGCTAGGGGTGATCGTGGATGTCACTTGTCGAGCCTCCGAGTCGCGATGCGTACGCAGAGCTGCCAGCCGAGCACGCCGAGCCCGATGAGGTAGACGATGTGCGCGACCGTCAGCCAGATCGGTTCGGTCGGGCCGTAGACGAACTGACGGCCCAGCTCGCTGGCGTGCCAGAGCGGGGAGAGCCAGCCGATCCACTGCAGGAAGATCGGCAGCTGGGTCAAGGGGAAGAGTGTTCCCGAGAACAGGGTCAGCGGCAGGATGATCACGCGCTGCAGAATGGCGAACTGGCCGCGATCCTCCTGAATCGTCGCGGCGTAGGCCGCGACCGGCGAGAAGGCGAAGCCGCAGAGCAGCCCCGCGACGATGGTCAGCGCGCTCCAGCCGGGCTCAACCGCGCCGAACAGCAGCATCATCAGGTAGTAGACGCTCGTCGTGACGAGCATGCGCAGGCCGACGAACAGCACGACGCCATTGATGATCTGCCGCCCGGAGATGGGGGCGGCGTTCATGCCGATGAAGATGGCGTTCCACTTGAAGCCGAGAAGGATGCCGAAGGTGTACTCCTCCATCGCCACCAGGAGCCCCGCGGTCGCGAGGAGTGCGGGGGCGACGAACTGCAGGTAGGTGACGCCGGGCACCGGGCCCACGTTGCCCGTGATGAGGGTCGCGAGTCCGACACCGAAGGCGAACAGGTAGAGGAACGGCGTGCCGATCGCCGTCGCGACGAGGGTGCCGATGTAGCCGCGCATCGAGCGGATCTTGTGCTCGGCGACGTACCACGCGCCCCATCGGCGTGCGCGGGCGCCCGTCTGCAGCGGGCTGATGTCGGCGCTCATTCGACGAGGGTCCGGCCCGTGAGCTTGAGGAAGACATCCTCCAGGCTGGAGCGCCGCACGAGGCTCGTGATCGGTTCGAGACCACGCCGGGTCAACTCGACCAGGGCCTCCTCGCCACTGGTCGCATAGATCAGGATGCGATCGGGCAGCACCTCGAGACGGTCGCCGATGCCCGCGAGCTCGTCGGCCGCCGTCGCGTTGCGCTCGGAGCCGAACCGCACCTCGAGCACCTCGCGACTCGAGTGCTCCCGGATCAGGGCGGCGGGTGCGCCCTCGGCCATGATGGTGCCCTTGTCGACGACGACGAGCCGGTCGCACAGCTGCTCGGCCTCATCCATGTAGTGGGTGGTGAGCACGAGCGTCGTGCCCTGCTCCTTCAGCCGGAACAACCGGTCCCACAGGATGTGCCGTGCCTGCGGGTCCAGCCCCGTCGTCGGTTCGTCGAGCAGCAGGATGCGCGGGTCGTTGATCAGCGCACGCGCGATGGTCAGGCGCCGCTTCATCCCGCCGCTGAGGTCATCGATCTTGGCCTTGGACCGATCGCTCAGCTGCGCGAACTCGAGCAGCTCGTCGGCGCGCGTGGCGATGTGGGAGCGCGAGAGTCCGAAGTAGCGGCCGTACACCAGCAGGTTGTCGCGCACGCGCAGTTCGGTGTCGAGGTTGTCGGCCTGCGGCACGACACCCAATTGGGAGCGGATCGACGGCCCGTGCTGATTGGGGTCGAGACCCAGGATCGACAGGTCGCCGCTGGTGCGCGTCGACACCGCCCCGACCATGCGCATCGTGGTCGACTTGCCCGCACCGTTGGGCCCGAGCAGGCCGAACGACTCCCCCGGAGCCACCTCGAACGAGATGCCGTCGACGGCGACGAAGTCCTTGTACTTCTTGGTGAGCGAGGACGCGGTGATGACAGGTGCTGGCACAGTCATCGAGCCTAACCCGGGGGTGCGACACTGGCACCCGCGAATTACCCCGCACGGAGTACGAGGCGACCCACAACCTGAGCGAGACTTGAGGGACCATGACGACAGCGAACGACACCAGCCGCCGAAGCCCCTTCTCGCGCACGCCCGATGACGGTCCGCGCGCGAAGCTCAGCCAGCTCTGGCCGTACCTTGCCGAGCACCGCGGCATCCTCAGCGTCGTCGTTGCGCTGAGCATCCTCGCGGCGGCGGCCTCGCTGGCCCAGCCACTGCTCGTGAGCCAGGTCATCACGGTCGTGCAGGCGAACAAGCCCCTCGGGATGCTCGTCTGGGCGCTCGTGGGGCTGGTCGTGATCTCTGGCGTGCTGAGCGGATTCCAGCACTACCTGCTGCAGCGCACCGGAACCAGCGTCGTGCTGTCGGCCCGCCGGCAGCTGGTGCGCCGGATGCTGCGGCTGCCGATCAGCGAGTTCGACACGCGCCGCACGGGCGACCTGGTCAGCCGCGTCGGGTCGGACACCACGCTGCTCTACGCCGTCATCACCCAGGGGCTCGTCGACGCGATCGGCGGAGCGCTCGTCTTCATCGGTGCGCTTGTTGCGATGCTCATCATCGATCCGCTGCTGCTCGGACTCACCCTGCTGGTGGTCGCCATCGCCGTGGTCACCGTCGTGAGCCTGTCCGGGCGCATCCGGGTGGCCAGCCGCAAGCAGCAGGAGAAGGTCGGCGACCTGGCGGCGTCGGTCGAGCGGTCCTTGAGCGCCGTCCGTACGGTGCGGGCATCCAATGCCACCGATCGTGAGATCGCCGCCGTCGAGAAGGATGCCGAGGGCGCCTGGCGCATGGGCATCCAGGTTGCGAAGATCTCCGCACTCGTCGTGCCGATCGCGGGCATCGCCCTGCAGGTCGCGCTGCTCGTGGTGCTCGGCGTCGGCGGCTTCCGGGTCGCCAGCGGTGCGATCACCGTCGCGAGCCTGGTGTCGTTCATCCTCTTCCTGTTCATGATGATCATGCCGCTCGGCCAGGCCTTCGGCGCGATCAATTCGGTCAACCAGGCGCTCGGCGCGCTGGGGCGCATCCAGGAGATCATCTCGCTGCCGAGCGAGACCGACGGCGACGCCGCGATCGTTCCCGCTGCAGCCATCGAGACGGATGCCGCGATCACCTTCGAGAACGTGGAGTTCAGCTACCCAGAGGGCACCGTCGTCGAGCAGGTCGAGAAGGAGGTTGTCGAGCTCGTCGAGACCGAGCACCTCGAGGGCCAGATCTCGACGAGCGCGATCGCCGACTCAGACCGCACCGTGCTGCGCGGTGTCTCCTTCGCCGCCGAGCGCGGCAAGCGCACCGCGCTGGTCGGACCTTCGGGCGCGGGCAAGAGCACGATCCTCGCCCTCATCGAGCGCTTCTACGACCCGAACGCGGGCGTGGTGCGTCTCGGCGGCATCGACATTCGCGGCCTCGACCGCACGGATCTGCGGGCCCAGATCGGCTACGTCGAACAGGACGCCCCGGTTCTGGCGGGCACGATCCGCGAGAACCTGCGGCTCGCCACACCCGACGCGACCGACGAGCAGTGCATCGAGGTGCTGCACGCCGTGAACCTCACCGAGGTGCTCGAGCGCAACGAACTCGGCCTCGACGCCCCGGTCGGCGAGGACGGCGTCATGCTCTCCGGTGGTGAGCGCCAGCGACTGGCGATCGCCCGCACCCTGCTCGCGGCCCCGCCCATCCTGCTGCTGGATGAGTCGACCTCGAGCCTCGACGGCCTCAACGAGCAGATGCTGCGCGAGGCCATCGATGCCGTGGCCCAGAACCGCACGCTCATCGTGATCGCGCACCGGCTGTCGACCGTGGTCGACTCCGACCAGATCGTCGTGCTCGACCACGGACAGGTCGTGGGCGTGGGCACCCACTCCGAGCTCGTGAAGTCGACGCCGCTCTATAAGGACCTGGCGAAGCACCAGCTGCTGGTTTAGGCGGGCGCGGTCTCGTCGATTTCGCCGCCGGCCAACCTCGCCTGTCGCCTGCGCTGGCCCCTTCTGTTGTGCAGGAGAAGCGACTATTGCTCGCGCCTCCTGCAGAACGGGAGTCTGCGGAAGGAGGAAGTCGACATTTCGCGGCCGGCACCCGACAGACGCGGCGGCGGCACCCGAGACCCCACGGCCAGCACCCGACGCCCCGCGGCGGCACCTAGCCCGCGAGCGCATACATCGCGACGGCCGCTGTGGCCGCCACGTTGAGCGAATCGATGCCGTGGGCCATGGGGATCTGCACGACGCTGTCCGCGGCATCCAGCCCCTCGCGGGTGAGACCGTAGCCCTCCTCCCCCAGCACCAGGGCGACCCGCTCCGGGGCGGATGCCGCGAACTCCCGCAGGTCGACGGCGCCAGGCTCAAGCGCCAACGCGGCCACGTGAAACCCCGACGCCGTCAGCACAGCCCGCGCACTGCCCCAGTCGCCGAGGCGCGTCCACGGCACCTGCAGCACTGTTCCCATCGACACCCGGATGGCCCGCCGGTAGAACGGGTCCGAGCACCGCGGCGTGACCAGAACAGCGTCCGCCCCGATCCCCGCGACCGATCGGAAGATGGCGCCGACGTTGGTGGGGTCTGCCACGTTCTCGAGGATGACGATGCGGCGGGCATCCCGCAGCAGCGACTCGACCGCAGGTAGGGCGGGGCGATGCATCGAGGCGATCAGCCCCCGGTGCAGCAGGTAGCCGGTCAGTTGCTCGAGCAGTTCGGGCGGGCCGTGGAAGATGGGCACGTCGTGCCGGGCGGTCAGTTCGAGGGCCTCACTGACCGAAGCGCCGAGCGCGAGCACCGATCGCGGCCGGTGCCCGGCCCGCAATGCGCGCCCGAGTACGAGCGCCGACTCAGCGATGTAGAGCCCGTGCTCGGTGCCCTGCGCCTTCTTGAGTGCGACATCAGTCTGGTGCGAGTAGTCGGCGAGGCGCGGGTCGTCGAGCGAGTCGATCTCGATGACGGTCATCGGTATCGACTTCGCTCGACCACCGCTGGCATCAGGCGAACGGGTTGGGCGTGAGCACGTACTTCGTCTCGAGGTACTCGTGGATGCCCTCGAAGCCGCCCTCGCGGCCGACGCCCGACTGCTTCATGCCGCCGAACGGTGCGGCCGCGTTGGAGACGACGCCGACGTTGAGGCCCATCATGCCGGTCTGCAGCGTCTCGATGAGTCGCTGCCCGCGCGCGAAGTCCTGCGTGTAGACGTAGCTCACGAGGCCGTACTCGGTGTCGTTGGCCTTGGCGACGGCATCCGCTTCGTCCGTGAAGGTCGTGATCGACAGCACCGGTCCGAAGATCTCCTCGCGCAGAATCTCGCTGCCCGGGTTGACGCCGGTGATCACGGTCGGCTCGTAGAAGCTGCCGTCGCCCTCGACTCGCTTTCCCCCGGTGAGGATGCTGGCACCCTTCGTCACCGCGTCCTGGACTAGCGCATCTGCCTTGTCGACGGCGTCGTCGTCGATGAGCGGGCCGATGATGACACCGGGCTCGGTGCCGCGGCCGATCGGGAACGCCGTGACGCGCTCGGTGACCCGGCGCGCGAACTCGTCGGCGACGGACTCATGCACGATGAACCGATTGGCGGCGGTGCAGGCCTGCCCGATGTTGCGGAACTTGGCGAGCATCGCGCCATCCACCGCCTTGTCGAGGTCGGCGTCCTCGAAGACGACGAAGGGGGCGTTGCCGCCGAGCTCCATCGAGGTGCGCAGCACACCCTCTGACGCCTGCTTCATGAGCTGCTGGCCGACGCCGGTCGAGCCGGTGAAGCTGAGCTTGCGCAGGCGCGGGTCGGCGATGATCGGGTCGGAGATCGCCCGGCTCGTCGAGGTGGTGAGCACGTTGACGACACCCTTGGGCAGGCCGGCGTCCTCGAGCAGCTTCGCGAAGTAGAGGGTCGTGAGCGGCGTGAGTGCCGCGGGCTTGATGATGCTCGTGCAGCCGGCCGCGATCGCGGGAGCGATCTTGCGGGTCGCCATGGCGAGCGGGAAGTTCCACGGCGTGATGAGAAAACTCGGACCGACCGGCAGGTGGGTGACGATCATGCGCCCGGTGCCCTCGGGGTTCGAGCCGTACCGGCCGGTGATACGCACCGCCTCCTCGCCGAACCAGCGCAGGAACTCGCCGCCGTAGGTGACCTCACCGCGGGCCTCGGCCAGGGGCTTGCCCATCTCCAGGGTCATGAGCAGGGCGAACTCGTCTGCGCGCTCCTGCAGCAGGTCGAAGGCGCCGCGCAGGATCTCCCCGCGCACGCGAGGCGCGGTGGCCCCCCAGCTCGCCTGGGTGTCGGCCGCGGCATCCATGGCGGCGGCCGAGTCGGCCACCGAGGCATCCGCGATGGTCTTGATGACCTTGCCGGTCGCCGGGTCGTGCACGTCGATCGAACGGCCCGACGTGGACTCGACCCACTCGCCTCCGATGAACAGACGGTCCGGCACCTTTGCCAGCAGTTCGCTCTCCGAAATCATTTCGCTCCTTAGTTGTTGTACGTCAGTTGTTGGTCGTCACGACAGGATGACGCCTGCCGAAGCCATCGTCTCCAGGGCAGCCGCGCTGGAGACCGGAGCGACACCGGCAACCAGCTCGGTGAGCACCCGAACCCTCCTGCCAGCCTTGCGGGCGTCGAGCGCCGAGGCAAGCACGCAGTAGTCGGTGGCGATGCCCACCACGTCGATGTCCGTGACATCCAGTCGATCAAGGAGCTCCGGCACCGTCTCGCCGGTGTCTGTGACTCCTTCGAAGATCGAGTACGCGGGCTTGCCCTGACCCTTGAGAACGTGCACGTCGATGAGCGCACGCTCGAGCGCGGGGTGGTACTCGGCGCCTTCGGTACCCGACACGCAATGCTCGGGCCAGCTGTCGACGTAGTCGGGCGTCGGGTGGAAGTGCCCACCGTTGTCGTTGTCGCCGTCGTGCCAGTCGCGTGAGGCGATCACGGCGTCGTAGCGGTCCGGATGCCCGTGAAGCAGTTTCGTGATGCCCTCGGCAACGGCCGCCCCACCCTCGACCCCGAGGGCGCCACCCTCGGTGAAGTCATTCTGGACGTCGATGATGAACAGCGCGCGCGACATCAGTTGTTCGACAGGTTGTCGCCGCAGCTGTACATGGCGGTCGCCAGGGTGTCCTGGGCCTCCTTGGCATCCTCGGTGATGCCCTCGCGGATCGAGTAGAAGGCGAAGGCGAGGGTCGAGCCGTCGGCCGCCTTGATGATTCCCGCGAGGGAGTACTCGGTGTCGAGCCATCCCGTCTTGGCCATCACGCTGCCGGCAGCGATCGCATTCGGTCCGTTGAATCGGGATGCGAGCGACCCCGAGACACCTGCCACGGGCAGCGACGAGTACAGAACACCGAGGTCCTTCTCCCCGGCGTTCACCTTGGTCAGAAGCGCGGTGACGAACTGCGGCGAGACAGCGTTCAGATCGCTGAGCCCGGAGCCGTCGCGCACCGTGACCTTGGTGGTGTCGAGGCCATAGGCGACCAGCGCGCCCGGTATCGCCTGAGCCAGCGAGGTGGATGACCCGTCGAAGCCCATCGCCTTGGAGACCACCCGCGCGAGCATCTCGGCGAGGACGTTGTCGCTGGAGAGCAGCATCTTGTCGATGAGGCTGCTCACCGGCTGAGATTTCACTTCGGCGAGCACCGTACTACCGACGGCCGCCCCCGAGGAGAACGTCACGCCGAACAGGCCCGCCGCGTCGGCGAAGGCGCGCCCGGCATCCCCGACCGGGTCGGTGGTGCGGTAGCTGACGTTGGCGCTCGGATCGGCCCGGCCGCCATCGACCATGAGCGCGGTGACCTGAGCCTGGTACCCGTCGTCCTGCTCCTTGCGCAGCCAGGAGGAATCCCAGTTGTCGGCGGGATCCCACATGGTGGAGTCCAAGACGATCTCGGTGATCGGCACCCCGGGGTGAACCTGTTCGTACTTCGCCATCGCCGCGTCCGCGAGGTCGGCAATCAGTGGCGCACCGTCATAGACGGTGTTGGAGGTGGTGGCCAGCGTGGGGTCACCTCCGCCCTTGAGCACGATCACCCCAGGGCTCGACCCGTCGATCACCTGTGTGGTCAGCTGCCCGCCGGGTCCGAGGATGTTGAGTGCCGCCGCCGCGGTCAGCACCTTCAGCACGCTTCCCGTGCGTTGCGGCAACGTGCCGCTGTGGTCGAAGAGCGTCTCACCGGTGGCGGTGTTGACGACGTATCCTGCGAAGTCGGCGAGGCGCGGATCCGCCATGACGCTCGCCACAGAGCAGGTACGCAGCCGGCTGGCGACCGGAACGGCCGACGGTTGCGGCCGAGGGTCCGCCGTCTCAGTGGGCAACGGTGCAGCTACCGTCGGCCCACCGCCGGCGGCCACACCTGCGAACACTGCTGACGTGCCGAGCAGCAGGAACACCACGGCGATCGCCGAGATGAGCCACGCGGTCGGATGCTTGCGGATGATCGCCGAGATGCGGCCCGGCGCCTTCGGTTCAGGAGTGCGCAGGGACCGCCTCGACAGCGCCTGCGTGGGCACCGAGTCGTTCGAATCCGTCACCCGGTAATGATACCCGGGCTGCCGATTGGTTCTCTGGGTGGACGCCTAGCAGTAGGTCCAGCGAGCAGCTGCCCGGGTGAACGAGTACGGCTCGTCGATTCCACCGTGGGTCATCGCGAAGGCGATGCAGACACCACCCGTGCCGGCACCCGGTCGGTAGAGCGACGCCTGGTGCGATGACGACTGCCACCACTTGATCGCCACCGTCGCGCCACTGTTGCCCGAACCGCCGGCGAGGTTGCCGTCGCAGCCCACGCTGGGCACACCGTCGATGCGCACCGAGCCCATGTGGCCCCACGCGTCCATCGGGTCGGGGCTGGGCGACTCCGCCATCCAGAACAGCCGGGCTTCCATGCAGGAGTCGTAGACGAAATAGCTCACAGGCTCCAGGCAGTTCTCAGCGCGGATCGCGTTGTACTGGTACGCGAACGACGCGAGGTCGTCAGAGGTGGTTCCGGAAACGCCGAGTGCCGAGACCGCGCCGGGGGCGCCGCTCGTGCCGCCCGCGCTGAATCCGGGGCAGGAGAGTCCCTGGGCCTCGAGTGCCGCGCGGCGTTCGTTGGTCCCGGATGCCGCACCCGCAGCATCCACGGGAGGAAGGGGCTTGGGTACCGGCTTCTGGGCCAAGTGCTCCCAGTCGCTGGTGAGGGACTTCGACTGCGCGATGACCCGGGCCTCGATGACCTGGTCGCTTCCGCCGTAGCGCAGGGCCGCCTGGTCGGCGGGCTGAGACGGTTCGGCAGCGATGACCGAGGCGAGCATGGGAGCCGCGGCGACCGATGGATCCGCGACGGCGAGACCGGTGAGTCCTGGTCCGCCACCGCCCACGAAAGGCAGCGCCACGATCACTGCGGTCGAGAAAACCGTCGCCAAAAATGCGTAACTCTTCATTTTCGTGCACCCCCACGCACTACGCCGAACACCCCCAATTGGTTACGACGTGGTGCCAAGCTACGTCGGCATACCCATCCCCGCAACCCCGCTGGTGCGGAAAACGAACATTCCACCCGCCTTTTGGGGGCACAGTGAGGCGAGTTTGTCCCGCATAAGGAGGACACGATGGGTAGTGGAGCCGCCTAAGAGAATCGAACTCTTGACCTTCTCATTACGAGTGAGATGCTCTACCGACTGAGCTAAGGCGGCCGGCCCGGGTCGCCCCGAGGCACAGCATGAAAGCTTAGCCGAGAATTGTCGGCAGCTTCGCACGGGTTGGGCTCAGGCGAAGAGAGTCTTCAGTTCGGCGAACGATCGGCGCAACTCCACGCCCAGCTCGGTTCTCGGTTCGCTGGATGCCCAGCTCGCCCACGCGTGGCGAATGACGCCCAGCGACACATGGGTCATCAGCCGTGCACGACGCTCCAGCACTGATGCCTCAGCGTCGGGCTGGTCGTGACGAAGCCGTCGCACGATGACCGACGCCACCCGCTCCTCGAAGTCTCGCATCTTGGCCATGCGCAGGGCGAAGAGCTGCGGATACTCCTTCACCAGCGCATGACGTAGCTGCATCATCTCGGCGTCTTCGAGAGAGCTGTCCCCGACCTCGATGAGCACCGCGACGAGTCCGTCGAACACGCTGCTGTTGTCAGCGTTCGTGACGAACCGCTCGACCGTCTCGGTCTCGGCCAGAGTGGGCGGGTCGCCGAGGATCGCCTCCTCCTTCGACGCGAAGTAGTTGAAGAAGGTGCGCGGGGAGACATCCGCGATCCTGCTCACCTCGTCGATGGTGACGTTGTCGAGTCCCCGCTCCGCGACCAGCTGCAATGCGGCGAGCTGGATGGCACGGCGAGTCGCACGGCGCTTGCGCTCGCGCAGCCCCGGCTCGGCGGCATCCGTCGCGATGGTCATGAATCTATTCTTGCACACTGCGCAAAATTGCGCGGCGAGAGGTCAGCAGTTCGGATCGGCCGTCGGAACGACGCCCTTGAGCAGATACTGATCGACAGTGGAGGTGATGCACTCGTTTCCCTGCCCGTAGGCGGTGTGGCCCTCGCCGTTGAAGGTGATGAGCACGGCGCTCTCGAGCTGATCGGCCAGTGCCACGCCCCACTCGTAGGGGGTCGCGGGGTCACCGGTCGTCGAGACCACGAGCACGGGCGGGGCACCCTTGCCGGTCAGTGCGGCGATCGGCGGACCCTGGTACTGGTAGGGCCAGTTGATGCACGTCGTGTCGCCGATCGGCGGCGACGGCCGATAGGTGGTCGGCGACGCCTGCTCGAGCAGCACCTCCTGCTCGGCGAGCACCGTCGGGTCGGTCTCGACCGGGTAGTCGACGCAGTAGATCGCGAGGAAGGCCTCGAGCGAGTTGTCGGCGTAGGTACCGTCGGTGTCGCGGCTGTAGTAGTAGTCAGCGAGGAAGAACGCGGTGTCGGTGACGCCGTCTTGCGCCTCCGAGAACAGGTCGTTGAGGAACGGCCACGAGTCCTGCGAGTAGAGGGCCATGCTCATGGCGATGTCGAGCACGCCGGCATCCATCATGCGTCCGTCGGGAGCGGCCACCGGGGATGCGTCGTACCGGTCGTAGAGCCCGCGGATCGTCGCCAAGTCGGCCGTGAGGTCGCCGGTGAACGGGCAGTCGTCGAACAGATCCGGGCAGGCCTTCAGGTAGTTCTCCAGCGCGCGCTGGAAGCCCTTGGTCTGTACGAGCCCCACCTCGAACACCGAGATCGAGGAGTCCGTCGCGCCGTCGACGACCAGGCGACCGACCTTGTCGGGGAAGTTCTCGACGTAGTACGAGCCGATGTCGCTGCCGTAGGAGTAACCGAGGTAGTTGAGTTTCGGGTCACCCACGACGGCGCGCAGCATGTCGAGATCGTGCACGGTGCTCTGGGTGTCGATGAACTGCAGCAGCTCCCCCGTGTTCTCGAGACACGCCTTGCCGAAGTCGATCGAGGACTGGGTCACCTCGTCGATCCACGCCTGGGTGCCGCGCGGCGCCTTCGGCAGGCCGAAGATGAACGCGTCGAGCTCGGGAGCCTCGTAGCACTTCACCGCCGACGACCGACCGACCCCGCGGGGGTCCCAGCCGACGACGTCGAACGCGGCCTGCAGGTCTGCGCTGGCAGCGAAGTCGAGCGAGTCGTAGACAAAGTCGAACCCGGATGCCCCGGGGCCGCCCGGGTTGGTGAACAGCGAGCCCTGCTTGGTTCCGGTGGCAGGGTGACGCACCACGGCGAGTTCGATGTCGGTCTCAGGCGACGGGTTCGACCAGTCCATGGGCGCCTTCGCCGTCGCACACTGCATGCCGTTGTCGCAGTCCGCCCAGTCGAGAACCTGGGTGTAGTACGGAACCAGTGCGGCCGGGACATCCTCGCCCGTCGGCTTCGTGGTGTTGTCGGGCTGCAGGATGCCGAAGTTGAAGCAACCGGAGAGCAGGAGAAGCAGCGCCGAGCCGGTGGCGATGAGCGCGGTGGTGCGTGCGTGTGCCGTGTTCACAGCCCGAGCCTAGCGGTGAGCGGCTCGGGCGGTCAGCACTTCGGGTCGGCCGCCGGCACGGTTCCGTTGATCAGAAAGTCGTCGACCGTGTCGTTCACGCACGCGTTCGACTTGTTGTACGCGGTGTGACCCTCGCCCTCGTACGTCACGAGGTGCCCCTTCGACAGGGTGTTCGCAACCGTCACCGCCCACGAATACGGGGTGGCCGGATCGTTGGTCGTTCCGATCACCAGGATGTCGCTCGACCCGTCTGCGACGATCGGCGCCCGGTCGCGCTTGGCCGGCACCGGCCAGTTGGGACATCCCGTTCCGCCCCACGACATCTGCGGTCCGAAGACCGGGGCAAGCTGCTTCAGCTCGGCCGCCTCGGCGCGCATCGTCGCCACATCGCCATCGCCGTGCGCATCCAGGCAGTTGATGCTGATGAACGCCTCGGTCTGGTTGTCACGATAGGTGCCGTCTTCGTTGCGACCGTTGTAGTTGTCGGCCAACTGGAAGGCGTAGGTCGCGTCACCCGCGAACACGTCGGTGAACAACTGCCGCAGGTACTGCCAGTTGTCCTTGTTGTAGAGCGGAAGGATGATCGCGGTGAACATCGCCGAGCTACCGAGCTGGCGACCGTCGGAGTTGCGCAGGGGGCTCGCGTCGAGGTTGTCGAGAAGGGCGCGGATCTCGGAGAGCGAGTCATCCACGCTGCCACTGAACGGGCAGTCGGATGCGCCGGCGCAGTCGACGAGGAACGCCTTCAGCGCGCTCTCGAAGCCTTTCGCCTGCGTCGCGGTGCCCTCGAAGTCGGTAGCCGCCGGGTCGACGGCCCCGTCGAGCACGAGACGGCCGGTCTTGCCGGGAAAGAGGTCGGCGTAGACCTGGCCGAGCAGGGTGCCGTAGGAGTACCCGAGGTAGTTGAGGGTGGTGTCGCCCAGGGCGGCCCGCAGCATGTCGAGGTCGCGCGCAGCGCTCGGGGTGTCGACGAGGCCCAGCAGCGGACCGGTCAGCTCGAGGCAGCGCTCACCGAACGCCTTCGAGTTCGCTCCCAGCTCGGCCAGCCACTCGTCGCTGCCCGGCTCGCCGGGCACGATGTCGTAGATGTAGGCGTCCAACTCCGCCGGGTCGGTGTAGCACGTCACCGGCGTCGAGCGGTTCACCCCGCGGGGATCGAAGCCCACCACGTCGAAGCTGGCCTGCAGGCGCTCGTCGGTCGCGTAGTCGACGCTGTCCTTCACGAAGTCGTAGCCCGAGCCGCCGGGGCCGCCGGGGTTGACCAGCAGCGACCCGATGCGGTTACCGGATGTCGCGGGCTGGCGCACCAGCGCGAGCTCGATGTCGCCCGCGCTCGGGTCGCTCCAATCCATCGGGGCCTTGGCCGTCGCGCACTGCATCCCGCCGCCGCAGCTCGACCAGGAGAGCACCTGCCCGTAGTACGGCTTCAGCTCGGGCGCCACATCCTCGCCCGTGGGCGTCGACGTTGACGCGGCCGGTGGCAGGAACCACGACACGCACCCGCTCAGCGGCAACGTCGCGGCTAGGGCGAGGGCGACCAATCCCAGTCGGAGACTTCTCACGGAGCTGCGGCCTTTCTGACGGCGGTGACAAGCATGGCCTCGAGCGCGAGGGCCGGTGCGACGTTGCTGTCGATGCGACGCCGTGCGATGGCGATGGCATCCATGGTGGCAAGGGTTCCTGCTGCATCGCTGAGAGCGGCGGCGGCTTCGACCCGGCCGAGGATGCTGAGGTTGATGGGGTCGCCGGGCACGCCGAGCTGGATCAGCAGGATGTCCCGGTACAGCGACAGCAGGTCGACCATGATGCGGTCGATTCCGTCGCGCAGGCTGCGGGTCGCGCGACGCTTCTGGTCCTCCTCGAGGGCCTTCAACTGGCTGCGCAGGGCTGGCGGGATGGTGCCGCCCGGGTCGATCCCGAGGGAGCGCAGCGCCGCATCGCGTTCCTCCGAGTCGCGCTCCTCGGTGATCGCCTCCGCGTCGGCCTTGGCCAGGTCGAGAAGCACCGTCGCCGCATTGGTCGCGTCAGACACCGAGCGGATGCCCAGCGCCACATCCAGCGTGCGCTCGCGCCGCTCCCGTGCTTGAGCATTGGTGGCGAGTCGGTGTGCCATGCCGATGTGCGACTGGGCTTCTCTCGCGGCGCGGGTCGCGGTCGCGGCATCCACCCCGTCCCGACGTTCGAGGAGGCTTGCGACTTCGTCGACGCTCGGCACGCGCAACCGCACGGTGCGCACCCGGGAGCGGATGGTGGGGATGAGGTCGGCCTCGCTCGGCGCGCACAGGATCCACACGGTGCGCGGCGGCGGCTCTTCGAGAGCCTTGAGCAGCACGTTGGAGGTGCGCTCGGTCATGCGGTCGGCGTCTTCGATGACCATAACGCGGTAGCGGCCGACCGACGGCGAGAACTGGGAGGTGGCGACCAACTGGCGCACCTCCTCGATGGAGATGATGACGCGCTCGGTGGCGAGCACGCCGAGATCGGGGTGGGTGCGGGCCTGCACCTGTCGGCGGGTCGCCTCGTCGTCCCCGCCGAGCAGGGCCGTCGCGAAGGCGTAGGCGAGGTTGGAGCGACCCGACCCGGGCGGGCCGGTGATGAGCCAGGAGTGGGTCATCGACGAGTCGTCGCTGCCTCCCACGCTCGACGCCGCGGCCGCGGCTTCGACAATGGCGATGGCGTCGGCCTGGCCGGTGAGCTCATCCCAGATTGCCACGCGCTCAGCCTAGATCAGGCCGACGACGGCTCAAGCGCACACACCGCCATCCTGCGGCGCGTGACCGTGGATGCTGGGGCGCCGCCTGATCGCGGATCAGGAGACGCGGGCGACACGCCGCGCAGGCGCGCGGCAATAACGGCGTGTCTCCGCGGCGTCCTGATCTGCGAACGGGCGGGCGCCGTGACGCATGCACACGGAGATCAGGCCGACGACGGCAGCAGGGGTTCGACCCGCTCGCGGACCGCACGGGCGATCGACTCGATGGGCTCACGCGCGTCGATCACGACGAAGCGCCCGGGCTCGGCCGCCGCCAGCTCGAGGTAGGCGTCGCGCACGCGGGCGTGGAAGTCGTCACCGGCGGCCTCGAGTCGGTCGTACTTGGTGCGGTCGGCCAGCCGGTCCTGCCCCTCGTGCAGGTCGAGGAGGATGGTCAGGTCGGGCAGCAGCGACTCGGTGGCCCAGAGCGAGACATCCCGAACCTCATCTGCACCGAGCACCCGGCCTGCACCCTGATAGGCGACCGAGGAGTCGAGGTAGCGATCCTGGACCACGATGTCGCCGCGCTCCAGTGCGGGACGCACCTTGGTGGCGATGTTGTGGGCGCGGTCGGCCGCGTAGATGAGGGCTTCGGCCCGCGGCGCGATCTCTCCGCGGCGGTGCAGCACGATCTCGCGCAGCTCGAGCCCGAGGTCGGTGCCGCCGGGCTCGCGCGAGACGACGACGGTGTGGCCCTGGGACTCGAGCCACTGCACCAGCAGCTCGGACTGCGTCGACTTGCCCGACCCGTCGCCGCCCTCGAAGGTGATGAACAGGCCGCGCATCAGGCCTTCTTCGCCGGAGCCTTCTTGGCGGCCGGCTTGCGGGTCGTGGCCTTCGCCTTCGGCTTGGCCGGACCCTTCGCCCGCTTGTCGGCGAGCAGCTGAACGGCGCGATCGAAGTCGATCTCCTCGATCTGCTCGCCGCGCGGGATCGTCGCGTTCGTGGTGCCGTCGGTCACGTAGGCACCGAAGCGGCCGTCCTTGATCTTGATCGGCTTCTCGCTGACCGGATCGGGCAGCTCGAACTCCTTCAGAGCACTGGATGCCGCCCGGCCGCCGTACTTGGGCTGCGAGTACAGCTCGAGCGCGCCCGGCAGGTCGATGTCGAAGATGAGCTCCTCGGTGGCCAGCGACCGCGTGTCGGTTCCGCGCTTGAGGTACGGACCGAAGCGGCCGTTCTGCGCGGTGATCTCGACGCCGGACTCCGGGTCGGTGCCCACCACGCGGGGCAGGTTGAGCAGCGCGAGGGCGGTGTCGAGGTCGACGGTCGCGAGATCCATGGACTTGAAGATGGATGCCGTGCGCGGCTTGACCACCGCCACCTTCTTCGGCTTCTTGATCTTGATCTCGCCGGTCTTCTTGTCGATGACCTCGACAGGCGGTTCCTCGGGAACCTCCGGCTCCAGCTCGGTGATGTACGGACCGAAACGGCCGTCCTTGGCGACGATCTCCTTGCCGGTCTCCGGGTTGACCCCGATCACGCGGTCGCCGACGACCGGCGCGTCGATGAGCTCGCGTGCCTTCTCGGCGGTGAGTTCGTCCGGTGCCAGATCCTGCGGGATGTTGACCCGGCGCGGCGTCTCCGGATCCTCGCCCGGTGCCTCGAGGTACGGCCCGTACTTGCCGATGCGCAGGGTCACGTCGTCAGCGATCCTGATCGAGTTGATCTCGCGCGCATCGATGTCGCCGAGGTTGTCGATGACCGTGCGCAGGCCCCGGTGCTTCGGGCTGCCGAAGTAGAAGCCGGAGAGCCATTCGACTCGGTCGGCCTCGCCATCGGCGATGCGGTCGAGGTCGTCCTCCATGCCCGCGGTGAAGTCGTACTGCACCAGGTCTGAGAAGTACTCCTCGAGCAGGCGCACGACACTGAAGGCGATCCAGTTGGGCACGAGCGCCTGGCCGCGGGGCGTGACGTAGCCGCGATCGATGATCGTGGAGATGATGCTCGCGTAGGTGGATGGGCGCCCGATGCCGAGTTCCTCGAGCTGCTTGACGAGGCTGGCCTCGGTGTAGCGCGGCGGCGGGCTGGTCTCGTGACCCTTCGCCTCGACATCCATGAGCACGAGGCTCTGGCCCTCGGTCAGCGGCGGCAGCTTCGCCTCGGCCGGCTCGGCGGCCTCGGCGGCGTTGCGCTCCTCGTCCTGGCTCTCCTCGTAGGCGTGCAGGAAGCCGCGGAACGTGATCACCGTGCCGCTGGCCACGAACTCCGCGACGGTGCCGCTCGCCGTGGAGGCCGAGATGGTGACCGTAGCGGTCGAGCCCTTGGCGTCGGCCATCTGGGATGCGACGGTGCGCTTCCAGATCAGGTCGTACAGTTTGAAGTCGTTGCCGCGCAGCACCGAGGAGAGTTCACTCGGTGTCTTGAAGGTGTCACCCGACGGGCGGATCGCCTCGTGGGCCTCCTGCGCGTTCTTGCTCTTGCCGGTGTAGAGGCGGGGCGCATCCGGAACCGTCTCGGCGCCGTAGAGCTTGCGGGCCTGTGAGCGTGCCGCCTCGATCGCCTGCTGCGACAGCGTGGGCGAGTCGGTGCGCATATAGGTGATGTGGCCGTTCTCGTAGAGCGACTGCGCGACGCTCATGGTCTGGCGGGCCGAGAAGCGCAGCTTGCGGCCGGCCTCCTGCTGCAGCGTCGAGGTGGTGAACGGGGCGGCCGGACGGCGGGTGTAAGGCTTCGACTCGACGCCGCTGACGACGACCGAGTCGTGCTCGCGCAGGGCGTCGGCGAGCGTCGCCGCGGCGGCTTCGTCGAGTGCGACCGCGTCACCCTTGAGCTGTCCCTTGTCGTCGAAGTCGCGGCCGGCGGCGATGCGCTTGCCGTCGATGCGCACGAGCTTCGACTCGAAGCGGTCCTTCTCCTCTTTCGGGGTGAGACCGGCGATCAGGTCCCAGTAGCTGGCGGTGCGGAACGCGAGACGCTCCCGCTCGCGGTCGACGACCAGACGGGTGGCTGCGGACTGCACGCGGCCGGCGGAAAGTCCGGGGCCGACCTTGCGCCACAGCACCGGCGAGACCTCGTAGCCGTAGAGACGGTCGAGGATGCGCCGGGTCTCCTGCGCATCGACGAGGGCCGTGTCGATCTGCCGCGTGTTGTCGCGGGCGTACTGAATCGCGTCCTTGGTGATCTCGTGGAACACCATGCGGTGCACCGGAACCTTCGGCTTCAACTCCTGCAGCAGGTGCCACGCGATGGCCTCACCCTCGCGGTCTTCATCAGTTGCGAGGTAGAGCTCGTCGGCGCCCTTGAGCGCGCGCTTCAGCTCGGCGACCGTCTTCTTCTTCGCGTCAGAGACCACGTAGTACGGCTCGAACCCGTTATCGACGTCGACGGAGAACTTGCCCAGCGACCCCTTCTTGAGCTCGGGCGGCAGGTTCTTGGGCTCGATGAGGTCACGGATGTGACCGACCGACGACAGCACTTCATAGCCCTCACCCAAGTACTGGGCGATCGTCTTCGCCTTGGTGGGCGACTCGACGATGACGAGCTTCATGGACACAGGTCTCCTTGGATAGAACGCCGGGCGGCTGTGGTGGAGGCGTCAGCGACACCATACACATACTCGTTGCGCTCTCACCTAATCCGGCTCGCCGGGCGGCGGACCGGCCGTTGCCGTGGAAACGATCGGAATACCCAGCAGAATGCGGCTCGCAGTGATCGTTGCGACGAGGCCGTCCACGGTGCAGGCGGTGACGGATGCCCCGTTGGCGGCGGCCACGCGGGTCGCGACCTCGCACGGGAACCCCGCCGCCCTGCCGACGGCCACGTCGGCTGCGGCGAGCGCTGCGGCATCCGCTGCGGCCGACACGGACTGTTTCAGCGCTAGCGCGGAGTAAAGAGGTACGGCAAGCGATGTGAGCGCCGCGATACCCGCCATGAGGCCGACGATGACGACGCTCGCCGACCCTCCGTCGCCGCGATGCTCGGTCATCGGCCACCGCTCAACGCGCAACTGCTGGCCGTCACCGTCAGGCCCAGCGCGGTTGGTGCCGATGCGGTCACGCAGGTGAGGTCGCCGTCCGTGCTCTGCGTGATGCTCGCGCCGGGCACCTCGCGCGCGACGCGGGCGGCAGCGACGTCGGCCGACTCGCCTCGGGCGAGGCTGCGGGCGGCGTGGGCTGCGGCATCCGCGAGGCGAAGCTGCTGGCCGACCGCCTGCATGCCCGTGAGGCAGAGGGCGAGCACGAGCACCACGGCGGGCAGGGCAACCGCGAACTCGGCCGTGACGCTGCCGCGATCGTCAACCCGGAATCTGCAGCGCATGACGCACGAGATCGGTCAGCATGCCGCGCACCTCCTCGGAGCGCAGGATCACCACGAGCAGGCCGGCGAAGCCGACGGCGGCCAGCGTGGCGATCGCGTACTCGGCGGTGGCGGCGCCGGTGTCATCCCGAATCCAGTTCTTCATGGTGTCAGCCTGCGGCGGCGGCCACGGGGGTGTTGTCGGCCTCGAGGCATCCGGACACAGGATCAGAACGTGCCCACTGTTGACGAGACGACCGCGATGAGCAGGGGCAGCACGCCGAGCGCCATGAACGCGGGCAGCACGCACAGCCCGAGGGGCAGCATGAGCCGCACCGAGAGGGCAGCCGCGCGCTCCTGCGCGTCGGCCCGTGCCGCGCGACGCCGTTCCTCAGCCTCACCGCGCAGCAGGTCGCCGGCCGGCACGCCCGCGCGCCGGGACAGGTCGAGCGTCGCATCCAGGTCGCCCACGGCGATGCCGTAGTTCGCGCCGGCCTCGCGCACCGCGGCCACCGCGCGATCGAGGGCGCCTCCCCCGCTGACGGCGATGGCTGCGAGGTCGTGGTCAAGACCCGGGGTGGTGTCGGAGGCCAGCGCGGATGCGAGAAGTCGGCGCGTCCAGTACCGCGCCAGCAGCATCAGTGCGGCACCCGCGGCCAGACACATCCACCCGGGCGGCGTAGTTAACAGCACACCGAGGGTGTTGAAGCCGAGCGCGAGCCCGAACAGCACGCCGATGGCGGGAAGCACCATCACGATGCGCGCCGTCGACCTCGGGCCCGCCAGCGCCACCCGCACGTCGCGCTGGGCATCGGCGAGCGCCCGCAGCGAGCCCGCATAGGAGGTGAGGCTGGGTGCGAGGGGAGCGCCAGCATCGGTGGCGACCGCCCAGGCTGCCGCGAGCCCTCGCCAGGCCTCGCGCGCAGGCGCATCACCACTGGTCGCGGCGGCGACGATCGCCCCCGGGATGCCCGCCGGCCCGGATGCCGCGGCCGCCGCCGGAACGGCCGACATCGCGCCGACCGCCACATGCCGCCACGCCGACACGGGCGCGACGCCAGCGGCGAGCAGCACCGCCAGACGATGAGTGATGGCGGCGACCTCGGCGAGCGAGTCGGTCACGGCATCACGGTGAGGCGGCCAGCGCCGTCGAGCGCGAGGCGCGCGATGCCCGCAAGTCGTCGCATTCCGCCAGCCCGCTCGACGTGCAGCACGGCGCCGATGGCGCTCACGGCCTGACGCGCGATCGCCCAGGGGTCGAGGTCGGCGAGCGCGCCGAGCGCCTCAAGCCGGGCGGGCACGTCGGCCAGGGAGTTGGCGTGCAGGGTACCCGCGCCGCCGTCGTGGCCGGTGTTGAGCGCCGAGAGCAGCTCGCGGATCTCCTCACCTCGGCACTCCCCCAGCACGAGCCGATCGGGTCGCATGCGCAGCGACTCCCGCAGCAGTCGCGCCAACCCGAGGCCGCCGGCGCCCTCGAGGTTGGCCTGCCTGGCCTCCAGACAGACGAAGTGCGGATGCCCCGGCGCCAACTCGGCGACATCCTCGATCGCCACGATCCGCTCGCCGTCGGGAGCCGAGCCCAGCAACGCAGACAGCAGCGTCGTCTTGCCGCTGCCGCTGGCGCCGGTGATGAGCAGGTTGGTGCGACCGGCCACAAGCGCACGCACCCGGTCGAGCGGCACCACCCCGAAGAATCCCCGAGCCTCGAGGTCGGCGAGCGTGAGCGGGTGCGGCGAGGGCACGCGGATCGACAGGAGCGTTCCCGCCGGCGAGATCGGGGGCAGCACGGCGTGCACGCGCACGCCGCCGGGGAGCCGGGCATCCACCGTCGGAGAGGCCTCATCGATGTGCCGACCACCGGCCCAGACGAGTCGGGTCGCGAGCTCGCGCAGGTCTGGCTCGTCGAGGGCGAACGGATGCCGCACCAGCCCGTCACCCCGATCGACCCACAACCGGCGCGGCCCGTTGACGAACACATCGGTCACGTCGGGCTCGGACATCACACCCGCGAGCACCCCGAAGTCCACCCCACGGTCGACCCGCTGCGCGGAGATGGCGGGTGGCGCGCCGGGCGGCCGCGCAACAAAGGGGACCACCGCGCTATCGCTCACCCCGGCACGCTACGCGGGGTCGAAGCACCGAATCGCGGCGCGGCTGCGGGAGGAGTAACCGTCGCCGGGGCCGGAGCCTGTGGCGGAGAGGAATCGGCACGGCAGGAGTGACCTGTGGGAGGCGGCCGGTTTCGATACGCGCTGCGCGCTACTCAACCAGCGGAGAGCGACCTGCGGGAGGCGGCCTGGTTTCGATACGCGCTGCGCGCTACTCAACCAGCGGAGAGCGACCTGCGGGAGGCGGCCTGGTTTCGATACGCGCTGCGCGCTACTCAACCAGCGGAGAGCGACCTGCGGGAGGCGGCCTGGTTTCGATACGCGCTGCGCGCTACTCAACCAGCGGAGAGTGGCCTGCGGGAGGCGGCCTGGTTTCGATACGCGCTGCGCGCTACTCAACCAGCGGACTCACGCAACCCAACCACCCACGACGCGTCGGCGGCGGGGACGCCGACGCCTTAAATAGAGAGGGGCGGCGCCCATTGGGGGGAACGGGCGCCGCCACAGCAGTGCCGGATTGGGGGGAATCACTGGCACCACTTGCCGCACTTGCGTGCGACCGCCCCAGTGTATCGCAGTGCGTCTCAAACTCAATGGGAAGTTGCCGCGCGGCACTAGGATCGGACAGTTACCTGTTCAACAGTTCGCGGCATCCTGGCAGCCCCGCGAGATCGACGAGGATCTGCATGTCTACCAATTCGATTGACAGCCTGCTCCATGAGGACCGCCACTTTCCACCGAGCGCCGATTTCGCGGCCAACTCGGTGGCCAGCGCGAGTCTCTACACGGATGCCAAGGCCGACCGCCTCGCCTTCTGGGCCGACCGCGCCCGGGAGTACGTGCACTGGCACAAGCCCTTCACCGAGGTGCTCGACTGGAGCAACGCGCCCTTCGCGAAGTGGTTCGCCGACGGCGAGCTCAACGTCGCGTACAACTGCCTCGACCGCCATGTCGAGGCCGGCATCGGCGACCGGGTCGCCATCCACTGGGAGGGCGAGAACGGCGACGCCGTCAGCCTCACCTACGCGCAGCTGACCGCCGAGGTCAAGCGCGCCGCCAACGCCATCGCGGCGCTCGGTATCGGCAAGGGCGACCGGGTCGCGATCTACATGCCGGTTGTGCCGGAGGCGGTCATCGCCATGCTCGCCGTCGCCCGGCTCGGCGCGGTGCACTCGGTGGTGTTCGGCGGCTTCAGCGCCGAGAGCCTTCGCAGCCGCATCGACGACGCAGAAGCCAAGCTGGTCATCACCGCCGACGGCGGCTGGCGCAAGGGCAAGGTCTTCCCCCTGAAGAGCGCCGTGGATGCCGCACTCGCCAACGGCACCAGCACCGTGTCGAGCGTGCTGGTCGTCAAGCGTGGCGGCAACGACGTCGAGTGGGTGGACGGCCGGGACCTGTGGTGGCACGACGCCGTCGAGGCGGCCGAGCCGGAGCACGTCGCGCAGGCGTTCGAGGCCGAGAACCCGCTGTTCATCCTCTACACCTCGGGCACGACGGGTAAGCCGAAGGGCATCCTGCACACCTCCGGCGGCTACCTCACGCAGGTGGCTTTCACCCACAAGAACGTCTTCGACCTGCACCCGGAGACCGACGTCTTCTGGTGCACGGCCGACGTGGGCTGGATCACCGGACACAGCTACGTGGTCTACGGCCCGTTGGCGAACGGCGCCACGCAGCTGCTCTATGAGGGAACGCCTGACACGCCGCATCCGGGCCGTTGGTGGGAGCTCATCGAGAAGTACAAGGTCTCGATCTTCTACACGGCGCCGACGGCGATCCGCTCGTTCATGAAGCTGGGGCGGCAGATTCCGCAGGGCTTCGACCTGTCAAGCCTGCGGCTGCTCGGTTCGGTCGGCGAGCCGATCAACCCGGAGGCTTGGATCTGGTACCGCGAGGTCATCGGCGCCAATGTCGCACCGATCGTCGACACCTGGTGGCAGACGGAGACCGGAGCCATCATGATCTCCGCGCTGCCGGGGCTGACCACGCTCAAGCCGGGTGCTGCGCAGACGCCGATTCCGGGCATCCGCATCGACATTCTCGGTGAGGATGGCACCCGCGTCGACCCGCCGCAGGGTGGGCTGCTCGTGGTGAGCGAACCGTGGCCGTCGATGCTGCGCGGCATCTGGGGCGACCCCGATCGCTACGTCGACACCTACTGGTCGAAGTTCTCCAAGCCCGAGGAGGGCGTATACAAGTACTTCGCCGGCGACGGTGCCCACGTCGACACCGACGGCGACATCGTGCTGCTCGGCCGGGTCGACGACGTCATGAACGTGTCGGGGCATCGCCTGTCGACGCAGGAGATCGAGTCGGCACTCGTGTCGCACCACATGGTCGCCGAGGCCGCGGTGGTCGGTGCCGCCGACGAGCAGACCGGCCAGGCCGTGGTCGCCTTCGTGATTCTGAAGGCCAACCAGACGGATGCCCAGACTGCCGATGAGGCATCGACCATGCTTCGCTCCCACGTCGCATCGGCGATCGGCGCGATCGCGAGGCCCCGCCAGATCTTCATCGTTGCCGAGTTGCCGAAGACCCGCTCGGGCAAGATCATGCGCCGACTGCTTCAGGATGTCGCAGAGGGCCGCCCCATCGGCGACACCACGACGCTGGCCGACGCCAGCGTGATGCAGATCATCGGCGACAAGCTCAAGTAGCCCACCGCCGAAGTTCGCCGAGCGCGAGTGAGGGCGACGGGTATCGGATTTCTCGCTAGTTTCGGTGAGTTCGATGACCCGCATGGGTCGTCGAACTCACCGATGTCTGAGCTGAAATCCGATGCCCGTCGACCGAACGCACCTCAGGCGAACTCGAAGACGAACTCCACCTCGACCGGCGCATCCAGCGGTAGCACGGCAACGCCTACCGCGCTGCGCGCGTGCTGGCCCGACTCACCGAAGATCTCGGCGAGCAGTTCCGACGCGCCGTTGATGACGCCCGGCTGGCCGGTGAACGCGGGGTCGGATGCGACGAATCCGACGACCTTGACGACGCGCGTGATCCTGTCCAGCGACCCGATCGCGCTGCGGGCGGCGGCCAGGCCGTTGAGCACGCAGGTGCGGGCTAGCTGCTTCGCGGCATCCGCGTCGACCTCGGCACCGACTTTGCCCGTCAGCGGCAGCGCACCATCCACCATCGGCAACTGGCCCGACGTGTAGACGAGGTTTCCGGTCGCGACGGCGGGAATGTAGGCCGCCACCGGCTTGGACGTGGTGGGCACGGTGAGGCCGAGTTCGGCGAGGCGGTCATCTAGTTTCGACATGTCAGGCATCCTTCTTCTCGCGCTTGAGGTAGGCCACGAGACCACCCTCTGGACCGGTGACAACCTGCACCAGTTCCCACCCCTCGGAGCCCCAGTTGTTGAGGATCGCTGAGGTGTTGTGGATGATCAGCGGCGTGGTCAGGTACTCCCACTGGGTCATTGGCGGCATCCGTTCAGGTTCTGGCGGGGTGGTGTCCCGTACGATTGATTCTATGTCTGCCCAAAATTCTCCGCGTCGGGGCGTGTTCACCGGTATCGCCGGCATCCTCGGATTCAGCGTCCTCAGCGGCCTCCTCGTGACAGTCATGGTCGCCCCCGCGCTCGCCGTGACAGGCATTACCGCCTCGAGCACCATCGGAATCTTCGACAGCCTGCCCGAGTACATCCAGATCGGCCAGCAGCCTGAGCGCAACACGATCTACGCGACGTACACCGGCTCCGGCAACTCCGGCGGCTACTACCCGATCGCCACGATCTACGACCAGAACCGGCAGGAGGTGCGCTACGACCAGATCTCGCCGTACGCCCTGGATGCTGCCGTCGACGGCGAAGACAGGCGCTTCTTCGACCACGGTGGTGTCGATGTCCCCTCGGTGATCCGTGCCGCGCTGGGCAACGCGACCGGCACCTCCTCGAGCGGTGCCTCGACCCTGTCGATGCAGCTGGTCAAGAACATCTACGTGCAGCAAGCCCTGCAGGAACCCACCGAGGAACTACGCCAGAAGGCCTATGACGCCGCGACGTCGCCGTCCTTCGACCGCAAGCTCAAGGAGATGAAGCTGGCAATCGGTCTGGAGAAGACCTACACGAAGAAGGAGATCCTGGCCGCCTACCTCAATATCGCCTTCTTCGGCGACAACACCTACGGCATCCAGGCGGCCGCACAGCGCTACTACAGCGTGGACGCGAAGGATCTGACCCTCCCCCAGGCTGCCAGCCTCATCGCGATCGTTCAGTTCCCGAACCAGCGCGGCCTCTTCGACCCGGAGAACTACGCGGCCAACAAGGACCGCCGCGACGTCATCCTGTACGCGATGTTCGACTCGGGCGACATCACGCAGAAGGAGTACGACGAGGCGGTGGCCACTCCGGTCGACGACACGACCCTGAAGCCCCAGGAACCGCAGAATGGATGCATCGGCGCTTACGCCTATGCGAAGTGGTTCTGCGACTTCGTGGTCAAGAACGTCAAGAACTACGAGTTCCTCGGAGCGAACGAGCAGGAGCGCCTCGACAACTGGAAGCGCGGCGGCTACTCGCTCTACACGACCCTCGACCTGGACGTGCAGATCAACGCACAGGACCAGACGTGGGCGTACGCGCCCAACACCGAGACGGCGCTCGAGCTCGGAAGCTCCACGGTGACGGTGCAGCCGGGGACCGGTCGCGTGCTCATCATGACCGAGAACAAGGTGTTCGATGACACCCTCGAGGGCGGCGGTGCTGGTACATCCGCGGTCAACTACAACACGAGCTTCGACTACGGCGGCTCGAGCGGCATCCAACCGGGATCGACGTACAAGGTCTTCACGCTGCTCGACTGGCTCAAGAGCGGCAAGGGTCTCTATGAGAAGGTCAACGGCGATGCGCGCACCGAGGAGCAGTCCAAGTTCAAGGACAGCTGCGCCGACGGCGGCGGTTGGGGCGGTCCGTACCAGTTCAAGAACGACAGCGGCGAGAGCGGCCCGTTCACTGTGTATGGGGCGACCACGGGGTCGGTGAACGGCGCATTCATCTCGATGGCGCTGCAGTTGGACCTGTGCGACATCCGCCACGTTGCGGAGTCGCTCGGTGTTGAGCGAGCCGACGGCACCCACCTGCAGACGAACCCTTCGTCAGTGCTTGGCACCAACGAAGTGACCCCGCTGAGCATGGCCGCGGCCTACGCGGGCATCGCGGCGGGCGGTCTCTACTGCAAGCCGATCATTGTCGACCGGGTCATCGACCCGACCGGCAAGGAATTGCCCGGTCAGCCAACGGACTGCCGTCAGGCCATCGAACCCGAGGTTGCGGCCACCGCGGCCTACGCGATGGCGGGCGTCATGTCCGGTGGAACCGGCACGTCCTCAAACCCGGATGATGGTGTGCCGATCATCGGCAAGACCGGAACTACTGACTCCTCGGTGCAGACCTGGGTCATCACTGCCACGACAAAGGCCGCCACGGCAGTGTGGGTGGGCAACAGCATCGGCAAGTATCCGATCCGAAGCTACGAGACCGCAGGCATCAGCGGCGGTCTGCTGCGACACGTGATCATGCGCTCCACGGTGGGAACGATCAATGCCAAGTACGGCGGCGGAGATTTCCCCGAGCCGTCGGCCGCCCTGCTCACAGGAGCGGGCCTCGAGGTTCCTGACGTACGTGGTTTGACGCCGGAAGCCGCCAAGGCTCTGCTCGTCGGTCTCGGCTTCGGCTACGAGGATGGCGGTCAGGTCGACTCCGAGGTGCCCGCCGGCAAGGTCGCCACGACCGACCCGGCCCCCGGCAGCCAGTCGGCCCGCGCGAGCGTGATCAAGGTCTACATCAGCAAGGGCAATAAGGTTGCATTCCCGGATGTGGTCGGCGATGGCAAGACCAACACGTTCGGGGATGCCTCGGGCACTCTCAACGGCCAGGGTTACAACCAAGTCACCGAGACGTGTCTCGCCCTCCCGGTCGGCACCGCGCCCGACGATCCCAGGATCGACAAGGTGTCGGCCTCTGACCCGGCACCCGGCGCGTACGTGCTGCCCAACACCAAGGTCAAACTCACGGTGACGAAGCTCGCGTGCCCGTAAGTTCGTCCAAGACCGCTGCTACCGCGCTCGGCGCGGTAGCAGCGGTCGGCGCGGCCGCATTCGTGTGGGGCGCCGTGGTGGAGCGCAACCGCTTCACCATCCGTCACGAAGTGCTGCCGGTGCTCGACCCTGGTGCTCGCCCTATCACGGTGCTCCACCTCGCCGACATCCACTTGGCGCCCTGGCAGCATCGCAAGCAGGAGTGGCTGCGGTCGTTAGCGCTCGTCGAGCCCGATCTCATCGTCAATACCGGTGACAATCTGGGCCACCCCGACGCACTCGAAGCCCTCGAGTATGCCCTCGAGCCCCTCAGCGGAGTGCCGGGCGTCTACGTCAACGGGTCAAACGACTACTTCGGCCCGGAGTTCAAGAATCCGTTCCACTACTTCACGGGGCCATCAGGTCGCACCGAGCGTGCCACGACTCTGGACACCCCCGCGCTGGAGCGCTACTTCGAGGACACGCTGGGCTGGCTCGCTCTCAACAACGCCGCGCGAGCCATCGAGCTGAAGGGGTCGCGACTCGAGTTCTTCGGAGTCAACGACGCGCACCGCGGGTGGGATCGGCTCGACCGGCTCCCCGGCCTCGTTGAGGAGATGCGCGAGAACGTCGGCTGGCAGGATGACCGCACCGGCAGCGAACCGGTCGCGATCGGCGTGACACACGCCCCGTACCGCCGCGTGCTCGACGCTTTCGTCACCAACGGTGCGGAAGTCATCTTCGCGGGGCACACGCACGGCGGCCAGGTGCGGGTTCCCGGATTGCCCGCCCTCGTGACCAACTGCGACATCCCGCGCGAACAGGCACAGGGACTGAGCGTGTGGCACCACGCCCGGCGAGCGGCCCTGCTCAACGTGAGCGCGGGCATCGGAACGTCGATCTACGCGCCGGTGAGGTTCGCCTGCCCACCCGAAGCTGTCGTAGTGACTCTCACCCCCGGAGATATCGGCTATTCTTGATGAGGTTCGGGTGCGGTGACAACCGCAAACGAATGATCGGGGTGTGGCGCAGCTTGGTAGCGCGCTTCGTTCGGGACGAAGAGGTCGTGGGTTCAAATCCCGCTACCCCGACAGAAGTACAGAAGGCCGGGATCACCGTGTGGTGGTACCGGCCTTCTGTCGTTGCGTCAGCAGCTCCGGATCAGGCGAAGTCCGCGTCGGGAGCGCTGCCGTAGCTGAACTCTGCCTTGGGGCGGTAACCGTTGTTGAGCACCCCGTTGCTCTCCTCGAGGTAGCAGGCGCCGCAGAGCGACTCGTATGTCACATCCACCCCGTCTATCGCGACCTGATCGCCGTCGAAGATGTACCTATCACCGACCTTGCGCGCGTTGAACACGGCCTTACGGCCACACCGGCAGATCGTCTTGAGCTCCTCCAGCGAGTGGGCGATCTCGAGAAGGCGTCGGCTGCCGGGGAAGGCCACGGTCTGGAAGTCGGTGCGGATGCCGTAGGCGAGCACCGGCACGCCCTCGAGTATCGCGATGCGCAGCAGGTCATCGACCTGCCCCTCGCTGAGGAACTGCGCCTCGTCGACGAGGAGGCAACTGACCGCGAGTCCGGTCTGCTCCAGGACTCGCGCGCTCTCGGAGAGGAACTTCTCGTAGATGTCCTCGGCGGGGGCGACCGTGAAGTCGACGGGACGCGTGACCCCGAGCCGGGAGACGATCGCTGAGTCGCCCTTGGTGTCGACCTGCGGCTTGGCCAGAAGCACCTGCTGGTCGCGTTCCTCATAGTTGTAGGCGGCCTGCAGCAGCGCCGTGCTCTTGCCACTGTTCATCGCCCCGTACCGGAAGTACAGCTTGCTCAACTCAGATACCCGTCCTCAGCGGCCCGGCGGATGAGCTCGGCTTTCTTGCTCGCGGGCCGATTCACTTTCGCATACTTTTCGCGTACGCGTCGAAGATAGGTCTTCGCAGTCTCGTATTGCACGCCCATCTGCTCGGCAACCTGGTTGGTGCTGAGACCTGATGCGTACAGGCTGAGCGCCTCTGTCTCGCCGGCGCTCAACTTGGGCCGGGATTGGGCGACGGCCCCTGCAGGCAGAGGGCGCCAGTCGCGCAGCAGGGAGTGGCGCGGGTCGATGCCCATGACCTTGCGTGCGGCATCCATGACATCGCGCATCGGGAGGGTCTTCGAGAGGAAATCGGCAACGCCGGCCTTCATAGCGCGTTCGCGCACTTCGGGTGAGTCGAGGCTGGAGAGCACGATGACCTTCGCGCCTGCGGCGCGGCAGGTGCGCACGCGCGCTTCGATAGATACCGGCTCCTTGAGCTGGAAGTCGAGGAATACGAGGTCGGTCGGGAAGTTGTCGCTGTGCACCAGTTGGAGCCAGGTGCTCGCGCTGAGCACGAGGTCGAAGTCGGGCGCGTTCGCGCCGATCCAGCTGGAGAGGCTATCGAGCAGAACCTCGTGGTCATCGAGGATCGCCAGGCGCACGCGCGGAGCCGACCTGTCCTCCGATGAATCCAGACTCATTGGTGCTGCCCCCTCAGCGCAAGGGCCACAAAACGTGTGGACCTCAGTTCCCCGACTTCGATTATGTCACCCGAACCCCCTCCGGCTGTACCCCACGCAAGGGTGACACGATTAGGCTCAGAACAGAGTCGGCTGGCGTGCCGGCAGTTCGGCGGCGAGCAGGCCGCCACCGGTCACCGCGGCGCGCAGGGCCGCAGGAGCGTGCGCGCCGAGTCCTCGGGAGCGCATCAGGGGTCTCATCCTCGCTGCGAGCCACTCCCGATAGGCCTTGGGGGCGTATGAACCGCCCCGAAACAGGTCACGGTAGCGCTGCACCAGTTCGGGATGCTCGCGCTCGAGCCACGCGAAGAACCACTCCCGCGCTCCCGGGCGCAGATGCAGAGCCGTGTAGGTCAGCGAACTCGCCCCGGCCTCACTCGCCTGAGCGATCGCACGCTCCAGGTGCTCGACGCTGTCGGTGAGATACGGCAGCACGGGCATGAGAAAGACGGAACAGTTCAGCCCATGCTCCCGCGCCGCGCGAACGGTGTCCAGTCGCGCCCGCGTGCTGGGTGTGCCGGGCTCGATTGACTGCTGGAGCTCATCGTCGTAGATCGCGATGGACATCGCGAGGTGCACGGGCACCACGCCGGCGGCTTCGGCGATCAGCGGCAGGTCGCGGCGCAGCAGTGTGCCCTTGGTGAGGATGCTCAGCGGCGTGCCACTCTCGGCGAGCGCGGCGATGATGCCGGGCATGAGGCGGTACCTGCCCTCGGCGCGCTGGTAGGGATCGGTGTTGGTGCCGAGTGCGACGGCCTCGTGCTTCCAGCTCGGCTTCGCCAGTTCCTTGGCGAGCACCTCGGCGACGTTGACCTTGACGATGACCTCGCTGTCGAAGTCCTTGCCCGCGTCGAGGTCGAGATAGGTGTGGGTGTTGCGGGCGAAGCAGTACACACATGCATGGCTGCATCCGCGGTACGGGTTGATCGTCCAGCCGAACGGCATCGCGCTCTCGCCGGGCACGCGGTTGAGCGCGCTCTTGGCGAGCACCTCGTGAAAGCGCACACCGGCGAACTCGGGAGTCGTCACCGACCGCACCAGGTTCGACAGCCGAGCAAGACCCGGGAGCGCATCAGCGCGCTCGGAGTCGAGCTGCTGACCGTTCCACCTCATGCAGACAGTCGAACATGTGTTCGAATGTCTGTCAACCGCTAGGGCTGGATGCCCAGCACCTTCGCTGTGCTGGCTAGAGTCTTCGCGGCCAGCTTCGGATCGTCGGAGAGGTGCTTGCCGTAACTGGGGATCATCCGGACCAGCGCCGGGCGCCAGGCTTCGATCCTGTCGGGGAAGCACTTCTCCACCAGGCTCACCATGATCGGCACCGCCGTGGATGCGCCGGGTGACGCTCCGAGCAGGCCCGCGATGCTGCCGTCGGCGGCGGCCACGACCTCGGTGCCGAACTGCAGCACACCGAGCTTCTTCTTGTCCTTCTTGATCACCTGCACGCGCTGGCCGGCAGTGATGCGGTACCAGTCCTCGGGCTTGGCGTTGGGCACGAACTGCTGCAGTTCGGCGAACTTCGTGGACTGGCGGGCGGCCAGCTGTCCGATGAGGTACTTGACGAGGCCCAGATTCGACAGGCCGGCCGCAACCATGGGCACGATGTTGTGCCAGCGGATCGAGGCGAACAGATCGAGGACCGAGCCGGTCTTGAGGAACTTGGGGCTGAAGCCCGCATACGGCCCGAACATCAGGCTGCCCGTGCCATCGACGACGCGCAGGTCGAGGTGCGGCACCGACATCGGGGGTGAACCCACGGCAGCCTTGCCGTAGACCTTGGTGCGGTGCTGGGCGACGAGGTCGGGGTTGTCGGTGCGCAGGAATTCGCCGCTCACCGGGAACCCGCCATAGCCGCGAATCTCCTTGATACCCGACTTCTGCAGCAGGCCGAGCGCGTACCCACCGGCACCGACGAACACGAACCGCGCGGTGACCGGGGCAAGCGGCGTTCCGCCGAGATCGCTACGCAGGCTCAACTTCCACAGGCCGTCGCGCTGCCGGCTGAGGTTGGTCACCTTGACCTCTGTGGTGAAACCCGCGCCGCCCGCGATGAGACTCGAGGTGAGGTGATGGGTGAGCGCGCCGAAATCCACGTCGGTGCCCGAAGCGATGCGCGTCGCAGCGATCGGCTGCGACTTCTTGCGCCCGGGGACCATGAGCGGGGTCCAGGAACGGATGGTGCGGGCATCCGTCGAGAATTCCATGCCGGCGAACAGCGGGTGGTCCTTGAGCGCCTCGTACCGCTTGCGCAAGTACTCGACGTTGGCCTCGCCCCACACGAAGCTCATGTGCGGCGTCGAGTTGATGAACTGAGACGGCTCGGGCAGCTGGCCGGAACCGACGAGGTGCGACCAGAACTGGCGGGACACCTGGAACTGCTCGTTGACCTTCACCGCGCTCGAGATGTCGATCGTGCCGTCGGCTCGCTCGGGCGTGTAGTTGAGCTCACACAGGGCCGAATGGCCGGTGCCGGCGTTGTTCCACGGGTTCGAACTCTCGAGGGCGACATCGCCGAGACGCTCGTAGATCTGAATGTCCCAGCTCGGCTCCAGCTGCTTGAGCAGCATTCCGAGGGTTGCACTCATGATGCCTCCGCCGATGAGGGCGACATCCACGGGTTTACTCACCACTACAGTTTAGTGCTGGTTTACAGACCCAGTTTCGTCAGCTCGGCATCCATGCGGGTGGCCATAGCGGCGTAACCGGCATCGTTGGGGTGCAGACCGTCGGAGGCCATCCACTCGGGGTGCCCCTCGATCCAGTGGGATGCTCCGGGGATGTAGTCGGCGCCGATCGCGGCGGCGGCATCCCGCACCCACCCGATGATGACCTCCACCGATTCGGGGCGCCGGTCGGTGTACCAGAACGGTTCGACGACGATGAAACGGGCATCCGGAAGCGCGGTCGCCAGCCGGGTGAAGTCCTCGGTGATGCGCAAGCGGATCTGGTTGGCAGCTCGGTCGTAGCTGAAGTTGTCGTTCAGACCCATGGTGATGAATACGATGCTGGGGTCGTTGGCGATGACGAGCGCCGGGAGATCGCCCTCACCGTCAGTCGCACGGTTGTTGACGAATCCGAGGCCATTGACGCTCGGGTTGAACTCCTGCCAGCCGCGCTCCGCGCAGATGATCGACGACCAGCGCAGTGACGGGTCGCTCGCGCCGGTGCCGAGCGTGTACGAATCACCGTAGAAGGCGACGCGCGGCGCGTCCTCGTCGCCAGCCGGCGGTGTCACCGCAGTGCACCCGGCGAGCACGAGTACCAGCCCGAGGCCGAGCAGGAAGAGAGAGCGCATACCCGGTGTTCGGCGCCCGTCACCGTTCGGCTCGGTCTAGGCCGTCGCCGCGGCGAGGTCGGCAGCCACCAGCTCCGCGATCTGCACGGCGTTGAGGGCTGCGCCCTTGCGCAGGTTGTCGTTGCTGATGAACAGCGCAAGCCCACGGCCCTCAGGCACGCCCTCATCCTGGCGGATGCGACCCACGTAGCTCGGGTCCTTGCCGGCGGCCTCCAGCGGGGTCGGGATGTCGCTGAGCACAACGCCGGCCGCGCCGGCCAGCAGCTCGCGCGCACGCTCCGGGCTCACCGGCCTCGCAAACTCGGCGTTGATGCTCAGGGAGTGACCGGTGAACACGGGAACACGCACACAGGTGCCGCTGACCAGCAGGTCGGGCAGCTCGAGGATCTTGCGGCTCTCGTTGCGCAGCTTCTTCTCCTCGTCGGTCTCTCCCAGGCCGTCGTCGACGAGGTTGCCCGCGAACGGCACCACGTTGAAGGCGATGTTCTTCGGGAACTTCGACGGGGTCGGCATGATGACGGCCGAGCCGTCGTGCACGAGCTCGATCGCGTCCTGCGCGACGGCGGCCTTGGCCTGCTCGAGCAGCTCCTCGCCGCCCGCGAGACCTGCGCCGGAGACCGCCTGGTAGGTGCTGACGATCAGACGCTGGAGTCCCGCCTCGGCGTCGAGGACCTTGAGCACGGGCATCGCGGCCATCGTCGTGCAGTTGGGGTTGGCGATGATGCCCTTGCGGGCATCCTTGATCGCGTGGGGGTTGACCTCGCTGACGACCAGGGGAACATCCGGGTCCATGCGCCAGCCGGACGAGTTGTCGATGACGAGCACGCCCGCCTCGGCGAACCGCGGTGCCTGCGCCTTGCTGGTGGTGGCTCCCGCGGAGAAGATCGCGATGTCGAGGCCGGTCGGGTCTGCGGTCGCCGCATCCTCGACGAGGATCTCCTCACCCTTGAAGGGCAGGGTCGTGCCGGCGCTGCGCTCTGACGCGAAGAATCGGATCTCCTCGACCGGGAAGTCCCGCTCCTCCAGGAGACGACGCACGACGGCGCCCACTTGACCGGTGGCGCCCACGACGCCGATTCTCACACCGTTACTCATGGGAACAATTGTGGCATGCTCACGGCGCAGGCTCGGCGGAGTGAGCCGTCAGCGGCCGTCGAGATGCTGCCACACCGCGGTTTCGATACGCGGCTTCGCCGCTACTCAACCGGCGAAGGCGTCAGCGCCCGGTGCCGCCGTGCACGACCGCCTCGGTCTCACCATCGAGGCCGAACGCGGTGTGCACGACCCGCATCGCCTCGTTGAGCATGTCGGCGCGCGTCACAACCGAGATGCGGATCTCGCTCGTCGAGATCATCTCGATGTTGATGCCCGCGTCGGAGAGTGCGCGGAACAGTTGCGCCGAAACACCGGCACTCGTGCGCATCCCGGCGCCCACCACGGCGAGCTTGCCGATCTGGTCGTCGTACTGCAGCGACTGGAACCCGGCCGACTCCTGACCCGCCCGCAGCGCGGTGAGCACCTTCTCCCCCTCGACCTTCGGCAGCGTGAACGAGATGTCGGTGAGCCCGGTGGATGCGGCAGACACGTTCTGCACGATCATGTCGATGTTGGCCCCGGTCGAGGCCACGACCGTGAAGATCTCCGCCGCCTTGCCTGGCACGTCGGGAACACCCACGACGGTGATCTTCGCTTCGTTCAGGTCGCCCGCAACGCCCGTGATGATCGGTTCTTCCACGGCTACTCCTCCGTCAGTGTCGTACGAGTCAACGACCCAGGTGCCTTCGTTGTTGTTGAAGGATGACCGCACGTGCAGCGTCACCCCGTGCCGGCGGGCGTACTCGACCGCGCGGATGTACAGCACCTTCGCACCCGCCGCCGCGAGCTCCAGCATCTCCTCGCTGGTGACGCGATCGATCTTGTGTGCGCGGGGAACCACGCGCGGGTCAGCAGTGAAGATGCCGTCGACGTCGGTGTAGATCTCGCAGACATCAGCACCGAGGGCGGCAGCCAGGGCGACGGCGGTCGTGTCCGATCCGCCGCGGCCGAGAGTCGTGATGTCCTTGGTGTCGCGGTTGAACCCCTGGAACCCTGCGACGATGACGATCGCGCCCTCATCGAGAGCCTCGCGCAGGCGAGTCGGGGTGACATCGACGATGCGGGCGGAGCCGTGCCGGGCATCCGTGATCATGCCGGCCTGGCTGCCGGTGTACGAGCGGGCATCGACGCCCATGCTCTTGATCGCCATGGCCAGCAGAGCCATCGAGATGCGCTCGCCGGTGGTGAGCAGCATGTCCATCTCGCGGGGGTCGGGCATCGGGGTCACCTCGTGGGCGAGGTCGATGAGTTCATCGGTCGTGTCGCCCATCGCACTGACCGCAACGACGACGTCGTTTCCGGCCTTGCGCGTCTCGACGATGCGCTTGGCGACACGCTTGATGCTCTCGGCGTCGGCGACCGACGAACCGCCGAACTTCTGGACGATCAAGCTCACGTGTGGCTCCTGGAACTGGGGAATTCGGGCTTGGCCCGACCACCAATTCTAGGTGCTCGCTGGCGCTACCCTGTTGTGCATGACGCTCGAGGCATGGACGGACTTCAACGTCGCCGTGGCCGGTGCCACCGCGGCCCTTGCGGGACTGCTCATAGTCGCCCTCTCGGTCAACGTGGGCGAGATCGTGAAGGCCCCCACCCTGACCGCCCGGGCCGCCAGCGCGATCTCGACCCTCCTGCTCGGCCTCGTCGCCACCGCGTCGGGACTGATCCCCAGTCAGCCGCTCTGGGTGCTCGGGCTGGAACTCGCGCTCGCGACGATCGTGGCCTGGGTGCTGCAGGTGCACGCCATGGTCGCGCTGGGTCGCGACGGCCGGACGACCTCTGAGCACCTCGCCAAGTCGCTCGTGGGAATTGTGCCACTGGCCGGCTTCAGCGTCGGCAGCGTGATGCTGCTGCTCGGGATGCCCGGAGGCCTCTACGCCGTGGCCGCCGGCTGCGTGCTGGCCATCGTGGCCGCCGTGATCTTCTCGTGGGTGGCCCTCGTCGAGGTGCTGCGCTAGTTCTCGACGAGCCGTCGGCCCTCGAAGGCGCGGCCCAGAGTAACCTCGTCGGCGTACTCGAGGTCGCCGCCCACTGGCAGGCCCGACGCGAGGCGGGTGACCCGGAGCCCGGGCTGCACGAGCAGTCGCGTGAGGTAGGTCGCTGTCGCCTCACCCTCGAGGTTCGGGTCGGTCGCGATGATCACCTCGGTGACCGTGCCGTCATTGAGGCGGGTCAGCAGCTGGCGGATGCGCAGGTCGTCGGGGCCGATGCCGTCGATCGGACTGATCGCGCCGCCGAGCACGTGGTACAGGCCCTTGAACTCGCGGGTGCGCTCGATGGCGACGACATCCTTCGCCTCCTCGACCACGCAGATGGTGGCCGCCGAACGCCGCGGGTCACGGCAGATCGAACAGGTCTGCTCCTCGGTCACGTTGCCGCAGATGTCGCAGAAGCGCACCTTGTCCCGCACATCGCGCAACACCTCGGACAGGCGGGTGACGTCGAAGCTCTCCGTCTGCAGGATGTGGAAGGCGATGCGCTGAGCCGACTTCGGGCCGATACCGGGCAGACGGCCGAGCTCGTCGATGAGCTCCTGAACGATTCCGTCGTACATCAGTCGTCCGCCGGCCGCGGCACGACGCGGGGGGCGACATCGTGCTCCTCGATGAAGCTCGCGCCGAGAAGCTCACGCACCACCGACTCACCATAGCGAGCCTTGTCCGCGGGCTTCGCGGGTTCGGATGACGCCGCCGAAGCCTTCGCCGCGGGTGCGGGCGCTGGCGGCTCGGAGCCGGGGATCTCGGCAACCGCCCAGCCCTGCGCATCCTTCTCGGATACGGGCGGGGTCACACTCGTGGTCGGCGCCGCGGCGGGCGGTTCGGCCGACGCATCTGCCTTCGCGATGAACTTCACCCGCAGGCCGAGCACCTCGACGATGGCTCGACGCAGAACCTCACTCACGCCCTCGCCGGAACCTTGCGGCTGCTTGAAGCTGTCCACGTCGGCTTGACTCACGAAGCTCAGGGTGAGCACGTCACCGTCGAGCGCGCGAGCCGTGGCAGTGTAGACGACCGCCCAGGCGCTCATCTTCGTCTTCTGCACGGACTCGAGAACCTCGGGCCAGGCGTTGCGCAGTTGCTCGAGCGTGACCTCACCCGCCGCCTTCGCGGCGACGGGGGCGGTGGTCGAGTCTCCGGTGGTCGAGCTTGTCGAGACCGGTGCCTCGGCGGCCGGACGTTCGGTGGTCGAGCTCGTCGAGACCGGCGCCTCAGGGATCGCTGCCTCGGGGGTCTGCGCGGGCGGGGTCTCGACGCGCGCGACGCGCGCGACCTTCGCGGGCGCTACGCGGGCGACGGGAGCCGCGGCATCCTGCTCGACACCGATGCGCCGCTCAAGTCGCTCGACACGGGCAAGCGCGCCGCGTTCGGTGTCGTCGCTCGAGGGCACGAGCATGCGTGCGACCATGAGTTCGAGGTGCAGCCGCGGTGAGGTTGCACCCGTCATCTCGCTGAGCGCGGCGTTGACGACGTCGGCCGCCCGCGACAGCTCGGCGGTGCCGAAGGTGGTGGCCTGTTGGATCATGCGGTCGAGCTGATCCTGGGGCACGCCGCGCAGCACGGCCTGGGCGTTGCCCGAAGTGGCGGCCACGATGATGAGGTCGCGGAGGCGCTCGAGCAGGTCCTCGACGAAGCGACGGGGATCCTGGCCGGTCTGGATGACGCGATCCACCGAACCGAACGCGGCCGCGGCATCCCGTGCACCGAGCGCATCGACGACTTCGTCGAGCAGCGCACCGTGGGTGTAGCCCAGCAGGGCGACAGCGCGCTCGTAGTCGACGACGTCACCCTCGGAGCCGGCCATCAGCTGGTCAAGCAGGGAGAGGGTGTCGCGAACTGAGCCACCGCCGGCGCGCACGACGAGCGGCAGCACGCCGGGCTCAACGGTGACCTTCTCGCTGTCGCAGAGCGTCTGCACGTAGTCGAGCATCTGGGCGGGCGGCACCAGCCGGAACGGGTAGTGGTGGGTGCGCGACCGGATGGTGCCGATGACCTTCTCGGGCTCGGTGGTGGCGAAGATGAACTTCACGTGCTCCGGCGGCTCCTCGACGATCTTGAGCAGCGCGTTGAACCCCTGCGGCGTGACCATGTGCGCCTCGTCGAGGATGAAGATCTTGAAGCGATCGCGGGCGGGAGCGAAGACGGCGCGCTCGCGCAGGTCGCGGGCGTCATCCACACCGTTGTGGCTGGCGGCGTCGATCTCGACGACGTCGAGCGAGCCGCCGCCGTCGCGGGAGAGCTCGACGCAACTCGGGCAGACCCCGCACGGGGTGTCGGTCGGACCCTCGGCGCAGTTCAGACACCGGGCGAGGATGCGCGCGCTCGTGGTCTTGCCGCACCCGCGCGGACCGCTGAACAGATACGCGTGGTTGACGCGATCAGTGCGAAGCGCGGTGCGCAGCGGATCGGTCACCTGCGACTGGCCGATGAGCTCGGCGAACGTCTCTGGCCGATAACGGCGGTACAGGGCGGCAACCACGTGTCAAGAGTAGCTGCCGCCAGCGACGCTGGGGCCGTGGCATCCGCAGGCCCAGGCGCGAGGCGGGTCGCGATGTGTGCACAACGGCGGATACATCGGCGACACACCGTTCGAGTGTCCCCTTCGCCTGGCGTGGCGCGAGTTCGTCCGCGGTTGCGCCCGTCGATCCCCTCCTCACCATGACGGGTTGCTTGGCGGGTTGCGGATGCCGCGGCCCTCGCGCTCCGAAGGGCCGATGGCTTGGCATCCTCACACCATGACCTGGCTCTGCAATCGCGGGCACATCGCCTCGGCCCGGGACTTGGCCGCCATGGGCGTGAGCCGTCGTGCAGTCGGCGGCGCGGTCGCTGAGGGCCGTCTCATCCGCTGCCGTCGCGGGACATACGCCTGCGCGCACATCGATACGCACGAGGGCATCGCGGCTGCGGTGGGCGGTCGCATCGATTGCGTCTCCGCTCTCGCCCGGCACGAGAATGTGTGGACCGGGCCGTTAGCGCGCGAGCTGCACCTTCGAGTCGACCCTCGTTTCCACGCCGACGCGACCGCCGGTGCGGTGCTGCACTGGCGCGTCGCCCACGGCGAGTCCGGGCAACCACTTGAGGTTGCCCCCATCGATGCGCTGCTCCAGGCGATGACCTGCCTGTCTCGCTATGACGCACTCGCGGCGGTGGAGTCAGCTGTGCACCTTGGGTATCTGGGCGAGACGGACCTGGGTCGCCTGACCAAGCTGGCACCCCAGCGAATGCGGGTCATCCTGAAGCGATTGGACGTGCGATCGCAGTCGGGTTTGGAGACTTTCACGAGGCTGCAACTCCAGGACGCCGGACATCGCGTCGAGTGTCAGGTGCCCATCCCCGGCGCGGGCGTGCTCGATCTCCTCGTCGACGACTGCGTGGGGATCGAGACGGATGGCGAGAAGTGGCACGCCAACCGCTTCCACGCCGATCGCACGAAGGATGTCCTCATCGAGGCCTGGGGTATCCGCGTACTGCGCATCGGTCGGCCGCACATCTTCGACGAGTGGCCGACCACACTCGCCGCGATCGAGCGGATGGTTGCCGAATCGGCGCCGCGACTGCGTGCACAACTGCGGGGATTCTCATGACACACGGGCTTCGCGGGCAGCCGGTTCGGCGTTTCGCGCAAACGAGCCGCAGTTGTGCACGCAGCGGGGCGCGAGAGGGGTCGGGAGGCAGCGGGGTGCCCGCGGCCGCGGCCGCGCTACCCCAGCGCGGCGAGCGACTGGCGGGCGATCTCGAGTTCCTCGTTGGTGGGCACGACGAGCACGGCGACAGGCGAGTCGTCGGTGCTGATGCGGCGCGGCTCCGGCGAGCGCCTTGCGTTGCGCGCGGCATCCAGGTGGATGCCCAGGCCCCCGAGCCCCGCGAGCGCCCCCGCCCGAACATCGGGACTGTTCTCGCCGACCCCCGCGGTGAACACAACCGCGTCGACGCCGCCGAGCTGGGCGATGTAGGCGCCGAGGTAGTGGCGCAGACGGTGCACGTAGACGTCGAAGGCGAGACGGGACGCGGCATCCCCGGCCTTCATCGACTCCACCAGGTCGCGCATGTCACCGTGCCCGCTCAGCCCGAGGATGCCGCTGCGCCGGTTGAGCAGGGTGTCGAGTTCGGGCGTTCCGAGTCCTGCCTCCCGCGCGAGGTGGAACAGCGCGCCCGGGTCGAGGTCGCCGGAACGGGTGCCCATGACGAGACCCTCGAGCGGCGTCATCCCCATGGAGGTGTCAACCGACCTGCCGCCGGCGATTGCGCACGCCGATGCCCCGTTGCCGAGATGGAAGACGATGAGTCGCAGGTCACCGAGCGGGCGCTCGAGCACCTCGGCCGCCCGCCGCGAGACGTACTGGTACGACGTGCCGTGGAATCCGTAGCGGCGCACCGAGTGATCGGCGGCGACCTGCGCGTCGATCGCGTAGGTGTAGGCCGCCGGCGCGAGGCTCTGATGGAACGCCGTGTCGAACACCGCGACGTTGGGGATGCCGGGGAACGCCACCTGCGCGGCCCGGATACCGGCGAGGTTCGACGGGTTGTGCAGCGGCGCGAGCGACGACAGCTTCTCGATCGCCGCCTCGACCTCGGGCGTCACCACGGTCGCCGCGGAGAAGAGGTCGCCACCGTGCACCACGCGGTGACCGATGACGACCGGATGCTCGGCCCCGAGCATCCCGATGATGGAGGTCATCGCCTGCCGATGGTCGGCCGCGTCGCCACCGGCTTCGCCGATGCGCTCGACGATTCCGCGGCGAACGGACTCACCGGACTCGGCCTCGAGCAGCTCCCACTTGATCGACGATGAGCCGGAGTTGACGACGAAGGCGAGGGTCACGAGTCCTCCGCGGGGGTCTCGACGGGCTCGACCACCGCGGGCGACTCGACCACCGCAGGCGGCTCGACCACCGCGGGCGGCTCGACCACCGACTGCGCCTGAATCGCGGTTATCGCAACGGTGTTCACGATGTCGCGCACGAGCGCTCCGCGGGACAGGTCGTTGACCGGCTTGCGCAGGCCCTGCAGCACCGGGCCGATGGCCACTGCACCCGAGCTGCGCTGCACCGCCTTGTACGTGTTGTTGCCCGTGTTGAGGTCGGGGAAGATGAACACCGTCGCGCGGCCGGCGACCTGCGAGTCCGGCAGCTTCGCCTTGGCGACGGCCACGTCGGCGGCGGCGTCGTACTGGATCGGTCCGTCGAGCGGGAGGTCGGGCATCCGCTCGCGAACAATCGCAGTCGCCTCACGCACCTTGTCGACGTCGGCCCCCGTGCCTGACTCGCCGGTCGAGTACGACAGCATCGCGACGCGTGGCTCGATGCCGAACTGGCGCGCGGTCTGCGACGCGGAGATGGCGATGTCGGCGAGCTGCGGGGCTGTCGGGTCGGGCACGACGGCGCAGTCCCCGTAGACGAGCACTCGATCCTCGAGGGCCATGAAGAAGACGCTCGAGACGATGGAGACTCCGTCGGTGGTCTTGATGAACTCGAGCGCGGGCTTGATGGTGTGAGCGGTCGTGTGCGCCGCGCCGGAGACCATGCCGTCTGCGAGGCCGAAGTGCACCATCATCGTGCCGAAGTACGAGACGTCGGTGACGATGTCGCGCGCCGCCTCGATGGTCATGCCCTTGTGGGCGCGCAGCCTCGCGTACTCGGCCGCGAACTTCTCGTGAAGCTCGGGGTCGAAGGGACTCAGCACCTGGGCGGCGGAGACGTCGACACCCAGCCCGCTCGCTCGGGCCCGGATCTCCTGCTCGTCGCCGAGGATCGTGATGTCGACGACCGAGCGGCTCAGAAGGGTCGCCGCCGCCTGGAGGATGCGGTCGTCGCCGCCCTCGGGCAGCACGATGCGAGTCGGCACCGAGCGCGCCCGCTCGAGCAGCCCGTACTCGAACATGAGCGGAGTGACGGCCGACGACTCCCCTGCGCCGAGTTCGCGCAGTAGCAGCTCGGCGTCGACATGCTTGTCGAACAGCGCGAGGGCGGTGTCGATCTTGCGCTGGGCTGTGGCGGTGAGGCGGCCCCGGGTCTGCACGATCCGCTGCGCTGTCTCGTAGGTGCCGAACTCGGTGGTCACGATCGGCAGGGTCTCGTCGAGGCCGGCGATGAGTCGGTCGATGATGGGCGAGAGTTCGAATCCGCCGTTGAGCACGATGCCCGCCAGCGACGGGAACGTGCCCGAGGCGTGCGCGGTGAGGGCGGCGAGCAGCATCTCGCTTCGATCACCCGCGATCACCACGAGGGCGCCCTCCATGATGCGCGGAAGCACGTTCTCCATCGACATGCCCGCGATGACGATGCCAAGCACTTCGCGCGCCAGAAGCGCCTCGTCACCCTTCAGCAGGCGACCGTCGACCGCGCCCATGACGGCGCTCATGGTGGGTGCGACCAGATACGGATCCTCGGGTATCGCCCACGCGGGCACCCCCGACACGGATGCCACGGCATCCGCCACCGCGGCGAGCCGCTCCGGCTCGACCCGATTCGCCACGATCGCGAGGAGGCTGGCGTGCGCGTCGGCGAGTTCGGGCAGAGCGAGCTCGGCGACCTGCTTGAGTTCGTCGGCCGTGCGCGCCCGGGACTCGTCGGGTTCGCGCCCGGCGAGCACCAGCAGCACCGGCGCGCCCAGGTTGGCCGCGACGCGGGCGTTGAAGGCGAGCTCGGTCGGGGTGGCAACATCCGTGTAGTCCGACCCGACGATGACGACGGCGTCGCACTTGCGCTCGACCGACTTGAAGCGATCGACGATGCGGGAGAGGGCGGCATCCGGATTCTCGTGTACCTCCTCGTAGGAGACCCCGACACACTCGTCGTAGTCGAGAGTGACACCGTCTCGGGAGAGCAGCAGCTCGAGAACGAAGTCGGGCTCGGCCGTCGACCTCGTCACCGGGCGGAACACCCCGACCCGGGGCGTCGAGCGCAGGAGGGTGTCGAGCACACCGAGCGCGACTGACGACTTGCCGGAATGTCCCTCGGCCGACGCCAGGTAGATGCTCTTCGCCACGTTCCCACCCTAGGCGCGCGAACACCACCCGCACGAAGGACTTAAGTCACGCGGGCCGCGGGAGATGCCGCGGCGGGGGCTGGCAGAAAGCGGGGGGAGTAAGCCGCCAATCTCGGGAAGTCTCTTACACAGCCGAGCATCGCGAGGCATCGGGCGCAGCGAAGCTGCTTGCCCGAAAAACAATAGAGACCCCTCGCGCACCCGCCAGAGCCCGGTTACCCTTGCTACGTTTCCGTCCTGGGGGAGTTGGCCTGGATGGCGCCACGCGAGGAGCCATCACCGATTCTATCCCGCGACAGGCGGGAGCGCTTCGACCGGCTATGATTCCATGAGGCATTCCGCGAAGCTGCGGGGTGCTCGCCAGGAGAATTCGCCTAGTGGCCTATGGCGCACGCTTGGAAAGCGTGTTGGGTGAAAGCCCTCGGGGGTTCGAATCCCCCATTCTCCGCTGACGCACCAGATACTGATTCACGTTTCTTATACCGTGGGGGCACAGTGGTCGACGCAAGCCAGATGGCCAGCACGACCGTCCGGGTCGCTGCGCGCGGCTCGGTGCTTCGAAACACGATCTACGCGGCCGTCGCCGCGGGCATCCCCCTGTTCGGCGTGCTGTACTGGCTGTCACTTGCTCAGGGCAACTGGCTGCGCGTGCTCGTCGTTCAGGCGATCTACGTCGGTCTCTTCGCGCTCATCGCGGTGCGCCACTTCGGCGCCTACGTCGAGGTGACCTCGACCACGGTCACCAAGCAGGCGCTGTTCGTGCGCAGCACGCTCGACCGATCGGATGTGGCATCCAGCTACCTTGTCGACACCCACGCCTCGAATTCGGCCGAGTTGCTGCCGCAGCTGCTGGTGCTCGATGCCACGGGCGGGCGGCTGATGCGGATGCGCGGCACGTTCTGGTCGCGCGACGACATGCTGCGCATCGCCGAGGCGATCGGAGCTCCGCTGACCGTGGAGACCCAGCCGATGACGTTGAAGGAGTTCTACGCCCTGCGACCCGGCACCGCCTATTGGTACGAGGGCAAACTGTCGCTCGCCATCGCGGGCATCGTTCTCGCGTTCGGATTCGCCTATGTCGCAGTCACCTGGTTGATGGCGGCGATCGGCGTGCCGAGCGTGTGGAGCCTGTGACCGGCGTGAAGCGCTTGCGGCCGCACAGCCACCTCTTCCGGGAGGGGATCATTGCCGTCATTCTCTTCATGACGCCGGTGTTCGTCGTGCTCTACGTGATCACCCTCAGCAACGGACGCTGGCTCGCGGTGTTCGTACTCCAAGTCATCGTTACCCTCCTGGTCGTGCTGGCCGCGTGGGGGTACTTCGGGGTCGCCATCTGGGTGAGCCCCGAGGCGATCTCTGAACGCGGATTCTTCGGCGGGAAGACCACGTTCGCCCGCGAGCAACTCGGCTCGATCGTGATCGCCGAAACCCAGACGGCGTCGAGCGCGGAGACGACCACGCAACTCTTCGTGTGCGACGCGGACGGCAAGGGGCTGGTGAGGATGCGCGGTCAATTCTGGAGCCGCGAGAACATGGAACTGGTGCGCACGACGCTCGACCTGCCGGCCACCGAGTTCGACGACGCCGTCACGACCCGGGAGCTGCGCCGCGACTTCCCGCAACTGCTCTACGGCTTCGAACGGCACCCGGTGCTCGCCGCCCTCGTCTTCACCGCCGCGATCGTCGTCGTGGCGGGCCTGGTCATGGGATTCCTGTTCCTCGCAGGCGTGCGGTGACCCTCCGCTACTTGCGCTTGAGGGTGGAGAAGATCCCCCGCAGCACTTCCCGCACGACGGTCTGACCCCCGCGCGAACCGAGGAAGTCACCGATCGGGTTGTCATCCCGACGGGTCGTGCGTGTGGTCGTGCGGGTGGTGGTCTTGGGCTTGGATGAGCGCTCCATGTCGCGCACGGCCCGGTCGTAGTCCGCCTTGACCTTCGCCGCCTCGCGCGCCTGCGCGGCGGCCACCTTGTCCGCCTCGCGGCGGGCATCCGCTTCGGCCGCAGCGTTCATCTTGACCGCGAGGATCTCGCGCGCGGAGTCGCGATCGACGACCGTGCCGTAGGTGCCGTAGAGCGGGGACGCGTCGACGGTAGCCTGCATCCGATCGGCAGGGGTCGGCGCCATCGACCCCTGCGGGGCTCGTAGACGCGTCCACGCCACAGGAGATGGCGCACCCTTCTCGTTCATCACCGTGATTATCGCCTCGCCGATGGCGAGTTCGGTGAGCACCTGCTTCAGGTCGTAGCCCGAGGTCGGGTAGGTCGACACCGTGGCCTTCAGCGCCTTGGCGTCGTCGGGCGTGTGCGCGCGCAACTGGTGCTGCACGCGCGACCCGATCTGGGCGAGCACGTCGGCGGGCACATCCTTGGGCGTCTGAGTGACGAAGAAGATGCCGACACCCTTCGAGCGGATCAGCCGGATCGTCTGGGTGATCGAGTCGATGAAGTCCTTGGATGCTCCGTTGAAGAGCAGGTGCGCCTCGTCGAAGAAGAACACCAGCTTCGGCTTGTCGATGTCACCGACCTCGGGCAGATCGTTGAACAGGTCGGCCAGCAGCCACATGAGGAAGGTCGAGAACAGCGCCGGCTTGTCCTGAACTCCCGGGATCTCGAGCAGGCTCACGATGCCCTTGCCCTGATCGTTGGTGCGCAGGAACAGCGCCGTGTCGATCTCGGGCTCCCCGAAGAAGACGTCGGCACCCTGGTCGGCGAACGAGATCAGCTCTCTCAGGATGACCCCCGCCGTCGCACCGCTCAGCCCGCCGAGGCTCTTCAGCTCGGGCTTGCCCTCGTCGCTGACGAGCCACTGGAGCACGGCGCGCAGGTCGCTGAGATCCACGAGCGGCAGGCCGGCCTGGTCGGCGTAGTGGAACACGAGTCCGAGGCTCGACTCCTGCGTCGGGTTGAGACCCAACACCTTGGAGAGCAGCAGCGGACCGAAGCTCGACACGGTGGCGCGGATGGGAACACCGATGCCCTGACCGCCGAGCGTGTAGTACTCGGTGGGGGTCGCGCTCGCCTTCCAGTGCTGGCCGATCGACCTGGTGCGATCGAGAAGCTTGTCGTTGGACTCCCCCGGGCTCGCGATGCCCGACAGGTCGCCCTTGATGTCGGCAGCGAAGACCGGCACTCCGTTGGCGGAGAGCTGCTCGGCGAGCACCTGCAGGGTCTTGGTCTTGCCGGTTCCGGTGGCACCGGCCACCAGTCCGTGGCGATTGACCATGGCGATCGGGATGCGCACGGGCACGTCGGGAAGCGGACCACCGTTGACCAGCGCTCCCATCTCCAGCGCGGGGCCATCGAAGGCGTAGCCGGCGCGGATGCTCGCGACCTCGTCGGCGGCCAGGGGGCCGTCCGTCGATCTCGTCTTGGCTGCTACGGAGGGCGTCTCGACAGGCTCGACCACCGCCGGTGTAGCTGCGGCCGCCGCCGCGGTTGCGGCCGCGAGGGCCGCCTCGGCCTCGGCCAGGGCCTTCTTGGCGGCCTCTACTTGTGCTGCGGCATCCGTCATGCAGCCAGTGTATTGATGCCGTCTCGTTCATAACTCCTGCAGAACGGCGTCCTGCCCCCGCACGAGCGCCCAAGTCTCGGGCTGCGCGCTCGTGTCACCGGCAATCTGCAGGAGTTATCGACACGATGCGGCGATCGGCAAGCACCGCGGAGGGACTCAGCTGGTCGAGATGCCGAGGGTTCCCGACGGCAGTTCGACGAAGCCCAGCCGATCGTAGAACGCGCGGGCGGGGAGGTTCGCGGGATCCATGGTCAGATGCAGGCCCGGGATTCCGCGGCGCGCCAATTCGGCCCGCAGCGTGTCGATCAGCGCACGTCCGCACCCCTGCCCCTGGAGCTCGGGGAGCAGGTCGATGTGCAGGTGCGCCGGGAACTGGTCGACCTCCGGCACGAGCATCCGCTCGGGACCGACTCCCATCGCGACGATCGGAGCGTCGGTGGGAGAGGGTTCGGGGTACTTGGATGTGAAAGCCGGCACCCACTCCTGGCGCACCCGCTCCACGAATGCGCGAGTGTCGGCTGCTGCGATCACGTAGCCGGCGACCCGGTCGCCAACGTCGACCACGAACGCGAGGTCGGGTTGGAACGCGAGGTAGGGCCCGGCGAACACGTCGGGCATGAGGTCATCGCTGGAGTAGATGCCCGTAGCATCCCCACCGGCAGCGGCCGTGCGCACGCACACGTCGTAGACGTCAGCTCGGTCGGCTGGGCGGTAGAGCCGGATCTCGACAGGCTCGATCACCGGTGTATCGCCTCGATCACCGGTGTGACCCCTCGACCACCGGTGCGCTCACCCCTCGCGCAGGCCCCAGGGCTGACCGTAGCCGCCCTCGGCGACCGGCAGAGCCATGAGGTCGAGGAACGGCTTCGCGTCGAAAGCCTCCGGCCCGAGCACGCCGGTTCCGGTCCATGCGCCGGTCGACAGCAGCTCGAGCGCGATCACCGGGTTGAGGGCGGTCTGCCAGACGACGCACTGGCTCTCGTACTCGGCCATCGTCCACTCGTTGTCGCTCACGTGATAGAGGTAGACCTCACGCGCTTCTCCGTCGACGCCTGTGCCGGTGACCCAGAGGCCGGCGCAAGTCTTGCCGGTCATCCGCGGCCCGAGAGTTGCGGGGTCGGGCAGACCGGCCGCGACGACGTCGCGCGGGGCGACCATGACCGGGCCGTTCGCCGAGCGCACCTTGAGCGGCTCGGTCTTGTCGAGCCCCAGCTGGTGCAGGGTCTTGAGGATGCCGATGAACTCGTTACCCAACCCGTACTTGAACGTGACGCGCTTGGCGTCGACCCAGCGCGGCATGAGCAGCACTTCCTCGTGCTCGACATTGACGCACTCGACAGGGCCGATGCCCTCCGGGAACTCGAAGACCTCGGGCTCGCTGAACGGCGGTGTCGTGTACCAGCCGCGATCCTTCTCCCAGATCACCGGCGGGTTGAGGCACTCCTCGATGGTCGTCCAGATCGAGAAGCTGGGGGCGAAGATCTCGTTACCCGCCTCGTCGCGCACCACGAGGTTCGCGCCGTCGCGGGTGCCGAGCTCGTCGATCTCGCTGAACAGGTGATCGGCCGCGTACCGCGCGAACACGTCGCTGAGTCCGGGCTCGACACCCATCCCCACGAGCGCGAGGCGACCGGCGGTCTCCCAGTCGGGCGCCTGAGCGAACTGGTCGTCACCCAGCTTGACGCCGGTCTCCTCATGCGGGTTCGTCGGATGCGGCTCGGACAGGCTCATGGCCATGTCGAGGTAATCGGCACCCGCGGCGAGCGCCCCCGCGAAGATCGTGGGCACGAACTTGGGTTCGACGGCGTTCATGACATGGGTTGCGCCGTGCTCCCGCGCGACGGATGCCACGCTGTCGGGGTTCGACGCATCGATCTGCGCCGCGACGAATCGGCCGCCCTGAGTGCCGTGCTTCGCCTCGATCCACGAGATGGTGCGCTCGGCACGGGACAGGTCGTAGTCACTGACGATCATGGTCTCGAAGAAGTCGCGACGGGCCGCGATCTTCGCGATGGCGTCACCGACGCCGCCGGCGCCGACAAGGAGGATTCTCATGGCTCGACGCTATCGGGACTCGACGCTCGCCGCCACGAATCATCCCCAAGACGCGGCGCGAAAGCGGCGAAGAGAATCACCGAAACCCCAGCACCGAGAAGCGCGCCGCCCACCGTGTCGCTGACCCAGTGGGCGCCGAGATAGGTGCGACTGAGCGCCATGACGAGCACGTACACGGCCCCCGCGACCCACACCCACGCCCGCCCGACGATGAACGCGATGGCGACGGCGATGGTCGCGGCGTTCGCTACGTGGCCTGAGGGGAACGATCCCGGATCGACGTGCACCAGGATGTCGCTGGGTCGAGCACGTCCGAAAGTTACCTTCAGCACCTGCACGAGGACCGCGCTCGTCGCCGAGGCGACCAGGAAGTACAGAGCCGACCAGGGCCGCCTCAACACCATGAGCAGCACCGTCACAGCGATGGGAACGAGGAGCGTGCCGAACCAACCGCCTCCGAGGAAGTTCATGACGAGCGAAGGAACCAGCCAGATTTGGCTGCGGTGCTCGATCACCTCCTCCATCCATTCGGTGTCGAACTTGAATGGACTGGCCCGCACCGTCACAATCACGCCGATCCCGACGACGAGGATCAGGGCGGCAATGCCCGCGAGCAAGGCGGGGCGACGCGGCGGTGACTGAGTGATGGCGGACCTCCTTCTCGTACGATGGTCATCCGATGGCCACCTCTCTCGCGCTAGCTATGGTAGGCGCATGGCCACGGATCGAGTCGACAGCGTGCGGCGGCGCAACCTTTCAGTGATTCTTGAGCTTGTACATCGCGGGCAGTCGCCGTCGCGCGCCGACCTCACGGCGTTCACCGGGCTCAACCGTTCCACCGTCGGCGCGCTCGTCGCGGAGCTGGCCGCGCTCAACCTCGTTGTCGAGACGGAACCCACTGCCACCAGCCGGGCAGGTCGACCGTCGCCCAGAGTCGGTCCAGCTGAAGGATTCGCCGTGATTGCGATCAATCCGGAGGTTGATGCCATCACTGCGGGTGTCGTGGGGCTCGGCGCCCGGGTCGTACAGCGGATTCGACGCGACGTCTCAGCACCCCCTTCGCCGGATGACGCCGCCGCTATCATCGTGGACCTCGTTCGCCAGCTCCGCGATTCCCACCCGAGCCTCAGACTGGATGCGATCGGCCTGGCGATCCCTGGCCTGGTGCGTGCGGCAGACGGCCACGTGCGGTGGGCACCCCATCTGGGTTGGCGCGAGGTGCCATTCACCCGGATCGTGCAGGACGCGGTCGGACTGCCCACCTTCGCGGACAATGATGCGACGGTGGGCGCCCATGCCGAGTGGCTGTTCGGTGCTGGACGTGGGGTGGCCGAGTTGATCTACCTCAACGGGGGCGCGAGCGGAATCGGCGGCGGGGCGGTGGTGCGTGGACAGCCCCTCGGCGGCGCCCATGGGTACGCAGGGGAATTCGGCCAGAACCGCCCAGGACTCGACGACGCCAGGGACCGAGCCACCCCGCATGGCACCTTGGAGGACGAGGTCAGCCGCGCACGACTCCTGGCTGTTCTCGGGCTCGAATCCGCCGATGAACCCACGCTGCGGGAAGCGCTCCTCGCAACCACGGATCCTGCCGCACATGACGAAGTCGGTCGCCAGCAGCGCATTCTCGCAGTTGCACTCGCCAATGCCATCAACGTCTTCAACCCCGAGTTGGTCGTGCTCGGCGGGTTCCTGGCGTCCGTGCTCGAGTGGGACGCCGATGCTCTCGAGCGAGCCATCCAGTCATCGACGGTTCCGGCAGCATGGGAGGGTGTCACGATCCTTCCTGCCGCGCTGGGCGAGAATCGGCTGCTGATCGGGGCAGCCGAGCTGGCTTTCGCTCCCTTGCTGAGGGATCCCGGCCGCATCCTCACCAGCTAGCCCCGACACGTTGCCAACTCAGAATGCATGGGATATGTTGGTGCGCGCAACATTCGTTCGATGACGAGCCTTCGGGAGACCCACCATGACCACCCCCACCAAATCCGACAAGTTCTCCTTCGGGCTCTGGACGATCGGCTACAACGGTGCCGACCCGTTCGGCGGCCCCACTCGTGCACCCCTCGACGTGGTGCACGCGGTCGAGAAGCTAGCCGAGCTCGGCGCCTACGGCCTGACGTTCCACGACGACGACCTGTATGCGTTCGGCTCAACCGACGCCGAGCGCCAGAAGCAGATCGACCGCCTCACCAAGGCGCTCGCCGACACCGGCCTGATCATCCCCATGATCACCACCAACCTGTTCAGCCAGCCCGTCTTCAAGGACGGCGGCTTCACCAGCAATGACCGCGCTGTGCGCCGCTTCGCGCTGCGCAAGGTGCTGCGCAACATCGACCTCGCCGCCGAACTCGGTGCGAAGACGTTCGTGATGTGGGGCGGCCGTGAGGGCGCCGAATACGACGCGGCCAAGGACATCCGCCAGGCGCTCGAGCGCTACCGCGAGGCCGTCAACCTGCTCGGCGACTACGTCACCGACAAGGGCTACGACCTGCGCTTCGCGATCGAGCCGAAGCCGAACGAGCCCCGCGGCGACATCCTGCTGCCGACCGTCGGCCACGCCCTCGCGTTCATCAACTCGCTGGAGCGCCCCGAGCTCGTCGGCCTCAACCCCGAGGTCGGCCACGAGCAGATGGCGGGCCTTAACTTCACCGCCGGCATCGCGCAGGCGCTGTACCACGACAAGCTCTTCCACATCGACCTCAACGGCCAGCGCGGCATCAAGTACGACCAGGACTTGGTCTTCGGCCACGGCGACCTGCACAACGCCTTTGCGCTCGTCGACCTGCTCGAGAACGGCGGCCCCAACGGAGGCCAGGCCTACACCGGCCCGCGCCACTTCGACTACAAGCCCAGCCGCACCGAGGACGAGACCGGAGTCTGGGACTCCGCCGCGGCCAACATGCGGACGTACCTGCTGCTCAAGGAGCGGGCAGCGGCGTTCCGTGCCGACCCCGAGGTGCAGGCCGCCCTGGCCGCGTCGCGGGTCGACGAACTGTCGCAGCCGACCGCGCCCGAGGGCTACAAGGCTCTGCTTGCCGACCGTTCGGCGTACGAGGACTTCGACCCGAGCGTCTACTTCAACGGCAAGGGCTTCGGCTTCGTGCGCCTGCAGCAGTTGGCCACCGAGCACCTCATGGGCGCCCGCTAGCCAATGTCCGCCGTCTCGCACTTCCTCCCCCGCCCCGTGTTCATAACTCCTGCAGAATTCACCCTCGCGGTGGATTTTGCGGCGTGTCGGCCCTCCAGCCGGTCGCTTTGCAGGAGTTATGAACCGGCGGAAGGGAAGGGCGAGCCATGACGCTGGTAGCCGGGGTCGACTCGTCGACCCAGTCCTGCAAGGTCGTCATCGTGGATGCCGCCACCGGCGCCCTCGTGCGCGAGGGCCGCGCGGCTCACCCCGCCGGCACCGAGGTCGACCCCGAGGCCTGGTGGGATGCCCTCCAGACCGCTATCGCGGCGGCCGGGGGACTCGACGACGTGAGTGCTGTGTCCGTTGGCGGGCAGCAGCACGGCATGGTCGCGCTCGATGCTGACGGGCGCGTCATCCGGCCCGCCCTGCTCTGGAACGACACCCGCTCGGCGCAGGCTGCGGCAGACCTGACGGCGGAGGTTCCCGCCATCGCCGAGCGCACCGGGTCGGTGCCGGTCGCGAGTTTTACGTCGACGAAGCTGCGCTGGCTGCGCGACGCCGAGCCGGAGAACGCCGAGCGGGTTGCGGCCGTCGCCCTCCCGCACGACTGGCTGACCTGGCGGCTGCGCGGTTTCGGACCCGAGAACCCGCGGCTCGACGAGCTCACGACCGACCGATCCGACGCGAGCGGCACCGGCTACTTCAACTCCGTCACCGGCGAGTACGACTTGGAGCTGCTGGAGCGCGCCCTCGGGCACTCGGCGATCCTTCCCCGGGTGCTCGGCCCGCACGAGTCGGCGGGCACGGTCGGTGACCTCGTCGTCGGTCCCGGTGCCGGCGACAATGCCGGTGCCGCGCTGGGGCTCGGCGCGGTGGCCGGTGATGTGATCGTGTCGATCGGCACCAGCGGCACGGTCTTCGCGGTCACCGGTTCGGCCGCCCGCGACGCGACAGGCGCCGTGGCGGGCTTCGCCGACGCCAGCGGACTGTTTCTGCCGCTCGTGGCGACGCTCAACGCCGCCCGCATCCTCGACTCGATCGCGGGCCTCCTCGGGGTCGACCATTCCGAACTCGGCGACCTTGCGCTGACGGCCCAACCCGGCGCGGGCGGCCTCGTGCTCCAGCCCTACTTCGAGGGCGAGCGCACCCCCAACCTTCCGGATGCCACGGCAACCCTCTTCGGGATGACCCTGGCCTCCACCACCCGCCACAACCTCGCTCGCGCCGCCATCGAGGGCCTGCTGTGCGGACTGGCCGACGGACTCGACGCGCTCAGGCGCACCGGCGTCGTCGCCGAGCGCATCCTGCTCATCGGGGGCGCGGCGCAGAACCCGGCCGTCTCGGCGATCGCCGCTCAGGTGTTCGACTGCCCGGTCGTGGTTCCGCACCCGGGCGAGTACGTCGCTCTCGGGGCGGCGGTGCAGGCCGCGTGGACGCTGACCGGCACACGCCCGGCCTGGGAGGTCCCCCTCGTCGGGGCGCCCGCTCCCGACTACCACCCGGTGATTCGCGAGCAGTACGCAGCCCACCTCTCCTAGGCTCATCCCGGATAACAACCGAGGAGAACCATGCCGCGCACCGATCTCACGCTCGACGAGCTGAGGGCCTATCGCTCAGCGGCCGAGGCGCCGGCTGACTTCGACGAGTTCTGGGATCGCACCCTCGCCGAGTCACGGGCGGCGGGCGGCGACGTCACGCTGGTGCCCGCCGACTCCCCCGTGAGTGAACTCGTGGTCGAGGACCTCACGTTCGCGGGGTTCGGGGGTGAGCCCATCCGGGGCTGGGTGATCAGGCCACGGGATGCGGCACCCCGAGCGACCGTGGTGCAGTACCTCGGCTATGGCGGCGGGCGCGGGCTGGCGCACGAGCACCTCCAGTGGGCGTCCAGCGGCTTCGTCCACGTCGTCATGGACACCCGCGGGCAGGGCAGCGCCTGGGGAACCGGCGGCGACACCCCGGACCCGCACGGTTCGGGGCCGGCGTTTCCCGGGTTCATGACCCGCGGCATCCAGTCTCGTGAGACCTACTACTACCGCAGGGTGTTCACCGACGCAGTGCGCCTCATCGACGCGGTGCGCGAGTTCGACTTCGTCGACCCGACCGCCGTGGCCGTGACCGGGGGCAGCCAAGGCGGCGCGATCAGCCTTGCCGTCGCCGGACTGGTTCCCGGCTTGCGAGCCGTGATGCCGGATGTCCCGTTCCTCTGCGACTTCCGTCGGTCGGTCGAACTGACCCCAGACGCCCCCTTCACCGAGTTGCGCAATTACCTGGCCATCCACCGCGACGTCGTGGACGAGACGTTCGCGACACTCGCCTATTTCGACGGCGTCAACTTCGCCCGCCGCGCCACCGCACCCGCGCGCTTCTCGGTGGCCCTCATGGACCCGATAGTGCTGCCGTCGACGGTCTTCGCCGCCTACAACGACTACGCCGGCGACGACCGCGAGATCGACGTGTACCCCTACAACGGACATGAGGGCGGGCAGGGTCATCAATGGGTTACACAAGCACGATGGCTGGCCGAGCGCTCGCGGTAGGCGAGACCCGGCCAGCCATCTGAGCTGTCGCGAGGAGTTGACTGCTAGCGCAGCAGGGTCGCTCCCGAGCGCTTGCGCGAGATGGCATCCACGGTCGCGGCGAGAATCAGAACGCCGCCGGTCACGAGGAAGTTGACGCCGGCCGGGAGGCCGAGCAGGCCGAGCCCGTTCGAGATCACTGCGATCACCAGGGCGCCGATGGCCGCGTGGATGAGACGCCCACGGCCACCGAAGAGGCTCACGCCACCGACGACCGCAGCCGCGACACCGCTCAGCACGATCTGGCTTCCCGAGGATGCCGTCACGACGCCGATGCGGCTCGCGTCGAAGAGGCCGGCCACCACCGCGAGAGTCGAGCAGACGATGAAGGCGGACATCTTGATTCCCGCGACCTTGATGCCTGCGCGACGCGCGGCCTCGGGGTTTCCACCCACGGCATAGAGGTGTCGTCCGTACCGGGTGCGATCCAGGATGAACGTTCCTGCCCACAGCAGCCCGACAGCGATCGGAACCACGATCGGCACACCCTCGATCGCGTCGTGCGCGATCGGCACGCCGTTGAGCGAGCCGCGGCCCGCCGCCCGGTCCACGCTCATCAGTGCGACGAAGAGCGCTCCACCGACTGCGAGAGCCCCGATCCGCGCCCACATCAGAGTGAGCGGGCGATTGAGCACGCCAGCGCGCCTGCGGCGTGCGCGATCCCACACCGAGATGAGGATGTCGATCACGATGGCGACGGCGAGCAACACCCAGCCCGTGACGATGGGCAGGTTCTTGTTCATGATCGCCGAGATCTCGGGCGTCTCGATGCGGTACGCACCGCCGGTTCCGATGATCAGCAGCTGGAGACCGGGGATCGCCAGGAAGAGGCCCAGGGTTACCACGAACGACGGGATCCCCACGCGCGCCACGAAGAATCCGATGAAGGTTCCGATGAGCATTCCCACCGCGAAGGCGATGAGGAGCGCGAGAATCCAGTTCATCTGGATGTTGTGCACGAGCACGACGAACACGCTCGCCGTCACGCCCGACGTCACACCCGCAGACAGGTCGATCTCGCCGAGCAGGATCACGAAGACCAGCGCCATCGCCAGGGTCATGAGCGTCGCGGTCTGGGTGAGCAGGTTCGCGAGGTTGAGCGGAGTGAAGAAGTTCCCGCTCAGGAAGGAGAACAGGATGATGAGTACGACGAACCCGCCGAGCGCCGGAAGCGCGCCCATCTCACCCTGTCGCACACGGCGGAAGTAGTTGACGACCTGATCGCCGATGCCACCTTCGTACCCACTGCCGATGACCGGGGGCGGGCTGACCGGTGTACTCATGCGAGGGTTCCTTCGTAGGTCTTGCTGCCGGTGATGTAGCCGACAACGTCATCGTTGTTGGTGTTCTTGGTCTCGAGATCGGCGACCATCTGGCCGAGGTACAGCACGCTGATGTAGTCAGCGACCGCGAAGACGTCGGCGAGGTTGTGACTGATGATGATCACCGCGACACCCGAGTCGGCGAGGCGACGCACGAGGTGGAGCACCTGCTCCGTCTGTGCGACGCCGAGAGCGGCTGTGGGCTCGTCGAGGATGACCACTTTGGCGTTCTTGAGCACGGAGCGTGCGATCGCGACGGTCTGGCGCTGTCCGCCGGACAACGACGACACCTTCTGGCGAACGGACTTGACGGTGCGAACCGACAGCGACTGGAGCGTCTCCGAGGCCTGCCGTTCCATGACGCCCTCGTCGAGGGTGCCGGCCGAGGTCTCCTCGCGGCCGAGGAACATGTTCTGCACGATGTCGAGGTTCTCGCACAGGGCGAGATCCTGGTAGACGACCTCGATGCCAAGCGCTGCGGCTTCGCGGGGGGTGTGCAGGTGAACGACCTCCCCCGCAAAACGAACCTCGCCAGAGTCGTAGGGCTGCACTCCGGCGAGGCCCTTCACGAGGGTGGACTTGCCAGCGCCGTTGTCGCCGACGAGAGCCGTGACCTTGCCGGCGTAAGCGCGGAGGTTCACCCCCTTGAGCACTTCCACCGGGCCGAAGCTCTTCACCACGCCCGACAATTCGATAACTGGCACGTCCATGCCGATTCCTTCCATTGTCACGGGCCCCATCGCCCGCGACATCAGTGTGCCACTGTCGTGGCGAGTTCTGGTCTACGGAATGAGGGACTCCGCGCCGACCCGCAGGTCGACGCGGAGCCCCTCAGACGTGGGTGTTACTTGACGCCGTACTTCTCGCACGCCGCCTTGACCGCGTCGGTGCAGATGTCAGCAGCGCTGGCATCTCCTGCATCGACAACGGACTGCACCTTGTCGGGTCCGACCAGGATCGGGACCACCGACTGGAACGGGGTGCCATCGTCGAGCTTGTTGTTGACGGTCGGCTTCTCGCCCTTCAGCAGCGCGATGGCGAGGTCAGACGCCGCCGCAGCCTCGAGGGAGAACGGCTTGTAGACCGTAGCGGTCTGCTTGCCGAGGAGCACGTTCTGGAGACCGGCGATGGATGCGTCCTGGCCGGAGACCGGGACAACCTTGCCGTTCTTGTCCAGAACCGCGATCACAGCAGCTGCGTTCGAGTCGTTGGCGACCCAGACCGCGTCAATGTTGCCGTTGAGGGCGGTGTAGGCCTGCTCGAAGCCGGTACCGGCCGTGGGCGGGTCCCAGGTGCCGGGGGTCTCGAACGCGGGCTTGATACCGGCGGCCTCCATGACGGAAACAGCTCCATCGTGGAAGAACGCGGCGTTGCCGTCCTTCGGGTCTCCACCGACGTACACGACCGAAGCGGTGGCCGGGTCCTTGCCAACAGCCGCGAGACCGTCGAGGATCGACTGTCCCTCGAGCGCGCCGACCTGGAAGTTGTCGAAGGAGACGTAGTAGTCAGCTCCGGCGATCGGGCGGTCGTAGGCGATGACCGGGATGCCCTGAGCCTTGGCCTTCTCGGCAACCTGGACTCCGGCGCCGTTGTAGTCGACGAGGATCATCACGCCACAGCCCTGAGCGAGCTGCTGGTCGGCGATCGTCGCGTACTTGGACTCGTCGCCTCCCGCGTTCTGGATGTCGGACGTGAAGCCAGCATCGGTGAATGCCTTCTCGAGAGCAGGACGGTCACCGGACTCCCAGCGCGGCGACGAAGCCGTGTCGGGAAGGATGATGCAGGCGCGAGCTGCGGCGGTGTCGCCGCCGCCCGTGGCAGCGGAACAGCCCGACAGCAGCAACGCTGAGGCGGTCGCCGCGACGGCGATTGAGATCAATGAAGACTTCTTCACGTCACTCCCTTTCTGTGGTGTGAGGCGGAACTCCTCGAGTACCACTGTCGGCTTTGAGCAGTGGCAGGACGATTGTGCATGAGTTCAATGCTTGAAGATAGAAAATCGGGAAACTCGAAGGTAACGAATTGGTATCGGAAGCCGGAATTTCCCGGAATTCCGGGGGTTAGAGCGCTCCCAGTCGAAACTGTCGGCATTCACTCACGTTCCATTGCTTGAACCCAAGGCTTGGTTTTCGCCAGGGCTGCCTTCCGGAAGGCAGAAGAGGATATTCTGTGGCGGTGAGTAGCGGAAACCCAACGCCGGGTTCTCAGACTTCACTACGCGAAGCCAACCGGGCCCGCATTGTGGCGTCCCTGAAGCGCCACGGCCATCTCACCCAGGTCGAACTCGCCGGTTCGACAGGGCTGTCTCCGGCGACGGTATCGAACATCGTCAAGGAGTTGGCGGCATCCGGGGTTCTGAATACCGCCGTCACCTCGCGGTCGGGTCGGCGCGCGACCGAGGTAACGCTCGCGCGACAGCTTGGACTGGTTGCCGGGCTCCACTTCTCGAGCCGGCACCTTCGCGTCGCGATCAGCGACGTCGGGCGCACGATCGTGGTCGAGAACCACGTGCCGCTCGCGCTCGACCATCGGCACGATCGCGAACTCGACCGTGCGGCCCTGCTGCTGAGCGACATGCTCGAGTCGGTCAACGCATCGTTCGACGACCTGCTCGCGGTGGGCATGGCGGTGCCCGTGCCCATCGACTCCCGCAACGGCATGGTGGCAACCCCTGGCCTGCTTCGAGGCTGGGAGAACGTGCCGATCGCCGAATCCCTGCGCACGCGTATCGAGGTGCCGGTCTTCGTCGACAACGAAGCCAACCTGGGCGGGCTCGCCGAGGTCAGGTTCGGGGCGGCCCGCGGCGCCGACGTCGCCGCCTACATCGAGGTCGGCCACAGCATCAGCGCTGGCCTGCTCATCGACGGGGCGCTGTTCCGCGGCGTCACCGGCAAGGCCGGCCAGATCGGACACGTGACCATCGACGAGAACGGCCCGATCTGCCGCTGCGGTGGCCGGGGCTGCCTCGACACCCTCGCGAGCGGGCCGGCCCTGCTGGAGCTCTTCCGGGATGACCCGGGGATGCAGCGCATGAGCGACCTGCTCGTCATGGCCGAAGCGGGTGATGCCAGTGCCAGGCGGGTGATCGCCGACGCCGGCCGCCACATCGGCACCGCCGCCGCGAGCCTGTGCAACCTGTTCGACCCGCAGCTGCTCGTTCTGGGCGGCGAACTCTCCCAGGCCGGCGAGACCCTGCTCGCGCCGTTGCGCCACGCTCTCGAACGATCGGCGCTCGCCGGCCGGGACGGCGTGCCCGAAGTCGTTCAGGGCGAGCTCGGCGATCGAGCTGAACTTCTCGGCTGCCTGGCCCTGGCCATCGAGAACGTCGGCGTCGGCACCGACGTCGGCACCACCTACCGACCCTGACCACCACCACCCCACCACCACCAGGAGCCGTTCAATGAAGAACACCCGCCGCGGCGCAGCACTACTGCTCGCCGCCGCCCTCATCGGGGCGGTTCTGACGGGATGCTCGGCGCCCGAAAGCTCTGCGCTGAAGATCGCGCTGCTCCTGCCCGAGTCGCGTACGGCACGGTATGAGGCGTTCGACCGGCCCTTCTTCGAGGAGCGCATCCACGAACTCGGCGACTACACCGTGCTCTATTCGAACGCCGATCAGGATGCCGCCAAGCAGCAGTCCCAGGCCGAGGCGGCCCTGGCCTCGGGCGTCGCCGTGCTGGTACTCGACCCGGTCGACTCGGCCGCCGCCGTGAGCATCGTCGTCGCGGCCAACGCTCAGGGGGTTCCCGTGATCGCCTACGACCGGTACATCGAGGGGGGCGAACTCGCCTACTTCATCTCCTTCGACAACGAGCGGATCGGTGCGCTGCAGGCGGAGGCGCTCGTCGGAGAACTGCGTGCGCGCGGCCTGCGCGGCGGCATCCTCATGGTCAACGGCTCGCCCACCGACAGCAACTCACGCGAGTTCAAGGAGGGCGCGGAGGCGGTGCTCAGGGCGAGTGAATTCCCGATCCTCGCCGAGTTCGACACCCCCGACTGGAGTCCCAATCAGGCGCAGGACTGGGTGGCCGGCCAGATCACCGAGCACGTGAACGACCTGGTCGGCGTGTACGCGGCCAACGACGGAACCGCGGGCGGCGCGGTCGCCGCTCTCAAGGCGGCCAATGTCGATCCCCTGCCGGTGGTGACGGGCCAGGATGCCGAGCTGGCGGCAATCCAGCGCATCGTCTCCGGCGACCAGTACATGACGGTCTACAAGGACGTGCGATCCGAGGCCAACCTGGCCGCCGAGATCGCCGTCAAGCTCGCCACCGGGCAGCGGGTGGTCGGCGACATGACGCGTGACGGCACCCCGACAACCCTCCTCGACGTGCAGGTGGTCAGCGCGGACAGCGTGCTGCACACCGTCGTCGCCGACGGCATCTACACGCCAGCTCAGATCTGCACCGCCGAGTACGCCCGGGCGTGCAAGGTCTACGGAATCCTATGAACGAGGAGACGCCGATGAACTATCGATCGCCGATACCCGCGCGCACTCGCACTCGCACCACCGATCACGTGCTCGAACTGCGCGGCATCAGCAAGCGCTTCGGCGCCGTGCGCGCGCTGTCCGAGGTGGACCTCGATGTGTACGGCGGCGAGGTCGTGGCCATCGTGGGCGACAATGGTGCCGGCAAGTCCACCCTCGTGAAGATCCTCTCCGGCGTACACCCGCAAGACAGCGGCACCATCAAGTTCGAGGGGACCGCCGTGTCGATCCCCACCCCCACTGCGGCCCGCGACCTCGGCATCGAGACCGTGTACCAGGACCTATCCCTGTGCGACAACCTCGATGTCGTGAGCAACCTGTGGCTCGGCCGGGAGCTGCGCACCGGCGGTCGGCTCGACGAAGTCGAGATGGAGCAGAGGTCATGGATGCTGCTGCGCGAGCTGAGTGCGCGCATCCCCTCGGTACGCGTTCCGGTCGCCGCCCTCTCCGGCGGACAGCGCCAGACCGTCGCCATCGCCCGCTCGCTCATCGGCAATCCGCGGGTCGTGATCCTCGATGAGCCGACGGCGGCACTCGGAGTGGCTCAGACGGCTGAGGTGCTGAACCTGATCGAGCGGCTGCGCGAGCGCGGGCTCGGCGTCATCCTGATCAGTCACAACATCGCCGACGTGCTCGCCGTCGCCGACCGGGTCGTCGTGCTGCGACTGGGGCGCAACGGTGGCGAATTCCGCGTGGCAGACACCACAAGCGAGATGATCATCGCTGCGATCACAGGCGCGAGCGATCTCGCCGCCCGGCGCGGCCCGACCCCCCTGCGCAGCGCATGACCGTCGATCGTGCGCCTCTCGACGCCAGTGATGAGCGGGGCCTGCTCCCCGAGGGCATCCGCGCCGCTGCGGGCAACCTGGTGGCGCGGATACGCGGCGGTGACCTCGGTGCCGCACCCGTCATCGCCGGACTGCTGCTCATCTGGATCGTCTTCCAGCTGCTCAATCCGAACTTCCTGTCCAGCACCAACCTGGTGAACCTCACCATGCAGAGCGCCGCCCTCGGCACCTCGGCCATCGGTGTAGTGCTCGTGCTACTGCTCGGCGAGATCGATATCTCGGTCGGCTCGGTGAGCGGTCTCGCCTCCGCGATTCTCGCTGTGGGCTACGTTCAGATGGGCCTGCCGATCGCCCTGGTGATCGTTGCAGCCCTGGCGACCGGCGCCCTGATCGGGCTGGCCTTCGGACTGCTGCGCACGCGATTCGGTGTGCCGAGCTTCATCATCACGCTGGCAGGGCTCCTGGCCATCCTGGGCTTCCAATTGTTCGTACTGGGCAAGACCGGCTCGATCAACATCCCCTTCGACTCATGGATCGTGCAATTCGGCCAGCAGTGGTTCCTCCCCCCGTGGGCCTCGTACTCCCTGCTCGGGGTCTCGGTGCTGCTGTTCGCGGTGAGCCAGTACAGCAACTCGCGACGACGGGATGCGGCCGGGCTGAACTCCACCTCGACCATGCTCATCGTCGTGCGCAGCGTGGTCCTGCTCGTGGTGCTCGGTGTCGCCATCTGGTACCTGAACCTCACCCGCGGGGTCGGGGCCATGTTCGCGCTCTTCATCAGCCTCGCGGTCGTGATGCACTTCGTGCTGACTCGCACCCGCTGGGGCCGCTCGGTGTATGCCGTGGGAGGCAACGTCGAGGCGGCGAGGAGGGCGGGCATCCGAGTCAACCGGGTCTACATCTCGGTGTTCATGCTGTGCTCGATGTTCGCCGCGCTGGGCGGTGTCTTCGCTGCCGCTCGGCTGGCGGCCGCCAATCAGGGAAGCGGCGGCGCCGACGCCAATCTCACGGCGATCGCGGCAGCCGTGATCGGCGGCACGAGTCTCTTCGGTGGCCGCGGCTCCGCGTTCTCGGCCGTGCTGGGCATCCTCGTGATCATGTCGATCACGTCGGGGTTGACACTCATCAACCCCGACTCGAGCATTCGCTACGTGATCACCGGTGCTGTGCTGCTCTTCGCGGTCGTCATCGACTCGTTGTCGCGGCGCTCACGAGCCGCAGCGGGTCGCGCCTGACGCCTTGAGTCAACCCGATCGGCCCCTGCTCCGGAAGGAGAAGGGGCCGATCGGCTTGCCTGGAGGTGTGACTAGCGGCCGCCCGCGCGACGCTTGTTGAAGACGTCGAAGGCGACTGCGAACAGGAGCACGAGACCCTTGACGGCCTGCTGCCACTCGATGCCGATACCGAGGATCGACATACCGTTGTTGAGCACACCGATGATCAGACCACCGATGATGGCTCCGCCGATGGTGCCGACGCCGCCCTGAACGGCCGCGCCACCGATGAACGCCGCGGAGATGGCCTCGAGCTCGAAGCCGTCACCGGCCTTCGGTCCCGCGAGGTTCAGTCGAGCGGTGAACACGAGGCCGGCGAGGGCCGCGAGGAATCCCATGTTGACGAAGATCAGGAAGTCGACGCGACGGGTCTTGACACCGCTGAGCTCTGCAGCGTGACGGTTGCCACCGATCGCGTAGACGTGGCGGCCGAAGACACTGCGGTTGGTGACGATGCCGTAGATCATCACGAGCACGGCGAGGATGATCAGAGTAACCGGGATGCCCTTGAAGGTGGCGAGCGCGTACGCGAATGCCAGCACACCCACCGTGACCAGCACGAGCTTGGCGATGAACCAGGCGATCGGCTCGACGTCCTGGCCGTAGCTCTGGCGGCCAGCGCGCGAGCGCACCTGCTGCACGACGAGGCCCACGATCGCGATCACCGCGATACCCATGGTCAACGGATCGACCGGGAACTCCCCGAAGACATTCGTCAGGAAGCCGTTACCGAGAGCTCGATACTCCTCGGGGAATGAGCCGATGTTCGAGTTGCCGAGTACCACTAGAGCAAGGCCGCGGAAGATGAGCATGCCCGCCAAGGTGACGATGAACGCGGGTATGCCCACATAGGCGATCCAGAATCCCTGCCACGCCCCGACCAGCGCACCGATGAGCAGCGACAGGATGATGGCGATCCACCACGGCAACTCCATCTTGACCGCGAAGACACCGGACACGGCACCGATGAACGCGGCGACCGAGCCGACCGAGAGGTCGATGTGGCCGGCGACGATCACGATCACCATTCCGATGGCCAGAATCAGGATGTACCCGTTCTGCACGATCAGGTTGGAGATGTTCTGCGGCCGGAGCAGGATGCCCTGGGTGAGAATCGAGAACAGCACCACCACGGCGATGAGGGCGATGAAGATGCCGTTCTTGCCGAGGTCGGTGATGACGTGGCTGATCGCGGAGGTGGCCCGGTTCTTGGGCGGACCCACCTGCTCCACGAGAGTGTCGTTGTCGCTCATTGCTATGTACTCCTAGTGCAATGCCCCTCGCTCAGCGAGGAGCCTCCATGGTCATGAGTTTGATGAGTGCTTCGGGTGAGGCCTTCTCGATGGGGAGTTCGCCGGTGATCCGGCCTTCGGAGATCGCGTAGATGCGGTCGCAGATTCCCAGAAGTTCGGGCAGCTCGGAGGAGATGACGATGATGCCCTTACCCTCCGAGGCCAGGCGGTTGATGATCGTGTAGATTTCGTACTTCGCGCCGACGTCGATACCGCGGGTCGGTTCATCCAGAATCAGCACATCGGGGTTCGAGTAGATCCACTTCGACAGAACGACCTTCTGCTGGTTGCCGCCGGAGAGCTTGCCCGTCTTCGACAGCACCGACGGCGCCTTGATGTTCATGCTCTTGCGGTACTCGTTGGCGACCTTGTACTCCTCGTTGTCGTTGACGAGGCCGAGGCGCGAGAGCTTGCCGAGGGACGCCATCGAGATGTTGCGCTTGATGTCCTCGATGAGGTTGAGACCGTAGACCTTGCGGTCCTCGGTCGCGTAGGCGATGCCGTTGTCAATCGCCTCGGCCACGGTGCGGGTCTGGATCTCCTCGCCGTCCTTGAAGACCTTGCCGGAGATGCGGCTGCCGTAGCTCTTGCCGAACAGGCTCATCGCGAACTCGGTGCGACCGGCTCCCATGAGGCCTGCGAGGCCGACGATCTCGCCGCGCTTGACGTTGAGGTTGATGTTGTCGACCATGACCCGGCTCGGGTCCTGCGGGTGATGCGCCGTCCAGTTCTCGACGCGCAGGATCTCCTCGCCGATGTGCGGGGTGTGGTCGGGGTAGCGGTGCTCGAGGTCGCGACCGACCATGTCCTTGATGATGCGCTCTTCGGTGACATCCTTCTTGGCGATCGTCTCGATCGTCTTGCCGTCGCGGATGACCGTGACCGAGTCCGAGATCTTCTTGATCTCGTTGAGCTTGTGGCTGATGATGATCGACGTGATGCCTTGCTCCTTGAGGTGCAGGATCAGGCTCAGCAGGTGGTCGGAGTCGTCGTCGTTGAGGGCCGCGGTCGGCTCGTCGAGGATGAGCAGCTTGACGCGCTTCGACAGCGCCTTCGCGATCTCGACGAGCTGCTGCTTGCCGACACCCAGGTCGCGGATCTTGGTGGTGGGGTTCTCCCGCAGACCGACGCGGGCGAGAAGCTTCGCGGCCTCGCTGTTGGTCTTGTTCCAGTCGATCAGACCGAACGCGCCCTTGACCTCGTTGTTGAGGAAGATGTTCTCCGCAATGGAGAGGTAGGGGCTGAGAGCCAGCTCCTGGTGAATGATGACGATGCCTTTGGCTTCGCTGTGACGGATGTCGCTGAACTCGACGACCTCGTTCTCGAAGACGATATCGCCCTCATATGTGCCGTGGGGGTACACACCGGACAGCACCTTCATGAGGGTGGACTTGCCAGCACCGTTCTCGCCGCAGATGGCGTGGATCTCGCCGCGAGCAACCTCGAGCGTGACATCCTGCAGTGCCTTGACGCCGGGGAATGTCTTGGTGATGGACCGCATCTCCAGGATGTTCGTTGTCACTTCTGGCCCGACTTCCTTGTAGTGGCTGGATTTCAGAGTAGTGGAGGGGGTGCTGATGGTGGGGGAGAATTCTCTCCCCCACCATCAGTGAGTGGAACTAGCTGAGAGTGTCAGTCCTCGTTAGAGGCCGATCTCCGCAGCGGTCCAGTAACCGGTGTCGACCAGGGCTTCCTTGACGTTGTCCTTGGTGACCTGAACCGGCTGGAGCAGGTACGACGGCACAACGAGCTTGCCGTTGTCGTACGTGGTGGTGTCGTTGATCTCCGGCTCGTCACCGTTCAGAACGGCGACAGCCATACCGGCTGCAACCTTCGCGAGCTCGCGAGTGTCCTTGAAGATGGTGGCGTACTGCTCACCGGCGAGGATCGCCTTGACCGAGTCGACCTCGGCGTCCTGGCCCGAGATGATCGGCCATTCTGCACCCACCGTGTAGCCGGCGTCGGTCAGCGCGGAGATGATTCCACGCGACAGGCCGTCGTACGGGCTCAGAACAGCGTTGACCTTGCTGCCGTCGGAGTAGTTCGCCGTGAGGAGGTCCTCCATGCGGCTCTGGGCAACTTCGCCGTCCCAACGGAGGGTGGCTGCCTGCTCGATGTCGGTCTGACCCGACTTCACGACGAGCGTTCCGTCATCGATCAGCGGCTGGAGCACGTCCATGGCGCCGTTGAAGAAGAAGAATGCGTTGTTGTCGTCGAGCGAACCGGCGAACAGCTCGATGTTGAACGGGCCCTTGGGCGCGTCAGCGATCGGGGTGCCGTCGAGCTCCGTCAGGCCGAGGCCGTTCAGGAGGGTCCAGGCCTGCTGCTGTCCAACGAGGAAGTTGTCGAACGTGGCGTAGTAGTTCACGTTCTCCGAGTCGCGGATGAGGCGGTCGTAGGCGATGACCGGGATGCCACCGTCAGCGGCCTCCTGGAGAACGCTCGTGAGCGTGGTGCCGTCGATCGCGGCGATGATCAGGACCTTTGCGCCCTTGGTGATCATGTTCTCGACCTGGCTCACCTGGGTGGGGATGTCGTCCTCGGCGTACTGGAGGTCAACGGTGAATCCCTCAGCCTCAAGGGTGTCCTTGAGTGCGTTGCCGTCGGCGATCCAACGCTCCGACGACTTGGTCGGCATTGCAACGCCGATGAGGCCGCTTTCGCCACCGCTGCCACTGTCAGCAGCCGGGGCGCAGGCCGCGAGGCCGGCAACCAGGGCACCGGCAGCAACGAGAGAGATGATGCTTCTCTTCTTCACTGTGTTTCCTTTCGATTGATGGACGTCGTTGTCGTTGTGGTGCATGCACCCGATCTCGTCCATGAAGATCGGGTCTCTGACCGGAACGAATCCCGGGGAGTCTGGGGGGTCACGACAGGGCTCCCTGCGGAGCCTGGCCGTATACGTTCTGATAGCGCTCGAAGAGCGAGTCGATGGCATCCTGCGGGATGGAGATGAGTGCGCCGCCCGCGCGGGCGAGGTGCACTGTGCGCGCGACATCCTCGACCATGACGGCGGCCTTCACCGCGTCGCGAGCGGTGCTGCCGATCGTGAACGGGCCGTGGCCCTGCATGAGCACGGCCCGCGAGCGGTGCCCGGACAGGGTCTCGACGATTCCACGACCGATCGAGTCATCCCCGATGATCGCGAACGGACCGACGGGGATCGGCCCACCGAACTCGTCGGCCATCGCAGTGAGCACGCAGGGGATCTCCTCGCCGCGGGCGGCCCAGGCCGTCGCATAAGGGGAGTGAGTGTGAACGACGCCACCGACGTGCGCCATGTGACGGTAGACGTAGGCGTGAGCGGCGGTGTCGCTCGACGGCTCGCGCTCGCTTCCGGGAGTGCCCGGGATGACGACGCCATCCAGGTCGCAGACGATCATGTTCTCGGGGCTCAACTCGGCGTAGGAGACACCGCTCGGCTTGATCACGAAGACATCGGCGCCGGGCACGCGGCCGGAGACATTTCCCCCGGTCCAGGTCACCAGACCGTTGCGAACCAGCTCGCCGTGAAGGGCGGCCACCTCGTCACGAGTCCGCGCGATGGCGACCTCGATCTCGGGGCTGAACGCGCTCATGTGACTCCATCGTCTGGTGCTCGACTGCGGTGGGACGGTCATGCGAACGAATGTGACCGTTTCGCATAACGTTGATCAGATTACACGCGAAACGGTCACATCTGTCAAGCGTGCAGGTCACCGATCGGTCACGATTGGCTGAGAACGCGGCTCACGACGAAGCTGGGCCCGGCGAGAGCGCCAGCTAGAGCGCCGCGGTCGAGCGACGCACCACGAGCTCCGGCGTGATCTGAGCCTGATCGACACGCGTGCCCTGCAACTCCGCGAGCAGAAGTGAGACGGCGCGACGCCCGATCTCGGCGAAGTTCTGCCGAATGGTCGTCAGCGGCGGGTAGAAGTGCGCGGCCTCCGGAATGTCATCGAACCCGACGACGCTGATGTCGCCCGGCACCGACAACCCCGAGTCCCAGCACGCGTGCATGAACCCCAGCGCCATCTGATCGTTGCCCGCGAACAGCGCCGTGAAGTCGCGGAACCGCAGCAACTCGAGACCCGCGTAGTAGCCGAAGTGCGCTGTCCAGTCACCCAGGATCGGGGCACGGGTGCGCAGGTCAGCATCATTGACCGCGTTCAGGTAGCCCTGCATGCGGGCGTCGGCCTCGATCCAGTCCCGCGGGCCCGAGATGTGCATGATCTCGGTATGACCGAGGTCGATGAGGTGCTGGGTCGCCAGTCGCGCGCCCGCCACCTGGTCGATGGACATGGTGTGGTCGGCCTCGCCCATGTCGGCGTTCTGCAGGGTCACGTAGGGCACGTCGATGTGCAGTTCCCGGATCGCCTCGAGCACGCGAACCTGCGGGGCGATGACGACGAGCGCCTCCACGGCCTGGGTCAGCAACTGGTCGAGGGCGACCCGGATCGACGTGTACTCGCTCGACGCGATGCTCGTCACCGTGATGCGGTAGCCGGCCTCCCGCGCAGCGTGCTCGATCGCGGTGACGCTGGTCGAGGGTCCGTAGTCCGCCGTCTGCGCGGTGAGAACGCCGATCGTGCGCGAGCGGCTCGTGACCAGCGCACGGGCGGCCTGGTTGGGCCGGTATCCGATCTCGGTGATGACGTCGAGAACGCGCTGCTTCGTCGTCTCACGGATGCTCGGATGCTCGTTGAGCACGCGCGACACCGTCTGGTATGACACCCCGGCCAACCTCGCGACGTCGCGGATATTCGGCGCGCGAACCTTCTCTGGTTCCATGTGGTTCGTCCCGCGCTCCATTGCTTGTGTACGTTCACATTCTCAACCCCATTATGCACGGGGCGGGGTGGACGCGTAGACGCTGGAGGTACTACATCCCCTGGGCGAGGCGGTAGTACGCCGCGTTCCAGCGGACCTCCTTCTGGAAGTCCTTGAGGGTTGTGTCGTTGTCGATGACGAGCAGTTCCGCGCCGGCCATCTCCGCGAAGTCGCGGAAGACATCCACGCTCACTGCCGTCGACATCACCGTGTGGTGAGCCGCGCCCGCCGTGAGCCAGCACGCCGCGCTCGTGGCGAAGTCGGGGGCGGGCTTCCAGACCGCGCGCCCCACCGGCAGCTTGGGCATGGGCTCGTCGAGCGGCACGTTCTCCACCACGTTGGCGACCAGCCTGAAGCGGTCGCGCATGTCGCTCATGGCGACCACGACGGCCGGGCCCGAGTCGGCAGTGAAGACCAGGCGCACCGGGTCCTCCTTGCCGCCGATGCCGAGCGGGTGGATCTCGAGGCTGGGCTTCGCGGTCGTCAGCGACGGGCTCACTTCGAGCATGTGCGCACCGAGGATCTTCTCCTCGCCGGGAGTGAGGTGGTAGGTGTAGTCCTCCATGAGGGATGCCCCACCCGGCAGCCCAGCGCCCATCACGTTCGCCACCCGCACGAGGATCGCCGTCTTCCAGTCGCCCTCGGCACCGAAGCCGTAGCCGTCGGCCATGAGCCGTTGCACCGCGAGGCCCGGAAGCTGGCGCAGCGCCCCGAGGTCTTCGAAGCTCGTGGTGAAGGCGGAGAATCCGCCAGCTTCGAGGAACGACCGCAGGCCCAGCTCGATGGCCGCGCCGTAGCGCAGCGAGTCGTGGCGGTCGCCGTCCTTGAGGAGTTCGGGAACGACGTCGTAGGCGGCCAGGTATTCGTCGACCAGCGCATCGATGTCGGCCTCGGAGGCCGCGTGCACCGCATCCGCGAGCTCGTTGACTCCCCAGGTGTTGACCTGCACGCCGAAACGGATCTCGGCCTCGGTCTTGTCGCCCTCGGTGACTGCGACGAAGCGCATGTTGTCGCCGAAGCGGGCGAGCTTCATCGAGCGGGCGGCGGCCCAGCCCGACGCTGCGCGCGACCAGGTGCCGATCGAGGCGGTGACGGCGGGGTTGCTCGCGTGACCGACGACGGTCTTGCGGGGCACCGACATGCGGCTGAGGATGTAGGCGTGCTCCCGGTCGCCGTGCGCGGCCTGGTTGAGGTTCATGAAGTCGAAGTCGATGTCGCTCCACGGCAGCGCGACGTTCGCCTGGGTGTGCAGGTGCAGCAGCGGCTTGTCGAGGGCGTTGAGGCCGTGGATCCACATCTTCGACGGGCTGAAGGTGTGAGCCCAGGTGATGACACCGATCACACTGTCGTCGGCATTGGCGTCGAGCATCGCACGACGGATCGCATCGGAGCTCTTGAGCACCGGCTTCCACTCGATGGTGACCGGGATGTCGCTCGACGCGGCGAGCTGGGCAACGACCGCCTTGCTCTGCTCGGCGACCTGCGCGAGGGTCTCGGGGCCGTAGAGATCCTGGCTGCCGGTGAGGAACCAGACGACGTTCTTCTTCAGGTCGGGGATGATGCTGCGGCTCATGCGGGTGTCCTTGGATTGTGGTTGATCAAAGTGACGCGGCGGCGGCGCGCTCGATGGCGAGCCCCGCGCGATAACGATCGAGATAGGAGGCGAAACCGGTGACGTCGTCGGGGTAGGGTTCGACGACCGTGAAGGTGGCGCCACGGAAGACATGGCCCTGGAGGTAGTCAGCGAGCGACTGGGTGCCCCCGGATGCCGCGAACGACGCGAGCACGGCAATCCCCCACGCGCCACCCTCCGACGCCGTCTCGGCGACTGACACGGGTGCGCCCAGCGCGGCAGCGAGGAAGCGCTGGGCCACTCCTGCCGTGCGGAACACCCCGCCATGGGCAAACATGCGGTCGAGCACGACGCCCTCCTCGTCGAGCACCGACATGCCGAGGCTGAGGGTGGCGAACACCCCGTACAGCTGCGCGCGCATGAGGTTGCCGAGCGTGAACCGGCTGTCGTTCGTGCGGACGACGAGAGGCCGCCCCTCGTCGAGGCCGGCGATCGGCTCCCCGGCGAGTTGGTTGTACGCGAGGATGCCACCGGCGTCCGCCTCGCCGTCCAGAGCCTCAGTGAAGAGAGCCGCGTAGGCGGCGTCGGCGGTGACGGGCTGGCCCGCGGCATCCGCGAATCGGCGGAAGATCGAGACCCAGGCGGCCAGCTCGCTCGCACCGTTGTTGCAGTGCACCATGGCCACCGGGTCGCCTGCGGGGGTGGTTACCACGTCGAGCTCCTCGTGCACCGCGGCAAGCGGACGTTCGAGCACGACCATCGCGAAGATGCTGGTGCCGGCGCTGACGTTGCCTGCGCGCGGGGCGACCGAGTTGGTGGCGACCATGCCCGTGCCCGCGTCGCCCTCGGGCGGGCAGAACGGGATGCCCGGCGCAAGCACCCCGCTGGGGTCGAGCAGTGCCGCCCCCTGGGTGCTCAGGACTCCCGCAGGGCGCCCGGCGGGCAGCACCTCGGGTAGCAGGTCGGCGAGCTGCCACGGCGCGCGGTCGCCCACGAGGCGGTCGTAGGTCGCCACGAGGGCGGAATCGTAGCCGCGGGCGGCGTCGTCGATGGGGAACATGCCGGAGGCGTCACCGACCCCGAGAACTCGCTCTCCGGTGAGCTTCCAGTGCACGTAACCGGCAAGGGTGGTTATCGTCGTGATCGCGGCAACGTGGGGCTCGGCGTCGATCACGGCCTGGTGCAGGTGCGCGATCGACCAGCGCAGCGGGATGTTCACGCTGAACGCAGCCGTCAGTTCGGCGGCCGCCGGCCCGGTGGAGGTGTTGCGCCAGGTGCGGAACGGCACGAGCAGCTCGTCGTTCGCGTCGAAGGCAAGGTAGCCGTGCATCATCGCCGAGACGCCGATCGCGCCGAAGGTCGTCGGGCGCAGGCCGTACCGCGTCTCGGCGTCATCGGCGAGCGCGGCATAAGCCGCCGCGAGGCCGGCCCAGACATCGTCGAGGGCGTAGCTCCAGCGGCCGTCGATGAGCTGGTTCTCCCACTCGAACTCCCCCACCGCGAGCACGACCGACGGGTCCTCGCCGACGAGGCAGGCCTTGATGCGGGTCGATCCGAACTCGATCCCCAGCGAGGTGCGCGCCTCGCGGATCTGCGCGGCAGCGCTGGAGTCTGCGGTCATCGTCGTTCGTCCTCACCCTGGCCGTACACGTTCTGGTAGCGATCGAACAGCCGGTCGATCGAGTCCTGCGGGATCGGGATGAGCGGCCCGGCCTCGCGCGCGAGGTGCACTGTGCGCGCGACATCCTCGACCATGACCGCGGCCTTGACCGCGTCCCTGGCGCTCGTGCCGATCGTGAACGGGCCGTGATTGCGCATCAGCACGGCCCGGGAGCGGTGCCCGGACAGGGTCTCGACGATGCCACGACCGATCGAGTCATCCCCGATGATGGCGAACGGGCCCACCGGGATCGGCCCACCGAACTCGTCGGCCATGGCAGTGATCACACACGGGATCTCCTCGCCGCGGGCGGCCCACGCGGTCGCATAGGTGGAGTGGGTGTGAACGACGCCACCCACCCAGGGCATGTTCCGGTAGATGTAGGCGTGGGCAGCCGTGTCGCTGGACGGCGACCGGTCGCTGCCGGGCGTGCCCGGGATGACGCTGCCGTCGAGATCGCAGAGGATCATGTTGGCCGGCTCGAGGTCGTCGTAGTCGACGCCCGAGGGCTTGATGACGAACAGGTCGGCACCGGGGACCCTGCCCGAGACGTTGCCGCCCGTCCAGACGACGAGGTTGTTGCGCACCAGTTCGTAGTGCAGGTGCGCCACCTCGTCGCGCACCGCGGCGATGGATGCCTCGACAGCGAGGCTGAAGGTCTTCACGGTTGGCGATGTTACCGGTAACAACTCCGCGCCGTCAAGGTCACTCACGGTGCCTGCCTCGGTGCCGCGGTCGACGCGCGCACCACCAGCTCGGGCTCGATCAGGCGACGCTGCGGCACCTCGAGTCCCTCGAGCTCGCCGAGCAGGGTCTCGACGCTGAGTCGCCCGAGCGCGCGGAAATCCTGGCGCACGGTCGTCAGCGGCGGCAGGAAGTGGCGAGCATCCGGCACGTCGTCGAAGCCGACGACGCTCACGTCCTGCGGAACCCGGATGCCCGACTCGGCGAGCGCGTGGATGAGCCCGAGGGCCATGCGGTCGTTGGCAGCGAACACCGCCGTGACCTCGGGCGGCAGGGTGCGGCCGACGTCGTATCCCGAGTCGGAGGTCCAGTCGCCGACGGCAACGGGGCGCGGCGAAGCGCCGGCGGCCACGAGCTGCTCGCGCCAGACCTGTTCTCGGGCGCGGGCATCCAGCCAGTCGAGGGGGCCCGCCAGGTGCAGGATGTCGCGGTGCCCGAGCGCGATCAGATGCTGCATGGCGAGGCTGGCCCCGAGCCGCTGGTCGACGGACAGGGTGAGCAGGTCGGGTTCGGGCTCCGGCTTGACGACGAGAGTGGGGATGCCCGTGGAGCCCTCACGCAGCAGATCGATCGAGTCGGTGCGCGGGCTGATGAGGCAGAGCGCGTCGATGCCGATCGCCGCGAGCGACTCGAGGGCGTCATGCGGCGTGACGGCTCGGTCGACCGCGATCGAGGACACGGTGTAGCCGCGGTCGTGGGCAGCGTCCTCGATGGCGCGCAGCGTGCTGCCGGGGCCGAACTCGACGACACTGTCGACGATGACACCGATGCGGCGGGTCGTTCGGCTGGCGAGCGCGCGGGCCGCGCTGTTGGGGCGGTAGTTGAGTTGGCGCATCACCTCGAGCACCCGCTCGCGGGTGGCGGGCGCGATGCTGGGGTGATCGTTGATCACCCGCGAGACCGTCATGTGCGAGACGCCGGCGAGCGTCGCGACCTGGCGGATGTTGGCCGCCTTCGGAGTGTTCGCCGCCGTGCTCATGTCGGCGACTCTAGTGCCCTCCCCTTCCGTGGGTGGTCACCTGTGGTCGGAATGGCGGCCTCCATACCGACCATAGGTGACCACTCAGCCAGTGTTGCCGAGTGCGCGCACAATCGCGGTCCTCACCGATCTCAGCGCCTTCGCTCGCGCTGCAGTCAAGGGAGATTGTGCGGGTCGCACCAGAAACGGGATCATGATCTCTCCCCGACCTGGGACAGCTACCACCAACACCAGTCGGTCGCAGGTGAGGGAGTTGACTGTCTCGGCGCCCTCCTGAAGCCCAATTCCGACCAGATTGCTTCGTGGAATGGTCAGCACCCTAGCGCGCGTCGGCGCTCCCTGCCACAGGGTCGCGCCTTGGCGGTCGAATGACCAGAACACGCCGTACCGGATGCGGTCGATCGTCGTGCCATCCAACTGGGCGAGCCCGAACTCGAGAGGGGCTGTCCTCATCGAGGCGACCAGCACGCCATTTGGTGATGCTCGACGAATGGCTCGATTTCGGGCGGCTCCGATGGCAAGCAGAATCGAGCTCGGCACCGTCACGAGGATCGCGGTGCTGCTGAACAGAATTGCCAATACCTGGGGACCCGCGTCGCCGGCAGACACCGCCTCACCAATTGATCGTGTCAGGAACAGGCCCGACCCGACGGCAACGAGGACCAGCCAGACCCACCAACGAGAGGGTCGTGCCATCGGTTGGGAAACGGACGGTATCTCCGACGGCGAGGCCACGGAGTCGACAGGAAGGATCTCGTCCTCCCGGAGAGGACGCCCGATGAGGATCGCGGGCATCTGCCCCATGTCCCTGATACCGGCCCGGATCGTTTGATGTATGAGTTCTCTGTCAAACCGTCGTGGATAGGCGAGCCCACAGTAGAACATACCCACCGTGCAGAAGACTGCCCCGGCAATGGCGGCGATCCCTACCGCACGCGCTGGCCCCTCTCCCTGATTGGCACTGTGGGATGAAATTGCTACCGCAACAAACGTTGTAGCGAGGAACACGAAGAACCCAATCATGGACGCGAGCATCCACTGCCGCAGTCGGCGGGCGGGCACCCCGCGGAGCACCTCACCCATTGCGAGAACCGTTGCCCAGGTCGGCGGAGCGCCGCGCCGCGGCGCGATCCAGCACTCCCGCCACCTGCACCCGGAGGCTGATAACGATACCCGACGCCGCAGGAACGGCCGACAGCGCAGCTGTCCCCGTTTCCGACTCACTTCCGTTCATACTGGGACTCCTCTGGGCCGCGCGGAGACCAGCGCCGACCGAGGCGCGCGACGTCTACTCAGTGAACCCGTGTGAGCACCACTCATTACGACTGTCGCCGAAAGGCTAGCGTAGGTCGCGCACTCCTTGCGACGGCGGCGGGCGTGCGGCTAGAGCAGGGCGAACGCGCGCACCGTGAAGGTGCCGAGGCCCTCCCACGCCGGAGGCGCCGCCGTGAAGCGGGCGCCGCTCGGCGGGAGCTCGCCGAGGTTCGCGAGGTGCTCCACCACGTGCACGCCCGCCGCGAGCAGACCGGTGTGCACGGGTCGCTCCCCGCCGCTCTCGGTGTCGTCGATGTTCAGCGAGTCGATGCCTACGAGGAGGGCTCCGGAGTCGCGAAGGTAGTCGGCTGCGTCGTGAGTGAGGTACGGAGCCCCCGCGAGATACTCGGCGGTGCCGAAGTGACGATCCCATCCGGTGTGCACGAGCACCGCCGCCCCGGACACGTCGCGGTCGAAGAACACGGACGCGGGGATGCCTCGGCTGGTGGCATCCGTCAGGTGGAAGACCTCGGCGGGCAGGTCGACGAGGGTGGCGAGGTCTAGCCCGGCCAGGTCGGTGCCGCCCTCGTAGCGGTGGTACGGAGCGTCGAGGTAGGTGCCCGTGTTGCCGATCATCGTGATGATGTCCATCGCGAATTCGGTGCCCGGCGCGTACTTTGCCCGCGAATCGGCGTAGGTGAGATGCGGCGTCACCACCGGTGCTGGCAACCCCGGGTAGGTGACGAGCCCCGCCCGGATGACATGGCTGAGATCCACGACACGACGCGCGGCGCCGTCGACTCGGGTCTGAATCCCGCGGGAGCCCCGGTGCGCCTCCTCGACGACAGAGAACCCGGACAGTCGCACGGCCCCGACGAGCGCCAGCCCCAGATGCTGCACGAACAGCCGACCGACCTCGGCCTCGGTCACGTCTGCCGAGGGCAGGTCGAGCCGGAAGCCCTCCGCAGTCAAGGAACCACCGTTGACGAACTCGACGACGGCATCGAAATGGGCACGGTAGTCAGGCACGGGTTCTCCTCTTGACGACGGTCACGATCAGGGCCACCACGGCGAGCGCCGCAGGGAATACGAGGTTGGCTCCGGCGAGCACGAGCAACCCGGCGACGAGCACGACCGAGACGACGGCCATCCACCAGCCTGCGGAGAAGCGGTCGAGCAGGCGCACCGCGGCGACCATGCCGAGCGCGTAGACCGCCACCATGCTCGAGGTGTGGATGAGGATGAACGGCGTCAGGTCGTAGCCTCGCCAGGTGAGCAGAGCGAAGTAGCTCAGCTCGATCACCGTGACCAGCGCGAGTCCCCGGCGCGGCACTCGGCCCGGTTCGGCGCCCTTCGCGAACCAGCGCGGCAGGTGGCCGTCACGGCCCAGGGATGCCGCGAGGTTTCCGAACGCCGGAACGTACGCGTTCAGCACGCCGATGGCGACCACCGCGGCGATCACGGCGACCACCACGGGACCGACCCCGGGAGCAGTGACGGATACGAGGTCGATGAGTGGCACCCTGCCTCCGCGTGTCGGGGTGGTCGACACGCCCACCGTCACGATCTGCAGCGAGAGGTAGGCCGCACCGACGACGACGATGGCGACGGCTGTTGCGATCGGGATGGTTCGACGCGGCGATCGGAATTCTCCAGCGATGTGGGTGACCGCCTCCCAGCCGGCGAACGCCCAGACGAACAGGCTGATCGCCAGGGCGACGCCCGACCAGCCGTGCGGCAGGAACGGCTGGAAGTTGGCCGGCTGCACGGCGGGGGCGGTGACCGCGACCACCCCGACCACGACCACCACGAGCAGCCCCGTGAGGGCGAGCTGCACCGACCCGCTCACCCGCAGGCCGAAGAAGCTGATCGTGAGCGGGACGATCAGGAAGGCGAGCGCCGCGAACGGCACGACGGTGCGGTCAGCACCCAGAGCGGCGACGAGGTACTCCGCGCCGAGGGTCGCCACGACCGGCGAGCCGAACTGCACGCCGAAGAAGAACCAGTAGCCGGCCATTCGGGCGGCGGTCGGTCCGAGGGCGAGTCGCACGAACGTGGCCACCCCGCCCGCGTCGGGGAATCGTGCCGCGAGAGCAGCGAAGGTTCCGGCGAGGGGGATGGAGAGTGCGAGCACGACGGCGACGGCGACGATCGAGGCGGGCCCCGCGGCATCCGCGGCAAGACCCGGCAGCACCAGGATGCCCGTGCCGAGCACCGCGGCGATGTACAGGGCGGAGGCCTGCACGACACCGAGTCGACCTTCGGGTGCGGTCGGCGCAGTCGTGCTGCTGGGCGCTGCGTCGGTGGTCACTCCCCCATCATGGCAGTGGCAGTAACGCTGTGTCTTGCGATAAACCGACACGGCACGGCAACATCACGCCAGCGGCTTGGTGAGGTCGTAGAAGCGGATGCCGCCCATCGTGATCGGCGTGTAATTGGTCGTCACCCAGTCGCTGATCTTGGCGGATGACGATGATCCACCATTCGAGTGATTGACCGGGCTCACCACGTACCAGTGGATCTCGCCCGCCCGTACGTACTTCTCAAACTGCGCCAGCGTCGGCGACGGGTCGCTTCCGTTGAAGCCGCCGATCGGCATCACCGGGTAGCCCGTAGCGAGCTGGAACCCCGCGGCAACGTTGGAGCCGGTCGCCGCAGCCATCCACCTGTACTTGTCGGCGCCGGTGGCGAGAGTCGCGGCGAGCGACGGGCCGATGTGTGCCGAGTCGAGCAGGTTGCCCGCGGCCGCTGCTGTGGGCCGCAGCGGAGAATTCGGCGGGCTGCCGGGCTGCATCACCGTGACGGCGGTCGCCGACGCCGGCGTGCCGGGCAGCGTGACGCCGTTGCTGGTCATCGCCCCGCCCGGACCAGCGGTCACGATCGCCCCGCGATGAGTGGTGACCATGGTGACTGCCGTGAAACCCACCGGCGCCAGGAGGAGGCTCGCTAGACCCACGGATGCCGCAACCGACCGAACCCCGCGGCCGCTGCGCGGCACGAGCAGCACGACCGCCGCCGCTGTCGCGACCCCGAGGACAACCCAGCGCACCCACGGCTCCCAGCTGCCGCTGCGCAGCAGCAGCTCGAACGCCCAGGCCGCACTCCCCACGAGAATGACGGCCATGACGGCGCGAACCCAGGCGATGCTGCGGCGGTGCCACAGCATCCCGACACCGATGGCGAAGCTGCCCGCGAGCGATGGTGCGAGCGCGACCGTGTAGTAGGCGTGGAAGATCCCGGCCATGAAGCTGAAGGCGAGCGCCGTGAGGATGAGCGTTCCGCCGAGCAGCAGCACGGTCGCGCGGGTCGCCGAGGTGCGGGGCAGCGGACGCATGAACCACAGCGAGAGGCCGATCATGACGAGGGCGGCGAACATGAGCCAGGTGATCTGCGCTCCGATGTCTCCGCTGAACAGCCGGTCGATGCCGGTGTAGCCCCAGTGCATGACACCGCCGTGCGTCACGCTCCCGACCTCGTGTCCGGTGAGGCGTCCGAGCCCGTTGTAGCCGAAGGTCAACTCGAGGAAGTCGTTGGTCTGGGATCCGCCGATGTAGGGGCGCATCGAGGCGGGCGTCAGTTCGACGATCGCGACCCACCATCCTGCCGAGACGAGCACGGCCCCGAGCGCCGCGAACAGGTGGCCGACCCGTGTGCGCAGAGCGATCGGTGCGGCGTAGAGGTAGACGGCCGCGAACACCGGGAGCACGAGGAACGCCTGGAGTTGCTTGGTGAGGAAGGCGAAGCCGACCATCACACCGGCCCAGATCACCCACCGGATGCGCCCGGACTCGACTCCCCGAAGCACGAAGTAGGTGCCGAGCGTCAGCAGCAGCACGAGCAGGGCGTCGGGGTTGTTGTAGCGGAACATCAGTGCCGCCACCGGAGTGACGGCGAACGTGAATCCGGCCAGCAGCGCGACCTGCGCCGGGAACCGACGGCGCACAATCGCGTAGACGACGAGCGTCGTCGCGATGCCCATGAGCGCGTCGGGCAGCAGGATGGCGAACGGGCTGAGCCCGAACAGTCGCACCGAGATCGCCATGAGCCAGAGGCTCGCGGGCGGCTTGTCGACGGTGATCGAATTCGCGGCGTCTGAGGAGCCGAAGAAGAACGACTCGAGGTTGGTCGACCCCGCCTGCACCGCTGCGGAGTAGAACGGGTTGGCCCAGCCGTCCACGCCGAGGTCGACGAGGAAGATGATCGCGGCGACCCCGATGAGGCCCAGCAGGGCGGGGCGCTCCCAGCGCGGGGCATCCGCTCGTGCCGTCAGGCTCACGAGCCGAGGACCTGCTCGCGGGAGGTCAGCGGGCGACGCACCGGCTCGAGGGGCGCGTGGGTTGCCCGCGACCTGAACACCCACAGTCTCAGCAGCACGAAACGCATCACGGTGGCGCCGAGATTGGCGGCCGTGAGAACCGCGAGCTCGAGGTGCGGCCCGGCGTCAGGCCGGAACGTGTGCAGCAGAGCGAGCGAGCCCGCCGTCACCCCCCACGCCATGCCGAAGATGATGAGGCCCTGAGTGTGGTGCCACAGCGCACCCGGGCGGCCCCGAACACCGAACGTGAACCGCCGGTTCGCCCAGGTGTTGGCGACCGCCGTGATGAGCAGCGCAACGAAGTTGGCGACCTGCTCGATCATCACCCGCTCCAGGCCCAGATAGAGCAGCGCGTAGGCGATCGTCGAGAAGCCGCCGATCACTCCGAACCGCAGCACCTGCGTGAGGAAGCTCGGCGGGCGTGCCGGTTCGAACGGTTGCCGTCCCAGCTGGGCGTAGATCTGCTCCAACGGGATGCGCCCACCCACGATCGAGCGGGTGACCCGCACGAGGCCACGCAGGTCGGCCATCGCCGTCGCAACGACATCGACCTTGCTGTCCTCGTCGTCGATCCAGTCCACCGGCACCTCGTGGATGCGCAACCCGGAGCGCTCGGCGACGATCAGGAGCTCGGTATCGAAGAACCACCCGGTGTCCTGCACGTGCGGGAGGATCGCGTGGGCGGCATCCCGGCGCATCGCCTTGAAACCGCACTGGGCATCGCTGAAGTGCACGTTCATCGTGCGTCGCAGCAGCAGGTTGTAGGTGCGGGAGACGAACTCCCGCTTCGCGCCGCGCACGACCCGCGAGCCCGAACGCAGCCGACTGCCGATCGCAACATCCGAATGGCCGGACAGCAGGGGTGCGATGAGCGGCGGCAGCGCCCGTAGATCGGTGGACAGATCGACATCGACATAGGCGACCACCTCGGCCGTGGACTCCAGCCACGCCTTCTTCAACGCACGGCCGCGGCCCTTCTCGTCGAGGTGCAGCAGCTCGACCTCGGGGAACTCGGCGCTCAGACTTCGCGCGATCTCGGCCGTGCGATCAGTGCTGGCGTTGTCGGCAATGGTGATGCGCCAGTCGATCGTGAACTGCGACCGCAGGGTCGAATGCAGCACCCGCACGCTGCGCTCGAGCGACCCCTCCTCGTTGTAGACAGGGACGACGACATCAAGACCCAGCACGCGACTACTCACCTAGCGACTGTCACTCCATGCGCTGGACGCCAGCCCCGGATTGCCTATGGCTGGGCTGTGAGTGTGGGGCTACAGCCGGTCGAGAGCACCCAGGACATCGGCGGTCAGGTCGGCGGCGTCCTCGATACCCACCGACAGCCGCACGACGTTGTCGGGAACCTCCAGCGCCGTGCCCTTCACCGAGGCGTGGGTCATCTCCGCCGGGTAGCCGATGAGCGACTCGACACCACCCAAGGACTCGGCGAGCTGGAAGAGCTCAGTTCCCTCGGCGAACGCCTTGGCCTTCGCAGCCCCGCCGGAGACGGCGACCGAGATCATGCCGCCGAACGCCTTCATCTGGCGCGCGGCCAGCTCGTGGCCGGGGTGCTCTGGCAGGCCCGGGTAGTAGACGGCATCCAGCTTCGGATGCCCGACCAGGGCCTCCGCGATCGTCTGCGCGTTGGAGGAGTGGCGGTCGAGACGCACCGCGAGAGTCTTGATTCCTCGCACGGTGAGCCAGGCATCCATCGGTGACGACACGGCACCGACACCGAACTGAAGGAAGCCGATCTTCTCGGCCAGCTCGGGGTTGTCGACGATGAGGGCGCCACCGAGCACGTCGGAGTGGCCCCCCAGATACTTGGTGGTCGAGTGCACGACGACGTCCGCGCCCAGCTCGAGCGGACGCTGCAGGTAGGGCGACGCGAACGTGTTGTCGACGACGACAAGCGCGCCCGCCGCGTGCCCGATCTCGGCGAGCGCGGCGATGTCGCTGATCTTCATGAGCGGGTTGGACGGCGTCTCGACCCACAGCACGTGGGTCGCGTCCGGCCTGATCGCGTGACGCACGGCGTCGAGATCGCTCATGTCGACGGTCGAGATCGACACGCCCCACGGCACGAAGACCCGGCTCACCAGCCGGTGGGTTCCGCCGTAGACGTCATTGCCCATGATGATGTGGTCGCCGGGGTGCAGCACCGCGCGCAGCAGGGTGTCCTCCGCGGCGAGACCCGACGCGAAGCTGTAGGCGTGGCTGCCCCCCTCGAGCGAGGCGAGCAGGGTCTGCAGCGAGTCGCGCGTGGGGTTGCCGCCGCGGGCGTATTCGTAGCCGCCGCGGAAGCCGCCGATGCCGTCCTGCACGAAGGTCGACGTCATGTAGATCGGGGGAACCACCGCACCGGTCGTGGGGTCGAACTCCTGGCCGGCGCGGATGGCGCGGGTGGGGAAGGCGTACTGCTCGTCGCTCATGATGGCTCTCGTTGCTGGGGTTGGATCAGGTGCTCAGGAAGGCGAGCAGGTCGTGCCGGGTTACCACGGCGGCGGGCTTGCCGTCGCTGGTCACGAGCAGGGCGTCCGACTTGGTGAGCGCTTCGCGCGCCGTCTCGACTGAGTCCTGCATACCGATCAAACCGAGCGGAGGGCCCACGAATTCCGCGAGGGCATCGGTGAGCTGGGCGCGGCCGCTGAACACCGCGTCGATCAGGGCGCGCTCGTCGATCGAGCCGACGACCTCGCCCATCACAACGGGGGGTTCCGCCGTCAGTACCGGCATCTGGGAGATGTCGTACTGGCGCATCTTGTCGATGGTGTGACGCACGGTGTCGCTGGGGTGCACGTGCACGAGTCCAGCCAGGTCGGTGTTCTTCGTGCCCACCATGTCGGCGACCGTGCGATCGTCGCCGGCCGACAGGAATCCGTAGGAGCGCATCCACTTGTCGTTGAAGATCTTGCCGAGGTAGCCGCGGCCGCCGTCGGGCAGCAGGATCACCATGACGTCGTCGGGGCCGAGGTCCCGGGCCGCCTTGAGACCGGATGCCACGGCCAACCCACTGGAGCCGCCCACGAGCAGCCCCTCCTCGCGCGCCAGCCGCCGGGTGAACTCGAAGGACTCAGCATCCGATGACGCAATGATCTCGTCGACCACGCTGGGGTCGTAGGCGGTCGGCCAGAAGTCCTCGCCGACGCCCTCGACGAGGTAGGGGCGCCCGGTGCCGCCCGAGTAGACCGAGCCCTCGGGGTCGGCACCGATGATGCGCACCGCGCCGTTCGAGACCTCCTTGAGGTACTTGCCGACGCCCGAGATCGTGCCGCCCGTTCCGACGCCGGCAACGAAGTGCGTGACCTTGCCCTCGGTATCGCGCCAGACCTCGGGACCGGTGGTCTCGTAGTGGCTGAGCGGCCCGTTGGGGTTGGAGTACTGGTTGGGCTTGAACGCTCCGGGGATGTCACGGGCGAGGCGATCGCTCACGCTGTAGTACGACTCGGGACTCTCCGGAGCGACCGCCGTGGGCGTCACGACGATCTCCGCCCCATAGGCCGTCAGCACGTTGCGCTTGTCTTCGCCGACCTTGTCGGGAAGTACGAACACGCAGCGGTAGCCGCGCTGCTGGGCAACCAGTGCCAGCCCGATGCCCGTGTTTCCACTCGTCGGCTCGACGATCGTGCCGCCGGGCTTCAGCAGACCTTTGGCCTCGGCGTCGTCGATGATGCGGGTCGCGATGCGATCCTTCGAGGAGCCGCCGGGGTTGAGGTATTCCACCTTGACGAGCACCGTCGCGGCGATGCCGTCCGTCACGCGGTTCAGGCGCACGAGCGGGGTGTTGCCGACGAGGTCGGTGACTGTGTTGGCGTACTTCATGGTCTGGCCAATCTACCAGCGGGATGCGCGGTGTTACCTGGGCCGCCCGCGCTCGCCGGGCGCCATTCGCCGTTCAGGAGACCGCTGCAACACGCCGCGCGGACAGAAGCCGACACACGCGTGTCGCGCGGATCTCCTGATCCGCGAACGGCGGGAGGGGGGTGGGGGCGGAAGGGGGGTGGGGCGGCAGGGGTGGGCGCGGGCGGCGGGATGCCACGTTGCGCGTTACGCGATCAGGCGCGAGCTGTCGAGGTCGACCTCGACACCGGCCGCAACGAGCGCGGCCTTGGCCCGACTGAGGCGATTGTCGATCTCCAAGCCGATGTCGCGAGCCAGGCGGGGGCGGGACGTCACGAGCGCATCGAGCACAGCGGTCGGCACGAACAGCACCGAGAGATCGGTCGTGGCCGTGATCCGAGCCGAGACGCCCTGACGTGTCAGCGCCGTGAGCCCCATCACGTCGCCGGCGGACAAGTTGGCGAAGACCACCTCGATACCTGACTCGAGCGAGGCGTACAGCGCGGCGGTCCCGGAGATGACGTAGCGCATCCCGTCGGGAACGACGAGCGGCCGCTCGACCGCCTCCCCCGCACCGTACCGTTCGAGTCGCACCTGGGGGGCTATGACCGCGAGGTCGCTCTCGGCGAGATACAGCGCGGGACTGAACGCCTTCAGCTGGGCGAGCACGTTCTCGGAGGTGTTGAAGTTGTCGGTCAGATCGCCGTCGAGGTGCAGATCGGCGCGTCGCGCCGCGTACCAGAGTCGGGTGCGGAACTGCCTCAGGGTCGCCGAGTTGTTGCCGGGGCTGACGATCGGAATGTCCACCTCGTACTTCGCCTTCTCGATCGGCGTGACCGTCGCCGGCTCGCCGGGAGCCGCGAACGGCAGGTCGGCCGCGACGCGCGTGCACACGTCGATGACGACATCGGGCGCGTCATCCGTCGCGAACTTCACGGTGAGGGATGCCTCGAACGGTGCGTCATTGCGGGTCAGGTTCATGAATGAGCTGCCCGCGAGCGAGGCGTTGGGAATGATCTGCACGCCGCGCGAGGTCTTGAGGTGCACCGCCCGCCAGTTGACCTCGACGATGCGACCCCGCAGACCGCCGGTCTCGATCCAGTCGCCCAGCTTGAAGGGCTGTTCGAACAGCAGCAGCAGGCCAGACACGACCGATCCGACCGCGTTCTGCAGCGAGAGACCGATGACGATCGAGCCGACCCCGAGGGCGGTGAAGAGGCCCCCGATGTCGGCACCCCACACGACCGAGAACAGCACGGCGAGACTGACGAGAATCAGGATGACGCGCACGATGTCGACGAAGATGCTCGGCACCTTGCTGCGCCAGCTCGTCTCCTTCGCTGTGACGAACAGGGCGTAGTTCAGGCCGTTGAGCAGCACCAGGATGAGCAGGAAGCCGAAGACCGTGCCGGTGATCTGCGTCCAGTTGAGGTCGACCGACGCGTAGCGCGCCTGGCTGAGCAGCAGCAGCAGCGCACCGACCGGCGCGACGTAGTTGCGCAGCAGCAACACGATGCGCGCCGCCCGGCTGCCGCGACGCTCCAGACTGCTCTGGATCTCGGTGAGCACGAGCAGCGTCACCGGCAGGCCGATGACCACCACGACCGCCGGCCAGAACCATGGCTGAACCCAGATGTCAGTCATCGGCGGTCACCCGTTCACGCACGCGTGTCGTCCGGGTCGATGCGCCATACCCGCTGGGCGCCCGTTGCGGTAGTCACATAGCCCCAGTCGCGCACGTGCACTGTGTCGGGCATCCGGTCGACCACAGCCTGGGTGAGGAAGATGCCGGCATCGTTGTTGTTGCCCTGGATCTGGAAGGCGAGGTTCACGGCGTCACCCCACAGGTCGTAGGCGATGTGGGTCTCGCCGACGAGGCCCGCCGTGACGGTTCCGGTGTCGATGCCGGCGCGCAGGTTGAGCGCCGTGCCGTGCTTGCCGCCGAACCGCTCGAGGATGCGCTGCAGCTCGATCGCGAAGTCCACGGTTCGGCGGGCATTGTCCACCCGCGGAATGGACAACCCGCAGCTGGCGAGGTATCCCGACCGGGTCGTGCGCACGCGCTCGATGCCGAAGCGGTCTGCCGCCTCGTCGAAGCTGCGCAGGATCTCGTTGAGCAGCTCGAGCGCCTTCTCCGACTCCATGTTGCGGCTGAACGCCTCGAAGCCGACGATGTCACCGAACATGACGGTGACCTCCTGGTGGTCCTGCGCGATGGTGCGCGCTCCCTCGCGGTACTTGCGCACCAGCGGCTCGGGCATGAGCGAGAGCATGAGTCGCTCGTTCTCGTCCTGCTGCGACTTGAGCAGCGCCTCCTTGACCTGAAGGCTGCGGCTCATGTCGTTGAACGCGGCACCGACGTCGGCGAGCTCGTCGCTCGTACCGGCGTCGACCTGCACGCCGGTCTCCCCGCTCGCGATGCGGCGTGCGGCATCCCGAAGGCGACGTAGCGGCCGCACGATGACGCCGGCGATCACCAGGGAGAGCAGCGACACCACGAGCACGATCACGGCCGATGACAGCAGCAGATTTCGAGTGAACGCATCGACCGGCGCGAAGGCCTCGGCACTGTCGATCTCCGCGACGATCACCCAGTCCAGGCCGTCGATGTCGAGCGGGGCGTACGCGGCGATCGTCTCGCCGCCCAGGTAGCCTGCAGCGAGCGTCGTACCGGTGACGCCCGACGCAGCGGATGCCACGGCATCCGTTCGCACCGGTTGCAGCAACAGCGTGCTGCCGCCGTCGATCACCTGCTGAGCGACGCCGGGTGCTGTGCCCGCGGCGACCGCCTGCTCCTTGTACTGGTCGGGGTTCTCGATCAGGTCCCTCGACAGCGAGCGCATGAGCTTGTCGTCGGCCCCGACGATGTAGGTCTCGCCGGTGCGTCCGAGGCCGCTTCCGGCCCAGTCTCCTCCGCCGGTCATCACGGCGTTGATCTCGTCGATGGGCATCTCGATCGCGAGCGTTCCGATGATCGTGCCGTTGACGGCGACGGGCACGACCGCCCATGCCGCGGGCACGCCGAGCGAGGGCGGGTACGACCCGAAGTCGGTGAGCACCACGGTGTCAGCGATGTTGCCGTTCATCGCCTCGGTGTACGCCTTGGCCAGGTTCGTGCGCTGAAGCGGGCCCGAGTCGAGGTTGCTTCCGAGGTCGACCCCCTTGAAGGCCGAGTAGACGATGTTGCCGTTGGCGTCGACGAGCAGCACGTCCTCGTACTTGAAGAGCTGCGTCATGCGACGGAAGAAGTCGTGGTACTGCGCGTGAGCTGCCGACCAGGTGCTGCCGTCACCGGCATCGTCGACCGCTATGGCATCAGTGAAGTTATCGAACGGCACCGTGTAGTGCAGCGTGAGATAGCTCTGGGCGGCACCCGTGGGCACGAAGGTCGACGCGTCGATGGGCTCACCATCGCCCGCCACACCTGACGCGCTGAGCTTGGCGCCGAACTGGGTGGTGAAGTAGTCCTCGAGGCTCGCCTGTTCCTCATCGGTGAGGGTCGCCGACTCGAGTTCCTCGAACCCGGCGGTGAACGCCTGCATCGCATTGGCAACGCTCTGCCCCCGCGCGTTCAGCAGAAGCGTGTTCTCCATCGAGGTGAACAGACTCGTGATCTCACGTGCCCGGGAGTCGCGCACCTCGATGAGGCTGTTCACTGCCGCATCCCGTAGGGAGTCGCGACCGTTCACATAGCCGATGAGACCCACGACGACACTCGAGGCAACGCTGACCAGCAGAAGCATGATGAGCAGCAGCGAACGGATGCTCAGCCCCGCCTTCATCGTCGTGCTGGGCAGCACGATCGACCCTTCGGCAGGGGGCGGTGTCACGCCGGCGTTGGACATGGGGCTCCTGGATGCGGTGCTGCGGTGCTGCGCGAATCAGTGCTGTGCTTGGTTCACTTTAGTCACAGCGGCCGCACCCGCGACAGTGCGCGACGGGCGAGAGCCCGTGCCGCCCGGAGCGCAACGAACGCTAGGCGCCCTGCACCTGCTGCTCGTAGAGCGACGCGTACATTCCGCCGGCGGCGAGCAGCTCGGGGTGCGTTCCGCGCTCGACGACGCGACCCGCGACGACGACGAAGATGACGTCGGCGGCCACGATCGTGGAGAGCCGGTGGGCGACTGCGATCGTGGTGCGGCCACGGGACGCCGCATCCAGCGCGGTCTGCACGACGCGCTCGGAGAGCGAGTCGAGGGCGCTGGTCGCCTCGTCGAGGATGAGCACGGCCGGGTCTTTGAGCAGCACGCGCGCGATCGCGATGCGCTGCTTCTCGCCTCCGGAGAGGCGGTAGCCGCGTTCGCCCACGACGGTGTCGTAGCCGTCGGGGAAGCTCGCGATCGTGTCGTGGATGTTCGCCGCACGTGCCGCGGCGGTGAGCTCCTCATCGGTCGCGCCCGGCTTCGCGTAGCGCAGGTTCTCCGCGATGGTCGCGTGGAACAGGTAGGTCTCCTGGCTGACGATGCCGATGTTGCGCACGAGCGAATCCTGCTCGAGCGCGCGCACGTCATCGCCCGCGAAGAGCACCCGGCCACTGGTGACATCGTGCAGGCGCGGGATGAGGTAGGAGACCGTCGTCTTGCCCGCTCCGGACGGTCCGACGAAGGCCGCAAACTGTCCGGGCTCGATCGTGAACGAGACACCCTTGAGGGTCGCTGGCGAGTCGGCTGGCGCATCCGGATAGCGGAAGACGACGTCGTCGAACTGCACCTGGCCGAGCTTCTTCGGGCGCACCGGCCGCGCGTCGGGGCGGTCCACGATCGCGGGCACGAGGTCGAGGTACTCGAAGATGCGGGCGAACAGCGCCGACGACGTCTGCAGGTCGAGCGCGACCCGCAGCAACCCGAGCAGCGGAAACATGAGCCTCGCCTGCACGGTGGTGAATGCCACGATCGTGCCTGCCGTGACATCCGTGCCGCCGTTGATGAGCCACGCGGCCACCAGGTAGATCACCGCGGGGATTATCGACAGGAAGATGTTGACCATCGCGAAGAACCATTGCCCGCTCATCTGCTGGCTCACCTGCAGGCGGATCTGGTTCTCGTTCTCGCGGGTGTACCGCCCGACCTCGGCCTGCTGCTGGTTGAAGCTCTTCGCCAGCAGGATGCCCGAGACGCTCAGGGCCTCCTGCGTGATCGCCGTCATCTCGCTGAGGGACTCCTGCGTCTTGGTCGCGATGCGGGCACGCACTTGCCCGACCTTGCGCTGGGCGATCACCAGCAGCGGCAGCAGGATGACCGCCACCACCGTGAGCTGCCAGCTGAGCACGAGCATGCTCACGAACGCGGCGATCACGGTGACCGTGTTGCCGATCACGCTCGAGATCGTGTTACTGAGCACCCCGGCGACGCCGCCGACGTCGTTCTGCAGTCGCGACTGGATGACGCCCGTCTTGGTGCGCGTGAAGAAGGCGAGCTCCATCGCCTGCAGGTGACCGAACAGCCGGATGCGCAGGGCCCCCATGACCTTGTTGCCCACCGTGGCAGTGAGATACGTCTGCCACACGCCGAGTGCCGCCGACGATATCCAGAGCGCCACCATCAGAAGCACCAGTTCGACCAGAACCGGGATGTTCGGCGTGCCCGACGGCGGGAACAGCCCGACATCGAACGCCTGCTTGGTGAGCAGGGGCGGGAAGACACTGATCGCCGCGCTGATCAGCACGAGGATGATCGTGACGGTGATCGCGGCGCGGTGGGGGGCGAAGAGTTGCGAGATGCGCTTCAGGAGGTCCGGAATCTTCGGCGCCGTCGCGTTGGCTGCGCGTTGAGCCTCGACGTCTCCGCCGCTGATGCGACCTCCGCGTCCGCCGCCGCGCATCCCGCTCATGGTTCAACCCTAGGCGGGTTGAGTAGCGCGGAGCGCGTGTCGAAACCTCACCTGCGAGGTTTCGATACGCCGACTCCGTCGGCTACTCAACCGGCCCGGGCTCAGCCCTTGACGGACCCCGCGAGCAGACCGCGAACGAAGTAGCGCTGCAGCGCGAAGAACACGGCGACCGGCACGATGATCGAGACGAATGCACCAGCCGTCAGCAACTCCCAGTCGCCGCCTCGGGTTCCGGTCAGCTCCGCCAATCGCACCATCAGTGGTGCGATCTCGCGTTTACCACCACCGAACGTCAGGCCGACTAGCAGGTCGTTCCAGACCCAGAGGAACTGGAAGATCGCGAATGACGCGATCGCCGGAATGCTCAGCGGCAGCACCACCATGCGGAACGTCTTGAAGGCGTCGGCACCGTCCACGCGCGCCGCCTCCATCAGTTCCCGGGGGATCTGCGAGAGGAAGTTGTGTAGCAGGAAGATCGCGATCGGCATTGCGAACATCGTGTGCGCTATCCAGATCGGGATGTAGGTGCCGGTGATACCCAAGGGCGGAAGGAGCGTCGCGTCCCCGATCTTCAGTCCGTTGGCGAAGAGCTGCAGCAGCGGGATGAGCGCCAGCTGGAGCGGGATCACCTGCATCGCGAAGATCGTGTAGAACAGCAGGTCGCGGCCCTTGAAGTCGAACCAGGCCAATGCGTAGGCCGCGAAGGTGGCGATGACGACCGGGAACACCGTCGCCGGGATGGTGATCGCGAACGAGTTCAGGAAGTACAGGCTCAGCGGTGGCGTGACCGAACTGCCCTCGAAGAGAACCGTGTTGTAGTTCTCCAGAGTGAAGCTCGGGTTGGTGAAGAACGTCCACCATCCGGTGTTGTTGATGTCGGCCGGCGTGCGAATGCTCGAGATGAACAGGCCGAACGTGGGGATAGTCCACACCAGTGCGATGACTATCGCGAAGAACGAGGCGATGGGCGAGCCGAAGATGTTGTTCTGCTTGCGGCTCGTGAGCCGCATGCCCTTCGACTTGGTGCGCGCTGGGGTGAGGTTGACGGGTGCGATTTCCTCAATGGCGGTCATCAGTGAACCTCCCTCTCCTTGCGAACCTGTCGGACATTGAAGATGATCAACGGCAGCACTCCCAGGAACAGGATCATTGCCAGCGCTGATCCGGTGCCGTAGTTGAGCGCCCGGAAACTCTGCTGGTACATCTCATTGGCGATGACCGAGGTCTGGAAGTTTCCGCCGGTCATCGTGCGGATGATGTCGAAGACCTTGAGCGATGTCACGGTGATCGTCGTGAGAACCACGATCACGCTCCCCCAGATCATCGGGATCGTGATGCGCGTGAAGCGCGCCCATCCCTTGGCCCCATCGAGCATGGACGCCTCGATGATGTCGTCAGGCACCGCCTTCATCGCGGCCGAGAGCACGACCATCGCGAATCCGGTCTGGATCCAGACCATGACGGCGATGAGCAGGAACGTGTTCAGCGGGGCCTCGAGCAGCCAGTTCGGCGGGGTCAAGCCGATCGCTTTGAAGATGGCGCTCAGGAGGCCGATGTCCTCCTTGTTGGGGTCAGGCTGGTAGGCGTAGACGAACTTCCAGATGATGGATGCGCCGACGAACGAGATCGCCATCGGCATGAAGATCAGCGACTTGACCAGACCGGCGTACTTCATCCGGTCGGTGAGGTAGGCGATCGCGAGTCCGATGGTCGTGGATGCGATGGGCACCACGATCGTCCAGATCAGGGTGTTGCGCAGCACGATGAGGATCTCGGGCTGCGTGAACGCCCAGATGTAGTTCTGCAGCCCGATGAAGTTCTCACTTCGGGCGTCGAAGAACGACAGGTAGAGGGTGCGAATCGCCGGGTAGATCAACCCGATAATGAGCAGAAGAAGTGCGGGCCCGAGGAAGACGAAGTACTTCAGACGGTTCTGAGTCTTCTCCTTCGTGCGCTCGGAGAGCACGAAGATCAGGACGATGATGGCGACGAACACCACCAGACCCACCAGAAGCAGAACGATGTTGGGCAGTACTGTCGCAAACGGCGACCGGGCTGTCACAATCCACATTGATTGACTCATTCCGTAGGCAGTAGTGAGAAGAGGTGCGGGGTCCGCTTGCGCGAACCCCGCACCGACTTTCTTATTTAGTGCTTAGTAGGACAACCTACTACTTGGGCCAGCTCGCCTCGATGGCGTCGAGAACGGCCTTGTCCGACTTGTCCTCGGCGACCCAGGCGGTCATCTCCTTCCAGAACGAACCGGCACCCACAGCAGCGGGCATGAGGTCCGAACCGTCGAAGCGGAACGTGGTCGCGTTCTTGAGGATCTCGACCGCGTTCGCGTTCACCGGGTCAGCCACGTTGGCGGTGTCCAGGCCGAGGTTGGCCGAGAACCAGCCACCGAGGGCGGCCTTCTTGTTGTTCCACTCCGGCGTGGTCAGGTACAGCTGAACTGCCTGAACCTCGGGACGGTCTGCGAAGGCACCGATGAACTCGCCACCACCCAGGGCGGGCTTGTCGTCAGCGGTCGCACCCGGGAAGTAGAACGTGGTGATGCCACCCTCAGTCGTGGTGTCGTCCGGGGTGACGATGGTCGCACCCTGGTCGGCCACGAGGATGCCGCCGATGAAGGAGGCCTGGCGGTGCATGGCGCACGATCCGTCAACGATGCCAGCGCCACCGGTCTGGAAGCTCGTGGTCGCGATGGAAGGAACGTCACCGACGTACTCCGGGTTCTTCAGGATCTGACCGGCCTTGCCGATCGCCTCGACGATTGCCGGGTCGTTGAACGGGATCTCGTGAGAGACCCACTTGTCGTAGACCTCGGCGCCACCGAAGCGGAGGACGATGTCCTCCATCCAGTCGGTGCCGACCCAACCGGTGGCGTCACCGGACTCGAAGCCCGCGCACCACGGCTGCACGTCAGACGTGGTCGCGATCTTGTCGGACAGAGCCAGCAGCTCGTCCCACGTCGTGGGGATGTCCCAGCCGTTGTCCTTGAAGGTCTTCGGCGAGTACCAGACGAACGACTTCACGTTGGCGCCCAGGGGCGACGCGTAGAAGGTTCCGTCGACGGTGCCGTAGTTCTTCCAGTCGGGGCTGTAGTTGGCCTCGACGCTGGCCGCAACCGCGTCGGACGCCGGCAGAAGCTTGCCGGTTGCCGCCATGGCAGCGAGCAGACCAGGCTGCGGGAAGACGGCGAGGTCGGGAGCGGTTCCACCCTCGACGCGCACGGGCAGCTGGGCCTCGAACTCCTTGGAGCCGTTCCAGTTGATCGTGATGCCGGTGCAGTCCTCGAACTCCGTGAAGGACTCCTGGAAGAGCTCGGCCTCGGGGCTCACGACGGTCGTGTAGATCTCGACCTCGGTACCCGAGTTGCCCTGGTAGTCCGCGTAAGCCTCACAGCCTGCGGGGATGTCGCCCGAACCGCTCGGTGCGGAGCATCCCGTGAGGATGAGAGCGAAAGCGGTTGCAGAGGTTGTCGCCAGAACGATTGAGCGGCGTTTGATTGCCCTCATGGTTAATCTCCTTTGATTGATAGGGGCGGATCCCGCGAACAAGAATGGCTGTTTCTCGCGGAAAACCAGCTTCAGACTATGCGTGCAGGTGCCCTCTGGGGAACCCCTGACGTCTCTTTTCCATAACGCTACTCAAACTGCTTCCCGGAGTTGGCCCGGAATAGCGGGTGAAGTGAGAGCGCTCCCAACCCTCATTTGTGCAAACGCTTACATCAAATGACGTGCCCCGAGACGCCGAGATCGCCTGATTCGTCGCGAAATTGACCCTCGTCGCGGGCTCGACCCAGCGTGGGGCGGACTTGAGATGGAGCCGGTAAGCGCCCGAAACGCCCACCGGCCCCATCGATCAATGGGGCGGTTCAACCGCCGAGATGGCCCCGATCCGAGCAGAATCGACCCACGAAAGGGCAGAGAGCATCAATGGCGTCGCGGCCAGCATTTCGATGATCTGTGCTCTCGGGTAGCGAGCGTTCGAGTAGTGGGCTGGGCGGAGGGTAAGGCCGTCCAGTCCGACGAACAGCTTCGGATTGCTCTGTCGTTCGGATTGCTCTATCGGGGTGTCACACAAATGGGGGACAAGCGTGCGACGCGTCCCATTATGTGGGGCGAACGCTTGAGGCTGCAAGACGTAACTCGAATCGAGTGTCAGCACCACAGAAAAAGGGGCGCCGGCCGCGGCCGAAGCCACGGGCGACGCCCCTGATGTGAAACGGGACTACTTGAGGGTGACGGTTGCGCCGGCCTCTTCGAGCAGTGCCTTGGCCTTCTCGGCGGTCTCCTTGTTCGCGCCCTCGAGCACGACACCGGGGGCGCCGTCAACGAGTGCCTTCGCCTCGCCGAGGCCAAGGCTCGTGAGGGTGCGCACCTCCTTGATGACCTGGATCTTCTTCTCGCCAGCCGACTCGAGGACGACGTCGAACGTGTCCTTCTCCTCGACCTCTTCGGCTGCGCCACCGGCGCCACCGGCGGCCGGAGCGGCAGCCACGGCGACGGGTGCAGCGGCGGTGACCTCGAAGGTCTCCTCGAACTTCTTGACGAACTCGCTCAGCTCAATGAGCGTGAGCTCCTTGAACGCCTCGATCAGCTGGTCACTGGTCAGCTTTGCCATGATTTTCTCCTTGTTGTTTCTGAACGTTCTGCCGCGACGGTGCGCGACTGAGTGTGTCGTCCGCGTGAATTACGCGGACTGCTTCTCGCGCAGCGCGTCGACCGTGCGAACGGCCTGCGACAGCGGTGCGTTGAACAAGTACGCCGCACCGAACAGCGAGGCCTTGGCGGCACCCGCGAACTTCGCGAGCAGCACCTCCCGGGACTCGAGGTCGGCAAGCTTCTTGACCTCGTCTGCGGTGAGAGGGTTACCGTCGAGGTAACCGTTCTTCACGAGCAGAAGAGGGTTTGCCTTGGCAAAGTCACGCAGGGTCTTCGCGACGGCGACGGTGTCACCGTGCACGAAGGCGATTGCGGACGGCCCGACCAGGTCATCGTCGAAAGACGTGATCCCCGCCGCGTTGGCCGCAATCTTGGTCAGCGTGTTCTTCACCACGGCGTATGTAGCGTGCTCACTGATCGACTTGCGCAGGCTCTTCAGCTGCGCGACCGTGAGTCCGCGATACTCGGTGAGCAGTACAGCGTTCGAGGTGCGGAACTTGTCCGTCAACTCGGCGACTGATGCTTCCTTGTTCGCCATGGTGCTCCCTAGATTTCGTATGGTGTCTGCCGGAGGACACCCGGAGCAATGAAAAAAGCTCCGAGCCAGGGGCACGGAGCTGAACACGGCACAAACCGATGAACTACTTCACACACCTGCGCGGGCCTCGCTGTGAAGCGAACTCAGTCGAGGTGCGATTGCGCGCACCACGAAACCTGCGGTCTTTGGCTTCTCCCAGAGTACGGGATGCCGCGACATGCCGCAAACGCGGCAGATCGTGAGGGCGGCAGACGAAAGACACCGCACGGCATGATGGTCAGGTGGACAGTGCCATTCCCGTCGTCTTCGTGCACGGTCTGTTCGGGTCGTTCGCTGGACCAGCGGCGACACGCCACCTCAGCCCTGCGGAGTTCTCGGCTCCCGACCTGCGTGGATACGGGCATGAGAGGGAGGTCGACGTGTCGCTGGAGGGGCAGGTCGCGGCCCTCCGCTCGCACGTTGAGTCGCGGCATCCGGAGACCCCAGTGCATCTGGTCGCGCACTCGATCGGTGCCGTATATGCCTTCACTCTCGCCGACGAATCGCCCGACCTGGTCGAGACTGTGACGACCGTCGAGGGCAACTTCACGCTCGCCGACGCCTTCTGGTCACGGTCGATCGCGGTGCTGGATGAAGACCGGGCGCGTTCGGAGATCGAGGGCCGGCTCGGCGATCCTCGCGCGTTCCTCGCGGGCGACGCAATTGCTGCCACTGACGAGAACCTCGCGAAGGCGGTCGACGCTCTGGCCTACCAGCCGTGGAGAACGGTGTGGATGTCGGCGTCGGCGATCGTGGACGCCACATCGAAGCCGGAGTACCAGGAGTTGCTGTCGCGCGTGTTCGCCCGCCAACGGGTGCACCTGGTGGCGGGGGAACGGAGCGCGGGCGGCTGGGATGTGCCGGGCTGGGCTCGGGACGCGGCCGCGTCATCCACGGTCATCCCCGGCGTCGGACACATGATGATGCTCGAGAACCCGGATGCTGTGGGCCGGGTGCTCGGGGACCTGCTGGTCACCCCCGAGCGGCGTGGGGCGCTCTAACCTTCGGGCGGTGCGGCCGGGCGGCGCGGCGCACGAGGCTTCTTCGGCGCAGGCGCCGCCGGCTCGGGCTCCGGCTCGGCTTCCGGCTCAGGTTCTGGCTCCGGCTCTGGCTCCGGCTGAGCCGCGACGCCGCCCCGCCGATTGGCGCGACGGGCGAGCAGCTGGGGAACCAGAAGGATGACGACGACACCGACCAACGCCACGATGATGACCGCGACCGGGGTGATCAGACTCGAGTTCTCCGGCGCATCCACCGGCTCGCCCGATCGGTCGATCATCATCCGCTGGAAGTCGTCCAGCGGAATCGGCCCGCTCACGCCCGAGGTGCCGGCGACGAGGGGGGTGAGCTCGTCCGCGCCGAGGGTGAACCAGGCGGCGCGCTGCTCGTCGCGCACCACGTAGGAGTCGGCAGGCACATCCGAGAGGGCCCTGGCCAGGTCTGGGTCGCGCACGAAATCGGCGAGCTCGGGAGCAACTGACGCGGGGTTGATCCAGATGATGGCGAGTCCGATGGTGTTGTCGTTGACGGTGATCGGCGCAGTCCACAGGTTCTGCCGCTCGACCGGAGTGTCGGTGGCGACCCCGGCCACGAACGCCTCCGTGAAGGTGAAGACCCGGTTGAGCTGGCCGACAGCCGTGGTCTCGTTGAAGTCGATGCCCGCGCCACCGGAGCCGATGCCGAACAGGTCATCGAGGCGGGACACCAGGCCGTTCGGGTCTGCGGCGTACGCGGAGACCTCGGCGGGCACCGATCCTTGCGACGCTGTGGCGGCCGGCGCGCCGACGAGCGCAAGTGCGAAAGCGGCGAGCAGAGTCAGGGCCGCGCCGATTCGGGCGCGAGAGAGACTGCGACGACGGGTGTGTTCGGGCACCCGCTCAGTCTCCCACGACACTGGCGAACGGGCCGGATGCCGATCAGGCGATTTCACCGATCGGCAGGATGATGCGAAAGACCGTGCTGCCCGGCGCACTCTCCACCTCGGCACGCCCGCCGTGGGCCTCGACGACCGCCGTGACGATCGCGAGCCCCAGGCCGGTGCTGCCCGCGGCCCGTGAGCGCGAACCGTCGCCGCGCACGAACCGCTCGAAGATGGTCGGGGTGAGCGCCGGGTCGATGCCGGGGCCGGTGTCGCGCACCTCGATGGTGACCCAGCCATCGCCGCGGATCAGAGCCGCCGTGACGACCGTGCCCGCCGGGGTGTGGGTGCGCGCGTTGGCGAGCAGGTTGGCGACCACCTGGTGGAGCCTGGGCTGATCGCCGTGCACCTGCACGGCTTCATCCGGAAGTTCGAGTTGCCAGACGTGGTCCGGTCCGGCCGCGCGCGCATCGCTGAGCGCGTCGATGACCAGCCGCGTGAGGTCTACAGTCCCGCCCTCGATTGCCGCGCCCTCGTCGAGGCGGGCCAGCAGCAGCAGGTCTTCGACGAGCGCGGTCATGCGCACCGACTCCGACTCGACTCGACCGATGGCATGCACCACATCGTCGGGCAGCTCGTGGCGGCCGCGCCGGGTGAGTTCGGCGTAGCCGCGGATCGACGCCAGCGGCGTGCGCAACTCGTGGCTCGCATCGGCGACGAAGGTGCGCACCTTGTTCTCGCTGGCTTGACGTGCCGTGAGGGCGGATGCCACGTGCTCGAGCAACGTGTTGAGCGCGGCGCCGACCTGCCCGACCTCGGTGCCGGGGTCGGCGTCCTGGGCGGGCACGCGCTCGGCGAGCGCCACCTCACCGCGGTCGAGCGGGAGCTCGGCGACGCGGGTCGCTGTCGACGCGACCCGCTCGAGTGGACGCAGCGCGAGTCGCACGACGACGGCGCCGGCGATCGCTGCGGCGGCAACGCCCAGGATTCCGATCACCGCGATGAGGAGCGTGAGTCGCAGCACGATGGCTTGCACCTCGGAGAGGGGAAGACCGATGAGCAGCGAGACGCCGCTGGCGGAGGTCTTCTGCATGATGACCCGGTACTGGCCGAGTGTGCCCCCGAGATCGACGGTGACGGGTGCGGCACCGGGCTGCACGGTGCCGAGGGAGGCGAGTTGCGTGGCGTCGAGGCTGATGGGCACGCCGCTCTGGTCGAGCACTGCGGCCGTGGTCAGCTGATTGGATGCGACGAGCCCCGCTAGGGTGCCCGCACCCTGGCCGGGCAGCGCGAGCACCTCGCCTGCCGGCGGTCGGCCCCCGAAGTCGTCGTTGGGACGTCCCTCGAACGCCTCCTGAGACCGCCCGGTCGCGGCCGTCAACTGCGCGTCGAGCCGCCCGACGAGAAATCCCTGCAGCGCGAACACGCTGAAGACCCCGATCAGCACGGTGACCAGGGCGAGAAGGGCGACGATGCCGAAGACCAGGCGCCGACGCAGGGTGAGGCGACGCGTCATCCGGCCGGCTTCAGCACGTAGCCGAACCCTCGCACCGTGTGGATCATGGGCTCGCCGAGCGTGTCGATCTTCTTGCGCAGGTACGAGATGTAGATCTCGACGACGCTGGAACGACCGCCGAAGTCGTAGCTCCACACGCGGTCGAGGATCTGGGCCTTGCTGAGCACGCGACGCGGATTGCGCATGAGGAAGCGCAGCAACTCGAACTCGGTTGCGGTGAGCTCGATGGCGGCGCCAGCGCGGCTCACCTCGTAGCTGTCCTCATCGAGTCGCAGGTCGCCGACCTCGAGCACGGAGTCGGCCGAGTCGGAGACGGCGAGCGCCGAGCGGCGGATGAGCCCCCGAAGCCGGGCGACGAGCTCCTCGAGGCTGAACGGCTTGGTGACGTAGTCGTCGCCGCCGACGGTGAGGCCGGCGACACGGTCATCCACGGAGTCCTTGGCGGTGAGGAAGAGGATGGGCACCTGGATGCCGTCGGCGCGCAGCCGCGACAGCACCGTGAGCCCGTCGATGTCGGGGAGCATGATGTCGAGCACGACCACGTCGGGCCGGAACTCGCGGATGACCGACAGCGCCTTCTGGCCGTCGCTGGCGAGCTTGACCTCCCACCCCTCGTACCGCAGGGCCATCGAGAGCAGGTCGGTGAGCGAATCCTCGTCGTCGACCACGACGGCACGGATCGGGCTGCCGTCGGCGCGGCTGATGCGGGGCTGTGCCGCAATCGCGGGCGCGTGGTTGGAGGTCGTCATGTCTCCCAGTATTCGGAGATTCCTATGAGCCGCCTGTGAAGTAGCGTCCTTGGCTGTTTCTCAGGTTCGGCATAGGACGCCGATAGCGACGATCCCTAGGTTTCGGATGTCCATTGCAGACACACAAGGAGACCCATGTTCGGCACCTACCTCTTCCGGGAGCTCACCAACCGGCGAAAGCAGACGGCGATCATCGCCATCGGCATGGCCCTGACCATCGCCCTCGTCATCATCGTCAACGGCGTCTCGGCAGGCGTGAGCGCCGCCCAGGCGAAGGTACTGGAGTCCGTGTACGGCGTCGGCACCGACATCACGGTCTCGCAGCAGCCGACGGGACCCACCGAGGGCGGGGCCGCCGGCGGGCCGCCCTCGTTCGACTTCGGATCGGGCGACGGATCCACAGCAGACGGCTCGACTCAGCTCAGCCAGGCCCGACTGACGACCGGACCCGGTTCGGCGACCTTTGCTGACACCGCCCTGGCCACGGTGCAGGGCGTCGACAACGTGAGCTCCGCCACGGCCACGCTGAGCCTCACGAACATCAACTTCAGCGGGGAGATCCCCGACTTCCAGGCCGGCGGTGGTGGCCTGCCGACTGACGGCACCGCGCCGCCCACGGGTGGAGCTGACGGTGCTGGTGGCAGCTCGTTCGACATCGAGTCGATCACTGTGACGGGCATCGATGTCACGGGCGATGCGGTCGGCCCGCTCACCGCGGTGAGCCTCACCGACGGCCGTTCGTTCGATGCTGGCGATGTCGGCACCAACGTCGTAGTGCTCGACAGTTCCTACGCGACCACCGCTGAACTCGGCGTGGGCGACACCCTGGGTCTCGGGGGCGAGGACTTCGAGGTCATCGGCATCGTGGCATCAACCTCGTCGGATGCCAGCTCGACCAACACCTACATCCCGCTCGACACCGCGCAGCGGCTCGCCGGCCTCGACGGGCAGATCTCCACGGTCTACGTGCAGGCAGCATCATCGACCGACATCAGCCAGATCCAGTCCGACATCGAGACCGTCCTCCCGGATGCCGCGGTCAAGACCCAGGCGGACCTCGCCTCGAGCGTCTCCGGCTCGCTGTCCACCGCGTCGAGCCTCGTCTCGAGCCTCGGCACCTGGCTCTCGGTCATCGTGCTCGCCGCGGCGTTCCTGATCTCGATCCTGTTCACGATCGCCGGGGTGACTCGCCGTACACGCGAGTTCGGCACCCTCAAGGCCGTGGGCTGGAGCAACGGTGCTGTCGTGCGACAGGTCGCCGGTGAGTCGCTCGTGCAGGGCGCGATCGGCGGCGTGATCGGTGTGGCCGTGGGACTTCTGGGGATCCTCGTGATCAACATGATCGGACCGGTGCTCAGCGGGAGTGCCACGACCTCGACCTTCCCCGGCGGCGGTGCGGCGCCCGGCGGCGGCACGGGCGGCTTTCCCGGTGGGGGCGGCGGCGGACCGTTCGGTCAGCAGGCGGCCGCGGCGACCACCGACATCGTGCTGCAGATCCCCGTCACGGCAACGATCATCCTCGTCGCGGTCGGTCTCGCGATCCTCGGCGGCCTGCTGGCCGGAGCGATCGGCGGATGGCGGGCCGCGCGCCTGCGTCCCGCCGAGGCGCTGCGCAGCGTCGCCTGATCCCCCGAACCGAAGACCACAAGGAGAACACGATGTATGAATTGATCAACGTCACGAAGAGCTACGACGCGAAGCGGGGGCAAATCACCGCGCTGAGCGAGGTGACCCTCACGATCCCGGACGGCCAGATGGTGGCCATCCAGGGACCGACCGGCGGCGGCAAGTCGACGCTCCTGCAGATGCTCGGCGCGCTCGAGCGGCCTACCTCCGGCACCGTCGCACTCGGGGCCGATGTGCTATCGAGCATGCCGGATTCGAAGCTGGCGGGCATCCGCGCGAAGGAGATCGGGTTTGTGTTCCAGGGGTTCAACCTGATCCCGACGCTGACCGCACAGGAGAACGTGGAGACGGCTCTCGCGCCGCTCGGCATCCCGTCGGCGCAGCGTCGGGCGCGCGCCAACGCGGCCCTCGTGAGCGTGGGGCTCGGCGAACGCACCGGCCACCGCCCGGCGGAGCTCTCGGGAGGCCAGCAGCAGCGCGTGGCGATCGCGCGGGCGCTGGTGAAGGAGCCCGACGTGCTGTTGGCTGACGAGCCCACGGGCAACCTCGACGAGCAGACCCGCGACGAGATCATGGATCTGCTCGAGGGGCTGTGGCGCGACCAGGGGCTCACCCTCATCGTCGTGACTCACGACTCCGCGGTCGCCAAGCGCGCTCAGCGGCGGTTGACGATCAAGCAGGGCAAGGTCACCGAGAAGTCGTAGCGGGCAGCACTCGCCGCGGTCAGAGAGTCGCTTCCCGAGGGTCCCAGCCATCGGGGAGCGACTTCGCCCGTTCGACGGTGCTCTCCACGGTCACCCACTGTCCCGTGTCTGCCGCCTCCAGCATCGACTCCATGATGTCGACGACGTGGAAGGCCTGGGCACCGGATGCCCGTTCCGGCACTCCCGCGCGGATCGCCCGGGCCAGCTCGACCACCCCCGTGCCGCGCCCGGCATCGGCAACCGAGTGGACCGTGACCGGTTCGCTCGACTCGGTGTGAACCACGAGGTCGCCCTCGAAGTAGTTGGGGTCGGGGAAGACGATCGTGCCTTCGGTGCCCGCGATCTCCAGGAATCCGGTGCGCCGCAACGCCGACTGGAAGCTGAAGACGCACTGCGCCGAGCCGCCGTCTTCGAACTCCAGCAGGGCGCTCACGTGGGTGGGAACCCGCACGGCGAACTCCTCCCCCGCGCGCGGACCGGAACCGATCACCCGGGTCTGTCGCGACGTCGAGCCCGTGGCGGAGACCCGCGCGACTGGTCCGAAGTTCTGCACCAGCGCGGTGAGATAGTACGGCCCCATGTCGAAGAGGGGTCCCGCGCCGGGCGCGTAGTAGAAGTCGGCGTTCGGATGCCACGCCTCGGGTCCCGCGTTCTGGAAGAGCACGAGTGCCGTGAGCGGGGTGCCGATCGCACCGTCCTCGATGAGCCGCTGGCCGGTCTGCAGGCCGGGGCCGAGGAAGGTGTCGGGGGCGGTGGCCACCCGCACGCCGCGAGCCGCGGCATCCGCCAGCAGGGCACGGCCGGTCTCGCGGTCGAGCGAGAACGGCTTCTCGGTGAAGGCGTGCTTGCCCGACGCGATGATGCTCCGGGCGACCTGGACGTGCGCGGCGGGGATCGTGAGGTTCACGACGATCTCGATCTCGGGTCGCGCCAGAAGCTCGTCGACGGTTCCGGAGGCCGGCACCCCGTAGCGCTCGGCCTGGCTGGCCGCCCTCGCGACGTCGAGGTCGGCCACGAAGTGCACCGTCACATCGGGGAAGGTGGTGAGGTTGTCGAGGTACTGCTCGCTGATCATGCCGGCGCCGATGACGCCGACCCCGACCGGGCCGGTCACAGCCGCTCGCCGAGGCCCACCAGGTAGGCAGCGCTGTCGGCGACCGCGGTGAGCATGTCACCGTCGAAGTCGTCGAGTTCCACGACCCGGATCGCCTGCGGCGCTGCGGCAAGGATCGCGGGCACCGGCATGCTGCCGGACCCGACGGCGACCTGCTCGAGGTCGTTCGTCGAGAGCGGGCCGTCCTTGATGTGCAACAACTGCACCCTGCTGCCGAGCCGCTCCAGCAGCGCTACCGGGTCGGCGCCGCCGACGGCCGCCCAGTAGGTATCGACCTCGAGCACGACGCCGGGATCGAGCAGGTCGGCGAGCACCTCGAGGCCCGTCGTGCCGTCAACACGAGACTGAAGCTCCCACGCATGGTTGTGGTATCCGACGGTGATTCCGATGTCGGCGGCAATCGCGGCGACGCGGTTGAGTTCGGCGGCAATGGCCGCGATGTCGTCACCGTTCGTCCACCGGCTGGGATCGGTGAACGATTGGATGACCGTGGTCACCCCGACCGCCCGGGCGGCCTCGAAGACCGGCACGACGTCAGCGTCGACCAGTGAGACGTGGGCCGACGACGGCGCGAGGCCGTACTTCGGCAGGTCGCTGTACGCCTCGGCAAACTCGACGAGCGCGAAGAGTTCGACGGTGCTGAACCCGATCGCGCTCAGGCGCTCGAACGTGCCTGCCGGGTCGGCCGCGAGTTCGCGACGCACGGTGTACAGCTGGACTGAGAGGGGTGCGGTGGTGGTCACCGCTCAACTCTAGGCCGCAGTCGTCGCGTCGTGCCGGGCAGGGTCGGCGGTGCGGGAGACAATGGGGACCGTGACCATGCAGCCGGAACTCGACCTCTGGGAGTTGCCGGCGCCCGACCATCGGCAGCGGGTCCTCGCCTATTCGGAGGACCGGGTGGCCTGGCTGCGCGCCCGCAGCCGCGGTGTGACCGCAACGGATGTCGCGCGCCTGTCGAGCGAGCGAGCCCTGCGAGCGGTCGCCCAGGACAAACTTCTCGGCACCGGCTTCGGCGGCAACGCTTACACCGACCACGGTCGGGCGAGGGAACCCGAGATCGCGCGCTGGGTGCGGGCCCGGCACGGCATCCTTCCGAGCTCCGCGCTGTACCACGCGCACGGTGAGCCGCTGCACCTGGCGACCCCCGACGGTGTGGCCGTGCTCGACGGCCGTCTGGTGCTCTCGGAGATCAAGACGACGGGGCATGCGTGGCGCAGCATCCCGAGAAGCTATCTTCGTCAGGTCTGGTGGCAGCAGTACGTGCTCGGTGCCGAGCGCACGCTCGTGGTGTGGGAGCAGCACGAGGACTTCGTGCCCGTCGGCGCCGAACCCCAGTGCCGGTGGGTCGAGCGCGACGACAACGAGATCCACGTGCTTGTCGGGTTAGCCAATCGGCTGCTGCACCTGCTGCGGCGTTAGGGGCCGGTCGGCCTCGGGCTCGTCGTCGGCAAGCGGCTGGGGAGTCAGCAGCACGGTCTCGCCCGGCGCGCGCGCGCGAACCGCCGTGACGACGCCGAACACGATCAGCCACCCGATCGCGATGGTTGTCGCCACGAACTCGAGCCGACTGCCGAACGCGGCCTGGAACCGGAACAGCGAGAACAGTCCCCCGGTGCCCGCGATCACCGCGACCAGGATGCCCGTGGCCAACGACAGCCCGGCCAGCAGCCGGTGCTCCCTCGCGAATGACGTCTGCAGCATCGCCCAGCACGCGGCCGCGAACGCGAGCACTGCCGCGAGCGTGTGCAGGAAGTCCTGCCAGGTGAAGGTGCTTCCGTAGGGCAGGGGACAACCCGAGGTGCACGTGACCTGCGACGCGAAGAGGAAGAAGGCGCATCCGATCCACAGGGAGATTGCGGGGGTCCACGCGCGCAGGATCGTCACCGAACTGCGCACGCGACGCCCGGCCCAGGCGATCGCGCTACCCCCGGCGACGATCAGCAGCAGGGCCACCTCGAACCAGACCGCCGTCGGCTCGCCCTGCGCACCGAGCTCGCTGACGTACAGGTCGCGGGTGACGGTGAGACGGGCGGCCCAGATGATGGCGAGCGCGGCGGCGACCAGAAGGCAGCCGACCACGGCTGCCGCGAACTCAAGCCTTCTGACGTGCAAAGGGCCCTCTCAGAACGGACCACTGCAGCAGCATGATGGTCTTGGCATCGGCGATGCGTCCATCCTCGATCATTGCGAGCGCATCATCAATGCCCAGTTCGACGACGGTGATGTGTTCGCCCTCGTCGGCGAGCCCGCCGCCGGCGGTAGCGAGGGTGTGTGCGCTGTAGGGAGCCGCGAAGAAGTGCAGGCGCTCGGTGACCGAACCCGGGCTCATGTAGACGTCGAAGACGTGGGTGACCTCGCCGACCTCGTGGCCGGTCTCCTCGATCGCCTCGCGCCGGATCGCGGTCTCGGGGTCGTCGTCATCGAGGAGCCCCGCCGCCGTCTCGAGGAGCATGCCGTCGGGATGCCCGTTGACGTAGACGGGGTACCGGAACTGCGAGGTCAGCAGCACCGTGCGCCGCTCGAGGTCGTACAGCAGGATGGTCGCCCCGTTGCCCCGGTCGTAGGTCTCGCGCGACTGGCTCGTCCACACCCCGTCGTCCGAGAGGTAATCCAAGGTGGTGGTGTGCAGGCGGTACCAGTTGTCGCTCAGTAGGCGCACATCCGTCACCCGCACACGCGGGTTGCTGGTGGGTGGGGTGTCGGCAGACATGGTGGGAGACTAGCGGCCCCGCGATAGTTTGCAGCGTAGTGACCTTGCCGTAACACTGCCGAATCATTGGGGCCCTTTACTGTGAATGAACCACGGCGGGGAGGCCAGCACATGAGCACGATGCGAGCGATCGCGATTGATGCGACGGGCGGGCCGGAGGTGCTCCACGTCGTCGAGATCCCGCGTCCCGTGCGCATCAGCGCCGAGTTCCTGGTCAAGGTCGTCGCGGCGGGCGTCAATCCGGTGGACTACAAGACCCGGTCGGGGCTGGGCGCCGCGGCCGCCATCAGCTCCTTTCCTGTCGTTCTCGGCAATGACTTCTCCGGCATCGTCGTCGAGTCACCGTACGAAGCCCACCCGATCAAAGTCGGTGACGAGGTCTACGGAATGACCATGGTGCCGCGCTTCGGCGGAACCTACGCCGAGTACGCCGCCGTGCCAGCGAACAGCCTCACCCGCAAGCCCCGGTCGCTCTCCCACGTCGAGGCCGCAGCGGTTCCGCTGGCCGCTCTCACCGCGTGGGGTGCCGTCGTCGACGTGGCGAAGGCCCACGAGGGTCAGCGGATTCTCATCCACGCCGGAGCGGGCGGGGTCGGCCACTTCGCCATCCAGTTCGCCGCGTTCTTCGGTGCCCACGTGACCACGACTGGCTCGACCCGCAACGTCGGCTGGCTGCGCGAGCTCGGCGCGAGCGAGGTCATCGACTACACGACCACCCGCTTCGAAGACGTCGTGCGCGACCTCGATGTCGTCATCGATCTGATCGGCAACCTGAAAGACAACACCGGCACCCGCTCGCTCGGCGTGCTCAAACCGGGCGGGCTGCTCGTCAACCTGCCCACCGGCAGCTGGCCGACCATGGCCCAGGATGCCGCGGCAGCAGGAATTCGTGCCACCGGCTACCGCGTTCCGGCCGACGGCCCCACGCTGGCGGTCATCTCGCGGCTGCTCGAGTCGGGCGATGTGCGTGTCTTCGTCGACCAGGTCTTCGAACTGGACCAGGCCCGCGCGGCCCACGAAGCCCTTGAGACGGGGCACACCCGCGGCAAGGTCGTGCTCAAGGTGTCGGACGGCTGATCGGGCCTGTTGCAATTCTTGTTTGTCTTGGGTGTTGACACCTTCTGTTGTGCAGGACCGCCGAGAGATTCTCGCGACTCCTGCACAACAGAAGCAGGAAGTAGATCGCTCCATATCGCTGGCCGACCGTCGGGACCCGGTCGACCGTCGGGCCGGGGCGACCGTCAGGCCCCGGTCGACCGCTCCCCTAAAGCTCCAGCGAGCGCACGAAGTCGTCCTCGTAGCGCTCCCCCACCAGGAACCGCTTCGTGCCCACCTGCGCGAATCCCTGCTTCTCGTAGAAGCGGTTCGCGCGGGCGTTCTGCTGGTTCACCCCCAGCCACACGCTGCGAGCGCCGCGATCGCGCGCGGCCTTCACCGACGCTCCCACCAGGGCGGCGGCCAGTCCCGTGCCGTGCGCGGCGGGCAGGGCGTAGCACTTACTCAGCTCGGCGGTTGGGCGCGCGGTGACGGATGCCGCGACATCCGCATCACCGGGTTCACCGAACACGACCATCGTGTACCCACTCGCGACCCCGTCGACCTCGCCCACGAACAGCAGCCGTGCGGGGTCGGACAGGTAGGCCGTGAAGGAGTCCACCGACAGGTTCGTGGCGATGAACGACTCGATCGACGCGGGCGTGGCGTCCGGCGGGCAGGCGAGCGGGAAGGTTGCGGCGGCGAGCTCGTGCAGGAGGGCTGCGTCATCCGGTGTCGCGAGGCGAATGTGCACGGCTCCAGAGTACGCAGAAAGGGGGCCGACCGAAGTCGACCCCCTTGCCTGTGATGCGTGTGGTTACAGCGCGTTCACGTCGAGCGGGATGCCGGGACCGAAGGTCGTCGACACGGTGCCCTTGGTGATGTAGCGGCCCTTCGAGGAGCTCGGCTTGGAGCGAACGACCTCGTCGATGGCGGCCTTGATGTTCTCGCTGAGCTGCTCCTCGGTGAAGCCCGCCTTGCCGACCACGAAGTGGACGTTGGCGTGCTTGTCGACGCGGAACTCGATCTTGCCGCCCTTGATGTCGGACACGGCCTTGCCGGTGTCCTGCGTCACGGTGCCGGTCTTCGGGTTCGGCATGAGGCCACGGGGACCGAGCACCTTACCGAGACGACCGACCTGGCCCATGAGCTCAGGGGTGGATACGGCGGCGTCGAACGCGGTGTAACCCGCCGCCACCTTGTCGATGAGCTCGGCGCCGCCGACCTCGTCAGCGCCGGCAGCGATGGCCGCCTCGGCCGCGGGGCCGGTGGCGAACACGATGACGCGAGCGGTCTTGCCCGTGCCGTGCGGCAGGATGACGGTGCCACGCACCATCTGGTCAGCCTTGCGCGGGTCGACGCCCAGCTTGAGGGCGACCTCGACGGTCGAGTCGAACTTCTTCGAGCCGGTGACCTTCGCGACAGCGACGGCCTCGGACGGGCTGTAGAACTTGCCCTCTTCGATCTTCTCCGCTGCGGCGCGGTATGCCTTGGACTTGGTTGCCATGATTACGCCTCCACCGTGATTCCCATGGAACGGGCGGTGCCCGCGATGATCTTCTCTGCGCCCTCGATGTCGTTGGCGTTGAGGTCGACCATCTTCTGCTCGGCGATCGAGCGCACCTGCTCCTTGGTGAGCTTGGCGACCTTCACCGTGTGCGGGGTCGACGACCCCTTCTGCACGCCGGCGGCCTTCTTGATGAGCTCGGCGGCGGGCGGCGTCTTGAGGATGAACGTGAACGAACGGTCCTCGTAGACGGTGATCTCCACCGGGATGACGTTGCCGCGCTGCGACTCGGTCGCGGCGTTGTACGCCTTGCAGAACTCCATGATGTTCACGCCGTGCTGACCCAGCGCAGGCCCGATGGGCGGGGCGGGGTTTGCGGCGCCGGCCTGGATCTGAAGCTTGATCAGACCCGTAACCTTCTTCTTCGGTGCCATTGTCTTCCTTAGTGTCGTGCGTCCGGATGGACGCGCTGCCACGAACCGGCCTGATGCCGGCAGTGGTGAGGTGTGTTGTTTGAGTAGCCGCGAAGCGGCGTATCGAAACCACGCAACCGTGTAACTTTACCCGAAACCCAAGGGTTTCGATACGCACCCTTCGGGTGCTACTCAACCAGCGCTAGAGCTTGGTGACCTGATCGAACGACAACTCGACCGGAGTCTCGCGCTCGAAGAGCGAGACGAGCACGATGAGCTTGCCGCTCTCCGCCTTGATCTCGCTGATCGAGCCGGGAAGACCCGCGAACGAGCCTTCCTTGATCGTGATGGTCTCGCCGATCTCGAAGTCGATCTCTGCCGGGATGACGCGAGCCGCAGCCTTGCCCTTGCCGCCGGCGCCCTTGGCCGCCGGTGCCTCGACGATCTGAACGAGGCTCTTCAGCATGTTGAAGGCCTCCTCGAACCGAAGGGGGCGCGGGTTGTGCGAGTTGCCCACGAAGCCCGTCACACCGGGGGTGTGACGAACGACCGACCAGCTGTCCTCGTTGAGGTCCATGCGCACGAGCACGTAGCCCGGGATGCGCACGCGGTTGACCAGCTTGCGCTGGCCGTTCTTGATCTCGACCACGTCCTCCATGGGAACCTCGACCTGGAAGACGTAGTCCTCCATGGCCATGGAGACCTTGCGGTTCTCGATGTTCTGCTTCACGCGCTTCTCGAAGCCCGCGTAGGAGTGGATGACGTACCACTTGCCCGGCTTGCCGCGCAGCTCGGTGCGGAACGACTCGTAGGGGTCGGCGTCGGACGCGTCGTCGTCGCCGAGTTCGGGTCCGTCGTAGGGGGTGACGTCAGGCTCCTCGAGAGCGGCCTCGGCCGCCTCGATCTCGGCCTCGTCCTCGGCAGCGGCGAGTGCGGCATCCGCCTCGTCCAGGGAATCGACTTCGAGGGCATCATCGACGAGCGCGTCGGCCTCGGGGTCGATAGCGGCATCGAGTGCCTCGAGCAGACCCGCGAGGTCGCCCTCGTCCTCGTCGTCAACGATGTGCATGGCCTGGCTCTCGGCGGCGTCCTCCGACTTGTCGGCCTCGGCGAGCATGTTGCCCGTCTGTGCCTCGTCGTCCTCGGCGGACTGCTCGGCGGCCGTCGCGATCTCAAAATCGTCGCGGTGGTTCTCAGACACTGGATCTCTTTTCGTTGCGATACCTGGCGGTGATGACCGCCGCGTTCAGGGTTGGTTAGCCGTTGCCGAGCGTCGGGTCACCGAACAGGAAGTTGACGAGCAGGCTGAACACGAAGTCCAGACCGTAGACGAGGGCCATCATGATCACCACGAAGACCAGCACGACGCCCGTGTAGCTGAACAGCTCCTTGCGGGTGGGCGTGACAACCTTGCGCAGCTCGGCGACGACCTGGCGGATGAACAGCGCCACACGCCCGAACGGACCGCGCCGCTGGGCGCGCTCCTTCTTGGCGTTGGCGACGATGTCCTCGCTGGGCTCGTCGATCACTTTTCTGGCCACGTTGTTACCTTCCGATGTTTCGGCTTGCTGCAGGGCGGACAGGACTCGAACCTGCAACCTGCGGTTTTGGAGACCGCTGCTCTACCAATTGAGCCACCGCCCTTCGGGCTGAAATCTCCTGCGGCCGCGGCGTCTGGGCGCGCGAAAGCATGGCAGATTTCAACTACCACGCGACAAGTGTACGGCATCGAACTGGCCACACGAATTGTGCCGGGCCTCGTTGACCGGCGAGACGGCGGCTGCAGCAGCCCCAGATCCGCTCCGGCCACTCTTGCCGTGCGCGCCTAGAATTGGTGCCGTGACTCTTCCCCGAATCTCCCGCCGGATCGCCGCCATTGCCGAGTCGGCAACGCTCAAGGTCGACGCGAAAGCCAAGGCCCTGCAGGCCGAAGGACGACCCGTCATCAGCTATGCGGCGGGTGAGCCCGACTTCGCGACTCCGGGCAACATCGTCGACGCGGCATCGCGGGCCGTTCTCGACCCGAAGAACTACAAGTACACGCCCGCGGCTGGGCTCCCCGACCTGCGCGAGGCGATCGCCCAGAAGACCCTGCGCGACAGCGGACTCGAGGTCGCGCCCAGCCAGGTGATCGTCACCAACGGTGGCAAGCAGGCCGTCTATCAGGCCTTCGCGACGATCGTCGACGAGGGCGACGAGGTGCTACTGCCGACCCCGTACTGGACCACCTACCCGGAGGCGATCAAGCTCGCCGGCGGCGTTCCGGTCGAGGTGTTCGCTGGCGCCGACCAGAACTACCTCGTCACGGTCGAGCAGCTGGAGGCGGCGCGCACCGAGAAGACCAAGGTGCTGCTGTTCGTCTCCCCCTCGAACCCCACCGGAGCCGTGTACTCGGCCGAGCAGACCAAGGCGATCGGCGAGTGGGCCGAGGCGCACGGGCTGTGGGTGATCTCCGACGAGATCTACCAGAACCTCGTGTACGACGGCGTGCGGGCGGTGTCGATCGTTGAGGCGGTGCCGGCCCTCGCCGACCGCACCATCCTCGTCAACGGTGTCGCGAAGAGCTACGCGATGACCGGATGGCGCCTCGGCTGGATGGTCGGCCCCGCCGACGCCATCAAGGCCGCCGCCAACCTGCAGTCGCACCTGACGAGCAACGTGTCGAACATCACGCAGCGCGCCGCGATCGAGGCCCTCACCGGCCCGCAGGACGCCGTCGAGGCGATGCGCGTCTCGTTCGAGAAGCGCCGCAACACTATCGTCGCCGAGCTCTCCAAGATCTCCGGTCTGGTGTGTCCTGTTCCCGAGGGCGCCTTCTACGTCTACCCGGATGTCACGGGCCTGCTGAACCGCACCTGGGGAGGCGTCACGCCCACCACGTCGCTCGAGCTCGCCGACCTCATCCTGGACCAGGCTGAGGTCGCCGTGGTACCCGGCGAAGCGTTCGGACCCTCGGGATACCTCCGCCTCTCGTACGCCCTCGGCGACGCCCCGCTGCTCGAGGGCGTGCAGCGCCTGCAGCGCCTGTTCGCGTAGGGGCGGCGCGCGCCACCTACGGGGTGCCGGCTCGCTCGAGGATCTGCACGGACCGACCGAGGCCTAGTCGGTCTCGATCACGGCGATGTCGTTGCCGGTGTGGATCTCGTCGTCGACCCCGGCGAGCTGCTGGACCAGGCGGCCCGTCGCGGTGCTCTCGATGTCGACGATCGCCTTGTCGGTCTCGACGCGCAGGAGCACCTGGCCCTCAGCGACGGGATCGCCGACCGCGATCAACCACTCGACGACATAGGAGTCGTCGATGGCCTCGGATACTCGCGGCATGACGACGCGTGCCTCGCTCATGAGTCTGCCTTTCGGGTGGTGGGGGTCCAGATGTTGTTGAACATGTCGGTGACGACCGGGTCCGGCAGTGCCTGGACTACCTCGATGACCTCGTCGAGCGCAGCGCCGACCGAGCTCTCGAGCCGGGCGAGCTCGTCCGCGGAGGCCCCACCAGCGACGAGCTCCTCGCGAGCTCGCTTGACCGGGTCGCGCTCCTGCCAGTACTCGAGCTCGCCCGCTGGACGGTACGGCGCGGTGTCCGCGCGCGAGTGGCCGGCGAAGCGGTAGGTCTTCGCCTCGACGAGGGTCGGTCCCCCGCCGGTACGCGCGCGCCCGATGGCCCTGGCGAGCGCGGCTCGCGTGGCCGTGACATCCATGCCGTCGACGACTTCAGCGGGCATGGCGTATGACGCGGCGCGCAGGTGCAGGTCTTCGATGGGGGTCGTCAGGTTGATGCGGCTGTATTCGCCGTAGACGTTGTTGTCGCACAGGAAGACGACCGGCAGCTTCCAGATCGCCGCAAGGTTGAGCGACTCGTGGAAGGCGCCGATGTTCGTCGCGCCGTCGCCGAAGACCGCGACGGCGACACTGTCGTCGCCCTTGTACTGGAAGGCGAGCGCTGCGCCCGCCGCGACCGGGAGGCCGGCCCCGACGATCGCGAAGGTCGGCAGCAGGCCGATGTCGTCGTCACTCACATGCATCGAACCACCGAGGCCGCCCGTGGAGCCCTCGGACTTGCCCATGATCTCGGCGAGCACCGCACGGGGGCTCATGCCGAGCGCGAGCGCCATGGCGTGCCCGCGGTAGGTGGCGGTCACAAGATCGGTGGGGCGCAACTCGGCGGCCAAGCTCACGGCGAGCGCCTCCTGCCCCATCGCGAGGTGCGTGGTGCCGTGGATGGCGCCCGTGGCGAAGAGCGCGTTGAGGCGTTCTTCAAAACCACGGATCTCGAACATGCGCTCGAGGCGCGCTGTGGCGTCGTCGGCGAGAACCTTGCGGCGCTCGACGGAACTACGGGACACAGACAGGGCGGTGTCGGTCACTTGCTCAACCCTTCGAGGACCCACCACGGGGCGGGGACGGTTCCGGTGGACTGGTACTGCGTCAGCTGGCGAGCGATCTCGTCGGGCTGCGGAAGGTAGCGGCTCTCCAGCGCCCGGCTGTAGGGCACGGGAACGTTGGGAGTCGTGATGCGGAACGGCGCGGCCGAGAGGCTGGAGAACAACTCGCGCGTGACGGCGGCGACGATTTCGCTGCCCCATCCGCCCGACTCCGGTGCCTCTTCCACCACCACGAGCCGGTGAGTCTTTGCCACCGAATCGAGCACAGTCGTGCGGTCCCAGGGGGCGAGCGTGATGAGGTCGATGATCTCGGCGTCGATGCCGGATGCCTCGACCGCCTCCAGCACGGAGGTGCGTAGCTGCCCCATCGTGACGATGGTGACGGCGGTGCCCTGGCGCACGACTTCGGCCTTGCCCAGTTCCACGAGCCCGGCAGCTCCCCGCTGCACCTCGCCACGCACGGCGTAGAGGTTGCGGGGCTCGAGCACCATCGTCGGTCCGGGCGATTGGATGGCCGCCCGCAGGATCCCGTACGCGTTCTGCGGCGTGCTCATGGTCACGACGGTGAGGCCCGGTGTCGCGGTCACCCAGTTCTCGAGGGTCTGACTGTGCTGCGAGCCGAAGCCAGTGCCGCTGCCGACCGACGCGCGCACCGTGAGCGGCACCGAGAGCTGGCCCTTGCTCAGGTAGTGCATCTTGGCTGCGCCAGTGACGAGCTGGTCGAGTGCGACGCCCAGGAACTCCATGAACATGATCTCGATGACGGGCCGCAGGCCCGCGATCGCGGCCCCGACGCCCGCCCCCGTGAACGCCATCTCCGAGATCGGGGTGTCGCGCACGCGGTTGGGTCCGAACTTGTCGAGAAGGCCCTCCGAGGTCTTGAAGGGGCCGCCAGCGACGGCGATGTCCTCGCCCATCACCATGACACTGGGATCGGCTTCCATCTCGTCCTCGAGCGCGGCGACGATCGCCTGCCGGAAGCGCATCTGAGTCACGTCATTGTCCCCTTCGTTTCTGGAATCGTTTCGAGGATATGCCCCGACCCCCGGCTCGTCAACTGAACGTGGGCGTCGTCGTTGACCAGTTCGAGCCAACGTCGGTAGAGTTCTGGAAACGATTCGAGGGCGAACGTCCTCCTGGCGACGGGAGTCAGTGCGGTGATTGACGTGGCGGTGATCGGCGATGGCCAGCTCGCCCGCGGCGTCGCCTCACGGCTGTCGACACGGGCCGACGTGCACCTGAGAGGGCCCGCTCCGCGCGAGCTCATCCCCGTTGTCGTGGGCTCCGGTGCCGACGTCGTGGTCATCGCGACCACCACGAGGCTGGCCGATGTGGCGGGCCACATCGAGGACGCGGTACGCGCCGGCTCGAACGTGCTCGTCTCGGCCGAGGAGTGCGCGTACCCGTGGGCGGTCGATGCCGACCTTGCCGGCCGACTGGATGGGCTCGCCCTGCAGAACGGTGTGACGATCCTCGGGTGCGGGCTCAATCCCGGGTTCGTGTTCGACGCGCTCGTGCTGACCCTGCTCGGCGCCGGCGGGCTTCCCACGTACATCTCGGTCGAACGCACCGTGGATGTGTCGGCGTTCGGCCCCGCCGTGCGTGCGCGGCTCGGGGTCGGTGTGCCCGAGACGGAGTTCGCGCAGGGGATCGGGGAGGGGAGCATCCTCGGCCATGCGGGGTTCCCGCAGTCCATGGCGATCGTCGCCGACGCGCTCGGGGTCGTCATCGACACGATCACGACGAGCATCCGGCCCACCGTCGAGGCCGGCCTGACCGTGGGCTTCGTGCAGGAGTACGTCGCGCTGGTCGCGGGCGACGAGTGGTTCCGCGCGCGGTTCGTGGGGCACCTCCGCCCCGGCACGGCGGGCCTCTCCCCGCACGACGTCATCGAGATCGTCTCCGATGGAGCGCCCCTGCGCTGCACCGTCGATCCCGGAATTGGCTCGCAGGCCGGCTCCCAGGCACTCATCGCCAATTCGATCGATCGCGTGGTCAGCGCGCCACCCGGATGGCGCACCGTCGCCGAGCTCGAGGCGGCGCATCCGCGAACCGACAACCCAAGCCCCCCACGAACACCGATCAGATAGGTAGTCATGTCCGTCATCTCTGCAGTCGACGTCTTCCCCGTGCAGTACCCGGAGCCCAACGACTCCGGGGCGCTGCGCTGCCTGCTCTTCGTGCGCATCCGCAGCGATGACGGGGCAGAGGGCTGGGGCGAGGCCGTCACGATGTTCCCGGGAGCGACTGCCGCGACCGCGATCATGGTCGAGTCGGTGCGCGAGCTCATCGTGGGGCGTGACCCGCGAGCCAACGTCGCCCTGTGGCACGACCTGCAGGCCGAGGCGTGGTGGTACGGCCACCGCGGCGGTATCTTCTCCTTCGCGCTCTCGGCCATCGACGTCGCCCTCTGGGATCTCAAGGCCCGCTTGGCCGGACTTCCGCTCGTCGACCTGCTCGGGGGCGCGCGCGTCGACTCTCTTCCCGTCATCGCGTCGACCCACGCGTTCGACCCGTCACTCGAGGTCGAGGCTGAGCGGCACGGCAGGTACGTGACCGAGCGCGGCTTCCAGGGCTTCAAGATCGGCATGGGCAAGCGGGGCGAGACCCACATCGGCTACGAGGTCGGCAGGGACATCGAGTTCATGCGGCTGCTGCGGGAGGCCGCAGGCCCCGACGCCATGATCATGCTCGACCGCGGCAAGAAGATCACCTGGACCCTCGACGACGCGATAGCGCGCGTGCGCGGTTTCGACCAGTACGACCTGAAGTGGATCGAGGAGCCCTTCGAACCCGACCACTCCGACGAGCTGCGCGCGCTGCGCGCACAGGTGAGCTGCCTCATCGCCGGCGGCGAGCGCGAGTGGGATGTGCACGGCTACGAGAACGCCCTCGCCGACGGCATGATCGACGTCGTGGGCTGTGACGTGGGGCGCGCTGGCGGCGTGACCGGAGCGTTGCAGGTGCTTGCGGTCGTCGAGCGGGAACACCGGTGGTTCAACTCGCATGCCTGGTCGAGCGCGGTCAACACGGCGGTGTCGATAGCGCTCTCGGCAACGAGTGACCGGGTGCTGCTGCAGGAACTCAAGCCCGACATCAATCCCATGCAGGACGAGCTCGTCGCCGAGCCGATCCGCGCGGTCGACGGCAGAGTCGCGGTGCCGACCGGCGACGGCATCGGCGTCGTTCCCGAGCTGGACGTGCTGAAGCACTACGCACTGTCATGACCGCGGCGCTGCTCGGGGCCGGTCTCGAGGGAGCCGGCGTCATCGTGTCCGGTGCGGCGGGTGACATCGGTGGGGCGACGGCGCGCGCGCTCGCGGAGGCGGGGGCGCGGGTGTGCGCCCTCGACCTGCCCGGCGACGCTCTCGATGCGGCCGTGGCATCCCTGCCCGGGCGCGACGACCATATCGCGCTGCCTCTCGACCTCGGCAACACCGGCACCATCGACGCTGCGGTGCGCGATGCTGCCGACCGGCTGGGAACGCTGTGGGCGCTCGTGCATGCCGCAGCGTTCCTGAGGCGCCAGGCGCCTGTCGACGTGACCGAGGAGACGTGGGATGCCCAGCTCGACGTGAACCTCAAGGCAACGTTCTGGCTGAACCGCGTGGTGGGAGAGTTGCTGGTCGCCCGCGGCAGTGGCGGGCGCATCATCAACTTCACGTCGGCGGCCTGGATGACCGGCCCCATGATCGACAGCGACGTCTACGCCGCCTCCAAGGGTGGCGTCGTGACGATGACCAAGGGCTTTGCCCGGCGGTTGGGGCCGTGGGGAATCACGGTGAACGCGATCTCGCCCGGGCAGATCGAGACCGCGATGCAGCGCAAGGAGAACTCAGCGGAAGCGATGGCCGCGGTGGCCGCGAACTGTCCGCTGGGGCGCATGGGTTCGGCCGAGGAGGTCGCCGCCGTCGCGGTATTCCTCGCCTCCCGGCACGCCAGCTTCGTCTCAGGCGCGACGATCAACGTCAGCGGCGGACTCTTGATGTACTAGGACCGTACGAATACTAGAATCCTTTCCAGTAATCATTGCAGCCCGGGAGGGAAGACGCTATCGTCGCACCCATGACAGACACGATGGGGTTCTCTGACATACTGCAGCGCCGTGTGCGACTCGGTAGCTGGCAGGACCAGAAGGTAGCGACCTACGACCTGATTCTCGACGCGCTGGCCACCGAAGAGTGGTCGAACGCCGCGGAGCTCGCGTCCTATTTCGTCGACGAGGCAGCGGTGTGCTGGCAGCTCTATCGCCAGTGGCTCGCCGACCTCGAGGGGTTCCTGCGCGACGAGGGCACGTCCGCGGAGGACCTGGAGCGCATCCGCCAGACCCTCATCGACCTGACGCCGCTTCCCGATGGCTCGCAGTTCAACACGTTCGCGATGTGGGAGAAGTTCAAGGACCTCATCGCATCCGTCGTGGCGGCTGCCGAGGCGCACGACGCGCCACGCGCGAGCGAGCTCATGGCCGAGGCCAAGGAGATCTGGCGCCAGACCCATGACCGCGACGTCGACAAGACCTACTTCTACATGAGCGAGACGGCCCGCCGGTACGGCGACGACGCGATCCCGCGCATGTACGAGCGCGTGCTGGTTCCGCTGTTCGCCTGGCGCTACGAGAAGTTCGATATCGACAAGCACCCGTGGGACGAGGGCCTTGAGACCCTCATGTACGTCTCGTGCGAAGCCATGCGCGGTCACCTCAGCGGTCCCGAGCGCAACGGCAACTTCGAGCTCGAGGAGCTCGCCGACCGCTTCATCCTCCGTTTCGACGCGTGCGGCTCAGGCGGCCGCACGCTGCGTGGCGACTGGATCGAGGGCACCCCCGCTCGCATGGAGGCGCCGTACAACTTCCGCGTCTCCGAGGAGGAACGCGACTGGAACCACTACCAGAAGGGCGTCTGCCTGTACTGCGCCCACTGCGTGATCCTCATGGAACACATGCCCATGGACCGCTTCGGTTACCCGGTGCGCGTCGTCGACCCGCCGATCTACCCCGACACGAACAAAGACCCGGCGGCACGCCAGAAGTGCCAGTGGACGATGTTCAAGGACCCGACGACGGTTCCCGAGGAGATGTACACGCGCAGCGGGCGCACCAAGCCGACCGAGTTCGGCTCGCGCGCCCACAACGTCGTCGACCTTCCCGATCCGACCGTCTTCGGGATGCCCGGCAGCGGATGACCGCCATCCCGACGACGGGTGCAGCGGTCGTGATGCCTCCGGATGGCGGCCCGCTGCAGTTCGTCCAGCGCCCCGTCGACTCCCCCGCTGCCGGGGAGGCGCTCATCCGGATACAGGCCTGCGGCGTGTGCGGTTCCGACGCCTTCCTCCAGGACGGCGGATTTGGCCCCGCCTCGCTGCCCCGCGTTCCCGGCCACGAGGCTGCGGGAGTGGTCATCGCGGTGGGCGACCCCACGGATGAGCCGTGGGTGGGCCGCCAGGTCGCGCTCTACTACATCGAAGGACCCCCTGACTCGGCCTGGGGCAGGGCCGGGCATGAGAACGTCGGGCCGGGCATCCGGCGCATGGGAGTGGACGTCGACGGTGCATTCGCTGAGTACATCGTGCGCAGCATCCGCACGCTCATCGCCGTGGAGCCTCCGCTCGACCCCGCTGCCGTTGCCGTCGCAACGGATGCGCTCGCCACGCCGTATCACGCACTGACCGCGGTGGGCGGGCTCGCGGCGGGCGAGACGCTCGCGGTCGTGGGGCTCGGTGGCATCGGCAGCAACGCGGTGCAGATCGGTCGCCACCTGGGTGCCACAGTCGTTGCGGTGGGGCGTGGCGAGGCGAAGCTCGCGCAGGCCAGGGAGCTCGGCGCCCACGTGACCGCGCACTCGAGCGACGGTGCCGAGGCGATCATCGCCGCGGCGGGCGGACAGATCGACGTCGTGCTGCAGTGTGTGGGCGAGAACACCGCCATGGACCGGCTCGCCATCGACATCGCGGGCTACCGCGGTCGCGTCGTGTTCATCGCAGTGTCGCAGGAGGACTTCCCCGTGCGGGCGACCGAGCTGATCTGGCGTGAGCTCTCACTCAAGGGCAGCCGCGGATTCACTCGGCGCGACATCGAGGACGTGCTGGCACTCGTCGCATCCGGCGCCCTCACCACCGATCACCTCACGCGCCATCGCCGCCCGCTGCGCGAAGCTGCCGAGGCGATCGCCGATCTTCGAGCCGGCGCGGTGCTGCGAACGGTGCTCACCATGGACCAGAACGAAGGAGACGGACAATGACCTGGCGCAATGATGCGGGGCTTTCCGGCAAGAGTGTCGTCGTCACCGGCGCGGCGGGAGGAATCGGACGGTCGGTGACCAGGGCGTTCGCGGAGGCCGGCGCGCACGTGGTAGCCGTCGACCTCCCCGGCTCGCCCGTCGCAGAGGTCGTCGCCTCCCTGCCGGGTGGACCGCACCTCGGGCTCGAGGCGAACCTCCTCGACCTCTCCAGCCATGCGGGGATCTTCGAGCGGGCCAACGAGCTCGCACCCTTCGCGGCGCTCGCCCACCTCGCCGCGGTGCTGCGGCGCGCCGTCACCGTCGACGACGTCACGGAAGAGGACTGGGATCTCCAACTCGACGTGAACCTGAAGGTGACGTTCTTCCTGGGTCGCACCGCGCACTCGGCCTTCCGCGCCGCGGGAACGCCCGGCGCGATCGTCAACTTCACCTCCCAGGGCTGGTGGACCGGCGGCTTCGGCGGCTCGGTCGTGTACAACGCGAGCAAGGGTGGTGTGACCACGCTCACGAAGGGGCTTGCGCGATCGTTCGCCGCCAGTGGTGTGCGCGTCAATGCCGTGGCTCCCGGCGGGGTCGACACTCCCATGATGAACGAGGGAATGTCGCCCGAGGCGATGGCCTCCTTCCTCTCGATGGTGCCGCTCGGCCGCCTCGCCCAGACCGATGAGCTCGCCGGTGCCGTCGTCTTCCTCGCGTCGGATGCCGCCTCGTTCGTGACCGGTTCGGTCATGAACGTCTCCGGCGGCCAGCTCATGTACTGAGCACGAACCCCTCTCAATAAAAGGAGCAGCAATGCAGTTGGACGGATTCACCGATCGAGTCGCGATCGTCACGGGCGGCGCCGGTGGCATCGGCCGCAAGGTTGCCGAGCGCATGCTCGAGCTCGGCGCGCGCGTCGCGGTCACAGATGCTCGCGCGTCCGACGTTCCGGATTGCCTCAACGTGCAGATGGACGTGACTGACGAAGGCGACGTCAGGGCCGGCATCGATCGCATCGTCTCCGAACTCGGCACACCGGCGATCCTCGTGCAGGCCGCCGGAATCTTCCGGGTCGAACCGTTCGAGGAGACCACTGCGGCGAGCTGGAACCTCAGCATCGCCGTCAACCTCACCGGCGCATTCCACGTCGCCCACGCCGTGCTCCCCCACATGCGCGCGGCGGGCTATGGTCGCGTGGTCGCTCTCGGCTCGAGCGCGGGTATCACGGGCGGAAGCAAGTCCACCGCCGCCTATGGTGCCTCGAAGGCCGGCGTCATGGCGCTCTCGAAGGCGATCGCCACCGAGTACGCGCCCTACGGCATCACCTCGAACGCGCTGGCACCGAGTCTCATCGAGACCGAGATGGTCTCCAACATCGCCGATCTCGTGACCAAGGTGCCCGTCGGTCGGCTGGGCCAGCCGGGGGAAGTCGCCGATCTCATCGCATACCTGTGCTCCGAGCATGCCGGATTCATCACGGGAGCCGTCGTCGACATCAACGGCGGATTCCTCATCCACTAGCGTCTGGGGAGGCTCGAATCTTGACACCGCCGTCCCACGCGGCACTAATATAGAAACGTTTCCAGAAACGTAACTAGGAGTTGGCAATGACGCTCGATCCTCAGGCAGTACCCGCGCTCCCGGACCTCACGATCGTGAAGATCGAGACCGTCGCCGTTCGCGTTCCGCTGGACCGGGTGTACAAGGGCAGCCACTACCGGATGACCCATCGCTCGACGATCGTCACCCGCGTGCACACCGCCAGCGGCATCATCGGCGAGGCTTACGCGGGCGATGAGGATGCCGGTCTCGAGGAGATCGACGCCATCATCCACCTCGAGATCGAGCCCGTGCTCGTCGGCGAGGACGCCTTCGCCACCGAGCGTTGCTGGGAGCTCGCGCGGCCCGCGACCTGGAACATCCTTCGCGACCGCCGGCTCGGTCTCGTGGCGACCGCGTGCGTCGACCTCGCCCTCTGGGATGCCGTCGGCAAGGCTCTCAACATGCCGCTGTACAAGCTGTGGGGTGGCTACCGCAACAAGGTCCCCGTCATCACCATTGGCGGCTACTACGCGGAGGACGCAAACATCACCGCGGAGGTGCAGGGGCTCGTCGAGGCCGGCTTCGCGGGGATGAAGTTCAAGATCGGTGGACTCACCCCGGAGGAAGACGCCGTGCGATTCCGCGAAGCCCGCAAGGCCGCCGGCGACTCCTTCAAGCTCGCCGTCGATGCCAACCAGGGCTGGACGCCCGGCGAGGCGATCCGCTTCTGCCGCCTCGTGGAAGACCTCGACCTCATGTGGTTCGAGGAGCCGGCCATCTGGCAGAACGACCGTCGCGCCATGCGCGACGTCAGGTTGTCTGCCGGCGTAGCCGTGTGCGCCGGTCAGAGCGAGTTCTCCGCAGCGGGTTGCCGCGACCTCATGGAGACGGGATCCGTCGACTACCTCAACTTCGACTCGTCGTGGTCCGGGGGTCCCACCGAGTGGCGCCGGGCAGCGGCGATCGCGAGCGTGTACGACGTGAAGATGGCGCACCACGAGGAGCCGCAGGCATCCTCGCACCTGCTCGCATCGATCCCCCACGGCACCTTCCTTGAGTACTTCCACCCGCAGCGCGACCCGATCTGGCATAACGTGATCGCAAATCGCCCCGAGCTGAAGGACGGCCACATCACGCTGCCCACCGGTCCGGGACTCGGCTGGGAGCTCGATCTGGACTACATCGACAAGTACACGGTCGTGTTCAATCACGACAAGACCGCAGCACACTGATCCGAATCGCGAGGAAAGGAAGCCACAATGGCGAGGCATCCCATTATCGACACCCACGTCCACTTCTGGAACATGGCCACTCCCGACGACGGGATGAAGTGGGTATGGCTGGAGAAGGACTTCGTGCACCCGATCCTGGGCGACATCGACGGCATGAAGTCGGTCAAGTACGACATCAACCACGTGTTCGCCGAATCCCGCTTCGCCGACGTCAGCGGCTTCGTGCACGTGCAGGCGGCGATTGGATCGGATGACCCGGTCACCGAGACCCGCTGGCTGACCCGGATGCGCGAGACCGCACCGGTGCCGTTCACCATCGTCGCGCACGCCGACCTCGGCTCCGACGACGCGATGCGCCAGCTCGACGGCCACGCCGAGTCGCCGTACTTCGTGGGCATCCGCGACTTCGCCTCCGAGCCCATGCTCGCCTCGGGACAGATCAATCCGGTCTACGAGGAGTCGCTGAAGGTGCTCACCCAGCGCGGGATCGTGTTCGACCTCGACTGCGAGTGGTTCAACATGGGCGCCGCCCTCGAGCTCGCGCGCCGGCATCCGGAGCTGCAGATCGTGCTCGAGCACATCGGATTCCCGCGCAGCCGCGACGACGAGTACTACGCGTCGTGGAACTCCGCTATCCGCGAGCTCGCGGGCGCGGAGAACGTCACGTGCAAGATCTCGGGGCTCGCGATGACCGACCCGCTGTTCACGAAGGAGTCGCTGCGCCGCTGGGTCGACAGCTGTGTGGAGGCCTTCGGCGCCGACCGCTGCGTGCTCGGATCCAACTGGCCCGTCGACCGCCTGTACTCGAGCTACGACGTGATCATGGACCTGTACCGGGAGTACATCTCGGGCCTCAGCGACGCGGAGCAGGGCAGAATCCTCTCGGAGAACGCGGCGCGGCTCTACAAGCTGTGATGGCCGAAGGGGTCGTCCGGACCGTCCTTGGCGACGTTCCGGCGGCCTCGCTCGGCATGACGCTCATCCATGAGCACTTGCACATGGACTGCAGCACCCTGGCGGCGGCGCACGGCTACGTTCCCGATCCCGACCCGGGAGAGTTCGACCTCGCGGCCGCCACCGAGTGCCGGTGGAACCCCGGCGCACACCCCGACAACTACCGCTTCACGCAGCACGACCCGGTGCTCGACGACCTCGTCGACTACCGTGAGCTCGGCGGCGGGGCGATCGTGGATGCCACGCCGTTCGATCTCGACCGCAATCCCGCAGCGCTCGCGAGGCTGTCGCGCGAGAGCGGGCTGCACGTCGTGATGGGCTCGGGGTACTACCTCGAGGCGACGCACCGGGCGTTCCTTCCAGCGGGCGACGAGGAGAGCGCGACCTACGACGCGATCGTCGCCGACCACGTGCTCGGCAGCGACGGCATCCACCCGGGCATGATCGGTGAGATCGGCACGTCCGATCCGCCCACCGAGGGCGAGCTCCGGGTGGTGCGCGGCGCGGCGCGGGCCTCGCTCGACACGGGGCTCCCCCTCTCGATCCACCTGCACCCGTGGGGTGACAACGCCGACCGAGTGCTCTCAGCGGTCGACGAGACGGGCCTCGGCATCGAGACTGTGCTTCTGAACCACATGACCACGGCGGTCGGCGAGGACGAGCGGCTTAGAGGCCTGTTGCGCACCGGAGTGCAGTTGTCGTTCGATCTGTTCGGGTTCGACCACTCCCTGCTCGGTCCCGGCCGCTGGCCGCCGAGCGACGACGAGGGCGTCGCGACGATAGCGGCGCTCCAACGTGAGGGCTTCGGTCCGCAGGTCATGATGTCGCAGGACGTCGGGGTGCGCACGCGGCTGCGCCAGTACGGTGGATGGGGCTACGGGCACATGCTGCGGCACCTGGTGCCGCTGCTCGGCGCGCACGGGGTCACGAGTGAGGGCATCCGGCAACTGTTCGTCGAGAACCCCGCGAACTTCCTCGCCCTGCGGCAAGGTGTCGCGCCTAGTACATCACCAACCCACCGGTGAAGTTGATGGCCTGGCCGGTCATGTACGACGACTCGTCGGAGACAAGAAAGTAGATCGCGCCCGCGCACTCGTCCGCGGAGGCAGCACGCCTTAGGGGCACGCTGCGCGTGCGCTCCTCCGAGAGCTGCTCGACAGTGAGCCCCCGTGCGGCTGCTGCTTTCGCGAGCACTTGGTCCTGCATGGGCGTGTCGATGATGCCTGGGCACAGGGCGTTGACGCGCACGTTACTCGCGCCGAACGCGTAGGCGAATGACCTCGTGATGCTCAGCACCGCGGCCTTCGATGACGCGTAGGCCGCGGCCTCGGTAGTCGACGCGAGTTTCGCGGAGCTCGAGCTGAGGTTGACGATGGCGGATCCGCTGGGCATGGTCCGTCCGATGCCCGACGTGAGATCCCACAGGGCCTCGACGTTGACCGCGTAGATGTCGCGGAGATCACTCACGGTAAGTTCCAGGATGGGCTTCAGCCGGATGATCCCCGCCGAGTTCACCAGCGCGTCAACACCGCGCCCGGCCTCGATGACGGCGGCACGGGCCTCGTCGTCGGAGAGGTCGGCGGCGAGCACGCGCATGCCGGACTCCTCGAGGGGGCCGAGGCCCGCGGGGTCGCGGTCGACGGCGAGCACGTCGTAGCCCTCGCGCTGCAGGCGCAGCGCCGTCGCATTGCCGATGCCGCTTGCAGCTCCCGTGACGAGTGCGGTCTTCATGAGTCCTTCTTCCGCTCAAACAGCTCGACCGCGTAACCGTCGGGGTCGAGCATGTAGATGCTCGTCGCGCCTTGGTTCGGGCCACTCGTGATGGAGACGACACCCTCGGAACGCGAGGTGCCGCCGAATTCGCGAAGCCGCTCCGTCATGGCGGCGACGTCGTCGACGTACAGGCAGAGATGCCCGGCGCCGTAGTCGTTCGGCCGCGAGCGCGCGGAGAGCCGCTCGAGCCCCCGGTACTCCAGCAGCTCGACGATGCCGCCGCCCGGGATCGTCAGGTACACCGCGCGGATGGCACTGAACTCGAGATCGAGCACCTCGCGCAAGTAGTCGGCGTCAATCAGCCTGTCGAACTGCTGCTCGAGGCCGAGGCCGTCGCGGTAGAAGGCGAGGGACTCATCCATGTCGCGGACGGTAATGCCCGCGTGGAAGAAACCGGTAACGTGCGCCACGGATGCTCCGCTCATCGTCGAGTTGTGGAATCGTTTCCAATATTAGCGAAAACGTCGACATGCCGTCAAGGTCGGCAGTGGTCAGAGCACGCGCGCGAATGCCTCGCCGACACCACCGGTGGAGCGAGCGAGGGCCGCGAAGCGCCGCGCGATGAGCGCGTAGCCCTCGGCGGTGGGGTGCAGGCCGTCCCACAGAAGGTGGCTGTCGGCAGGGCCGAAGAGCTCGAGGCCATCGCCGAGGTAGAGGTCGGCATCCATCGCCTGGCGCCGGGTCACGGCCTCGACCACGAGGTCGCGCGTGCGCGCAAGGGTGAGCGTGCCGTCGCCCGGCTGCACGTCGCGCGGGGTGCCGTGGTACTGGCCGTCGGCGTGGCGGCTGGTCGGCCCCGGTACGGTCTCGATGGCCGGCGCAGCAATCGAAGTGAGCACGACGATCGGCACGCCGGGATGACCGGCGCGAACTGCGTCGAGGAAGCCGTGCAGCGCGGGAGTGAACGCCCGGTCGCGCATCGAATCGCGATTGACGACATTGACCCCGAGCTTGAGCGTGACGATGTCGGCCGGCACCGAGGCGATTGTGCGGGCCATGAACGGATCGAGCTGGGCGTTGCCGGCGATCGCGAGATTGGTCAGTTCAAGGCCGAGTTCGGTGGCCGCGAGCTGGGGCCAAGTCTCGCGCGGTGTGGGCGCCTCGAGGCTGTGGCTGATCGAGCTGCCGTGGTGCACCCAGCGGGCGCGGGCTGGGCTCGTCGCCGTCTCGAGAGCGGCATCGGCTTCCACGCGATGGATGACCACCGACGCGCTGTGCGGAAACCACACGTCGACCTCCCGAGGTCCCCCGGCGACAGGCAGCTCGAGGTCGACCACGATCGAGGGCCCGGGCTCGTCGAGGCGGGAGCGGTCCGGACGCGTCACTATGCGCGGCCCCTCGGTCACCACCGCGTGGTCCACGACCGCGCCGTCGACGGTAACGAGGAAGCCCGCGACGAACAGCGGCTCCTCCCCCGCCGCGGGCGCCATCCGCGTGACCGTCACCGCGAGACGCAGGCGAGTGGCTGCGGTGAGGGTGACGAGACGCACACCGAGCGTGTGGGCGCCCCACAGGTCGATCCACTCGTCGAACTGCTGCACGCGGGTCCAGGCGGGGAGGCGCAGGGGCGCGATGCCGCCCGGCACGGACTCGACCTCGGTGATCCCCCGCAGAAGCGTCGCGACGCTGTCGAGCGGCACCTCCCGCATCGCGCTCATTCCGCGGGAGGCAGGGAGGTCTCGCGCACCTCGTACGCGGTGGGCAGCGTGACCGACCGCGGCTCGGCGCCCTTGATCATCTCGAGCGCCAGGGCCGCGGCCTGGCGACCCATCTCCTCCGCGTCGCGCGTGACGACGCTGATGCGCGGGCGCATGACGCGCAGCCAGGGCAGGTCGTCGCAGACCACGAGGGAGACATCGGCGCCGAGGCGCTGGCCGAGCTCGGTGAACGCCTCGAGCACACCGATGGTGGTGACGACGCCTCCCGCGATGATGGCCGTCGGGCGCTCGCCCCGGGGCAGCGCGAGCAGCCGTTCGGTGGTCTCGCGGGCGAACGATGACGAGAACGCGCCCGAGGCCATGAGCTCCTCATCCACTGCGACGCCCGCGGCATCAAGCGCTTCGGTGTAGCCGCGCATGCGCTCGCGAGTGGGGCGGATCGCCGAGCTGCCGGTGATCATCGCAATGCGACGGTGGCCGAGGCGCAGCAGGTCGTCCGTGGCCTCCCGCACGCCTGCGGCGTGGTCGAGCAGGATGCTCGCGACCTTCATCTTTCGCGGATCGCGGTCGATGAGCACCACCGGCCTGTTGAAGGAGGCCACGGCCTTGCTCGTGCGGGTCGACGCCTCGCTGATGGACGACACCAGGAGGGCATCCACTCGCCGCTGGCGCAGCAGTGACAGCCGGTCGACCTCGCGCAACGGGTCACCGCTCGAGTTCGTCACCAGCAGCGTGTAGCCAGCGTCGTTGAGCGCCTCCTCGACGCCATGGATGATCTCGCCGAAGAACGGGTTGGCGAAGTCACGCACGACGAAGCCGACGGTGCGCGTGAATCCACTGCGCAGACTCTGGGCCCCGGGATCGGGCGAGTAGCCGAGCTCAGCAGCAGCAGCGAGCACCTTGGCCTTCATGGCCGGGCTCACGTCGGGGTGTGAACTCAGAGCACGCGACACCGATGACACGGCGACTCCCGCAAGGTTCGCGACGTCGTGGATCGTCACCGATCGCGGTTCTTCTGTTGCCATTGCGCCTGACTTCTCCCTAGCCGTTCATAGTCGAACGAGCTTCACGTCAAGAATGGCCTATTCAAGGTGCCAAACCTCGGTAAAACTCAATTGGTCGCCACGATCGCTCGCCTGGTTGACGATGAGGTCCTTGAACCATTCCGACCATTTGCCGTTGTACTCGGATGCCGCGACTTTCGCGAACGCGGTCGCCGCGTCCGGGTGCGCCTCCACGTAGCCGATGACCTGCGTGCCCCTTCGGAACAAGCTGTAGTTCTTGAGCCCGGACGCCTGGATGACCTCCACGAGTTCGGGCCAGATCTCGTCGTGACGCCGCTTGTACTCCTCAGCGGCACCCTCGTACAGGTCGAAGGTAAAGCAGACCCGCTCCATTGCGCATCCTTTCATCGGGGCCATCGGCCGAACTGGTGCACAACAGTATGCGGCACGACCCGCCTGTATCGGAATCAATTCCAGAATATGTCGACGCTTCAGGGTTGAACCGCCCACGCGTGCGTTGAGAAGGCCCCACGCGGCAACCCCGACCTCCACGGGCAGCACTGCGTCTTCACCAGCACGAACCTCGACGAGTTCTATCCTGATAGCAACTGCTGATGGTCCGGCGAGGTCGGGCGGATCGGTCGCGAACTGCCCGACCTTGCTAACGATTAGCGCGCGGCTCTTGACAACACAATCGCCAAGGCGTTTATACTCTCGAATACTGGAAAGGGTTCCAGAATCAGTTCAGAGAGGAACGATTCATGCGCGCTATACGGAATAGTGGGGGACTCGGCGTACTCGTCGCTGCGGCCGCCATCGCCGTACTGGGATTGACTGGCTGTACCACGGGAAGCACGGGCGGAACCGACGGAGGCGGAGCAACTGGCGATGGCGCCGGCCTCAAGATCGGTTACATCTCGCTCGGCGACTCGGTCCCGTTCGTCAAGCTCGTGTCCGACAGCATCAGGCAGGAGGTCGAGGCGTCCGGCGCCGAGTTCGTCTTCTGCGACTCGCAGCTCGACGCCGCCAAGGCGCTCGCCTGCGCCCAGACGTTCAAGACCCAGAACGTTGATGGCATCATCAACTTCCAGGTCGACGAGAAGGCTGCGGAGTCCATCTGCGCTGCCGGACCGGACGTCCCCGTCGTCGCCGTCGACATCCACCAGCGTCCCTGCGAGAAGGTCTTCGTCGGTGCTGACAACAAGACCGCCGGCCAGATTGCCGGCGAGGCGCTCGGCAACTACTTCAAGGAGAACTTCAACTGCGAGTACGACGCCTTCGTCTCGATGGAGCAGCCGGCCGCAGGCCAGGTCAACCTCGACCGCACGGGCGGCGCAGTTGAGGGCTTCGAGTCGGTCTGTGGCGCCATCCCGGCGGACAAGAACCGCAGTGTCGATGGTGGAGGCACTATCGACGGCGGTCTCACGTCGTTCGGTGACACCCTGACGGCTCTCACGGGCGCAACCCGCATCGCGGTCGTCAGCCTCAACGACGACATGCTGCTCGGTTCGTTCGCTGCGGCGGACGCGCAGGGCCGCTCCGAGCAGGTCTACGGCGTCGCCCAGGGTGCAGACCCGAGCGCGTTCGACGACATCCAGAACAACCCGAACTGGATCGGCGACACGGCGTACTTCCCGGAGCGCTACGGCGAGCTGGCGGTTCCCTCGATCATCGCGCTCATCAAGGGTGAGAGCGTGCCCGAGAACGTCTTCACCAAGCACGTCTTCATCAACGCGGATAACTTCGCCGAGTACTACGGATAAGTCCGGATGTCGCAGCTGACCCTGGCACTGCGCGACATCAGTAAGTCGTTCGGGGGCGTTGAGGTTCTCCACAAGGTGAGCCTCAACGCCCTCGGCGGCGAAGTTCTCGCCCTCCTGGGCGAGAACGGCGCCGGCAAGTCGACACTGGTGAAAATACTCGCGGGAGACTACACGCCCGACGGCGGCGAGGTCGTCGTCGATGATGTTCCCGCACCCGGCCTCAACCCCCGCACCGCGCGCAAGCTCGGCATCCGGATGATCCATCAGGAATTCCAGGATGCCGGAGCCCTCACGGTCGCGGAGAACATCAGCCTCGGCCGGTGGCCGACTGCCGGAGGGCTCGTCTCGTGGCGGCGCCTCAAGCAACGCGCGGATGACGTACTCGGGCAGATGGGGGTCGATATCGATCCCGGCGCCCTGGTGAGCTCCCTCAGGGTCGGAGAGCGCCAGGTCGTCGAGATCGCCCGAGCTCTGGCGGACGACGCCAAGCTCCTGATCCTCGACGAACCGACCGCAGCCCTGTCGCAGCAGGAGGTGGACCGCCTCTTCGAGTGGGTCCGCCGGCTGCGCGACAACGGGGTGTGCATCGTCTACATCACGCACCGTCTCGACGAAGTCTTCGAACTCGCCGACCGCGTGCAGGTGCTTCGTAACGGCGATGTCGCCCTCACCTCACCGACCTCCGACGTCACCCGTCGCCAGCTCGTCGAGGCCATGGTCGGTCGCGACATCGGCGAGGTCTCGCGCCCCGCCAGCGCAGGCGCCGGGGCCGACGGCGAACCCATGATCACGATCGACGACCTTCATGTCGACGACCAGGTCGCAGGCCTCACGCTCACGGTGCGCAAGGGTGAGGTGGTGTGCCTCTACGGCAAGCTCGGCAGCGGCACTACGCAAGTGGCCGAAGTGTGCTTCGGCATCCGCAAGCCCACGGGCGGCACCCTCGACATCGCGGGCACCAGCGGCTTTCCTTCGGCGCCGACCGCGGCCATCCGTCGCGGCGTCGGCTACCTGCCACCCGACCGCAAGCGCGAGGGCGCGTTCATGAGTCGCTCGGTGATCGAGAACCTCGCCGCGGCCTCGTGGGGCAAGCTCGCCATCGGCAACCTGTTCGTGACCGCCGGGATGGAGAAAACCGCATACTCGCGCTGGTCGTCGAAGCTCGGCATCAAGTCGGCCGACCCCGCGAACCAGCAGATCTCGCAGCTCTCCGGTGGCAACCAGCAGAAGGTCATGCTGGCCCGCTGGCTCGAGCGCACCTCGAATCCCCTCGTGCTCGTCGAGCCCACTCGCGGCGTCGATGTGGGCGCACGGCAGGAGATCTACGCGGCTATCCGCGACCTTGCCGCCGAGGGGCAGGCAGTACTCGTGGTGACGTCCGACTACGAGGAGGCAGTGCAACTGTCAGACCGCGTCGTCGTGATGCAACGCGGGCAGCAAGTCGCGGAGTTCGACGGCAACGACGTCACCGCCCAGAATCTAACCATTGCAGCAGGAGGCTGACGTGACAGTTCCACTCGACACCGCCATCGAACCGGTCGAGGACCGAAAGCCCACGAGGAGTCGGCGACGCATTCCCGAGACCGCCGTACTCGCGGGCGTGCTTCTGGCTCTGGCGATCTTCTTCTCCACCCAGTCAGAGTTCTACCTGACCCCGAACAACCTGCTCAACATCCTCGTGAGCGCCTCGGTCATCGGCATCATCGCCGCCCCCGGCACGCTACTGCTGGTCGCGGGCCAGTTCGACCTCTCGGTCGGCTCGGGCGCCGCCTTCATCGGCGTCGTGATGGCGTGGGCGACAGCACAGTGGGGCGTCCCGACGGGCGTGCTGCTCGCGATCGTCGCGGGCCTGCTCATCGGCATGGTCAACGGCTTCGCAGTGACCGTGCTCGGGATCAACGCGCTCATCACGACCCTGGCCACCCTCGCCATCCTGCGCGGGCTCGGTCAGGTGCTGGCCGGTGGGCAGACGCTGCTCCTGCCGGGGTTCAACGACCTCGGAAACGCGCGCCCGTTCCTGAACATCCCGGTGCCCGTGCTCGTGTTCGCGGCGGTCGTCGTCATCACGGCGCTCGTCATGAAGTTCACGGTCTTCGGTCGCTCGATGTACGCGATCGGCGCGAACCCCATCGCCGCGCGTCTCGCGGGCATCCGCACCAAGACGGCGATCTTCGGCGGATTCCTGCTCTCTGGTGCCGCCGTCGCCATTGGCGGCCTCATCCTCGTGTCGCAGCTCGGCGCGGCCTCCCCCAACGCCGCCTCCGGCCTCGAGCTCTCGGTCGTGACAGCGGTCATCCTCGGCGGCGCGAGCCTCGCTGGCGGCCGCGGCACGATCGTGGGAACACTGCTCGGCGTGCTGATCCTCGGCACCTTGAACAACGGCCTCACGCTCATGAACATCAACTCGTTCTGGCAGGACGTCGCCCGTGGCGTGCTCCTGCTCGCCGCTGTCGGCTTCGACCAGCTGCGCCTGCGCCTCACCGGCGACAAGTAAGGGAAGGATCCACCATGACAATTCGAGTCGGAGTGATCGGTGCCGGCAGCTGGACGGTCGCATCCCACCTGCCCAACCTCGCGCGGCACGCGGATGTCGAGTTCGTCGGCGTCTCGCGCAAGGGACCTGAGTTGCTCAAGAAGATCCAGGACGAGTACGGGTTCGCCGTGGCATCCGAGGACTACCGAGACGTGCTCGCTGAGGGCGTCGACGTCGCCATCGTCGCGAGCCCCTCGGGCCTGCACTTCGAGCACGCCCTCGCCGCCCTCGAGTCGGGTGCGCACGTCATGTGCGAGAAGCCCGTCACCATCGACCCGGCGAGCGCCTGGACGCTCGCGCAACGGGCCGATGAGCTCGGCAAGGCATTCGTCGTCTCGTTCGGCTGGAACTACAAGCCGATGATCCAGAAGGCCAAGGCGATGATGGATGCCGGTGGCATCGGCACCCTCGAGCACATGACCGTTCACATGGCGTCCGCGACGCGCGAACTACTGTCGAACACCGGCGCGTACCCGGGAGCAGCCCCCGAGGCCGTTCCCGACCAGCGCACCTGGACAGACCCCAGCCTTTCCGGCGGCGGTTACGGTCAGGCCCAGCTCACCCACGCCCTCGGGCTCGCCTTCTGGCTCACCGGCGCCCGCGCGACCGGTGGGTTTGCTTCGATGAACGCGCCGCTGAACGCGCCCGTCGAGCTGCATGACGCGATCGTTCTCAATTACGAGGGTGGCGGCATCGGTGTGCTCTCGGGCGGGTCTGCTCACCTGGGCGTCAACGGCAACAAGCACGCCCTCGAGGTGCGCGCGATCGGCAGCGAGGGCCAACTTCTCGTGGATGTTGAGCGCGAGGCTGTCTGGCTGTTCCGCAATGGCGAGGAGACCAAGGTCGAGCTCGTCGACGGCGAGGGCGCGTACGACTGCATCGGCCCGATCGACGCCGTGCTGAGCGCCGCCCGGGGTGAGCAGTTCATCAATCAGTCGCCCGCAGAACTCGGTGCCCGTGTCGTCGAGGCGCTCGACATCGCCTACCGCAGCGCAGCCTCCGGACAGTTCGAGCGTCGCGCCAGAATAGAGCCATGACCGCGCGACACCTCCGCTCGCACCTGTACGTCCCCGCCGACAAGCCCGGCATGCTCGGTAAGGCCCAGGAGCGGGGCGCTGACGCGATCATCCTCGACCTCGAGGACGCGGTAGCCCCCTCGGCGAAGGACTCGGCCCTTGAGGCGGTGGTCGCTTTCGCCGCGCTCCCGCGCGGCAGTGCGGAACTCTGGGTGCGCGTCAACACCGGGCAGCGCGGGCTCGACGAGATCGGTGCGCTCTGCCCGCTCGGCCTCGACGGGGTATGGCTGGCGAAGGCAGAACCGGGTGAATGGTTCGACGCTGCGGTCGCCGCACTAGTCGCCGCCGGCACGAAGGTCGGGATCCTCGTCGAGAGTGCACGTGGGCTCGTCGGGATGCCCGTCTTCTCCCCCGTTCCGTCCGAGTCGCTCGCTCAGCTCGGTGAGGTCGACCTGCGGGCCGACCTGCGCATCAGGGACGCGTCGGAAGAGGCGATGGTGCCCTACCGCGCGAGAATCGTCATGGAGACCGCGATCCGCGGCCTCGCACCGGCTGTGGGACCGGTCGACCCGAACTTCACCGACCTCGTCGCGTTCCGCGCGTCGACGGTACTGCTGCGCGATCGAGGATTCGGCTCCCGCGCGTGCATCCATCCGGCCCAGGTTGCCATCGTCAACGAGGTGTTCACGCCCGACGAGGCGGAGCTCGAGGACGCCCGCCGCATCGTCGGGGCATTCGAGACCGAGACCGCCGCCGGCCGCGGGGCCTTCTCGATCGACGGCACCATGGGCGACGCCGCGACCGTGCGCTGGGCCCGATCCCTGCTGGCGACCCACGGATGACGCCCTCTTCCCCGCCGTTCGCCGAGGACCTCGTGCCCGGGGTCGCGCTCGATCCCGCTCCCGACATCACCGTGGATGAAGGACTCGCCGCCCAGTACCTCGCCCTCAGCGGCGACCAGCTGGGCCCGACCCTGAGCGCACCGCTCTCGTTCGCGCTCACCGGACGACCTGAACGCCTGGCGAATCCCGCGCTGGTTATCAGCCTCTCGATCGGCCAGTCGACCGTCGCGACCGGACGAGTGATCGCGAACCTGCGCTACGACAACCTCGTGCTCGAGCGGCAGGTGCATGTCGGCGAGACCCTGCGCACCGTCGTCACCCCGGTCGCGGCCGCGTGGACTCGTTCGGGCACCGACCGGGCCAAGGTGCTGCTCGACATGTCCGTGACCACTCACGACGGCGAGCGCATCGCGCGGTACCAGCGGCTCGCGCTGCTTCCGGTCCGCGACGCAGAAGTGCTCGTCGCGGGCGACATTCCCGGCGCAGGGGATGCGCCGCCGCTGTCCCACTACTGGAGTGTCGTACCTTCGGGGTGGTCGAATCCGGCCGGCGTCACGTCGCGGCCGCTCGCCCTCGGCTCACCGTGGACCGACCCGCTCGCCGACACCGTGTCCTCTGCGCGAGAGCTCGTGCGCCTCACCCAGAACCGCGCGGCGGCCCACCGCGACGCGCGGGTGGGAAGCGGCGGCCAGCGGCTCGTGTTCGGCGGCCACACCGTCGCCCTCGCCCAGGCCTCTCTGTCGCGCCTCGCACCCGACCTCCTGACCGTACTCGCGTGGCGCAGCTGCGACCACCTCGCCCCGGTCTTCGAAGACGACACGCTGTCGTTCGAGATCGTGATCGATGCCGTGGAGCGGGGACGAGGATTCCGAATCGCGGACGCGACAGTGCGTGCGACAGCGCACCGCGGCGAGACCAAGTCCACGCCAGTACTCGAGTGGCGGCCCGTGCTGCTGCTGGCCGGGGAGGCATCATGAGCAATCCGGTGACCCTGCTCGCGGGCATCCGCGTCGTCTCGCTCGAGCAGTACATCGGGGCGCCGTACTGCACCTCGATTCTCGCCGACGCGGGCGCCGAGGTCATCAAGATCGAGTTGCCGGGCGTCGGCGATCCGCGCCGCTCGTACGACCCGAAGCGCACCGACGCCGACGGCACGCTGAGCGGCGGGTTCGCGTCGTACAACCGGGGCAAGAAGTCCGTCGAGCTCGACCTCACCACCCCGGCCGGACGCGAGCGGCTCGGGGACCTGCTCGCGGGCGCCGACGTGCTCGTCTCCAACCTGCGGCCGGGCTCGCTCGCCCGCTACGGGCTGGGGCGTGACGTGATCGCGGAACGCTTTCCCGCCCTCATCGTGTGCGAGATCTCGGGCTTCGGCCAGACCGGGCCGTACGCGGCTTGGCCGGCCTTCGACTCGGTGATCCAGGCGATGAGCGGCCTTAGCAGCCTGTTGGGGGCCACCGCCGACTCGCCACCCGGTCTCGCCCCGATGGCCACGATGGACATCCTCGGCGGGGTCTACGCTGCGGTGGGAATTCTCGCCGCGCTCGTGTCACGACAGGCCACGGGCCGTGGCACGCACGTGGACGCCTCGATGTACGACATCGGCGCGGCCTTCCTCGAGCGACCGCTCACGTTGCACGAGTTCACGGGCGACGTGCCCTCGCGCGGTGCCGACCGGTTCAGCCCCGTGGGCAGCTTCCGGGCCGGCGACGGTGGCTGGGTGTCGATGGTCATCCCCACCGACGAGATGTGGCGACGTTGCTGCATGGCGATCGGCCGCGAGGACCTCGTCGCCTCCCCCGAACTCGACACGGTACTCAAGCGCGCGGAGCGGATGGCAGACCTCGTGATCCCGGCGCTCGAGCACTGGGCGGCCCCGCTCACGGCACCCGAGGCCGCGCGGGCGCTTCGCGACGCGGGGCAGCCTGCGGGAGTGGTGCAGACCATCGCCGACGTTCGGCACGATCCGCACCTCGAGGAGCGCGGGCTGTTCCAGGTCGTGGACGACCCGCGCGCCGTGCACGAGGACGGCACACCGTTCCGGTTGCCGCGGCTGCCCCTGTTGTTCGACGGCGTGGGCGCCGTGCCCGGTCCGATCCCCGCCCTCGGCGAGAATACCGACGACGACTTCGACCGACAGGACAGGCCATGACCCCGCGCCGCGTAGGCATCATCCACCCCTACTGGAGCTTCTGGGAGTCGGCAGTCGAGGGTGACTTCGCCGCGGATCGGCGCGAGCTCGGGGCGGTCGGCACCGCAACCATCGAGTCGAGCGGGGCGACCGTGGCCTGGCAGGTGACTGTGCAGCCCGGCGACGACATCGACGCGCTCGCCGCGGATCTCGCGAGCGACATCGACGCGCTCGTCATCGTGTCGACGATGGCCGCCTCGCCCGGAGCGGTGCTCGAGCTGCTGGCCCGGTTCGAGCGCACCCCGCTCGTGATCTGGGCGGCGCACCTCGGCCTGGCCGTTGACGCAGACCTGAGCCACACGGGCATCACGCTGCGAGGCGGCACCGTCGGCAGCCCCATGATCGGCGCGGCCCTCACCCGGCAGGGCAGGCCGTACGACCTCGTCGCTGGCGAGATCACGGATGCCTCGGCCATCGGTGCCGCCGTGCGTCGCGCCAGCGCCGCAGGCGCCGTGCGGCGCGCGCGACTGGGGGTCGTGGGATCCACGATCCCAGGCTACGAGTGGGCGCGGGTTCCCGACGAACGGCTCGCGTCGCTCGGTATAGAGGTCGTGGCGAGCGCGCCAGAAGAACTTGCGGGGCGCATCCGATCGGTCACGCCGGAGGCGGTGGGCGCCGCCCGCGCACGGCTCGATGAATTCAGCGTCGACGGCGACGTCGAGCCCGACGACCTGGAGCGCGCGCTGCGCTACTCGGTGGCCCTGGAGTCGCTCGTCGACGAGGGCCGACTCTCTGCGGGCACACTCAACTGCCACGTCGCACAGCTGCGCCTCGACCCCGCTATCGGGTCGGCCCCGTGCTTCGCGCTCGGGCTCTCCACGTCGAACGGCGTGCCCTGGACATGCACGGGAGACATCGCAACCTCTCTCGCGATGCTCCTGGTGAGCTCGCTCGGCGCCCCCACGCTCTACCACGAGATCGAGGCGCTCGACGAGGTGTCGCACGAGGCGATCCTGGCCAACTCGGGCGAGCACGACTCCCGCTTCGACACGGCCACGCCCCGGCGCATCATCACCAACCCGTGGTTCCCGCGCGAGCGCGCCACGGCCTCGGCGCTGTTCTCGATCGCTCCCGGCCCCGCGAGCCTCGTGGGGGTCGCGTCGGGCTCCGACGGCGCACTCACCATTGTCGTCGCCGAGGGTCGCTTCACCGAGCGCACGGCTCCCGACTCCGGCACGGTGAACGCCGCGTTCGAGTTCGCCTCCGGCCCGATCGCCGAAGCCTGGCAGCGCTGGGGAAGCGCGGGGGTGGGCCACCACTCGTGCGCGACCGACCGTCATGTAGCTGACGACCTCCGGGTCATCTGCGAGCACCTCGGGCTCGGGTTCGTTCTGGTCTAGCCAGCGCGCGGCCCCGCGCCATCCACCGATCGGTGGATGGCAGGTTCATCCGGTGCACCGCTGCCGCGGCAACGCGGCACCCGCCACGATGGACTCATGACATCAGTGGTGAGTGTGCGCGACCTGCGCAAGAGCTACGGCAACTTCACGGCGCTCGACGGCGTCAGTTTCGACATCGAGGCCGGTGAGACGTTCGCGCTGCTCGGCCCGAACGGCGCCGGCAAGAGCACGACCATCGAGATTCTCGAGGGCTACCGCGACCGTACGAGCGGCGAGGCATCCGTGCTCGGGGTGGACCCCGGCAAGGGCGGCCTCGACTGGAAGGCGCAGCTGGGCATCGTGCTGCAGTCGACCGGCGAGAGCGGCAACATCACCGTGCGCGAGCAGCTGACGCACTTCGCGGGCTTCTACCCGAACGCCCGTGACGTCGACGAGGTGATCGCCGCGGTCGGGCTCGAGGCCAAGCAGAAGGCGATGATCCGCAAGCTGTCGGGTGGCCAGCGTCGCCGCGTGGATGTCGCGCTCGGCATCATCGGCCGCCCCGAGCTGCTCTTCCTGGACGAACCCACCACCGGCTTCGACCCCGAGGCGCGCCGCCAGTTCTGGGAGCTGATCCGCTCCCTCAAGGCGGAGGGCACCACGATCCTGCTCACCACCCACTACCTCGACGAGGCCGCCCAGCTGGGCGACCGCGCGGGCATCATCGCCGGTGGTCGCCTCATCGACATCGGCCGCATCGACGAGATCGGTGGCGCGGATGCCCGTGTGCCCCTCGTGCGCTGGCTCGAGAACGGGCAGCTCCGCGAGGAGCGCACAACCACCCCGGGGGCGCTCGTGGCTCGCCTCGGCGAACCCGAGGGACTCGAGGTCATCCGCCCGAGCCTCGAGGACATCTACCTGACACTCGTGGGCGGGTACGAGGCCGGGGAGGTCTCGACGAGCTCGACCGGCGAAGGCTCGACCACCGTCACCACCGAAGGAGCAGCACTGTGACCACCATCGACATCCCCCGCCTGCCCGCGGGTCGCACGCTGCGTCTCGGCGTCAGCCGCATCGGCTACGAGGTGAAGACCTACTTCCGCCAGGGCGACTCAGTGTTCTTCACATTCCTGTTCCCGCTCGTCATGCTCACGATCTTCTCGGTCGCGTTCAGCGAGCAGAGCTTCGGCCCTCCTGGCGAGGAGATCAGCGCCGCAGCCTTCTACCTGCCCGGGATGCTGGCCGCCGGCCTCCTGCTCAGTGGCCTGCAGAACATGGCCATCGATATCGCCAACGAGAAGAGCGACGGCACGCTGAAGCGCTTCGCGGGGACGCCCCTGCCGGTGGTGAGCTACTTCATCGGCAAGATCGGGCAGGTGCTCGTGACCGGCCTCATGCAGGCCGCGCTGCTGCTGCTCGTGGCCGGTCTGGTGTTCAGGGTCGAGCTGCCGACGGAGCCCGAGAAGTGGTTCACGTTCGCCTGGGTGTTCGTGCTCGGCGTCTCCACCTCGGCGGTGCTCGGCATCGCGCTGAGCGGGCTCCCCCGCAGCGGCAAGAGCGCCACCGCCGTGATCATCCCTATCGCCCTCGTATTGCAGTTCATCTCGGGCGTCTACCTCGGCTTCTCGCAGCTGCCGGAGTGGCTCCAGAACATTGCCAGCGTGTTCCCCCTGAAGTGGATGGCGCAGGGCATGCGTGAGGTGTTCCTGCCCGCGAGCTTCGAGGTGCTGGAGCAGGGCGAGAGTTGGAACCTGCCGGGCGTCGCGATCGTCTGCGCGATCTGGCTGGTGGTCGGTCTCATCGTGACCCGCTTCACGTTCCGCTGGATCCGCAAGGATAGCTAGATGGAGTCCAGCCGGTGGTGGCACGTCGCGGTACTGGGTATCGCGGCGGTGCTGTCCGGCCTCATCATCTGGGGTGACCCGTCGACGATCGAACTCGTCGGCGGGCTCACCGCGATCGCCGTGTTCGTTGCCGCCTGGTTCGTGGTGGGGCGCCGTGCGACCCACAGCCAGCGCGCGGGGATCGCGTTCGTCGTGATCACCATCGTTGTAGCGGCTGTCGGCACCGCATTCTCACCCAGCCTCGCAACCATCCAGTGCATTGCCTATCCGATCATCTGGGTGCTGATCGATCGCACCCAGACCGCGATCCTCGCCAACATCGCGCTCGCCACGGGTGTGGCGGTCGGGCTGTACCTCAGCACCGGTTCGGCGTTGCAGGCACTGCTGATCCAGGGGATCTCGGTGACCTTCAGCATTGCGCTGGGCCTCTGGATCACCAGCATCGCGGTGCGCAGTCACGAGCGTCAGCGTCTGCTCGATGAGCTGCGCGCCACCCAGGACGAGCTGGCGATGGTGAGTCGGGATGCTGGTGTGTCGAGCGAGCGCGAACGTCTCGCCCGCGAGATCCACGACACCATCGCGCAGGACCTCACCGGGCTGGTGCTCACCACCCAGCGCGCCCGCCGCGAGCTCGCGGACGGGGAGCTGCCTGCCCTCGACGAGCAGCTCGCGATCCTCGAGGAGAACGCCCGCAGCGCCCTCGCCGAGACCCGCGCGCTGGTCGCGGCCACCGCCCCGATCGGCCTGGCCACGGGTGGCATCGGCGATGCGCTCGACCGGCTGGGTGCCCGGTTCGCCCGGGAGACGGGACTCGCCGTGACCGTGAGCGCCACCGGGTTGCCCGCGCTCGACCGTGACACGGAGGTCGTACTGCTGCGGTGTGCGCAGGAGGGACTCGCGAACGTGCGCAAACATGCTCGGGCCGGGGTGGCATCCGTCACTGTCGCAGCGGATGACGACGAGGTGACCCTGGAGGTGCGTGACGACGGCCGCGGTTTTGATCCGGGCACCGTGGCGGCCGGGTTCGGACTGAGCGGCATGCGTGAGCGCCTCGCGCTCGTCGACGGACGCCTCGCGGTCGCCTCCGGTGCAACGGGCACGACACTGACTGTCACTCTGCCGAGAGGGGAGCAGGAATGATCCGGGTGCTGGTCGCCGATGACCATCCGATCGTCAGGGGCGGAATCGTCGCGCTGCTGGAGTCGGCCGACGACCTGAGTGTCGTCGGTGAGGCGAGCACGGGGATTCAGGCCGTCGAGCTCGCGCTTCAGCACGAACCCGACATCGTGCTCATGGACCTGCAGATGCCGGAGCTCGGCGGTGCCGAGGCGACCGCGCGCATCCTCGAGCAACGTCCGGATATCCGTGTGATCGTGCTGACAACCTACGAGAGCGACTCCGCGATCCTTCAGGCGATCGAGGCGGGTGCGAGCGGGTACCTGCTCAAGGCCGCACCGGCGGGGGAGATTCTGGCGGGCATCCGCTCGGTGGCGGCGGGGGATGTCGCGCTCGCTCCCTCGATCGCGGCGATGCTCGTCAATCGCGTGAAGGCCCCCGCGGGGCCGACGCTGAGCGCCCGCGAGACCGAGGTGCTCGCGCTGGTCGCGCAGGGCAAGAGCAACCCGGCGATCGCGCAGGCCCTGTTCGTGAGCGAGGCGACGGTCAAGACGCACCTGCTGCACGTGTTCGAGAAGCTGAACGTGAGCGATCGCACCCGCGCCGTGACGAAGGCGATGGAGTTGGGGTTGCTCTAGCCGCGAGCGGGCTCTTATGCCGTGCGGACCCTCGGGGCCTCGACTCTCAGCCTTGTCCGAGGCGCTGGAGACTTCTGTTGTGCAGGAGTCACGACACATGCTCGCGACTCCTGCACAACAGAAGGGGCCAGAAGCACACGGTCGAATCGCCGCATCCCCCACCGATACACCGACCCAGCCGGCACCGAACTAACCGGCACCGAGCCAGCCAGCAGCGCGCCAGCCGGCGGCGAGCCGGCCGAACGCACCGAACGCACCGCCTAGAGCGCGACCCCGACCGCGATCGGCTCCGGCTGCAGTTCGACCCCGAAGCGGTTCGCGACCTGCGCGCGCACGTAGCGCGACAGCTCGGCGACCTGCTCCGCGCTCGCGCCGCCGCGATTGGTGATCGCCAGGGTGTGCTTCGACGAAATCGCCGCGCGCGAGCCAGGCAGCGCGAAGCCGCGGCCGATTCCGGCCTGCTCGATCAGCCAGGCGGCGCTGAGCTTGACCGAAGTGTCGTCGTCCTGCAGCCAGCGCGGCGTCTGAGGTGGCAGCCCGTGCGCGAAGCGCTCGCTCACGATCGGGTTGGTGAAGAACGACCCGCAACTGACGGTGTCGGGGTCTGCCGGGTCGAGCACCATGCCCTTGCTTGCGCGCAGGGCGAGCACCTGCGAGCGGATGTCCGCGATCGGCACGCGCGCCCCGACCTCGACCCCGAGGGCGCCGGCGAGCTGCTCGTAGCCGACAGTGCCCACGGGCGAGTCTGCAAGCTCGAGGTCGATCGACAGCACGACCCCCTGCCGCCCGCGCTTGAGGGCCGAGGTGCGATAGCCGAGCTGCAGATCGTCGGCGCTGACGCGCTCGACCTCTCCGGTGAGGTAGTCAAGAAATTGGATCGCCACCAGCGAGCCCGACAGCTCCTGCCCGTAGGCGCCGATGTTCTGGATGGGTGCCGCCCCCGCGCTGCCAGGTATTCCGCTGAGCGCCTCGATCCCGCTCCAGCCGTGCGCCACCGCGTGGGCTACGAGACCATCCCAGGATTCGCCCGCCTGCACGCGCAGGCGCACCCGGCCGCCGGCATCCTCGAGTCGGTCCATGCCCGTCGTGGCGACATGGATGACGCTGCCCTCGAACCCCGCATCAGAGACCACAAGGTTGCTGCCGCCGCCGAGCACAAGCCACTCGTCGCCGTCGGACCAGGCCGACAGCGCCGCATCCCGCAGCTGCGACTCGGTGGTGACGCGCTCGTACCGGGCGGCGGGGCCGCCGACGTGCAGCGTGGTGACGCGCGAGAGCTCCATCAGCGGAAGGTGACCTGCACCTGCGCCTTGCCCAGCACGGTCTCGTTGTTGTACGTCACGGTGAGGTCGATGCGCGCGGTACCCTCGCCGACCACACCCACCTTGGCGACGACCGTCACGCTCGCGCCCTCGAGCGGATCGACGACGACCGGACGCGTGAAGCGAACCCCGTAGTCGGCCACCCAGCCGTTGGTTCCGAGCCAGTCGACGACCGGCTGCACGGCGACGCCCATGGTCAGCATGCCGTGGGCGAGCACGCCCGGCAGGCCGACCGAGGTCGCCACGTCATCCCGGTAGTGGATCGGGTTGAAGTCACCCGACGCTCCCGCGTAACGCACGAGCGAGTCGCGGGTGAGCGAGAAGGTGCGCTCGGCGACGACGTCGCCGACGGCGATCGAGCGGTGATCGAGCTTGTCGAGATTCACGCGTCATCACCCCTCACGACGAGCGTCGAGATGGCCGTCACCACGTGCGAGCCCTGCGGGTCGACGATCACCGACTCGGCGGTGACCATCGCGTTGCCACCGAGGGTCTTCACACTCGTCACGCTGAGGGTGGCGGTCAACTCGTCGCCGGCCACGATCGGGCGGGTGTAGCTGAATCGCTGCTCGCCGTGCACGACCCTCGAGAAGTCGATGCCGGCATCCGGTTCAGCAAGCAGCTGCGCCAACGTCGCCTCCTGCAGCACCACCGCGAAGGTGGGAGGAGCGACGACATCGGCATACCCGGCAGCGGATGCCGCGACCGGGTCGTGATTGAGCGGACTCGTGGCGAAGACGGCTCGCGCGAACTCGCGCACCTTCTCACGCCCCACGAGGTAGGGGGACACCGGCGCGAAGACGCGTCCCACGAGATCGGGGTTCACTGGCACGGTCCCAGCTTAACGGCCTACGAAACGGCGACGGATGTCTCGTCGAACTCCATGCCGTACTCAGCGGCTATCGGCAGGCGCACGACGGCTGTCGTGCCCGTGGTGCCATCCGATTCGAGGTGGATGTCGCCGCCGAGCGCCTCGACCAGCTTGACGACGATCGCCAGGCCGAGACCCGTGCCCGCCACCGAACCGGACCGGCTCGAGCGAGTGAATCGCTCCAGCACGCTATGCAACTCCTCAGGAGGGATGCCTGTGCCCGTGTCAGACACCCGCAGCACCACGGTTCGCTCCTCGATGGAGGTATCGACGGTTACCGATCCCCCTTCGGGCGTGAACTTGATCGCGTTCGAGCACAAGTTGACGAGAATCTGTGACAGCTCGAAGGGATGGGTCGTGGTGAGCGTGCCGAGTACCCAACTCGGCGCGCCGATGCTGACTCCCTTGGCGCGTGCAGTGGCCTCGAGATCCTGAATGGTCGCGGAGACAACATCGGGAAGAGGAGTCGGCGCGGATTCCTGCACTGCCGACCCGCTGTCGAGCTCCGCCAGTTTGAGCAGGTTGTTGACCAGATGCAGCAGTCGTTTGGCGTTGCGCTGGATCACCGCCAGGTATGTGCTCTGCTCTTCGCTGAGGTCGCCTTCCGCGAGTTCCTCGGCGAAACCCGTGATGCTTGCAATCGGGGTGCGTAGCTCGTGACTGACGGTGGCGACGAGTCGATCCTGTCTTTCGTTGAGTTCGCGCAAGGTGCTGGCTGCTGCCTGCTCCGCAGCAAGAGCGTTGGCCAGAGCATTCTCAGCAGCCACGCGAGCGGTGATGTCGACGAACTGGACAGTCAGAAGCGGAACATCCAAGCGACCGGGGCTGGTTGATGCGAACACTCCAAGACGGCGCGAGTCGGCCGTGTCCCACTCGCCGAGCCACGACCCGTTATCTGTCGGCCAGATCTCAAGAAGTTTGTCGACCAGATCGCGAGGAAGGTCGTCTACGAGCTGACTCTCGTCGAGGCCGAGCAGGTCGACGAGTGCGGGGTTCGTTTCGACGACCCGCACTCCGAGCGCAGTGGGTTCAACGACGAGAAGGCCGATCTGGGCACTTGCGAGCGCACCGCGGAGCTGACGTTCGCTCGCGGCGATCCGTCGCACCATTACCTCACGCTCGGCCGTCAAGGCCCCGAGCACGAGCGTTGATCCTCCGTAGGTGACGAAGAAGATCTGCAGCGCCGTCGCCGTCTGGGTAACCTCCGCTACCAGCGCAAAAGGCCCGCCGCCCAACACCGTGAACACGAATGCGAGGATGCCGATGGCGGCGATCTGCAGTGAAGCCACGCCCAGACCGAAGCGCTTCGCTCCCCAGATGAGAAAGGGGAAGGGAAGGAACGCGAGCGGTAGACCATGTCCGGGCCAGAAGACCAGGCAGATGACGGCGAACAGGATCAGCGTTTGGATCGCCAGCTCGCCGAGCTGGGTGCGACGGAGAGTCCATGTCACCAGCACGATCGGCACGAGAAGGATGTCGGCAGAAAGATGCGACGGGGCTGCGGCTACGAAGGTAGCCAGAAAGTCCCCACCGACCATCAGCCAGACCACGATCGCCGCCATCAGGCCGAAGAGGATCCCACCTCCCAAAGCCACAAGGAGGAATCGACCGGCATCCCGCACAGTGGCAATGATCGGGCCGCGACCCAGCGAAAGTGCGGTGGCAACGGACCACACCTCGATCCCGTTGATCACTCCGCCGGCGATCGCGAAGTCGACGGGCTTGCCGCCGGCATGGGCGACGACCGACGTGACGATCGCAATGGCAAGGGCAACGATGAGCTTGCGCCTGCCGGCGAAAAGGGCCGCCGCGATTCCGAGACCCGTTGCTGGCCACCACACAGCGATGTTTGACCCCGGTGTCGTCAGGTGCAATGACAGGCTGCCCACGACACCGATGACCGCGACAAGACTCGCGATGACGATTGCGCGTTGTGCGTTACCCAACGCGCCGACACGTTGCACAAGGTTGTGCTTCATCGCTGATCCCCCCAAGGCTGGCTGTTCCCCCAACCGCCTGTCTCGACAGTATTACGTAACCGCTTGCAACCACCACGCCTCGTCCACCCCGCCTTGTGGGGGTACTTCGAGGCCGTCACGCCGCTTTTCGCTCGGAAACGGTGAAGCCCCGGTGACCTTCGCGGTCAGCCGGGGCTTCGAATCTTGAGGTACGAGGTACCTGCCTATAGGAACTGGCCTACTGGCAGCTGTCGCACTGCAGAAGATCCATCGGGTCGACGGGGACTGCGTATCCGCCAACGTTGTCGCTGTCGTTGTCCATGTGAACCTCCTCTACGTCTTCTTGGTTTCTCCGCTAGCGGAGAACCGGCACCCTGCCGGTGGGTACTCACTATATAACCGGAATCACACGATTGTCATTCCACTACATCTAGTGTTTTCGGCGTGTCGGGAAACTTCTTCCAGAGTACGGCCGGCCACTGACATCCGGGGCCGATTCGCTCGCCTCAGCTAGGAGTTCGCTGCAAGGGCTCGACAGGGTCGGCCGGGAGGGGTTAACTACGTGGCATGACAATGACGTCACACGCTCCACACTCTGCACCACCCTCCCCCATCGTCTGGACCTCGGTTCAATCGGGCCTCTGGGTCGGCAAGATCGACGGTGAATTCGCCGGCATGATCGAGGCCTCCAAGGGCCAGGGATACGTCGCGACGACGCGGCTGGCGAAGTCGCTCGGCACCTTCGCCAGCGTCTCCGAGGCGAAAGCCAGCTTCTCGGGTTGACGACCCCCTCACGCTGAGATTCGCGGATGCCCGACGCGCCTTAGACTGGCGCAGTCCCACAGCACATCCCCTCAGACCGGAGTACCTCGTTGTCATCTGACGCGCCCTCGACCACACCCCAGACGTTCATCAACCGGCACCTCGAGCTGATCATCGCGATCCTCCTGGGTCTCGTGTCGATCGTCACCGCATACGCGTCATTCCAGAGCGCGCTGTACGACGGACAGATGACGCAGAAGTACACGATCGGCTCCAACCTGGCCACCGAGGCGGAGTCGCTCTACCTCGAAGGCAACCAGCAGTACGTGCAGGACGCCCAGCTCTACGACCGACTCACCGACCTGCAGCTCGACATCGCCAACCCCGATCCGGCGATCTCCGCCGCGGCGCAGATCAAGTACGACACCATCTACTTCCAGTCGGTATCCGACGAGTTCGATGCGGCCATCAAGTGGGCGGATGCCCAGAACGAGGCCGACCCCGAGCTCTGGTACAGCCCGCTCAACAACGAGGACTACCAGAACTTCCTCTTCAGCGGCTACCAGGACGCGAAGGACAAAGCGGATGTCACGATCGCCGAGGGTGACGTCGCCAACGGACTCAGCGACCGCCTCACGCTCAATACCGTGCTCATGGCGATCTCCCTCTTCCTCCTCGGTGTTGCCGCCGTGGTGCGCCAGACGCGGGTGAAGCTCATCCTCGGGGTGGTGGCCAGCGCCATCTTCCTGACGGCGGCCGCGCTCACCGCATTCATCCCCTTCATCGGGCTGTAGTCGCGAGGGCCGCGGCGCCACGTGCGCTGCGGCCCGTCACGCCAGGCGGAGCGCGTCCAGCGCGCGCGTCAACTGCGGTGCCAAGGTGATCGAGAACGTGCTGCTGATGTGGTGGTAATCCCGGAAGACAACCACGCCGCCCACCGTGGACTTGCAGGTGCCGTCCCAGCACATGGTGTCAGTCAGGTCGATGAGGTGAACATGGGCCATGCCCCGAGCAGCTTCGGCCATCGCGTCGTACGGCAGCGACTCATCGATCGGGCGGTCGCAGTGGCTGGGGCGTGTGAGATTGGCCTCGAGGCACGTGTTGGTCTCGTCGGTCATCCTCGGCACATCTCGGATGACAACGATCTCCGCTCCACTCGCGATGAGCGGCGACCACGCGCCACGGAAACCGGCTATCGCCTCCTCGCGGGTAATCGACGCATCACCACCGACGGAATGCGAGACGACGACGATGTCATACTTCGCCGCGGCGATCATGGGTGCCACTGTGGCAATCCACGCGCGACACGACAGCACTGATTCGCTCTCTGGCTTCACCGCCGTGCTCAGTGTGCACGCGGACTTGAGGTAGGTCGTGACCTTCCACCCGAGTTGGGAGGCCGCGATGTCGAGCGCGGGGGTCATCGCGTTGATGTGGGAATCGCCGACGATCGCGACTCGGGTGATGCCATTCGGGTCCCCCAGGTGGCAGAGGGGCACGCCCTCGTCGGCCGCAAGCACCAGACAACCGTTCAGATAGGTCGCGGGCCTGTCCTCGCGTACGACATCCGGACCAGGGGTCAGGCTCGCGAACTCGACACCAGAGCAGTCGTTCTCGGGATCGCGGAAACCCGCACCGAAGCACGCCTCCTGTTGAGCCGCCGCCTCTGCCGCCAGCCGCAGCTGGCGGGCGGCGTCCTCCCTGAGCACCAACCAGCTCACCGCTACCGGCGTGACCACGAGAACCATGGCGAGGGCGCCAGCCCCGAAGGTGCGCCCGATCGTCATCCGCCGGCTGCGTCGCACCGGATTCTCGACGAGCGCGGTTGTGGCCCACGCGAGTAGCAGCGTAACGCCGACCAGTGCCACTCGCAGTGGCGTCGACGGAGTCGAGCTCAGTAGCGCGGCTGTGAACAGCAGTACCGGCCAATGCCAGAGATACACGGAGTACGAGACATTACCCACGAAGATCGACGCCCGATTGACCATGATGCGATGCGGCGCCCACGGCACCGGCGAGCTCCCCGCCCAGATCACGGCCATCGTTGCTGCAACCGGAGCGAGCGCCGCGACCCCCGGGAAGGGCGTCTGATTGTTGTAGGTGACGGCGACCACAAGAATTCCGACCCAACCCAGCCAACCTACGACGGCCCGCACGGCAGGGAAGAACCGTGACGCCCCGACAGGCACAAAGACGAGCAATCCGCCGAGCGCAAACTCCCACGCCCTGGTCGTCGTCTCGAAGTACGCGCTGGCGGGCGACTTCTGCGTGGCGTAGGCGGAGTAGGCCAGGGAGACGACCGTGATCGTGGCGAGCAGGATGACGAGCGCTGGCTTGCGTAGTCGTGCACGGCTGCGAACGACCAGAAGAGTGATCGCCATCAGCACCGGAATAGCGATGTAGAACTGCTCCTCCACCGACAGCGACCAGAAGTGCTGCACCGGCGATGCTGCGTTCTCGGATGCGAGATAGTCGACGCTGTCCGATGCGAGTACCCAGTTCTGCACGTACAAGGCGCTTGCGGTGATCTGCCGGAAGGTATCGATCCACGTGTTCCGTGGAAGAAGCAGTGCTGTGGCGATCGCAGTCGCCGCGAGCACGATCAGAGCCGACGGCAGCAGCCGCCGGATTCGTCGTGACCAGAACGCGCCGAGTGTGAGCCGGCCAGTCAAGAGCGATTCGCGAACCAGTCCCCCCGTGATGAGGAACCCCGAAATGACGAAGAACACATCGACACCGACGAATCCGCCTCGGAGAACTGTCGGCCAGAAGTGGTACACGACCACGATCGCGACGGCGAGCGCTCTGAGCGCCTGCACCTCGGGACGATAGTTGGCGGCGCGGTCGGGGCTCGTCTCGATCGCGGACATGCCTTCTAGCCCCCCGGTCCAGTCGGACTCAACACCGAAAGCTTAGATCGCACAGGTCATTCAGGGCGGTCGATCTTTCCCGCGACCGTCGCGCCACTGGCCCCGCGCGGTCAGGCCAGCCAGGGCGCGCGACGCACCAGGTGTCTCCACGGCCGACCGAGGCCGAACGTGTCACCCGCTCCGAGGGTTGCGATCACGATCAGGGCGAGCGCGTAGATGATGTGGTAGTCCACCGCTGGGTTGGTGGATCCGGAGTCGGCGATGAACGGCCACTCGGCGAGATACATCAGCACGAGGATGATCGTGCCTGCCACCGCGGAGATGCGGAGCCCGATACCGAGCATCACCGCGGCGCCGATGCCGAGCATCCCGGCCATGAAGAGAATGTCGGATGCCGGGCTCGCGATCGCCGCGAAGAAGGGCTTGAGAGGTCCCGCGACCGAGTCCCCCAGCAGGAACCCCTGGCTGGGCGTGCCGCCGTTGATCCAGGCGCGGTCGATGGGCGTGGAGAAGCCCAGCCCGAAGGTCTTGTCGAGGAACGCCCAGAGGAAGATCCAGCCGGTGGCCAACCGCAGCACGGCAAGCGCGGCGCGGCCGGCCTTCGTGTGCACGAGGTCGGACTCGCGGGGGATGCGATCGGCGACCGGCTTGTCGCTCACGGGTGCGTCATCGCTCGCCGTGGTGGCGGGAAGAGTTGCAGTGCTCATCATGATCCTTTGCTCAGCGAATGGATTCGCTGCCGAGGACCAGAGCAGTCAGTTGGACTGTAGCACTCGGTAGTATCTGAGGTGCAGGGCCGGCTGCTCCACGACAAGGAGCAAGTTGGGCACCAGCAGGCGGTACGCAGACAGCATCGATCGGCGCGTGCAGGAGCGCCAGCCCGGGATGCCCGCCGCGAGCCCGCGCGTCGCCCTCCGCGACTGGCAGCCGCCGTGGCCCCCCATCCGCGTCGGCGAGGCCGAGTGGATCATCATGCGCGACAGCAAGACGGAGCCCGCGGGCGTCATCCGCACCGTGAAGCTGGGGCCGCGCAACGAGACCTTCTACCGCGTGGTCACGTGGGCCCCGACCTCGGAGGGCCGCGAACTTGTGGGCTACTTCGACACCCTCGCCGACGCCGACCGCTCGGTGCTGTTCAGGCCCGCGAACCCGCAGATGCCGCGGCGGCCGAACGAGGGGCAGGGGTTGTTGGGAGCCGGCGGCTGAAGCGGGGTTTGCCCTTAGGTGAACGCACCGGCGACAACTCGGCCCTCGAACACCACTGCGTCGATGTGAATAGCGTGCAAGTTCTCGCCGGGGACTCCGAACAGATCGTCGTGGAGCACGTTGAGGTTAGCGAGCTTGCCGACTTCGAGAGAACCGACTCGGTCCTCAAGACGGAGTTGCCTCGCACCAGCAAGGGTGTAGCCCGTGAGCATTGCCTCCCGATCGAGGCGGGCGTCGGACGCGGGCCGCATGCTTTCGGGGTACTGCGCGGGATCGAGAGGGTACTCCGGGTCAATGCGGGTGTGCGCGACTTGCATGCCGAAGAACGGGTTGCCGCGTGCCAACTCGTAGGCGCTGACGACGTCGCTCGACAGCGCGACGGTGGTTCCTGACGCGATGAACTCGGTGAACCGGTACATCCGGTTCCATCGCTCGTCGCCGAGGTGTCGGCGCGCTTCATCCCCGAAGTACCCGCCTGACCAATGCGGTGTCCAATTGATGAGGATTCCGAGCTCGGCCGGCCGGGTCATATCGAGGGGATCGACGAGCTCGCAATGCGCGAGAGTGACCTGAATCTGCCACAGCTCGCGAAGACGCTGCCGCGCGGCCTCCACCGCGTTGCACGCCACACGAAATGCCCGGTCGCCGACCAGATGGATGTGGATGTCGACCGCGGCCGCGTTCGCGAGGAGCAAGCATTCCGTCAGCTCCGCGGCCTCCATACCGATGGCACCGGTGCCGCCGCCGACGAATGGTTCCAGGACTGCGCTGTTGCCGCTCTCGTTCGTTCCATCGAGGAAGAGCTTCAAGGTGCTGATTCGCACGCGATCGCTTCCGAACTGCGCGGCCGCGAGCTGGACGCGCTCCAGCGCGTCCGGCAGGTCGGCGAGGTTCCGGAAACGGAGCGCACCCGAATAATGAAGGTTCAGCTCGCCGCGACGATCCAGCTCCGCGACCGATGCGAAGATCTGGGGGTCCTCAACTAGTGCCTCGAACAGCGAGGTGACGCCGTGAGCGGTCATGAAGTCGAAGAATGGCCGGATGCGCTCCACGGTGAGGTCCTCGGGGGGGCGCCACCCGATCCGGTCGAACATCGTATCGAGGAACCGCACGTGGACGAGCTCGCGCAGCAACCCGGTGGGCTCGCCGTGCTCGTCGCGCACAAACATCTCCAGGCCCGGAACGGGGTCGGGCGTCTCGGCGGTGATGCCCATCAAGTCCAGCATCCGGCTGTTGACCCAGTGCTCGTGCTCGCTGAAGTCCTGGCAGAGCACGGGCCGATCCGAGATCGCCGAGTCGAGCAGTTCCTTGGTGGGACCTTGCTCTCCGAACGTCGCGCTCGGGTAGTACTCGAAATAGAGATACGGCGCCTCCTCCTTCGGATGCGCCGCCCCATAAGCCCGGATGAAGGCCAGGATCTCATCGACGTCGGTCGTCCACGGAAGGCGGACATGCCACATGCTCTTCGAGACCATCGACGGGTGTGTGTGGGAGTCCACGAATCCGGGAATCACCACGCGCCCTCCAAGATCGAATCGCGGCGTGCCGTCGATGGGAAGGTCGTCGATGTGCGTGATGTGGCCGTGGGCGACTCGCAGCGCCGATGCCGTGGGTCGTCTCGGATCGACCGTCCGGACCCGCGCGTTGACCAGGTCGTACACGTTGGGGATCATCGGACTTCTCCACGAAGAAGTTGGCGCGCCATACCGACCAGCCCCTCACCTCGGGGCTCGTCGGGGCGTAACAGGTCGAGGCTCGCAGCACCCACCAGCAGGACCATGAACGCGTAGGCGCGCGAAGCTACCTCTTCTTCGCTAATGCCGGGCGAGACACCGCGGACGATTCGGCCGACATCGGCCTCGATCCGGTCGTATGTCTGGCGGGTCCGACGGCGGATGCCATCGTCCCGACGACCTTCGGCGATGAATGCGACGACGACCTCGTCATCTTCCTCGTAGACGAAGGAGCCCCTCAGGAACGCCTCCACCGCATCCACCGAGGTCGGATCAGCTGCCGCACTGTGAACGGTCGCCACATAGGTCTGCATGGTTGCCTCCCACACCGCGTCGAGGACGTCGTCGCGGTTGCCGGCGTAGTGGCGGACGTGCGGTCGGCTCATCCCGGCCTCCTCGGCTATGCGCTCCTGGGTTGCGCCAGCGATTCCATAGCGGGCGATCGCGCGCTTTGCGGCAGCGATGATGTGCGGCTTGCGCTCGCTGGTCAGATCCGGTCGTGGCATTGCCGTCCTCATCTTCGGTCTTGACAGGGTCGCCTCGGGGGTCGATATTTGTCAACATTGTAAACCTACGATCAAAGGTGCTCGAGATGACTACGCAAACTCCGGCGACGAACGTCGGCGGCACTTTCCGCCGAGTGCTCAAGCTGCGACACCTCGTCGCTTTCGGGCTGGCGTACCTCGCGCCGACCGTTGTCTTCAACTACTACGGCATCGTGACCACCGAGACCGGCGGAATGATGACGCTGGCGTACTTGATCACCATGACTGCGATGTTCTTCACGGCGTACTCGTATGCGTCCATGGTCAAGGCGTTCCCCGTTGCAGGTTCGGCTTACAGCTACGTGCGCAAGTCGATCAATCCGTGGCTCGGCTTCGGCACGGGCTGGGTCATGCTGCTCGACTACCTGCTGCTGCCGATGATTTGCTATCTGCTGTTCGGCGTCTACATGGAGGAGTTCGTCCCTGCCGTGCCCACCTGGATCTGGGTTATCGTCGCGGTTGCCTTCGGTGCGACGATCAACATCGTCGGCGTGAAAGCCTCGGGCCGCCTCAACGTGGTCGTGGTGTCGGCGCAACTGCTCTTCTGCGTGGGGCTTGTCGCCATGGTGGTCGGCTACGTTGTCGCGAACGCTGGCTTGGGCGGACTGGTGGTCCCCGAGGCGATTCTGGATGTGACGCGACTGGACGGGGGCGGGTTGCTGTGGGCGTCGTCCCTCCTGGCGGTGTCCTTCCTCGGGTTCGATGCCGTTTCGACACTGGCGGAGGAGACCGAGGACCCGAAGCGCACCGTCCCGCGCGCGGTGCTGCTGGTGTGCGTCGGCGCCGGCATCGGCTTCGCGATCATCGCCTACTTCCTGCAAGTCGCCTGGCCCACTGCGTACCGGGACATCACCGATCCGGACGTCGGCATATTCGAGTTCCTCCCGCGCGTCGGCGGAGACACCCTCTCGACGGTGTTCTTCTTCACAGACCAGAGCGCCACCATCCTCGCGGCGATTGCCGCCGTCGCCGCCGTCTCGCGAGTGCTCTACTCGATGGGCCGCGACCGCATCCTGCCGGGCCGATTCTTCGGGCAGCTGTCGAGGCGGTCCGGGACCCCCGTCAACAACATCCTGCTCACGTCTGCGATCGCGCTCACCGCGATCCTTTACGCCGACAACCTGTTCGGTGCAGCGTCCCTGACCAGCTTCGGGGCGATCACGGGCTTCATCATGGTGAACGTCGCGGTGATCAGTCACTACGTCGTGCGAGAGAAACGTCGCACTGGCGGAGACCTGCTCCGGTTCCTGGTGCTACCGGCGATCGGAATCATCATCAACGTCATCCTGTGGATCGGCATCGAACCGAACGCGAAGCTGCTGGGTGGGGTCTGGCTGGCGATCGGGCTCATCTACCTCGCGATCATCTCAAGAGGATTCCGCAAGATACCCAAGCCGATTGCGGAGGTCGAGGAGTCGACGGAGTAGGGCGAGAGTGACGTGAGCGTGCTTGCCGGTCTGCTCGGCGACCTCGGCGAGGGGCCAGGTAGCTGAGGCGGGGCACGATCCCCACCCTGCGCCGCCTCCACGGCCCTGAACGGGCCGCGGCGGACTGCGCGGGCGTGGGCCCACGAGAGATCCTGACGACACCTCGGCCGTTAACGAAGAAGGCCCCCGCCATGGCGAGGGCTTTCATCGTTGGTAGCTGTGTGGGCCTTCGGGTGATGCTTGTCGGTTTGGTGTCGGGTGATTCTTGACACTCTGGTGGATAGGTTAGGCCCCGCG